>JAESGM010000114.1_pt1 | contig 204465 bp, 198 predicted proteins | sample 9269721 | NCBI WGS metagenome assembly JAESGM01 (sample SAMN15720920, study PRJNA650825) | algae metagenome | isolation source: Komarekiella atlantica HA4396-MV6 and co-occurring heterotrophs from... | place: USA: Theobald House, Kauai, HI | collected 2009-07-29 | reverse complement strand
CGGCTCGGACGGACCGTCACGCGGTGTTCTGGAACGGGCCGGCCGGCCGCCGCCGGACGATCGCCTTGCCGCCCGGCTTGCGGTTCTTCCGCGTCTTCCCGCCCTTGGCCGGGACCCCGCTCGGGGACACCGGGTTGCGGCCGCCGGCCGTCCGCCCCTCGCCGCCGCCCATCGGGTGGTCGGTCGGGTTCATCGTGGTCCCGCGGTTGTGCGGCTTGCGGCCCTTCCACCGCATCCGCCCGGCCTTCCCGATGCTGATGTTCATGTGCTCGGCGTTCGACACGCTGCCGATCGTCGCCCGGCACTTGGCCGACACCTTCCGCACCTCGCCGCTCGGCATCGTCAGCTGGGCCGAGTCCTTGTCCCGGGCCATCAGCGTCGCGCTGCACCCGGCCGACCGGCAGATCTGGCCGCCCTTGCCCGGCATCAGCTCGACGTTGTGGACCGACATGCCGAGCGGCACCTTCCACAGCGGCATGCAGTTGCCCGGCTTCGGCTCGACCGCGTCCGTCTCCCCGGACATCACCTTGTCCCCGGCCTTCAGCCCGTCGGGGGCCAGGATGTACGCCCGGGAGAACTCGTGCTTCTCGTCCCGCGGGTACTCGACCAGGGCGATCCGGGCGCTGCGGTTCGGGTCGTACTCGACCTGCACCACCGTCGCCTCGACCCCGTCGCGCCGCCGCTTGAAGTCGATCACCCGGTACCGCTGCTTGTGGCCGCCGCCGCGGAACCGGGAGGTGGTGATCCCCTGGTTGTTCCGCCCGCCCTTCTTCTTCTTCGGGGCGAGCAGGTTCTTCTCCGGCTTGTTCTCGCGCGGGTGGGTGCAGTCCGCGAAGTCGGACACCATCCCGGCCCGGCGGCCGGCGGACGTCGGCTTGTACTGCTTGATGCCCATGGGAACCAGTGGTCAGTGGGTAGTGGGCGGCGGTCAGTCGAACAGCGTCAGCCGCCCGCTTGCGACTGCCCGCTACCCACTGGCCGCTGCCCACTGCTCTCAGAAGAACTCGATCTTGTCGTCGCCGCTGAGGGTGACGACGGCCTTCTTCCACCGCGGCAGGTGGCCGACGGCCTGGCGGAACCGGCGGGTCTTGCCCTGCCGGTTCTGGGTCCGGACGCCCTCCACCTTCACGTTGAACAGCTCCTCGACCGCCGCCTTGATCTGCGTCTTGGTGGCGACCGGGTTCACCTGGAACGCGTACGCGTTGTACCGGGTGCTCTGGTGCGTCCCCTTCTCGGTCACGAGCGGCCGCAGGACCACCTGGTACGGGCGGAGGTCCAGCCCCGGCTCGCCGTGGACGCACGGCTTCCGCCGGGCCAGCTTCCGGACGTACGCCTTCGGGTGCGGTCGGGATGTCGCCATCGGTCGGGTCTCTCGCTCCGCTCCGCGTCGCGGCTAAGCGACGCGCGGCGGGGGCCGGGTCTTCAACTCACACCCACGCTCGCACTCACGCCTTCGCCGCCGCCTTCTTCCGCTTCTGGAACTCGCCGGCCCGGCCGCGGCGGACCCGCTCCGGCTCCGCGGCCTTCGGGGCGCCCGCCGCCTTCTCCTTCGCCGGCGGGTTCACCAGCGCTTCGAGGGCGGCCCGGGTCAGGAGCAGCCGCTTCTGCTTCAGCACCGTGTAGCAGTTGAACTCGGCCGCCGGCAGCACCTTCACGTTCGGGATGTTCCGGGCCGACTTGTAGACGTTCGGGTCGAGCCCGGCGGTCCCGATCAGCACCGTGGTGTCCGCGAGCGTCACGTCCCGGTCGCCGGCCTCGGTCGTCTTCTTCCCGACCTTGATCGCCTTCAGCACCCCGACGACCTCCTTGGTCTTCGGGGCGGAGAGGCTCAGCTCGTCGAGGACCACGGCCTCCTGGTCGAGGAACTTCGACAGGATCGCCATCCGGGTGGCGGCCTTCACCGCCTTCTTCGGCAGGTGGTACTCGTAGTCGCGGGGCTTCGGCCCCTTGGCGGTGCCGCCGCCGCGCCGCTTGTTCGTCCGCTTGGTCCCGGCCCGGGCGTTCCCGGTCCCCTTCTGGCGGAACAGCTTCTTGGTGCTGCCGGCGACCTGCCCGCGGCGGAGCGTGTGGTGCGTCCCGGCCCGCTGGTTGGCCAGGTACATCAGCACCACGTCGTGCATCAGCTGCTTGCTGATCTTCCCGCCGAACGCGGCCGGGTCGACCTCGACCGTGCCCTTGTCGCCGCCGGCCTTGTCCACGACCGGGACGGCGATCTTGCCCGTCACCTCGGTGACGCGGGACGACCCGTTGCCCGCTTCCCCTGCCGGGGGGGCGGCGACCGGCGCGGTGGTGTCGGCCATGGTTCAGCCACTCCTGACCCCGCCAGCGCCGGGTTGCCCGGCGGTGCCGCTGAGTTGGCTTCGCGGGGAAGCCGGCGGCGAAGCGGGGTCGTCCTCACGAGACCGCCCGCCGGTCCGGGTCCCGGTCGGGACGGCGGCGGCGGGCGGGAATACGTTTTGTACCGGGTCTGCGGCCGGCGTCAACTCGGCGGCACGCTTTTTTGTGCCTCAGCCGGCGGTGATGACGCGGATCTTGATGTCCACGCCGGGCGGCAGGCTGAGGCCCTTGTTCAGCGCCTCGATCGTCTTCTGGGTCGGCCGGAGGATGTCGATCAGCCGCTTGTGGGTGCGGATCTCGAACTGCTCCCGGCTCTTCCGGTCGATGTGCGGGGACCGCAGCACGGTGTACCGCTCGACCCGGGTCGGCAGCGGGATCGGGCCGTGCACCTCGGCGAGGGTGTCCTTGGCCGTCTGCACGATCTCGGCCGCGGTGCGGTCGAGGACCTCGTGGTCGTACCCTTCCATCCGGATCCGGATGCGCTCGGTCGCCTGGCCGGCCACGGTACGTCTCCTGTCGGGGTCGGCGTCGCGGCCGGACCGCCCGGAACGAAAACATCAACTGTAGGGGCGGCCGGTACGACCGTCAAGGGACCGGGCCGATCCGCCCGGAAGCCCTCCCCGCCCCCCGCTACTTCTTCGCCACCGCGGCGGCGAACCGGGCCTTGGCGAACTCCGCGTCCGTGAACGGCTTCACGCTCCCGCCGAGGGTGAGCACGTACCGCTTCCCGTCCGCCCCGTCCTTCTCGTGGGCAAGGATGATGTCGCCGTGCTTGGGGTCGATCGACTGCCCGTAGCAGATCACGAACGGCTGCCCGTCGCGGCGGGAGATCAGGAACTCGTCGGGGGTGCCGGGCTCGCCCAGCTCGCCGAGCCAGCGCTTCAGCTCGCCCACGTCCAGCGGGCCGCGGTTCTTGAAGTCCTCGCAGGTCCGGAACGCCTGGTAGATCCGCCGCAGGTTCGTGGTGTCCGGGTCCTCGGTCCGGGGAGGCGGCTTGGTCGAGCAGCCGCCCGGCCCCGCGCCGACGACCGCGACGAGGACCAGTCGGCCGGCGGCGCGCGTCATGGGTTCGCCTCGCGTGTGGGCCGCGGGCGGGAGGCCCGCCCCCGTTCCGGTCACAGGTCGTCCGGGTTGAACGTCTCCCCGCCGCTCCGCGTCGCGATCGGGTTGAACACGTTGAGGAGGTCGACGTCGTACCGGATCCGCCGGACCGACCCGTCGGCGAACACGCCGGCGAACGCGGTCACGTGGGCGGACCCGAACCGGGGGAAGTCCGCGGTCCCGGTGTACGTCGGCCGGTCCTGGGCCGGCGACTGGGCGGACGCGCGCAGGGTCGCGTAGGAGGCGGTGGCGTTCCCGGCGGCGTACCCGCCCCGGTGGACGTCGGACTCGCCCCCGGGCTTGAAGTACTGCACGTACGCCGGGGTGTGGACGAACCGCTCGCCGACCAGCAGCGTGTTCGAGGTCCCGTCCGCGACGAGCCCGAACCGGATCGGCGGGATGGTCGCGGACGGGGTCACCACCAGCCCGTTGTTGACGGTGCGGCTCTCGCCCTGGTTGCCCGCGTAGTCGATCTGGCCCCGCAGGCCGAGGGCCGGGTCGACCGCGCCGGCGTCGGAGGCCGCGACGAAGTAGGCGACGGGCGCCCGCCGGGCGGGGCAGAAGTAGACCGGGATCGTGGCGGCCTTGACGTCCAACTCGTCGGCCTGCGCCCAGACGTTCGACTGCTCCAGGTACGGGAGGATCTGGTAGGCCCAGCCGAGCGTCTGGTTCCTCCCCACCGCCGGCACGGACCCGGACATCGCCCGCGCCGGGTCTGCCCCGGAGCCGGCCGTGGGGAAGATCCCGAGGGCGTCGTGGTGGCTGTGGAACGCGAGCCCGATCTGCTTGAGGTTGTTCTGGCACCGGGTCCGGGCCGCCGCCTCCCGCACCTTCTGCACCGCGGGCAGGAGCAGGCCAATCAGGACGGCGATGATGGCGATCACGACCAGGAGCTCGATCAGCGTGAACCCCCTCCGTGGAGCGCGGCCGTCCCGGCCGCTCCGGAAGAAGCGGCCGGGACGGCCGCGCTCCAGCTCGATCGGCGTGAACCCGCTCGGCCGGGCTTTCGGCTCCGTTGCCATGACCGCCCTCCCGGAGGTGACGAATGGGCGAGCGTGCGAATCGGATGCTACCCCGGGGCGGAGAGCCGGGGAAGCGGAAAAGGGGGAATCGAGTCGGCGGCACCTTACAGGGTCACGATCGCGCTGCTCCAGGTCAGCCCGCCGCCGAATGCGGCGAGCAGCACCGTGTCCCCGGGCCGGCACCGGCCGGTCTTCAGCGCCTCGTCCAGCGCCACCGGGACGCTCGCCGCCGACGTGTTCCCGTACCGGTCTAGGTTCACCACCACCCGGTCCCGCGGGAACCCGGTGTCCTCCAGGGCGGCGTCGATGATCCGCTGGTTCACCTGGTGCGGGATCAACACGTCCGGGCCGGCCAGCCCCATCTCCCGGCAGTCCGCCACCCCCTGCTGGATCAGCTCGACCAGCCGGGTGACGGCGAACCGGAACACCTCCCGCCCGCTGATCCGCAGGTAGTCGAGCCGCTGGAGCATGGCCGGGCCGGGCGGCGGGTTCGGGGTCACCCGGCTCGGCACCTGGATCAGCTCCTGCCGGGACCCGTCGGAGTACAGCCGGACGGTCCGCACCCCGACGTTCAGCACCGGGGTGGACGACAGGATGACCGCCCCGGCCCCGTCGGCGAACAGGATGGCCGAGTTCCGGTCGGTCATGTCCATCGCCCGGGTCAGCACCTCCGACCCGACCACCAGGGCGTGCCGGGCCGCCCCGGTGCGGACGAACTGCGTCGCCACCGACAGGGCGTACAGGAACCCCGAGCACGCCGCGGACACGTCGAACGCCGGGACGTGCCGGCACCCGAGGTCGGCCTGGATCAGGCAGGCGTTCGACGGGCACATCAGGTCGGGGGTGACGGTCGCGCAGACGATCAGGTCGACGGCGGCGGGGTCGAGGCCGGCGGCCGCGAGGGCGTGGCGGGCGGCGGTCGCCCCGAGGGAGGCGGACGTCTCCCCGGCCCCGGCGAACCGCCGCTCCCGGATCCCGGTGCGGGTGCGGATCCACTCGTCGGAGGTGTCGAGGTTCAGCGTCTCGGCGAACTCGTCGTTCGGCACCACGCGGGCCGGCAGGCAGCTCCCCGTTCCGGTCAGCGCCACGCCGAAGAGTTGGGACATCGGTGACACCCGGGGGTGGGCGGTCGAGTCATCGATAAGTCCTGACAGGTGTATCGGATCGTCGCCCCCGACGCCAGCGCGAACCTGACCCCGTTTAGCCGCGACGCGGAGTCCTCGGAGCGGAGCGCGGCGTGCCCCCCGCGCTCCGCTCCGAGGACTCCGCGTCGCGGCTAAACGGCTACACCCCGACCGCCTCCCGCCCGCGGACCGGCTTGCCGTTCGCCCCGGCCCGCCACGGCGGCCGCCACCCGTGACGGTCCATCAGGTCGGCGAACTCGGCCAGCGACGGCACCACCACCTCCGGCCGGTACGCGTACCGCGGCAGGTCTTCCGCCCTCGTCCCGCCGCTGAGCACCAGCACCGTGTGGAACCCGAGCTGCACCCCGCCGAGGATGTCCGTCTCCATCGTGTCCCCGATCATCGTCGTCTCGTCGGTCGTCAGCCCCAGCTCCTTCCGGGCCGCCCGCATCATCACCGGGCTCGGCTTCCCGACCGAGAACGCCCGCACCCCGGTCGCCGTCTCCAGCAGGGCGACCAGCGCCCCGCACCCCGGCCGCAGGCCGTTCTGGGTCGGGCAGTTCGGGTCCAGGTTCGTCGCGATCAGCTTCGCCCCCTTCAGGATCATCCGCACCGCCGCCTCGACCAGCTCCAGGTTGAACGTCCGCCCCTCGCCGACCACCACGTAATCCGGGTCGTGGTCGACCACCGCGTACCCGCTCTGGTGGAGGGCGTTGAGCAACCCGCCCTCGCCGATCACGAACGCCGTCCCGTTCGGCTTCTGCGACGCCAGGAACCGGGCGGTCGCCATCGCGCAGGTGTAGACGTGCTCCTCCCCGACCTCGACCCCCATCCGGGCGAGCTTGGCGACCACGTCCCGGCGGGTCCGCTGGCTGTTGTTCGTCAGGAACCGGAACGGGACGTCGCGGTCGAGCAGTTCGCGGACGAACCGCTCCGCCCCGGGGATCAGCTCGGTCCCGCGGTACAACACCCCGTCCATGTCGATCAGGAAGCCGAACCTCTGTTCCGGGTGCATCGCTGTTTCTGCTCGCGCGTGTGGGGTCGGCCGGGCAGAGCCCGGGGTGGGGTTCGTGAGGGAGGCAAGTCGGGGAGGGACCGCGAGAGGGGCCGCGGCGGGCGACCGGAAATGAAAGCACCCGGCGTGCCGGAACGGAAGTCCCGGCGAGCGACCGTAGGTAATGCGATGGTGGACGGTGGTTTCGGGCGAGGCGGGGAGTTGTCAGGCGGCCGGACAGTGCCCATTCATGGGGCAAAGTAACGGCCCGGTTAGCGACGCGTCTTCGACGCGTCGCTAACCGTCGCGCCTCACTTCACCAGGTTAGCGATCTCGGCCGCGATCTTTTCGGCGTGCGCGTCGGTCAGCTTCCCCTTGGCGAAGCTGTGGTTCGCGGCCACCACCCGGTCCTTGTACAGCAGGACCGTGACGTCCGCGTCCTTGCTGATCTCGTACTTGTCCGGCCCCTCGACCGCCTCGATCGACAGGATCACGTTCTTCAGCTTCGCCTTCTCCGCCCACGCCGCCAGCTTCTCCTTCAGCTTGTCCTCGGCGGAGCAGAACACCACGAACCCGTTCAGCTCGGCCTTGGCGTGCTTCGCGGTCGCGGCCTCCAGCGCGGCGACCAGCTTGTGCAGGGCCGGGTCGTCGGCGCTGCGGGCGAAGACCGCGACCGTCGGGCTGTCCCCGGCCTTGCAGTACAGGCACGCCTTGCTCCCGGCGTCCTCCCCGTTCACGTTGAACGGCTTGAACGGGCCGGGCACCTTCGCCCCGGCCGGCGGGCCGGACTTCAGGTCGGCGGCCACCGCCGCCCCGCCCACCAAGGCCGCCGCCAGCGCGGCCGCCACAATCGCGCGGGTCATCAGTTCTCTCCTCGGTTCGCGTTGCCGGGAGTCCGGCACCCCAGTGACGTTACGGCCGGCCCCGGCATTCGACCACCCGCCGGGGCGTACCATACCCCCATGCGAAACTACCCCCTCGCCGCGGCCGTCTTTCTCCTCCCCGCCGCCCCGGCCGCCGCCCACGACCTGCGACTCACCGTCAAGCTGCCGGCCGACGAGCCGCAGGTGGTCGTGCTCGAAGCCGGGTTCGACGACGACACCCCGGCCGAGGGGGCGAAGGTGACGGTCACCGACGCGGCGGGGGCGGTGGTGGCAGAGGGGCGGACCGGCGAGACGGGGGTGTGCCGGCTGCCGCGGCCGGGGCCGGGGAAGTATACGGCCGTCGTCGAGTCGGTCGGCCACCGGGACGAGGTGCCGTTCGAGGTGGCCGGCGCGGCGGCCGAGTACGGCGGGTGGCGGCCGGATAAGACGGTCGGGCTGGCGGCCGGGGTCGGCGGGCTGCTGGCGGCGTCCGCCGGGTGGTGGTGGGTGCGGCGGAGGCGCGGCGAGCGGGGGGCGTCAGCCCCCTGATCTCGGTGTCGGATCAGGGGGCTGACGCCCCCCGCTCGCCGGGTCACGCCCACCCCCACTTCGCCGCCCACCCGCCGGCCAGGATCAGCCCCTTCCGCCACCCCGGCACCCGCACCCGCCGGGAGAGCACGTCGAACCCGCCGCGCTCGATCTCGTCCAAGAGGCCGCGGTACGTCCCGCACATCACCCGGAAGATGCCGCGGCCGCCCGGGGTCAGCAGCCGCTCCAGCCCGGCCGCCCGGCGGTAGTACTCCCGCGCCCGGCCGGCCTGGAACCGCATCATCTCCCGGAACCCCGGCCCGGGCCACGCCTCCGGCGGGCACCCGAACCGCTCCAACTCTTCGGCCGGCAGGTACACCCGCCCGCGAGCCAGGTCCTCGCCGACGTCCCGCAGCACGTTGGTCAGTTGGAACGCCACCCCGGCGGCCTCGGCCGGGACGGCCGCCGCCGCGAACGTCGCCCCCGGCCGCAGCCCCCACACCCGGACGCACGCCAGCCCGACCGCCGACGCCACCCGGTAGCAGTACGGGTACAGCTCCGCGAACGTGGCGAACCGCACCGGCCGGAGGTCGGACTCGACCCCGTCGACCGCGTCGAACAGGTGCTGGGGCGGGATGCCGTACCGGCGGACGGCGTCGGCGAGGGCCGGGAAGACGGGGTGGCGGAAGGTGCCGGCGAGGGCGGCCCGGAGGTCGTCGCGCCACGCCGCCAGCGCCCGCCCCTTGGTTGCTAGGTCGCCCGGCTCGTCCCCGAGGTCGTCGGTCAGCCGGAGGAACGCGTACAGGGCGTCCATCGCCCGCCGCTGCGGCCGCGGCAGGAGCCGGAACGCGACCGGGAAGCTGCTGTTCGCCCGGCGGGTGACGGCGCGGCAGTAGGCGGCGGATGACAGTGGGCAGTGGGCAGTGGGCGGCGGGGCAGACGCGGGCTGACCTGTGGTGGGAACGCCCACGGCATCCACCCGCGCCAAAGCGTGTGTCTTCTCAACTGTCCACTGCCCACTATCCACTGTCACTGGCCCAGGTTCACCCGCACCCGCTGGCCGATGCGGAGCGGGGGGCGGCCGGCCGGGGCCGGGTCGAGCACCTCGACCAGCACCTCCAGCACCCGGGTGTCGCTCGGGACCAGCGCCTCGCCCCGCTTCGGCAGGAACGTGTTGCCCGGCCGCAGCACCTTCCCCCGGTACGTCAGCTTCGGGTCGGTGTGGTCGGCGATCGTCACCTCCCGCCCCTTGATGTCGTCCCCGACCCGGTGGGCGAAGTCCGCCTCCACCTCCGCCCGGACCACCCGCGGGCCGGCCGGGATCAGCCACAGGGCCGGGTCCCGGCTGCTCACCCCGAGGGTCGACCCCTCGCTCACCTTCACCTGCTCGACCGTCCCGGCCCGCCGCGCCACGACGGTGCACAGGTCGATCACGCTCTGGGCCTCCCTCCGCTCCGCCTCGGCCACCTCCACCGCCGCCTTCGCCTCCCGCACCACCACCTGCGGGTCGGCCGCCTCCAGCACCCCGAGCTTGGCCTGCAGGGTCGCCGCCTCGTTCAGCGCGACGGTGTACTGGAGGTTCGCGTTGTACAGGTCCGTGTTCCGGTTCAGCAGGGCCTGGAACTCCGCGTCCGTCTGGTTCGGGTTGTTCTGCCGCCGGTTCTCACGCAGGTTCGCCAGCACCAGCTCGTGGTACGCCGCGCTCCGGTCCCGCTTGTCGTTGGCGGCCTTGAGCGCCTGCTTCATCACCGTGATCTCCCCGGCGTGCCGCTTCACCCCCTCCGTCGCCTCGTCCACCTTCGCCTTGAAGAAGGCGACGTTGGCCGCCGCCTTCTCCAGCTTCCGGGTCGGGACGGTGGTGTCGAACGCGTACAGCTTCTCCCCCGCCTTCACCTCCTGCCCGTCCCGGACGAACACCTCGGCGACCGTCCCGGACGGGAGCACCGGCGGCAGCCCGTACGACACCGGCGGGGGGTCGCTGTCCACCGTCCCGAGGACGACCGGGCCGCCCGCCGCCTTCCCGCCCGCCGGCGGGGCCGCGGTCTTCGGGGCGTCGGCCGGGCCGCTCCCGGCGGTCAGCGCGCGGGCCCCCACCAGGCACCCGACCGCCAGCGCGGCCCCGGCCAGGTACAGCGCCGGGCGGACTCGTCCGAAGCGGGCCATGGGAAGCCTCCGGGGGTTACGCCGGGAGCGGCCGCCGCTCCAGGCGGCCGTCCTCCAGGTGGTAGTACACGTCCACGAACGGGAGCAGCCGGTGGTCGTGGGAGACGACCAGGATGGACGCCCCGCGGTCGTGGGCGGCGTCCCGCAGCAGCTCCATCACCTTCCGCCCGTTCTCCCAGTCCAGGGCGCTGGTCGGCTCGTCCGCGAACAGGAAGCTCGGGTCCTTCGCCAGCGCTCGCCCGATCGCCACCCGCTGCTTCTCCCCGCCCGACAGCTGGGCCGGCTTCTTGTGCTTGTTCGGCTCCAGCCCGAGCCGGTCGAGCATCTCGTCGGCCCGCCGCCGGGCGTCCCCGCCGCCGACCCCGCCGCCCCACCTCAGGACGATCTCCAACTGCTGACGGGCGGTGAGGGCCGGGAATAAATTATACCCCTGGAAGATGAACCCGGTGTGCCGCCGGCGGTACTCCTCCCGCTCCTTCGGGGTGAGCTGCCACACGTCTCGCAGCTGCCCGTCGTCGTCCGCCAGCACCCGCCCGCTGTCGGGCTCCAGCAGCCCGGACAGGACCGCCAGCAGGGTCGACTTCCCGGACCCGCTCGGCCCCATCAGCAGGACCAACTGGCCGGGGAACAGGTCGATGTTCACGCTCTGCAGGGCGGCCCGGCGGGCGGACCCGTCCCCGTAGGTCTTGACGAGGTCGACCCCGCGGAGGCTGGCGGCGGCGCGGGCGGCGGTCGTCGGCATTCGGCTTCCTCGGTTCGGCGAACCCGGAGCGTGAGCGACGGGGCGGTACCGGGCCCGGGGCGCGCGACCCACCCCGTCGCTCACGCTCCGGGTTCGCCCGGCGTCAGCGCAGCAGCGACATCGGCTCGATTTGCCGGACCGACCGCAGGGCCAGGGTGCCGGCCACCAGGGCCATCCCGACGGTGATGGCGGCGGTCCCGGCGAGCACCTCCCACCGCAGGTCCACGTCGATGTTGAACTGCGCCCCGAGGGCGCGGAGCCCCTGGCACACCGGCAGGGCGAACCCGATCCCGATCACCCCGACCCAGAACGACTGGGCCAGCACCATCAGCGAGATCCGCCACCGCGGGATGCCCAGGGCCAAGAGGATGGCGAACTCCTTCGCGCTGGCGGCCGTCGCCGAGTACAGCGTCTGGGCGGTGATGACCAGCCCGACCAGGAGCCCGAGGAACGCCGCGTACCCGATCGCCAGCCCGGCCTTCGTCCGGGTCAGCCAGTACCACCGGGACTGGAACGAGAACTCCTCGGCGGTGTACGCCACCATGTCCGACCCGTACTGCTCGCGCAGCTCGGCGACCACCTCCCGGGCCCGGGCGGGGGAGTCGCACCGGGCCAGGAAGTACGTCACGTGGTCCGGCGGCAGCAGCGGGCCGAGGATCTGCCGGGCGGTGTGCAGGGAGCAGAACACCCACGGGGCGGCCAGGCTCTTCAGCCCCTTCACCGTCCCGACCACGTGGACCCGCTTGCCGTTGATCTTCGGCACCCCGTCCGCGTCCTTGTCCAGGGCCAGCCGGCCGAGGTCGGACTCGTCCACCACCACCGCGAACGGCATCGCCAGGGCCTCCCGCTGCTCCCGGCTGAGCACCCCGGCGGCCCCGGCCGTCCCGTCGTCCAGCTGGCTGCCCAGGACGTAGCACAGCTCCGTCCCGCCGGTCGGCTTGGTGAAGTTCCCGAAGCTGGCGACGTACGGCTCGACCGACAGGACCCCGGACCGCCCGTCGACGCGGCTCAGGTACCCGGCCGGGATCGGCTTCCCGAGGTCCACGCTCGGGACCGCGGTCGCCCCGACCCACACGTCCGCCCGGGTGTTGTCGATCGGGATGGAGGTGATCTTGAACAGCCCGAGCAGGAGCCCGCACTGCAGGGCGATCAGGACGGCCGAGAACGCCACCGCGAGCACGCCGGACGCGTACCGCGCTTTCTCGTGCCACAGGGTTTGCAGGGCGTAGGACATAGCTCCCCAGAGTACCCGGGGTTGAAACCCCGGGCTATTCTCGGCGACCCCTTCGGGGTCAACAAGCCTTGGACCCCGAAGGGGTCACCGAGGGAGTACCCGGGGTTTCAACCCCGGGTACTCCCGCCACCGGAACGTCGCACAGCCCGCCGCCGAGGTACAGGTGGTGCCACAGCTGCGTCGCGGTCACCGCCGTCAGCCCCATCTCAAGGCTGGTCCGGGCCAGCCCGCGGCCGGGCTTCGCCACCCGCTCCCGGGCCGCCGCCACCGCCGCCGGGTCGAAGTACCCGGCCTTCCGCAGCGAGTCCTCGGACAGAACCTGATCGATCCACGACCCGGCTTCCCCGCCGACCCGGCTCCACGAGTCCATCGGGGCGCGGAACATGTGCTTCCGCCGCCACGCCACCTCCTTCGGCAGCCACCGCTCGGCCGCCTTCCGCTCGACGAACTTGTCCCGGAACAGGCCGCGGAGCTTCCACCGCGGGTGGAGGGCGGCGGTGTACGCGAGCACGTCCTCGTCGAGGAACGCGTACCGGCCCTCGACCGACGAGTGCATGGTGATCCGGTCGCCCTTGCTGGCGAGCAGGTGGCCGGGCAGCATGACCCGGGCGCCGAAGTACATCTGCCGGTGGAACGGGTGCCACCGCGGCAGGTCCGGGGACAGCTCCATGTCGTCCCACGCGGACCGGCCGAGGACCGCGTCCCGGGCGGCCCCGGCGAAGAACCGGAGCTTGTTCAGGCTCATCACCCCGTACAGGTCGAACCAGCCGTTGGGCCCGCCCATCGCCTGCTGACCGGCCTTGTACACGGAGTACGGGAACGCCGGCTGGCCACTCAACTTCAGGAACAGCCGGCGGAGGCCGTACCCGAGCGGGACGCCGGGGATCTTGTCGGTCCACCCGGCGAGGCGGTTGATCTTGAACCACGAGTACCCGGCGAGCCACTCGTCGGCCCCCTCGCCGGTGAGCACCACCTTGTACCCGTGGCCGTGGACCGCCCGGGCGAGGTGCAGCAGGCCGAGGCACGACGTGTCGACGACCGGGAACTCGGCGGCGGCGATCAGCTCCGGGTACCCGGCCCGCAACTGGTCGCGGCCGCAGTCGACCACGACGGGGGTGCAGCCGAGGTGCCGGGCCGTCTGCAGCGCTTCGGATTCTTCGTCCAACCCCTTCGACTTGACCGACACGGTGAACGTCGGGATCGGCCGGCCGAGGGCCTTGTTGGCCATCGCGACGACGAGGCTGGAGTCGACCCCGCCGGACAGGTACGAGACGACCGGGACGTCGGCTTGGAGCCGCCGCTGGACCGCCCGGAACAGCAACTCCTCGTACCGGTCGACGACCCGCTTCTCGTCGCCGTCCTCCTCCTGCCCGCGGTCCGGGTAGGTGACCCGCCAGTACGCCTTCTGCCGGGTGACGAGTTCCGGCGTGGTGCCGGACCCGAGCTTGAAGTGGAGGTACCGGCCGGGGGCGAGGGTCTTCACGCCGGCGAACACGGTGGTCGGGCCGGGCATGGCGAAGAACGTGAAGACGTGGTTCAGCCCCTGGAGGTCGGCCTTCGCCGCGACCAGCCCGGACGCGAACAGCGCCTTCATCTCGGACGCGAACAGCAGCCAGTCGGTGCCGTCGTGGCGGACGGTGGTGTAGAAGAGCGGGCAGATGCCGGCCCGGTCGCGGGCCAGGATCACCTCGTTGGTGCGGCTGTCCCACAGGCAGATCGCGAACTGCCCGCGGAGGTGGTCGAACATCCCCTCGCGGTGCTCTTCCCACAGGTGCGGGACGAGTTCGGTGTCGGTGTGGGTGCGGAAGACGTGGCCCTTCGCCTCCAGCTGCGCCTTCGTCTCGCGGTAGTCGTAAAACTCGCCGTTGAACACGGTCCAGACGGTTCGGTCCTCGTTGCTGATCGGCTGGCGGCCGTCGGCGAGGCCGACGATCGACAGGCGTCGGCTGGCGAGTTCGAGGCCGGTGCGGGTGAGGAACCCGTCCTCGTCGGGGCCGCGGTGGACGATGGCCCGGGCCATCGCCGGCACGACCCCGTGGGGGGCCGGCCGGTGGCCGCTCAGGTCGAACATCCCCGCGATCCCGCACATCCTTGCACCTGCCGGTTGAGGTCGCCGCTCCCGAGCGAGTCTGCCATCACCTCCGCACAAAGCCCGCCGACTCCGAGAGGAACAACACGGCCAGCACGCCGAAGGCGACCGCCGGGTGCGGCCGGACCGGCAGGGCGAACAACGCGGCCGCGCCGAACACCAGGCCGAGCACCGGGAGGTATGAGGGCGCGTACTTCCCGCGGAGACTCAGCACCAGAATGCCCAGGTTGAAGAACACGATCAACCCGACGAAGAGGCCGCAACCGACCCCGACCACCCAGCGGAACGTCTCGGGAATGCCGTCCATCGCCGGCCCCGTGTCACCGCGTCCCGGTCAGGCGAACATTAGCCGGCCGCGCGGCTGCGGAATCGGCCGGCCCAGCTCCTTCGCCGTCTCGATCCACTCCCCGATGACCACCTCGACGGCGGCCAGCGCCTCCTGGCGGGTCGGCCCGTCGGCGGCGCACCCCGGCAGCTCCGGCACCTCGGCCAGGTACGCCTGGTCCGCGTTGCTCCAGTACAGGATCACCTCGTACCGGTGGTCACTCGCCATCGCCGTCCTCCGTCGACCCGCCCGGGTCACCGGCCAGCCCGTGACCGACGATCACGTCCCGCACCTGCCGGACCTGGTACGGCTTGGCCTTCCCGCTCGCCGCCTTCTGCAAATTCAGGATCTCGGCCACACCGTCGCGGGTGAAGATGTGGTGGCCACCCCTCACCCGTTCTGCGAACCCCAAGTGTCGCAACAGCCCGCACAGGTCGTCGAACGCGACGTTGGCGTCCGCCGTCCCGCGAAGAACCCGCTCCAGCGTCTTCGCCGGGCGGCTCATGTCGCCCTCCACGACGCATCTTCGATGCGTCGCTAACCGGGGTCGGGGTGCTGTCGCGCGTACCTCCACACCTTCCGCTGCATGAAGTACCGCACCGCCCGCGGGGTCATCCGCCGCCCGAACCACACCCACCACGACGTCCACCCGACCGCCGCCTCCGCCCGGCTCCGCACCAGGCTCCGCACCACCGCCGCCGCCACCTCGTCCGGCGGCTGCGCCCCCGCGAAGTCGAGGTGGATCTTCCCCTCGTTCCGCAACAGGTGGCGGTTCAGGTCGTCGCTCCGCACCAGCCCCGGCAGCACCAACAGCACGTCGATCCCGTACCGCTCGAACTCGCCCCGCAGCGCCTCCGTCAGCCCGACGAACGCGTGCTTGCTGGCGCAGTGCTCGGACATCGACGGGATGCCCCACCGGCCGCAGATGCTCGCCACGTTCACCACCGCCGGCCGCCACCCGTCGCGGGCCAGCTCCGAACTCCGCAGCAGGTGCGGGTGGGCCGCCCGGATCATCTCCGCCTGCGCGAAGAAGTTCACCTCCAGCACCCGCCGGGCGATGTCCGGGGTCGAGGAGGCGAACTCGCCGAAGCTGCACACCCCGGCACAGTTCACCAAGACGTCGACCGCCCCGAACCGCCCCGCCGCCCCGGACACGATCCTTGCCCGGTCTGCCGGGTCCGTCAGGTCGCCCGGGAACGCCTCGGCCTCCGCCCCCGCCGCCCGGCACTCGCCGACCGCCTTGGCGAGGTCGTCCGCCGAGCGCGCCGTCAGGGCGAGCCTTGCGCCGAGGGCGGCCAGGCGGTCGGCCGTCCGCCGGCCGATGCCCCGCGAGGCCCCGGTGACCAGCACCACCCGCCCGCGCAGCCCCCTCCGCATCACCGCCGCCTTTCATCGGCCCGGATCGGCCGTCGCAGCCAGCACATCGGGTGATTTTATGACAACCGGACCCGGTTTCCAGGACCGGGCCCCGCCTATAACACCGGCTGTCACCAAGCCGCGAGCGGGGAGGTTCGGCGCATGGACCCCATGACCACCGGGATTCTGATCGGGCTGGGAATCGGCCTCGTCGTCGGGGCCGTACTGGGGTACGTGCTCGCCAGCGGGCAGGCCGGGCCGATCGGCGGGGCGGCCAAGCTCCGCGCCCTCGCCGCCAAGGCGAAGCAGGACCCGAACTTCCTGGCGAAGCTCGACGGCATCCTCGCCGGGGCGGAGCTGAAGCCGGTCGAGCCGCCGAAGCCGCCGAAGCCGAGCGGCGCCCCGCTCCGGATGCTGGTGCTGCTCCAGGCCGAGGCCCGGCTGGTCGACTTCCTGATGGAGGAGATCGGCGGGGCGAGCGACGCCCAGATCGGGCAGGCGGTGCGGGAGATCCACCGGAAGGCCCGGACCGCGCTGCAGCGGCACGCGGTGATCGAGCCGGTGCTCGGCGGGAGCGAGGGGGACGCGGCGACCGTCCCGAAGGGGTTCGACCCGTCGGCCGTGCGGGTGGTCGGGAACGTGACCGGGGAGCCGCCGTTTTCCGGGGCGATCAACCACCCCGGGTGGCGGGTGAAGGAGCTGAAGCTGGCCCCGCCGCCGGAGGGGACGGACGAGTTCGTGCTCCAGCCGGCGGAAGTGCAGGTGGCGTGACAAACTGAGCGGGGGGCGTGAGCCCCCTGTGTCCGTCACCGCACAGGGGGCTCACGCCCCCGCTCACCGCCCCGCCCCCATCACCGTGTCGAACGCCTGCCGCAGCTCGGCGTGGTTCTGCGGCCGGTCGGCCGGGCTCTTCGACAGCATCCACAGGCACAGGTCGCTGGCCAGCGCCGGCACCTCCGGCGCCCACCGCACCGGCGCGACCGGCGGGGTGTTCAGGTGCCCGAAGATCACCTGCACCCGGTTCCGCCCCTCGAACGGCAGCCGGCCGGTCAGCGCCTCGTACAGCGTCACCCCGAGCGAGTAGATGTCGGCCCGGTGGTCGACCGCCGCCGCGTCCGCCGCCTGCTCCGGGGCCAGGTACGCGGCGGTCCCGGCCAGCTCCGGCCCGGCCCCGTCCTTCCCCCGCCCGGCCGCCATCGCCAGCCCGAAGTCGATCAGCTTCCCGGCCCCGTCCGCCCCGACCAGGATGTTGTCCGGCTTCACGTCCCGGTGCACCAGCCCGGCCTGCCACACCGCCCCGAGCGCGTCGGCCATCTGCGACACGAGGTACAGCGCCCACGTCGGCGGCAGCGCCCCGCCGGCCCGGAGCAGCTCGCCGAGCGGCTGGCCCTCGAACAGCTCGGTCACCAGGTACGGCCACCGCGGGTCGAACCCGAAGTCGAGGAACCGGACCACCCGCGGGTGCTTCACCCGGGACAGGGCGGCGGCCTCGGTCCGGAGCTGCTTCAGGGCGGCCGCCCGGTCGTACACGTTCGCCCAGTTCAGCACCTTCAGGGCGACCGGGGTGCCGAGGGCCTCGTCCCGCCCGCGGAACACGAAGCAGGACACCCCCTCCCCGAGCTTGCGCTGGAGGACGTAGGTGCCGAACCGGGTGCCGGGCTCCGGCGGGGGGCAGGTGGTGTCCACCGGCGGGGGCGTCGCCGCGTCCCGCTTCGGCGGGTACGGGTGGGCGTGGGTGTCGCCCTTCCGGTCGGACACGGTCCCGGTCACGTCCTCGGACGTGCCGGAAACGTCGGCGGGGCGGGGCGTGGGCGGCATGGGGGGCGGTCCAGGCCCGGGCCGGGTCCGAGTTGGGGCGCGGCGCGGGCCGACCGAACCTTAGCACGCCCGGTACAGGCCGGCGTACTTTTCCGCCAGGTAGGAAAGGAACGGCTGCGGCGAGAGGGCGGACCCGGTCGCCCGCCGGCACAGCTCCCCGGCCCGGTACCGCTGGCCGTGCCGGTGGACGTTCGCCACCAGCCAACCCTTCAGCCGAGCGAACTCGCCGCGGCGGAAGTCGTCGGCCAAGCCGTCCGCCCCGAGGTCACGTTTCGCGGCGGCCATCAGCTGCGCCGCGTACAGGTTGCCGAGGGTGTACGTCGGGAAGTACCCGATCCCGCCGAAGCTCCAGTGGATGTCCTGCAGGCACCCGCGGGCGTCGTCCGGCACCGGCAGCCCGAGCAGCGCCGCGAACCGCTCGTTCCACGCCCCGGGCAGGTCCGCGACCGACAGGTCGCCGGACAAGAGCGCCAGCTCCAGCTCGAACCGCAGGGCGACGTGCAGGTTGTACGTCGCCTCGTCCGCCTCCACCCGGATGAGCGACGGCCGGACGTCGTTGACGGCGAGGTGGAACGCCTCGACCGTCACCCCGGCGAGGGCGGCCGGGAACGTCTGCCGCAGGCGCGGGAAGAAGTGGTCCCAGAACGGCCGGCCGCGCCCGACCTGGTTCTCCCACAACCGGGACTGCGACTCGTGAACGCCGAACGAGCAGGCGACCCCGAGCGGGGTGCCGAAGTGCTCGGCCGGCAGGTTCTGCTCGTACAGGGCGTGGCCGGTCTCGTGCAGGACGCCGAAGAACGCCTCGGGGAAGGAGCGGGGGTTGTACCGCGTCGTGATGCGGCAGTCGCCCGGCCCCATGCCGGAGCAGAACGGGTGGGCGGTGGTGTCGAGCCGGCCGGCGGCGAAGTCGAACCCGAGGGCGGCCGCGGCCGCCTCGGCGAACACCTTCTGGCGGTCGACCGGGTACTCGCGCTCCAGGATCGAGCGGTCCGGCTTGGTCGGGCTGTCGGCGATCCGGCGGACGAGCGGGACGAGGTCGCGGGTCAGCCCGGCGAACAGCTCCTTCAGCTCGGCGACGGTGGTGCCCGGCTCGTACTCCTCCAGCAGCGCCTCGTACCGGTGGTTCTGGTAGCCGACCGCGTCGGCCTCCTGCCGCTTCAGGGCGACGACCTTCTCCAGGTGCGGGCGGAAGGAGGGGAAGTCGTTGGCCCGCTTGGCTGCCTCCCAGGCTTGCTGGGCGGCGGTGGTGACGCGGGCCAGCTCCGCGACGAGCGCCGGCGGGATCTTGGTGGCGCGGTCGTACCCGCGGCGGAGCTCGCGGACGTTCGCGGCGGCGTCGGCCTCGGGGTCGGCGACGAGGTCGGAGCCCTCGACCGCGGCGAGGAGGTCGCCGACCGTGGGGTCGGTGAACTTCTGGTGGGCGAGGGACGCGAGGAAGGCCATCTGCTCGCCGCGGAGGCCGGCCCCGTTGGCGGGCATGTAGGTCTGCTGGTCCCAGGCGAGGGTGGCGGCGCAGGAGTTCAGGACGCCGAGCTCCTTGGAGCGGCGGACGAGTTCGGCGTAGGCGTCGGCGGGGGTCATTTTCCCTCCTGTGCGGCCCGGGGGCGGGCGGTATCCTCGGTGTACGGACGGGGCCGGTACACCGGAACGGGGGCGGGCATGGCCGGACGACTCGTGACGGTGGCCACGTTCGACGGGCCGACCCGGGCCCAGATGGCGCGGGACGCGCTCGAGGCCGCCGGCATCCCGGCCGTCCTGGCGGACGACATGACGGTCACCCTGTTCTGGCACCTGTCGAACGCGGTCGGCGGGATCAAGGTGCAGGTCCGGGAGGAGGAGGCCGAGCGGGCGGTGGAGGTCCTGGAGCGGGAGCTGGGCCCGGCCCCCGAGGGGGCGGTGGACGAGGCGGCGCTCGCGGCCGAGGCGGAGGCCGCCGCGCGGGAGGACGAGGTCGAACACGACCTCCCGCCCGACCGGCCCGTGGAGCCCGCCGGGGAGCCGGCCGGCGAGCCGCCACCGGCTCCCGGGTCCCGGGACGAGTACGCCCGCCGGTTGTACTTCGCCGCCCTGTTCGGGATGCTCGTCCTGCCGCTCTGGTTCTACGCCCTGTACCTGCTCCTGAACGCCGCCTTCGGGGAGGGCGAGTTGACGCCCCGCGGCCGGCGCCACCTGCTCGTCGGCGGGGCCGTCCTGGCGGTCGGCCTGCCGCCGGCCGTCCTCATCACCTCCTTCGTGCTCGGGGTATGACGCTCACCACGGCGGGGTACGGCCCGCACCCCGGGGACACGATCGTGGCGGTGTCGTCGGCCCCCGGACCGGGGGCGCGGGCAGTCGTCCGCGTCGGCGGCCCGGGCGCCCGGGCGGTGATCGACCGCGTGTTCCGCCCGGACGCGCCGGACCGCACCCGCCACCTCACCCCCGGCTCCCTCCGCCTGTCCGGCGTCCACTCGCCACTGCCCGCGACGCTCTACTTCTTCCCCGGCCCGCGGTCGTACACCGGGCAGGACCTCGCCGAACTCCACACGGTCGGCTCGCCCCCGCTGGTCGAACGGCTCGTCGCCGACCTGCTCGCCGCCGGGGCAAGGCCGGCCCTGCCGGGCGAGTTCACCCTCCGGGCGTTCCTCGCCGGGAAGACGGACCTGCCGCGGGCGGAGGCGGTCCACGCCGTCGTCGCGGCCGGGACCGACGCCGACCTCCGGGCCGCCCTCGACCAACTCGCCGGCAACGTGTCCCGGCCGCTCGAAGCCCTCCGCGACGACCTCTTGAACCTGCTCGCCGACCTCGAAGCGGCCCTCGACTTCGCCGACGAGGACCTCGAGTTCGTCGGCCGGGACGAAACGCTGGCGCGGCTCGGCGCGGCCCTGGCGCAGCTCGACGCCCTGCTCGGCCGGTTGGACGACCGAGGGGTGTCCGGGCGGCCGGTCCGGGTCGCGCTCGTCGGCCGGCCGAACGCCGGGAAGAGCAGCCTGTTCAACGCCCTCGCCGGCGGCGCCGCGCTGGTCGGCCCGGTCCCCGGCACGACGCGGGACTACCTGACGGCCCGGCTCGACGTCGGCGGGGTGCCGGTCGAGCTGATCGACACCGCCGGCTGGCAGGCGGCGGCCGACACGGTCGAGGAGCAGGCGCAGCGGCTCGGCCGCGGGGCGGCCGGGGCGGCGGACGTGGTCCTGTGGTGCGACGAGGACGGGGCGTTCCCGGCGGCCGACGCGGCCCGGCTGGCGACGACCGCGGCGGAGGTGCTGCGGGTGCGGACGAAGGCGGACATGGGCGGGCGAACCGGGAGCGCGAGCGACGGGGTGGCCTGCTCGGCGACGGCCGCCGGCGGGACGGCGGCCCTGGCCGCGGCGCTGCGCGACACCGTGCTGTCACTGACCCGGCCGGCGCTGGCCCCGAGCCAGAGCCGGTGCCGCGGCCACGCGGCCGGGTGCGCCGCCCACCTCCGGGCGGCCCGGGACCACGTCTCGGCCGGGGACCCGCCGGAGCTGGCGGCCGCGGCGCTCCGGGCCGCCCTCGACCAGCTCGGGGAGCTGACCGGGGCGGTGTACACCGACGACCTACTCGACCGCGTCTTCTCCCGGTTCTGCGTCGGCAAGTAACCGTTTTTGCATCGGCAAATGACTCTTGAAAACAGGCTTTCTCTGCTGTCGCCCTTGTGGATGAACGCACGGAAACCGCACGGAATGCCTATAATGCCCCCGTGGGGACGCACGGAATCCGGCGGGGGGCGTGTCATGGCGCGGCGGGCATCGGTTCGGTACTACACGAGCCGCAAGGCGTACTTCACCCACTTCGAGGGCCGGCAGATTAAGCTGGCCGACGGGCCGGACGACGCCCCGAAGGGGCCGACCTACCTGGCCGCCCTGGCCCGGTTCCAGGAACTGATGCACGTCTCGAACGCGGACACCGCCGACCAGGGGAACTCCGTCCGGCTCGTGGTGGACCTGTACGGCCAGCACCTCGAGCGGAACGGCCAGGCGCGGTCGCTGGAGATCCTCCTCGCCACCTGCACGTCGGCCGTCGCCGAGTTCGGGGACACGGCCATCGGGGCGCTCAAGCCGGTCCACGTCAGCGGGTGGCTGGCCAAGATGGCGAAGCCGCGGGCGGGGAAGCGGAAGAGGACAGTCCGGTGGGGGCCGACGTACCAGAACATGGCCCTCCGGACGCTGGTCGCGGCGTTCAACTGGGCGAAGGGCCAGGGGCTGATCTCCGCCCACTGCCTCCAGAACCCGAAGGCCGTCGAGGTCCGCGGCCGGAAGCGGAGCCGCGGCCAGGAGGCGTACGTCCCGCCGGTGACGTGGGACAAGCTCATCGCCCGGGTGGGGGCGACGAACCACGGGTTCGCCGACCTGCTCCGCTTCCTGTACGCGACCGGCTGCCGGCCGTCCGAGGCGTTCCACGTCGAGGCCCGGTACTACCACCGGGCCGACCGCTGCGTGGTCTACCCGGCCCACCCGGGGCCGGACGACTTCGCGTGGAAGAACTGCCGGCGGACCGGAAAAGACCGCGTCATCTTTCTCCCCGAGGACATCGCTCGGACCGTCGAGGGGCGGATCGAGCGACACCCGACCGGGCCGGTCTTCCGCACCAGCCGGGGCAGCCCGTGGGCGTCGGTGAACGTGTCGGTCAACATCCGCTGGTATGCCAAGCGGCTCGGGATCACGCCCGCCCCGTCGGCCTACGGGTTCCGGCACACCTACGCGACGGACTGGCTGCTGAACGGCGGGTCGATCAAGGTGCTGGCCGACCTCATCGGCACCTCGGTGTCGATGATCGAGCGGCACTACGGGCACATCATGGTGGACAAGGAGCGGGTGCGGTCGATCATGACCGCGGTGATGGGCGGCAGGGGGTCAGCCACGAAGGAACCACAGCCCGTCGGCGGGGAGGGCTGATCCGCGCCTTGGGGCCGGGGCGGTCGGGCGTGGGGCGGCGGGTCGGGAGTGGTCGGTCATCGGGCTGGCCCCTTGCCGCGGGTCGGCCAGCCCCGGTACCTTTGCCCCGGTCTGGGCGGGGTGGACGTGTCCGCACCTCCATTTCTCGGCCACGGTCCGGCGACGAGGCCCGGCGCGACGACCGCGCCTGGGCAGCACCGGCCGGGCCCGCCGACGGAACCGAAAGACCATGACGAGCGAACTGACCCTGACCGACCTGGACGATCTGGTGCTCACCGTCCGCGACCGCAACAGCCGGGCGTACATCGGCGAGGCCATCGCCGCCTACCGGGCCCGGGCGTTCCGGTCGGCGGTCATGGCGGCCTGGGTGGCCGTCGCCTACGACGTGATCGCCAAGCTGCGGGTGCTGGCGGTCCAGGGCGACCGGGCCGCCCAGGGGTTCGTGGCCGAGCTCGACACCGCGGTCGAGGCGAACGGCCGGGGCGACCCGGGGACCGTCCCGCGGTTACAGAAGATCGAGGGCGACCTGCTCGGCCGGGCACTGCGGGAGTTCGAGCTCCTCTCGCCGCACGAGCACGCCGACCTCGAGCGACTGAAGGCGGACCGGAACCTGTGCGCCCACCCCGCGTTCAGCACCGACAGCCTGCTCTTCCAGCCGACCCCGGAACTCGTCCGCGCGCACGTCGCGCACGCCATCCTCCACCTGCTCCGGCACCCGCCGGTCCAGGGCCTGAACGCCCTGCGGCGGCTCAAGCACGACCTCCTCCAGCCGTCCTTCCCGACCGACCCGGGTGAGGTGGCGGCGCTCCTCGAGGCCCGCTACCTGAACCACGCCAAGCGGGCTCTGCTCGAGAACTTGGTGGCCGTCCTGCTCAAGATCCTGCTGCTCGAGAGCGAACCGGACCTGGTCGGGAAGGAGGCGGCCGTCGGCCGGTGCCTGGCGGTCGTCCGCGGTCGGTTCCCCGACATGTACGCGGCCAAGATGGCCGAGCAGCTGCCGCGGCTGACGGACGGCCTCGGCGACCCGGAGCTCCGGCGGGCGTTCCGCCTGTTCGCCGTCGACCCGGCGTGCTGGAGGTGGCTGCCGGAACCCACCCGGGTCCGACTCCGGGGCATGGCGCGCGTCCCCCCGCCCGACCCGGCCGTCGCCGCCCTGCTGTTCTCCGGGCTGGCGGTGGGCGAGCTCCGCCCCCTGCTCCAGGCCGCCTTCGCCGGCATGGACGACGCCGGCAAGGAGACGGTCATCATCGCCAACCCCCGGCCGGAGTTCGCCGAGGAGGCGATTCGCATCTACGCGGGAGCGGGCAGCTACCGGGGGGCCGAGCGGTACTGCGCCGGGCTGGTCCTTCCCCTCGCCCCGGTGCTCGAGGCCCGGCACATCGAGCTGATCGTGGACGCCTACCTGGGGAACGGGGAGATCCACGACGCCGCCCGGTCCCCCGAGCAGATCAAGGAGCTGTTCGACAAGACGGCGCGGCTGCACGCGGCCGCCCGGCCGGCGTGGCAGCGGTTGATGCGGGGTCTCATGGAAGATCGGGGGCCGAACGAGCACTACGCCTGCCCGGAGCTCCGGGGGGCGATGGAGGCGGCCGGCATGTGGCCGGCGTGAGCCGCCTGGGAGCCGAGCCCGGCGGTCGGGGGATGCGGCCTGGTCATTGCGGCCTGCCCCGGGTCGGACGGCCGGTGTCACCGGCCTGCCGGGCGTCGATCGCGGCCGGCCCGCTCGACCCGCCCTCTCCGGCGCCGGCGGCGGGCCGTCCGTCCGGGGTGCCGGCAGGCGGGCGGGTCCGGGCGAACTGGTCCAGGAGTACCCGCTGTCGGGTCGCCGCCCAGAGCGAGCCGCTCCCTGCCGGCCCGGCGTGGTAATGCCTCTGGAGGAACGGGCTCGCACGAGCCGCGGCCTGCCGCTCGAACTCCTCACGTTCGGCCCCCGCCAGAGCCGCCCAGAACGACTCGAACGCCCTGGCCGCCTCGTCCGGGACATCCTGCGGCGGCGCGGCGGCCGGTGTGGTTTCGGGCACCCCCCTCCCCCCACCGTCGTTGGGTCGCCCCGGAGTCTCCTCGGGCGGCACCGCGTAGTCGTTCACGATCGCGGCGTACAGCCACCCCGCCCGGTTGCGGATCGCCCCAGCCCCGCCGGTCGTCTTCAGCCAGTCGAACAGACGGACCTTCTCCTCGATTTTGGCCCGCGGGTGGTGTGCGAGGAGCTTCTGGGCGCTCCGCCGGGTGATCCCCCGGGCCACCAGTTCCCGCAGGAGCGTGTCGCCCTCCGGGGCCTCGCCCGGGAGGGTCCGGAGCCGGGGCTGGGCCTTCACGAACACCGCCCGCCAGTTCCCCCGCTCGACCCGGCGGAACCGCTCTTCGTCCGGCATCGGGGTCAGGAACCCCCGCCCCTCGAGCTCGCGGACGGCCGGGAGCAGCTTCCGCTTGAGCTCCGAGTTCGAGTAGTTCTTGGACAGCCCGACGTGCTCGCAGGCGAACGCCCGGAGGTCGAACTCCCAGCGGCCGCGGTGGTAGAACCGCTTGTCCAGGAACCGGTACATCCGCTTGGCGACGGCCGACCCCAGGCCCTTGTAGAAGTCGAAGTCCAGGGACTTGAGGTAGCCCGCCCGGAAGCTCTGGAACACGGCCTCGCTCCACAGGAACGACGACAACGCCTTGTCCGGCTGGCCCTTGGCCATCTGCCGCCGCCGGTCGAGCCGCTCGCGGTCGAACACGGTCACCTGGTCGAGGACGTGGAACGTCTCGTTCACCCAGCACCCCTCCTCCTTCGACCACCAGGCCTTCCGGTACTGGAGCGTCACCCCGGCCCAGCGGTTGAGCGAGTCCTCGACCCGCTTGTACGACTTCGACTCGTCCCGCCACCCGAGCAGCTTGATGAGGCCGTACCGGGAGAAGTGGACCCGGCGGTCCGCGAACTGCTGCTCGGAAGTGAGTTGCACGAGGCCGAGCAGCACCTCGTCGTCCAGGGCCGTGGGCAGGCCGAACCGGTCGGCGGCGGTGATGGTGAGCGTGCGGGTCACCGGCCGGCCGGACGACTGGTCGAAGATCTCGTCGGTGAACTCCAGGGTCTTCTGGCCCGCGGGCACCACGTCCGCGACGGCGGCGATCGGGAACTCGGCGAAGTTGAGCTCGTCCCGGTACCGGGCAGTCGTGGAAACCCGTGCGTACAGCGGCTCGGCTCTCGCGTCGTCGACCATAGTCCTCCGCATCTCTTCGTTCTCTCCCAATCGAAAATGCACCGACCGTTGTTATGTTCTCACTTCAGTTACTAGGAACAGAGTTGGCCGTGGGAATCGACCGCGATGTCGGGCCCTTAGCCCCCCGACCCGTGCCCCGAATCCCGGTACCCAGGGTTTCAATCGTGTCCCGGATCCCGGTACGACTGCGGCCCGGCTCCCGGTACGTATGTGCCCGGCTTCCCGGTATCTTTCTGCCCCCAATCCCGGTAGCCTCGTGCCCTGACTTCCCTAGTCGGCCACCGTCCTGTTCGATGCCGCAGCTCCGGCGGACTCTCGCCGTGTCCCGAATCCCGGTACTGGCCCACCGATGACGAAGTTCGACCACTGACACTCGCCACACCCCGGTGCGACATTCGGTCTTTCTACCCGCGCCCGTCGGTGACCCCGTGGCCCCCGACCCTTGAGCCATCTATCAAGTTTTTCGCAAACCTGTCACTGACCAAAACGCTCGGGTCCTCCGGTAGTCCGGAGCACCGGACATCTCCGCCCCGCGGCGGTTGCTCGCGGCACGCTGACGACGCCTCCCAACCTCCGGTGCTCCGGAAGGCCGGATGTCCGGAGGACAGGCTGACTTTGGGCATCGGCCTGTGTGCCCCGGTGGTCCGGAGTTCCGGCGCTCAGGCTCGCGGTGGGAGCATCCGTACCGGGTTCCGGAACACCGGAACTCCGGGGGACGCCTCGGGAGTTCTGCCGCCCGGGTGTTCCGGAATACCGGGGGACGCGGCAGGCGGTGGCCGCCGAGCGGGTCGGAAGGGTTTGAGGGCCGTGCGGCTCCCGCGCCGGTGTCGACGGAATCGGCCCTGGGCGGTCGCAGGTGGGACGATTCGGGCCCGGCCTAGGGTCGGGGTAGGCCCCCCCGGGCCGCCATGCGCTGAGCCTCGATTTCGACGTGGCCGAAATCCCGGTACGACGGACGGGGTTGCGGAACCGGGGCGATGTCCCCCGGAGGTCCGGGCCACTCTCGGCCGGGCGTCCGCACCGGAACCCCGGTGTTCCGGACCCCCGGGGTACAGACTCGGCCCACCGGTTGCGGGTCGCCCGGACCTCCGGGGGACACGCACCGGTCGTGTGACGCACACGTTACGAGTGCCCCGGAGCACCGGGGGAGAGATTGAGCGCGCGGGGCCGGCTCGCATTTTCCGTCTTGCCCGGTCCACCGGTCTTCCGGAATACTCGCCCGAGAACGGCTAACTTTTTCGCGGGCGCGGCGGGTATGAGGTTCCGGGAGACACAGGTCATCGTCTTTGCCAACCAGAAGGGCGGGTGCGGGAAGACATCGAGCACGATCTCGACCGCGGCGGCGTTCGCGTCGCTCGGCTACTCGGCGTGCGTGGTCGATACCGACCCGCAGTGCAACGCCACCGACAACTTGGGCGTGGACCCGGACGAAGCGCTCCGGGGCGGCCGGTTCACCCTGGCCGACGCCTACCTCTCAAAGGTGCCGGCCGCCCGGATCGCCGTCGCCCCGGACGGGCGGTTCGGCGGCCTCATCTCGGTCGTCCCCGGGCACCGGGCCCTCTCGAGCGTGTCGGCCCGGCTGGAGAACGAGGTCTTGCAGCTCCTGGCCGACGAGAACACCTCGGACCTGGACGGGGAGGACCTCCGCCGGGAGCACCGGACGCGGCTCCGCAAGTCCATCGACTCCCTCCGCGGACAGTTCGACGTGGTGCTGATCGACACCCCGCCGAACCTCGACTTCCTCATGACCTCGGCCCTCATCGCCGCCGACTGGTACGTCGTGCCGACGTTCCCGTCCGGGTACGACCTGAAGGGCCTCGAGGTGCTGACCCGGACCATCGACAAGGTGCGCAAGCAGTACAACCCGACGCTCAGCCTGGCCGGGGTGCTACTCGGCAACTACGACCGGACCACGTCGCTCGACAAACAGGTCCACGACCTCCTCCGCCAGCGGTTCACCCCGGCCCTGGTGTTCGCCACCACCATCGCCCGGAGCGTCCGGTACCGGGAGGCGACGATGGGCCGGATCACCATCTTCGAGCACCCGGAGGGGCGGGAGCAGGCGGAGCAGTACCTGGCCCTGGTCAAGGAGATGATCAACCGGGGGGCGAAGGGGGCGTTCGGGGCGACCCTGAACCCACTCCCCGACGCCGCGGCCGTCGGGCGGGTGGTCGGCGAAGACCTCGGGGAGGCCGCCAATGGCTAAGTTCAAGCCCGGCATCCCCTCGAGTTTCTCCCTCGACGTGAAGCCCGTCCAGGACCTCGGCGACTACCTGGACGAGCCCGGCCCTGCGCCGACCCCGCCGAAGCCGTCGCGGGAGGCCCCGCCCGGCCCTCACCTGGAACGAGCGGTGACGCCCGGTCCCGCTCGGGTGGCGGCCCTCGACCTTCCCGCCGCCCTGCAGGTGGCTCCCATGACGGCCGCCCCGGCACCCAGGGTCCGGACCGACCTCGTGAGTCCCGCGGCCGAAGAAGAGGTAAGACCCCCGGCCGGAGCGGCAAGGCCCAAGGCCCCGCGGCGGGAGGTGAGCATGACCCCCGACACGCTCCGGATGAGCGACGACCTTCTGGATTTGCTCCGGGGCGGGTCGGGCCAACGGGACACCAAAGCGAACGAGCTGTTCCACGCCCTGGTGCTGCTCGTGTACGAGGCCCGGGGAGAGCTCGACACCCACACCATCCCGAAGCGGGGGCGGTGGGGGACGCCGACCGCCCGGGCATACCCCCGCGAGCTCGCGAACGCCTTCCTCCGGGCCATCCTGCGGAAGTACGCGGGGCTGTCCGACAGCCCGACCGGGCTGCGGTATCCGGTGAATAGCGCGGCATAGCGCCGCGTCAGACGTCCAGGCAAATCTGGCCGCAGCCCTGGACACGCGCCCCCGAGTCGTGCTAGGGGTGCCGGCCACAGAACCACGTTCTGATTGCCGGCCGGGGGCGCCCCATGCGTCCCACCGGCGTCATCGAAGTAGACCGGCAGTGCCGCCCGGAGTAGGCCCGCCACCAACGGGCCGAAAGGGTTCCGGCGGCCTCACCAGCCGCCCCACATCTTGGCACTGACTCGTAGCGCTGGGTGCGCCGAGAGGCGCTCGCCCAGTGCGATGAGGGCTCGTCCCAGTAATCCCTCCGCTGCCCTCGTACGGCAGGGGAGGTCCAATCGGGACGTTCTACTCAATGCTCACCAGAGTCCCCGGAACGGGGGCGACCAGGACTGACCCGACTCGTTTCAACGGGACGGGCCGCAGCGAACCGAAGCGGGTGAGAATCCCGCCCGGGGGGCGAGGGCCACAGCTCGCTAGGAGCAATTCGGGTGCAAGTCCCGTTAGGCCCGCGCAACCCGGCTGGCGTGGGGAGCCCCCGCCTGGGCGACCAGGGGGGCCGGCCACCGACCGCGGCCGGGGATCGTCCGACAAAAGACGACCGCGAACAGCTCAACCACGAGAGGCCCGCGAGGGCTTGCCAGTGAGTCCCGGGGAAGACGGGGCCGAACCGCGAAACGCCCGCACGGACTTGGTAGGGGACAGCTTCTTCTTTCTGGTCCCCGAAATGGCAGACCGCGTCTGCCGAAATCGTGGCCCGGCGGGAGCCGGGCACATGCCGTGCGGGCCCGGGGGGTAACGCCCCCTAGCGACGTGAGCCCCGGGACGGAGGGCGCTGCTAACTGGGGAAGTCGTGCGGCCGCCGGGGTGGTGCCCGGTGCCCGGAACGAGTCGTCCGGGTGGTTCAAACGCCGCACGACGGGAGCGGGGTGCGAGTAGGAGTCGGCGGAAGGCCGAGCGGGAGCGCTGCAAGGCAGTGGCGCGGCCGTCTGGTCCCACCGGGTGGTGCCGGGGACGCACAGCGACGAAAGCACCGACGAGTGTTACCGGTCTCGATGACCCGACGGGCGGGCGCAGCAGTTCACACGGCTGACGCCCGCCCGGTCCCAGGTAGGGAGGGGAGTGTCACACAGCCGCGCCGGGCGTTCGGGAGAACGGCCCCCGCGCGGACAGGCGGCGACCCGACGGCAAAGACTACGAAGGGAGGTTTTGCCCGCAGTCCGTCGGAGGTTCGCGGGGCGCTACCGCCATACCTTGGGGAGCCGCAACCGCGGAAAGAAGCCGGGACAGGAAGCCGGCCGGGGTTTTCGTGCGGGCGATCGCGTGGTGCCGGGACGTACACGCGGCCGGGCAGTTCACGACGAACACGCCCCGCCGGAGGTTGCGGTCGGACGACAGCCGACTGGTGGTCAGCGGCGGTCCGGCAGTGATTGGTTTTTCGGCGGGGAGTTACGGACCCCCGCGGGCTTTCTTCGGGAGGGTTGTGCCAAGAACCAACCCTCCCCAACCGCATTCCGGAGTTGCCGCCGATTGTTGAGGGTTCCCATCGGGCGGCCGACATTCCGTCGGAGGGAGTATGCCGTACCGCACCGAAGCCACGACCGTCGCCGGGTTCATCCAACAGCTCGCGGTCGGCTACGTCCGGAACGGGTACTTCTTCTATGTCACCGGCCGGGTGCCCGGGCACAAGGACCCGGCGGCGGTGGACGCGAAGCTCGTTGGGCGGTACGCGGCCGGACTGTCCAAGTGGGCCCGCGCCCGGCGGAAGGGGGCGGGCGCGGCGAACACCCAGTACCTCCGCCACGACCGGTTCTTTGTCCTGCTCTCGACGCACGGGGAGGGGACATTCTTCGCCGAGGAGGGGGGTGCCGTGCGGGATGTCCGGCGGGTGCCGATCAAGTACGCCGGGTACGCCGTCGGGTACTCCGGCGGGCACGTCCAGGTGCGGATCGAGCGGGGGCGGTATCTGAGCCTCAAGGCCCACCTCTGCCAGCTCGCCACCCGGCGGACGGCCGAGGAGGTGGCCCGGGCCGTCCGGGACGAACTTCGGTTCGAGCCGTACGCCCCCGTCCGCAGCCAGTCCCTGGCGGTGCTCCGGGCGGTGAACCAGGCCCGTGCGCTGGCCGGGCTGCCGGAGGTGCCCCGGTCGTGCCTCCGGTTCCGGCGGCGGGTGGTGCGGCCGTTCGACCACCCGCCGGAGCGGGACGACGGGGGGTGCAAGCCCTGACGGCCGGCGACCACGCAGCCGGCTCCTCTTCGGGCTTTTCCCGGGCCCGTGCTCGTGCAGCCAGGTGTTCGCCGCATCGGCCACTTTGGCGACGATCGGTAGGTCGTCCTGGTAGAAGCTGTCGGTGCTCGCCCACCTCTCCGCCGCCGAGGGCTTGTACAGGCGGGTTATGGTGACCGAGTGACGCACCCTGGCCTCGGTCGAGTTGGCCCAGACGCCGGCCCGGATTCGGCCCAGGCGGATTTCGTGGACCGGCCTGCTCGGCGTGCTCATGCCCTCTCCTCTGGTTGGCGGGCCGACCGCGGCCCTCTTCGGGAGCGGTTGGCCGGTCGTCGCCGGAAGTTGAGGTTTGGGCGGTCAGAGACCCCCTGGGTTTTCGCCGGTCACAGTGTGACGGCGGGTACTCCACACCCAGGGCGTTTTCCGCCGCCCGGCCGGGATACCGGGCGTGTCCGCTGGGTGCATGATGTATTGCCCCGGTGTTCTGCTCTGCTGTCTCCGCGGCTCGGGGTGCCGGGTGTTCCGGCGTGTCGTCCCTGTGACCGGAAGGGGACCGAAGGCCGGCGTTCCAGGTGCGCGTGCCTCCCGCCCGGGGTCCGAAGTTCCTGCGGTGGAGAAGTCGAGACCGGAATACGCGGGCAGGGGCGGGGCCTCAACGTGCCCGAAATCCCGGTAGGTCGGGGGTTCCGGAACTCCGGAGTACCCCGGGGCCGCGGGTCGATCAGAGGTGTCCACCCTCGGCCAGGCTCACGGCCCCCTCCCGGCCCAGAATGATGTGGTCGTGGAGTTTCACCCCGAGGGTTTCCCCCGCCGCAGCAATCCGGGACGTGGTCTCGATGTCCTTCCTCGACGGGGTCAAGTCCCCGCTCGGGTGGTTGTGGGCCAGGAGAATGCCCGCGCTCGCCGTCTGAAGCGCGATGCCGAAGACGACCCGCGGGTCGATGGGGACCGAGTCGAAGCCGCCCGTCGCGAGCCTCACCCACCCGCGGGGCTGGAGGCGGGTATCGACGCAGGCGAGGTACACCTCTTCCAAGTAGTCGATGGTGTCCGGGTTCCAGACCCGGCGGAAGTAATCTTCCGCCTGCACCCGGTCGGCGACGACGAAGGGGAGGGTTTCCTGTTGGGTGTTGACCTTCCGGACCCGCCGGTAGCTCACCTTGAGCTCGGCGAGTCGTGGGCAGCGGTCGAAGGTCGTGAGGCGAATCATATGCGTCCTGCTCGGAACCCCCGCCGGGCCGTCCCGGCGGGGGAGTTACTGTCGTTGGTCGTTACCGTCGCTCCGGGTGAACGGGGTCGGGCGGGGGCTCATCCGCCCCCCCCCCCCACCGCCCCGCGCCTCGGCGAGCGCCGCGAGCGCTTGCGCCCGCGCGTCTTCCTCGCCCTCCGTCAGGCCGATCCCGTGCGCGAGGTCCATGTCCACGGTCTGCGCGAGGAGGTAATCCAGGGCGTCGGCCAGTTTCGTAGCGGCGTGCCGGAGGCGGCCCTCCGGGAAGTCGATGACCCGGGAGTGCTCGAACTGGTCGTCGCCGTCCCGGTCGACGAGCGCCGAGAACGTTTCCCCCTCGCAGTCCTGCCAGCGCGTGCAGGCCTCGCTCTCGGTGCCACACGCGACGGCGGCGGCCTCCTCGGGCGTGCCCGCCGTAATCCCGATGAAGGTCAGGCACACCTCGCGGTAAAGGTGGACGGTGTACGTGCTCATCGCGTCCTCCCGGCTTCCGCCTGCCAGTCCCAGAAGGTCAGTTTCGGCCCGGAGCGCCCGGAGAATCCCGGGTCGAAGACAACAACCGTCGAGGGGTCCTGTGGGCGGTCGGCGGGATTGTCCGGGTTCCGGAACCGCACCCGGCCCTTGAGGAGCCGGATTTCTGCCGCCCGGGCGCAGTGCTCGTGCCACCAGCGGGTGTCCGTCCGGGGCACTATGAGGCACACGACGAGCGCCCCGCCGGTCCGGCACTCGGTTGCTGCTTTCTCGACCCATCTTGGGGCGTCGGCCCCGTAGGGCGGGTTCATGAACACCCGCTCCCCGGCCCAGCTGCGTGTAAGGCCGTCCGCGGCCCGGGTGAGGTAACGCGGGCATTTCGCGTTCTCGGGCGTCGCGCACGGGTCCAGTGTGAACCGGAACTCGGCATGAAGCAGGTCGAAAAGCTCTTTTGGGGTTTCCCATTCGACCGAGGGCTTTCGGCCCTGAAGGGTGGAAGCGACATTGGTCATAATCCTCCGTGAGGGTTGAATAACGGGTTCATTTAAGGGGCGGCCCGCCGGGATTCGGCGGGCCGCTGAATATGGGGCCGTGGGTTTCCGGTGCTGCCCGTTACCCGCCGCGGGTTCCGAAGTAGTCGGCCACGTCGTGCTCGACCGCCTCGCCGCCCACGCAACGGAACCGGCCCTGGAACTGCATCCCCCGCTCGAAGAACCGGAGGTCGAACGTGAGGTCCGGGAACCGCCCGGCGGCGTTCTCTACGACGGGGGTGGGCGGGCTCCAAGCAGTGTCGAAGTGGAAGGCCGCCGTCAGGATGTCGCCGTTCGACACAGTGCCGCCGTAGCGCCCGCCCCAGGCGTTCCATTTGGTGCCCCAGTTGGCGAGGCACCACTCGTACCCGCCCGCGTTGTAGCCGTCCGTCCAGCCCTGGACCCGCGCGGATGGGTCATCGGACTGCCGCCGCCGCTCGGCCTCCCGGTCCAGCGCGTCGAACTCGGCCGGGTACGGGACGAAACGGTTGAAGTCGAACGGGGTGTCCCCCGCGGCGAAATCGAGAAACTCTCGGACCCGCCCCTCCCGCCCGGTCACATACAGATCACACTCGCACCAGTTCGGCATACTCATTCCTTGCCAGTAAATGGCCGCGGCGGCTCCCGCCGCGGCCCGGTTGTCGGTTCCGCCCGGCGGCTAATTCACGACGGTGATTTCCCACCCGTCACGTACGGCGTTTCGGTGGGCGATAAGCGTCACGCGCCTCCAAATCCCGGGGCGGATTTCCACCGGCACCCGGAAGGGGATTTCGAGCGTGTCGGAGCGGGCCGCGCGTCGGGCGAGGGAGAACCGGAAAAGGGCGTAGCGGAGGTTTTCCGCCCCGGCGGTTTCGGGCGCGCCGTCCGCCGTCCGGACGCACGCCCGCCACGCGGCGGCGGTGAGGGAGACCGGCTCGGGGATGGAAACCCAGTCGGGGGCGAAGTGAGCGGTTGACGGGGCGTCTGCGTTGCTGGTAGGGGTCATGATTCCGGTCATCTGTTTCGTCCTTTTCGGGGGCCACGGCGTTCCAGCGCGGTGGCCCCAACTTTTTCTGCCGCCACCTCCCCCGAGAACGATTTTCCCCGGAGGTGGGGGGCGGCCTGGTTTCCCAGTCGCCCCGCGGGCGAACCAGGCCGCCCCCCGCCCCGGGGAAAAGGAAATGCCGCCGCGGCCGTTCGGGCCGCGACCGCCTTGTGGGAGAGAGAAAGGGATCGGCCCGGCGGGCCGATTCGGGCCGGGTGTTCGGCCGGGGTGAGCGGTCAAGGGGGGACGGGGGAGGGGGATCACCCGGGCTGCACGGAGCGGAGCGGAGGAAGCCCGGGGACACCCGCGGCCGCCCTTGACGGCGAGGGGCGGCACGCCCCTTCCCCCGCGTTAGGGATGCGGAGGGGGCGGCAGCCGTCCGGCCTGGAGGGCCGGACCGAGCGCAGCGACGCCCGGAGGAGCCCGGGCCCGAAGGGCAACGCCCAGACACGCCGGGTGAATCGGGAGATATTGTTTTCTGTCAGGGGAGTTCGATTACGAGCCGCACGGGTCTGCCGGTCTCGTCGTGCTCGGTGAGGACGGTGAATAATCCGTCCCCGCCCGCCTGGTAGACGAGCCCCGAGACGCCGAGCATGTGACACCTCACCCCGTCCGCGAATGGCCGGCAGACCTCGTCCCAATTCGTGAGGGGGTTTGTCTGGCCGATCGTCGGGTCGTCCCGGAGGGCTTCGGGTGCCCCGATCACTACGAGTCCGGCATCGGCGGCGAACGTGCCGAGGTGCTTTCGCTCCATAATCCTCCTTCTGTCGAGTCGAAATAGGCGGTCCGAGAACCCGCGCCGCGGCGGGCCTCGGGGACCGGAGTCAAGCCTCGCACCCCGCCCGGGGCGGGGGCAACGGGAGGTCCGTGGAGAAACCACCGGCCCGGTGGCCCGCCCGGGGTTTCCGTCCCGCGCCGGTGTGTCCGCGCTCACGCGGCGAGGACCGCGGAGACGACCTCCCTGGCGCGGCGGAGTACTGCCACGCGGCACCCGGACGGGCTTCCCAGTTCGGCTTCGCAGACGAGGTTTTGGAGCGCGGACAGGAGCTCGGGCGCGGCCGCGATGAGCCGGGCGTTCGCCTCCTGCTCGTCGTCCGGCGGGACACGCCCCTCGGTATCCTCGCGGACGATCTCGGCGATGTAGAGGTCGAAGTGCGTCCCGGTTGGGTCCGGGGCGACGAGGAAGTCCATGTCGATGGCCCAGGGGCCGGGGGTGTGCATTGAGGTGGTCATAGGCGGTGCCTCCAGTTAGGTGCCGGGCGGGAGCCGCCCGGCGGTCGGTTGTTTTCGGTCAGTCTTCATCAGGGAGCATCACGGTCACGCACGGCGAGCCGTCGTCGGACGGGCCGCAGACGGCCCGGAGCGTCTTCCGCACCCGCCGCGGTCCGGTCCGGACGACGACATCGAACCGGACTTCGGTCGCGGGCTTCTCCGCCCGGCGGGCCGCGAGGTGCATCGGCCAGAGCACGTCCCAGAGCCGCCCCCGCTCGTCCTGGCCCCTCACACCCGGGGGGAGTGTTACGCAGTCGTGCCAGGCGGCGGCGGTGAGCGCCACGGGGTACTTGAAACCCGAGCTCCCGGGCGAGCGGCCCCGCGTCGACGAGGACGCCGTCCCGGAGGGCCTCGGCGCGGGTGTAGGTGTGGATCAGGTCGTCTTCGGTGAACATGGCGTTTCCTTATCGTTGGTCGGGTGACTTGTGAGCGGTCGGGGTGCGGCCGGGCGGGGACCGCCCGGCCGCGTCATTCACGCGGCGGCCGCGAGGCCTTGAGTTCTGGCGAGCATCCAGTCGGCCGCCGCTTGGGCCTTGGAGGCGGCGGCGAACACCGCCCGGGCGTCGCGTTTTAGTACCGTAAGCCACGACCCGACGTACCGGGCATGGTCGGCGCGGGGTTCGGCCGTCACGCCGAAGGCGGCCGAGAGGAAGGCGGCCCCGAGCTCGGCCACGAGTTCCTCCATCGCGTAAGACTCCGAGCCGAACCGGCCGGAGAGGTCCCGCGCGAGCCGGGACGCGGCCCCGGTCCAGTGCGTGAGCTCGTGGGCGAGGACGGCGAACCGGGCGGCACCGTCCGGGAAGTGTTCGGCCGCGGGGAGCCGGATGTAGTCCTCGCGGAGGTGGTAGCAGGGGGTGCCGTCGCCGGTCCGGATATCCGCCCCGAGCGAGGCGGCGAACGCCTCGGCGCGACCGAGATTGCTCTCCGAGAACTCCTCCGGCGGCAGTTCCTCGCCCGAACCTTCCACCTGGGCCGCGTTGAACACCGGGTAGCCGCGGGCCACGAACCGCGGGCGCGACTCCTCGGTCTCGTCCGACCCTTCGCCGCGCTCGCCTTCGTCCCCGCCGAGCGTCTTCCAGAACACGATCGTGGTGGACTTCTCGCCCCGCCGGACCTTCCCCCCGAGCTCGTTCCACTGGCGGAGGGTGCCCCAGCGGGCGGACCCGTACTCGAGGCGGGCGGCCGCGACCCAGAGGGCCAGGGCGTTGACCCCCCGGTAGGGCCTGCCGGTTGCGGCGTTGACCGGCAGGGCGCTCATCCCCGCCCACGGGAGCTTCCCATGCCGCTCGATGCCGTCCACGATGTGCCGGGTGACCCGGGCGTAAATATCGGTTCCCTTCTCTGCTGCTGCTGACTCGGTCATCTCTCGTCCTCTTCGTGTCGCCGCGGGCCGCTCGCGTCGCCACCGAATTGTCTGTCGCCACCCCCGAAACTGTTTTCCCGGGAGGCGGGGCCGGCCGGTTCACTCACCCGGCGGGGTGAACGGCGGGCCCGCCTTCGGGAAACACCGCTCCTGCCGCGGCCCCCGAAGGCCGCGTCCGCTCTGTGGGCGGCCCGGCCGCGAGGCGGCGGGCCTCCGGCGGCTGGGGTCGGACCCGGAGGGGCCGAGGCGGGTGGATCAGGCGGGGGTGAGCCGTCCAGGTGGAGGCCGGGGGGAGGGGGATCGCCCGGGCTGCACAAGCCCGGCGGGCGCGGAAGCCCGGGGACACCCCCCGGGGCGACCTTGACGGCGAGGGGGCGGCGACGCCCCCTCGGGCCGAAACCCGCGCGTGGGGTCTCTACGCGGCCGCCGTCCCGATAGGCTCGACGACACGGCGGCGGCTGTTGCATAGTGGCGGCGGCAGTCCCGCAGGTGCCCGGAGGCGCGCACCTCGACCGACCCCGCCAATCTCACGCAGCAATGCGTACTCGGCGGCGGGGTGTGACGACAGTGGTGTGTCGTGGCCCGATCCAATTCACGAGCAGCATGGGCAGGAGCAGAATGAAGAAGACCCTGAATCGCCTCGTCGTGGCTGTCACCCTGCTGTTTGCGGGCGGCGGCTCCAGTTCCCTTGCTCTGGGCGACACCGAACGCCCGAACCTCGTCGTCATCGTGATCGACGCCCTCCGCGCCGATAAGCTCGGGGCGTACGGGGGGAGCCCCCTCGTGAGCCCGGAGCTCGACGCCTACGCGAGGCGGGGGGTGGTCTTCGACGCGATGATCGCGCAGGCGAGCTGGACGCGGTCGTCGGTCGCAAGCCTCGTCACCGGCCGCTACCCCCGCGAAGTCGGCGTGCTGAAGGAGAAGTGGGACGTTCTACCGGCCGTCGAGCAGCTCGTGTCGGAGCGCCTGAAGGACGTCGGCTACGCCACCGTCGGGGTCACGGCGAACCCCCAGCTCAACTCCGTGTTCGGGTTCAACCAGGGGTTCGACCAGTACCGCGACAGCACCGCGGTGTTCGGCTGGATGAAGAAGCGGCCCGGCCAGACGGTGCTGGCCGGGAAGAACCCGGTCCGGGCCGCGGACGACCTGTTCGCGGAAGCCCTTGAGCTCGTGAAGGGGGCGGGGTCCACGCCGGTCTACCTTCAAGCTTTGATCATGGAGGTACATGCCCACCACCGCATCCCCCAGTCGGAGGTGGACGAGGACCTGCTCGGGCTGAAGGACGCCCCGTACCTCCAGGCGGTGAGGAACGCGTCCCGCAGCATCGGGCGGTTCATCGACGCCTACGAGCGCGCGGTGAGCCGGCCGACCGTCTTCGTGATCACGTCGGACCACGGCGAGGGGTTGCAAGACCACCCCGGTGTCAAGTCGAGCCAGGGGCACGGGAACCTGCTCTACACCTCCCACATCCGGGTCCCGTGCATCGTCTTCGGCCCGCCGACCCACGTCAAAGGCGGACACCGCGTGACGGCACTCACCCGGCTGCTCGACCTGTCGCCGACCCTCGCCGAGCTGGGCCAGGCTCCCGCCCCCGCCGGGGCGGCCGGCCGCTCGCTCGCGCCCGCGCTCCTCGGGGGCGGCCTTCCGGGCGATCATCCGAAGGTCGCGTTCAGCGAAACGCGGTGGCGTAAGGTGGACAAGGTGGCGGTGACCGACGGCGAGTGGCTCTACGTCGAGAACCGCGACGGGTGGCCCGGGACCGAAGGCAGCGAGCTGCACCCGTTCGGCGGCCCCCAGGACGGGCGCGTGACGAACCAGCTGGAGGGTCAGCGTGCGGTCGCGGTGGAGCTCGCGACCCACCTGGACGTGGTCGAAACCGCCCTCACGGGGCCCGCGGCCGGCGCGGCACAAGCCCCGGACTCGGGGGTCCGCGTCCCCGAAGAGGCCATCTCACAACTCGAGAGCCTCGGCTATCTTCAGTAATCGCTGGTTGCCCCGGCCCGTTTGGGTTGAACCGCCGCCGCGCTCGTGCGCCGCAGCGCGGCTGCGAGTACCGCACCCGGTTCCGAAGGCGGCCCGTCCGATTGGCGTCAACCCGCAGGGGAGCCGAGCGCATGGTCCGCCCAGAAGCGGTCGAGGGCGGCGAACGCGGTGAGGTAGTCGCCCGTCGAGAGACCCGCCTCGGCCGCCATCCCGGGGAAGTCCGCCCGCCACGCGGCGGGCGGCGGCGCGAGCGTCTCCGGGACCGGGTGCGTGCCGCGGGCCGCGAACGTCGCCGCCACCGCCGCCCGCAGGTCGCCCGGGTCCGGCGGCCCCCGCTCGATGAGGAGCACGAGGTCTACCAGGTCCTTCGTCCGGGTGTTGAGCCGCCCCGTCCAGGGGAAGGTGTAGGCGTGGACCTTCTCGGCGAACTGCTGGGGCTTCGGGATGGCGAAGGCGACCGCCGGCGCGATCCCGGCGAAGTCGAGGAGGTCGTCGCCCACGAGCCGCTCGGGCGCGCCCACGACGGCGTCGCCGACCCCGACGTCCAGGTGGAACTTCGCGTACACCTTCCCGGCGAGGACCGCCTCGCACGGGAACCGGCCGCCACCCTTCGGGGCGTTCGTGAGCTCGGCCTTGAGCTCGCCGATCCGGAAGACGAGGTAGTCGCCGAGGTCGGTGTCGGCCGCCGCCTGGAGGGAGTCCCGGAGGTCGGTCGCCAGACGGCCCGGCGAGACCGCCACGGACAGGTCGATGTCGTTCGTCGTCCGGGCCCGCGGCCGGAACCGGAGGTCCATCGCGAACCCGCCCTTCAGGAGCCACGGGGCGTCCGGGGCGTGGAAGAGGCGGGCGACGAGCCGCTCCATGACGAACTTGAGCTGGAGCGTCTGGAACGGGGCCGCCAGGCCTGCGGCCCGCGTCCGGAGGCGGGCCTCGAGCGAGGTCTTGAACGCGGCCGGGGATGAGAACCGTTTCGACATGGCACACCCTTCGTCCCGCTAGCGGCGCTTCGGCTTGCCGCCGAGGGCCGGCTTCAGCCGCTCGAAGGCGACGTCGGCCGCAGCATCCTCGATGGCCTTCCTCCGCACAAGGCCGCGCGACAGGGCTTCCACCACCGCCTTCCCGAGTTCCTCCTGGCTCACGCCGCCCGCGGCCGCGTCGAGGAGGGTGCGGAGCGGGGTCGTCACCCGGAACCCGGCCCGCTCCTCGATGTCGGCGGGCGGGAGGGCGGCCCGGTGGAACACGCACCCGGCCGGCGGCTTCTTCCGGAACCCGGCCGGGACGGTCAGGTGGACGGCCCCGGGGAGGAGGCCGCCCAGCCCGTGCAGGACGAGGGCCGTCTCGTGCGAGGCGACCGCCTGCGGCTCGTCCTGTTGGTTGCGGCTCCAGAGGGAGAGCCGGATGAGGTCGTCGTGTTCGGCCCGGGGCACCTCGGGCAGCCGGTAGAGGCCGTGGCCGACCCGCTCGAAGTTCCCGGCCGTCTCGTGGTAGTCGAGGTGCCGGTACCCGTAGCCCACCTGTTCGGCCTGCTTCGCGGTGAAGTACCCGCCCTGCTCGTGGGCGAGGGCGGCGAGCGATCGGGCGGCCTCCCGGGTCGAGCGAGCCATGCAAAATCCTCCGATTTACTTGGAGTATTTTGCAACGAGCCGGCCGGCACGACAAGCCCTTGTTCTCGCCGGGCGACGGCGCATCGGGGGCCAGGCCGGCTGGCCCGGACAAGACGCTGTGGGTGTCCCCGTGTACCTGCCTGCATGGTTCACGAGGCCGAGCAGTGGCCGCAGGCCCGGGGCGGGGAGAATGGGTGCCGGGGCTTGTCGCCGTCGGCACCGCAGAAGTGAAAACACCTCGTCTACAACAACCTCAAGCGAGTTACGCTCCGGACAGCGACGGAACCTGCTTACGCGGGCAACCCGTCCCCTTCGGGGCACCGGCCGTCCAGGTAGTCGAATAGGGCCGCGCGGAGGAGTTCCTTTGCCCGGCTCGCGGCCTCAGCGTACCCGTCGCCGGTCGGCTTGCCCTGGGCCTGCCGCTTGGCGCGGAAGGCGGCACCGATCCGCTTCGCCGGCGGGAGCCCGAGGTCCACGATCCGGCAGAGCGTCTCCAGGCAGTAGACCGTCGCCGCGATGGTGCCGATGCCCGGGGACACCCGGCCCGCGTCGTTCAGGCAGGACAGGGCGTCCGTCGCGAACTCGAAGGCGAGCCGGCCCCGGTCGCCCGCGTCAACCCCGTCGAGGAGGCCGCGCTTGGCGAGGGCCGCCGCGAGAGAGTCCTGGGCCTTCGCGTACACCACGTTGCCGACGCTCTCCAAGACATCGGCCGTCGTCACCCGGTGGCTCATTTCTGAGTCCTCCTGGTGGGAGCGAGTCGCCGCCGTCCCGTCGCCGACCACCGGCGATGGTAACCGCAACCCCTCCCGCACGACGCGGCGTCACCCACAGCCTGCGGAAGGGGCGTAACCTTTTCGGCGACCAGCAATACGCCGTTCTTCGCCGCTACTCAACCGAACCGGCCGCCGCCCGGGGGAATGAGAGCTCGACGGACGGGCACTATCGGTGGGGGCTGCCCTGTCGGGACCCGTCCAGCCCTTGCGGGCCCTCACCGGCCCCGACCGAACAGCCGTCTCCGCAGCCGAGACCACCACCCCGCGGCGTCCTCCGCAGGAAGCGGCACCGCCGGAGCGGGCGGAGGGCGTTCGGCCGGCTTGGGGCCGTAGAATCGCTCCTTGGCGGCCCTGTCCCGCCGCCGCTCCGCCGCGACCTCGGCGTCGGTCCAGGGGCCGGCCCCGACCACCCGGCCGCGGTCGATCATGTAGTGCGAGCGGCAGGGCAGGGTCCAGCTGCCGACCGACGGCCAGAGCGAAACCGTCTCCCCGTCGAACGTCATCCGCCAGTCGGTCGGGCTGAACGGCGTGACCACCTCCTCGCCGCACCCGCAGCAGCAGCTGTGGGTGGCGGTCGCGTACTCCATCGACACATACAGCACCCCCGGGTCCAGACGGTCCGGGACGTGCTGGACGAAGCGGTGCTCGAGGCGGTGCCAGCGGATCATGCCGCCTCCCCGTTCACGAGCAGGTTGCCGTCGGTCGTGTACAGGCAGTGGTGCTCCCGCTCGAGGTCCCGGTAGAACCCCCGGAGCTTCTTCCACTTGATGACGGCCATCGCCGCGCTCATGGCGTTCAGCTCGGCCACCTGGATGTTCGACGCGTAGACGTCGTCCGCCCCGCCGCCCGCGAACGGGACCCGGCCCCGGTGGACGTGGTCCCGCTTCTGGGGCGTGCTGGCGGTCACCCGCAGGATGCCCCCGAGCGAGCCGTCGACGAGTTCCAGCCCCATCCCGGCGTCGATGAACGGCACCCCGAGCGCCTCGAGCTTGCCCACCACCGCCCGCTTCGCCTCGCCCGCGTCCAGACACAGAAAGGCGAAGGTGGTGCCGTCCAGGAGGCCCACGTTGTCCGGCCGGAGGAACGTCTGGTGGGCGACGACCCCGCGGTGCATCCGGGAGTAGATGTCCCGAAAGTACTCGACCTTCGGGCGGGCCGCCCGCAGATCGTCGATTGAGGCGGCTCCGGGCGCCCGGAAGGCGTTGTGCTGGAGGAACTCGTCGGCGTCGAACAGGCGGATCTCCCGCACCGGGGTCTTGGCCACGAGGTCGAGCACGTAGGCCCCGGTCCCGCCGAGGCCGACGATGGCGACGGTCTCGGCGGCCAGCCGCTCGGCGAGCGCCCCGATCCCGGCCCGGCCGGTGGCGGTCTCCAGGTAGTTGAACACGCCGTCGCCGTCCGGCTCCGGCTCGCGGAACGTCCGCGGGGTCGCGTCGGGCTTGAGTACCGCGGCCGGGCCGGAGAGGACGCCGGCGTAGGTGGTCAGCTTGTGGTGGTAGTCGGCGTAGCCGCCGTCCGGCTTGCTCGAGAAGTGGTGCTTGGCGGTGACCCCGTGGCCGAGGGCGAAGTCGCCGCTCGTGTGCCGGATCGCTTCGATCGGCGTGCCGTCGGGGCGGCACGGGAACTCGCCGTCGAACCACACTTGGTGGGTGTCCGGCCTCTGGGCCACGTCTCCGGCCAGGTTGAGGCTCGAGACAAGCGTCCCCGTGCGGACCTGCCGCCCGGCGGTAACGTAGGGCACCTCGCGCATCAGGAGGAGGGCCCCCCTGACCTGCACGAAGTAGCCCTCGTCCCTGAGCCGCTTCAGGTCGGGGCTACGACTGAACAGTTCGCGTGACATTGAAGACGGTCCCCTTTCGTTTGACGCGGACGGTGCCGCCCGGCCCGAGCTCGCCGGCTGGCGGCTTCGAGGCGGCGTGGTTGTAGGTCATGGAGAAGGCGACGTTCGGGTCGCTCGCCCCGGGGAAAGCGAGCTGGACGACCTGCTCGAAGGTCACGTCGCGGCCGGGCACGGCCTTCGGCCGGGCGTTCACGACGATCTCGTAGGTCGGCCGCGGGGCGGTGACGAACCGCTCGACGCCGGCCGCCGTGAGGTCGACGAGCTCGTCGGGCTCGACCTCGCGGTCCTCGCCCCCACGCGCGTCGAGGAACACGACGTGGTCCGCCGGGGCCTCGGCCAGGGCGCGGAGGGCCGCCCCGCTGATCGCCGGCTTGCCCCACCGGAGCTCGCGGCCGTTCAGGGTCAGCCGGAACTCGCGGTCGGAGCGGAACGCCACGAACCGCTCGGCCCCCTTCCCGCGGAGGTCGAACGCCTCGTCGAGCCGCACGTCCTCGAAGTCGCCGCCGGGCAGGACGGCGAAGAGGCCGTACTCGTCGGGCGGGCCGAACCCCGCCGCCGCGAGGATCTGGCGGCCCAGGGGGACCGGGTCCGGGACGACGAGCGGGCGGAAGCGGAGCCCCTCGTCGGCCACCGCGATCCGGTACGAGCGGGCGGCGCGGACGGGCCGCCCCGCCCGGGCCGCCGCGCCGATGTCTTCGATGTCGTCCGGGTCGGTCGTTACCGTGTTGCTCATGAGCGTTGTCCTTTCAGTTCGCCCCAAGGCTTCGTGCCGGGGGTCTGAAAGGCTAATCGCTCGGCCGGGCGGCGACCGGTAACGTCAGGTGGGAAATTCTTTCCGGAGCGGGCCGGCGGGCAGCCGGCCGCAGATGAAGAACGCCGGGCAGCGGGGGCAGGTGCTCGTCTGCTCCATCGGGAACACGCCTGTTCGCACCGCCTCTCCCACGCCCTCGATCGCCGCCCGGCGGTTCGCGAGAACCCGCGGCGTCATGGCGACCGGCGTGACCGCGGCGTCACTCAGGTGGACGAGCTCGACGGTGCAGCCGGGGGCGTGGGCGGTCGCCGCGAGGTGGAACGCCGCGGCCGCGAGGCCCTCGTGGTCCTTCGCCCCCTTGTGGCCGGTGTCCACCCGCCGCATGACGACCGTGCCGGCGGGATCGCTCCCCACTTGGTCGGGCGTGATCACGATCTCGCCGCCGGGGACCGGCAGCCGGAGCCGCGGGGCCGCGCGGGTCGTGAGCCCCGAGGCGGCCTCCGCGTAGGAGCGGACGAGGCGGAGTGCGATCCGCTTGTACTCGTCCGCGTACCCGTGGTCCGCCGGGCCGTGCCCGGCCCACGCGGCCTCGAGCAGGGCCTCCATCTCTTCGGGGGATGGTGCTTCCCCCGGTCGCTGGGCGGCCGCATCGACCACGGCTCGGACCGCAACGTGGAGCCGCATGAACGCGGTCTCCGTCCGCCGCCCGCCGACCTCCAAGATGTGGGTGTAGAGGAACCGCCGGGGGCAGCGCTCGTACAGGGCGAGCTGGTGGTCGGTGAACGCGAACGGCCCCCCGAGCGTGAGCGGGACCGGCGCGTCCTCGGCACCCGGGGGCAAGCTCAACGCCGGCGTCACCGGACTCACGACGACCCGGTCGCCCAGCCGGTCGATGAACGGCGAGCGGGGGCGGGTCCGGCCGTTCGCCGTCTTGGTCGGGGAGTAGAGGACGAGCCGATCGCGGGCCCGCGTCATGGCGACGAAGAACAGGCACTCCTGCTCCTCGCTCAAGGCGGCACGGACGGCGTCGGCGTCCGCGCCGCCGGCCCCCTCGATGAGCCCGTCGGGCGGGGCGATGCCGCGGGCGAGGACGGCGTTCGGCGAGCGGGGCAGGCTCCCGTCGGCCAGGCCCGGGATGTGGACGACCGGGAACTCGAGCCCCTTGCTCCCGTGCATCGTCATGAGCCGCACGGCGTCGATCCGCCGGGCGGCGGCGGGGAGCTGCCGCAGGTCCCGGTCGTCGGCGTGGAGGACGAGCCGCCGGATGCGGTCGAGGAGGCGCGTGACGGGTAGCCCGGGCCCCGCCGGCTGGGTGCGGAGGAAGTTCATGAGCTGCCAGATGGCAACGCCCCTCGCCCTCGCCCGGACGTCCGCGGCCGTGGCGAGTTCGGCGGCCATCCGGGAGCGGTCGAGGAGCACCGTGCAGAGCACGGCCCACGGGTTCGCGTCCGCGGCGAACCCCTGGACCAGTCGTCCGATTCGCCGCAGGCCGTCCCGACCCGCCGGGGACAGGCCCGGCAGGGCCTCGATGGCCCCGACCCAGGCCAGGGGTTCGCAGTCGCGTTGCGCGAGGTGGGTGAGAACGAGGGCGACGTCGGCGAGCGGGACGGCGTACCCGTCGGTCGTTGCGACCCGCAGGAGCCCCATCGCGCGGCGGTCGACCAGGACCGAGAGGAGCGAGAGGAGGTCTTTCACCTCGTCCCGCTCGAAGAGGCTCCCGAGGTAGAGGACCGGCACCCCGAGCCGCTCCAGGCCGTCCGCGAACCGCCCGAGCCGGTCGTTCCCGGAGCTCAGGACCGCCTGGTCGCGGTACGGGTGGCCCGCGGCCCGGAACTCTTGGACGGCCTCCGCCACCGCCGCCACCTCTTGGTCAGCGGTGCCGACCGGCCGGTAGGCGGGGGACCGGCCGGCCTTGCCTCGCTCCGCCGTGAGCCCGATCTCCGCCCCCCGGACGCTGGGCATGTCGGCGGCGAACCCCAGGGCGGCGTCCACGACCTCCTGGACGCTTCTGTAGTTCGTCGCCAGCCGGCCGCGGCGGCCGCCGGGGAAGTCCTCGCGGTCGAACCGGGCCATGTTGAAGGCGGAGGCCCCGCGGAAGCGGTAGATGGACTGCTTGGCGTCGCCGACCGCCCACAGGTGGCGGCCGTCCCCGGCGACGGCCTTCAGCAGCCGGACGCTCGCCCGGTTCACGTCCTGGTACTCGTCGACCAGGACGTGTTCGTAGAGCCCGGCCAGGTGCGCCCGGACGTCCGCATGGGACTCGCAGAGCCGGACCGGGAGGGCAACGAGGTCGCCGAAGTCGACGCACCCCCGGGCCGCCTTCACTCGCTCGTAGGCCGCAAAGACCGTCGCCACCTCGAGGCTCCGTTCGGCCGCCTCCCGCCCCGCCTCGTCCGTGGCCGCCGCGAGCATGGCTTCCGCCAGGCCGCGGTAGCCGGCGGCGTCGACCACCTCGTCTTTCGCCCGCGAGATCGCGGCCAGGATGTCTCCGAGCGGTACGGACGGATCCCACAGGTTCTTGAAATGCTCAAGGCCGAGCCGAGCGTACTCGTCCTCGAGCAGCTCAACCGCCTCGCTCCGGTCGAGGAGGCGGGGGTCGGCGGGGAGGTTCAACCGGTCGTGGAACCGGCGAACGATATCCAGTCCGAAGGTGTGGAAGGTGCCGGCCCAGATGGCGGCCGCTGCCGCCGGATGTTTGCGTGCGATCCGCTCCGCGAGCTCGGCGGCCGCCCGGTTCGAGAAGGTCAGAATTAGAATCTTCTCGGGGGCGACGCCCTTCCGCAGCAGGTGTTCGACGCGGCCGACGAGCGTCTGCGTCTTCCCCGTGCCGGGCCCGGCCTCGAGCAGGTAGGGGGCACCCTCGTGGGTCGCCGCCGCCACCTGGTCCGGTGCCAGCGGTTTGTCCGGGGCGTCGTCGTCGATGGCGGCGGCCTCGGGCCGCGGCAAGAGCAGGGCGTCGAGGAGCTGCTGGGCGACGACGGCGTGCGGTGCCCCGAGTCTTGCCGCGATGGCCGCCGCCGACGCCCAGTCGTCCAGGTGGAGCGTGCGGACCCACGCCCGCGGCAGGAGGAACTCCCGCGCGAAGAGGTCCATCTGAACCTCCCGCCGCTGCCGCCGGCTGTAGTCGCCGACTCGGCCCACGCCGACGGGCGCGGCCTCGGACGGCCGCAATGGGTCAACGGCCGCCGTGGCGTTCGGCTCGGCCTCGCCGCCGAACTCCACGTGCCCGACCTCGTGGGCAACGAGGAAGGCGTCGGCGAACTCGTTCCCGGTGTCTTCGTGGAGGATGAGGAGCGCGTCCGGGTCGTAGACCGCCCGACCGCCGAAGAGGCGGACGTCCCCCCTCGGCAGCCGCTCGACCTCGAGCCCCCGCCTCGCCGCTTCCGCCTGGGCGAAGGCGTACGGCCTCCCGGGGTCGTGCCCGGCGGCGACGGCCGCGGCGTGGAGCTCTCCGGCCCGCTGCCGGCCGACTTCAAGCGAGTCCATCGTCGGCAAGGTCCTGGAGGAGGGGCCGCCGCTGCTCGTCGGTCATCGGCGTGTCCCGGACGAGATCCCGAAATGTCGTCTTCCCTTTGTGCTCCGGCTTCCCGTCCGACTTGAACGCGAGTCCTAACGGGGTCTCCTGCGGCCGCTCGAGGTGCGCCCTGACCGATTCGATGCCTGAGTCCATCGCCTGGGCGAGCCGCCGGACGAATGGGCCTGGGACCGACGACGGCTCGACCAGCCCGTCCCGGAGCGCCGTGAGGAACGAGCGGGGGACGTTCAGCGCCTGGGCGAGGCCCACGAACGCGGCCCCGCGGAACCGCGCGAACGGGTTCGCCGGCTCGCCGGCTTGGGCCGCCTGCGGCTTGCACCCGAGGAAGTCCTGCCAGGCGGCTTCGAGCCCGGGGTCCGCCACCGCGCCCGCCGGCGGCGGGGCGACCGCCTCGCCGAGGCGGAGTTCGGACGCCAAGTCGATGAGCTCCTCGGCGAGCGTCGGGTGTTGCTTCAGGTACCGTTCGAGCGTGTCCCGGCCGTGGCTCGGCTCGATGGCGAACGCGTAGAGGACGGCATCTCGGTCGTCTGGCATGGTCACACGTCATCCTCCTCGTTCATGGCGTCGCGGAGCCTCTGGAACGCCCGGTCCCGCCGGTTCCGCACCGTCTTCTCGGAGCAGCCGAGAGCCTTGACGATGGTGAAGACCTCCTTGTCCTGGGAATCGATCGGCACCTCGTCCAGGAGGAGCTCGACGACCCGCCGCTCGTCCGGCGGTAGAGAGCTAATCGCCGCGCGGAGCTTGGACCGGTAAAGGAAGTCGATGCCCTCGCCGTCGCCCGACCCCCGCATCGCCGCGAGGGCCGACTCGACATCCGCCGACGGCTCGGCCGGGACACCGAAGGCGGCGGGTTCGCGGCACGACTCGTCCCGCCGCACGTCCCGCCGGGCGGTCGCCCGGAGCCGGGCGAGGGCGGCGTTGAACCGGCACTCGTAGAAGTCGAGCCGCGGGTCGTACTCGCGCCGGTCGCCGCAGAGGAGTTCCTGGAACTTGTCCATCACGGCGTCCCGGACCTCGAGGTCGGTCGCCCGCTCCGCCAGCTTCGCGGAGCCGGCGACCCGCCGGGCGGACACGGGCACGGCCCGCAGCACCCGCTGCCTCAGGGCCGCGAAGAGACGGTTCAGTGCGTCCTTGTCGGCGTCGGGGGCGAGGCGGCGGACGAAATAGAGGACGCACTCCGCGGGGACGTAGTCGGGGTGCTCGGGGTCCTCGATCTGAGAGCGCTCGGCCACCTGCCCGGCCGGCAGCTGCAACAGGACCGCGATCGCCCGTTCGACCTCGTCGGGGCGGCGGTACGGGTCGCCGTCCGGCCGCACCTTTCGGAGGGGGGCGACCGGCGGCGTCTCGCGTATCGTGTCGAGGGCCTGAGTCATCGCGTGCCGACTGTCCTTGGAGTTCAGCAAGTGGTAGGGGGTGCTCGCTCGGCCGCCGTTCGGGGGCGTCCGACGGACCGCAAGCCGGCCGCGATTGTAGCAGACGCCGAGGACCGACGCATCACGAGGGGATACGGTACGCCTCCTGAATGTGATGCGTCGGTCTCGGCCGGCAATCGAATCGGCGGTGGTCCCGAGAACCGGCGCACCCGCGCAGACTGCGCTCTATCGGATTCTGGCAAACCTACACGCGCTCTTCCTCACCAGGCCCTGGGCCGCTGGCTGCGACCAGGGCGTGCCCGTTGACGGCCGGTGCAACGCACCGGGCAAGCGCCACCCCGAGCGTGACGGCGAGCAGTCCGGCCAGAACGCTTCCGGAGACGTAGGCGAAGGCCTCCCACCGGTCGCCGCGTTCCCACATCGACAGTGACTCGAACGAATACGCCGAGAACGTCGTGTACCCGCCGAGAAGGCCGGTGACGAGGAACAGCCTTGCGTTCGCCGAGGGAACCCAATTGGTCAGGAGGATGGTCAGGAAGCCGATTGCAAACGAGCCCGTCACGTTGATAGTGAACGTCGTCCAGGGGAACTTCGGACTCGCCCACTGGTTCATCCAGTGCCCGAGCCAGTACCGGGCGTTGACGCCGAGCACACCCCCGGTCGAGAGGGCCAGCACCTTCCATGTGTGATCCATTGGTCGCGCCTCGAGCGTGAGGGGAAAGCGAAAACCCCCGGGAAGGTATCCCGGGGGTCTGGCGCGTGGCCCCACCCGAAGGATGCCCTTCGAGTAGGAGTTATCAGCCGGTGTCCGGCGGTTACGTGGCGAACCCCATCGCCGTCGCTAGGGAAAACTCTACCCCCGTGACTTCGGCGCGACAAGAGAGGCCGGCAACCGCCAGACACCGGCACATCGCTCCAAGGTCGAGGGCGTCCCGGAGCACGGGGGTGAAGATCGCGACGGACGCTGCCGTGAGGGACATGGACCGCCGACGAGGCCGCGCGGTGCCCCGTTCGCCGGAATGCCACGACGCCAGCCGCCATGACGGGGCCGACGGCGGGTTGGTAGAATCGGGGTGCCGACCCGGACGATCCGCCTAGCGCGGTGCGGTCGGCACTCGTTCACGCGGCTGGCGTCGTGGCTTCCGGCGAGCGGGGGGCAGGCTTGTGACCAATCGGGCGGCGAACGCGAAGCTCAAGGCTGGGAGTCCGGACGGTCGGCGGACGGAGCTCGCCGTCCTGTTCCTTTACCTCCCCGCCGAGCAAGCGTGGTGCCCTGTCCCGTCGTCCGACACCCCCGACCCGGCCGAGGACGAACTCGTCCTGGCGCTCGACGCGGCCCTAGTCGCCGCCCTGTGGTCCGACCCCGGGTCGAACCGCCGATCCAAGAAGAAGTTGTTCCCATTCCTCTCCCGCAAGGGGCGGCCGACGGGCTTGCCCGCGGACGCGGTCGCCCTTCGGTTCGCGGGCAAGGCGGCCGCGAGGCCGGACTTTGCCGCAACCTTGCGTGCGACCGTCGTCGGGGTCCACGAGCGGGGGTGGCGGGCCGACGACCCGGTGTTGCCGCCGCTCGCGGCCGGCACCCCGGCGGAGGTGGAAGGCGTCCTGAACGCGGGGGACGAGCACTTCGTCCAGCCCGCGGGAGAGTTCGGGGTGGCGGTCGGGTGGGTGACGGTCTCCCCGGCCGCCCGCCGCCGGGCGGGGGAGTACCAGCGGCGGCTCGTTTACGACGGCGACTGGGAGGAACTGCAGGACTTCCTCGGCCGCGAGGCGCTGCCGCTTCCGGAGCTCGGGCCGGCGGTGGTAGGGTCGGGGGAGGTGGCCGACCGATCCGACCCGTCCGCACGTCAGGGTTCCGAGTTCCAACAGCTCCTCCGAGCGATCGGGACGGGTGCGCCGGCCGAACGGGAGCGGGCGGCCGAGCGGCTGGCGAAGGCGGGTGTGCAGGCCGAAGATGTCCCGTCCGTTGTTGAGGCGGCGGCCGCCGCCGACCAGCCCGACCGGGTCCGCGTCTTACTTCTGCGGGCGGCCGGGGCGGCCTTAGACGATGCACTCGGCGGCCCCGAGGCGGTCCGTCAGACGGTCGCTCCGAAGGGTTTGGTGCTGCTCTACGAGTCGGACGGGGAGGTCCGCCGCGAAGCGGCTCGCCTCCTGCTCGGGCTGTCCGAGTGGGATCTTCGTCTCCGTGCCGCTCTGGGCGAGGTGGCACTGGTGGTCCCGGACCTTACGAAAGGTCTAGATCAACTGACGGTGGCCGCCACCCGGTCCAAAGGTGCGCGGGTCGCGCTGCAAGAGCAGGCCGCGGAGGGCCTCGACCTATCCGAACACAGTCTGGTCAAGCGCCTGCGTGAACTGCTAGAGAAGGCTGGCGGCGAGGCTCTGGGACAGATCGAAACCGTCCTGGGGCGGTTGGAGGGCCTCTCGTTTGGCTCCATCGAGGCTAATCGTGAGGTGGCCAAGCTCGTGCGGGATGTGCTGAGCCGGTTCGGAGATGCAAGACTGCGTTGCACCAAGTGCGGCGGACCCGCGACGCTCGTGATCCTCGCGCCAAAGCCGGCGGCCGGCGGCAATTTCACGTTCTACCACGGTCGCCGGAAGGAGGGGCAATATCACTCTGGCACGTTGTCCGTCCCCCAGCTGCGAATTCATGTCGATCATCCGCTGAGAAATCCCGATTGAGGTTGTCGAGCGAAAAACGCGGCGAGAGGGCTTGACACTGCACGTCATGGAAAAAACAATGACGTTGACGGCGTAGCTCTCTGACAACCCGGTCCCGGATTCGGCAGTACCGACTGCCGACCCGGGGCCGGGCCGTTTTCACGTCCGGGTCCGGCCCGAAGCCGGCCCGAACCAAATCCAAGGGGGATGTCATGAAGGGACGGAAGACCGGCGAGCAGAGGATCGACTTCCTCCGCGAGCCGCACCGCCGCGGTCACGGCCTGCGACTGACAGTGGAGTTCGGCCTGTCCACCGCCACCTACGCCAAGGCCATCAAGGCGATGTCGGCCGGCGACCACCGGGCCGCCCGCGGGCTCCTGCTCGCCGCCCTGCCGGGCACCGAGCCGTGCCTCGACTTCTTCTTCGAGGAACTGATCCACTACCAGACCCTCGACGAGAACCCGCGCCCGCACGATCCCGCCTTCCAGGCCCGGGTCGATACCCTGATGGCCGACCCGACCGACGCCTGCTGACGGCGCGGCGAGTGTAATGCCCCGCGCGACACGGCCCTGACCGGCCGAACGACCCCCGTACCCCGACACGCCCCGGACCCACCGATCCGGGCGGCCGTCCCCCTCTTGCCCCGTGAAAGCGAGGTGACCCGTGAACCCGTTCCGTTGGCTGGGCGTGCAGCTCGGCCTGATCCAGTCCGCCGAAGACGCCCTGCTGGCCTCGGCCGTGGCGAAGGTGCAGATGCTGAGTGCCGTCGCGCGGGGCCACACCCGGCATCAGCTGAACACGTACTTAGGCGACCTCGACGCCGCCGGGCAGGGGGCGCTCGCCGCCGCCGTCCGGGCCGAGCTCGCCGCGAGCGGGGTGCTCCTCGGCCCGCCCGAGGCGGCCTCTGTTCCTGCCCAAGAACCCGCGGCCCTCCCGGCCGCGCCGCCGCTCGCCCTCCCGCCGGCCGCCTCCCAGGCCCCCGAAAAGCGAAAGCCCGGCCGCCCGCGGAAGGCCCTGCCTCCCGCGCCGGCCGCGCCGTTTCCCGCCGACCCTCGTTGACCTCTTTCACACCGTCACAGGAGACCGAGCCGTGATCACCAAGAAGAATCGGTTCCGCCCGGACCGCGTGCCGCTGCCGCCGGAGGACCGAGACGAGCCGCCGCCCGCCGCCGACGCCGCGGCGGACCTGCCCGACGACTTCGACCTGGACGAGGCCAAGAGTTTCGACCCGGTCGTGGTCGGCCAAGTTCTGATCGACACCTCGGGTTCGACGTCGACCGAGGGGCCGGAGATCCAGGCCGCGGCCGACAGCGCGGTCGACGATGTCCGCCGGGACGAGGTCGCCGCCGAGACGGTCGACCTCGAGGTTGTCACGTTCGGCGGCCACGTGGCCGCCACCGGCTTCGCGCCGGCCGGGGATCTCAAGGTGCCCCGGTTCAAGTTCGGCGGCGGGACGCCGATGGGCCGGGCGGTCGACACCGCCGTCACCCACTTCGAGGAGCGGCTCCGGGAGCACGCCCGGAACGGGTCGAGCGTGGTGAAGGGCGTGATCCTGGTGTTCAGCGACGGCCACCCGAGCGACGAGTACGAGGCCGCGTTCGCCAGACTCCGGTCCCTCGAGAAGCAGCTCCCGTGGCTCGACATCTACCCGGTCGCGGTCGGCCACGCGGCCGTCGAGACGATGGCCCTTCTGTCCGGGAAGAAGAAGCCGGCGCTGCTCAAAGACATGAACTTCCGCGGCCTGTTCGACTGGTTCAGCGACTCCCTGCGGAGGCACTCCCGCTCCCGGAAGGGCCAGAAGGTCACCCTCGCCCGGCCCGACGACTGGATGCAGTGACACCCCGGCCCCGCCGCCCGTCTCCCGGGCGGCGGGTTCTTGAGACCACCCCATGAACCGCGTGTACGTCCCGACGGCGAACCGCTGGCTCCCGCTCACCGACCTCCTGGGCCGGGGCGGCGAGGGGCAGGTACGCGCGACGGACGACCCGGCCTGGGCGGTCAAGGTCTTCCACCCGGACGCCCGGGCCGGGAAAGCAGCGAAGGTCGAGCAGATGACCCACCGGCCGCTCCCGGCCGGCCTCTTCGCGGCCCCCGAGGCCGTGGCCCTCGACGCCCCGGGCGGGGAGTGCGTCGGCTACGTCATGTCGCGGGTCACGGGCATCAAGCTCTTCAGCGTGTACAACCCGGCGGCCCGCCGGCGGGCGGGCCTCAAGTGGGACCTCGTGTTCGCCGTCGAGGCGGCGGCGGGGCTCGCGGGCCTCGTGGCGGCCGCCCACGCCGCCGGCTACCGGATCCCCGACCAGAACGAGTCGAACTTCCTGGTGGCGGTCGATGCCGGCGGTCGGCCGCTCCGCCCGGCCCGGGTGGTGGCCATCGACTGCGACTCGTACCAGTTCACCGGCCGCGACCCCAAGACCGGTGCCCCGGCGGTGTTCCGCTGCGGGGTGGGGAAGGACCCGTACCTCCCGCCCGAACTCCTGGACGCCGACCTCGCGGCGGTGGACCGGACGCCGTCCCACGACTCCTACGCGACCGGCACCCTCGTCTGGCAGCTCCTGAAGGGGGATCTGCCGCACTCCGTCCTCGACCCCGCGGGCCGCCCCGCGCCGGATCCCCAGACCCTGGTCCGGGCGGGCCAGTGGCCGTACCGGCCGGCCGTCCCGCTCCGAACGGGTCTTCAACCGACCGACGCGGGCCTCCCGTACCGGTGCCTGCCGGCGGACCTCCGGGCCCTGTTCGAGCGGTGCTTCCGGGACGGGTTCACGGACCCGGCCCGCCGCCCGACGGCCGCCGAGTGGCAGGGGGTGCTCGAACGATGGCTCGCCGCCGAGCGGCGGAAACTCCCGACCACGTGGCGGGCCGCCTGGCGGTTCGTCCGCGGGCGGCTGGGCTGGGCGGACCTCACGCGGGCGATCGAGCGGGCGGCCCGGGGCGCGGAGGCCGGGGCGGCCTGGGACTGGCTCGCCCAGGACCGGAGGTGGGCGAAGGCCCTCGCCGGTGTGGTGTGCGTCGGGGTGTGCGGTCTGGCCCTCTTCCGTAGCCCCGCCGCGCGGGATGCCGCCACCGCTGACCCGACCCGGCCGCCGGACCCGGCCGCAGTGGACCGCCGGGTGCGGGAGGCGGAGGACCGCTGGCGGGGGGCCCCGGCGGTCTTCCGTGAAGCCCTGAGGGAACGACTGGAGGAAGGCCCGTGAAGACCCTGACCGTGAAGCTCGACGACGCCGACTTCGCCCGCCTCGAGGCGTCCGCCCGGGCCGCGAAGGCCGCCCGCGCCACCCACGCCCGGCAGCTCCTGCTGGCGGCGCTCGCGGGCGGACCCCCGCCGGCCGAGGCCGACCTGGGTCCGCCGCCGGCGGACGACCCGGTCCGACGGGCCGTCTGGGCGCTCCTCGTGGCGCTCAGCGACCGGCTGGACGAGGACGCGGCGGCCGAGTTCGTGCGCGACTACTTCGACGCCGCCGGCCCCGAGGTCGGCTACCGCTTAGCCAGCGAAGGGGAACGGTCATGACAGTCAAAGTCGGCGGGATGGCCCGCGACCCGCGGTACTACCAGCCGGTAGAGCCGCCGCAGGCCGGGCCGGAGGCGGCCTGGGACGCGCTCCGGACCTACGGTCCGGGGGCCGCCCGGCTGGGCGTCGGGCCGCACCCGACTGCCGCCGAGTTCGCCAACATACTCGGAGGCCAGTCGCGGGAAGGGATCAAAAAACTCGTCCAAAACGCCCACCTGCCGGACCGGGTGAAGGGCCGCGAGGTGCTGGTCTCCCCGGACCAGTCGGTGGCGATCGCGGCGAGCGTCGGGAGCCCGCTCCAACGAAAGTCCGTCTACGCCGGCCACGCGGCCGCGGTCGAGGCGGTGGCCGCCGAGATGAACCGGGTGGCCGGCCGGGTCCGGCTCGGGCGGGGCGGGAAGCGGACCGTGGCGGCGGACCTCGTGGTGTTCGGCGTCACCCACGACCGGAACCGCCGGGACCACCCGTTCATCCACACCCACCTTATCGTCTGCGGCCTGGCCGTCCTGCCGGACTCCCACTGCCGGGCAGTCGACAACCGCCACCTGTACCGGGCGCAAGCGGGCCTCGAGACGCTCTACCAGCGGACGCTGTACGAGACGCTGAAGGCGCTCGGCGTTTCGGTCGAGCTCCGGGCCGGGAAGTGCGTCGCCACCGGCATCCCGCCGTCGCTCCTCGCCGAGTACTCGACCCGTAGCAGGGAGGTGCGGGCGGCCAAGGCGCAGTATCCAACCGGGGACCGGCGGGCCGGCCAGAAGGCAGCGTACCTCACCCGCCCGCCGAAGAGCAGGTTACCTGCGGGCGACCTCCGGAGGCGGTGGAAGGAAACCGCCTGGCGGCACGGCTACCTGCCGGCTGCCACTTTCACGCGGGAGCCGACCGCGGCCGAAATCCAACAAGTGTGTGGGCCGTCGGGTTCGGTGCCGACCGCGACACATGGCCCGGCCGCCCCGAGCGTGTCCGCAACCGCGACCCCGGCTCCGTTCCGGCCTGCGCCCGCCGAGCCGGTGAAAATCTCTCACGCACCGCGGCCCAAACCCGAGGCCCGGCAAACTCCGAATCAAACGGCCCGTTTCGAGCAGCGACCGCCGGGGAAAGCGGACAAGACCGCGCGACACGCGCCGAAGGCCCGCAGAGAGGCAGCAGTCAGCCGAGGCGGGTCGGCGCATGGCTCCGACATACCGCCCCCGCCCGCCTGGCCGCGGACGCCGGACCGGCTGGCCGCGGCGGCCGTCGCGTGGGCGGTCGAAGACGCGGCCAGGACGGCCGCCCATTTCACGGCCACCGACGTCTCGGACCGGGTGCATGTGGTGCTCGACGCCTGGACTCGGGCGGGGCACGGGCGGGCCACCCCCGAGCACCTCCGGGCCGCCTTCGACCGCTTGGCCGGGCGACCGAATCGGTACGGGCTAGTCCGCCTCACCGGCCCCGGCGAGGAGCCGGTCTTCGCCGCCCGCCGACAGATGGCCCAGGAGAAGGTGGCGATCAAGGCGCTCCGACGCCTGACCCGCCCCCGGCGGGCCCGGGCGCCGTCCCTCGACACCGTGCGGCGGGCGCGGGCCGCCGGGCTCACGGCCACCCAGGAAGAGGCGGTCATCGGCATCGCGTACTCCGCGTCCGGGCTGAGCCTCATCGACGGCCGCGGGCGGGCCGGGAAATCGACCGCGCTCGTGGCCCTCGACGACATCTACCGGGCGAGCGGGCGGAACGTGGTCGCGGTCACGCCGACCAACCGGGGGGCCGCGGCCCTGGCGGAGGCCGGCGTGGCGTCCCCCGTGATGACGGCCGCCGGCCTGAACCTCGCCAGCAAGAAGCCGGGGGTGTTCCGCACCTGGAACCGGGTGTTCTGGACCATCCGCAAGCAGCAGTATCCGAACCTGAACGCCCTCCTCAAGGCCGCCGAGACCGTCCACCGCGAGGCCAAGGAGCCCCTCGTCCGGCTCGGGCGGGACACGGTGCTGCTCGTGGACGACGCGGAGCGCATCCCGACGGCCGAGCTCGCTCCATTGCTCGCCCGGGCGGCCAAGGCTGGGGCGACGGTGGTGCTGGCCGGCGACTCCCGCGGGCTGCCCCCGGCCCGGCCGGCCGGTGTTTTCGCCTACGCGACGAGCGCTCACCCGCACACGGTGGTCGACGCGGCCGGGCCGCCGACGCCCCTTACAAAGGCCGTCCGCTCGCTCGGCCAGGGTCGGGTGCCGGAGGCCCTGACCGCCCTCGCCCGGGGAGGGCTGCTCGACGCCGGCCGGCCCGGCGGGGGGCCGGCCTTGGACCGACTGCTTGCCGCCTATGCGAAGGACGGACACTTCGCCGGACCCAGCCGGGACGCCCTCATCCTGACCCCCACGGCGGCCGCCGCCAGGACGGTGAACCGCCGGGTCCAGCGCCTGCGGGCCAAGGCCGGGCTCCTCGGCCCGCAGGCCGCCGCCGTCGCCGGCGGGCGGGTGTGGGCCGGGGATCGGGTCGTCGCAACCCGCACCGACCGGGCGGCGGGGGTCCACGCCGGCCGGTTCGGGACGGTGCGACGGGTCGGCGTCGCCGGGGTCGAGGTCGAGCTCGACGGGGGCGGACTCGTCCGCTTCCCCCGGGGGAACCCGCCGCTCCGGCTCGGGTACGCGGCCGACCCGGTGACCGCCCGCGGCCGCGACCTTGCCCACGGGTACGTCCTGGCCGGCCGCCGGCCGCCGGACCGGGACCAACTCCTCGCCATGCTTGCCCGGCCGACCGAAACGGCCGTCGTGTTCGCCGACCGGTCGGACATCGAGTCCGGGCGGTTCGCCCAGACGCTCGGCCAGCCCCGGCGGCCGGGCATGGCTCACGCCGTCGCCCCGAAGCCGCCCGAGCCGCGGCCGGTCCCGAACCCGCAACACGTACCCGGCTACTGAGGAGGTGCTCTGTGCGACACGCATTCGTGTACGCCCTCGTGTGGGGGGCGGGCCCGGTCCAGGTCGGGGTCGGGGCGGTCATCGCCGTCCCGCCCGTCGAGCGGCTGGGCCTCTGGTGGCCGTTCTACCTGGTCGCCCTGGGCTACGTCGTGCTGCTCGCCGCCGACCGGCTGGAGCGGCCCAAGGAGGCCCCGGCCGACCGTCGGAGGCGGCACCTCCTCGACTGGTACTTGAAGCCGCTCGCCGTCCTGGCCCTCGTCCACATGGGCTGGGCGGCCGCGACCGACTGCGGCCCCGAGTGGCAGGCCCTCGCCCGGGCCGCGGCCCCGCCGCCCCGCCCGGCCAGCGCCAGGGACGGGGAGGTGGCCCCGCCCGCCGTCGGCCCGCCGTCCCCGGGGGCGTTCCTCGGGGCGGCGCTCGACCTGGTGGCCCGGGTGGTCCGGGCCGGTCTCGTGTTCGTGGCCCGGGTGTGGGTCGGGACGCCGCTGTGGCTCCCGGCCGCCGCCGGGTGTGTGGCCTGGCTGCGTCAGCCAGCCGAAAGGAGGTGACCCGTGTTCGAGACCGTAGTGCAGGGCGTTCAGGAACCGCTCGCCGGGATGGCCGAGCCGTTCGCCGGGGCGGCCTTGATGCTGCTCGCCTTGGCGTTCGTGGGGAGTCTGTTCCGCTGGGCCGCGGGCCTGGGCGAGAAGGCGGGCGTCCCGCCCCGGCCTTCCCACACCCCGCTCCGCGGGGAGGGCCTCGTCCCGGCCGCCGAGGCGGCCCTGCGGGCGGACGCCGCCCGGGCGGCGGAGGCGGCCGGAGCCGACGGCATCCCGTTCGGTGGGGCCCGGCTGCCGCTCAGCTCGCTCGCCCAGAACTTCCTCGTCCAGGGGTGCCCAGGGTCGGGGAAGAGCGTCTTCCTCGAACTCCTCCTCTCGGCCGTCATGCGGGCCGCGCATCCCGCCCAGGCCGCCCCGGCCCGGCTCGTGCTGTTCGACCCGAAAACCGAGTGGCCGGCCAAGCTCTTCGCCCGGTTGCCGGCCGGGAGCCCGCTCGTCCTCCTCCACCCGTTCGACCGCCGGGGGGCGCGGTGGGACGTCGGCCGGGACTTCCGGACGGTGGCCGAGCGGCTGCAACTGGCCGAGATGCTCGTCCCGGCCGAGAAGGGGGACGCGAACCGCTACTTCCAGGAGGCGGCCCTCGACCTCCTCACCGCCCTGCTCGCGGTCCTCGCCGGGTCCGGCGACCGCTGGACCCTCGCGGACATCGTTTACTTCTGCCGATCCCGCCCGCGGCTCAAGGCCGTCCTAGCGCTCGACCCGCTCTCGGCGGAGGTGGGCGAGTCGTACCTCGGGGCCAAGTCCGGGAAGGACGTGCTCGCGACCTTGAACGCCAAGCTCGGGAAGTTCGCGGCCGTCGCGGCGTGCTGGGACCACGCCGATGCCGGGGTCTCGATCCGGGAGTTCATGGACGGGCCGGGGGCGCTGGTGCTCGGGTACGACCCGCGGGTGAGCTTCGCCCTCGAGGGGGTGAACCGGCTTGCCGTGAAGTGCGTGACCGACATCGCCGTCTCCCGCCAGGGGCGGGCGGACCGCACGATCCTGTGCATCGACGAGTACCGGCAGTTCGGCGAGTGCCGGGGGCTCCTCGACGTGGCCATCCAGGGGCGGAGCTCGGCGGCCTGCCTGCTGGTCGCGTTCCAGGACATCAACGGGGTCGAGGCGACCCACAAGGACCGGGTTGCCCGGGAGCTCTGCGCTCTCCTCCAGAACAAGGTGTGGCTCAAGGCCGGGAGCGTCGAGGCGGCGGCCCTGGCGTCCCAGTCGCTCGGCAAGCAGGAGGTGCAGCAGGTGACCGGGAACGCCCAGACGACCACCAACACCGGGGCCGCCCGGCCGGCCAGCCAGAGCGTGTCCCTCAACTCGAGCGTCACCCAGCGGGAGGCGGTACTCCCGGCCGAGGTGCGGGACCTCCCGCTCGCCGACCCCCGGGCGGACCGGCTCGCCGCCTACTACCAGTCGCCGGTCACCGGCAGCTTCCGCCACGAGGGGCCGTTCGTCGGGGCGCTCCGGGCGCTCCCGTCCTCGGCCCAGTTCCCGAACTTCGTCCCGCGGCCCGACGACCACCAGGTCCTCCGGCCGCGCGGGCGGGCCGACCTCGACCGGCTCGGCCTGCCCCCGACGCCCGAACTGCTCGAGGCGATGGGCCTCGGGCGGTGATGTTCCCTGAGTTCTCTTCTTTTCCGATGGAGGTGTCTGATGAGGACTGTGATGCGGGCCGCCCTGGCGGCGGCGGTGGCGTGCGGCGGGGCTCTCGTCCGCGCGGACGACGCCCGGCCGGCCAACAAGGGGGCGGTGCCGGAGGCCCCGCGGGAGGACCCCCGGGCCGAGTTCTACCGGCGGGCGACCGTCCGCGTGTCGGCCGCCGAGGAGGGCCTGAAGGCGGCCACGGACGACTTCGCCGCGGCGGTCGCCAAGTTCGACCCGAAAGCCGCGGACGCCCTGGATCTGACGGCGGAGGCGGGCTTGAAGGCCTGCGGCCAGCTCGAGGCGGCGTTCCGGGAGGCGGGCAAGCGGGCCAAGGCGTACCAGGAGGCCGTCACCGCGCTGCGGGCCGAGACCGCCGCCGCCCCGGCCGTCTACCGGCAGATGGCCGTCTACCACCGGGAGCTGGCCGAGAAGGCCAAGACTCCGGCGTTCAAGGCCGGGTATCTGGAGAGCGCCGGGGCCGCGGAGCGGCTGGCCGACGTGATGGAGGGGCGGGTGAAGGAGCTCGACGCCCTCGCGGCCGGCGGGGCCGCCGGCGTGAAGCCGGCGAAGGACGAGGTCGACGTGGTGGTCTTCCTCGCGGAGGGCGAGCAGTACTTCCGCCACATGGGGGACTTCTTCCGGGGCGTCCCCGGGGCGGCGTCGGCGGCCGAGCGGAAGCGGTTCCGGGACCAGTTGAAGGAGCTGGCCGAGCGGACCGACTCCTTCATGCGGGCGTACAAGGCCTTCTCGGACAAGCTCAAGGCCGCCCCGGTCTCCCCGAAGCTCAAGGCCGAGGGCGAGCGGGACCGGGCCGCCGCCCGCGAGCGGGAGCGGGACCGCGAGCTCGGGAAGGCGAAAGCACTCCTGGCCGAGGCCGACGGCCTCCTGGCCGAGCGGGCGAAGCAGTGGGCGGTCCTCGAGCCGGCCTTGAAGGGGATGGTCGAGAGCGGCCAGCAGGCGGCCGCCCAGCGGGCCGCCGCCAACTTTGAAGCCTCCTGGCGGCGGGAGTGGCAGCGGTACGCCCTGCCGCCCGTCACCCTCGCCGGCGGTCGGGCGGCGGCGACCCATGCGGCGCTCGTCCCGGCCGAGCACTACCCGGTCGTCCGCGGCGGGGCGGCCGCCGGGTTCGCGAAGGTGCTCCGCCGGCTCCCGGCCGGCGGGGTGGAGGTGGAGGCGGTGGTCGGGGAGCTCCGGCCCGGCGACACCCTCCTCGTGAAGGTCGCCTGAGTCGCCCCGCACGGACGCCTCGCGGCCCACGGACGGGCCTTCCTCACGGCCCGGGTGCGGCCCAGGCCTTCTTCGGAAGGAGTGCCACGATGACAGCGGCAAACCGGCCCCTCGTTGGGGAGCGGTTCATGGCCGGGGTGTGCGACCTGGCCCTCCGGTACGCCGGGCGGCCGTGGGTATGCGGCCCCCCGACCAAGGAGGAGGTGATCCGGTTCGCGGGCGCCGTCTGCCTCTTGGCCGAGTGCGAGCTCGAGCGGCAGCGGGCCGAAACCTTCGCCCGGGCGACCCGGCCCGGGTGCAACTAGTGAGGAGGTGGGTGATGTTACGACGGAGCGGTCATGTTCACGCCGGCTAAGGGGCTAGCCCCGGCCGACGCGCGCGCGCACGCGGGCACCCGGCCCGCGGCCGCCGGCACTCCCCCCGAGGCCGGCGGCGAGTTCATCCGGGTGGCGGACGCCCGGCGGCGGTACTTCGGCGGGGCCATGTCGCTCCGCTGGTGGTACCGGCAGGTGGAGCGGGGAACGCTGCCCCATTACCGGGCCGGCGGGGCGGTGCTCCTCCGCCCGGCGGACGTCGAGGCGTTTGTTCAAGGCGGGTTCCGGGCGGCCGGGCCGCCGGACTCGCCGCCCGAGGCTCCGCCGCCCCCGGCGGCCGCCCCACCGGTGCCGAGGCGGCGGTCGCCCCCGCCCGCCGGCGGGCTGCGGTTCTTCGGCGGCTGAGCCGGGTCGGGGCCCCGGGCCGCAGTCGGGGCGGGGGGTTGGGGCGGCAGTGCGACGCCGCCCGGCCCCCCGCCCACACCACAGGAAGGAGGACCAGCTCCGAACACCGTTCCAACGAAAGGCGGGTGCCTGATGGACGAAGCAGGACTGCTCCGTGCGAGGCTCGGGCGGCTGCGGCAGAAGGCTCGGTACTACGACCGGGTGCGGCTGCCCCTCCACCTTGAGGCGGCCCTGGCCGCGATCGACGAAATGGAATCCCGGCTGGCCGCGCTCGAACGGACCGGCGGGGTGTCGGCCGAGCTGACCCCGCCGGCCCCTGCACAGCCCCAGGCCGGGCGGCCGACGGTTGAGGATCCGGCGCTCGCGTGCGGGTTCACCTGAGGTTAGCGGTCCGCGGGGTGACGGTCCGTCGCCGAGACCGCGGGTAGCGTGCGTTTCGCTGAGCGCTACGGCTCCGGCCGTGTGACCCCGTGAGCGTCACACACTTCCTGCGGCCACGCCGCCGGTGCGATCGGAGGTGCCGATGAGACCACACCCGGCCTGGCCGGCCGACGTGCCCCGCCCGAGGAGGCGGGCGGCCGCCCTCTGGCCGCGGGTCGCCGCGGCGGCGGCCGTCACGGCCGCGGTGCTCGCGGCCTGGTCGAGGACGGCGAGGCCAACCGCGCCGCTCTTCCCGACGGACGGCCCTGAGGCGGCAGCTGGGATAACACGTTGGATGTTTACCGCTCGAGCTGTCGGCGGGGTCAGCCCGCCGCGGGCCGGCCCCACCCGTCGTCGGCAAGATCGCCGAACGGGCCGTCCGGGGCGTCCAGGTCCGGGTCCAGTCCGCACCCCCGGGTGTGGCGGAGTGGGCACGAGCAATGGGTGAGGCATAGCGAGCAACCGAGGCAGGTTCCGATCACACACCGGCAAAAGTCGGACGCGATCATCCGGCAGCAGTGGCAGTCGTACACCATGACGGAATCCTCCCGCCCGGATCAGAGCGCCTTTCGTCCGCTCGCGCGATGTCAGTAGTTGCCGCCGGAAGGCCTGGAGTCGCGCCCCTGCCGGGCGGACTCCGGTGCGGTGCCCGGCCGTCAGGGCTCAGCCCGACCGCTCGCAACCCTGCGGGACGAGTACCGGTTACGCGACTCGCCGCCCAGCCCGCGCGCGGGCCGGCTTTCGCATTTCCACCGCGAGCCCGGCGGCCTCGAGCCGCCCCCGGGCGATGTCGGCGTAGGCCGTGTTGAGCTCGACCCCGACGCAGCGGCGGCCGTACCGCCCGGCCACGAGCCCGGTCGTCCCGGCCCCGAGGAACGGGTCGAGTACGGTCCCGCCCGCCGGGCAGCCGGCGAGCACGCACGGGAGCACCAGCGGCTCCGGGTAGGTGGCGAAGTGGGCCCCCCGGAACGGGCGGGCCGGCACGGTCCACACCGACCGCCGGGCCCGGAGCGCCCGCGGCTCCCACGGGACGGCGCTGCCCCGCGGCCCGGCCGGGTCGGCGTAGGACAGCCGGGCCGCCCGGCGGAACCCGTTCCCGCTCCCGTGCCGGCAGACGGCCGGCTCGCGGACGGCGGCCGCGTCGTAGTGGTATCGCTCGCTCTTCGACAGGAGGAAGACGTACTCGTGGCTCCGGGTGGGCCGGTCTCGGACGCTCTCGGGCATCGGGTTGGGCTTCGCCCACACCACGTCCGACCGGAGGTACCAGCCGTCGGCCTGGAGGGCGAAGGCCACCCGCCAGGGGATGCCGACCAGGTCCTTGGGCTTGAGGACCGGGTGGGTGTTCACCCACGCCCCGGTCCGCCCCCGCCTGGGGAGCGAGCCGAACCGCTCGAGCCGCCGGAGCGACGGGCTCGTCACCGGCCGCCGGCCGCCGCGGCTCGTGCGCCGCCCCTGGCTCCCCCAGGAGCCGGCGTAGGAGTCGCCGAGGACGAGCCAGAGGGTGCCGTCATCCCTGAGCACCCGGCGGACCTCGCGGAAGACGGCCACGAGCGCCTCAACGTACCCCTCGGGCGTCGGCTCAAGCCCGAGTTGACCCGTAACCCCGTAGTCTCGCAGGCCCCAGTAGGGTGGGGAGGTGACGCAGGTGTGGGCCGATCCCGCCGGGAGGGCCGGCAACAGCGCGAGGCAGGAGCCGATGTGGATGGTGGTCGTCATGCTGAACCCGGGCCGCCGGCGGGGGATTCCGCCGCTCTCGGGTTGGACGGTCGGCCGTTCCCGGACGTGGCTTAACGGTCCTCGGTGACACTGCCGCCCGGGGGCGACGGCCGCCGGGGGCTGGGAATGGCGTGCTGACGGGACGCCTGGACCGGGGCTCGTTCGGGGTGAGTGCCCAAACCAAATAACCTCATAACGGCACCGGACCTGATTTCCGGACGCCGGCGTCGAGGGCGCGTGCGATGGTGCGGACGGCCTCCGCCTCAGGCAGCCCGCACGCTTCGGCGGCCTGCGAGAGTTCCGCTTCGGCCGCCAATCGACACAGGCGGCCGGAGCCGGCGAGGAGCCCGAGCACGAACGCCGCCCGGTTCAGGGTCGCGTTCCGGGTGCCGGGCGGAGCGGTGCGGACCCTCGCGAGCTCCCGGCCCACCGCGCGGTCGGAAGGGCGGAATAGAACACCCCGTCCGAACCGCCTCGGGGCAGGGCGGCTCACATGGCGGAACAGTTCGGCCGGCAGGGGCAGGATGCGGCCCTCGCCGAACCACCGCCTGGGGCCGCCGTCTCCGCTCGCCGTGGGCGGGCAGACGCTCATCACCTGCTTACCCGCGCCGCCCGCCCGGAACTCGAGTGCGCCGCCGGCCAGGGCTACGACGGCGGGCCGTCGGGCGAGGGCCGGATGCCACCGGAACAGGTGGTGGCGGCCGCGGGACGAATCCCACCCGACCGTCGGGGGCGACCCGTTTGGGAACAACCCGGCGAGGGCAGGCTCGGCGGCAGCCGGGTCGTCCACCTCAAGGTCGATCACGCCGCCCTCGGGGCCGAGCAGCAGGCCGACCCCGGCCCGCGGGGTGCGGCGGTAGGCGGCCTCGAGCGCGTCGTGCGACGGGCGGATGAGCCCCCAGCCCCGCCCGAGCGGGGCCTTCCCGCCCGGCCGGACGACGACCGGCCAAAGCCCTTGACCGAGCAGCCATATCGCCGTCTCCCGGGCGGTCGAGGGCGGGCACCCCCTGAGCGCGACGGGCGTTGGCACGACGCGAACCGTCATCGGAACCTCCCCGTGCGAGGAAAGAACTGCCCCGGGCCAAACCCGGCCGGGGGCCACACAGGGTTATGCGGGCGGAAAGGTCGGCGTTGCGGTAACCCCGGAACTGAGGGATGTCGGCCAGGTGCCGCTTCGCGCCTCTACGGTGGAGGTGGGCGGATATGCGATAGTTGGCCGCGGCCGGCGCGAGCTATTCGTTGCCGCCGGCCGGTGCCGGGAAATCGGAACGAGATCAGATCAGTCGGCATGGGGAGGGGCCGTGTCGTCAGGGTGCCGGGTACGCCACGGGCGGGGGCGTTCAATCCCGCGCAGCCCGGTGCCGCTGTGATCGCCGACCCCGGCGGGTGGCTCGGCGAGTTGTTTTCCGGTCGGGCGCGGGTAGACTGATCTTTGGAAAGTCACATCGTGCGGGAGTTCCGTTCCGTGCGTTTAGCCGTGAGCATGTACCTTGTGATCGCGACGGCCTGCGGGCCGGTCGTGTGCTGCTGCACGCCCGGCCGCGCGGCTGCGGTCCTGCAACGGTTCCTCACGGGCGAAGTGGGCACCAATCATCGCGAACCCGCACCGACCTGCTGCGGCAGTGGCAAAGCGTCCAACCCGGTCCGAGGGGTGAGACCGGCCCCGCCGCGTGCAGACTTGCCGGTCGAGACGCCGGGAGCGCCGGGGAAGCCCTGCCCCTGCGGGGAACAGGGGGGGGGTGCCAGGAAAGCACCCCCTTCGACCGCGCCGCGGGTGGAATTCTTGACGGAGCGGCTGTTCTCCGACGCCGGCCCTGCCCTCTGGGTCTTGCCCACGGGTTTCGCGTCCGAGCCGCCTCTTCCGGGCCATCCCGGCCCGCGCGTCCCCACACCTTCCTCCGCCAGCCCCCGCGCGCCGCACGTCCTCCGCTGCTAGCCGCTCCACCTCTGCGCATCCAGACAATCACTCGGCCCGAGTGCCGGGCTGTCGTCCGTTCGCATCCGTTCAGAAGCTCGTCATGGGAAAGCGCAAGAGACGCCGGCCGGACCGGCCGCCCGACCCCCGCCGCGGGCGGTGGCGGACCGTCGGCATCGTCGCGACGATGGTGTTCGGGGTGGGCGTTGTCTTGGTCCTGAACCTGGTCGGCACGGGCCGCCGGGCGGCCGAGGACGACGCCGGCCCGCACGACCACCCGCCGGGGCCGCACGGGGGGACGGTCGTCGCCATCGACCGGGGCAACCGGTTCCACGCCGAGACCATCTTCGACGCGGCCGGCGTCGTTCACCTCTACACGTTCGGGCGGGAGTTGAGCGAGCCGCGGCCGGTCCTCGCCCGCACCGTCTGCGCGGCCGTCCGCGGGCACGGGGACGGTCCCGACGAGCACGCCGTCATGCTCCGCCCGCGGCCGCAGCCGGACGACCCGCCGGGGACGGCCTCCCGGTTCGTCGGGCGGCTGCCGCCGGCGGCGTGGCGGCCCCACCTCCGGCTCGTGGTGTGGTCGCTCCGAGTGGAGGGGGAGCGGTTCCGGTTCGAGATCGACGCGGCCGGGGCACCGTTCGACGAAGGCTCGGCCGCGAAGGCGATTGCCGCCGAGGCAGCACTGTACTCGACGCCGGGCGGGAAGTACGGGGCGGACGACATCCGGGCTAACGGCGGCCGGGCGGCGGCGGAGAAGTACCGCGGGGAGCGGCCGGCCCACGAGGACCGGCCGGCCGCGGGCGACCGGGTGTGCCCCGTGTCCCTCGCCCGGGCGGACCCGCGGTTCGTCTGGGTGGTCGGCGGGAGGGAGTACCTCTTCTGCTGCCCGCCGTGCATTGACGAGTTCGTCGCGGCCGCCAAGGAGCGGCCGGACGAGGTGAAGGAGCCGGAGTTCTACCGGCACCGCTGACGCACCTGGGAGGGGTTCGATGAGGGCTGCTTCGTTCATCTGCGTCGTCGCGACCGCCTGTCTTAGCTCAATAGCCGCGGCGGCGGATCCGACGCCGGCGGAGGTGTTCGAGAAGCGGCTGGTGCCGATCTTCAAGTCACCCAACCCGTCGAGCTGCGTGCAGTGCCACCTCGCGGGGGTGGACCTCAAGGACTACATCCTGCCGGACGCCGACAAGACGTTCCGGTCGCTCCGCGACCAGGGCCTCATCGACCTCGACGCCCCGGAGAAGTCGAAGATCGTCAAGCTCATCGACATGGGGGCGGGGGACAAGACGGGGCCGGCGGTCCACGCGAAGGCGCGGGCGGCCGAGCGGGAGGCGTTCCTGGCGTGGGTCGCCGCGTGCGCCAAAGACCCGGCCCTCCGCGCCGCCCCCAAGCTCGACGCGAAGGAGCGGGCGACGCGGACCGCGCCCGACGCCGTGATCCGGCACGCCCGGACGGACCGGGTGCTGGAGTCGTTCGAGCGGAACGTCTGGGCGTGGCGGTTCCGGTGCATGAACTGCCACACCGAGGGCACCCCGCAGAACGAGAAGCACCGGAAGGAGTACGGGGATCGGGTGGCGTGGGTGAAGAAGGCCGGGGCCGGGGCGACGATGGACTACCTCGTCGCCTCGAAGCTCATCGACGTGGAGAAGCCGGAGAACAGCTTGCTCCTCAGAAAGCCGCTCGGCGAGAAGCACGAGGGGGGCGTGAAGTTCGCCGTCGGGGACGACGCCTACAAGGGGTTCCGCGCCTGGATCGAAGACGTAGCCGCGATGCGAAAGGGGAAGTACGCGGCGGCCAAAGACCTCCCCCCGGCTGACACCGGGCCGGCCAAGTTCGGTACCGACCTCTGGCTGAAGATCGAGAACTGCCAGCCGGCGTGGGGGGACAAGTTCCTCCAAGCCCGCGTCTTCGCCTGGGACGACAAGGCGAAGGGGTGGGAGGCCGCGCCCGTCGCCGTGACCGACCGGGTGGTGTTCGGGAGGGGGAAGCTCTGGCAGCACACCCTGACGCTGCTCGCGGCGAAGGAGTCCGACCGGGCAAAAGCATGGCGAGCAGGCAACCCGACGCTCCCCGAAGGGCGGTATCTGCTTCGCGTCTACGTCGATGCCGGAGGAAAGCTCGCCAAAGACTGGACGGCAACACTCGGCGAATCCGACTCGGTCGGCGAGGTCGAGTTCCGGGCGAAGTGGCGGGCCGGGTACGGCGCGATGACGGTGGTGGACGCCGGCGGGGTGAGGAAGTGAGCGAATCCGTCCGACCGGCCGCCACCCGCGACACGCGGGTGGCGGCCCGATGCCCGGGTCAGCCGCGCTGGTAGTCGGTCGCGTAGTCGCCCTTCACGATCCGCTCGAACACCTCGCCGGGCTTCACCTCCCGGTCGGCGGTCATCACCAGGTCGTACAGTTCCGGCGGCAGCACCCGGACGGCGGTCATCAGCCCCTTCAGCCCCATCGCCCACCCGTCGTGCATCCCCCGCACCTCCCGGCGGGCCATCACCCGCTTCATCATCTCCGGCGGCATGTCCATGTCCTGCATCCGCTGCGGGTAGCCGGGGGTCCGCCAGCCGGGGTCGGTCCCGAAGTCCGGCCGGACCCGCGGGCGGGTGGCGAGTTGGGCCTGGTAGTCGGCCACGTCCGAGTCGTCCCGGATGCGGGGGCCGACCTGCCGGACCATGTGGTTCATCATGTGGTGGACCATGTGGCAGTGGAGCACCCAATCCCCCGGGTTGTTCGCCACGAACTCGAACTCGGCCGCCTGGGCGACCCCGATGAGGGCGTTGTTCCGCGGCACCCAGGCCGACGGCGGGATGCGGGCCCCCTCGTGCCCGGTGACCCAGAACGTGTGCCCGTGCAGGTGGATGGGGTGGTGCTGCTGCGGGCTGAAGTCCATGATCCGCACCCGCACCCGCTCCCCGTGCTTGACCACCAGCGGGGTGGTGAACGGCCCGCTCCGGCCGTTGATCGTGTGCCAGTTCCAGTCCATCGCCATCGAGTCCGGGATGGACTGGTTCGGGTCGATGTGGAAGTTCTGGAAGATCAGGTAGAAGTCCCGGTCCACCGGCGGGTCGAATGCGACCTTGGGGTGGATGACGAACCCGCCGACCATCCCGAACGCCTCCTGCATGGCCATGTGCGAGTGGTAGAAGAACGTCCCGGCCTGGTGCAGGTCGAACTCGTAGACGTAGGGCTTGCCCGGCATGATCGGCTTCTGGGTCACTCCCGGCACCCCGTCGTACTGGACCGGCAGCTCCAGCCCGTGCCAGTGGACGGTGGTCGGCTCCGGCAGGTCGTTGTGGACGACGAACCGCACCCGGTCGCCCTGCGTTGCCTCGACCAGCGGGCCGGGCATCGACCCGTTGTACCCCCACACGTCCATCGGGTAGCCGGGCAGGAACTCCCGCTTGAGGGCCGTGCAGCGGAGTTCGTACTCCTTCACCCCGCCGACCGTCTTGTAGGGGAGCTTCGGCACGTCCGGCATCTCGACCGGCACCGGGGCCAGGCCGGCGGCCCGGAGGCCGGGGACGAGCTTGCCGAGGTAGTGGTCGGCGGTCGGCGGCCCGCCGAACGACGGCCGCCAGCGGGAGAAGGCGGCGATCCCACCCGAACCGGCCGGGGCGGGCGGTTGACCGGCCGCGGCCGCCTCGATGCCCGCCGTCCCGGCGAGGGCCGCCCCGCCCAGAACCAAAAACTCCCGCCGCGAGTTGTTCGGATACATGGTCGTTGTCGTCCGTTGAATTGGTGATGAAGGCGGGGCCGACGGGCGGCCCCGCGCATTCTACCCGCGCCCGAGCCGGGCCGCCGTTACCGCGGCTGCGGGGTGGCGTCGATGTGACCCGGTGGGGTCGGGTTCGGAGGGGCGTCCAGCCCGCCGGTCAGGAGGAACCCCTCGATGAGGGTTTGCCCCTCCCGCCAGGCGACGAGGTTCTGGACGTACTCGGCTTGCCGGCGGTACAGGTCCGCCTGGGCGTCCAGCACGTTCGCCCACGTCTCACGCCGCTGCTTGTACGCCGCCAGCCGGTCCTGGTACGCCTTCTCGGCCTCCGGCAACACCTCGGCCCGGTAGGTTTCGACGTGCTGGAGGGCGGTCCGGTACTGCTTGAAGTGGGCGGCCAGGTCGCGGCCGAGCCGGAGTTCGACCCGGCGGAGTTCGGCCTGCTGGCGGGTGAGGTCGGCCCGGGCCTGTTGGATCGTCCCCTGGTTCCGGTCCCAGATGGGCACCGAGGCGTACACCTGGGCGTTCACGACCGTCCGGTTCTGGGTGAAGTCGTACCCCGGTCCGGCCTGGACGAACACGTTCGGGATCGGCTGCCGCCGCTCCCGGTCCACCGTGATCCGGTCGCTTTGGAGCTTGGCCGCCGCCTCCCGCATCTCGGGGCTTTCCGCCACCGTGTACGCGAGCGACGCCTCCCAGGCGAGCGGGGCGAGCGGCTGGTCGAGGAGGTCGGCGAGCGGGCCGGCGGGCAGGTCGGCCCCGACGAATGCGGCGAGCTCCCGGCGGTGCCGGTCCAGGTCGTTGACGGCCGCCTTGAGGTCGAGCGCCGCCCGCTGGAGGCCGACCCGGGCCTGTCGCACCTCGACGGCGGTCGCCTGGCCGACGTTGAACAGCTCCTCGGTCGTGACCAGCCGGTCCTCGGCGTTCTTGACCATCTGCTCGCGGACCGTCACCAGCCGGGCGGCCCCGGCGGCCCGCCAGTACTGCCGGCGGATGTCGTTCACCACCCGCTGCTGCTGGGCGAGAGCAACGAACTCTGCGGCTTGCGCCCGGGCCAGGTATTTCACCCGGCTGACCCGCCGCTTCTGGGCCGTGACGATCTCCTGCCGGACGAACCCACCTTGAAACTCGCCGGCAGTGCCTTCGCTGCCGATCTGCTCGCCCTGATAGCCGAGGACCGGGTTCGGCCAGAGGCCAGCCTGAAGGGCCTTCCCGAGGACTCCATCCACTTGGGCGCGAGCCTGGACAAGGGTCGGGTTGTTCGCGCAGGCTAGCTCCTCGACGGCGATCAAGGTGAGTCCACCCGCCGGGGTGACGACGGGGGCGGAGGCCGCCGGTAGGGCGGCCTGGGAAGGCAACCGGTCGGGGAGCGGCTCTTTCTGAGTTGGGGTGACTTCCGCGGGCGGTTCGCTCGCGGCGGCCGGCACGATGATGTTGGCCTCGGTCGTCGTCACCGCTGCGACGGCGTGTGTGGGCGGCACGGCAGACCAAGTAGAGTCGCTCGGTTGCGTCTCACGCAGGGTTCCACACCCGCCCAGTCCCGCCAAACTGGCGGAAAGTACGAGCTTCTTCAGCAAGGGAGTACCCCTCCGTTCCTCGTGCCCGCCAGCACTGGGATTACCCACTTGTTCGTCAACCGACCTGGCGCTCGGCCGGCATATTCGTTCGTGTCGTTGCGGATTGCGTGGTGTCCCGACAAGCTTTTCGGGTCGTTCCGGTTGTCCGCATCGCGCGGTTGCAGCCGGCGGCACGGGGCTTGCCGGGAAACCAGATGACCGGCTGGCGGGCACGGTTCACGTTCGGTCTCCGACCGAAGGAGGCGCCCTATGGCCCGTGTCGAACACTAGACTTGTATCAATCAAGGCGTGCGAGGAGTGTGCCGAGGCGTGCGAACACTGCGCCACCGCCTGCCTCGGCGAGGGCGACGTGAAGATGATGGCGGAGTGCGTCCGCCTGGACCGGGACTGCGCGGCGATCTGCTGGCTGGCGGCCGGCTTCATGAGCCGGGGTCGAAGTTCGCCGCAGACCTCTGCCGGGTGTGCGCGGACATCTGCGAGGCGTGCGGGGCGGAGTGTGCGAAGCACAAGCACCACCACTGCCGGCGGTGCGCCGAGGCGTGTCGGAAGTGCGCGGCCGAGTGCCGCAAGATGGCGGGGGTCGCGTAGCGGCCGGGAGCTGGCCCCACGCGGATGTCGGTCCCGGGCGGGGGCCGGGTCGTTGATCGTCGTGAGACAATCCGGACGGCCGCCTGGATTTTCGGGTTACGTCCGCCGATAATGACGGTATAGCTTCCCGCGGCGTTATCCCGCGCCGCCCCGAGGGGGACCGATGTTCCGGCTCGTGGTCATCCACCAACTCGTGCTGTCGCTGATAGTGGGGCCGATGCTCTGCTGCTGTGCGACCGCGCGGCTGGGGCGTGACGCGAAACCGGACGCCCGGGCGACCGCCTCCACCGACCACTCGCACAGCCGGACGTGCTGCGGCCACGGCCAGAAGCCGTCGGACGGGGGGCGGCCCAAGCCGACCGACCCGGCCAAGTGCCCGTGCAAGGACTCCCCGGCAAAGACGACGACCGTCCCCGAGGCGACGGTCAGTGCGACCGACACGTTGAGCTTCGTGTCCGCCGGCACACCCGCCCTCGACCTGCCGGTCCTGCTCGACCAGCGCCCCGGCCTTTCGCGGCCGGCGGCCCGCTTCAACCACCGATCCGCCTGTCCCTCCGCGGACGACCTCCTGTTCGCGCACCACAACCTGCGCTGCTAGTCCCTTCGTTTCCCGCCGGTTGGGCCTCGTCGGCCCTAATCAGCCACGGCGTTCCCATTCCTGAATTCTGTCGCGCCCGCGTTGGGGCGTGACCGGGTGTTCGCGGTGATCAGCCCCATTCGGGGTTGAGCCGACGTGCCCGCTCGCACTGACCTCCCACGGTCCGGGCGTCAACGCCCCCGGCCGCGATACGGAACATACGCACATGCAGCACGCACTGAAGGTTGTGGCCGGTGTCGGGTTCGTGGCGGTCGCCGGCCTGGCGGTGGTCGGGTGTGGGTCGTCAACACCACCCACTGCCCACACGGCGAACCCGTCGGCCGCCGAGAAAAAGTCCGGGGCTGGGGCGGGTGACGAGGCCCACGGGCACAAGCCGGGGGCGCACGGCGGCACCCTGGTGTCGCTCGGCCGGGACAGCTACCACGCCGAGGCGGTGTTCGAGAAGGGGGGCGTCGTCCGGCTGTACATGCTCGGGCAGGACGAGGCCCGCATCCAGGAAGTCGATTCGCAGGAACTGACCGCCTACCTGACCCCGGAGGGGGCGACCGAGGCGGACAAGATGACCTTCCGCCCCGAGCCGCAACCGGGCGACGCCAAGGGCAAGACCTCGCAGTTCGTGGCGACCCTCCCGAAGGACTTGGTTGGGAAGAAGGTCCAGGTCACCGTCAACAACATCAACGTGAACGGCGAGCGGTTCCGCATCGCCTTCTCGAACGCGGTCGCGGCCGGCGACCACGCCGGAGCCGAGATGCCGGCGAAGAAGGGGAGCGACGAGGAGCAGTCGCTGTTCCTCACCCCCGGCGGGCTGTACACCGCCGCCGACATCGCGGCGAACGGGAACACGGTGCCGACGGTGAAGTACAAGGGCATCCGCGCCCAGCACGACGACAACCCGAAGGCGGGCGAGAAGATCTGCCCCATCTCGAAGACCAAGGCGAACCCGAAGTTCACCTGGGTGATCGGCGGGAAAACCTACGAGTTCTGCTGCATCCCGTGCATCGAGGAGTTCGTCGCCCTCGCCAAGGAGAAGCCGGGCGAGGTGAAAGACCCGAAGGAGTACGTCAAGCGGTAACCCCGCTCGCCACGCCGTCGGTCGTGGTGGGCCGTTCGATCCCCTTTCCCGCGGGACTTCGGTCCCAGCTTTTCGGAGGTCTTCCGATGTTCGCCAAGTTCTTCGCCGTCGTGGTGGTGCTGTTCGCAGGGGTCGGGTTCGCCGACGCCCGGGAGGCCGGGCGGGGCAAGTGCTGCAAGAAGCTCGCCCACTGCTGTACCGGCATCAAGCACTGCTGCGTTGTGAAGTGATCGAACCATCCGACCCGGCCGAACCGACCGGGCACACACGAAGGAGTTCGTCATGCGGGTGCTCGGAGTGTTAATGGCCGGCGTCGCGGTGGCTGTCGGGAGCGGGTGCAGCGGTGGTAAGCCCGTGTCGCCGCCGGCCGTCGCTTCATCCACCGGAGCAAAGGACGAGGTGGCCACGGAGCGGGCGAAACTCCCGCCCGAAGACCGCGCGCTGGTGGACGCCCAAGAGTGGTGCGTCGTCTCGACCGACGAGCGACTCGGGTCGATGGGTCCGCCGCTCAAGCTCGACATCAAGGGCCAGCCCGTTTTCGTCTGCTGCAAGGGGTGCACGCGGAAGGCCGAGGCCGACCCGGACAAGACCCTAAAGACGGTGGCCGACCTCAAGGCGAAGAAGGCCGCCGGGGGGTCGCAGTAGCCGCCACACCGCCGCGGCCGCGAGGGCAGCGGGCCGCACGGCTCGTCGCCCCCACGGCCGTGGGAAGCTCGGTCGGTCGGGTTCCGAGGCACATGTGCCCGCCAGCCATTGCCCGGACCCGGTCGGCCGGGTGACTGAAACAACAGCGGCACCGATTGCCGCTCGCTGAAACAGCGGCGGCCCGCACGTCGCGGACCGCCTTGCTGGGATCGCCCGAGCCCTGCACCAGGAGTCTTTCGATGAAGCGTCTCTCCGTCCTGACGGCGTTCGCCGTCCTGTCCGCCGCGACCGGCTGGGCCGTCCTCTCAGCCCGGGCCGCCGACCACCCGGCCGACCATGCCAAGCACTTCGACGAATGTGCAAAGGTGTGCGCCGACTGCCAGGTGGCGTGCGAGAAGAACTTCCACCACTGCTTCAAGCTGGTGGAGGGCGGGAAGAAGGAGCACGCCAAGGCCATGCACCTGAGCGTGGACTGCGCTGAGTTCTGCACCATCGCGGCGAAGCTCACCGGCCGCAAGAGCGAGCTGGCGGTGACGGCGTGCGAGGCGTGCGCGAAGGCGTGCGACGCCTGCGCCGCCGAGTGCGAGAAGTTTGCCGACATGCCGGAGATGAAGGCGTGCGCCGAGGCGTGCAAGAAGTGTGCGGCCTCCTGCCGCGACATGGTGAAGATGGCCGGCCACAAGCACTGAGGCCGCGTGTCAACCGTCGGGCCGGTGGCGGCCGGCCCGACGCTGACCGAACACCCCGTCCGCCGACCCCGGGTGCGACATGACGCAGCCACGACGAGACCGACCACCCCTCCGGTGGTGGCGACGGCGCGCGGTGCTGGCCTCCGCTTGCCTTCTGACGGTCGGGGTGACGGTCCTCCTGGCCCACGAGGGGCACGCCCCGCTCCCGACCAAGGGGGTGCAGGTGGACGTGGCCCGCGGGCACCTGCTCCTCACCCCGGCGGCGCGGGACGGCCTGGCCGTTTCCACGGCCGAGGTCGAGGTGCGGCCGGTCGAGGGGACGCTACTCGCTTACGCGACGGTCGAGTTGCCGTGGACGCACCACGGGTTCGCAACGGCCCGGCTGCCGGGGCGGATCGTCAAGGTCCACGTCGCCCCGGGGCAGACCGTCCGGGCCGACGAGGTGGTGGCGGAGGTGCGGAGCCTCGACCTCGACACCCTCCAACTCGACGCGCTGACCGCCAACACCGAGGCGTCGCTCGGGAAGAAGGTGGTCCAGGAACTGCGGGCGAGCGTCGAGTCCGGGGCGGTCGCCGGCCAGGCCCTCATCGACGCGGAGGCGAAACTCGCCCAGGCCGAGAACGCCCTCGTCGTGGCCCGGAGCCGGTGGCTCGCCCTCGGCCTCCGGGCGGACACGTTCGACGCCCTCCTCAAACGGGGTGCGGCCGACCCCGGGCTGACGCTCCCGGTTCGGGTGCCCGTCGGGGGGACGGTCATCCACGCGGAGCTGACGGCCGGGAAGGTGGTCGAGCCGACCGAGCATTTGGCCGAGGTCGCCGACCTGTCCACCGTCTGGGTGCGGGTGGGGGTGCTGGAGAAGGATCTCGCCCGAGTGGGCGTCGGCACCCCGGTCCACGTTCGACTGGTCGCCCACCCCGGCGAGGTGTTCGAAACGACGGTCTCGGCCGTCGCCCCGTACCTCGACCCGGCAACCCACCTCGCGTCCGCCTGGGCGGAACTGAAAAACCCGTCCGGCCGGGAGCCGCGGGTGGTGCCCGGCATGACCGGCCGGGCAAACGTGATCCTCCCGGCCGAAAAGCCGCGGCCGACCGTGCCGGTGTCGGCCGTCGCCCGGGAGGGGGTGGACCGGTTCGTGTTCGTCGAGGAAGCGAGCGCGGCCGGGGCGTCCGAGTACCGCAAAAAATCGGTCGCCCTCGGCCGGCGGAGCGGCGACCGGGTGGAGGTGCTCGCCGGGGAGGTGTTCCCCGGCGACCGCGTGGTCGTCCGCGGGGCGCACGAACTCGGCGGCCTGTTCGCGCCGGGGGTACTCCGCCTCGGCCCCGAGACGGAGCGGGGCATCGGCCTCCGGGCGGAGGCGGCCGCCGCCGGCACGGTGGACGAGACGGTCCCGCTCGACGGGGCGGTCGATCTACCCCCGGCCGACCGGGGGTCGGCGGCCGCGCCGCTCGCCGGCGTCGTCGCCGGCATCCGCACCGACCGGGGGCGGGCGGTGAAGGCGGGCGAGGTGCTGGCCGAGGTGACCAGCCCCGAGCTGCTGACCATGCAGTTCGACCTCATCCGGGCGAGCCTCGACCAGCGGCTCGAAGCCGACACCCTCGCCCGGATCAAAGACCTGCCGGCCGTCGCCCAGCGCCGGGTGTGGGAGACGGAGGGCCGGGTGGCGGCCCTGCAGAGCCAGGTCGAAACCCTCCGGCGGAAGCTGGAGACGGTGGGGCTGGACGCCGCCCACATCGACCGGGTGGTCGAGACGAGGCAGGTGCTCACGACGGTCCCCGTGCGGTCGCCTGTGTCCGGGGTGGTCGTCACCTTCGACAAGTCGGTCGGGCAGGCGGTGGCGGCGCAAGAGGTCTTGTTCTCGGTCCACGACAGGAGCCGGCCCCAGGTGATGGGGTACGTCTCCGAGCGGGACGTGGGCCGCGTCCGCGTCGGACAGGCGGTGCGGGTGCGGCTCGTCTCCGACCCCGACGCGGTCCTGACCGGGCGGGTGGCCCGGAGCGGGCGGACGATCGGGGCGGACAGCCGGTCGCTCGCCGTGTGGGTCGAACTCGACGCCGGGAGCCGTCCGCCGCTCGTCCACGGGCAACTGGCGCACCTGACCGTGGTGACCGGCTCGCACGCCGCGGCCGTCTCGGTGCCGGTCGGGGGGGTCGCCGGCGAGCCGGGGTCTCAGGTCGTGTTCGTCCGCCGGCCGGACGGGGTGTTCGACCGGCGGGCGGTCGAGACGGGGCGGGCGGACGACCGCCGCGTCGAGGTCGTCCGCGGGCTAGAGGCGGGGGAACAGGTGGCCGTCGCGGGCGTCGCCGAACTCGTCACCGGGTTCGCCTCGCTCCGATAAGGGGGAACGGTTCCGTGCTCGACCGCGTCATCGGCTTCTCACTCCAGAACCGCGGGCTGGTCCTCGTCGCCGCCCTGGCCCTCGTCGTCGGCGGGGCGTACCAGCTCGTCCGCACCCCGGTGGACGTGTTCCCGGACCTGAACCGGCCGACGGTGACGGTACTGACCGAGGCCCCGGGCCTCGCCCCGGAGGAGGTCGAGCAGCTCGTCAGCCGCCCCGTCGAGTACCAACTGAACGGCGCGACCGGGGTGAAGCGGGTGCGGTCGGCGTCCGGCATCGGGCTGTCGGTGGTGTGGGTCGAGTTCGACTGGGGGACGGACATCTACCAGGACCGGCAGGTCGTCGCCGAGAAGCTGCAACTGGTGCGGGAGCGGCTGCCGCGGGACGCGAACCCGGTGATGGCCCCCATCTCGAGCATCATGGGCGAGGTGATGCTGGTGGGCTTGAGGCCGGCCGACCCGCCGGGGACGCCCGAGGACGAGGTGCGGGTGGGCATGGAGATCCGCACGTTCGGCGAGTTCGCCGTTCGGAACCGGCTGCTGGCCGTGGACGGGGTGTCGCAGGTGACGGTGATGGGCGGCTACCTCCGGCAGTACCAGGTGCTCACGTCGCCTGCCCGACTGGCCGGCCAGAACGTCACGTTGCAACAACTGACCGACGCCGCCGAGAAGGCGAACGTGCTCGCCGGCGGCGGGGTGATGGAGCGCGACACCAAGGAGTCGCTCATCCGCATCAGCGGGCAGACGCTGGCCCTCCGCGACATCGAGGAGACGCCGGTGGTGTGGCGGGACGGCCGGGCCGTCCGGATCAAGGACGTGGCCGACGTGCGGTTCGGCGGCCCGGTCCGCCGCGGGGACGGCAGCGTGCGGGTGCGGGACGGGGACCGGGTGGTCGGCGGCGGGAGCGTCATCCTCGCCGTCCAGAAGCAGCCGACCGCGAACACGCTGGACCTGACCCCGAAGCTCGACGCGGCCCTCGACGACCTCCAGCGGGACGCCCCGAAGGGGGTGATTGTCGAGCGGCGGGTATTCCGCCAGGCCGACTTCATCCAGTCGGCCATCGACAACGTGGTGGAGGCGATCCGGGACGGCACGTTCTGGGTGTTCGTGGTGCTGCTGCTGTTCCTGGCGAGTGTCCGGACCAGCGTCATCACCCTCACCGCCATCCCGCTCTCGGTCCTCGTCACGGCGCTCGTGTTCAGCTACTTCGGCATCACCATCAACACCATGACCCTGGGCGGGATCGCGGTCGCCGTCGGCGAACTCGTCGATGACGCCATCGTGGACGTGGAGAACATCTACCGCCGGCTCCGGGAGAACCGGCTGAAAGCCACTCCCGAGCCGGTGTTGAAGGTGGTGTTCAAGGCATCGAGCGAGGTGCGGAACTCGATCGTCTACGCCACCCTGATCGTCTGCCTGGTGGTCACTCCACTCTTCGCCCTCTCCGGCCTGGAGGGGCGGATGTTCGCCCCGCTCGGGCTGGCCTACCTGGTGTCGCTCGCGGCCTCACTCGCCGTCTCGCTCACGGTCACGCCGGTCCTCGCCTCATACCTGCTGCCGGCGAGCGCGGGCCGCGGGCACAGCCGCGACCCGCTCCTGCTCCGCGCGCTCAAGTGGTTGGACACACGGTTCCTCCGGTTCACGCTCCGCCGGCCCCGGCCGGTTCTGATCGGCTCACTCCTCCTCTCCGCGGTCACGATGTCGGCCGTGTTCGGGATGGGGAGCGAGTTCCTGCCGGCGTTCAACGAGGGGACGGTGACGGTCGGCTTACAACTCCCACCGGGGACGAGCCTCGCCGAGAGCGGGCGGGTTGCGGCCGTGGCCGAGCAGTCGCTCCTCCAAATCCCGGAGGTGGCAGCCGTGTCCCGGCGGACCGGCCGGGCCGAGCAGGACGAGCACGCCGAGGGGGTGAACAGCTCGGAGATCGACGTGCGGCTCGTCCCGCACGAGCGGCCGAAGCCGGGCGTTTGGGCGGCGGTCGTTCGGGCGGTGCCGTTCCTGCACGAGATCGGCGTCGAGAAGTCGGGCCGGCCGCCCGAACAGGTGCTCTCCGACATCCGCGACCGGGTCGGGTCGATCCCTGGCGTGACGGCCAACGTCGGCCAGCCGATCAGCCACCGGCTCGACCACATCATGTCCGGCGTCCGGGCGCAGGTGGCGGTGAAGGTATTCGGCCCGGACCTGCTGGAGTTACGGGCGGCCGCCCAAGAGGTGCAGGACGCGGTGGCGAAGGTGCCGGGTGTGGTGGACCTGCAAGTCGAGCCGCAGGTCGAGATCTCCCAGGTGCGGCTCCGGGTGAAGCGGGACGAGGCGGCCCGGTACGGCCTGGCCCCGGGCGACGTGGCGAGGCTCCTGGAGACGGCCTACAAGGGCCGGACCGTGTCCACTGTCCTCGACGGCGAGCGGTCGTTCTCGCTCGTCGTCTGGTACGACGCCGCGTCCCGGTCCGACCCGGCCGTGATCGGACAGACCATCCTCGACACCCCGTCCGGGCGGAAGGTGGCGCTCTCACAAGTCGCCGACGTGCTCGACACCACCGGGCCGAACACGCTCAACCACGAGAACGTCCAGCGGCGGATCGTGGTCTCGTGCAACGTGCAGGGGCGGAGCCTCGGGGACGTGGTCGGGGACATCCGCGCCGCCGTCCGCCCGGTGGAGGAGCGGCTCCGGGCAAAGGGCGGGGAGTACCGGATCGAAGAGGACGGCCAGTTCCGCGCCCAGCAGGAGGCGAACGCCCGGCTGCTCGCCCTCGGGGCCGCGGCGGTCGTCGGCGTCTTCCTCCTGCTCACCCGCTGCCTCGGGTCGTGGCGGGCGGCCCTCATGGTGCTGGGCGTCAACGTGCCGCTCGCCGGCCTCGGTGCGGTGCTCGCACTCCTGATCCTCAACCGCCCCGACCCCGTGGCCCTGCAAGGTCTGCCGTGGTGGAAAGTGCCCGGCGTGTGGTTCCAGGCGACGACGCTGTCGGTCGCCCACTGGGTCGGGTTCATCACCCTAATCGGCATCGTCAGCCGCAACGGCATCATGATGATCGCCCACTACATCCACCTGATGAAGGAGGAGGGCGAGGTGTTCGGGGAGAAGATGATCGTCCGCGGCAGCCTCGAACGGCTCGCGCCGGTGCTGATGACGGCAGCGGTCGCGGTCATCGGCCTCGTCCCGCTCGCCCTCGGGAAGGGGCAGACGGGTAAGGAAATCCTGCACCCGCTCGCGGTGGTGGTCATCGGCGGCCTCGTGACCTCGACGATCCTCGACCAAGTGGTGACCCCGGCCGTGTTCTTACTTTTCGGCCGCAAGGTGTACCGGTCGGAGGAAGAGACGGTTTCGGCCGCGGCGTGGGACGACGCCTGGTACGCCGGGGCCGACCGCCCCGCGCTCGTTCCGCTCACTCCTGCCTCGGCTGGTCAGCCGGACGCCCCGAGCGCGAACGGCGTCCACAAACGCGACGCGGACGAGCCACCTCGGGCGGCCCCCGCCGACCCGTCCAAACCACCCCCGCCGGCCGGCGTGAACGGCCCGCCAGGGGCACCGACCGCTTCCGGGGCGTGAGACCGGTCGTCGCCGTGACGACCGGCCCCCGGCCGGCGAACCGGGCGGCACCCGTGCCGCCGCTCTCGGAGGTGTTCAGATGAGTCGAGTCCTCGCGTTGTTCGGGGTCGCTGCGGCGCTCGCGTCCGCCGGCCCCGCCGCGGCGGCCGAGAAGGTCGAGCTGAAGGCCGTCCACATGTGCTGCGACGGGTGCGCCGAGGAGGTGGCCGCGATCCTCGGCAAGGTCGAGGGCGTCACCGGCGTCGCGACCGACACGAAGGCGAGGTCGGCGACGTTCACCGCGGCGGACGCGAAGGCGGCCCAGAAGGCGCTCGACGCCCTGGCCGAGGGCGGGTTCCACGGCGACCCGGGGAAGGACAAGGGGTATGCGTTCAAGGACGACAGCGGGGTGAAGGCGGGCAAGGTGAAGGCGCTCACCGTGACCGGGTTCCACAACTCGTGCGGCGGGTGCGTGAAGTCGTTCCGGGAGGCGATCAAGGACGTGAAGGGGGTGGCCGGGGACACCGCCAAGTCGAAGGTGACGACGGCCGAGGTGACCGGCGAGTTCGACGCGGCCGAGCTGGTCCAGGCGCTGAACAAGGCCGGGTTCCACGTCAAAGTGAAGCAGTGACCGATCTCGCCGGCGGGTGTCGGGAGACACCCGCCGGCGGCCGACGAAACCGAGGTGAGTCGGATGGCCGTACCGCCCCGCGATTACGTCCCCGGTGCCGGGTTCCACTGGCTCACCCCGCTCTACGACCCGATCGTCGCGCGCACCTGCCGCGACGACACGGTGAAGGGGCGGCTCGTCGCGGCGGCAAACCTCCGGCCCGGCCAGCGGATACTCGACCTCGGGTGCGGCACCGGCAACCTCGCTCTTCGCGTGAAAGGGGTCTGCCCAGGTGCCGAGGTGTCGGGTGTCGATGCCGACCCGCGGATGCTCGGCACCGCGGTCCGCAAGGCGATGCGGGCCGGGCTTGAGGCGGCATTCACCCGCGGTTTCGCCGAGTCACTCCCGTATCCGGACGGGGCGTTTGACCGGGTGGTGTCGAGCCTGTTCTTCCACCACCTCTCGCTGCCACAGAAAGCGTCCGCCCTCCGCGAGGCCGCGCGGGTGCTCGCCCCCGGCGGGGAGCTGCACGTCGCCGACTGGGGACGGCCGTCGGGGCCGCTGCTGCGGCTGCTCTTCCTCGGCGTCCGCTGGCTCGATGGGTGGGAGAACACAAGCGCACACGCTCACGGTGAACTCCCGGTCCTCGTCGCGGCGAATGGGTTCGGGGATGCCGGGGTCGGGGAACGGTTCTCAACCGTATTCGGGACGCTGGAACTCCTTTCCGCTCGGCGAGCTTGACCCGTCCTCGGTGTCCGTCCTCACGCCGCCCCTTCGTCAACTCTCATAATACCCCCTGGGGGTATACTTGACATATACCCCCATGGGGTATATGATGGGTCGAACAGGGCGGGAGGGCGCGGCGATGGATGCGGACACGAAGAAGCGGGTTGCGACGCGGGTGAAGCGGATCGCCGGGCAGGTAGCCGGGGTCGAGCGGATGCTCGCCGAGGACCGCTACTGCGTGGACGTGCTCCACCAGATCGCCGCCGTCCGCTCGGCCCTCGACGCCGTGGGGGTGGAACTCATCACCGCCCACCTGGAGACGTGCGTCGTCGGGCACGGCGGCGGGTGCGAGCACGAGAAGGCCAAGCCGATGACGCGGGAGGAACTGCTCGCCGAGGTGCGGACCGTCCTGTCCCAATTCTTGAAGTGAACTCATTGCGAGGGGGAACTCACATGGAAACCACAACAATCACCGCCCAGGTGATCGTCTGCGGCGGGTGCGCGAGCGCCGTCAAGGCCGCGGTGTCGGCCGTGCCCGGCGTGGCGGCCGTCGAGGTCGCCGTCCCGGAGAAGCGGGTCATCGTCACCCACGACGGCCGGGTCTCTAAGGCCGTCATCGAGGAGACGCTCAAGAAGGCCGGCTTCCAGCCGGCGTAGGAGAGCGCGATGAGCACCACAACCGCCGGAACCCCGTCCCGTGTAGACATCCCGGTCGTCGGGATGCACTGCGCGGCCTGCGCCGTCCGCATCGAGGGGGCGCTCGGGCAGGCCCCGGGCGTGTCGAAGGCGGCGGTCAACTTCGCCACCGGGCGGGCCACGGTCGAGTACGACCCGGCGGCGACCGCCCCGGCTGACCTCCGGGACGTGGTCCGTGGGGCCGGGTACGACGCGGTGCTGCCCCCGGCCGGGCACCACGCCGGCGGGGTGTCGGACGCCGAGGAGCAGGCGCGGGAGGCGGAGTACAAGCGGACCCGGCTCAAGTTCGTCGTGGCCGCCGCCCTTACCGTCCCCGTTGCGGCCCTCGGGATGGGCGGGCACCTCGTCCCGTCGCTCGCCCCGCTCCTCAACTTCCCCGGCCGGGCGTGGGTCGAACTCGCGCTCGCCACCACGGTCCTGTTCTGGGCCGGGCGGGAGTTCTTTCGCGGGGCGTGGGCGGCGGCCCGGCACCGGGCGGCGGACATGAACACCCTCGTCGCCATCGGCACGCTCTCGGCCTACGCCTACAGCGTGGTGGCGACCCTCGCCCCCGGGTGGTTTGCGGTCGGGGCGTCAGGCGACCACGCCGGGCACGGCGGCAGTGCTCCCGTCGGCGTGTACTACGAGGTGGCCGCGGTCATCGTCACCCTCATCCTGCTCGGCCGGTTGCTCGAAGCCCGGGCGCGGAGCCGGACGGGCGGGGCGATCCGGGCGCTCATCGGCCTCTCACCGAAGACCGCCCGCGTCGTGCGGGCCGGGGCGGAAGTCGATGTGCCGGTCGCCGAGGTCCGGGTCGGCGACGTGGTCCGGGTGCGGCCGGGGGAGAAGGTGCCGGTGGACGGCACGGTGCTCGACGGCACGTCGGCGGTGGACGAGTCGATGCTGACCGGCGAGCCACTCCCGGTCACAAAGGCCGCCGGCGACACGGTCATCGGGGCGACGGTCAACACCACCGGGTCGTTCCGGCTGACGGCGACGAAGGTCGGGGCGGACACCGTCCTCCAGCAGATCGTCCGGCTGGTTCAGGAGGCGCAAGGGTCGAAGGCCCCGATCCAGAAGCTCGCCGACACCGTCTCCGGGTACTTCGTTCCCGCGGTCCTGTGCCTCGCTGTCTTCACTTTCGTCGTGTGGTTCAACCTGACGCCGCCCGAATCACGGCTCACGTTCGCGCTGCTGACGTTCGTCTCGGTCCTCATCATCGCCTGCCCCTGCGCCCTCGGCCTGGCGACGCCGACGGCCGTCATGGTCGGCACCGGGCGGGGGGCGCAGGCCGGGATTCTGATCAAGGGCGGCGAGCCGCTCGAGTCGGCCGGCCGGCTCACCACCGTGGTCCTGGACAAGACGGGGACGGTGACGGAAGGGAGGCCGGCGGTGACGGAGGTCGTGGCCGCGGGCGTGAGCGAGGCGGACCTGATCCGGCTCGCGGCGGCGGCCGAAGGGCAGTCGGAACACCCGCTCGCCCACGCGGTGATCGCGGCGGCACAGGGCCGCGGCCTGTCCGTTCCGCCGGCCACCGCGTTCGAGGCGGTCCCCGGCCACGGGCTGGCGGCCACGGTCGAGGGCCGGACGGTGTTGGTCGGCAACGCCCGGCTGCTCACGTCCCGCGACGTGGCCTTCGACGCGGGGGTCGTCGAGCGGACGGCCGCGGCCGGGCGGACCACCCTGCTCGTCGCCGTGGACGGGACGTTCGTCGGCCTGCTCGCCGTCGCCGACCCGGTGAAGCCGACCTCGAAGGCGGCCGTCGGGCGGCTGCACGCGATGGGCCTGGAGGTCGTCCTCCTGACCGGCGACAACCGCGGCACCGCCGAGGCCGTCGCCCGCGCGGTCGGCATCGACCGGGTGTTGGCCGACGTGCTCCCGGAGGGGAAGGCGGCGGAGGTGAAGAAACTCCGCGCCGCCGGCAAGGTGGTGGCGATGGTCGGCGACGGCATCAACGACGCCCCGGCCCTGGCCGCCGCGCACATCGGCGTCGCGATGGGGACGGGTACGGACGTGGCCATCGAGGCGGCGGACGTCACGCTGGTGAAGGGCGACGTGTCCGGCGTGGCATCGGCCATCGAGTTGTCCCGCGCGACCATGAGGACCATCCGGCAGAACCTGTTCTTCGCCTTCGCCTACAACGTGCTCGGCATCCCGGTCGCGGCCGGCGTCCTGTACCCGCTGACCGGCTGGCTGCTCAGTCCCATCCTCGCGTCGGCGGCGATGGCTTTGTCGTCGGTGAGCGTGGTGACGAACGCCTTGCGGCTCGGCCGGCTCGATCTGCGGAGGGGGCGTTAGCATGGACACGGCCCAGATCGCGGTGACCGGCGGCGGCGCGGCCCTAATCGGGTTCATCCTGTGGTTCTTCTTCGGCCCCGGCGGGGCGACCGCGGCACGCCAGACGCAAAGCGGCGTGCAAGATGTCGAGGTGGTCGTTCAGGGCGGGTACACGCCCGACCGGATCGAAGTGACGCGAGGCCGGCCGGTCCGCCTCACGTTCCACCGGAAGGAGACGAACTCCTGCACGGAGCAGGTCATCCTGGGGGACTTCGGCATCGCCCGCACCCTGCCGGAAGGGGAGCGGGTTCCAGTCGAGTTCACGCCGGAGAAGGCCGGCGAGTTCACCTTCCACTGCTCGATGAACATGGTGCGGGGGACGCTGGTGGTCAAGCCGGCGTGACGCGGGTGCCCGCCGGCGGTAGAACGGCGGCCGGGAAACAGTCGGACGGGCGGGGGGCGAGGCATGGCGAAAGGCCGCGAGAGCGGGATGCCGGACGCGGACTACTGGGGCACGTTCTTCAACCCGGAGTGCATCGTCGCCCGGCTCGGCTGCGCGGGGCCGCTCGATGTGGTCGAGTTCGGCTGCGGGTACGGGCTGTTCACCGTCCCGGCTGCACGGGCGGTGGCCGGCACCGTGTACGCCCTGGACATCGACCCGGACATGGTGGCCGCGACGGCGGCGCTCGCTACCCGGAGCGGGCTGTCCAACGTGCGGGCGGAGAAGCGGGACTTCCTCGCCCACGGCACCGGCAGGCCAGACGCGAGCGTCGGCTACGCCATGCTGTTCAACATCCTCCATGTCGAGGAGCCGGTCGCGCTCCTCCGCGAGGTCTACCGGACGCTTGCCCCCGCTGGCCGGGTCGGGATCATCCATTGGAGGCACGACCCGGCTACGCCCCGAGGCCCGTCGCTCGCCATCCGACCGACGCCCGACCAGTGCCGCGCCTGGGCGGAGACGAGCGGCTTCCGGTTCGTCCGCGGCGAAGATCTGTGTTGCTGTTCCTGGCACTGGGGCATGGTTCTGGAGCGGCCGGCCGAGTAGGCGGCCGTTTCGACTCAACCGGCCCTGTCCCGCCTGCCGATCATACCGGAAGTAGGCACACTCACGAATCAGCCCGGGAAGTCGTGGCGGCGACGGCCGGCGAGTGCCGTGCGGACCCCGGTCCGCGCTCGGCGTTGCCCCAGGACACCCCATGACGAGTTCTCGCGCCGTCCGCCTCGTCGCGGCGTTTCTCACGGCGGTCACGCCCGGGTGCATGTCCGGCCCGCCGCCCGCTTCGATCCCGCCACCCGTTCAACCCAAGGCCGAGGCCGTCCGCCGACACGAACCCGCCGACCGGGTGGTCCCGGCCGCGGCCTCCGTGCCGGCGGACCGTTCCGCCCCGATCACCCTCGACGACCTGATCCGGACCGGGTTGGAGCGGAACCCGCGCCTCGGCCGGGCGGCGTTCTCCATCGACGCCGCCCGGGGCCGGTACACCCAGGCCGGCCTCTACCCGAACCCGGTGTTCTCGTTCGCGGCCGACGAACTCGGCGACCGCACCGGCCCGCCCGGCATCCTCACCCCGCAGGTGTCCCAGGAATTCGTCCGCGGCGGGAAGCTGGACCTCGCCCGAGCGGTCGCGGCGAAGGAGGTCGATCAGGCGTCCCTCGCCCTCCTCGGCGAGCGGTACGCCTTGGTCGGGACCGTGAGGGCGAACTTCTTCGAGGTGACCGCCCTCCAGCAGCGGGCGACGATCCTGAACGACCTGGTGAAACTCGCCGACCAGTCGATCGCCCAGTCCAAGACGCTCGTCGAGGCGAAACTGATCGCCCGCCTCGACCTGCTGCAACTCGAAGTCGAGGCCGAGCGGTTCCGGGCCGAGGCCGAGGCCGTGGAGCGGGAGTTGCCCGCGGCGCTGCGGCGGCTCACCGCGGCGGTCGGCGACCCGCGGCTGCCCCTGTCCTCGCTCGCCGGAACGCTCGACGCCCCGCTCCCCGAGTACGACCTGGAGAAGGTGAAGGAGGCGGTGCTCGCAAACCACCCCGAGGTGCTGTCGGCGAGGGTGGGCGTCGAGCGGGCGCACGCCGCCCTCCGCCGGGCAGAGGCGGAGCCGATCCCGAACGTGACCCTCAGTTCGGGGTACACCCGGCAGAGCCAAAACCGGTCGAACGACTGGACGGTTGGTGTCAGCGTACCCCTGCCCGTCTGGAACCGGAACCAGGGGAACATCCACGCCGCCCGGGCCGACGTGGGGGTGGCGCAGCGGGACGTGGGCCGTGTCGAGAACGAGTTGACTGACCGGCTGGCGGTCGCCTTCCGCACCTACGCGGCGGCGAAGCAGCGTGCCGCCCGGTACGAGGCCGCCATCCTCCCCCGGGCCGAGGAGACGTACAAGCTGTCCCTCCAAGCGTTCAAGGGCGGGCAGTTCGAGTACCTGCGGGTTCTCCAGGCCCAGCGGGCGGTGGCCGAGGCCCGACTGGAGTCGAACCGGGCGCTCGGCGAAGCGTGGCGGGCCGCCGGCGAAATCTCCGGGTTCCTGCTCGAAGAGGTGTGGCCCGCCGCCCCGGCCGCAACCCTCCCGTTCATACCCGTCCCATTGGCCCTTGGTCAGGCACCGGGCCTGCTACCCGCACCCCGACGGTAACCTGGGCGAGGGTTCGGGGAGGGGCAGCGAACGAGCATTGACCGCAAGAAGATTGGGGTGATACCCTCGATTCGTGAGCACCCGTCCCCCGGCCGCACTCGTCCAGTTCTGCCTCGCAGGCCTCGTCGGGGTTGCGGCGGCGGCCCGGCTTTTGTGCGTGTGCCCACTCGTCGAGGCGGCTAACGCCGCGCGGCCGCAACGGACAGACTCACACTCATGCGGGCACCCCTCTCCCGTCGAGAGAAATCGCTCGCAGCGGCCCGTCCACCACTCCCACGCGGACGGGTGTCAGCACTGCGGGGAGCAGCTGCGGTTCAAGCTGGGCGCTACCAGCGGGGCAGAAGAGGCCGTGCCGCCGCGCGATGAGGCTCTGCCCCTCCCACGTCCCATCCCCGGGGTAGATGATTTCATAGTCGGCGACCACATCCACCAAGCTGCGGTCGCGTCGGCACCGCCTCTTACGCTCCGGCGCGCCCTTACCGTCGTTCTCCTCATCTAACCGGCCTAATTGCGGGTCCACCGGCACAGCGGGCGGGCGAAGCCGAGTGCGGTCGATGGGAGGGTGGCCCGGCGGGTCCGGAACCACGTCACGCCTTCATCAGTCAACGCGTTGGCGCACCCGGTCCGGCCGACGAGTGTATCCTCGCGGTAGCGCGGGATTACATCGCCGACCGATGCGCCGTCTGCCACGGAAACCGCGGAAACGGAAAGACCATGCTCGGGGTGGGATGTACCCCCCCCCGCCGGACCCGCAAGGGCCGGCCACCCAAGGCCTCACGGACGGCGAGATATCCATCGTCATCCGCGACGGAATCCGGTTGACCGGCACGCCCAGGTTCGAGGGGGCTACGAGGACAACGGCAAGCTCACGCCCTTCATCCGGCACCTTCCAGGATTCTCCGGCTAAGAGGGCGTCTGGAAACTTGTCTTCCGAGCGGGGGGCACACGCCCCCCGCTCGGAAGACAGTTCCGATACACACTCTAAGGGCGAATTCTTTGTTGAACCTAATGGACTGTCTCGAAGGGAAACCCAATGAACACGCCCACTAGAACTCGCCTGGCAGGCATCCTCTTCCTGGCACTCGCCGGGTGCGTCGGGCCGGTCGAGATTGCCCCGTTGCCGAACGCGCACCCGGCGCACCCGGACGCTCCATCCGGGACGACACCCGAAGTCGGGTCGATGCTCGACACCCGGCCCCAGGTACCCGAGAGCGAGCCAAGCGAAGGCATGAAGATGAAGGGCATAAGCCACTCCAAAATGGGACCGGGGGGTGGCGGGGAGCGGGCGGGCGATACGGGCATGGCTCCCGACCCCGTGATGACGGAACCGGCCGCGAATGAAGGGACGTTCGAGTGCCCGATGCACGCCCGAGTCCGCTCGGACAAGCCCGGCCGGTGTCCGATCTGCGGGATGAAGCTGGTGAAGAAGGGGGGCGGCACGGAGCACGGAGGGGGCCATGAAGGGTAGGCGTGTCGTATTCACTTCGGTCCTCCTCGCAAGCGGGTGCTCGTCCGTCGACCCCCAGCCCGCGATCGAGCGGGTCCGCACCGAGGTAGCGGACCGGGCGGCGGTGTCGGTGGACTGGGAGCTGGAAAGACAGGGGCACGAGGCGGTCGGGCGGTGCGTCGCGGAGAAACTGGCCGGGGAGATGTCGGCCGACGACGCGGTCGCAGTCGCCCTCCTCAAGAACCCGACGCTCCGGGCGCTCTACCGCGCACTCGGCGTCGCCCAGAGCGACGTCGTCGCGGCGGGCTTGCCGGAGAACCCGGCCTTCTCGGTCGAGCGGCGGTTCCGCGGCCGGGCCGCCGAGTTCGACGTGGCCCAGGAGTTCATGAGCGTCTTCCTCATCCCCCTCCGCCGCCGGCTCGCCGAGAGCGAGTTCGACCGTGAGCGGCTCCGGGTCACCCACGAGCTGCTCGAGCACACGGCGGAGGTCCGATCGGCGTACTTCCGGGTTCAGGCGGCCGAGCAGATGGTCGAGATGCGGCAGTCAGTGGTGGAGGCGATGGACGCCTCGCTTACGGCCGCCCGCGCGCTGCGGGCGGCGGGGAACAACGCCGCCCTGGACGTCGCCCAGGCGGAGCGGGGGGCGAACCAGGCCCGTCTCGAGCACGCGGACGCCGAGCTCGAGGCCGTCGAGGCCCGGGAGCGGCTGAACGTCCTGCTCGGCCTCTGGGGCGAAGAAACCCGGTGGCGCATCCCGCCGCGGCTCCCGGAGATCCCGAACTCCGACGTATCCGTTGCCGAGCTCGAAAGGCGTGCGGTCACCGACCGGCTCGACCTCGCCTCGCGAAGGGCTGAGGTCGAAGCACTCGCCCAGTCCCTGGGGGTGACCCGCGTCATGAGCGTCCTCCCGGAACTCACCCTCGGCGGCCACTTCGAGCGGGAGCCCGAGGGGAGCACGTCGCGCGGGCCGGGCCTCTCCTTCCCGGTCTCGCTCTTCGGCCGCGGGCAGGCGGACCGCGCCCGAGCCAACTACCTCCTCCTCCAAGCAGAGGACCGGTATGCGGCACTCGCCATCGAGATCCGCTCAGTGGTCCGGACCGCCTTCACCCGGATGGCGACGGCCCGGAAGAAGGCTGCGTTCTACAGGCGGTCGGTGCTCCCCGTGCAGCAGGTGGTCACAGATCAAACGCAGCTCCTGTTCAACGGCATGTTCCTGGGCGTCTTCCAAGTTCTCGAGGCCAAGCAGGACCAGATCGACGCCGCCCGCGACTACGTCCGCGCCCTGGCCGACTACTGGCTCGCCCGCACCGAACTCGAGAAGGTGCTCGGGCGGCGGTTGCCGACGGGCGAGCTCCGGCCCAACTCGGTCGGCGAGCCGAAGGCCGGACCGACGACGCACCACCACTGAGGACTCAGAGAAGAGAGGGAATGATGAGCGGGAAGCACGGAATATCGAGGCGGGATGCCCTGGTCACGGGGGGCGCGGCATTCGCCGGGGGGGCGTTGCTCCTTACCGGGCGGGGAACGGTGCTCGCCCAAGACGTGCCGGGTGCGAAGGGGCCGCGCGAGGGGACCACCGCCGACACCGGCGGGAGCAACGTAAACCAAGAGGCGCTCCCCCCCGGCGAGGAGGGGCGCGACTACGCCCCGGTCGTGGTCCCGAACGGGACGAAGCTCCCCTGGAAGGTCGTGGGCGGGGCGAAAGTCTACCACCTCGTCGCGGAGGAGGTCGAGCACGAGTTCGCTCCCGGCCTCCGGGCGACGTGCTGGGGGTACAACGGGTCGGTCCACGGCCCCCTCATCGAGGCCGTCGATGGGGACCGGGTTCGGATCTTCGTCACGAACCGCCTCCAAGCCCCGACCTCGGTCCACTGGCACGGCCTCCTCCTCCCGAACGGGATGGACGGGGTGGGGGGTCTGAACCAGCGGGCCATCAAGCCCGGGGAGACGTTCAAGTACGAGTTCACGCTGCGGCAGTCTGGGACGTGCATGTACCACGCCCACCACGACGAGATGACCCAGATCGGCCTCGGCATGACGGGCCTCTTCGTCATCCACCCCCGGAAGCGCCCGGGGCCGCGGATCGACCGGGACTTTGCGGTCCTCCTCCACGAGTGGCGGATCGACCCGGGCACCTCGCGGCCGAACCCGAACGAGATGACCGACTTCAACGTCCTGACGATGAACGCGAAGGTGTTCCCGGCGACGGCCCCGCTCGTCGTCAGGACGGGGGATCGGGTGCGGGTGCGGATCGGGAACTTGAGCCCGATGAGCCACCACCCGATCCACCTCCACGGCTACCAGTTCCTCGTCACCGAGACCGACGGGGGGCGGCTCCCGGACTCCGCCCGGTGGCCGGAGACGACGGTGCTCGTCCCCGTCGGGAGCACCCGGACGGTCGAGTTCGTGGCGGACGAGCCCGGGGACTGGGCCCTGCACTGCCACATGACGCACCACGTTATGAACCAGATGGGTCACGAGTTCCCGAACATGATCGGGGTGAAGCCGGGGGCCATCGACCGCAAGGTCCAGCCCCTCCTGCCCGAGTACATGACGATGGGGCAGGACGGCATGGGGGACATGGCCGAGATGGGGATGCCGGTCCCGGAGAACAGCATCCCGATGGTCGGGGGCGCTGGTAAGCACGACTACATCACGATGGGCGGCATGTTCACCGTGCTCAAGGTGCGGGAAGGGCTCACGTCCTACGACGACCCCGGGTGGTACGAGAACCCGCCGGGCACGCTCGCGTCGCTTGCGAGCGAGGACGACCTCGAGCGGAACGACATCAGGGTGAGGAGAAACAAGAACTGACCATGCTGCCCGACCGGGGGCGGCATACTGCCGACCGACCGGCGGGGGCGTGGGAGCGAAAGGAGGGGATGACGACCGATGAAGGTGCGATTGAAGGGGCCGTGGCCCACCATTCTTGTGTTGCTGGGAGTTGCGATCTGTCTCGCGGCCGGGGCGATCCCGGCGTGGGCAGCACCACCGAACGTTTCCATCCCGGCGCGGACGCGGGTGTGTATGATGCAGGACACGGTCATGGCGGTGCCGGCGGTCCCGCTCACGCACAACGGCAAGAGCTACTTCGGCTGCTGCGAGATGTGCAAGGCGAAGATCGCCGCCCAGCCGGAACATTACACGCTCGCCCGCGACCCGGTCTCGGGGGCGGTCGTGGACAAGGCGACGGCCGCGCTCCTGAGCGTCGATGGCCGGGTGTTCTACTTCGAGTCCGAAGCGACGCGGGCCCAGTACACCGAGCGGTTGACCGCCAACCCCTGACGGGCCGAGGCGGCCGCAACTTGAGCGCGCAGGGCACCGGCCGCGGTGGTGACATTCGGGGTACGAGAGGCACCTTGACCTCCCCGCTGGGCTACCCGAGGGGAGCGCCACACGTAGCGTCCGAGCACTCAGCTCCCGTTCCTCCTCGCCGTCATCGATAGGGCGGAGCAGAAGCTCGATGTCTACACGACCTCCCTCCGGCTGCTCGCGTACTGGTCGAAGCTTGGTGCCGTGATCCGGCTGGTGCCCGGCGAGAAGGACGACCGGGCGTTCCCGGACGAGGGGTCTTTACCTGTGTTCCTCGGGAAGCCGATCGCCTCGGTCCGCCTCGCCGACTTGGAGGCGGAGGCAACGAAGGCCGAGACCCGTGAGCGGTTTGCCTGGTCGTCGACCACTGGTCCCGGTGGGAGCAGCAGCATTTAGACTGGCGGGACGACGGTGTCCCGTTCGTCGCGTGCCCGGGCCAGAACTTGACCGGGGTGCCGTTCAGCACGGACTGCCAGGACATCGACTTCCTCACCGTCCCGGACACCGTCCGGCTCCGGGCCGCGAACAGCGCCTTTGCCCGGACCCTGACTGCCGTGCGCGGGTACTACGGCCAGATGCTCGAGCGCGCGCTAGGGCTGGGCCACGACGACCGGGGCCACCTGACCGAGCGGAACCACATCGTGGAGGCGATTCTGGGCCACCTCGTCGCCCACGAACCCGGGTGAGCTATAGGCCCGTCGCATCACCGCGAGACGTCATTTGGGCGGCGGGCGGCGGCCTTCGAGCTCACCGGCTCCTCACCGTGCGGTTTCCGCCGGTCGCACGGGTGAAGTCCCCCTTCCTTCCGATAAGCATCCATTATCGGAAGTCAGAATATAGGTCGTTTCCGCTGCCGCTCCGTGGAGTTGCGTGACCACGTGCCGACCTGTTGTGCGGGCAGGTCGGCGTGGATAAGAGTCGCGGCACACACCCACCCCACTGCTGCCGCCGCGCCGACGGCGGACCACGATGTGCCCTCGCCCGGGCAGCAGCCGTGGCTACCGCGGCCCGCGCCCGTCGTGCTACCGTGGCACGAGGCAACACTTCGGAGGAACATGACGCCGAGCCGACACCCATCCTTGCACCGGCGAGAGCCGGACCGGAGCCGGCGTGAGTAACGAACTGCTCGGTCTCGAGGCGAAGATGACCGCCTTCGCCCGGACGTTCCCGAGCGTGGCGACCGCCCCGGGGGTGCCGCTCTGGGACGCGGACACCCTCGACCGGTGGGCGGCCGACACCCCGCTGTCTCACGGCGAGCGGGCCACCGCCCGGTTCCTGCTTGCCGTCTGGAACCCGGGGCACGCGTGGCGCTGCGGCCGGTTCGACCTCATGGAGGCGCTCAGGATTTGGGACGACGGGCACCGCGCCGCGTTCGTCGCGTGGGCCGAAGACCCGTGGTGGCCGTGACCGCGTGGCGGCACGACGCCAGTGGTAACCTCGCCCGTGTGGGCGGAACTCTTTGACACCCCAATGGCGGATAAGACGGCGACCGGCAACGATGCCCCCAGCGTGACACCCAGGGGCGCGGAGTACCACGCGGCCCGGCTCGAAGACCTCGGCGAGCGGGCGGCCGGGTACGTCGAGCGGTCGAAGGCGGCCAACACCCGCCGGGCGTACCGCTCCGACTGGGCCGACTTCGAGCGGTGGTGCGAGAAGTACCGGAGGCCTCCCCTCCCCGCCGCCCCCGACACGGTCGCCTATTACCTGGCCGACCGCTCGCAGGACCTGAAGACGAGCACCCTCGGCCGGCGGCTCGCCACCATCGCCGAGGCCCACCGGGCGGCCGGGCTCGAGTCCCCGAACTCGCACGCCCAGGTGAAGCTCGTGTGGGCCGGCATCCGCCGCGAGAAGGGGGTGGCCCGGTCGCACATGAAGCCCACACTCACCCGACACGTCCGGGCGATGGTCGCCCACCTCCCCGACTCGCTCCTCGGCACCCGGGACCGGGCCCTCATCCTCTTCGGGTTCGCGGGGGCCATGCGGCGAAGCGAACTCGTGGGGCTGGATGTCGCCGACGTGGCCGCGACCGACGAGGGGCTCGTGGTCGTCGTCCGGAGGGGCAAGACGGACCAGGAGGGGTCCGGCCGGAAGCTCGGCGTCCCGCCCGGCAGGAACCCGGACACCTGCCCGGTCCGGGCCGTCCTGGCGTGGCTCGACCGGTCCGGGGTGACCGACGGCCCCCTCTTCCGGGCGGTCAACCGGCACGGGCACGTCTCCCCCCGCCGGCTCTCTGACCGGGCGGTAGCCGACGTGGTGAAGCGGAGCCTGCTGGCCGCCGGGCGGAGCGCTCGCCGGTACGCCGGGCACAGCTTGCGGGCCGGGCTCATCACCCAGGCGGCGATGGCGGGGGTGAGCGAGCGGGCGATCATGGACCAGAGCGGGCACAAGTCGCTCGCCGTCATGCGGCGGTACATCAGGGACGGCTCGCTGTTCCGCGAGAACGCCGCCGCAAAGGTCGGGCTGTGACGCCCGTCGGCGCCGACATCGGGATCTGCCCCGAGGAGCGGCGGTCCGGGGCTGTCGCCCGGCTCAGGGTTTAGAATCGCCCCACCCGAACCGCCCCGCGAACAGCCGCCAGTTGTCCGCGCGGCGGAGCACCGCCAGGAACTCATCGTGCCCGACCGCCCCGCCGTCTGCGGCCACGATCCGCAGCCCGAACGCCTCGCACAGCCCCCGCACCAGCGCCTCCCACCACTCCAGCCGCAGCGGAGCGTCGCGGGTGAGCAGGAACCGGCAGTACAGGCAATTGACCTCCCTGCACGCCGCCCCGGCGATCAGCTCGATCTCGGCCCGGCGGCCGAGGGCGGACGGGCGTGCCGTGCTGGCGAACCTAGCCCCGGTCGGCCCCTCCGCGACGACCGCGAACCTGCGCGGCACGAGCCAGCCGGACAGTTCGGCGACGCGGACCGGCCGGCCCACGCCGGAGGCGGATCGCGCGGCCGACACGATCCGCACCGGCCGGCCGCTGGAGTGCAGGGCGGTGGTCGCTTCGCTCTGCTGCTCCCACCCGGGCGGGTAAAGGAACAGCGACACTTGGTCGAACGCCATCCCCTCCTCCGCGTCCGCCGCCGGACAGGATCGTGGGTCGCGCCGCCACAGACCCGGCTACATGGACTGACTCCGTCCAACTAAGCACTGTATCAGCGACGCGCCTCTCAAGCACGCACACCGACCGCCGGTCCCGGGCTAGTCAACGGCGCAAGAGTAGAACCGTGTACACGACGTAGACACCGAGCAGCCCGCCCCCCTCGACCCGGTTGATCCGCCGCCCGGTGAACATCAGGGGGAACAGCAGCACGGTCACGCCGAGCATCCACCAGTTGTCGCTCCCGGCGATCTCAGGAGCGATCGGGAGCGGGGCGATCAGCGCGTTCACGCCCAGAATACCGAGGATGTTGAACAGGTTCGACCCGATCACGTTCCCGATGGCCACGTCGTCCCGCCCCCGGATGCTCGAAACGAGCGAGGTGACTACCTCGGGAAGCCCGGTCCCGGCCGCGACGATCGTGAGCCCGATCACCCGCTCGGAGAGGCCGAGGGCACGCCCAACTTCGATCGCCCCGGTCACGGTCGAATGGGCACCCCCCGTTAACAGCGCGACACCGGCCAGAACCAGTCCCGCGCTCGAGAGGAGCCGCGGCGGGCGACTCCCCTCCTGCCCCAGCTCCCTGGTCTCGGCAGCAAGTTGCGCGGACTCATTCGTCGTCAGTTGCCCCCGGACCAGACTGACGAGGTAGGCGATGAACGCGACGTAGATGACGAGGAACAGCGCTGCATCCAGGCGGCGTACGGCACCGTGGTCGCAGACGGCCACGCAGAGCAGGGTGACGATGGCGAGCACCGGGTACTCGAGCCGGATTGTGTTACCCGAGATCACGAGCGGGCGGACGAGGGCCGCGAGACCGAGGATGAACGTAATGTTGAAGATGTTCGAGCCGACGACGTTCCCGACCGTGATGTCCACCTTCCCCTGCATCGCCGCGACCGCGCTCACGGCGAGCTCGGGCACCGAAGTGCCCGCCGCCACCACCGTCAGTCCGATCACGGCCGGCGTCAGCCGGGCGAGCGTGGCGAGGCCGACGGCTCCGCGGAGCAGACACTCGCCACCGGCTACGAGGAGCAGGAGGCCGAGGGCGATGAGGGCGGTACTCACAAGCATAACCCACTCCACGTCCGGCAGTCGCCCAACCATTGACCGTTCGACCGAGGCACCTTACCGGAGGTCAACCCCCTGCCAAGAGTGCCCGCGTCAGGCCGACGACCGCACCGCCCGCGACGAGCCACGACGAGTTCACCCGGTAGCGGAACAGCAGGACGGCGCTCAGGATCGCGAGCGTGGCGGTGAGGGCGTCCACCGCCGCGGCCCCGGCCAGCTGCGCGGTGACGGCCGCTATCAGCGCGAGCGAGGCGACGTTGACCCCGTCGAGTAGCGCCCCGGCGGTCGGCGACCGCCGGAGCCGCGGGACGAACGGGGAACTCAGGGCGACGAAGACGAACGCCGGCAGGAAAATCCCGGCCGTCGCGACGAGCGCGCCGGCCGGGCCGCCGAGCACGTACCCGATGAAGGTGGCGGTCGTGAACACCGGCCCCGGTGTCACCTGCCCGACCGCCACCGCGTCGAGGAGTTGCCGCTCGGTCAGCCAGCCGTAGCGGTCCACCAGATCCGCCCGGAGAAACGCGAGGAGCACGTACCCGGACCCGAAGAGCACGGACCCGACCTTGAGGAAGAACAGGAACAGCGGGCCGAGGCCGAACGGCGTGGCCCCCGCCGTCGCGGCCGCCGGCAGCGCGGCGGGTACGGCGAACAGCACGACGGGGTTTCCGGTCGGCGGCCGCCCCACCCCGCGGACCAGGGCCAGGCCGATCCCCGTGCCGAACAGGACCAGCAGCTCGTGGACGCCGAGGAGCGTCAGGGCGATGTCGAAAGCGGCGACGCCGCCGAGCGCCGCCGTCTTGAGGCACGTCCGACCCAGTTTCCAGAGCGCCTGGACGACGACCGCCAGCACGACCGGCTTCACTCCGTAGAGCACTCCGGCGACCGGCGGGAGGGTACCGTACGCCTGGTACGCCCAGGCGATAACCCCCACGATGAGCGTCGCCGGCAGGATGAAACAGAGACCGGCGACGAGGAGCCCTCGCCAGCCGGCGACGCGGTGGCCGACGTGGATGGCGAGTTCGGTCGAGTTCGGGCCGGGGATGAGGTTGGTCGCGCCGAGGAGGTCGAGGAATTCCTCGGCCGAGAGCCACTTCTTACGGCGGACCACCTCGTCTTCCATCATCGCGATGTGCGCGGCCGGACCGCCGAACGCCGTCGTCCCGAGCCGCAGGAACAGGGCCGCCACCTCCCGCACGGTGGCGGTGGGGTGGCGGGGTGGGGTGGCCGGCGGCTCGGTCGTCACTTCTTCTTCGGCTCCGGCTTCACCACCGGGGTGTCGTCCGCGTTCCCCCACTCGGACCAGCTCTTGTAGTAGTTCCGCACGTCCTTCGCCCCCATCAGCTCCAGCCCGTAGGCCATCACCGCCGCCCGCCCGCCGGACTGGCAGTGGGTGGCCGTCGGGCGGTCGAGCTCGATGCCGGCGGCGGCGAGCAGCTTCTTCAACTCGTCCGGCGACTTGAACCGGTGCGTGTCCTTGTCGAGCAGGTCGATCCACTCGAGCTGCTTCGCCCCGGGCACCGCCCCGGCCCGCTTGTTCTTCATCGCGTCGATGCCGCAGAACTCGCCCTCCGACCGGGCGTCCACGATCTGGAGCTTCCCGCCCGGGAGGGATTTGAGCAGTTCGCCCTTCGTGGCCATCCGCTCGGGGGCGGCGACCGCCTTGAACTCGGCGGGGGCCACGGCCGTCGCGGTCGTTTCGGCCGGGTGCTTGCCCTTCTCCCAGCCGACCCACCCGCCGTTCAAGAGCCGGACGTCCTTCACCCCCCAGTACCGCAGGATCCACCAGACCCGCGCCGCGTCCTTCGAGTGGTTGTCGTCGTACACCGCCACCCGGCTGTCGGCGGTCAGCCCGAGGTTCCCGACCCGCTTCGACCACCCGGCCGCGTCCTGCCCGTCGCCGAACCCCTTGGCCCACTCGGCGTGGTCCACCCACCGCGCCCCCGGCACATGCCCGGCGGCGTACTTGGCCTTCTCACGCGCGTCGAGGACGACGAACCCCTTGGCGGCGTCCGGCTTGGCCAGCGTGGCCGGCTCGACGAGCAGGTCCGGACGCGGATAGTCGTCCGCCCGCACCCCGGGCGCGAACGCGATCATCACGGCACCCGCCAAGGCGGTCAACCTGGTCATGGGATCCTCCCCGGTTTGTCGGCTAACGGCGGGCGAAGGCGAACCGGCCTTCATCCTCACCTTGTATCCGCGGACGACCGAAGGCCGCCACCCCAAACGAGGTCGGCGGCGGCAGATAAATCGGAATTAACCTGCGACGGACGCGCCTTCGGGCGTGCGAGGTACGATACACATCGAGGGGAGAAACCATGCCGCGCGTGTTGGTCATCGAGGACGAGCGGAAGGTCCGTCGCGGGCTGGAAGAGGGCCTTGCGGCGGCCGGGTTCGAGGTGGAGGCGGCCGCCACCGGCGACGAAGGGGCGAGGCTCGGGCGGGGCGGCAGGTTCGACGTAGTGCTGCTCGACTGGATGCTCCCGGGGATGGACGGTCTGGAGGTCCTCCACGCCCTCCGATCCGCCGGGCAGTCGATGCCGGTCCTGCTGCTCACCGCCCGGGACGCGATCGACGACCGGGTGACCGGCCTCGACGCCGGGGCCGACGACTACCTCGTCAAGCCGTTCGCGTTCGCCGAACTCCTCGCCCGCCTCCGCGTCCTGCTCCGCCGCGGGCAGCCGGAGCGAGAGACAGTGCTCCGCGCGGCGGGGCTGGAGATCGACCTCTTGCGGCGGCGGGTGACGCGGGGCGGGGCCGAAGTCCCGCTCACCCACCGGGAGTTCGCCCTGCTCGAGTACCTGGCCCGGCACAAGGGGCAGGCTGTGACCCGCGAGATGCTCGGCCGGGACGTGTGGGACGACCCGAGCTACGCCCTGACCAACGTGGTCGAGGTGTACGTCAACCTGCTCCGCAAGAAGATCGACCCGGCCGGCGGCCCGTCGGCCGTCACCACCCTGCGGGGCGTCGGATACCGGTTGGAGGAGTGACCGCGCGTGAGACTCAGCATCCGCTGGCGGCTGACGGTGTGGAACGCGGTCGGGGTCGCGGCCGTCCTGGTCGGCTTCGCCGGGCTGGTGTATCTTCTCGCCCAACAGATTTTTCGCCAGCAGGCCGACCGGACGGCCGACGCCGGGTTCCGTCTGGTCGAGACCGACCCGAGGATGGCGGCCGACCCGGCGAAGCGGGCCGGGTACTGGGTCCGCGAGTTCGACGAGCACATGGGGGTGCTGGCCGCGGTGTACGGCCCGGACGGCTCCCCACTCGCCGCCCACCCGGGTGTCGGCGGGCGGGGATTTCCGACATCCGGCGTGCCGGGCCGGCGGCTCGAAGCAGACCGCGACGGGCACCGGTGGCGGGTGGCCGACGGGACCGTCCGACCGGGCGGACACGAACTTCGGGTCGTGCTGATGGTCCCGCTGCGGGAGCAGGAGGCGGACTTGGCCGCCCTCGGCCGGGCCATGCTGGTGGCGATCCCCTTCGGGCTGGCCGCCGCCGCCGGGCTGGCGTACCTGCTCGCGCGAACGGCCCTCGCCCCGGTTGACCGGCTGCGGGAGACGGCCGAGCGGGTCACCGCCGACCGGCTCCACGAGCGGCTGCCGGTGCCGAACCCGGACGACGAGTTGGGCCGGCTCGCGGCCACCGTCAACGCCATGATCGCCCGCCTGGAGCGGTCGTTCGCGGAGGTCAAGCGGTTCACGGCCGACGCCTCGCACGAACTCCGCACCCCGCTCACGGCCATCCGAACCGAGGCCGAGGTCGCCCTCGCCGGCGACCCGACCCGGGACGAACTCCGCGGCATCATCGAGAGCATGTTGGAGGAGTGCGGGCGGATGGCCCGGTTGACCGACCAACTGCTGACGCTGGCCCGCGACGACGCCGGGGTCGTGCCGCGCCCGCTCGAACAGCTCTCCATCGCCGCCCTGGCCGGGGAAGTCGTTGACACCCTGCGCCCGCTCGCGGACGCGAAGGGGGTGTCCATCGCGTTCGAGGACGTTCATTCACACGGGACCGTCGCCGGCGACCCGGTTCGGTTGCGACAGGTGGTCGTCAACCTGATCGACAACGCCATCAAGTACACCCCGCCCGGCGGCTCGGTCCGCGTCGGCACGGCGGAGGCGGGCGGGGCCGTGCGGCTCACGGTGGCCGACACCGGCGAGGGGATTCCGGCCGAACACCTGCCGCGGGTGTTCGACCGCTTCTACCGGGTGGACAAGGCCCGCAGCCGGGAACAGGGCGGCACCGGGTTGGGACTCAGCATCGTCCAGAGCATCGCCACGGCCCACGGTGGGGTCGTCACCCTCAGAAGCGGCGAGGGCGTGGGGACCACCGCGACCGTGACCCTCCCGCTCGGTCGGACGGACGGATCGGCGTAGTCACTTGGCCGGCTCGAACAGTTCCACCGGATTGCCGTCGGGGTCATCCAGTTGGACCTGCTTGCCGCCCGGCCCCTTCTCGATTTCGTTCCGGAAGCGGAGACCGGCCTTCTTCATCGCCTCGACGCGCGACGGCAGGTCATCGACTTCGAGGACGATTCGGTTCCACCCGCCCGGCTCCTGCTTGCGACCATCGGGCAGCGCGCGGGAGCCGGAGCTCTTCGGCCCGCTCAGCCAGAGGGTGAGGGTTCCGTTCGAGACGGCCCCGAACGCCGGACCCGCAGGGAACCGCTCGTCCACCTTGAAGCCCAGGTGCTTCGTGTAGAACTCCACCGACTTGTCCACGTCCTTGACCTGATACCGGACCGCCCCGGCCCGGAAGTCCGGCTTCTTGTCCTTGTCTTTGTCGTCGGGTTTGGGCAACGCGGTCGGGGTCGGCTTGTCGGCCGCCCAGCCGCCCACCGCCAGCAACCCGACGCAGAAGAGTGCCACCACGAACCAGTTCGACATGGTTTTCCCCCGGGTGTGAGTTCGACAGCGAGTTGCGGGACGATTATTGTCCCGCCGCTCTCGGCCATTCTGAGCCCGGAGGCGACGCAGGTATTGGACAAAGTTGACCTCAGCCGGGCTGCAAGACGTGGTTGTGCAGAACCTGTTCGCTCCGCCGGCAGAGATACTCCTCGGGGGTCAGGCCGGAGAACGCCCGGAAGTCGCGGATCAGGTGCGACTGGTCGAAATGCCCGCACTCCGCCGCGACCCAGGCCCAGTCCGGTGCCGAGACGCCCCTCACCAGCGCCAGCGCCCGCTGGAACCGCCTGACGCGACCGTACAGCTTCGGCGTCAGGCCCACCTCGGCCGCGAACACCCGGATGAACCACCGCTGGCTGAGGCCGACCCGCCGGGCGATGTCGCGGACCCGCACGCCCGTTCCGGCCTGCTCGAACGCATCGAGCGCGACCGGGACCGCGCCGTGGCGACCCGCCGTGCGGTCCAGGCGGGCCGCGAGCGCCACTTCGAGCACGGAGAACCGGGCCGCGGGGGTGGCGGCCTCGCAGAGGCGCTCGCGGAGTTCCCGGGCCGCGGGCCCCCACAGTTGGTCGAGGTCGAGGTGGGTGTCGGCCAGTTCGACGGCCGGCACGCCGAGGACCGCGGGCGCGCCACCGGGCCGGAAATGCACGCCCATCATCGCGGCGTGCTGGAGCGGGTCGATGGCGAAGAAACGGCCGTAGGGCCCGGACACGACCGCCCCGGAGAGCCGCCGGGGCCGGGCGGGGTGCGAGTGGTGGTAAACCCGCACCTGGTCGTCCCGCAGGTTGACGACCAGTTCGACCGTTCCGCTCGGCAGGATCCGCTCACGGGGGTGGGACGGCGTGTCGGCGCAGTGCCAGAATTGTTCGACGAAGGTGTCGAGCGGTGGGGCCGGGGTGTGGCGATGGAGGATCATGGGGTCAGACGCCATTTGGACCGGGCCGGTAGCGTCGAGCCGTCACCGCGGCCCGAGCCTCGTGCCCTAACCGTCAGCCAACGACGGCCCTCCAGACCCCGCCCAGCGTGTCTCGCTGGCCCCACAACATGACCAGGCCGCTCACGACCATCACCGCGAGGGCAATCTGGCGGAACCGGCGGCCCGAGAGCCGCTCCAACCACCGCTTCCCGACCCAGTTCGCGGCGAGCGCGGCCAGCCCCGCCGCGACGCCGTAGGCCAGGTACTCGCCGGGGAGCGCCCCGAGCGACGCGAACGTCCCGATCTTGGTCAGGTGCATGACCAGGGAGTTCACCCCCTTGGTGGCGATCATCCGCTCCTTCTCCGCCCCGTAGCTCAGGTAGAACGGGTTGAGGACCGGGCCGGTCGCCCCGACGAGGCCGGAGAAGAACGACACCCCGAACCCGAGCGGCAGGAAGCCCCAGGCCGGCATCGGAAACGCCCGCCCCCGCTCCCCGAACCGGAACTGGACGACGGTGCTGAGGAGGAATACGGCGAGCAGAACCTGAAGCCACTCGGCCTTGAGCGTAGCGAACACCCACGCCCCGAGTACGGCCCCGGGGACCGCTCCCGGCAGGTACCACCGGACCACCCGCCAGTCGATGTGCCGCCAGAACAGGTAGACCCGGCCCGGCTCCGCGACCAAGCTGGTCAGGGTGACCACCGGCGACACGGCACGGCTGCCGACGAGGTAAGCAACCGCCGGGGCGAGGAGCAGCGCCCCGCCCCCGCCACCGAGCGTACTCAGGGTCCAACTCACGAACCCCGCCAGGGCCAGCCAGAGGGTCGTCACGGGACCCGCCCCCGCGGGCCACCGAACAGGTGGGCGTCGAGCGACCACTGGCCCCCACCGACGATCAGGAGGAAGATCAGGCCGAGCAGCATGGACCAGTCCGTCCGGCCCTCGTGGGCCGCCTTCCAGAACCCGTCCGCAGTCAGCAGCGGCAGCTTGGTCGTGGCGATCGCGACCGAGATGACGGCCAGCAGCGGGACCGCCGCGACGCGCGTCCCGAGTCCGGCCAGCACGAGGGCCCCGCACGCCACCTCGACCGCCCCGACGAGCGGGCCGAAGAACTCGGGACTCGGGATGCCGATCTTGGCGAACCGGCCGGCCCCGAGGGCGTCCGGGTACAGGAACTTCTGGACGCCCTCCGAGAGGAAGACGGCCCCGACCATCAGGCGGATCAAGGCGACCGACGCCGGGGCGTCGGTGGAAAGCAGCTTCGGTACCAGTCGCATTGCCCCTCCCCGTCAGCGCGACGCGGCGTCCTTGATCCGGTCCACCGCGCCCTTGAAGTAGAGCACGTTCTCCCTCTTGTGGCACTCGACGCACCCGGCGTGCAGGCGGGTCAGGGCGGCGTCCAGCTCCCCCGCGTCCTTCGCCTTCGCCGCCGCCAGGACCGGCGGCAGATCATCGGCCAGGAACGGCCGGGCGGAGTCCGCCCGCTTGGGCCGCCGCTCGACGGCGAGCCGGAGCGACAGGTCGATTTTCTCGGCCTGGTAGGCGGCGTACTCCCAGTTCCGCTCCTTGCCCGCGATGAGCAGCTCGCCGTAGCGGTAGCCGACCTCGGCCATCGACACGTCCAGGCCGCGGAGGTGCCGCTCCAAGACCGAGAGCCGCTCGTCGGTCGTCCCCTGGAGCCAGCCGGCGGGCGGTGCTTTGGGCACTCTCGGCTGATCCGCGGCGGCATTTGCCCCGACCGAACTTGCCCACACCCCCAGGGCGAACCCGCCGCAGCCCAGGGCGACCGCCACACCGAGCGAAACCCGCCGCCTTCCCATGTCCCGTCCTCCTCGTGGGCTAACTACCTCCTCCTGCGAATGGTACGCGGCACCGCCCCGGCAACCCCGGCAGACTGGGGAAGATCAAAGGGAATTAAGGTTCCGCGTTGCAGGGCGGGGAACGGCGGCCCCGATAACTACCGCAAATGGAGCGGTCCCACGACGAGGTGCAGGATGCAACCCCACCGGACATCACGCCTGTTCGCCCGCTGGCTCACGGCGGCCGGCGTCGGCTGCCTCCCCGCCTGCGCCAGCCTGAGCGCCCCCGCGCCGGTCGCCCTGCCGGCACCGCGGACGGCCGTGCCGAGCAAGGCGGCGGTCGGGGCGGCACCGTCGCCGGTGACGCCGGCCGGGTACGAGTCGGACCCCGTTCCGGCGGCGAAAGCGGAGCCCCCACTCCCGCCGACGCCGCCGGCCGTGGCCCAGGGGGTTCCGCTCCCGATCACCCTGCCCGCCGCCCTGTGCCTGACGGGGGCGAACGCCCTCGACATCCAGATCGCCGACGAGCGGGTGCGGACGGCCTCCGCCCAGCTCGACCGGGCGAACGTGCTGTGGCTGCCGAACCTGAACGTCGGGGTGGACTACTTCCGGCACGACGGCCAGATCCAGGACATCGTCGGCACCGTGTTCACCACCAGCCGGTCGTCGCTGCTGCTCGGGGCCGGGCCGCAGGCGGTCGTCTCCATCACCGACGCGGTGTTCGCCCCGCTCGCCGCACGTCAGGTGGTCCGGGCGGTCCGGGCCGACGCCCAGACGGCCCGGAACGACACCACGCTGTCCGTCGCCGTCGCGTACTTCAACGTCCAGCAGGCCCGCGGCGAGGTGGCCGGGGCCGCGGAGTCCCTCCGACGCGCCGAGGACCTGGTCGCCCGCGTCGAGAAGCTGGCACCTGACCTCGCCCCCGAGCTCGAAGTGAACCGGGCGAAGGCCGAGGCCGCGCGGCGGCGGCAGGCCGTCGAATCGGCCTACGAACGCTGGCAGGTGGCGAGCGCCGACCTGACGCGGCTGCTGCGGCTCCAGCCGGGCACCCTGGTCGAACCGGCGGAGCAACCGTCCCTCGCGGTCGGCCTGATCGCCCCCGGCACCCCGACCGACGAGCTGGTCGCCATCGGGCTGACCAACCGCCCCGAGCTGGCGTCGTATCAAGCCGTTGTTCAAGCCGCACTGGTCCGCGTGAAGCAGGAGAAGCGGCGGCCCTTCTACCCGATCCTGGCCGCCCGAGGGGTCGGGTCGAACCCGACCCAGCTCGCCGGCGGGTACTTCGGCGGCGGGGTGAACGACGACCTGCAGAACTTCGGGGCGCGGTTCAGCATCGACCTCCAGGCCGTCTGGGAGTTTCAGAACCTCGGGTTCGGGAACCGGGCCCTGGTCCGCGAGCGGGAGGCGGAGAGCCGGCGGGCGCTGCTCGAACTGCTCCGCACCCAGGACTTCGTGACGGCCGAGGTGGTGCAGGCCCACGCCCAGTCGGAACGGGCCGCGAAGCGGCTGAAGGCGGCCGAGGACGGGGTGGCGAACGCGGTCGCGACGGCCGAGAAGAATTTGCAGGGGCTGGGGCAGACGAAGCGGGCCGGGGAACAGCTGATCCTCGTCTTCCGCCCGCAGGAGGCGGTGGCCGCCGTGTCCGCCCTCGACCAGGCGTACCGCGACTACTACCAGGCGGTGGGCGACCACAACCGCGCCCAGTTCCGCTTGTACCGCGCTCTCGGGCACCCCGGTCAAGCGCTCTGCCAGGTCGGCCGGCCCGTTGAGACCCTCCCGGCCACGACGGTCCCGGCCGGGGTGGTGCTGGCGGGTCCGACGGCCGCCCCGGTTCCGGTCACGGCGGAGCCGCCGGTCCTGCCCGGCCCCCGTGTCGTGGCTCCGCCCACGCGATCCAACATAAAGCCGAATTAACCAAGCGGTTGTGGCCCCCGGCCCGCGGCGGCGGTTCAATACCGCCGTGCCCCCGCGCGCAGAGGAAGCCGACGTGAACCCAATCACCGCCGCCCTGAACCGCCCGGTCACGGTGATGGTCCTGGCCCTCGGCACCGTGTTCGCCGGGGCGCTGGCGTACAGCCGGATGAAGGTGGACATCTTCCCGGCGCTGAACCTGCCGGTCATCTACGTCTGCCAGCCCTACGGGGGGATGGACCCGCAGCAGATGGAGGGGCTGATCGCCAACTACTACGAGTACCACTTCCTCTACATCAACGGCATTCACCACGTCGAATCGAAGAACGTGCAGGGCATGTCGATCATGAAGCTGTACTTCCACCCCGGGACCGACATGGCCCAGGCGATGGGGGAGACGGTCGGGTACGTCAACCGGTCCCGGGCGTTCATGCCCCCGGGCACGGTCAACCCGTTCATCATGCGGTTCGACACCGGGAGCGTGCCGGTCGGCTACCTGGTCATGTCGAGCGAGACGCGGACCATCGGGGAGATTCAGGACAAGGCACTGTTCCGCGTCCGCCCGATGTTCGCCGCCATCGAGGGGGTGAGCGCGCCGCCGCCGTTCGGCGGCAGTCAGCGGACGGTGGTGGTGCGGGCCGACCCGGAGCGGCTGAAAGCCTACGGGGTGTCGGCCGACGACGTGGTGAAGAAGCTGACCGAGGGGAACACCATCGCCCCGTCCGGGCAGATCCGCGACGTCACCCGGATGCCCCTCGTCCCGAGCAACGCGATGGTCGTGAAGCCCGAGGAGCTCGGCACCATCGAGGTGAAGCCGGGCGTGTTCCTCCGTGACGTGGTCAAGCGCGACCCGGTGACCGGCCGGCCGCTGATCGACGACGCGAGCGACATCCCGACCGGGTACGCCCTGGTGAACGGCAAGCGGGCCGTCTACATCCTCGTCACCAAGCGGGCCAACGCCTCGACGCTCAGCGTGGTGAACAACGTGAAGGCGAACCTGTCGAAGATGCAGGCCGAACTGCCGGACGACATCAAGGTGAGCTTCGAGTTCGACCAGTCGCCCTACGTCACCAACTCGATGAAGGGGGTGGCGTTCGAGGGGCTGCTCGCCGCCGGCCTGGTCGGGCTGATGGTACTCGTTTTCTTGCGCGACTGGCGGAGCGTCATTGTCGTGGTGCTGAACATCCCGTTCGCGCTCATCGCGGCCCTGGTCGCCCTGTGGCTCACCGGCGAGACGATCAACCTGATGACCCTCGGCGGCTTGGCACTCGCGGTCGGCATCCTGGTGGACGAGTCCACGGTGGCCGTGGAGAACGTCCACGTCCAGATGGAGAGGACGCCGTCGGTCGCGCTCGCGGCGTGGCGCGGGGTGACGGAGACGGCCGTGCCGCGGCTGCTCGCCATGCTTTGCGTCCTGGCGGTGTTCATCCCGGCGTTCGTGATGGAGGGGGCGGCCCGCGGGCTGTTCCTGCCGCTCGCCCTGGCCGTCGGGTTCTCGATGATCGCCAGCTACGTCCTCTCCAGCACCTTCGTCCCGGTGCTCTGCGTGTGGCTGCTCAAGAACAAGCACCACGGCCCGGCGGTTTCACACGCCCCCGGCTTCTACAGCCGAACGGTCGGCGGGCTCGGACGGGTCCGCTGGCTCCTGGTCCCCGCCTACCTGGTCCTGGCCGCCGCGGTGGTCGTCCTGGTCGGCCCGCGGCTCGGGACCGAGATCTTCCCGCGGGTGGACGCCGGGTCGTTCCAGCTCCGGGTCCGCGCCCCGACCGGCACCCGGATCGAGGAGACCGAGGCCATCACCCAGGAGGGCCTGCGGTACGTCGGCGAGGAGGTGAAGGCGATGGGGGGGGAGGTGGACATCTCCCTCGGGTACGTCGGGGTGGTGGCGTCGAGCTACCCGATCAACGCCGTGTACCTGTGGATGGGCGGGCCGCACGAGTCGGCGGTCCGGGTCGCCCTGAAGCACGGGCCGGTGCGGGTGGACGAATTGAAGGCCCGGCTGCGGGAGAAGCTCCCGGCCCACCTCCAGGCGTGGACGGCCGCCCGGTGGAAGGCCGCGGGCGTCCCGGCCGATGTGGCCGACCGGCGGGCGAAGGAACTCCGCCTGTCGTTCGAGCCGGCCGACATCGTGAACGAGGTGATGAGCTTCGGCTCCCCCACCCCGGTCGAGGTGCAGGTGGCCGGGTCGAACGTGGCCGCCAACCGGGCCTACGCCGAGAAGCTGTCCGCCGAACTCGGCAAGGTGCCGGCGCTCAAGGATCTCCAGTTCGCCCAGCCGCTCGACTACCCGACGGTCGAGGTGCTGGTGGACCGGGAGAAGCTGGCCGCCAGCGGCGGGACGGCGGCCGACGTGGCCCGGGCGGTCACCCCGTACACGTCGTCCAGCCGGTTCACCGTCCCGAACTACTGGCGGGACCCGGCCAGCGGGGTCGGCTATCAGGTGCAGGTCGAGGTGCCGTTCACCCTCGTCTCCTCCGCGAAAGACCTGGAGCTGGTGCCGGTGGCCGCGAACGGCCACGGGGCGGTGTACGTGCGGGACGTGGGGACGGTGAAGGAAGGCACCATGCCGGGCGAGATCGACCGGTACAACATGAAGCGGGTCGTGAGCCTGACCGGGAACGTCCAGGGCAGCGACCTGGGGGCGGTGGCGGACCGGGTGGACGCGGCCGTGAAGGCCGCCGGCGACCCGCCGAAGGGGGTGTCGGTGGACGTCCGCGGGCAGATCACCCCGTTCCGCGAGCTGTTCCGGGGGCTGGCGTTCGGGCTGGCCGTGGCCGTCGTCGTCATCGCGCTCATGCTCACCGCCTACTTCCAGTCGGTCCGGCTCGCGGTCGTCGCCGTCGCCCCGGTGCCCGCCGTCCTGGCGGGCGTCGTGACCGCCCTGTTCCTGACCGGCTCGACCGTCAACCTCCAGTCGTTCATGGGGGCGATCATGGCCGTCGGGGTGGCGACCGCGAACGCCATCCTGCTCGTGACGTTCGCGGAGCGGGCGCGGGTCGGCGGGATGACGGCCCGCGACGCGGCGGCCGAGGGGGCGCGGGGGCGGGTGCGGCCGATCCTGATGACCAGCGCCGCCATGATCGCCGGGATGGTGCCGATGGCCCTCGGCCTCGGCGAGGGCGGGGACCAGACGGCCCCGCTCGGCCGGGCGGTGATCGGCGGGCTGGCGGCCGCCACGCTCACCACCCTGCTCGTCCTGCCGGCCGTGTTCGCCCTGGTGATGGGCCGCTCCCCCGCCCGCTCCGCGTCCCTCAGCCCGTTCAACCCCGACAGCCGCCACTTCGTCCCCGACGCCCAGGAGTCCGCTCATGCGACGTGACCGTGCCACGCTCCTCGGGCTGCTGGTCGCCGTGTTCGCCGCCGGTTGCAACCGTCCGCCGTCGGCCCCCGGCAGTGCCGCACCGGCGGCCGCCCCGGCCGTCACCGTGGTCAAGCCCGAGAGGCGGCCGGTGACACGCGTGGTCGAGCAGCCGGGCACGGTGCAGGCGTTCGAGGAGACGGTGCTGTACCCGAAGGTTCCGGGGTACGTCAGCGCCCTGGCGGCCGACCCGGACAAGGCCACCCGGCCGGAACACGACCGCCTCGTCGACATCGGCAGCCGGGTCAAGAAGGACCAGGTGCTGGCGGAACTCGCGGTGCCCGAGCTGGAGGAGGAGTTCAAGCAGAAGGAGGCGCTCGTCCGCCAGGCCGAGGCCGAGGTGGTCCAGGCGAAGAAGGCGCTCGCCGCGTCGGCCGCGGGGGTGACGGCCGCCCGGGCCCAGGTGGCCGAGACGAAGGCCGGGCTGACCCGCGCCCAGGCGCTCTACGACCGCTGGCAGTCCGAGTCCGCCCGCGTCGGCCGGCTGGTCACCGGCGGGGTGATCGACACCCAGACGCGGGACGAGACGCTCAACCAGTTCAAGGCCGCCGAGGCGACCCGGGCCGAGGCGACGGCCAAGGTGACGTCCTCCGAGGCGGCGGTGGCGAAGGCGGAAGCCGACCGGGACAAGGCCGCGGCCGACGTGGTCGCGGCCGAGGCCCGGCTCGACGTGGCGAAGGCGGACGTCCGACGCACCGACGCCCTCCGCGGCTACACCCGGGTGAAGGCCCCCTACGACGGGGTCGTCACCCGGCGGGCGGTGAGCACCGGGGACTACGTCACGGCCGACGGCAAGCACGGGCTGTTCGCGGTCGCCAAGGTCGACCCGGTGCGGGTGGTGGTGAACGTCCCCGAGGCGGACGCCGGGCTGGTCGAGGGCGGGCAGGAGGTGCGGGTGGCGCTCCCGGCGATGGCCGGCCCCCCGGCGGTCGGGAAGGTGGTCCGCACCTCGTGGGCGCTGGAGCCGGGGTCGCGGACGCTCCGCACCGAGGTGGACCTGCCCAACCCCGGCGGGAAGGTGCGGCCGGGCATGTACGTGTCGGCCCGGCTGACGGTCGAGCTGCCGGCCGAGTGGGCGGTGCCGGCCGCGGCCGTCGGGAAGATCAACGACGAGCCGGTGATGTACTTGGTCGAGGGCGGCAAGGCGGTCCGGGTGGCGGTGCAGCTGCACCGCGGGGACACACAGTTCACCCAAGCCCGACGGTACAAGCGGCCGGGGGCGAGCGACTGGAGCGAGATCACCGGCGGGGAGGCGATCGCGTCCCCGGCCGCCGCGCTCTCGGACGGCCAACCGGTACGGCCGTGAGCGGGTACCAGCGGGCGCTCAGGTCGCCTCGAGCAGCGGCCGCCCGGTCATGCCTTCGGGGACCGGCAGCCCGAACGCCCTGATGATGCTCGGCGCGAGGTCCCAAAGCGCCGGGTCGGCCCCGGTGCATCGCCAGTTCGTCAGGAGCGTTCCGGGGACGGCTCGCGGGTCCATGCAGTGGTCCGCCGCCCACTTGTCGTTCCGGTCCCGGAGCACGCCCTCGGGGAACTTGCCGAGAACCGCCTCGTCCGAACTTCGGTAGCCGGGGTGGTAGCCGACGAGGATGTCCGGGGCGAGCGCCGTGAACGGGCCGGAGTAGATCTCGGCCGCGTCGTAGGCCTTCATCACCACCGGCCTGCCGGTCGACGGGTCGGTCACCCGCTCGAGCTTTCGGATGATCTCCCTCTTCACCCGGTCGCCGTCTTCGGGGCGGAGGCTCCCCTGCTTCTCACGCCCCTTCAAGTTCAGGTAAAGGCCGTTGATGCCGAGGGCGTAGGCCTGCGTCCGCCCCCAGTCCACGCACTCGAAGAACCTCGCGTCGTGGTACGTCTGCTTGTCCTGGACCGCCGTGTACCCCTGCTCCACGAGCCACGTGCTCAGGTGGAACTCGCGGGTGAACGGTGCGAAGCCGTGGTCCGACATCACCATTAACAGGGTCGTGCCGTCGACCCTGGCGAGGGCGCGGTTCAGCGCGTCGTCCATGCGGCGGTAGACGAACGACACGGCGTCCTGGACCTCGGGCTTCGCGCCCGGGTCGAAGAGCGGGTGCGTCGGGTCCATGTTCCGCCACATCATGTGCTCGTTCTGGTCCGGGCTCGAGAAATAGAAGAAGAGGAGCCCTTCGTCCAAGCGGCCCAGCTCGAAGTCGAGCGCCCGCTCGCTCTCGGCGAGCACCGTCTTCGCCTGCTCCCAGTACTGCTCGTCCGAGAGAACCCCGTAGGAGAGCGCCTTGATATCGGCAGGCAGGCCCTGCGTGTGGAAGAGGCCGATCGCCTCGGCGACCTCCGCCGAGTACCCGGCCGGGTTCGAGATCGGCATGCTCGGGTGGAGCGGGTCGATCTGGATCGGGGACACGTAGAGCTTGAACCCGGGGTGGACCTCCTTGGCCAGGAACCGGACGTTCCCCGAGACGCTCGCGAAGTACGGGATGAACTCGAAGCGGAGCGGGATCCAGTCCGACCACTCGCCCTGTTTCAGGATGAACTTCCTGTCCTGGATGTCGATCCTCAGCACCCGCTCGGTCGGATCCCGGGTGACCGTGAAGTCGATCTCGACGGGCTCGTTCGTGCTCTTGAAGGCGTTCGGGGGGCCTACCAGTTTCGCCCGGGCCTTGTGGCCTTGGAGGCGGACCCGGGCAACGCGCACGGAGGTGAACTCGTCCGAGTCGGGAACCGGGGTGTCCGAAAAGTAGGACGACATCCCGTAGGTGCCGCACAGGTCCGGGGTTCCCATCCCGCTGATCGCGCGGGTCTTCCCCTTCCCGATCACTGGGAAGTTGGCGGGCACCTGGAAGATCGTTGCGGGGACGTCGTTGGCCTCAAACGGCTCCCACAGGGCGGGCCCCTTCCGGAGCAGATCGACCCGCCCCGACGAGAGCGGTATGGACCACGAGCCGAGGGAGATCTGCGAGTCGGACCCGAACGAGCGGGAGGTCGAGAGGTACGGCGTGAAGGTCGCCGGGTCCCGGTGAACGAAGTCGAAGATCCCGTGGCCGCCCGGGTTGGTGCCCGAGATGAAGCTCGCCCAGCACACCGGGCTCTGCGGCGGCATCGTGGTTCGCAGGGTGCCGAAGTGCCCCCGTCCCATGAGCCGCTTGAACGTCGGCATCTTACCCTCGTCCACGAACCTCCGGACGAGCACCGGGTCCAGCCCGTCCATGCCGAGGACGATCGCCTTCCGGGCGAGCTTGTTGTTCCGGAGGAACGGACCGCACGGTGCCGCGGGCGTCGGCTCCCGGACGGCGGCAAGGACCGGGGACGCGGCGAGGCCGGCAAACGTGTACATCGTGCTGCGGAGGAACCTTCTTCGGGTCGTGTTCGTCATGCGTACTTGTCAGTTTGGAGGCAATCGACTCATACACCGCGCCGCTCTCTCGTGCCAGGGACCGGGGGAACGCGAGCGGCCCGGCTTCGGCCGCTTACACCTCGATCCTGAATACGCGACTCCCCGCGAGCCCGCTCGCAAGTGACGCGAGAAAGAAGAGCAGGAGCCAGTTCCAGGAGCGGCCGAACAGGACGAGCGGCCGGTCGGGGTAGGCCAGCTCGACCCGGGCGAGCGGGAGGCCGGTGCCGATCTCCCGGTCCGACGGGTACAGCAGCCGCTCCCACCACCGGGCCGACGTGAGGGGCGTCACCCGGTCACGGGTTCCCACCGCGAGGGGCTGCGAGAAGGTTCCGCGGTCGCCCAACGTCATCACCAGGTCGAACTCCCCCTCGGCGTCCGGGGTGACCCGCCACGAGACGGTCCGCGACGCGGCGTCCCGGACCGGGGGCGTTGCGGCGACGTGGGGCGGCACCGCGAGCGACACCGACTCGAGCGGCACCCCGTCGTTGACCGTCGCCTCGAGGATGGCGGCTTCGGCGACCCGGAGCGGGCGGACGCCGTAGCGGAGATTCAGGTCGGCGAGGAGGACGACGCACGGCACGGACATGACGAGGAGCGGCGGGAGGGCGAGCCCGAGGTACACGAACCCCTGCCCCAAGAGCCTCGCCTGGGCGCCGAGCGTGATCCGGAGGTCGTGGCGGAAGAAGACCGACTCGAGGACGTACGCGGCGATCGCCCGCTTGGTGGCTCGGAGTCGGCTCTGGAACGACACCCGGCCGTAGACGAGGACGAGCAGTACGCCGAACACCGCCGATATCGACGCGAGCTGCCACGCTTGGCTGAGGCCGCTGAGGGGCCACAGGGCGGCGCTCACGAGCGCCGAGGTCAGTCTGGCCACAGTCTCAAGCATCGGCCGTCACTCCGGCCGCGCCCCCGGCCGTACGACCGGCCGCTGCGGCGGCGAAAAGCTCGCCGCGGGATTGGTTGTCGGTAGCGGTTATCGAGTTCGACATGATTTCGTTCTGCTGTCTCGGTGTATGTCAGAGGATGACCTGCCCTTCCATGTACTTCGGAACCTGCACGGCGAAGAGGTCGAGCGTCGTCGGTGCGAGGTCGGCGATGTGTGGGTTCTTCACCTTGAGCGGCCGGTTGGTGAAGAGGACGCCCGGGATGAGCTCCGGGTCCACGTGGTGGTCGCCGCTCCAGGCCTTGACGTTGTCGGAGAATACCGCCGGCTCGACGGTCCCGGTAATCGAGTCCCAGGACACGCGGTAGCCCGGCCGATACCCCACGATCAGGTCCGGTGCCTCTTGGGCATAAAGGCCCCGGTAGGCCGTCGCCGAGTCGTAGACCTTTTGGATCGCCGGGGTTTCCCCTTTCGGATCGACCAGCCGCCCGAGTTTCGCTGCGATCTCCGCCTTCAACGCCCCGACCTCGGCCTTCGGCACGACTCCGTTCTGCTCACGCCCCTGAACGTTGAGGTAGATCCCGGACAGCCCGAGGGCGAACGCCCGGGTCCGCGACCAATCGACGTCTTGCAAGTAGTCGGCCCCGGTCGGGGCCCCGCCCTTGACCGCGAGGTATCCTTCCTCCAGGAGCCACGTGTTCAGGTTCACGCCCCGGCGGAACGAGGTGAAACCGTGGTCGCTCAGCACCACCAGCACGTCGCCCGGCCGCACCCGCGCGAGCACCTTGCCAAGGAGCGTGTCGAGCCTCCGGTACAGGTCCGGGATCACCCAGTCGAACGCCTCCGCCTCCCGCGGCGCCGGGTGCGCCGGGTCGATGTACCGCCAGAACATGTGCTGGAGCCTGTCCGGGGCGTCGAAGACGCCGATGCACACCCCTTCCCGAGTCCGGTCCAGCACCTCGAGGAACATCCTCTCCCGCTCCGCGTGGGTGTCCCACGCCTGGTCGAGGAACCGGCGGTCGTCGAGGGCGTGCTCGTTCCGCCCCCAAGTGTCCTCCATCATCCCGAGGGTGCCGAAGGGCCCGACCCGCTTCGAGAGCCAGTTGGCGAAGCCGAGCGGGGAGGCGATCGGGAGGATCGGCCGCTCGGGGTGTACGTTCACCGGCGAAACGTAGATCGACACATCCGGCGTCAGCTCCCGCAGGCAGACCCGGCACAAGCCGGTGACCCTCTTCCGGCCGACCACGAACTCGACATCGAACCACGGCGAGAAGGTGTTCAGGGATAGGACGAGGTCGGCCTGCCCGCAGCGGAAGGTCGCGCTCGCCCCGTCGGCGCGAGGCTCGAGGGTGAACGGCGCGGTCGCGTGTCCCTTTCCCCCCGGTAGCGGCGGCCCCTCGATCTCGCCCAGCACCCGCGCCCCGCGCCGCTCGGCCGCCCGCACCTCGCCCCCGACCAGTCGGCCCCCGTCCCGCGCGGGCTTGGTGGTGACGAACAGAAAGGAGCCCTGGGTTCCCTTGAGGTCCGGGACACACATGGCGGCCAAGACATTCCCATAGGTTTTCTCCGGGGGGTACGAGATCGGCACGCGGACGACGTTCGAGAACACCCCGTGCTCGCCGAGGATCCTCCAGAACGGACGGCTCTTGCGGGTGATCCTGACCCCCGGCCGGCCGAGCGGGATGGCCCACCGCCCGAGCCGGAGCACCCGCTTCGGGGGACGTGTCTCGGTCGACGAGAGGCTCGGCAGGCAGGTGCGCTTGTCCCGGGTGAGAAAGTCGAAGATGTTATGCGCACCAGGGTTTACCCCAGTCTGGAACGTCGACCAGGCCACCGGTGAGAGGGCGGGGAGCGTGGTCCGGAGGCGCTCGTAGGCCCCCTCGGCGGCCAACCGCGAGAAGTTCGGAAGGTCGCCCCCGGCCATGTACTTCTCGACGAGGCTCGGCTCGAGACCGTCGAGCCCGACGATCACGACCCGCCGCGTGCGGGCCTTCCGGCTCACCCCGCGGCCTCGCGCCTTCCGGACGGCCCACTGGACCGGCCAGAACAGAAGGGTGACGAGCGCCATCCCGATCGTCAGGAGGAACACGAGCGACGAGCCGAGGAACGCGAACCCGGCCCCCGGGCCGATGTAGGCGTGGGCGTCCGAGGCCGCCAGCAGGAAGAGGGTCGCGACGGGAATGAGGAGGTAGGGATTCACAGGGGGCGACTATAGATAGTCAATCGACGACGTGACAAGTCTCGGGTGGCAACCTCGCACAAAGCGCAAGCGACCGGCACATGGGGCGTCCGGCCGAGGTGGGCTGACGGAGCGCAACTCCGGCCTGTCGCCTCTTTTCCCATCGCGGCGACCGCCGTGCCGGCGAAGCCTCCGCCCGGCGGGCTGCGGCCCGCATGAAATCAACCCTGTCCCTTGGGCGGTGACACGTCCGCAACCCACGCCGGGTGGGGTTGGCGGACCGGGTCCGCGGGGTACGGCAGTGCACCGGCGCGCCGGGCGCCAACAAAAAAACGTGTCGCCCAGCTGGCTTAGCGTCGCCGGAGCTGGCACCCTGGCCGCGGGTCGAGGGTCAAACGGCGTCTCACACCGCTTGAATGCTTGGTCACACGACGCGCAGTTGACCCCTCGCCCGGCGGCCCGCGGCTCGTTCCGCGGGCCGCCTCTTTACCGGCCGGCCGCCCCCGCGGCCGCCGTGCCCCCGGGCGGGGCGAACGTGTAACGGCACCCGTGACGACGAACCTCCCCCGACAGCACCGCCGCCCGGCTCCGCCGGCCGACGCCCCCACCCTCTTCGACCTCGACACCTCGTTCCACCTGGACGGACTCGACGATGCAGTACAAGACGATGGCCCTCGGACTCCTCGAACGCCACCCGCGACTCCACCGCCACCTCCGGGAGGGGCGGCTGCTCCTCCGGACGGCGGACAACCTCGCCCGCGAGTTGAAGGCGGGACACGAGGCCTGGACGAGGCGGCTGGCCCGGTCCTGTCCGCCGCGGGGGGAGATCCAGGCCGGGAGCGAGGGGCTGGAGCTGGCACTCTGGGACGTGGAGGACCTATTGGCCCGGCTGCTCGCGGAGGGGACGGAGCCGGCGGCGTTCCCGGCGGCGATCGCGGAGCGGGGCCGCAGCCGGCCCGCCTGAGCGGGCCCCACCCCACCCTCTTCGACCTGCTCCCAGAGGCGGCCCCGGAGGCCGCCGGGCCGGCCGCCCTCCCGCCCCCGCCGCCCCGTCCCGGGATCGCGGGCGGGGAGAAGGCCAAGGCGGCCGACCTCCTCGCCGCCGTCCGGGCGCTCAAGGCCGCCGAGGCGGACGGGCGGCCGGCGACGCCCGCGGAGAAAGACCTCCTCGCCCGCTTCCCGGGCTTCGGCCCGCTCGCCCGCGCGATCTTCCCGGACCCCGGGTCGGGCCGGTACCGGGACGCCGGGTGGGAGGCGCTCGGCACCGAACTCCGGGAGCTCCTCACCCCCGAGGAGTACGCGAGCGCCAAGCGGACCACATTCACCGCCTTCTACACCGCCCCGGCCGTCATGGCGGCCGCCTCCGCTGCCGCAGCCCGGCTCGGGGTGCCGCCCGACGCGACAGTCCTCGAGCCCGGCTGCGGCGTCGGCCACTTCATGGCCTACGCCCCGCCGGCGGCCCGATTCCTCGGGGTCGAGCAGGACTCTGTCTCGGGCCGCATCGCCCGCCTCCTCCACCCGGGGCACGACATCCGCATCGAGAACTTCCGCGACACCCGCCTGCCTGAAGGGGGAATCGACGCCGTGGTCGGGAACGTCCCGTTTGCCGACCTGAAGTACGAGCACAACGGGCTGAAGCTGTCGCTCCACGACTACTTCGTCGCCAAGTCGGTAGACGCCCTCCGCCCGGGCGGCGTGCTCGCCGCCGTCACCTCGCACTTCACCCTCGACAAGCAGAACGCCGCCGCCCGCGAGTACCTGGCGTCCGCCGCCGATTTCGTGGGTGCCGTACGCCTCCCGTCCGACGCGTTCAAGCGGGAGGGAACGGCCGTCGTGACCGACCTCCTGGTCCTGCGCAAGCGGGCCGCGGGCGAGCCGGCCCGGCACGCCGACCCGGACTGGCTCGCGGTCGGCCCGCTCCCCCTCGCCGGGGCGGAGGCGGTGGCGGTGAACCGCTACTTCCTGAACCGCCCCGAGATGGTGCTCGGCTCCTGGGCGCTCACGGACACCCTGTACGGCGGCGAGGGGTACAGCGTCCGCGGAGCAGGCGACCTCCCGGCCGCGCTCGCCGCCGCGGTCGGCCGCCTGCCGGAGTTCCCCCCGTTTCGGGCGTCCGCGCCGCGGGCGGCTCCGGTTGCCGCCCCGCTCCCGCCCCCCGACCGGCACGTCACCGAGGGGAGCTTCTTCGTCGCGGACGGCGGCGCCGTCTGCCAGTCGGTCGGCGGCGAGGCCGTGCCGGTCGTCTACAGCGGGCGGCCGCTCCGGGCCGACGGGGGCGTCGTCGGTCGGCGGGTCGCGGCCCTCATCGACCTCCGCGACCTCGCCCGGCGGGTGCTCCGGTCCCAGAACGAGGGCTGGCCGGACGCCCACCGGGAGGCGGCACGGCGGGAGCTGAACCGGGCCTACGACCGGTTTAGCTCCCGCTACGGCCCGGTCAACGCCACCACCTTCTCCGAGACCGCCGACGGGTCCGTCGTCCGGCGGATGCCGAACCTGGTGAAGTTCCGGGAGGACCCGGACGCCATGCTGGTCATGTCCCTCGAGGACTACGACGAGGTGACCGGCACGGCCCGGAAGGCCGCCGTCATGGTGCGGGACGTGGTCGGGCAGGCCCCGCCCGTCACCCGGGTCGAATCCGCCGAAGAGGGCCTGCTCGTCTCGCTGAACCAGCGGGGCTTCGTCGATCTCCCGCTCATCGCCGAACTCTACGGCAGGACCGAGGGCGAGGTGGTGCGGGAGCTCGGCGACCTCGTTTACCGCGACCCGGAGTCCGGCTCCTGGCAGACGGCCGACGCCTACCTGTCGGGGAACGTCCGGGCCAAGCTCCAGGCCGCCGAGGGGGCCGGCCCCGAGTACGCCCCGAACACCGAGGCACTCAGGGCCGTCCAGCCGGAGGACATCCTCCCCGGCGACATCGACGCGAACCTCGGTGCCCCGTGGATTCCCGAAACGGACGTCCAGGCGTTCGCGGCCGACCTGTTCCGGGTCGAGCCCACGTCCGTCCCCGTCGCCCACCTGGTCAAGGACGCCGTCTGGACGCTGGCCGCCGACCCGGCCGCCCTCCGGTCGGTGTCGGCGACGGCCGAGTACGGGACGGCCCGGGCGAACGGCACGTGGCTGCTCGAACTCGCCCTCAACATGAAGGCCCCGGTCGTCTACGACACCGTCCGCCACGAGGGCCGCGAGGAGCGGGTGGTGAACAAGGAGGAGACCCTGGCCGCCCGGGAGAAGCAGAAGCTCGTGAAGGAGCGGTTCCGCTCGTGGGTGTTCGCCGACCCGGACCGGACCGAGCGGCTGGTGCGGGTCTACAATGACGCCTTCAACAGCCTCCGTCCCCGGCTCTTCGACGGCTCGCACCTCGACTTCCCGGGGATGAACCAGACGGTCCGGCTCCGGCCCCACCAGACGGCGGCCGTGTGGCGGGGGATGACGGCCGGGAACACGCTCCTCGCCCACGCCGTCGGGGCCGGGAAGACGTTCACGATGGCCGCGACCGGGATGAAGATGCGGCAGGCCGGGCTGGTCCAGAAGCCGATGTACGTGGTCCCGAACCACCTCCTCGAGCAGTTCGCCCGCGAGTTCCTCCAGCTCTACCCGAACGCGAAGCTCCTCGTCGCCGCGAAGGAGGACCTCGCCCGCGACCGCCGCAAGCTCCTGACCGCCCGGGTCGCCAGCGGCGACTGGGACGGGGTGGTCGTCACCCACTCGTCGTTCGAGCGGATCGGCATGTCCTGGGAGTACCAGGAGCGGTTCCTCCGGGACCAGATCGCCGAGTACGACCGGCTCCTCTCCGAGCACGCGGCGGCGGGCGGGGGCGGCCGGAACCTGATCAAGACCATCGAGAAGCAGAAGGCGGCCCGGGAGGAGCGTCTCAAAAACCTGCTTGCCGCCGACAAGAAGGACGACGGGTTGGTGTTCGACGAGCTCGGGGTGGACCACCTGTTCGTGGACGAGGCTCACGCCTTCAAGAACCTCGAGACCCCGACCAAGATGGACCGGGTGGCCGGCATCCAGACGGGCGGGAGCGAGCGGGCGTTCGACCTCCTCATGAAGGCGGCGTACCTGGCCGAGCGGCACCCGGGGCACGGGCTCACGTTCGCCACCGGCACCCCGATCTCGAACACGATGGTCGAGCTCTACACGGCCCAGCGGTTCCTCGACCCCGACGGCCTCCGCGCGCGGGGGATCGAGCACTTCGACGCCTGGGCCGCGACCTTCGGGGAGGTGGTGGACGCGATGGAGATCTCGCCCGACGGGGCGAGCCTCCGGCCCCGCTGCCGGTTCGCCCGGTTCACGAACCTGCCCGAGCTCCAACAGCTGTTCCGGGCGTTCGCCGACGTCCAGACGGCGGACACGCTCGACCTCCCGCGGCCGAAGCTCGCCGGCGGCAAGCCGACGGCCGTCGCCTGCCCGATGTCCGACGGGCAGCGGGCGCTCCAGGCCGGTCTCGTCGAGCGGTACGACCGGCTCCGGTCGGAGCGGGTGGACCCGCGGGAGGACAATGCGCTGGCCATCACGACCGACGGCCGGAAACTCGCCCTGGACGCCCGGCTGCTGTCCCCCGACGCCCCCGACTTCCCCGGCTCGAAGGTCAACGCGCTCGTCGCCACGGTGCTCGATGTCTGGCGGCGGACGTCTCCGACCCGCGGCGCCCAGCTCGTCTTCTGCGACATGGGCGTCCACCCGACCCCGTGGGGGTACTCGGTGTACGACGAGGTGCTCGGAAAACTCGAGGTCGGCGGCATCCCCCGGGACGAGCTCGCGGCCGTCGGGGACGCCGACTCGGACGCGAAGAAGCAGGCCCTGTTCGAGCGGGTCCGGACCGGCCGGGTGCGGGTCGTCATCGGTAGCACCCAGAAGATGGGGACCGGGACGAACGTGCAGCGGCGGCTCGTGGCGCTGCACCACCTGGACGCCCCGTGGAAGCCGGCCGAGGTCGAGCAGCGGGACGGCCGCATCCTCCGCCAGGGCAACGAGAACCCCGAGGTGTCGATCTACCGCTACGTCACGGAAGGGAGCTTCGACGCCTACATGTGGCAGGCGCTCGAGACCAAGGCCCGGTTCATCGCCCAGGTGATGGCCGGGGACGCGGTGGCCCGGTCGGCCGAGGACGTGCGCGGCCAGGAGCTGTCCTACGCCGAGGTGAAGGCGATCGCGTCCGGGAACCCGGCGGTCCTGACCCTGGCCGAGGCCGACGCCGAGCTCAAGCGGCTCGGCCTCTTGCGGAAGAACCACCTGGACGAACAGTACGTGGCCCGGTGCCGGGTGAAGGAACTCCCGGCACACATCGACCGGCTGGCCGGGCGGCTCGCCGCCCTCACGGCCGACGCGGCGACCGCCGCCGGGGCGAAAGACACGGTCAGCATCGACGGCCGCCCGCTGCCGCGGGAGGACGTCCTCCGCGCCCTCGGCCGCCGCCTCGACCGCCTGCCGGCGGCCGTGCGGACCGCCGAGGCGGTGCCGCTCGGGGACTACCGGGGCTTGCGCTTCGGCCTCGCCCTCCACCCCCACTTCGACCCGGACGTGTACCTCGAAGGGACGGTCCGGCGGACCGCCCCGCTCCGGGACCACCGCGGGCCGCGGGCGGTGCTGAACGCCCTGGACCGGCTGGCCGGGTCCTACGGCGAGGAGTGCGTGCGGGTCGGGCAGGATCTCGCCATCGCCGAGGCCCAACTCCGGGACTACCGCGACCGCCTCGGCCGGCCGTTCCCGCACGACGCCTACCGGGCCGACCTCGCGGCCCTCCGCGACGCCCTGAAGGCCGCCCTCTCCGGTGGGGTGGACGAGCGGGACGGCACCCCGCTGGACGCCGCCGAGATCAGCGGCCGGATCGCCGCCCTCCGGGCCGGGAACACCGCGGCCCCCGTGGCCGAGCGGGCGGCCCGGTCACGCCCCGCCGCCGAGGAGCCCGTGACGGCCCGCATCCGCCGCCGCGTGGCGGGGGTTGACCCGCCCCCACCGGCGGGGGCCACCGCAGACCCGCTCTGAGCGGTCGGAGTGCGCCGCGCGACGGGCGAGGAAGTCATTCTCCCAGCCGGGTAAGCAACTCTTTCACCCGCCGCTCGATGAGGTCCCGCACCTCCCGAAAGCCGTCCGGCGGCAACTCCTTGGGGTCCGGGATGCCCCAGTCGTCGCGGAACTTCGCCCTCACCATCGGGCACTCGTCGCCGCACCCCATCGTGATCGCCGCGTCGTACTCGACTTGCGGGATCTCGGTGAGCGGCTTCGAGCCGTGGGTGGAGAGGTCGTAGCCCTTCTCCTTCATGAACTCGATGGCCCGCGGGTTCACCCGGCCCGAAGGCCGCGACCCGGAGCTGTACGCCTCGACTCGGCCGCCGCCGTGCATCCGGGCGAAGGCCTCGGCCATCTGGCTCCGGTTGCTGTTCTCGATGCACACGAAGAGCACCCGCTTCGGTCCCCCACTCACGTCGCGTCCTCCGGTTTGGGCTCCCGCGGAGCCGGCTCCTCGACCAACCGTCCGATGACCACCGCCACCAGCGCCCCGACCGGGGGGGCGACGAGGTACACCCACAGGTGTTCCGTGCGGCCGCTGACCACGGCCGGCGCGAGCGACCGGGCGGGGTTCATGGACGCCCCGCACACCGGACCCGCGAACAGAGCCTCAAGCGCGATGACGGCCCCGACCGCGATGCCGGCCGTGATGCCCTTCTCCTTCGCCCCGGTCGAGACGCGGAGGATGACGAACATGAGGATGAGGGTGAGCAGCAGCTCGAACGCGAACGACTGTCCCGCCGGGCCGGCCGGGAGGGTCGCCCCGAGCGTGTCGTGGGCCGGGAACAGGATCCGGAGCAGCCCGCTCGCGGCGAACGCCCCGATGAGCTGGGCGGTCGCGTAGGGCGGCACGGCCCGGGCCGGGAACTGGCGGGCGGCAGCGAACGCCGCCGTGACGGCCGGGTTCAGGTGGGCCCCGGACACGTCCCCGACGGCGTAGATCATGGCCAGCACGACGAGGCCGAAGGTGGCGGCTATGCCGACGTGGGTGACGCCCCCGAAGGTGTCGTTCACGATGATGGCCCCGGTGCCGGCGAACACCAGGGCGAACGTGCCGAACGCCTCGGCCAGGAGCTTGCGTCGCATTGGGCGAGAGCTCCGGGGCTAGGAGGGCTTGACGGCGTACACCTGCACGCTCGCCGCGAACTCGTTGATGTCGTACTTGCGGATAAGGCCCGCGAGATCCTCGTGGAGGGCGGTCGAAGGCGTCGGCCCGCAACAGCCCCCGGCGTCCTCGGTGACGCCCGTCGTGGACGCCTTCGCCGGGGGCGAGCAGCAGCCGGACTGTCCCTCGACCTCGGCGTATGCGTTAAGGTCTTTGCCTGCGTCAACCACCTGCACGGCCGAAAACCCCGCCGCCTTCAGCGCGGCCACATACTCCGCAACCGGGATGGCCCCGGCGATGCACCCGACGTAGGCGAGCAGATTCTCCCCCACCTCCGCAGGGAGCGGCTTCTTGAGCGCGATGTCGGACACCGCCACCCGGCCGCCCGGCTTGAGCACGCGGAAGACCTCGCGGAAGACGGCGGGCTTGTCGGGGGCCAGGTTGATGACGCAGTTCGAGATGACGCAGTCGGCCGAGCCGTCGGCGAGCGGCGTCCGGTCGATGGTGGCGAGGTGGAATTCGACATTCCCGAGCCCCTGCCTCCGGGCATTCCGGGCGGCCCGCTCGACCATCTCCGGGGTCATGTCGATGCCGATGGCCCTCCCCGTCGGCCCCACCTTCTTGGCCGCCAGGAACACGTCCAGGCCGCCGCCGGAGCCGAGGTCCACCACCACCTCGCCCGGCTTCAAGCCGGCGACCGCCGTCGGGTTCCCGCACGACAACCCCATGTTCGCCTCGGCCGGGATGCTCTGGAGCTCCTCGGCCGTGTACCCGAAGGCTTCCGCCACCGCCTGCACGCCGGCGCTCTCGTTCGTCAGGCCGCTCGCGGCAACCGCCGCGTATTTCTCCCGTACCGCCCGGGTGATCGTCTCGCTCATCTCCGTCCTCCGCCGTTGGGTTGTCCCTCGTCCTCCATGAGGCAGAGGGCCAGATCGAGGAGCGGGGCCACGCACCCGTTCTCGACCCGGTAGAACACGTTGTTCCCGTCCCGCCGCGACGCCAGCATCCCGGTGTCGGACAGCCGGGTGAGCTGGTTCGAGACGGCCTGCAACTTCATGCCCAGCGTCCTGGCCATGTCCGTTACCGTCGCCTCGCCGCTCCGGACCAGGTGGTGCAGGAGCCGGATACGGGTGTCGTTGGCCAGCACCTTGAACAGGGCCATCACCTTGACCGCGTCCACGAACGACAGGAGCGGCCGGTCCTCGAGCGCCGGCCGACCCGAGCGGCAGCCCACCTCGGGTTCGCACGCCGACCTCGCCGGGGCGGGTTGCTTTCGCGTCACGGGGCACCTCCAGACCCATCCACTATTACACGATTTGGTGTAGTCGTGTCAACGGACGTTGCAACCAAGCCGGTGCAGACCCGCGCCTCTGAAGCCCCTGCCCCCGAGCGGCCCCCCGCCCCGTTCGACCGGCGGCCCGGCCGCACGCCGTTGAAAAAACCTCGTCGCCCAGCTGGCTTAGCGCCGCCGGAGCTGGCACCGTTGTCGCGGGTAGACGAGAATCAAACACCGTTCCGCCCCTCAACGCCCTTGAGGGGTCGGAGTCGCACGAAGGTTTTTCGTGCCCGGCCCCTCTGCACCACGCAGAGGGCTTTCCCGTGGCCATCCTGACCAAGGCCTCCCGCCAACTGTTCGCCCGCACCCCGGACGAGTCCGTGCCGGACCTCGGCACGCTCCTCGACCGGTGCTGGGACCAGAAAAACCGGAGCCGCGACCGCTGGCAGCTCCCCCAGACCCTCGCCCCCGTCCCGCTCGAAGGCGGCGTCGGGCTGGAGGTCGAGGGGGGCGAGCGGTACGCGCTCACCGACTGGAGCTTCACCCAGCTCTGCAAGATGGCCCAGGTGAGCAAGGAGACGGTCAACAAGCTCACCCCCGAGACGGCCGCCGCCGCCCTGGCCGAGACGCTTCCGGCCGGCAAGAAGCCGACCCAGCTCCTGACCGCCGACGGGTCCGCCCGGGCGGTCCACGGCACCGGCTACAACCGGCTGTGGAACGCCGACCTGGTGGACGCCGTGGCCGAGGCCGCGGTCGGCACCTTCTCCCCCCCGCCCAAGGGGTTCAACGGGGCGACCGGCCTCTACCTCGGCGAGCAGGACCTGTTCGCCTTTCTCATCGACCCGGACGGGTGGTGCGAGGTGGACGGGGAGGCGTTTGCCCCCGGCTTCTTCGTCTGGAACTCCGAGGTCGGCCGCCGCTCCGTCGGCGTCCAGACGTTCTGGTTCCAGCAGGTCTGCCAGAACCACATCGTGTGGGACGCGACCGTGATCGACGAGGCCACCTGGACGCACACCGCCCGGGTGGACGAGGCGATCCCCGCCATCCGGGCGAGTGTCGCCGCCCTGGTCAAGAAGCGGGACGAGCGGAAGGACACGTTCGTCAAGGTGCTCCGGCGGGCCGCCCAGGCGAGCCTCGGGGCCGACGCTGAGGAGGCCGTCAAGGCACTCGCCCGGCACGGCATCCCGCAGGGCCTCGGCAAGCTCGCCTGCGAGCAGTGCCACCAGGAAGGCAAGCGGTTCACCGTCCTCGCCCTGGTGGACGCCCTGACGCGGATGAACCGGGACGCCCGGTTCGCCGGCGACCGCACCGAGGCCGACGTCCGCGCCGCCTCGCTCCTGAACCTGGTGGCCGACGCGTCCGACCGGGTCGCGCTCCTGGCCGCGTAGCCGCCCCCGCAGCCGCACGGACGGGGCCGCATCCTGACCCGGGGGCGGTCGCGGCACGACGCCCGGCCGCCCCCCACTCCCAACCCGTTCCAAGAAAGCGAGGGTAGTCCGATGGTGACGAAGAACTTCGCGGCCCCCAGGCCGGCTCCCAAGGCCGCGCCGCAGCCGCAACCCGAGCCGGAGCCGCCGCCCGAGTCGAAGCCCGAGCCCAAGGGCGACCGCGAGCCGCCGGCCCACGTCTGCCGCTTCGGCCGGATCAAGGCGGCCTGCTGGCGGAACCACCGCGAGGACGGCGTCTGGTACTCGGTCACCGTCACCCGCTCCTACAAGGTGGGCGACGAGTGGCGACAGGCGGCGAGCTTCGGCAAGGACGACCTGCTTGTGGTTGGGGAGGTGTGCCGGCAGGCGTTCCTGTGGATCGCCCAGCAGACCGGCCCCCGCCCCGCCGCCGAGCCTGAGGCCGCCGAGGAGGACATCCCGTTCTAGCGTGGCTGCCGCCCGCCGGGACTGAAGCAACGTCCGGAGAGGTTTTACCCGAGGTGCCCCCGTGCGACCCGGCCTCTCCCCCCACTCCGCGCCGCTAGGGTCCAGCCGTCCGCCACGCCCCCGCGGCGACTCAGTCATCGTCCATCTGACCACACACCACGCACCGCGCGCCGTTCCACGCGGTGTGCCCGCACGCGGAACAACGGAAACTCCCGTGGACATCCTGTCCGACCGGCCCGCCGCCGACACCGTAGGGGCCTCTCACCAGCCGGATGCCGTTCGACTCGCTGACCACCTCGATGAGCGGCGTGAGCCGCATCGGCCGGGCCGCCGCCGCCGGCTCCCGGCGGGCTGCGGTCTGCCGCACGAACTCAATTATCGCGGCGTGAATATCCTCCCCCAGATACCCCCCGGCCGCCGCCCGCTTGATGGCGTTCCAGGACCTGGTGAGCCGCTGGCTGCTGACGACCTCCGCCGCCAAGGCGGCCGCCTTCGGGGCCTTTTCGGCCGCGATCCGGAGTTCAAGTTGGACTCGCGGGGTCGGGTCGAACACTCGGCTCCGCTTGCGGTTGTTGCACGGGCCGCAGGCCGGCATCCAGTTGGCGAACGACTGAAGGTCGAAGTTGCCCGGCAGGGCGTATGCGGCGAGGACCGCAGCCAACTTCGGCGGGTCGTCGAGCAGGGCTTCGGGGATAACGTGATCGACCTCCATGCTCAGCAGATCGACCGGCACGCCGCACAGGTAGCACTTCTCCGCGTGCACGGTGTACACGGCGTATCGCTCTTCGTCGCTGAACTGCCTTTTTCTCATTCCCGCCTCAAGCGGATGGTCGCCACCGGCTACATTGTCCGTCGTACCGAAGGCCGGTGCCCGTGTCGAGCCGGCAGGATAAGCTGCCTGTTGTGCCAGGCTGGCAGGCCGTACCGGGACGATTTAGGTGGGCGACCGCCATCACCGGCTGCCGAGATTGGCCCCAAAAGCGACGGGAACTGCCCGCACGGAATCTGCACGGAAAGGCGTGCAAAGGGGTCAAAACCGACCTCACGGACACGTCGCCGCGCGGCCGGCCCCTTCAGAAAGACCTAGAAAACGTGCATCCCATGCACGTCGTGACAGCGGGAAGGCGGTTCTGCGTCGGGAAGTAGGTTACGCCCCGCGGCGCGCGACCATCTCAGGAGCCGTCGCCGACCGTCCGGCCGTTGGCGAGGTCCAACGCCTTGATGCGGGAAGCCAGCGTCGTGGGCCGGACGCCCAGCAACTCGGCCGCCCCGCCGGGGCCGGACACCTTGCCACCCGCCCGCGCCAGGGCCGCCCGGATGTTGTCCGCCTCCAGCGTCCGCACCTCCGCGTCGGTCAGCACCCGGTCGGCGGGGGCGCCCGGAGGCGCCGCCGGGGCAGGGCGGGGGGTTGCGTTCGGGAGGTCGATCGAGAGCCGCCCGTTCTCGGCCGTGATGACCGCCCGCTCGACGACGTGCTGCAGCTCCCGCACGTTCCCCGGCCACGGGTACTGCTGCAACTGCCGGACGGCCGCGAGTGTGAGCCCGGGGGCCGGCCGGCCGAGCTTGCGGGCCGACGCCGCCAGGAAGTGCTCGGCTAGCAGCGGGACGTCCTCCGGCCGCTTCCGCAGCGGCGGCAGCTCGACCGGGAACACGCTCAGCCGGTAGTACAGGTCCTGCCGGAACCGCCCGGCCTCGGCCTCCGCCCGCAGGTCCCGGTTGGTCGCCGCGACCACCCGCACGTCCACCCGCCGCGTCCGCTCCTCGCCGACCCGCTCCAGCTCGCCCTCCTGCAGCACGCGGAGCAACTTCGCCTGCAGCTCCAGCGGGATCTCGCCGACCTCGTCGAGGAACAGCGTCCCGCCGTCGGCCAGCTCGAACCGCCCGGCCCGGTCGCGGAGCGCGCCGGTGAACGCCCCCCGGGCGTGCCCGAAGAACTCGCTCTCGTACAGCTCCCGCGGGACGGCCGCGCAGTTCACCTTGACCAGCGGCTTCGCGGCCCGCTTGCTCCGCCGGTGGACCTCGCGGGCCACCAGCTCCTTACCGGTCCCGCTCTCCCCGAGGATCAGGACGGCCGAGTCGGTCGGGGCGACGAGGTCGATCTGCCGGGCCACCGCCCCGAGCGCCGGCCCCTGGCCGACCAGCTCGCCGAACGCCCCGGTCCGCGTCACCTCTTCGCGCAGGTACTCGTTCTCGGCTTCGAGCTGCTTCCGCAGGGCGTCGATCTCCTCGAACGCCCGGGCCGTGGCGATGGCCGCGGCCGTGTGGTCGGCGATGGTGCGGAGCCAGTCCATGCACTCCGGGCCGATCGCCCCGCGGGCGAACACCGCCAGCACGCCGAGCACCTTCCCGCGGTGCACGAGCGGTTGCCCGCCGAACCCGGCGACCCCCTCCGCCCGCATCCAGTCCGGCCCGGCGGCCCACGGCGGCGGGTCGGGCCACAGGTCGGGGGCTTCGATCGGCTCCCCCGTCGCGGCGATCCGCCCGACCTTCCGCACCCCGAGCGGGAACCGGCGGAACGCCCCGTCCAGCCGCGTCCACTCGACCCGCGGGTCGGCGACGGACCGCCCGGCGCTGGCGGCGAGGTGCAGGCAGAGCGAGCGGTCGGGGCACTCGGCCGCCATCGGGCAGCCGGTGCAGTCCTCGGACTTCTGCACCAGCCAGACGCGGGCCAGCGCCACCCGCGGCGACTCGGCCAGCCGGCCCACGACGAGCCGCAACAGGTCGGCCAAGACGTGCTCGCGGGCCATGTCCAGGAGGAGACGTCGGGGGTCGAGGAACAGCGGGGCGGAAGGGTCCGCGGCCATCGGATCGCCCTCACGACATTTCGGAATTGGCTTACGGGGAATCGTAGTTCGACGAGAACTCGTGACACCGTGTATTGTGCTCGATCCGGCATAAATCGCTCTGCGTCATGTGGTTGTGGTTAACCCGATAGATTGGCACGGGGCGTGAATTGCTTCGTCGCAACCGCCTCTAAACCTGGGGCGGAAGTGAGAACTCGACACGCGAAAGGACGGACGCCGTGACCCGCCTCCCCACGATCCAGCCCGACGCCGCGACCGGCCGCCCGAAGGAACTGCTCGACGCGGTCAAGCACAAGCTCGGGTTCGTGCCGAACATGACCCGGGCGATGGCGAACAGCCCGGCGACGCTCGACGGGTACCTGCAACTCAGCGGGGCGCTCGCGAAGGGCACGCTCCCGGCGAAGGTCCGCGAGCAGCTGTCGCTGACCGTCGCCGAGGCGAACGGGTGCGACTACTGCCTCGCCGCCCACAGCGCCGGCGGCAAGGCGGTCGGGCTGACCGCCGACCAGGTCCGCGACGCCCGGCAGGCCACCGCCGTGGACACGAAGACCGCCGCCCTGCTCGGGTTCGCCCGCAAGGTGCTCGACGCCCGCGGGCGGGTGGCCGACGCCGACCTGGCCGCCGTCCGGGCCGCCGGGTGGGACGACGGGGCGGTTGCCGAGGTGGTCGCCCACGTCGCGCTGAACGCGTTCACCAACTACTTCAACAACCTCGCCGGGACCGACCTCGACTTCCCGCCGGCCCCGCCCCTCGCGGCCGGGCACGCGGCGTAACCCCCACTTTCAACCGGGTGTCCGCCCCCCACGCTTGGTCACCCGGGGCACGGTCATGACCGTGCCCCGGGCCCGGGGCCGCGCACGCCCGCAACCGAGGACCGACCGATGACCGCCTTCGACAAGCTGTTCGCGTTCGCGGCCCGGCTGGACCGGGTCGGCGTCACCCTCACCCGCGTCGGCCTCGTGGTCGTGCTGGTGTGGATCGGCGGGCTGAAGGTGTACCGGTACGAGGACGAAGGGATCGTCCCGTTCGTCGCCAACAGCCCGGTGATGAGCTTCTGGTACGCCGACCCCGGCCAGTACAAGGCCCACATGAACCCCGAGGGGGCGGTGGTCCCGGCCAACCGCGCCTGGCACGAGGCCAACGGCACCTACCCGTTCGCCCACGCCCTCGGGTCGGTGATCGTGCTGCTCGGGCTGATGATCGCCCTCCACCCCGTCTTCCCGCGGGTGGCGGCCGCCGGCGGCGCGCTGGTGGCCGGGATGTCGGTCGTCACCCTGTCGTTCCTGGTCACCACGCCGGAGTGCTGGGTGCCGGACCGCGGCAGCGGCGAGCACGGGTTCCCGCTGCTCGCCGGCCCCGGCCGGCTGGTGGTGAAGGACGCGATCATGCTCGGGGCCGCGGTCGTGACGATGGCCGACTCCGCGAAGGCGTACCTGCGGAAGCGGGCCGCCGCCCCGCACGCGCCCGCCGCGCGGGAACTGACGACCGCCGCCGTCTGACGACCACCCCAACCCGCAACCCCGAAGGAGACCGACCGTGTCCCGCACGCTCACCCTGCCCGCGACCCCGGCCGCCGACCCGCCGAGGACGTTGCACAAGACCGTGACGGTCGGCGGCCTCGACGTCTTCTACCGCGAGGCCGGGCCGGCGGACGCCCCGGCGGTCCTCCTGCTCCACGGGTTCCCGACCAGCTCGCAGATGTTCCGCAACCTGATCCCGGCCCTCGCGGACAAGTACCGGGTCGTCGCCCCGGACTACCCCGGCTACGGGCACGGCTCGATGCCGAGCCGCGACACGTTCCAGTACACCTTCGACAACCTGGCCGGCGTGGTCGAGAAGTTCGCCGAGAAGGTGGGGCTGACGAAGTACGCCCTGTACGTGCAGGACTACGGCGCACCCGTCGGGTACCGGCTGGCGGTCAAGCACCCGGAGCGGGTCACCGCCATCGTGGTGCAGAACGGGAACGCCTACGACGAGGGGCTGGACAACGACTTCTGGAAGCCGATCAAGGCGTACTGGGACGCGCCGGCGAGCCGGGAGAAGCGGGACGCCCTGCGGCCGTTCCTGAAGCTCGACGGGACGAAGTGGCAGTACACGCACGGGGTGAAGAACCCGGAGCTGGTGTCGCCCGACGCCTGGACGACGGACCAGTACCTGCTCGACCGGCCGGGGAACGACGAGGTCCAGCTCGACCTGTTCCTGAGCTACGGGTCGAACCCGCCGCTGTACCCGAAGTGGCAGGAGTACTTCCGGACGCACCAGCCGCCGGCGCTGATCGCCTGGGGCGAGCACGACCAGATCTTCCCGCCCGCCGGGGCCGAGCCGTACAAGCGCGACCTGAAGACGCTGGAGTACCACCTGCTCGACGCCGGGCACTTCGCCCTGGAGACGAACGGGGACGAGATCGCCCGGCTGATGCGGGACTTCCTCGGCCGGCACGTCAAGTAACGGAGCCCGCCATGACCACTTACCCGAGCGACGTGGCCTTCACCCCGGCGGTGAAGGCCGTCCAGGCGAAGAACGGCTCCCGGAAGAACTACGCCCGGATGGAGGCGGGCGGCGGCTGGGAGACGACCGTCACCCCGGAGCTGGCGGAATACGTCGCGGGCCTGGACATGTTCTACCTGGCCACCGCGACCGCCGACGGCCAACCCTACGTGCAGTACCGCGGCGGCCCGCCGGGATTCCTGAAGGTGCTCGACGAGCACACCCTGGCGTTCGCCGACTTCGGCGGCAACCGGCAGTACCTCACGGTCGGCAACCTGGGCGAGAACCCGAAGGCGTTCCTGTTCCTGATGGACTACGCCAACCGCCGGCGGGTGAAGGTGTGGGGCACCGCACGGGTGGTCGAGGACGACCCGGCCCTGCTGGCGAGGCTGGCCGACCCGGCGTACCCCGGCCGGGTGGAGCGGGCCATCGTCTTCACCGTCGCGGCCTGGGACGTGAACTGCCCGCAGCACATCCACCGGCGGTTTGGCGAGCGGCAGGTCGCCCCGGTGGTCGAGAAGCTCCAGGCCCGGATCGCCGAACTGGAGGCCGAAGTCGAACGCCTGAAGTCTCAACCCAACCCGTAACGGGGAGCCGAGCCGTGGACGTCACGAAGGCCGACACCGCCCTGGTCGTCATCGACCCGCAGAACGACGTGCTGAGCGAGACCGGCGTGTCCTGGCCGCTGGTCGGCGCCAGCGTCCGCGAGAACGGCACGGTCGAGAACCTGGACCGGCTGTTCCGGGCCGCGAAGCAACACGGCTACGGGGTGTTCATCTCCCCGCACTACCTGTACCCGCACGACCGGACCTGGCGGTTCGGCGGGGCGGCCGAGCGGGGGATGCTGGACGGCAAGGAGTTCTTCCGCCCGAGTCCGCTCGCCCCCGCGGCCGGCGGGGCCGACTGGCTCGCCCGGTACAAGCCGTACATCGAGGACGGGGAGACGGTCGTGGCCGGGCCGCACAAGGCGTGGGGGCCGCAGACCAACGACCTCGTGTTCCAGCTCCGCAAGCGGCGGGTCGGTAAGGTGGTGCTGGCCGGGATGCTGGCCAACCTGTGCGTCGAGAGCCACCTGCGGGAACTGGTCGAGCAGGGGTTCGAGGTGGCGGTGGTGAGGGACGCGACCGCCGGCCCGCGGCACCCCGAGATCGGCGACGGGTACAAGGCCGCCCTGGTCAACTACGGGTTCATCGCCAACGCCGTGCTGACGACCGCCGACGCGGCGGCCGCGATGCGGTAAACCGACACCGCGTTCCCCAACCCCGGACCGGAGGACCGACCATGCCCGCCACCCTGATCCCCGACCTGCTCGCGGTCCTCGACCGGCTGGCCGGCGGGGTCCACCCCGGGTTCCGCCCGGCCCACGCCCGGGGCACCATGTACGCCGGCACGTTCGACCCGTCGGCGGGCGCCGCCGACCTCACCCGCGCCCCGCACGCCGCCCGGCCGGGCACGCCGGTGAGCGTCCGGTTCTCCCCCGGGTCCGGCATCCCGACCACCGCCGAGAACGACCTGAAGGGGTCGAGCCCGCAGGGGATGGCCGTCCGGTTCCACCTCGGCGACCACGCCCACACCGACATCATCGCCCACTCGCACAACGGGTTCCCGGTCCGCACCGGGGAGGAGTTCCTCCGGTTCCTCACGGCCGTCGCCGACAGCCTGAAGCCGGACGCCCCGACCCCGCCGCCGGTCGCCGCGTTCCTCGCCGTTCACCCCGCGGCGAAGCGGTTCGCCGAGGCCCCGAAGCCGATCCCGTCGAGCTACGCCCGGCAGGCGTACTTCGCCGTCACCGCGTTCGAGTTCACGAACGCCGCCGGGGTGAGCCGGTTCGGCCGGTTCCGGCTCGTCCCCGAGGCGGGGACCGAGTTCTTGACCCCGGAGCAGGCGGCGGCCCGGACGACCGACTTCCTGGCCGCCGAGCTGTCCGGGCGGCTGGCGGCGGGGCCGGTCCGGTTCCGGGTGGTGGTGCAGTTGGCCGCGGCCGGCGACCCGGCGGACGACGCCACGGCCGTCTGGCCGGAGGACCGCCCGCGGGTCGAGTTCGGCACGCTCACGCTCACCGAGCGGGTCGACGAGCTCGCCCCGGACAACCGGAAGGTGATCTTCGACCCCGACCCGCGGGTGGACGGGATCGGCTCGGCCGGCGACCCGCTGACCCGGGTGCGGTCCGACATCTACCTGCTGAGCGGCCGCCGCCGGCGGGCCGCGGCGAGGAGCGGGTCATGAACGCCTGGCGGTTCAACGACTCTCCGCAGTCGCCCGGCCTGGTCCTCGCCGAGGTCGCGACGCCGGCCCCCGGCCCGGGCGAACTGCTGGTCCGGGTCCACGCCGCCGGCGTCACCCCGTCCGAACGGGTCTGGTACCCGACGACGCACCGCAAGGACGGCGGCCCGCGGGCCGGGGCGGTGCCGGGGCACGAGTTCTCCGGGACGGTCGCCGCGGTCGGCCCCGGCGTCGCCGGCTTCGCGCCCGGGCAGGCGGTGTTCGGGATGAGTGACTGGTTCGCCGACGGGGCGACGGCCGAGTTCTGCGCCGCGCCGGCGTCGGCCGTGGTGCCGAAGCCCGCCCGGTTGACGCACGCCGAAGCGGCCTCCGTCCCGGTCGGCGCGCTGACCGCGTGGCAGGCGCTCGACCGGGCCGGTTTGGGGCCCGGCGAGCGGGTACTGATCCACGGCGGGGCGGGGGCGGTCGGGGTGTTCGCGGTCCAGCTCGCCCGCCGGCGCGGGGCCGCGGTGCTGACCACCGCATCCGCCCCCAACCGGGAGTTCCTGACCGCGCTCGGGGCGGACCGCGTGATCGACTACCGGGCCGAGCGGTTCGAGGACGTGGTCGGAACGGTGGACGTGGTGCTGGACGCGGTCGGCGGCGACACCCGGGCGCGGTCGTGGGCCGTCCTGGGGCCGGGCGGCCGGCTCGTCACCGTCGCGGCGGACGGGGAGACGGCGGCCGACGAGCGGACCAAGCGGGCGTTCTTCATCGTCGAGCCGGACCGGGGGCAACTGGCGGACCTGGCCGGGCAGTTGGACGGGGGCGAACTCCGGCCGGTGGTCGAGAGCGTGGTCCCGTTCGACCGCGCCGACTGGGCCTACGCCCGGTCGGCGGGCGAGCGGCGGGGGTGCGGCAAGACGGTCGTCGCCGTCGTGCCGCCGGGGTAGCGTTCCGGGGTCAAAGGGGCTTCCGCCCGGCCGGCGGGGACGGTATTCTGGTGCCCGTCCGATCCCGTCCCGACCTTCATCCCTCCCCGGAGGTCCCGTCATGACCCGTCGTCGCGGGTTCACGCTGATCGAGCTGTTGGTGGTGATCGCCATCATCGCGGTGCTGGTCGGGCTGCTCCTGCCCGCCGTCCAGAAGGTCCGGGAGGCGGCCGCCCGGGCCAAGTGCCTGAACAACCTGAAGCAGGTCGGGCTCGCCCTGCACAACCACCACGACACCCTCGGCCGGTTCCCGCCCGGCGGTGCCAAGGACCAGCCTCCGTTCGGCAACGGCCCGACCACCGGGGGCGGCCGCGGCAGCTCGTTCCTCGTCTACATCATGCCGTACGCCGAGTTCGACAACGTGTTCTCCCGGCTGGTGTTCCCCGGGAACTCCGGGTACGGGAACCTGGCCAACCTGCCGGTCAAGGACAAGGTGGTGGTCCCGATCTACCGGTGCCCGTCCACCACCCTGCCGCTGTTCACCACCGCGAACGAGGAGATCGCCGGGCAGGCCCCGATCGACCGCCTCATCCCGACCTACGCCGGGATCGCCGGGGCGACCGACGACCTGTTGCCGGCCGAGGCCGCCCGGCAGAACACCGGGCACCCGTCCGAGAGCTGCCAGTTCACCAACTGCGCCGGCGGGAAGTCGGTGTCCGGCGGGGTGCTGTTCCCGCACTCCCGGGTGAAGCTGACCGACATCGGGGACGGGGCCAGCAACACCATGCTGGTGGCCGAGAGCGCCGACCAGCTGACCACCACCGACGGGGTGCGGCGGGTGTGGTCGTCCGGCCGGGCCGGGATGTACATCGGGGCGATCGCGTTCAACCCGCCGCCGAACTTCCAGGTCGGGACGGACAACCGGCACCACAACCTGATCTCGCTCCGGTACGCGGTGAACCGGAAGACCGGGTGGCCGGCCGGGTCGAACAACGTCGGGAACTGCGGGACGGTCGGGGTGTGCGCCAACCACGGGAACAACTACCCGCTCACCTCCACCCACCTGGGCGGGGTGAACGCCCTGTTCGGGGACGGGGCGGTCCGGTTCGTCCGGGACGCCACCACCCCCGCCACCCTCGGCCGGCTCGCCGTCCGGGACGACGGGCTGGTCGTCGCCGAGGACTTCTGACCCCCGCCCCGGAGCGAGCCGATGCGCGCGGTCCTTGTGCTGTCGGCCGGGCTGCTCGCCGGGTGCGGCGGGAATCCGGCCCCGACCCCGGCCCCGTTCCGCGGCGCCGTCACCCTGGACGCCGCCCCGCTCCCGGACGGGGAGGTGATGCTGTTCCCGCCGGACGGCGGCCCGCCGGCGGTGTTCCCGGTCCGGGACGGGCGGTTCGAGGGCGAACTCGTGCCGGGGGCGTACCGGGTGTCGATCTTCGGGTTCAAAACCGTCCCGTTCCGGAAGCCGGCCGGGCCGAAGGAGGACGACGCCGGCGACCCGCCCGCGGCCGGGGCCGGGCGGCGGGTGAACGTCCTCCCGGCGCGGTTCAACACCGAGTGCCGGCAGACGGTCGAGGTGACCGCGGGCGGGCCGAACGAGTTCACCTTCCCGACCGAGTCGAAGTAGGGCGGTCGGCCGGCCCCGCCGCCATCGCCGCCGCCCGGGCCGCCGCCTCGGCCAAGAGGTCCGGGATGACCGCCGCCTCCGGGAGCGTCGGCCAGTGCCGCACCGGCAGCTCCTTCTTCATCGCCCGCAGCTTGACCCGGGCCGGGTTGAACGTCGCCCGGTAGTACGCCTTCCACAACTCCTCGAGCACGTCCGGCGGCGGGGCGGCCTTCGCCGGCACCCCCGGCCCGAAGCGCAGCGCCGACCCGTCCCACGTCACCGACTCGTCCGGGGTCAGGATCGTCCAGTGCATCTCGGGGAACCGGCGGGCGAAGAACGGGGCCGTCCGGCGGACGACCCGGTGGTCCGGCCGGTGCCACGCCGCGAAGTGCTCGCCGACCTTGCGGAACCGGACGAACGCCTTCATCTTGTGCCCGTCCCGCCGCACCGCCCGCTCCGCCGCGAGCAGCCAGCCCACGTCCGGGTCGGTGGCGAGGTCGAGCAGGTGCGGCTCGCCGCGGGTCAGCCGCCACAGCGCCCGGTACAGCCGGGCCCACCGCTGCCCCTCCCGGTGGCAGGCGACCGCCTCCGCCAGCTCCACGAACCGCCGCGGCACCTCGACCCCGGCGCCCGCCGGGGCGGCCGGCGCAGGGCCCGCGGCGAACAGGCCGGGCTCGGTGCCGTCGTCGAACAGCACGTCCTCCGGCGGGACCGCGGCGGCGAGCAGGCCGCGGCACGCCGACCGCCAGGCGTCGTAGTCGGGGGCGAGGACGATCATTCCGGGTCGAGCCCGTCGAACAGGGTCGGTTGGACGGACCGCCGGAGGTCGGCGGCGTCGAGCCGGGTCAGGGCGGGGTTGCGGTCGGCGGTGACGACGAACGGGGCGGCGCTCTTCCAGTTGACGCGGAGCGTCCGCAGGTCGGCGGTGGTCAGCGCGTGGTGCCGGCGGACGGCCAGGATGCGGTCGACGTTCCGCACCCCGACCCCGGGGACGCGGAGCAGCAGCTCGCGCGGGGCGGCGTTCACGTCGACCGGGAACCGGTCCCGGTGGGCCAGGGCCCACGCCAGCTTCGGGTCGAGGTCCAGGGCCAGGTTCGCCCCGGCCGGGGCCACCTCGTCGGCCGCGAACCCGTAGAACCGCAGGAGCCAGTCGGCCTGGTACAGCCGGTGCTCGCGCAACAGCGGCGGGCGGGCGGCCGGCAGCCGGGCGTCCGGGTGCGGGGTCGGGCTGTACGCGGAGTAGTACACCCGCCGGAGCTTCTGCCGGCGGTACAGGTCGGCGGCGGTCGCGAGGATCACCCCGTCCGTGGTCGGGGTCGCCCCGACCACCATCTGGGTGCTCTGCCCGCCCGGGGCGAACGCCGGGGCACTCAGCCCGGCCTTCCGGTCCGCCGCCCGCTCCGCGATCCGCCCGGCGACCGCGTCCATCGCCCCGACGATCTCCGCCCGGTCCTTCTCCGGGGCGAGTTGCCGCAGGTCGTCGGCGGTCGGCAGCTCGATGTTCGCGCTCAGCCGGTCGGCCCACCGGCCGGCCTCGGCGACCAGCTCCGCCGACGCCCCGGGGATCAGCTTCAGGTGGACGTACCCGCCGAACCCGTGGTCCTGCCGGAGCCGGCGGGCGACCGCCACCAACTGCTCCATCGTGTGGTCGGGGCTGCGGACGATGCCGGACGAGAGGAACAGCCCCTCGATGTAGTTGCGGCGGTAGAACTCGAGTGTGAGGCCGACGACCTCGGCGACGGTGAACCGGGCCCGCGGGGTGTCGCTCGACGCCCGGTTGACGCAGAACCGGCAGTCGTACATGCAGGAGTTGGTGAGCAGGACCTTGAGGAGCGAGACGCACCGGCCGTCGGGGGTGTAGCTGTGGCAGATGCCCATCCCCTCGGTCGACCCGAGGCGGGCGCCGCGGCGGGTGCGGTCGCTGCCGCTGCTGGCGCAGGAGGCGTCGTACTTGGCCGCGTCGGCCAGGACTTCGAGCTTGCGGCGGAGGTCCATCGTCGGCCCGGGCGGGTTACGGGTGTCCACGTATAGTGTACACCCTAACACACCGTCGGGCCGGCGTCCAACGGGACCGCGGCCGGCGGGGCGGCGGCGGGTCGGGTTGTGACGGCCGGGCCGGCCGGGTCAGGCGACGGTCGCCGACCGGGTGCCGGCGAGGCCGGCGGCGATCCGGGCGACCCGGGCGAGCCGCTCCGCAGCTCCGTCGAACGTCCGCGGGACGAGGGTGAGGGTGGTCACCCCGTCGGCCGTCCGCCGCCCGCGCTCGTCCAGCCCGGTCCCGCCGAGCCCGGCCTCGCAGTCGGACGCGGCGGCGGCGGCCGCGTCCGGGTCGGCCGCGACCGCCAGCTTCAGCATCGGGATGGGGACGGCTTCTTCGATGGCGAAGTCCTCCTCCGGGCGCAGGCCCTCGCCGACCGGCCAGGACCGCTGCTCCTCGGTCAGGTACGGGGTCAGGTCGACCTCAACGATCTCGAAGTCTTCCTCGGGCCGCAGCCCCTCGCCCGGCTCGTCGTCGCTCACGGGGATTCCTCCAGCCGCATCTCGTCCGTCCCGACCCCGGTCCCGCAGCGGACGCGGAACTCGTACCACCCGGGCTCGGGGAACGGGACCCCGGTCAGCTTGTACCCGCGGTTCAGGACCGCGAACCGCCCCGCCGTCAGATGCACCGGCGGCAGGTCGACGGACACCAGCACCTCCTCCGACTCGAGCCGCTGCCGGACCAACTCGAACCGGACCGGGTGCGTCCCGTCCCCGTCCGAGAACTGGGCGAACACCCAGAGTTCCGCCTCCCGGTGGGGGAACGTCTTCCCGCCGCGGAGCCGGATGACGGTCTCGATCCCTTGGACCGTGTACACCTGACTCGGGCCGGGGTTCGTGACCTCGACCTTCCGGCAGACGATCACCCGGCGGACCAACGGGGCGACGCTCATCCGCTCGGCCCTCCGCGGCACGTCCATCGTACCCCGCCGCGCGCCGTCACACCACCGCCCGCACCCGCACCTCCCCGGCCGGCTCCCAGTCGAACACCACCAGGTCCGCCGGCCGACCGGCCTCGACCGCGCCGACCGGCAGCCCGAGCAACTGCCGCGGGCGAACGGCCGCCATGTCCACCGCGTCGGCCAGCGCCAGCCCCGGCACCCGGGCCGCGGTCCCGACGCACACGTCCGTGAAGTGCCCGCTCCCGGCCAGGAACGGCGTCCCGGCCACCACGATCTTCCCGGACGGCTGCACCTCCAGCTCCGACCCCCACTCGCGGTACGTCCCCGCCGGCATCCCCGCCAGGCTGCCCGCGTCGGACGTCAGCAGCGTCCGCCCGACGCCCTTCGCCCGGACCAGGCTGGTGAGCACCGCCGGCGGGAGGTGGTGGCCGTCGGCGATCACGCTCATCCACAGCCCGTCGCACGCCAACTGCTCCCACACGTAGTTGTCGTGCCGCGGCAGCACCGCGTGGCACCCGTTCCCCAGGTGCGTGCTCGTCTTCGCCCCGGCCGCCGCCGCGTCGCGGACCTGCTGCCCGGTCGCCGCCGTGTGCCCGACCGCGACCACCACCCCGGACGCCGCCAGCCGCTCGATGAACTCCAGTCCGCCGGGCCGCTCCGGGGCGGCCGTCACCATCCGGATGTTCCCGCCGGCCGCGTCCTGCCACCGCCGGAACTCGTCCCAGTCCGGGTCCCGGGCGTGCTCCCGAGGGTGCGCCCCGCGCGGCCCGTCCTCGCCGGACAGGTACGGCCCCTCCAGGTGGTACCCGGGGAGGCGGCGGGCCAGGTCGGGGTCGGCGGCCCGCGCCCGTTCCACGGTGGCGAACCCGTGGGCGATCGCCTCGAAGCTGCCGGTGATGAGCGTCGGCAGGAACCCGCCGATCCCGTGCTTGCGGCACTCGTCCGCGACCAACCGCACCCCGTCCGGCGTCAGCGCCGGCGAGTTGAAGCCGATCCCCAGGCAGCCGTTGATTTGCGGGTCGAAGAACGCCGGCGCGACCCACGCCGTCGGGTTCTGGTCGGAGTCGGTGACGGACGTGATCCGGCCAGTCCCGACCGTGACGGCGATCGGGCGGCCGGTGGCGTAATGCTTCGCGTGGATGACCATTGGTGGTGGCGGCCGGCGGGAGGAAGTAGACTGATTCCGGGACGCCGTTAGTTCACCACGAACCCCGAGCGTGTGCCATGTCCCGGCCCCGGATTCTGACCGCCGGCCTCCTGCTCGCCGCGGCCGCCGCGCCGGCCGCCCCGGTCCCGGCCGGGAAGCCGGACGAGGCGGTCCCGGCCGCCGCCGCCAAGCTCCTGAAGTACCGGAAGGTGCAGAAGGAGCTGAAGATGTCGGCCGAGCAGCGGATCGCGATCGTGGACGGGCTGGAGGACGTGGAGGAGGCGTTCGGGAAGGCGCTCGACGCCCTGGACAAGATGCCGAACGCCCCGGACGACGCGTTCGACAAGCTGGAGAAGGAGCGGGCGAAGGGGGTCGCGAAGGTGCTGGCCGACGCCGCCGGGAAGGGGCTGACCGCGGCCCAGCGGTCGCGGCTCCGGCAGGTCGACTGGCAGCTCCGCGGCCCGGCCGCGTTCGCCGACCCGGCGGTGCAGAAGGGGCTCGGGCTGACCGACGCCCAGAAGAAGGCGGCCGCCGACCTCGCCGAGAAGGCCAAGGCGCACGCCGAGCGGTACCTCGACACCCTCGGGGACGACACCCACGAGGCCGTCAAGAAGGAGGTGGTCGCGTTCCGGGCGGACGGGGCGAAGGGGTTCGTCGGCGGGCTGACGGCCGACCAGCAAGCGACGTGGAAGGCGATGCTCGGGGACCCGGTCAAGGGGTTCGACCTCGACGACTTTTGGTTCACCGTCATTACCGAGGACGAGGACGAGCCGGCCCCGGACAAGTGACTTTCGACCCGAGCGGGGGGCGTGAGCCCCCTGAGCACCGGACGACTCAGGGGGCTCACGCCCCCCGCTCAGTTTCCTACACCCAGGTACCCGCCCCATGCCGCGCCTCCGCCTCGCCCTCCTCGCCGCCGCCCTCCTCCCGGCCGCCGCCCGGGCCGACGACCCGAACAAGGTCCTCACCCGGGTCGCGTTCGGGTCGTGCTCCGACCAGGGCAAGCCGCTCCCGGTGTTCGACGCGATCGCCGCCGCTAAGCCGGACCTCCTCGTGTTCCTCGGCGACACCATGTACGCCGACCTGGAGAAGGGGGTGAAGGTCACCCCGGCCGTCATCCGCGAGAAGTACGCCCTCCTGGAGAAGGTGCCGGGGTTCGCGAAGCTCAAGGCGACGTGCCCGATGGTCGGGACGTGGGACGACCACGACTACGGGCGGAACGACGCCGGGGCCGAGTGGGAGCACAAGGACGAGGCGCAAGCCGCCCTGCTCGACTTCTACGGGGTGGCGAAGGGCGACCCGCGGCGGACGCGCAAGGGCGTGTACCACGCCGCCATCTACGGCCCGCCCGGCAAGCGGGTGCAGGTCATCCTGCTCGACACGCGGTACTACCGCAGCCCCATCGCGAAGGCCCCGTTCGACCCGAAGACGCGCATCTCGGCCTGCCTCCCGAACACCGACCCGGGCGCCACCTTCCTCGGGGACGAGCAGTGGAAGTGGCTGGAGGAGCAGCTGCGGAAGCCGGCCGAGGTGCGGCTCCTGGCGTCGAGCATCCAGGTGGTGTCGGACGAGCACCCGTTCGAGAAGTGGGCCAACATCCCGAAGGAGCGGGAGAAGCTGTACGCCCTCCTGAACCGCACCGGGGCGAGCGGGGTGATCGTGCTGAGCGGGGACCGGCACCTCGCCGAGGTGTCGCTGGACACCAAGGCGCTCGGGTACCCGCTGTACGACGTGACCAGCAGCGGGTTCAACCAGGGGGCGAAGGCGTGGCGGGCCCCGGAGGCGAACGGCAAGCGGGTGGCGGCGATGCCCTACGGCGACAACTTCGGGTTGGTCGCGATCGACTGGAGCGGGGACGACCCGCGGGTCCACGTGACGGTGCGGGACGAGGACGGCGACACCACCTGCGGGTTCAAGGTCCGGCTCAGCACGCTGAAGGGGACCGGGCCGGCGGTGGTCCTCCGGCCGGTGCTGCCGGCGGGGGTGCTGACGCCGGCCGAGGCGGCGAAGAAAGTGGGGGAGAGGGTGACGGTGCAGTTCCAGGTGGCGTCGGTCGGCGGGAAGGCGAACCTGTACCTGAACTCGATGAAGGACTTCCGGGCGAAGGACAACTTCGCGGTCGTCCTGGGGACGAAGGTGCAGGCCGGGAAGTGGGAGAAGGCGGGGCCGGACACGTTCACCGGCAAGACGGTCCGGGCGACCGGGACGGTGCGGCTGAACAAGGACGCCCCGCAGCTCGAGCTCGCCGACCCGAAGGACCTGGAGGTGATCGAGAAGTGAGCCGGCGAGCGGGGGGCGTCAGCCCCCTGATGCGACACCCAATCAGGGGACTGACGCCCCCCGCTCGCCCACCCCGGTCACCCGTCCACGTCCCACACCACCACCTTGCCGGTGTCGCTGCCGGCCGCCGCGAGGCTCCCGTCCGGGCTGAACGCGACACTCCGCACCCGCCCGACGTCCCAGGTGTACGTCTTCGCGACCTGCCACGTGGCGGTGTCGTACAGCTTCACCGTCCGGTCGTTGCTGGTCGCCGCCAGGTACTTCCCGGACGGGTGGAACGCCACCCCGGTGAACTCCCGCCGGTTGTCGTTCCGGATCGACGCGGCCGGCTTGGTGAACGCCTCCCGGACCGGGTACACGTGCACCCAGACGGTGACCCGGCAGGCGGCGTGCGCCCCGTCCGGGGACAGCACCCAGTCCCGGACCTCGTCGGCCAGCGGGGCGGACCGGCGGACCTCGTCCCCGGTGGCGGTCGCGTAGGTGACGATCCGGAACCGGGAGTCGCGGAGGGTCCGGCCCTCCCACCCGACGCGGACGAACTCGGCGTCCCCGGGCAGCACCAGCGGGTGGCCCCACCACGGCTCGGTCGGCCGCTCCCACAGCTTGCCGCCGTCGAGCCGGCGGGCGGACATCAGGTGCCCGTCCCGCTTGTTCTGCCCGACGACCAGCCGGTCCCCGGCGTGGAACAGCCCGAAGAACGCCCCGTGCCCGCCCCAGAGCGGGACCTCGGTGCTCCCGCCGGTCGCCAGGTCGAGGACGCGCAGCCCGCCGGCCCAGGTGACCAGGCCGCGGCCGTCGGGGGTGAGCTGCAGCCCGTCGGTGTACCGGAGGTCGAGGCGGGCCGGGGGCCCGGCGGCGGCGAACGGCCGCCACACCTGGATGCCGGCCCAGGTGGGGGCGTAGACGGCCCGCCCGTCCGGGGAGAAGCGGACGGTCTCGAGGCGGGCGCGCTGGCCTTGCAGGACGATCACGGGCGGGCCTCCCGGTCGGGGGTCGCATCACACGTCCACGTCCCACACGACGATTTTACCCGTGTCGCTGCCGGCGGCCGCCAGGGTGCCGTCGGGGGAAAACGCAATGCTCCGCATCCGGCCGACGTCCCAGGTGTACGTCTTCGCCACCTGCCAGGTGGCGGTGTCGTAGAGCTTCACCGTCCGGTCGTTGTTCGTCGCCGCGAGGAACCGCCCGGACGGGTGGAAGGCGAGGCCGGTGTACTGGTGGGAGCTGTCGTTCGTGACCGCCGCGGCCCACTCCGGGTCCGCCCCGGCTCGCACCCGGAGGTGGTGACCGGTGCCGAACGCGACCAGCCCCCCGCCCGGGGAGACCGCCGGGCCGCAGCCGACCCACTCGCCCCCGTCGCAGGCGCCGATCTCGTGCCCGGAGGCGGGGTCGTGAAGGACGAGGCGGAACGGGACCCCCGGGCGCGGGTTCCGGGCGGCCCTCACGAACCAGGACCCGTCCGGGGCGAACGCCGCCGACCCGAGGCCCCCCGCGCCAGCCGCCGCCACCCACGCCCGCCCGACGGTGCCGTCCGGGGCGACCCGCCAGCCGGACATCTCGCCGCCGAAGTACTGCGGTGCGACGACAGCGAGGCCGGTCGCGGGGCAGACCGACAGGGTCGGGTATCGCACCCCAGACCCGACGACGTGCAGCGACTGGGCGTTCAGGCCGATCACGGACAGGTTCGCTTCCAACGGCATGGCAATCAGGTACGACCCGTCCGGGGTGAACCCGACCCCGCCGCACTCCTTCTCCCCGAACCGCTCCGGGGCGGGGCCGTCGAACACCGACCGCCAGTAGTACGTCCCGTGCTGCCCGGCTGCGGCAAGGCCCCGCCCGTCGGGGGCGAAGACGAGTCGCGACAGCTTCTGATACTTCGTCTTCAGGACGAGCACGCGCCGCCCTCACCGGAAGGTGTGCTCGGCCGCCGGGAAGCTCCCGTCCCGGACCTCCCGGCAGTACGCCTCGACCGCCGCCCGCCCGGCCGCCCCGAGGTCCGCGTACCGCTTCGCGAACTTCGGCCGGAAGTCCGGGAACAGCCCCAGCATGTCGTGGAACACCAGCACCTGGCCGTCGCACCCCGGCCCCGCCCCGATCCCGACCGTCGGCACCTTCAGCGCCGCCGTCACCCGCGCCCCCAGCTCCGCCGGCACGCTCTCCACCACCGCCGCGAACGCCCCCGCCTCCTCCACCGCCGCCGCGTCCGCCAAGAGCTGCTCCGCGTCCCGCTGCACCTTGAACCCGCCCAACTGGTGCACCGCCTGCGGCGTCAGCCCGACGTGCCCCATGACCGGGATGCCGGCGTCCACGCACGCCCGCACCGCCGCCCGCATCCGCACCCCGCCCTCCAGCTTCACCGCGTGCGCCCCGCCCTCCTTCAGCAGCCGCCCGGCGTTCCGCACCGCCTGCCGCGGGCTCACCTGGTACGTCAGGAACGGCAAGTCCGCCACGACCAGCGCCCGCCGCACGCCCCGCACCGCGCACCGGGTGTGGTACACGATCTCGTCCAGCGTCACCGGCAGCGACGTCGGGTGGCCTTGGACGACCATGCCGAGGGAGTCGCCGACGAGGACGGCGTCCACCCCCGCCTCGTCGCACAGCCGGGCCGAGGTGTAGTCGTAGGCGGTGACCACGGCCAGCTTCGCCGCCCCCTTGGACGCGCGGAAGGTGGGCACGGTGACCGGCCGGGCGGCGGGGACGGCGCTCATCGGGAGACCTCGTGGGCCGCGGTCATTCTACCGGGTAGAATGGCCCAACTCCGGAGTGCCGCCATGTCCGCCGCCGAGGCCGAGGGGAAGGGCGTCGTCCTGTTCGACGGCGGGTGCCCGCTGTGCCGGCGGTCGGCCCGGTCGGTGCAGCGGCTCGACTGGCGCCGCCGGCTCCACTTCCAGGACTGCCGGGACGCCGCCCACCTGCCGCCGGCCCCGGCCCCGCTCGACGCGGGCAAGATGCTGGAGGAGATGCACCTGGTCACCCCGGACCGGAAGCGGGTGTACGCCGGGTTCGCGGCGTTCCGGTGGATGGCGTGGCGGATCCCGGTGCTGGTGCCGTTCGCGTGGCTGCTGTACCTGCCCGGGGTGCCGTGGCTCGGGCGGAAGGCGTACCGGTGGGTCGCCCGGAACCGGTACCACCTGGTGCCGTGCACGGACGGGGTGTGCACCGTGCCGCGGCGGAAGTAACGTAACCCCTTTCGCCGCGCCCCGGAGGGGACCGCATGTCGCGCCGCTTCGTCGAGCAACTCCGGGACGGGGACAACCTGGACGAGGTGTTCCTGGCCACCGACAAGCAGCTCCGGGTGAACCGGAAGGGGAACTCGTACGTCCAGCTGCTGCTCCGGGACCGGACCGGCGGGATCTCGGCCCGGCTGTGGAACGTCGGGGAGCAGTTCTTCCGGTCGTTCGACAACGGCGACTTCGTCCGGGCGGACGGGAAGGTGCAGCTGTTCGAGGGGGCGCTGCAGGTGATCCTGAACCACCTGGAGCGGGCGGAGGCGGAGAAGGTCGAGCTGGTCGACTTCATGCCGCACACCGAGCAGAGCGTCCCGAAGCTCTTGGAGCGGCTCCGCGGGTACCTCTTGCGGCTCGGGAACCCGCACCTGCGGGCGCTGGCCGAGTGCCTGCTGATGGACGACGCGTTCGCCCGCGCCTTCGCCACCTGCCCGGCCGGGGTGAAGCTGCACCACGCCTACGTCGGCGGACTGCTGGAGCACACCGTCTCGATGATGGACGCGGCCGACAAGCTCCTGCCGCTGTACCCCGGGGTGGACCGCGACCTGGTGCTGATGGGCTGCTTCCTGCACGACGCCGGGAAGACACGCGAGCTGACCTACGCCCGCGCCTTCGGGTACTCCGACGAGGGGCAACTCGTCGGCCACATCCCGATCGCGGTGGAGTTGCTGACGGAGGCGGCGGCGAAGGTGCCGGACCTGACCGGCGAGCCGGTCCCGCGGGAGCTGATGCTGCGGCTGCGGCACATGGTCCTGAGCCACCACGGGGAGCTGAACTACGGCAGCCCGAAGGTGCCGATGACGCCGGAGGCGATGCTCTTGCACCTGGTCGACCTGCTCGACACCCGGATGCACATGGTGCTGCGGGAGCTGCGGGAGGACCGGAACAACCCGAGCGCGTGGACGCCGTACAACGGGAATTTGGGCCGCCGGATCTACAAGGGCGGGGGGCAGGGCGACCTGATCGGCGAGGGCGGGGGGGGGTACGACTGACGGAAGAGTGGTCAGTGGGGAGTGGGCTGTGGACAGAGAAAACCCGCGAGACGGCCGCCGGGTTTCAACTGTCCACAGCCCACTCCCCACTGACCACTACCCAAGCCCCGTTCGGGTTCGTCGGCCGGCCTGTAAGCCGGGTTCTGTCCCCGCCGGTGAGGGCGGGCGACGGTCATTTATCTAGCCCCGCGGTCGCCCGCGGGGTCGAGCGGTCTACCCGGGGATCGTGGCGGGTCGGGCCGACCCTGTCCCCTGCTTGACCTTGCTCCCGGTGGGGTTTGCCGAGCCGGCGGGTCACCCCGCCGCTGGTGCGCTCTTACATTAAGGGCCGAGGCCCCGCACCGTTTCACCCTTACCGGGGTAGTGGTCAGTGGGGAGTGGACGGTGGGCAGTTGAAGTCGGAACCTGGTCTTCTGACTTTACTGCCCACCGTCCACTCCCCACTGACCACTACCCCGGCGGTTTACTTTCTGTTGCACTGTCCCGCCCGCTGGCGGCCCGGGCCGGGGGACCCGGGCCGTTACCGGGGGTGGGCGTTACCCACCACCGCGCCCTGTGGAGCCCGGACTTTCCTCCCCCGCTTTCGCGGCGGCGACCGTCCGGCCGACCGACGAACCCGAGCCGCCATCGTAACCGGACGACGCGGCCCGGGGAAGGGACGGCGGAGCGGGTGTCCGGGTTCGCCCCCGCGCCGCAAGATGACCGCATGGGTACCGTCCCGCTCGACTGGTCGGAGCACGCCCCGGCGGAGGCCCGCGGCGGGGCGGTCACGGTCGGGAACTTCGACGGCGTCCACCTCGGGCACCGGGCGCTGGTCGCGGCCGCCCGGCGGCATGCGGACCGCCTCGGCGGCCCGGCCGTCGCCGTCACCTTCGACCCGCCGCCGCACGTCGTCCTGCACCCCGACCCGGGGCCGCCGCGGCCGCCGCTCACCACCCTCGCCGACCGGGCCGACCTGCTCCACGCCGCCGGGGCCGACCACGTCGTGATCGTGCGGACGGTCCCGGCCCTGCTGGCGCTCAGCCCGGAAGCGTTCTTCGAGGACGTGCTCGTCCGCCAGCTCGGGGCGCGGGCGGTGGTCGAGGGGTACGACTTCCGGTTCGGCCGCGGCCGGGCCGGGACGAACGACACCTTGCGCGAACTCTGCGCGGCGGCGAAGATGACGTTCGAGGAGGTGGGGCCGGTGCGGCACCGCGACGAGCCGGTGTCGAGCAGCCGGGTGCGGGCGGCGATCGTCGGCGGGGACGTGGCCCGGGCGGCGGACCTACTCGGCCGGCCGTACCGCGTGGCCGGGACGGTGGTGACCGGGGCGAAGCGCGGGCGGACGATCGGGTTCCCGACGGCGAACCTCGGCGGGGTGCCGACGGTGCTGCCGGGGAACGGGGTGTACGCGGTGCGGGCGGCGGTGGGCGTGGCGGCGTGGCCGGCGGCGGCGAACGTCGGCCCGAACCCGACGTTCGGGGAGCACGCCCGGAAGGTCGAGGTGCACCTGATCGGCTTCTCCGGCGACGTGTACGGCGAGCCGCTGGCGGTCGAGTTCGTGGCGCGGCTGCGGGACACGCGCCCGTTCGCCGGGGTGGACGAGTTGGTCGGGCAGTTGAACCAGGACATCGAACACGCGAAGCGTGTTCTGGGGGACCGATGACCGACCTCCGCGCCCGCGTCGAGCACGCGCTGAAGCACGAGATCGCCCCGGCCCTGCTGCTCGACGGCACCGGGATCGAGGTGCTGGAGGTGGCCGACGGGATCGCGTCGGTGCGGCTCTCCGGGGTCTGCGCCGGGTGCCCGGCGACGATCATGACGGTGATCACGTCGCTCGAGGACGAGCTGCGGAAGAAGGTGCCGGAGGTCGAGGTGCTGGAGGCGGTGCCGTGATGTTCCTCGGGTACAACACGAACGGGTTCGCCCACCACCGGCTCGAGGACGCCGTCGAGATCGTTGCGGAGTCGGGGTACGGCGGCGTCGCGGTCACCCTCGACGTCCACCACCTCAACCCGCACGACCAGAACCTCCCGCGCGAACTCGCCTACATCCGGAGCCTGATCGACCGGCATAAGCTCCGCTGCGTGGTGGAGACCGGCTCCCGGTTCCTGATCGACACCCGGCGGAAGCACCAGCCGACGCTCCTCACCGCCAACGCGAACCAGCGGCTACCCCGGCTCGCCTTCCTCCTCGAAGCGATCGCCGTTGCCGAGGGGCTCGGGGCCGATTGCGTCAGCCTGTGGTCCGGCACGCCGGAGGGGGACGAGCCGGCATCCGCGCTCTTCGAGCGACTGGTTCCGGAATGCCGCTGGCTCGCGGACAACGCGGCGAAGAAGAACGTCCGGCTCGCGTTCGAGCCGGAGCCGGGGATGTTCATCGACACGATGGACAAGTTCGCGGAGCTGCACGCCCGGGTCAACCACCCGGCGTTCGGCCTGACCGTCGATGTGGGCCACCTCGTCTGCAACGGCGAGCTACCGGTCAGCAAGGTCCTCGCGGACTGGAAGCACGTCCTGTGGAACGTCCACATCGAGGACATGCGGGCCGGGGTGCACGACCACCTGATGTTCGGCGAGGGCGAGGTGGACTTCGCCGACGTGTTCGCCGGGCTACGGGCGGCGGGGTACAGCGGCGGGGTGTACGTCGAGCTGAGCCGGCACAGCCACGACGCGGTGAATACCGCCCGGAAGGCCAAGGCGTTCCTCGACCGGTACCTCGGCGAGCGGGGGGCGTGAGCCCCCTGATGCGGTCGGCCGTCAGGGGGCTCACGCCCCCCGCTCGCCGGGGCGGCTCACTTCCCGAAGCAGTACAGGTGGCTCACCCCGCGGACGAACACCTTCCCGTTCGCCACCGCCGGGCTGGCGAGCACGCCCTCCCCCAGCTCCGCCTTCTTCACCACCTCGAACTCCTTGTCCGCCTTCACCACCGCCATCTGCCCCTTCTCGGAGATGGCCAGGATCTGGTCCCCGGCGAGCACCGGGGAGGCGGTCACCGCCCCGCCGAACAGCACCTCGTCCCACACCACCTTCCCGGTCTTCGCCTCGGTGCACCCGGCCCGCCCGCCGTCGTGCACCCAAAACAAGAGGTCGCCCTTCGCCAGCATGCTCGGGACGTACGGGCACTGCTTCTTCGCGTCCCACACCTTGGCCGTCTTCGACACGTCCCCCGCCCCGCCCGGCTTCAGGGCCATCACGTACCGGTCGTTCCCGCCCTCCCCGCAGTAGAACGCCATGACCCCCGCCGCGAACACCGGGCACCCGATCATCCGCAGCTTCTTCGGCCCGTCCCAGCCGATCGTGTAGTGCCAGTTCACCGCCCCGGTCTTCGGGTCGTAGCTGTCCACCCCGGACGTGCTCCCGACGATCAGCTCGGCCGGCTTGCCCGGCTGCTCCAGCACCTGCGGGGTGGTGTAGCTGGCCCGGACGGCCGGCCGGTCCTTCTGCCACGTCTTGTCCCCGGTCTTGGCGTCGAACGCCATCACCACCGCCGACCCGTCCTGGTCGAGGTTCACGAACACCTTCCCGCCGAACACCGCCGGCGAGTGCCCGGCCCCGTGCTCGCTCCCGTACGCCCCGAGCGACTTCGACCACCGCTCCGCCCCGTCCAGCCCGTACGCGTGCAGGGCCAGCGCCTGCCCGTCCCACCACACGCAGTACACCGCCTCCCCGTCACTCGCCGGGGTGCTCGACGCCAGGGTGTTCTTCTTGTGCATCTTCGAGTCCCGGCCCGGCGCGTCCTTCGCCCACAGCTCCTTCCCGTCCTTCGCCGACACGCACACCAGCGACCGCGCCTTTCCGTCGTCCGACGCCCGCTGGAACAGCACCTTGTCGCCGACCACGATCGGCGACCCGTGCCCCTTCCCGGCGGGGATCTTCCACAGCGGCTTCTGCGGGTCGATCGGCGGGAGCGGGCCGTCGGCCACGCCGGACCCGTTCGGGCCGCGGAACCGGTCCCAGTCGGCGCCGGCGGCCAGCGCGGCCGACACGGCGAGGGCGGCGGACACCAGGCAGGGGCGCGTCATCGCGGGGGTCTCGGTGGGGTGGCGGGGCGGACAGTCTTGTTACGGATTCAACCCCCGCCCCGGCCGCCGGTTCCCGCCGATTCCGCCGGGTGCTACACTGGACCGGACCCACCCCGCGGAGCACGTCCCGATGTCCGACCCCGACGACGCCCCGGACGGCCCGTCCCCCGACCCGGCCGCGTTCGACCGCCTCCGCTCCGCCCTGGCCGCCGACGGGCCGGCCGCCGCCGCCGAGAAGTTGGTGGCCGAGCTGCGGGCCGCCGAGGACTTCCAGAACCTCTTCTACGCCCTGTTGCTGAAGAAGCGCGTCGAACTCGGCGTCTCCCCGTTCCCGACCGGCCCGTCCGCCGACCTGCCGCCCGAGACGCACGAACCGTACGAGCAGGCGATCCGCGAGGCCGGCCGGGAGGTCGGCCGGGCGCTGCTGGAGCGGGGGCGGTTCGGCCAGGCGTGGGGGTTCTTCCGGATGCTCGGGGAGCCGGACCCGGTGAAGGCGGCCCTCGAAGCTTACGACCCGGGGCCGGACGACGACGTGTACCCGGCCATCGAGATCGCGTGGCAGAACGGGGTGCTCCCGCGGAAAGGGTTCGACCTCGTCTTGGACCGCCACGGGGTCTGTTCCGCGATCACGATGGTGAGCGGGGCGGACCTCGCCGCCAACGCCGAATTGCGCGACCACTGCGTCGGCCGGCTGGTGCGGGCGCTGCACGCCCAGCTCACCGAGCGGGTGCGGGCCGACCTCGCCGCCCGCGGCGTCACCCCGCCGGACGACGTCGGCCTGCCGCGCCTGCTCGACGCCCACCCGGAGCTGTTCGAGGACGACGCCTACCACGTCGACACGTCGCACCTGTCGAGCGTGGTGCAGATGAGCGTCCACCTCCCCGCCGGGCCGGACAACCTGCTCGCGCAGGAACTGTGCGCCTACGGCCGGCGGCTCGCCCCCGGGCTTCAGGGGAGCAACGACGCCCCGTTCGAGGAGAACTACGACGACTACCTCGCATACCTGAAGGTGGTGGCTGGGGTCCCGGTGCCGCCGCGGGCCGGGAGCCCGGCCGACGTGGACGCCGGGCTGGCGCGGTTCCGGGCGAAGGCGGAGCGGGAGTCGGCGGAGGGGAGCAGCTACGCGGCGCAGGTGTACGTGAACCTGCTGCTGAAGGCGAACCGGCCGGGCGAGGCGCTGGCGGCGGCGAAGCAGATGCTCCTGGCCGAGGACCCGCGGAACCTGGTCTGCCCCGGGGTGGACGAGTTGGCGAAGAAGGCCGGCGACTTCGCCGCGCTGGCCGACGCGGCGCGGGCCCGGAACGACCCGGTCGGGTTCCTCGCCGGGCTGATCGCCGCGAAGAGGTGAAGAAGAGGAGTGATCCACAGATTACACAGAAGACACAGATTGGAAGACAGAAGAGCACGGGCCGCGGGCCGTGTTGACCTCTCTGCTGTCTTCCAATCTGTGTCTTCTGTGTAATCTGTGGATCATCCGTCTTCTGACTTCACCCCCACCACCGCCCGCACCGGCATCGTCCAGATCGCCATCTCCTCGACCGCCGCCACCGCGAACCCGGCCGCCGCCACCACCGCCCGGACGTCGATCGGCCGGCAGTCGACGACGTGCGGGAAGTGGCGGTGCATCCACACGTACGTCTTCTCCAGGAACGTGTCCCGCTGCCCGGGGTTCGGGGTGGCCATCGACACCACCCCGAGCCGGCCGCCCGGCTTCAGCACCCGCCGCACCCCGGCCAGCACCACCGGGACGTCGTCCGCCGGGAACAGCTCCAGCGTGAAGCTGGTGTACGCGGCGTCGAACGACCCCGGCGGGAACGGCAACTCCCGGGCGTCGCACACCGAGAGGTCCACCTTCGCGGCCGGCGGGTTCGCGTCCACCTTCCGCCGGGCGACGGCGAGCATCCCGGGCGAGATGTCGATGCCGGCGACCCGGCCGCCGGCGCCGACGAGACCGGCCAGCTCCAGCACCTCGTTGCCGGTCCCGAACCCGAGTTCGAGGACCGCCTCGCCGGGCTTCGGGGCGAGCAGCTTGACGCCGGCCCGGCGGGCCGGCCGCTCGTTGGAGTCGGCGAGCCAGTCGTAGGCGTCGGCGATCCGGTCGTAGAAGGTGCGGTTCGACTCGTGGAGGTCGGGCGCGGCGGGGGTCATCGGCGGGCCTCCGAGGGTGGGTGTCACTTGAGGGTGAAGTTGTCGAAGAACGCGGCCTCTTCTTCCGGCTTGGCCCGGCCGTTGGTCTTGCCGCTCACCTTGGCGGAGTACACCGCCTTGTCGGTGAGGGCCACCCGCTCCACCCCGTCCGGGGTGACCACCTCGGTCGCCGACTCGCCGAGCCACCGGACCGACCGCACCTCGATCCCCATCCCCTTGCCGGCCGGGATCATCTTCTGCATCTCGCCCATCATCTTCGACATCTTCTCCCGCGCCTCCTTGACGAGCCCGGGCGGGAGGCGGGTGACCTGGACCTCGACCCGGATCGGGTCGTCCGGCCCGCCGGACGTGTAGCTGGAGGCCGACCCGCCCCCCGGTAACCCGAGCCCCCCGCCCCCGCCCCCGCCAACCTTCACTACGTCCTTCGGGAAGTACCCCTTGAACCCGTCCTCGGCGGACGTGTACTCCCGCCACCCGGGCGGGACCGCCGCCTTCCCCCCGCCGACCAGCCGGTACACCAGGTACCCGCCCCCGCCGACCAGCAGCACCAGCCCGGCGACGACCGCGACCACCACCCACGTCTTCTTCCCCCCGCCCGGCTTGCCCCGCCCCCGGCCCCGCCGCGGGCGGTCGTCCTCGTCGTCCGGGTCGTCCCGGCGGCGCGACCGCGGGCGGTCCTCGTCCCGGTCGTCCTCGTCGTCCCGCCGGCTCTTGCTCCGCGGGCGGTCGTCTTCGTCGTCGTCCCGCCGCCGCCGGCCGCGGCGGTCGTCCTCCTCGTCGCGGTCGTCGCGGCGGCTCCGCGGGCGGTCGTCCCCGTCGTCCCCACGGCTCCTCCCGCGGGGCCGGTCGTCCTCGTCGTCGCGCCGGCGGCTCCGGGGCCGGTCGTCGTCCTCGGCCCGTCGGCTCCGTTCGCGGGGGCGGTCGTCGTCCCGGTCGTCGTCGCGCCGGCCCTTCCCGCGGGGCCGGGCGTCGTCGCTCCCCAATCCGCTGAACGGGTCGGGGTTGGGGTCGGCGGCGACCGGGCCGGCCGCGGCGGGCACCGGGACGACCGACTTGCATTCCGGCTTCGGGCACCGCACCTTCCGGCCGGCGGCCGAGTCGGGGGCGTTCATCTTCGCCCCGCACCCGGGGCACACGACGAGGATGGGCACGGCGACACTCCGGACGAGGGAGGGGTGACGCGCGGAATTGTAACCGGCCGCGGGCGCCGCCGATAGGGGCTGCCGGCCGGCTCCGGTTGCGGGGGCGCCAACGGGCCGGGTATGTTAACGGTTGTGTACCTCCGGGGAAGAGTCATCCGAGGTCCCGTCATGCGCACCCGAGCCCCCGCCGCGCTCGCCCTGGCCGCCCTCCTGGCCGCGGCCGCCCACTCCCAGCCCCCCGCCAAGGACCCGCCGGCCAAGGATAAAGCCCCCGAGGTGAAGTGGCCGACCGAGATCGGCGGGAAGTCGCTCGGGGAGTGGCTGAAGATGCTCCGGGACGAGGACCCGGCGGTCCGGGAGTCGGCCCTGAAGGTGCTGCCGGGGTTCGGCCCGGACGTCCGGAAGGAGCTGGGGAAGACGCTCCTGGTCCGGATGCGGTTCGCGTCGGAGGGCGGGGAGAACGACCCCGGGGTGCGGATCACCCTGTTCAACACCGTCGCCGCGATCGGGTTCGAGAACAAGCAGGACGAGGCGGACGCGGTCATCATCCTGGGCCGGACGGTGGACGCCGGGGCGGCCGGCGGGCTGGCCCGGCAGCACGCGGTGGTCACCCTCGGGATGATCGGGTCGAAGGCCGGCGGGGCGGTCACCTACCTGACCGGGCAGGCCCTGAGCGACCCGTCGTACGAGACCCGCCGGTGCATCGCCCGGACCCTCGGGCAGGTCGGCAGCGACGACCGGACCGGGCCGAGCCTGAAGGCCCTGGCCGCCCTGTCCGGGACCCTCGCCCGGGACAAGAGCGTGGCCGTCCGGATGGAGGCCCTGCAGTCCCTGGTGGTGCTCGGCCCGCCGTGGAAGGGGGTGGTCAACCCCAAGACCAAGGAGCCGCCGGAGCTGAACTACAAGGGGGCCGGGGAGGTGGCCGAGAACATGCGGGTGCGGCTCGGGATCACCAAGACCAAGGTCCCGGTCGAGACCGACCCGCAGGTCGAGATCTGGTGCCGGGTGGTGCTGATGCGGTTCGACCCGAAGGAGCTGAACGACGACAACCTGAAGGCCATCGCCCGGCACCTCACCCCGACCGCCCCGGCCGGGCCGAAGGTGCAGGCCCTGCAGGCCCTCGGGCTGTTCGGGGAGGAGAGCGGGTCCCGGGTCGACGACGTGGTCGGGGTGCTGGTCGACAAGGACCCGCTCGTCCTGACCGCCACCCTCTCGACCCTGGCCGGGATGGGGGTGAAGGCGAGGCCGGCGATCCCGGAGCTGAAGAAGACCGAGCAGGTGCTAGCGAAGATGCGGGACGACAAGCTGAAGGAGCCGGAGATCGTCAAGCTGCTGGCGAAGATCAAGGACCCGGAGGAGCTGCAGAAGGCGAGGGACAGCATCGCCGAGGAGCAGGCCCGGCAGGCGGTGGTGGCCGCGATCAAGTGGATCGAGGAGTCGAAGCCCGGGAAGCCCGGCGGGGACCGCCCGCCGCCGAGCCCCGGCGGCAGCCCCGGGGCCGAGGCGAAGGCGCCGTAGCCGCGGCGCCCCGGCGAGCGGGGGGCGTGAGCCCCCTGATCCGGGTGGCGCATCAGGGGGCTCACGCCCCCCGCTCGCCGGGGGCCGAACCACCTCTAGCACACCCGGCTCACCACGCACTTCAGGTACCCGGACTCCCGGCAGGTGACCGCGACCGGGTGGTCCGCGGCCGGCCCGCGCCGCTCCAGGACCTGCAGGTCGCGCCGCCCCTCGACCGCCGCCTGGGCGACGATGTCCTCCAGGTCCTGCAGGGTGACCAGCCCGGTGCAGCAGCACGACACCAGCACCCCGTCCTTCGCCAAGAGCTTCAGCGCGAGCTGGTGCAGCCGGCGGTACCCCTTCAGGGCCTCCGGCACCGCCGCCCGGTTCCGGGCGAACTTCGGCGGGTCGAGGACGACCACGTCGAACTGCCGGCGGACGGCGACCAGGTCGGTGAGGTGGCGGAACACGTCGGCGGCCTCGAACGAGATGCCGGACAGGTCGTTGGCGGCGGCGTTCCGGCGGGCGAGTTCCAGGGCCGGCTCGGAGGCGTCCACCCCGAGGACTTCCGCCGCCCCGGCCCTCGCCGCGTGCAGCCCGAACCCGCCGGTGTAGCAGAACGCGTCGAGGACGCGCTTCCCGGGGCAGAGTCGGGCGACCGCCGCCCGGTTGTCGCGCTGGTCCAGGTAGTACCCGGTCTTCTGCCCCTCGGCGAGGTTCACCAGCACCCGCAGCCCGTTCTCGGCGATGGTGAGGTCCGCGGGCGGCGGCTCGCCCCACAGCGGCCCGTCGTGCAACTCCACCCCCTCCAGCCGACCGATCCCCTTCTCGGTGCGCAGGTAGATGCCGCGCGGCTGCAGCAACTCCCGCAGCACCTCGGCGATCTCGTCGCGGCGGTTCGCCAGCCCGAGCGCGGTGAACTGGACCGCGAGCCAGTCGCCGTACCGGTCGACGACCATGCCGGAGAGGAAGTCGGCCTCACTGAACGCGACGCGGTACCCGGCGTCGGGAGTGTTCAGCTTGAGGAGGTCGTGCCGGAGGCGGACGGCCCGGTCGAGCCGGTCGCGGAAGAACGCCCGGTCGAGCGGCACCCCCTGGTCCCAGGAGTAGAGGCGGACCTGGATCTTCGACTGGCTGTTGAACAGCCCGCGGGCGACGAAGTTGTCGCCGTGGGAGACGAGGTCGACTTCGGCCCCGTCGGCCGGGGCGCCGTCGACGCGCTCGACCGCCCCGGCGAACACCCACGGGTGCCGGCCGAAGAACGGCAGCGCCCGCTTCGGCTTCAGGATGACCTTCGGGATGGACATGGTGGTGACCGGCAACAGAACGGAACGCGGATGACGCGGGATCAGGGCACGCGGATCACCGCGGATGAAAAGACAGGATTGTTGTTCGGACCCGCGTCATCCGCGGGGTTTCATCCGGCGACATCCGCGTTCCGCTTTCCCGGCCCCGTCACAGGCCGCGCTGGACGCGCTCGATGTACGCCAGGGTCCGCCCGAGCGGGTCCGGCTTCGCCCGGCTCTCCAGCATCGCCCGGACGCGGAGCAGCAGCTCCGTCTTGTTGATCGGCTTCGTCATGAAGTCGTCGGTCCCGGCCTCGACCGCCGTTTCTACGTCCGTCGCCTGGTCCAACGCGGTGACCATCAGCACCGCGACGTCGCGGGTGGCCGGGTCGGCCCGGAGCCGGCGGCACACCTCGAACCCGCTCAGCCGCGGCATCATCACGTCGAGCAGGATCAGGTCCGGGCTCCAGTCCCGGGCGGCGGCGAGGGTGTCCTCGCCGTTGGCGGCCACCTTCGTCTCGTACCCGGTCCCGTCGAGGTGGGCCTCGAGCAGGTCGGCGTTCGCGGGGTTGTCGTCGGCGATGAGGATGCGCGGCATGCGGGCATTCTACGGACCCGGTCGCTACACTGCCGCCATGCGAGTGATCGTGAACCCGCGGCACGCCCCGCACGCCCCGCCCGGCGAGTTCGAGGACGGGGCGGTCATCCCGTGCTACGAGTGCCCGGCCCGGCTCGCCGCGATCCGGGCGGCGCTGGAGGCGGCCGGCGGGTTCACCTTCGAGGACCCGCCGGCGGCGACCGAGGCGGACGTGGCGGCGGTCCACGACCCGGCCTACGTCGCGTACCTGCGGGAGGCGTCGGCCGAGGTGCGGCGGGCGCGGGGGGCCAGCCCGCGGGTGGTGTGGCCGAGCGTCTTCCCGTTCGGGCCGGCGCCCCGGGCCACCGGCCCCCGGGCGCTCCGCGGGCGGTTCTCGTTCGACACCTACGCCCCGGTGATGGGCGGGACGTTCGCGGCGGCGCTCGGCGGGGCGTCGGCGGCGCTGCGAGCGGCGGACGTGGTGGGGTCGGGGGCGGAGCGGGCGGTGTACGTGCTGACGCGGCCGCCGGGCCACCACGCCGAGCGCGACCGGTGCGGCGGGTACTGCTACTTCAACAACGCGGCCCTCGCGGCGGAGCGGCTGGCGAGGCTCGGCCCGGTCACGGTGCTCGACCTCGACGTCCACCACGGGAACGGGACGCAGCACACGTTCTACGACCGGGCGGACGTGCTGACGGTGTCGGTCCACGGCGACCCGGCGACGCTATACCCGTTCTTCTCCGGGAACGCGGACGAGACCGGGACCGGGGCCGGCCTCGGGGCGAACCTGAACGTGCCGCTGCCGCCGGGCACCGGGCCGAAGGAGTACCGGCCGGCGCTGATGGCGGCGGTCGAGGCGGTGGGCCGGTTCCGCCCGGCGTTCCTGGTGCTCGCGTTCGGGGCCGACACCCACGAGGCGGACCCGATCGGCGGGTTCAAGCTGCCGACCGGGTTCTACCGCGAGACGGCCGCCGCGGTCCGCGGCCTCGGCCTGCCGACGGTGGTGGTGCAGGAGGGCGGGTACCACCTCGGGTCGGTCGGCGAGAGCGTGGTGCAGCTGCTCCGCGGGCTGGCGCTATAGATCCTGGCGAGCGGGGGGCGTGAGCCCCCTGATCCAACCTGCATCAGGGGGCTCACGCCCCCCGCTCGCCGCCGTCTGTCCCCCTTCCTGGAGTCCCACCATGCTTCCGCTCTTAACCGCCGCCTGCCTCGCCGCCCCCGCGGCCGACCCGAAGGCCCCGGACACCGAGTACGTGTTCCGCAACGCCACCCTGTACGACGGCACTGGGAAGCCGGGGGTGAAGGGCGACCTGCACGTCAAGGGGGACGCCATCGTCGCCGTCGGGGCGGTCGGGAAGGTCGCCGGGGCGACGGAGGTCGACGCGGCCGGGCTGGTGATCTGCCCCGGGTTCATCGACCTGCACACCCACTGCGACCCGGGCCTGCCGACGAAGACCGGGCGGGCGAACAAGAACTACGTCGCCCAGGGCTGCACCACGGTCGTGACCGGGAACTGCGGGTCCGGCCCGGTGGACGCCGGGAAGTTCTTCAAGACCCTGGACGAGGGCGGGGTCGGGACGAACGTGATCCACCTCGCCCCGCACAACAGCATCCGGTCGGCGGCGATGGGGAACGCCAACCGGCCGCCGACCGCCGCCGAGCTGAAGAAGATGGAAGACCTCGTCGACCAGGCGATGAAGGACGGCACTTGGGGCCTGGCCACCGGCCTGATCTACAACCCCGGCACCTACGCGAAGACGGACGAGATCGTGGCGCTGGCGAAGGCGGCGGCGAGGCACGGCGGGCTGTACGCGAGCCACATCCGGGACGAGGGCGGCGGGCTGCTCGACGCGCTGGAGGAGGCGGTGAAGATCGGCCGGGAGGCCGGGTGCCGGGTGCACGTGTCGCACATCAAGGCGTCCGGGAAGGCGGCGTGGGGGAAGTCGGCGGACGCGGTCGCGCTGATCGAGGGCCACCGCAAGAAGGGCCTGGAGGTGACGGCCGACCAGTACCCGTACATCGCCAGCAGCACGTCGCTGCGGGCGACGCTGGTGCCGTCGAGGTACCGGGAGGGGACGGAGAAGGAGTACGTGGCCCGGTGGGACGACCCGACGACCGGGCCGAAGCTGAAGGCGGACGTGGAGAAGGCGCTCGGCGGGCGGGACGGCGGGAAGCGGATCCAGATCGCGCGGTTCAGCGGCAACTCGAAGTGGCAGGGGAAGAACCTGGCGGCCATCGCCGAGATGGAAGGTAAGGAGCCGATCGAGGTGGTGATGGAGATCGAGCGGAAGGGCGGGGCGCAGGTGGTGAACTTCGGGATGAGCGAGGAGGACGTGCGGGTGTACATGGGCCGGCCGTGGGTGGCGACGGCGAGCGACGGGGGGGTGCAGACGCCGGGGGACACGGTGCCGCACCCGCGGAGCTACGGGACGTTCCCGCGGAAGATCGGGCGGTACGCGATCGAGGACGGGGTGGTGCCGGTGGAGTTCGCGGTGCGGAGCGCGACCGGGCTGCCGGCGGACATCCTGAAGCTGACCGACCGCGGGTACCTGAAGCCGGGGTACCGGGCGGACGTGGTGGTGTTCGACCCGGCGAAGTTCCGGGACGCGGCGACGTTCGACAAGCCGCACCAGTACGCGGCGGGGGTGAAGTGGGTGCTGGTGAACGGGCACGCGGCGGTGAAGGACGGCGCGTACGCGGACGCGGTGCTCGGCGGCCGGGTGCTGCGGTGGCCGGGGAAGTGACGCAGCGGGCGAGTTGCTTGACCTCGGAGGAGGATCGGGTTACTTTGCGGTTGACAACTGAGCGAGAGCAGGAGGTGAGTATGGCCATGGACCGGCCCGCGACCGATTGATTCGCTCCCCGGTGCTCATCTATGTCATACACCCTGGCTGCTCACGGCGACCCCTATGAGCAGACGTATTCCCCGCTCCTGCTTCAGCCTTGTTTTCCGGCTTATGAGGCGTTCTGGGCCTCGTTCGTGGTGCCTCTGACCAACCGGCCCCGCGATCAGCAGTTGAAGACAGATCCTGAGCTGGCTGCGATCGGGAAGGGGCCGCGGGATCTTTGCAACGCCCAGTTACATTACTCAGTATTCCGCAACCTCTGCCGGGTGTTCGATATCCTCCGGAACGGGTCGGTGTCCGTCGATCCGCTATGCGCAGCCATGTCCGCGCTCGTTGGGGCACAAGACACGGCGTTCGACCTGCTCGAGCGGTTCCGTCGTCCTAACCGGTACGACCCGTGGCTCGACAAACGACGTGTGAAGAACGGTCCGGCAGGGAGTCGCGAGGCGCAAAAAGCGTGGAGAGAGCATGACAACTACCCGCTCCAAGACATTCGCGACTACCGAAATAACCTCGTGCACGGACGCACAATGCCGGGGATCGTGATCGGCCATACCACCTATGTTCCCCTTATTGGACGCGAACTGCAATATCTCGATTGGCGGCGTGTCACCGCTGTATCACCTACTGCGCTACCAGTGCACGACTTCGCTGAACCTGCGGCCATCCTATTCCAAGCATGGGACCATACGGTGGCATACCTCCAGTCCAAGTGGACTACAGAATTGTTGCCGAAGGTTTGATGGTGGAGGAGTGAGCCGTGAACCAGGTTGCCGAGCCAGTCGCCCGACGGGAGTGGGAGGCGCACCGGGCGGCGGTGGCCGCCGAGCAGGAGCCGGGCTGGGAGGCCCAGTACCGGCCGGGGTCGTTCGGCTGCCACGAACTGCTGGACCGGGTGTCGATGCTCGGCGACCTGGTCGAGGGGCAGGTGCTGGGCCACCCGGCCTGTGCGGTGCGGGAGGAGTGGCACCACCTGGCCGCGCGAGCGGTGGAGGCGCTGCGGGAACTGTACCAGCGGGTCGGGGCGGAGCACCTGTCGGGCGAGGAAGCCGGCCCGGCCGGGTCCCGCGCCTGACCGGCGGCACGACACGCCTGCGGACGCAGAGGGTTCGTGATGATCCAGTACAAGGCGGGCTACAAGTTCGTGGGCGGCGGCGTTCACGCCCAGGTCCTCGACTTCCCCGCGGCGATCAGTTGCGGGGCCGACCTCGACGACGCCCGCCGGATGCTCGGCGTCGCCCTGATCGACGTGGCCGAGACCCTGCTCGAACTCGGGGAGCCGCTGCCCCGACCCGACCCGTCCGCCACCGACCCGGAGATGGACCTCGAGGAGCCGATCTACCTGCACCTGTCCGCCAGCTCCGCGGTGACCCAGGGGCCGGCCGGGGTGGTCGTCCCGTGAAGCGCGAGGACCTGCTCCGCCACCTCCGGCAGCACGGGTGCCGGCCGCTGCGCGAGGGGCGCGGGCATTCCGTCTGGGTCAACCCGGCGAACGGCCGCAAGGGCACGATCCCGCGGCACCGCGAGGTGAACGACTACACGGCCCGCAGCGCCTGCCGCCAGTTGGGCGTCCCGGAGCCGTGACCCGGCCGGTCACCAGCGGCCGCCAAACGTCCGCCGCCTTCACCCGAACTACTCCGAGAACACCTCCGTTCTTCCCTCACCCGCCCGCGCTAGCATTTACACTGCCACCTCCCGACTCCACCACCCGTCGGCGGACGACCACTCACCACCACACCCCGCCTCGCGGCCGACCCGGCCGCCCGAGGGCGGGCGGTCGTCGGCCACGGCGGGGGTGCGGGAACGGTGTGTCGTCACGGGCGGTCACAACGAGGGGCACAGATGAGCGGCGCGCGGCAGGGCGGGGTGAGCCGGCGGAACTTCCTCGGCGGGGCGGCGGCCGCCGGCGGGGCGGCCTGGGCGTCGTCCCTCCAACTGTTCATGACCCAGCGGGCCCACGGCCGGACCGAGCGCGGCAGCCCGTACGGGGGGATCGGGCCGGTGAACGACAAGACCACCGGGCTGCCGCTGCTGCTCCTGCCCAAGGGGTTCGAGTACCAGTCGTTCGGGTGGACCGGGGAGATGATGTCCGACGGGGTGCGCACCCCCGGCCTGCACGACGGGATGGTCGTCGTCGCCTCCCGGAAGACCGCGAAGGGGACCACCGAACTGGTCCTGGTCCGGAACCACGAGGAGGCGCTCGGCCCGCCGTTCGCCGACAACCCGGCGATCACGTTCGACGCCGACGGGGCCGGGGCCGGGGGCACCACCAACCTGACGTTCGACCTGACCCGCGGGCGGTTCGGGGTCGCCTGGTCGAGCCTGGCCGGGACGTACCGGAACTGCGCCGGCGGGGTCACCCCGTGGGGCACCTGGCTCACCTGCGAGGAGGCCAGCACCATCCCGGGCCACGGGTACGTGTTCGAGGTCGGGGCCGAGACCGGCGACCCGAACCCGCTCCGGGCCATGGGCCGGTTCTCCCACGAGGCCCTGGCGGTCGACCCGGACGGGGAGATCGTCTACCTGACCGAGGACGAGAACAACTCCGGGTTCTACCGGTTCATCCCGAACGTGAAGGGGAAGCTGGCCAAGGGCGGGCGGCTCGAGATGCTGGCGGTCCGGGGGCAGCCGAACTTCGACTTCTCCCCCGCCGGCGCCGCCCCCGCGGTCGGGACCCGGTGGCGGTCCGTGTGGGTGCCGGTCGAGAACCCGGACCCGGACTTCCTGAACCCGGACCCGGCCCGGCGGGAGCCGACCGTGTACGCCCAGGGGCGGGCCGGCGGCGGGGCCCGGTTCCGCCGGCTGGAGGGCGCCTGGACCGGGGCCGACCGGGTCTACTTCCTGTCCACCGACGGCGGGCAGGTGGGCGAGGGCCAGGTGTTCGAGTTCGACCCGACGCGGCAGGTCCTCACCCTGATCTACGACTCCCCGTCGTACCAGGAGTGCGAGAACCCGGACAACATCGTCGTCACCCCGCGCGGCGGGCTGCTCCTGCAGGAGGACAACGCCGGCGCCCCGCCCGGCCCGCCGAACCCCGGGGAGCGGCTGCTCGGCCTCACCCTGGAGGGCCGGATCTTCGAGTTCGCCCGGAACAACATCGTCCTGACCCAGGCGATCAACCCCCGGATCCCGGCCGGGAACTACACGCAGAACGAGTGGGCCGGGGCCTGCTACAGCCCGGACGGGGAGTGGCTGTTCGTCAACATCCAGACCCCCGGCGTCACCTTCGCCATCCGCGGCCCGTGGGACAAGGGCCCGCTGTGACGTGACTGGCACGGCCGGCCGCGGGGCGCCCACCCGCGGCCCGGTCACCGCACCGTGAACTTGCGGTCCGCCGTCTTCGCCTCGATCCTCGGCGTCACCGGGCCGAGCACGTCCACCTCGAACGCCTTGCCGACGCTGTTCCCGCACACGTCCTCCAGCCGGGTGTCGGCCACCAGCCGGTACTCGCCCTTCGCCCACGGCCCCTTCGGCACGAACGTCAGCACCCGCTCGCCGCCGCCGACCGACAGCTCGCCCGGCACCCGCTTCCCTGCCGCGTCCTCCACCCACACCATCCGCGCCAGCAGGGCGCGGTCCAGCGGCTCCGGCAGGCGGACGAGCAGCGGGGTGTCCCCGCCCGACCGCGGGGCCACCAGCGACCACTCGGCCAGGTCCACCGGGTCGTCGTCCGGCGGGCCGGCGCGGAACGCCTTCTTGAACTCGGCGGCCAGCGGCCGGCCGTCCTCGTCCTCCCACTTCCCGGACACCGTCAGCGTGTAGCCCCGGCCCTCTTCCAGGATCGGCCCGTCCTCCTCGCGCGGGGTCAGCCCGCGCTTCACCCGCCCGGGGTGGAAGAACACCGTCAGCCGGTTCCCGTCGGCCGACCACAGCTCCTCCGGCAGCTCGAGGAACGGCTCCTTCACCTCCACCCCGTCGTCGCGGACCAGCTTCAGGTGCCGGTACACGTTCCCGCGGGCGACCGGGCCGGAGAACTGCAGGTACAGCCGGAGCGTGTTCTCCGGCAGCCGGTCCGCCGACGGGTACACGGCCGCGAGCGCCACCCGCGGGCCGGGCGTGGGCTTCGGCAGGGAGAGCGTGACGAGCACCGGCTTCCCCTTCGGGTCGGGGTGGAGAATGGCGACGTAGTCCCGGCCGGGGACGAGCGGGAACTGCGGGTCGAACCGGACGCCGGCGGGGGTGAGGTCGTAGGTGCCGGCGAGCGCCGGGCGGGCGAGGAGCTCGTCGGCCGTGCCGCCGGCGACCGCGACGCGGAACACCGCGGCCAGTTCCTTCGCCGCCGGCTTCGCGGCCGCCAGCCGGGCGAGCAACTCCTTCGGCAGCCCGGTCGCCTCGACGACCGGCGGGTCGCCGGGCTTGGCGGAGACGAGCTTCGCGGTCGGCTCGTCGGCTCGCACCGGGGGCGCGACGAGGGCGAGCAGCAGGACGACGGACAGGCGTGAGGCGGTCATGGGTGCCTCGGGGCGCGGGGGAAAGAGAAGGCGCCGGCCCGGCGAACCCGGAGCGTCAGCGACGGGGTGGGTCCCACACCCCCGCCACGCTCCCGGGTGGGGTATCGCCACCCCGTCGCTGACGCTCCGGGTTCGCCGGGATCGGCCGGCCTTACGCCTTCGCCGGCGGGGCGGCGTCCTCGGCGATCGGCGGCGGCAGCAGGAACGACAGCACCAGGGCGACCGCGTACACCGCCCCGCCGATGATCGCGGCCGCCTTCGCCACGTTCTCCGGGTTCGACCCGCTGAACTGCGGGGCCAGAAGCTCGGTGTTCAGCGTCGCCGCCATCGTCCCGAGCATCCGCCCGCCGACGTTCGTCGCGAACCCGCTCCCGGTCCCCCGCAGGTGGACCGGGAACACCTTCGGCAGGTACTCGCTGACGTAGCTGAACTGGGCCACCGTGAGCAGCCCGCAGAAGAAGATCGCGGTGGCGAAGACGGTGTAGTCGCCCTGGTACAGGACCAGGTATGCGACCGGGAACAGCACCACCCCCGGCAGCAGGAAGATGCGGATCAGCACCCGGCTGGCGACGTACACGAGGAGGATCGCGAACAGGATCCGCCCGGTCAGCCCGCCGAGTTCCTGCCACCGCTGCAGGTTCCCGCGGACCGGCTCCACCGCCTTGTCGAACGGCTGCGACGCCTTCGCCAGCTCCTTCCGCGCGGTCCGCCGCTCGTCCTCCGTCTGGGCCGCCTTCAGGTTCGCGGTCGCCGCCTTCACCGCCGGCTGCACCTCCCGCCGCACGGACGCGATGTCCTCCCGCGGCAGCCCCGGGGCCATCTGCAACGGGGTCAGCTGCAGCGCCCCGAACGCCGCCGCGTACCCGCACGCCGACAGCAGCGTGGTCACGATCGTCGTCCGGCGGAGTTGCGGCGAGAACAGCTCCCCGAGCCGCGGCCGGCGGAGCGTCCCGGCCAGCTTCTTCTCGCGCCACACCCGGCTCTCCGGGACGAACGGCATCAGGAGCAGGATGATCGCCCCGGGGACCAGGCCGGTGAGGAGCGTGTACCGCCACGCGGCCGGGCGGATGCCGAGGTCGGTCATCCACCCCACCCCGCCGGGGTTCGCCCGCAGGAACGCCACGATCTCGTTGAACACCTCGGTCACCAGGATCCCGCCGACCGACGCGAACGCCAGCGTCCACCCGATCGACAGCTCGCGCTGCCGCTTGTCCGGGAACAGTTCCGCCAGCCACGTCACCGCCGCCACCAACTCGACGCACACCCCGACGAACGTGGTGGAGCGGAACAGGACCAGGTGCCACAGCTCGGTGCTGTACGCCGCCGCGACCGGGGAGAGCGAGTAGACGAGGATGCTGCCGACCATCACCGTCTTGCGGCCGAGGCGGTCGACCAGGAACCCGCCGAGCAGGCCGAACACGCCGCCGGCCAGGGCTGCGATCCAGAGCATCCGGCCGGACCACAGGCGGACGATGTCGGACGTGGGCGGGGCGTCGAGCAGCTCGGCCAGAGCCTGCGACCCGATGACCGGGAACATCAGCAGTTCGTAGGTGTCGAACAGGAACCCGACGGCGGCGACGGTCAGGACGAGCCACTTGGTGACGGGCGGCAGACCCGACGAGGCGGGGGGGGAGGACGACACGGATCACGGCTCCTGGCGAGCGGGGGGCGTCAGCCCCCTGACGGCGGCGGGATGGGGCCAGAGTACGGGCGGCGGTTCCGCGGGCCAGCCCATTGCAAACCGGCCGGCCGGCGGTAACCATGTGTGCGTCCCGCCCGCCACAGGGGGTTGACACCCCCCGCTCAGGAGTCCCGCCGATGCGCCTCTCCCGCCTGCTGTGCGCCGCCGCCCTCGCCGCCGGGGCCACCGCCCGGGCCGACGACACCGCCGACTTCCTCAAGCCGGAGAACTGGGAGGGCCGGTCCGACCTGTTCAAGCTCGACCCGAAGGCCCGCACCATCGTCGGCGAGACGACGGAGGACCCGAAGTACAACACCTTCTTCTGCACCAAGAACAAGTACGGCGACTTCGAGCTGTCGTTCAAGGTGCAGCTCCGCGACGGGGTCGGGAACAGCGGGGTGCAGATCCGGAGCGAGGTGTTCGACCGGGAGAAGTTCCGGGTGAAGGGGCCGCAGGTGGACGTCGGGAAGGGGTACTGGGGGAGCCTGTACGGGGAGGGCGTCGGCGGGATGATGAAGGCGTCCACCCCGGACACGATCAAGAAGGCGGTCAAGGAGGCGGAGTTCAACGACTACGTCATCACCGCCAAGGGGACCAAGATCACCGTCAAGGTGAACGGCGAGACGATGGTCGACGGGGACTTCCCGACGCTGCCGGCCGGGAAGGACAAGAAGGAGGGCGGCCCGGCCCCGAAGGACGGGATCATCGCCATCCAGGTCCACGGCGGGTACCCGAAGATGCGGGTCGAGTACAAGGACATCACGTTCACGGACCTGAGCAAGAAGTGAGGCGGGCCGGGCGAACCCGGAGCGTGAGCGACGGGGTGGGTCCCAAACCCGGGCCAGGGTAGCACCCCGTCGGTAACACCCCGTCGCTCACGCTCCGGGTTCGCCGACACACGGGGGACGACATGGACCGCCGCACGTTCCTCGGCGCCGGGGCCGCGCTCGCCGTCGGGGCCGGCGCCGCCGGGCAGCCGAAGCCCGCCCCGACGGCGTTCCAGGTGGCGTGCATGACCCTGCCGTACGCCCGGTTCCCGCTCGCCCGGGTGCTCAAGGGCATCGCCGGGGCCGGGTACAAGTACGTCGCCTGGGGCACCACCCACCAGGAGGACGGCGGCGGGAAGCCGGTCCCGGTGCTCGCCGCCGACGCCCCGCCGGCGAAGGCGAAGGAGTTGGCCGCCCGGTGCCGGGACCTGGGGCTCGAGCCGGTGATGATGTTCAGCGGCGTCTACCCGGAGGCGAAGGACGGGCCGGAGGTGCTGGCCGCGCGGCTGAAGCAGGCCGGGGCCGCCGGCGTCCCGCAGGTGCTGACGTTCGGCCACACCAAGGGCGACAACCGCAAGGTGTGGGTCGAGCGGCTCAAGGCCCTCGGCCCGGTCGCCAAGGACCAGAACGTCCTGCTCGTCGTGAAGCAGCACGGCGGGGAGACCGGGACCGGCGAGGCGTGCGCCGCGATCACGAAGGAAGTGGACCACCCGAACGTGAAGGTGAACTACGACGCCGGGAACGTCCTCGACTACCTCGACAAGGACCCGATCCCGGACATCAAGGTGTGTGCCGCCGAGGTGCGGAGCTTCTGCGTCAAGGACCACCGGAACTGGCCGAAGGACGAGGACTGCGGGCCGGGGTTCGGGGAGATCGACCACTACCGGCTGCTGCACCCGGTCGCGTTCACCGGGCTGACGATGCCGCTGGCGTGCGAGAACATTTCCGCCCCGCTCGTGCCGCGGCCGGACAGGCCGGAGGGCGTGGACGCCCTGGCCAAGCGCGCCCGCGAGTTCCTGGAGGTGGTGGTCGCGGGGCTGCAGGCCGTCGGGCCGGGGAAGTGAGGCCGGTTCTCGGTGGCACCGGCATTCCTGCCGGTGCGGGCCGGAAAGCACCGGCAGGAATGCCGGTGCCACCAAGACTTGGTCACCCGTCGTAGAGGTACACCTCGACCACCTCCCCGGCGGCGTGCCCGTCGCGGTCGTGGCCCACCAGCACGAACCCGTCGGCCGCCACCGCCGTGCTCAGCCTCGACGCCCCGCCGCCGACCGGCGCCGCTTTCCCGTCGGTCAGCTTCACCCGCACGTAATCGACCCGCCCCACCGCCGAGGCGATCGCCGCCGCCAGCGGCACCGCCGCCCGCCGGTACGGCAACTCCCACGCCCGCCCGCCGAGCCGCTGCACCACCCGCCCGGCGAACAGGTCGTACCCGCACAGGCAGGCCACCGGGTTGCCTGGCAGAAGGAACACGAGGCGGCCGGCGACGAACCCGGCCCCGAGCGGCGCCCCCGGCTTCACCGCGACGCCGTGGACCGCGAGTTCGCCCACCTCCGCCAGCGCCCGCGCGGCGTGGTCCTCGGCCCCGACCGACGACCCGCCGGACACCAGCACCACGTCCGCGTCGGCGCCCCGGAGCGCGTCCCGCAGGGTCGCGTAGTCGTCGGCCAGGTATTGCACGGGAAGGCACTCGCCGCCGTCCCGGGCGACGAGGGCGGCGAGCATCGGCGAGTTGCTGTCCACGATCCGGAACCCGTCCGGCGCCGACCCCGGCGGGAGGAGTTCGTTCCCGGTCACCAGCACCGCGACCCGCGGCCGCCGCACCGCCCGCACCGCCCCGACCCCGACCCCGACCGCCGCCAGCAGCCCGACGTCCTGCGGCCGGAGCCGCCGCCCGGCCGGCAGCACCTCGCAGCCCCTCGCCACGTCCTCGCCGACGCGCACCACGTGCCGCCCGGCCGCCACCGCCTCCCGCGCCCGCACCCGCCCGTCCGCCGCGACCTCGGCCGCCTCCACCACCAGCACCGCGTCGGCCCCGGCCGGGACCGGCGCCCCGGTCGCGATCCGCACCGCCTCGCCGGGACCGACCGTCCCGCCGAACGGCCGCGCCGGGAGCGCCTCCCCGACGACGGCGAGCGGCCCGGCCGCGTCCGCGGCCCGGACCGCGAACCCGTCCATCGCCGCCCGGGCGAACCCCGGCACGTCCACCGGCGACACGACCGCCGCCGCCAGCACCCGGCCGGCGGCGGCGACGACCGAGACGTCCTCGGCCGGGAGCGGGGCGGTGCGGGCGTCGAACAGGGCAAGCACGTCCGCGACCGCGGCCCGGTCCCGGAACCCGGTCGCCCGCACGTCGGTGAACGGCCGCGGCGTACTCATGTCCCCCCGACCCGCACGACCCGCGCGGCTTCCCCCGGCCCCCGGACCGCTACGACCGCCCCGCCGGCGGCCGGAATCGGCGGACTTCTGCTCAAGTCTGGTTCAACCCGCCCGCGGCCCCGGCGTACAGTGGAGCGTCCGGACGGCACCCGCCGCCCGCCGAGACGGAGCGACCCGATGTTCATCCGACGCCTGGTCCTGGCCGCCGTCGCGGCCGCCACCCTGGTCCCGCTCGCCGGGTGCCACTGCCGGCGGTCGTGCGGGTCGTCGGGCAGCTTCTCCCCGCCGCCCGCCCCGTGCTGCGACAAGACCGTGCCGTCCGGCTTCCTGCCGCCCGCCGGCCACTGACCCGGCCCCCCGGCCGCGCGCTGTCAGAACCCGCGCGACCGGGCCGGTCTTCCGCACTTCGCCAACCCGGCGGGTCCCCCCCGCCGCGCCAACTCCGCCCGTCTCCGCCGGTCCCCACCCATTTCCCCCGGCCGCGGGTTTGCCCGCCCGGCCGGCGGGCGCATGATCCCCTCGTGTCGGCGGCGGAAGCCGCGGACCGGGGCGACCCCGCCCGACGCGGAAGGACTCCGCACCACCCCCGACGGACCGGACCGGCGCCGACCCCGCCCCCTTGTCGCACTCCAGGAGTAGGAGGTCCCGTCCATGAGGACGCGCGCGTCGTGGTACGCGGTCTTGGCGGCCGCGGTGTCGTTGACATCCGGGTGCCACTGGTTCCGGGCGCACTTCCCGCACGTCGGGTGGCGGCTCCACTTCCCGTGCGCCACCTGCGGCCCGGGGGCCCCGACCGTGCCGGCCGCCCGGGCCCCGGTGGTCGGGCTGCCGGTCGCCGGCGGGCCGGTGGTCGGGCTGCCGGTGGTGCCGGACTGCCACGGGTGTGCCGACCCGAGCCCCGGGGTCGCCCACCACCCGGCCGGGTTCCCGCCGGCCGGGCAGCCCCCGTTCGGCTACCCCGGGGCCGGGTACCCGGTCGGCGGGTACCCGCCGATCATCGGCCAGCCGATGCCGCTGCCCGGCGGGACCCCGGTCGCCCCGCCGCCGAACGAGCTGCACCGCCCGGCCCCGGTGCCGGGGAAGCCCGGCGGGAGCTGAACCCCCCGCGAGCCGACCGCGCGAGGGGTCGGGTGGCGCCGGCGCCACCCGACCCCTCGCGCGGTCGGCTCACCCCCCGCCCTCCCGCTTCGCCTTCTCCTCCGCCGAACTCCCGCGCAGGTACAGCGGCTCCAGCGCGAGCAACTCCTCCCGCGTCAGCGGCGGCAACCCGACCCCGGCGGCGAACACGCTCTCGACCCGCGGCTCGCGGTCGGCCTCCGGCACCAGCGGGCAGCCGGCGGGAATGCGGTCGGCGTACACCTTCACCCCCGGCCCGCTGACCCACGCCCCCGCCACCCCCGCCAGCCACTCCCCGATCGCCACGATCCGCAACTCTTCGGCCGCGGCCCACGCCCCGCCGTCCGCCCGCCGGAACCGCTGGAGGTACACCTGCCCCTGCAGCGCGTCGGCGATCACCCACAGGTCGGCGGCCTCGGCCGGCGCCTGGGCCGCGACGGCGGCGAACGTGTCCACCGCGACGAGCCGGCACCCGACCGCGTACGCCAGCGCCTTCGCGGATGTGACCCCGACCCGCAGGCCGGTGTAGCTGCCCGGCCCGCGACTCACGATCACCCCGGAGAGGTCGGCCGGCGTCAGCCCCTCAGCCGCCAGCATCCCGCCGACGGTCGCAGCCAGGTCGCGGGCGTGCCGCCGGGCGTCGTCGAGCCGGGCGGTGCGGACCACGGCCCCGCCGCGGGCCAGCCCGATGCCGGCGGCCCGGCCCGACGTCTCCAGGATCAGCCACGACTCGGGCACACGGACTCAGGGGGCTCACGCCCCCCGCTCGCCAGCAACGGTGCTTCCCGCCGGCGGACCGGGTCCGCACAATGATCGGGATTCTAGCACCGCCCGCGGGTCCCGACATGTCCGACACGGCCACCATGCACGTCGACGGGGCGTCCCGCGGCAACCCGGGGAGGGCGGCCTACGCCGTCGTCCTGGCCCGCCCCGGGCTGCCGGCGGTCGAGGAGGCGGACGCGATCGGGACGGCGACGAACAACGTGGCCGAGTACACCGCCCTGATCCGCGGGCTGGGCCTGGCGGCCGAACTGGGGGTGCGGAAGCTCGCGGTGTTCAGCGACAGCGAGCTGGTGGTGAAGCACATGCGGGGCGAGTACCAGGTGAAGAACCCGGACATGCTCCCGCTGTACCGCCGGGCGAAGGAGCTGGCCGCCGGGTTCGAGGCGTTCGCCATCACCCACGTCCGCCGGGAGCAGAACAAGCGGGCCGACCAGATCGGGAACGAGGCGCTCGACGGCCGGCCGCGGCGGCGCGGGGAGCCGCCCCCGCCGGAGCGCGACCCGGCCCCGAAGCCGGCGGCCAAGCCCAAGCCGCCGAAGGCGGCGGTGACCGACGCGGCGGTCCGGGACGACGCGGTGGCGGTGCTCACCTCGGCGGCGCAGGCGTGGGCGGCGAAGGGGCTGGGGGCGGTGCCGGTCGAGGCCGTGTGGGAGCAGCTCTGGTCGGTCCTGGAGGACGGCGGGGTGCTGCGGAAGAAGTGACCTCGAACCCAGGCCGGTGGCCTGGGCTGAGGGAGGGTGGCCCTTCGGGCCTCAGACAAAGCCCCGAAGGGGCGCGATTCCTCAGCCCAGGGCAACGCCCTGGGTCGGGGGCGTGGACGACGCCCCGGGTCCTTCAGGGTGAGCTCCCCGATGCCCGACCTCCTGTTCTTCGACGCCGTCACCGACGCCACCGCCGGCCTGGTCGGCGGCAAGGGGCTGAGCCTCGGGAAGACGGCCGCCGCCGGGCTCCCGGTCCCGCCCGGGTTCGTCGTCACCACCCAGGCGTTCCGCCGCCTCCACGCCCGCGGCGTCCGCTCCGACCCCGGGTTCCGCCGCGCCCTGCTCGACGCCTACCACGCCCTCGGCGGCGGGCCGGTCGCCGTCCGGTCGAGCGCCACCGCCGAGGACGCGGCCGACACCAGCGCCGCCGGGCAACAGGAGACCGTCCTCGGCGTCACGGGCGACGACCGGCTGGTGGAGGCGGTCGAGCGGTGCTGGCGGTCGCTGTTCACGGAGCGGGCCGTCGCCTACCGCGCGAAGCAGGGCGTCGATGCGGCCGACCTGGCGATGGCGGTGGTGGTGCAGCGGCTCGTCCCGGCGGAGGCGGCCGGGGTGCTGTTCACCCGCGACCCGCTCGACCCGGACGGCCGGACGATGCTCGCCGAGGGGTCGTGGGGGCTGGGCGAGGCGGTGGTGTCCGGGCGCGTCCAACCCGACCGGTTCACGCTCGACCGCGAGACCGGGGCGGTGCGCGAGAAGCACCTCGGGCTGAAGACGGTGCGGGTCACGGCCGGCGGCGAGGAGCACGTCCCGCCGGCCGACCAGCAGCGGTTCTGTCTCGACGACGCGTCGCTGGCCGACCTCGCGGCGCTCGGGCGGCGGGTGGAGGCGTTCTACGGCGACCCCCGGGACGTGGAGTGGGCGTTCGCCGGCGGGGCGTTCTTCCTGCTGCAGGCCCGGCCGATCACCGTCGCCGGGGCGGCCGAGCGCGAGGCGGTGCGGCAGGAGGTGGTCGCGGGGCTGAAGGCGGAGGCCGACCCGCGCGGGACGGTCTGGGTGCGGTACAACCTGAGCGAGGTGCTCCCGGCCCCGATCCCGATGACGTGGGCGGTGGTCGGCCGGTTGCTCGCCGCGGACGGCGGGTTCGGGGCGATGACCCGCGACCTCGGGGGCGAACCGGACCCGGCGATGGGGTCGCGGTCGGCGTTCGATCTGGTCGCCGGCCGGCCGATGGCGAACCTGTCCCGGCTGCCGCGGATGCAGTTCGCCCGGCCGCCGGTCCGGTACCCGTTCGACGCGTACAAGGCCGACCCCCGGAAGGCCCTGGACCCGAAGCCCGTCCTCGACCCGCTGGCCGGCGGCGGCTGCCTGGTCGGGCTGCTCCGGCTGCCCGGCCTGATGCTCCGGCTGAGCCGCGAGAAGCAGGCCCGGGCGCGGGCGGCCGAGACGTTCCCGGCGGGGTTCGCGGACCTGGCCCGGGCGTTCTCGGTCGCCGCGAGGGCGGCGCTCGCCCAGGACTGGGGGAAGCTCGACCCGCCGGCGGTGGTCCGCGAGTTCGAGACGTGGGTGAAGCGGACGCTGGTCGACTTCGCCCGGGACAGCCTGAAGCCGACGGTGTTCGCCGCCGAGGCGTGGGAGGACGTGACCGCGGCGCTGACGCCCGCTCTCGGCGCGGAGCGCGCCCGGGCCGCGGCGGGGGAACTCAGCCTCGGGGCGCACCCGCCGGCCGGCGCCGATCTCGCCGCGGCGGTCCGCGAACTGTCGGCCGGCGCCCTCGACCGGGCGGCGTTCCTGGAGAGGTTCGGGCACCGCGGGCCGGACGAGATGGAACTGGCGAAGCCGCGGTGGGCCGAGGCCCCGGGTGAACTCACCCGACTCATCTCGGGACAGGCGGGGCCGGCTTCTTCACCCACCGCTGGTCCCGGGTGGGAAAAGGTGGCCGGCGAGGCGAAGCTGAGCGGGTCGGCCCGTGACCGGTTCCGGGCGCAGGTCGGGCGGCTGCGGACGTACCTCGGGCTGCGCGAGGCCGGCAAGCACTACCTGCTGATGGGGTACGCGGTGATCCGCCGGGCACTCGTCGAACTCGACCGGCGGTTCGGGCTGAACGGCGGCGTCTTCTTCCTCACCCCGGCCGACTTCCCCGACCTGCTCGCCGGCAAGGACCTGTCGGGGAGGGTGGCGGACGCCCGGCGGCGGCGGCAGACGGAACTGTCACTGGAAGTGCCGGCGGTGCTGTTCAGCGACGACCTCGACGCGGTCGGCCGCCCGCCGCCGGAACCGGCGGGCGGCGACAAGCTGGAGGGCGTGCCGCTGTCGGCGGGGGTGTGCGAGGGGCCGGCGCTGGTGCTGACGGAGCCGGCCGCGGCACCGCCGGGGGAGGGCGGGTACGTGTTGGTGTGCCCGACGACGGACCCGGCGTGGGTGCCGCTGTTCGTGCGGGCGAAAGGGTTGGTGATGGAAACCGGCGGCGTGTTGTCGCACGGGGCGATCGTGGCGCGGGAGTTCGGGCTGCCGGCGGTGGCGGGGCTGCCCGGGGTGACGCGGCGGCTGCGGACCGGGCAGACGGTCCGCGTGGACGGCGGCCGCGGCATCGTAACGGTGCTGTAGGCCGGCCGGTGTGGTATCATCCGATCATGGCGACCATCACCGTGTTCCCCGACGACCCGCGGGCCGCGACCCCGCCGTACCGCGCCGTGGCGGGCGACAAGCAGGCCACCGGCCCGACCGTCGGGCAGGCGATCGACGGGCTGCGGGCGGAACTCGGCGGCCCGCCGGAGACCACCCTGGTGATCGTCCAGCCGATGGCCCCGGACGACCTGTTCACGGCCGACCAGCGCGACCGCCTCGCGGCCCTGATGGCGGGGTGGCGGGCCGCCCGCGACGGCGGCCCGCCCCTCCCGGCGGCCGACCAGGCCGAACTCGACGCGCTGGTCGAGGCGGAGGTCCGCGCCGCCGGGGAGCGGGCCGCCCGCCTGCTCCGCGCCCTCCCGTCATGAACCCGCGCTACCCCGCCGTCGCCCGCCGCGGCAACCACCGGTGCGAGTACTGCCGGGCGCCGGAGGCCGTCTTCAACTTCCCGTTCGAGGTCGAGCACGTCGTCCCGCCGTCCCGGGGCGGGGGTGACGGCGACGCGAACCTCGCCCTCGCCTGCCGGTCCTGCAACCTCCACAAGTCGAACCACCTGACCGGGGCCGACGACCTGACCGGGACCGAGGTACCGCTCTTCACCCCCCGCGCGGACCGGTGGGGCGAACACTTCGAGTGCGACCTCGACCGGGGCGAGGTCCGGGGCCGGACGGCGACCGGGCGGGCGACGGCCGAGCGCCTCCGGATGAACGACCCGGTCCAGGTCACCGCCCGGCTCCTGTGGATCCGGCTCCGCCTCTTCCCGTGACGGCGGTATCCTGGCGGGAGGGATGGCCCCGCACGTGGAGAACCTCATGTCGCTGATGCTGCTCGCGGCGGCCCTCGCCGCCGACTCGCCCGCCGCCGTGCTCTGGGTCGGGTCCGACGAGGTCGTCCCGCCCGGGGCCACCTTCGTCGTCGTCCGGGCCAAGGCCGGCGGGGTCGAGGCCCTCGACCTCGCCACCGGCAAGCCGCTCTGGACCAACACCGACGCCGACCGCCCCGCCGGCGGGTCCGACAAGGTCGTGCTCGCCTGGACGGAAGAGGCCAAGAAGCCGAACATGTTCCGGGTCGTGGCCGTCGACGCCGCGACCGGGAAGACGCTGGCCAAGTCCGACCCGGTCGTCATGCCGGACTGGGTCACCACCGCCCGCGTCTGGGGGTGGAAGTTCGGGGCCGCCGCCCGGGTCGACGGCGACACGGCCGTGGTCGCGTGGCAGGCCAGTGCCTTCTACGCCGGCGGGCCCCGGCCGTCGCCCGAGATGGAGCAGGCCGCCGCGAAGGCCGCCGCCGGGCTGGCGGTCGCGGACCTGAAGACCGGGAAGGTGACCGCCAAGGCCGGCGAGCCGAAGGACGCCGACTTCGGGGTCTGCGGGTACAAGGTCGGGGGCCTGGAGCTCGTCGTCCGGGAGGTGGAGGTGACCGACCCGTCGCGGGTGACGCTGACCGTCTCCAAAGGCGGGAGGGAGTTGTGGAAGCGGGAGCTGGCCGGCAACCCGGCGACCGGCCGGGGGCGGCCGTGACCCCGCCCCTGTCCCGCGGGGCGGCGGCCGCTATGACAACCCGACCCCGGGGGCCGCACATGGACCTGAAGGCGTACATCCGCGACGTGCCCGACTTCCCGAAGCCGGGCGTCCTGTTCAAAGACATCACCCCGCTCCTGTCGGACCCGGCGGCGTTCGCCTACTCGGTCGCCAAGCTCGCCGCCCACTACGCCACCCGCCCGATCGACGCGATCGCCGCCGCCGAGGCCCGCGGGTTCCTGTTCGCCGCCCCCCTCGCCCTCGAGCTGAACAAGGCCCTGATCCCGCTCCGCAAGCCGGGCAAGCTGCCGTACGGCACCCACAGCTTCCGGTACGACCTGGAGTACGGGTCGGCGGAGCTGCACGTCCACACCGACGCGGTCGCCCACGGGGCCCGCGTCCTGGTCGTGGACGACGTGCTCGCCACCGGCGGGACGATGGCCGCGGCGTGCAGCCTGATCGAGCGGGCCGGCGGGGTCGTCGCCGGGTGCGCGTTCCTGATGGAGCTCGCCTTCCTCAACGGCCGGGCCCCGCTCGCCGGCCGGGACTGCTTCAGCCTCCTCACCTACTGACCCGAATCGCCGGACCGGGAGCCATGCTGAACTTCGACAAGGCCGGCGGGCTGGTCCCGGCGGTCGCCCAGGACGCGGACACCGGCGAGGTGCTGATGCTCGCCTGGATGAACCGGGAGGCGTTCGAGGAGACGGTCCGGACCGGCCGGGCGGTGTACTTCAGCCGGACCCGGAACCGGCTGTGGCGGAAGGGGGAGGAGAGCGGGCACGTCCAGGAGGTGGCCGGGGTGTACGTCGACTGCGACGCCGACACCGTGCTGCTGAAGGTCCGCCAGGTCGGCGGGGCGGCGTGCCACGAGGGGTATAAGAGCTGCTTCTTCCGCAGGCTCGACGGCGGGGAACTGGCCGTCGTCGGGGAGCGGGTGTTCGACCCGCAGGCGGTGTACGGCCGCCAGTAGTGGAGAATGGGTAGTGGACAGTGGGCAGTCGGAAGACGGGTTTCGGCCGCCTTCCGACTGCCCACTGTCCACTCTCAACCCGTCCGCGTCACAGCCCCGGCGGCATCACCCCGAGGAACCGGAGGTCGATGTAGTACGGGGAGGCGTAGTTCCGCTTCTTGACGGTGATCTTGGCCCGCCCGGTGGGGCCGTTCTGGATCTGGTTCAGGAACGCGACGATCCGGTCCTCGGTCTGCAGCTCCTTGTTGTTCCCCAGGAGCGCCGCCCCGACCAGGCTGGTCCCCTTCACGTCCCGGATGAACGTCTGGTCGAGCTTCTGGAGGGCGGCCCCGGGCCGCGGGTTGGCCACCAGCACCTCGTTGAAGAAGAAGTCGGCCTGGGCCTTCCCGGCCTTGTCCTTCTCCCCGTGGAAGAACAGCATCGGGTTGTTGTCCCGGAGCTTCGGGGTCTTACTCGCCCACGCCTTGAGGGTCGCCTCGGGGACCGACGGGGGCCGGGCGGCGGACAGCCAGACGGCCCCGCCGACGTCCGCCCCGGCCTCCGTCTTGACCACGATGTTCGGTTCCGGGACGACGTTGTACGTCTGCCCCCCGAGCAGCTGCGGGTGGATGGCCGGGCGGTTCCACTCGGCGGTGATCCAGGCGAACCCGATGGCGGCGGCGCCCTCGGACCCGATCAGGTAGACCGAGCTGGTGTTCACGCTCCCGTTGTCGTTCTTCTGGTCCAGGTGGGTCCGGGCGGCGGCCAGGTCGTTCAGGAAGACCGGGGCGTACTTGACCGCGTTCGCCCCGAAGTCCTTGAAGAACAGGTCGCTCTTCAGCGGCCTCTTGTTCGCCCCGATGATGAACCGGTTGTTCGCCGGCCCGGTCCATCGGTTCGTCCAGAAGTCCATCGGGGCCTTGATGTCGGTGCCGAGCTTCCCGTGCCCCCGCCAGTCGAACCGGAACACGTTGTACCCTTCCGTCTGCAGCCGCCCGGCCAGGCTCTTCCACTCCCCCTTGGTCATGTCGTTGCCCATCCCGGGCGGGTACAGCAGGATCACCACCGGGGCCTCCGCCTGGTTCTTGGCGGACGGGTGGAACAGCCCGCGGAGCTGCACCCCGTCGGCGGTCAGGAACGTCTCCTCGACCGGGGCCGGCGGCGCGGCCGGGGGGTCCTGGGCGGCGGTCCGGGGCGGGTCCGGCGGCAGCAGCAGGGCGACGGCCGCGGCGAAAGCGAGCGGGGCGACCATCCGGCGGCGCATGGCGAGTCCTCGCGGGGGAGGGCGGTCAGACGGGGAACGTACCTGGATCATACCCCGTTGGCGGACGGCGTGCCAGTCGCCAGCCGCCCGGGGTCAGTGGTGCCCTTCCTTGACCTGGTTCCGGTTCCACCTCGGGATCACCACCACCACGTCCGCCGACCCGTCCGGGACGCACTGGCAGCTGAGCCGGGACTCGGGGGCCAGGGCCGGGGCCTCGTCCAGCCGGTCCTCCTCGTCCTCGGTCGCCGCCGGGCAGCTCTTCAGCCCCTCCCGGACGTACACGTGGCAGGTGGAGCAGGCGCACACCCCGCCGCAGGTGTGGTTGATCTCGACCCCGGCCTCCTCGGCGATCGCCAGCAGGCTCCCGTCCAGCCCGATGTGCCCGTACGGGAACGTCGCCGGGTCCATCCGGTACGTCGTCCGCGCCCCCGTCTCCTCGTCGACGAACGTGACCGTGAACGGCTTGTCGGGGCGGTTCAGGGGGACCTTGCGGATGTACGGGTTGACGCCGCCCATCGGGGGCCTCGCGGGGGAAGGGGCCACCGCCATTCTACGCGCCCGGAAACGAACGGGCCCGGCGGGGGACGGCCCCGCCGGGCCCGCGGACCGGGCCGCCACGGAGGGCGGCCCCTACCGACCGCGTCACGGCCGCGGCAGCGCCGCGGCGGCCGGGAACGTCAGCTCGTTCCGGACGGCCCGGACGCCGGGGGTGAGGCGGACCATGCCCTCGACCAGCCGGGCCTCGTCCGGGCTGGCGACCGGGCCGCGGAGCACCACCGTCCCGCCGTCGGTCAGCACCTGGACCCCGGCCGGGTTGCTGATCGCCCCGGCGGACCGGGCGAGCATCCCGGAGAGGTCGGCCTGGAGCTGCGGGGCGGCGACCGGGGCGGTCGGGAACGCCGGCCGGGTCGGGAACGAGAACTGGACCGGGAGCGGGACGACGACCGCGGACGTGGCGTTCGCCCCCAGCCCGGTCCCGCCCGCGCCGAGCCGCTGCCCGCCGAGCGACCCGAGCCCGGCCGCCCCGGTCTGCCGGGCGATCCCGGTCCCGGTCGTCTGGTTCCCGGCGAACCCGATGCTCCCGCCGCCGCCCGGGGAGGCGCCGAACAGCGGGTTGCCGAACCCGCCCCCGGCGGCGCCCCCGCCCCCCGCGCCCGCCCCCATCCCGGTCCCGGTCCCGGTGTTGGTGATCAGGCCCATCGACATCGGGTTGGTGTAGTACCCGGCGAGGAAGTTCGACGGGCTGAGCATCCCGGTGTTGGCCCCGGTCGGGGCGGTGATCTGCGGGGCGGCCTGGATCTGGAGGGACTGGATGCTGCTGGTCGAGCCGCCGGCCGCGGACCCGCCGCCCATCGACCCGCCGCCCAGCCCACCCCCGCCAAGCCCCCCCCCGCCGAGGCCGCCGCCCCCGGTCGTCCCGCCGCCGAGGCCGCCCCCGCCGGTGTTGACCCCGCCGATCTGCTGGGCCGCCGCCGGGCCGGCCGTCAGCCCGACCACCCCGACCACCGCCCACGCCAACCGGTTCCGGTGCCGCATCGCCGCTCCCCCAACAGAGGTCGTCTGTTCCCGCCGGGCGGTTCTTCCGTTAGTATCGACCGCGCCGGGCGGCGAGTCCAGAGGAGTACCGGGGAGAACCGGATGAGAGTGATCGGGGCGGCGGTGGCCGGGACCGGGTTCATCGGCCCGGTACACGTCGAAGCGATCCGCCGGCTCGGCCACCGCGTCGTCGGCGTCCTCGGGTCGTCGGCGGAAAAGAGCCGGGCCGCGGCATACGCCTTGGGCGTCGATAAGGGGTACGCGGGGTTCGCCGACCTGCTCGCCGACCCGGCGGTCGAGGTGGTGCACCTGGCCACCCCGAACCGGGACCACTTCGCCCAGTGCCGGGCGGCGCTGGCCGCCGGCAAGCACGTGGTGTGCGAGAAGCCGCTGGCGATGACGTCGCTGGAGACGGCCGAACTGGTGCGGCTCGCGGCCGCGCACCCGCACCTGGTGACGGCGGTGAACTACAACGTCCGGTTCTACCCGCTGTGCCTGGAGGCGCGGGAGCGGGTGCGGGCCGGGGGCGTCGGCGAGGTGCTCCACGTCACCGGGTCGTATTTGCAGGACTGGCTCTTGTACCCGACCGACTTCAACTGGCGGGTGTCGGTGGAGGATGGCGGCCCGCTGCGGGCGGTCGCCGACATCGGCACCCACTGGCTCGACCTCGTCACCTTCGTCACCGGCTTGGAGGTGGAGGTGGTGTGCGCCGACCTGCGGACCGTCCACCCGGTGCGGCAGCGGCCGGCCGGCGGGAGCGAGACGTTCTCCCGGGCGAGCGGCCGGCGTGAGCCGGCTGATGAGCCGACGTCGGTCGCCGTCACGACCGAGGACTACGCGTCGGTGCTGGTGCGGTTCCGGGGCGGGGCGCGGGGGTGCGTCACGGTGTCGCAGGTGACGGCCGGGCGGAAGAACAGCCTGCGGTTCGACCTCGCCGGGTCGAAGGCGGCGCTCGCCTGGGACAGCGAGGAGCCGAACGTGCTGCACGTCGGCCACCGCGACCGGGCGAACGAGGCGCTGACCCGAGACCCGGCCCTGCTCACCGCCGGGGTGAGGCCGTATGCGAACTACCCGGGCGGGCACGCGGAGGGGTTCCCGGACACGTTCAAGCAGCTGTACCGGGCGGTGTACGTGGCGGTGGCGACCGGGGAGCCGAACCCGCTGGTCCCGACGTTCGCCGACGGGCACCGCGAGGTGCAGGTGTGCGAGGCGGTGCTGACGAGCCACCGCGAGCAGCGGTGGGTCGCTGTGGGTGTGTAGCCCGCCCGGGGTGGTCCGCCCGGGGTTGGCACCCCGGGCTATTTCCTCCCCACCCCTTCGGGGTTCAGACACGGGTTGTAGCCCCGAAGGGGCGGCCAGGTAATAGACCGGGGTGTGAACCCCGGGCGACCGATGCGACCCCCGAGGCGCCCGACCACCGGAGGAGTTCTCACCATGCAACTCGGGTTCGTGTCCGCGATCCTCGGCGACCTGTCGCTGGAGGAGGTGCTGGCGTTCGCGGCGGACGAGGGGTTCCCGTGCGTCGAGCTGATGTGCTGGCCGCCGGGCAAGGCGGACCGGCGGTACGCCGGGGTGACGCACCTGGACGTGTCCGACTTCACCGAGGAGCAGGCGGGGCGGGTCCGCGACCTGGTCGCCCTGCACGGGGTGCGGGTCTCCGGGCTGGGGTACTACCCGAACCCGCTGGACGCGGACGCCGGGCACCGGCAGACGGTGGTCGAGCACCTGAAGAAGGTGATCCGGGCGGCCCCGCGGATCGGCGTGGACGTGGTGAACACGTTCGTCGGCCGGGACCACACGAAGGGGGTGTCGGAGAACCTGGCGGCGGTGCCGGGGGTGTGGCTGCCGGTGGTGGCGGAGGCGAAGGCGGCGGGGGTGCGGGTGGGGATCGAGCACTGCCCGATGCTGTTCTCGGACGACGAGTGGCCGGGCGGGAAGAACGTGGCGAGCAGCCCGGCGGTGTGGCGGGAGCTGTTCCGGACGTTCGACGCGGCGGCCGCGGGGGTGGTGGGGCTGAACTTCGACCCGTCGCACCTGGTCTGGCAGTTCATCGACTGCGGCCGGGCGGTGCGGGAGTTCGGGAAGTACCTGGTGCACGTGCACGCGAAGGACGAGCGGATCGACCGGGACCGGTTGTACGAGGTGGGGGCGTTGGGGTTGGGCTGGCACGTCCCGAAGCTGCCGGGGCTGGGGGACGTGCGGTGGGGCGAGTTCTTCGCGGCGCTGACGGACGCGGGGTATTCGGGTCCGGTGTGCGTGGAGGTGGAGGACCGGGCGTACGAGGGGTCGCTGGCGGACCGCCGGCGGGCCCTGCGGCAGAGCCGGAAGTTCCTCGAGCAGTTCATCGGGTGATTCATCACCCGTGGCGGGAGGCGTGGCACGGATGTACTTTCACGTTCCCCCACGGCGGGAGACACCGCACCGGCCACGCAGGAGTGCGAGCGGCGGGTCACCCGCAGCCGGTACAGGGCTGTCGTGGGAACGGGCCGCCATCCGTTCGAAGTGGAGGCGGGGTCTCGACCGCGTGTACCTCGCGCTACTATCCTCCCTGGCGGGCGGCGCGGCGGGTTTCGCCACCGCCTTCCTGGCCCTCGGGGTGTTGATCCCAGACGACTGGGGCGTGGCGGGTGGCGGTGACGGGGCGGGGGCGATCGAGGCCGGGTTCATCTGCTTCGGCGCGGTCGGGGTCGTGGCCGGCGGCGTGCTGGGCCTCTGGGCCGGCTTGCGGCCGATGGGTGCGACGGACGCCGTCCACCCCGCGGCCCCGGAGAAGTAGCGACGGGTGACCGGAATGCACGACTTGACGGCGATCCTCGGCGCGGTCCTCCGCGGGTACGCCCTGCGGCGGCGGGGCGCACACGGCGTCGCCCACTGGGCGCGGGTGCTCGAGAACGGGCTGCGGGTCGCCGACGCCACCGGGGCCGACCGCGAGGTGGTCACCCTGTTCGCCGTGTTCCACGACAGCCGCCGGGTCAACGAGGACTGGGACCCCGGGCACGGCCTCCGCGGCGGGGAACTCGCCCGGTCGCTCCGCGGGTCGCTCGTCCACCTCGACGACGCCCGGTTCGGCCTGCTGTTCGAGGCGTGCCGGCTCCACACCGACGGGCACACGGCCGGCGACCCGACCCTGCTCGCGTGCTGGGACGCGGACCGGCTCGACCTCGGCCGGGTCGGCATCACCCCGGAGCCGGACCGCCTCGGCACCGACGCCGCCCGCGCCCTGCTGCCGTGGGCGCACCCCCGGGCGGTCGGCTGGCACGCCCCGACCGAGGTGCTCGCGGCGTGGGGCGTCGGGTGAGCGGCTTCGCGCGGGCCGGCGGCGCCGGTATGATGCGGGCAGTCCGGAGGCGTCGCCGATGCCCCGCAAGGTCCGCGAGCTGGTCTCCGACCTGGAGCGGGCGGGGTTCGTCAACCGCGGCGGCAAGGGGCCGCACCGGAACTTCGAGCACCCGAAGGGGCCGCGGGTCACCCTGTCCGGGCAGACCGGGGACGACGCCAAGCCGTACCAGGAGCGGGAGGTGCGGAAGGCGATCGAGGAGTCGCAGTCATGACCGCCGCCGCACGGTACGTGAAGATCGTGGAGTGGTCGGACGAGGACGGGGCGTTCGTCGGCCGGTGCCCCGGGGTGATCGGCCCGTGCTGCCACGGCCCGGACGAGGTCGAGGTGTACCGCGAGCTGTGCGGGATCGTCGAGGAGTGGGTCGAGTTGGCCGCCCGCGACGGCCGCCCCCTGCCGCCGCCGACGGCCGGAACCGGGGCGGCCGCCGCGCTCGGTTGACCGAAGCCCCCGGTACCTGAGGAGCCGCCGTGACCGTGTCGCTGGAAGAGTTGAAGACCACGGCGGCGGGTCTGTCGCCGCCCGAGAGGGCCGAGTTGGCCCACTACCTCCTCCACACCCTGGAGCCGGCCGAGGACGGGGCTGCCGCCGAGTGGCTGGCCGTCGCCGAGCGGCGGATGGCCGACGTCCGGGCCGGGCGGGTCGCCGGGGTCCCGGCCGAGCAGGTGCTGGAGAGCATGCGGAGGCCCCGCCCCTGAACCCGATCGACTTCCACCCGGACGCGGCCGCGGAGGCGAACGACGCGGTCGATTGCTACGACCGGGCGCGGGCCGGGTTGGGAGACGACTTCCGGGCGGACCTGGCCGCGGCCCTGGCACGCATCCAGCAGAACCCGGACCTGTACGCGATCCAGTCCGGGGCGGTCCGGGTCTGCCCGCTGCACCGCTTCCCGTTCTCCGTCTACTACGAGGTGCTGGCGGACCGCATCTGGGTGGCCGCGGTCGGGCACCAGCGCCGCCGCCCCGGCTACTGGTCGTCGCGCCGGCCGGACTGACCGCCTACGCCCGGTCCGCCTCGACCGCCGCCCGCAGCTCGCCGAACACCCGGGCCAGGTCCGCCGGCCGGTAGTGCGCGTTCAGCCCGCTCGGGCTCGGCAGCACCCACACCCGCGTCCCGCCCACCACCACGTCCTGCAACCCGAGCGTCGCCTTCGGCCGGTCGAACGCCACCCGGTACGCCCCCACCCCCAGCACCGCCAGCCACCGCGGCCCGTACTCCTCCACCTTCCGCCGCAACACCCGACCCCCCGCCACCAACTCCTTCGGGCTCAGCTCGTCGGCCGCCGCCGTCGCCCGCTTCGCCACGTTCGTGATCCCGTACCCGAGCGCCAACAGCTCGTGCTCCTCGCTCGGGGCGAACAGCCGCGGCGTGAACCCGCCCGCGAACAGCGCCGGCCAGAACCGGTTCCCCGGCCGGGCGAAGTGGTGCCGGACCGCCGCCGAGTACAGCCCCGGGTTGATCCCGCAGAACAGCACCGCCAGCCCCGGCCCGATCACGTCAGGCAGCGCCCGGTCCTTCGCCGCCAGCAGGTCGGCCTTCGTCGGCTTCGTCTCGGTCGGCACGCCGCCCCCTCCGCGTGTACAGGTACGCCCACCAGATGAATACGAACTGCAGCGGCAGCCGGGCCCACCACACCCACGGCGGGGCGATGCCACGGTACTGGTCCGGGTTCAGCGCCATGTGGATGTTCGCCGGGAAGACCGCGACCAGCAAGGCGATCGTGCCCCACGCCGCCGCGACGGTCAGCGGCGGGATCAGCAGCCCCAGCCCGCAGGCGATCTCGCACGCCCCGCTCACCAGCACCAGCTCCCGGTGCCACGGCAGGTATGGCGGCATGATCCGGACGTAGAAGTCCGGGTTCACGAAGTGGTTCACCCCGGCCGCCGCCAGTAGCGGCCCGAGCACCCACCGCCCCGCCGGCCGGCCCGTCGGCATGTCTACCACTCCTCCACCCGCGGCGGCTCCTCGTCCGCGTACACCCGCCACCGCCGCCGGTCCGGGAAGTGGTCCCGCAGCCGGGCGCCCCACTCCGGCCCCAGGTCGTGCGCCCACAGGACCGCCGCCGCGTCCAGGTCGGCCCCGTTGTACACCCACTCGGTGTGCGGGCTGTGCCCCGGGGCGTACCGGACCACCACCAGGTGCCGCCCGCCGTCCGCCGCCAGCCGGGCCGCGATCCCCGCCCGGTGCTCGTGGAACCAGTCCGACCGGTCCGGCTCGCCGAGCGCCAACTGCCACGCCGGCACGACCACCCACGCCCACGCCAGCACCAGCCCGACCGCCCACCGGCCCCACCGCCAGCGCCCCAGCCGCTCCAGGCCCCGGGTGACCAGCAGGTACAGCATCCCGGCGACCGGGGCCGCGTAGTGGTTCGCGCTCCAGACGCAGACCGTGCCGAACGCCAGCAGCAGCAGCCCGACCGCGGCGACCGCCAGCCGCACCCCGCGCCGCCGCCACGCCCACGGCACGGCCAACAGCGGCACCGTCAGCCCGGCCCCGAGGAAGAACTGCCACAGGAACGCGTACTTCTCCCCGGCCGCGACCAGCCGGGCGCCCGCGGGCCGCTGCCCCTCGTACATCCCGTACGCCCAGTCCGCGTGCAGCCCGCGGATCGACTCGTGCCGGTACGCCGGCTCCGGCCGCGGCGGCTGGAAGTGGAACACCGGGGCCGGCTCGTACTGCCGGGCGTGCTCCTGGTACGGGAACAGGAGCGGGTCCCCGGTCACCGCCCGGTTGTGGGCGAGGAGGAATCCCAGCCCGGCCGCCAGCGGGACGGCGGCCGCCGCGGCGCACCGGGCGACCACCCGCACCGGCGGCCGCCGGTTGGCCAGGTGGGCGAACAGCCCGGCCGCCGCCGGCAGGCTGGCCACCAGCCCCTCGAACGGCCGGGTCCACGCCAGGAGCGCCAGCCCGGCCCCGAGGGCGAACCCGTGCCGCGGGCGGGGGCGGGTCGTCAGCCGCGGGTACGCCCCGTACAGCAGGCACCCGCCGAGCATCGCCACCGATCCGCCCATGTACCCGTACGCCCACACCCCGGCCGCCCCCAGGAACGGCTCCCCGCCGAGCGTCAGCCGGGCGGTCGCGGTCAGCGCCCCGGCCAGCGCCCACCGGGCCGACACCCATCCCTGCAGCATCCAGCACAGGGCGGCGCACGCCAGCCCGTGACTCAGCCACACCCCGACGACCGGGTGGCCGAGCGACTGCCCGGCGGCCAGGAACACCGCCTGCCCCGGCGGGTACTTCGACGAGTACGTCGGCTGCTGGATGATGTGGATCGACTCGAACGCCGGCCAGAGCGGGTGCGGCGGGTTGGTGAGCCGGCCGCGGGCGAACGTGTCGGCCCCGAGCAGGTAGCTGAACTCGTCGTGGATGATCGCCGCCGGCGGGCCGGCCCGGGCGCACCGCCCGGCCGCCCCGCCGGCGGCCAGCAGCCCGACTAGCGCGACCGCCAGCCGCCGCCGGGCCGCCACCGCGGCGAACGCCCGCACCGCCCGCCGGACCGGCCCGCCGCGCGCCATGCCCACCTCGATGGCAGTAGCAGGCACATTCCGTGTGCCGTCCGCATCTCCGGAAGCGGACGGCACACGGAGTGTGCCTGCTACTCTCAGCCCCCGGCCCGCTCCCGGTACCCGGCCACCTCGTCCGCCGTCAGCACCCCGACCACCCGGGCGGCCGACCGCAGGGCGTCGTGGACGTTCGCGAAGAACCCGGCGTCCCATGACCGCCCGCCGAGCACCGGCGCGGTCAGCACCACCACCCGCTCGCCGCCCAGCTCCGGGATGTCCGCCGGCACCCCCTCGCCCCAGACCCAACTCGCCATGTCCGCCCGGGCGGTGCCGTCGGTCGGCCGCAAGCCGGCCCAGGTGTAGTAGTGGAACCGGGCGTGGTCGTGCAGCGGGCCGGCCGGCGCCGCCTCGCCGGTCGCCGCCGCGACCACCTCCGGGTCGATCGGCTCGCCGGCGAGGTGCCCGCCGCCGATCAACTCGCCCTGCAGCAGCGTGAACAGGTGGAAGTTCGTGTGCACCGCCTCGAGCTCGACCCGGAACCCCTTTCCCTCGCCCGGGTGCAGCACCACCAGCCCCGTCCCGTCGGTGAACCCGAGCGTCCGGGCGACGAAGTCCGCCTCCCGGTTCCGCTCGCGCAGCGCTTCGATGCCGTGCATCAAGTCGGGGTCCGCCCGCGCCGCCTGCCGGTACGCCATCCCACGGGTCAACACCGCCATCGCCGGCAGCAGCATCAGCGACAGCGCCTGGCTCGCCCGGAACCCGTCCGGGTTCGCCGCGAACTCCTCGGCGTCCGGCCGGTCGGCGACCGACTCCGCCTGCGCGAGGAACCCGGGCAGCCGGGCGAGGAGCAGGTCGGCGACCCCGGCCGGGTCCGCACCCCACTCGATCAGGGTGCCGCACACCATCGCAAGGATCGCTGCCTTGAACGGGTCGGGGACGCCAACGGTCGGGGCGGCGCGGCGGAGGAGTTCGTCGGGGGGCGTGCCCGCCCGGGCGAGGTCGAGGAGGCCGCGGACCGCCGGGTGCCCGAAGCTGGCGGACGGCGGGGCGAGGAGGGTGGGGAGGTCGGTCGGGGCGTGGGCGTAGGCGAACGCGGCGTTCACCGCGGCAGCGAGGTCGGGCATGGCGGGCGTTCCTGGGGCGCGGCCGTCCCGGCCGCCGGTTGACCGGCCCAGCCCGGATAACGTATGACAGTCGGTGGCCGGCGCGGGAGGGTCTGCCCGGCGGTCCGACAGGAGGTTGACATGCTGAGCATCGGGATGCTGTTGGCGACGGCCCCGGCGGCCATCACGCTCCCCCTGACCGCGCCGCCGTCGGGCGTCGAGGTGTGGGACGCCGTACCCCGGCGGGCCGTCAGCCCGGTCCCTGGGGCGCCATTCGAGGTGCAGTGCAACAACATCGTCACCGAGGTGGTGCGGGTGGGGCCGGCCGAGGTCGGGCCGGTGGTGACCGTCCCGCTCGTCGGCCGCGTCGCCGTGGTGACCGAGCGGTGGCGGTACCGGGTGTCATTCGACGAGCGGGTCACCGCCCTCGCCCCGAACCTGCCGGTCCCTGTGACGACGTTCGCGCGGCGGACCGAGGTCGTGGAACTCGAGGCCCGGGCGGTGGTGCGGTTGCGGTGACCCCGGTCACACCGCGGCCATCACCAGCGCCCCGTTCTGCCCGCCGAACCCGAAGCTGGTACTCAGCCCGTACCGCACCCGCCCCTCCCGGGCGGTGTTCGGGATGTAGTCCAGGTCGCACGCCGGGTCCGGGTTCGTCAGGTTGATCGTCGGCGGGTACACCTGGGCGTCCAGGCTCAGCGCCAGCGCCGCCGCCTCGATCGCCCCGCTCGCCCCGATCGAGTGCCCGATCATCGACTTGATCGACGACAACTGGACTTCCGTCGCCCGCTCCCCGAACACCCGCTTCACCGCCGCCGTCTCCATCGCGTCGTTCAGCTTCGTGCTCGTCCCGTGGGCGTTGATGTACCCGACGTCCCGGTGGTCCACCTTCGCCTCGGCCAGCGCCGCCGCGATCGCCCGCGCCCCGCCCCGGCCGTCCGGGTCCGGCTTGGTCACCGAGTACGCGTCGAAGCTGCTCCCCCACCCGAGCACCTCGGCGTAGATCGGGGCGTTCCGCGCCTTCGCCCGCTCGTACTCCTCCAAGACCAGCACCGCCGCCCCCTCGCTGATCACGAACCCGTCCCGCAGCCGGTCGAACGGCCGGCTCCGCTCCTCCGGGGCCAGGTCCGCCCGCTTGCTCAGCGTCCCGAGCGCGGTGTACGCGAGCAGCATGAGCGGGTCGATCCGGCTGTCCGCCCCGCCGGCCAGCATCACGTCCGCGTCCCCCCGGGAGACCAGCCGGTACGCCTCCCCGACCGCCTGGGTGCCGGCCACGCACGCGGTCACCACCGTGTTGTTCGGCCCCTGGCAGTTGAACGCCATCGAGACGTGGGCGGCGACCATGTTCGGCAGGTACTTCAAGAGCCAGAGCGGGTACAGCGGGGAGTCCGGGCCGGCCGGGTCCGTGAGCCGGGTGGCGTCGAACCCGGTCTCGTCGCACGCCCGGGCCAGGAGCGGGGCGAGTTCGCCGAGGTCCATCGGCACCAGCCCGGTCCCCATCACCACCCCGAGCCGTTCCGGGTCCACCCTGGTCGGTTCGAGACCACTGTCGGCGACCGCCAGCCCGGCCGCCCCGACCCCGAACCGGGCGGCCCGGCCCATCACCTTGACCGACTTCCGGAACTTCTCCGGCAGGTACGGGGCGGGGTCGAAGTCGTGCACCTCCCCGGCCACCCGGATCGGGTGGTTGGAGGCGTCGAACGACCGGATCGGGCCGACCCCGCTGTGGCCGTCCACGCACCCCCGCCAGAACGCCTCGCGGCCGACCCCGTTCGGGGCCACCACGCCGACGCCGCTGATGACCACCCTGCGCATCGCGCTTCCCCGCCCGGCCGGCCCGGCCGCGTCCTCCCGGTGCCGGCACGTCCCCCCGCCCGTACCCGCCGCCCGCCCCACGGGCGTCAGGTCTCCCCAGCCCCCCATTTTATCCAACCTATGCAACTCTAGTTCCCTCCTCGCGGCACCGCAATCCCCCGGACCCGGCCGGCCGGCACGGGCGGCCCAGGTCGCGCGGCCCGCGCCCGCATACCCGCTACAACCGGACGTCCCGGGGCCGGGTGGAGCCCGGCCCCGGCGGGGAGCGGTCGCCGGCGGGATAGCCTCTGTCTTGTGGCACAGGTCTCCGACCTGTGCCACAAGGCCACCACCCTCACCCGGCCTGGCGGCTGACCTCCCCGCCGGGGCCAGGTGGAGACCCCGACCCGCCCTCCGGGCGGACGCCCCCCGCCCCTGAACTTGCAGCGCCCGTGCCCGCCGGCCGGGTCACCGGGGCGGGCGGGGAAAGGTTCTTTTGCCCCCGTTCGCGGGACCGTTATAATCTGTCAGCGGGCGGCCCAACCCGCGCGACCCCGCCCGAAGGGACACGCACCGATGTCGAACCCGGCCCGCCGCCCGGCCGCCCCGCTCGCCGGGGCCCTCGCCTGGGCCCTGCTGTCGGCCGCCCCGTCCCCCGCCCCGGCCGCCGACGGCCTGATCCTGACCGTCCCCAACCCGATCACCTCCGACGCGGTGAACGGCATCAAGGCCCAGGTGAACGCCCGCCTGTCCGACCCGCAGCTCACCCACGTCGTCCTGGACTTCAACCCGGACGGGAAGCCGGCCGCCACCGCCGACTTCGGCCCGTGCCTGGACCTCCAGGACTACCTCATCGGGGTGAACCGGGCCGGGAAGTTCACCGTCGCGCTCGTCCGGGCGAACGTCACCGCCCACACCGTCCTGCCGGTGCTCGCCTGCCGGGACGTGGTGATGGCCAAGGCGGCGACCCTCGGGCCGGTCGTCGGGGACGGCGTCACCCCGCTCAGCGAGAGCAAGAAGGGGATCTACCTCGACACCCTGAAGGCCAACAGCCGGGACGCGGCGCTCGGGGCGGTCGTCCAAAAGATGTACGACGCCGACGTGCAACTCCGGAAGGGGATCGACAAGAAGACCCAGCTCCCGGTGTTCGTCGACCTCCGGGCCGAGGCCGACCGGGTGGCCGGCCGGCCGGAGGCGGTGGCGGGGGCGCCGGACGGCCAGTACGGGGCGTACTCGGCGGCGGCCGCCCGGGAGGTCGGGCTGTGCCGCCGGGTGTTCGACACCGGCACCCTCCAGGAGGTGGCCGAGGAGTACAGCCTCCCGCCGCTCCGCCCGGACCCGCTCCGCGGCCGCACCCCGGTGGTGTTCCGGTGGGAGCTGCGGAAGGACATCGACGGGTCCACCCGGGAGTCGGTCGGGCGGGTGGTCAAGGACGTCCGGAAGCGGGGCGGGAACGTCCTGATCCTGGTGATCCGGGCCGGCGGGACCGACGTCCTGGCCGCCCGCGAGCTGGCCGACGAGCTGCGGGCCGCCCAGGCCGGGGACGACCCGCTCAAGGTGGTCGCGCTCGTCCCGGAGACCGCCCCGGCCGCCGGCGCCGTCGCCGCCCTCGGGTGCTCCGAGATCGTCATGACGAAGCCGAGGGCGGACGCCGGCGGGGAGGCGAAGGAGGCCGAGATCGGCGACTTCGCCGGGTACCTGAACCCGAAGGTGACCCGCCCGGCCGACGCCGACGCCGCCCTGAAGAGCGTCCGGGAGCTGGCCGAGTCCCAGGGGTACCCCGGCCTGCTGGTCGAGGGGATGTTCAAGAAGGACCTGGAGGTCGTGCAGGCCCGGCCGGCGGCCGACAACCGGGCGAACCAGCGGCGGCTGATGACCCGGGAGGAGTTCGACCTGGCCAACAAGGACAAGTTCAAGCCGGAGTGGGAGGAGGTCAAGGTCGTCAAGCCGCGGGGGCAGCTGCTGAAGCTGAGCGCCACCCAGGCGGTCGAGTTCGGGCTGGCCCGGACGACGGTCGAGGGGGCCGACGCCCGGGCGGTGACCGCCGCCTACGGGTGGCCGGACCCGCTCGACCCGGAGCCGGGGTGGCTGGACAAGTTCGCCGACTTCCTGAAGATCCCGGCCGTCACCGTGCTCCTGGTGGTGATCGGGTTCACCGGGCTGATCCTGGAGCTGAAGGTGCCGGGGCTGACCGTCCCGGGGATCCTGGCCGCGCTGTGCTTCATCCTGGTGTTCTGGGCGCACTCGAAGTTCAGCGGGCAGACGTTCGTGCTGGCCCTGCTGCTGTTCTTCCTCGGGCTGGTGCTGGTCGGGCTGGAGATCTTCGTCCTGCCGGGGTTCGGGGTGTGCGGGGTGTGCGGGCTGCTGTGCCTGCTCGCCGGGCTCGGGCTGGTCACCCTGGACAAGATCCCGGAGACGGCGGCCGAGTGGGGCGGGCTGGGGGCGCGGGTGTCGGTGTACCTGTTCGCGATGATCGGGGCGCTCGCCCTGGCGATCGTGATCGCCCGGTACCTGCCGAGCCTGCCGGGGGCGAGCCGGCTGGTGCTGGCCGGCCCGGCCGGCGCCGGCAGCCCGGCCGACGACCTGCCCGGGGCCGGGGCGGCGGCCGCCCTGCTCGGGGCGATCGGGACGACCAGCACCCCGCTGCGGCCGGCCGGGGTGGTGAAGTTCGGGGACCAGTTCGTGGACGTGGTGAGCGACGGCGGGTTCGTCCCGGCCGGCACCCGCGTCCAGGCGATCCAGGTCGAGGGCACCCGGATCGTGGTCAAAGAGGTGTGACCCCGGCGAACCCGGAGCGTGAGCGACGGGGTGGTTTGCGGCCACCCCGTCGCTCACGCTCCGGGTTCGCCCGGACCGAGAGCCAATGGACTACCTGACGCTGGCGCTGGTGCTGTTCACCCTCGGGGTGGTGATGCTCTTGGCCGAGGTGCTGCTCCCGACGGGCGGCGTCCTGGTCGTCGCCTCCCTGCTGTTCTTCGCCGGCGGGGTGGGCATCATCCTGGCCCGGGGTACCACCACCGAGGCGGTGGTCGCGACCGCCGCCCTGGCCGCCGGGCTGCCGGCCGCCGGGTACGTCATGGTGGCCGCGTACCGGCGGATGTCGGTCGGCGGGGAACTCGACGTCGGGGACGCCGCCGGGCCGCTCCCGGTCGCCGGCCAGACCGAGCTGGACGCCCTGAAGAACCGGACCGGCAAGACCGTCTCCCCGATGCGGCCGTCCGGGTCGGTCGAGTTCGACGGCCGGCGGATCGACGCCATGACCGAGGGGGTGATGCTCGACGCCGGGGTGTGGGTCCGGTGCGTCGCGGTCAAGGGGACGGTGGTGGTCGTCCGGCAGATGGACACCCCGTCCGGGATCGCCGACATCGCCCCCGGCGCGAACCTCCCGGCGGGCGTGCCGGACCTGGACCTCGACGTGTCCCCGCCGGCGCCGGCGGCGAGCCCCCCGGCCCCGCCGAAGCGGCCGGCGGACGACTTCGATGACCTGGATTTGGACCTTGGGCTAAAATAACCCCGCACGGAACCTCGGGCGGCCGGCAGCCGAGACCCAAACGTCCTGCGGCGCTCCGCCGCGGGTGAGGTTGCCAGCGATTGCGTCCCCGGAGGCGTTGTTCGTTCCGCCCCGCCGGCAATTCTGCCCGCGGGCTGAGCCGACCTGCGTCCCGCCGGCAGAATTGCCGGCGGGGCGTTGGTGAACGCCCCCGGTCCCCGGTCGAAGTCGGGGCCGGCCGCCCGTTGAACTTCCGCCGCATACAACGGTAACCAGATACACGCCCCCGGACCCCGCGGCCCGGGCCTTCCCCGAGAGGAACCGCACCCGTGACGTGGTCCACCCCCCTGGCCCTGTTCGCCCAAGCCGGCGGCAAGGGCCCCGCCGACGGCACCGGGCTGAGCCAGTCGAACATGATCCTGATCGGCGTCGCCCTAGTCGCGGTGCTGATCTTCCTCGTCTTCCTGTTCATCTTCTTCAGCTTCATCCGGCTGTGGATCCAGGCCCTCCTGACCAAGGCCGACATCGGCCTCGGGAGCCTGATCGGGATGAAGCTGCGGAACGTCGACTACGCGATGATCGTCCGCCAGAAGATCGCGCTGGTGCAGGCCGGGGTGCGGATCACCACCCCGGAGTTGGAGAGCCACTTCCTGGCCCGCGGGAACGTCCCGAAGACGGCGACGGCGGTCATCGCCGCCCACAAGGCCGGGCTGGAACTGCCGTGGAAGACGGCGGCCGCGATCGACCTCGCCGGCCGCGACGTGCTCGAAGCCGTCCGCACGTCGGTGAACCCGAAGGTGATCGACTGCCCGGACCCGGCGAAGGGGAAGCAGTTCCTCGACGCCGTCTGCCGCAGCGGCATCCAGCTCTTGGCGAAGGCCCGGGTGACGGTGCGGACGAAGCTGGAGCGGCTGGTGGGCGGGGCGACGGAGGAGACGATCATCGCCCGGGTCGGCGAGGGCATCGTGAAGGCGATCGGGTCGGCCCACGACCACAAGGAGGTCTTGGCCAACCCCGGGATGATCTCGCAGACGGTGCTGCACAACGCCTTGGACGCCCAGACCGCGTTCGAGATCGTGTCGATCGACATCGCCCACATCGAGGTCGGGGAAAACATCGGGGCGAAGCTGCAGGCCGACCAGGCGGCGGCGGACCTGCGGGTGGCGCAGGCCGAGGCCGAGAAGCGGCGGGCGGCGGCGGTCGCCCGGGAGCAGGAGATGCGGGCGCTGGTGGAGGAGAACCGGGCGAAGGTGGTGGAGGCCGAGGCCCAGGTGCCGCAGGCGATCTCGGCGGCGTTCGAGAAGGGGAACCTGGGGGTGATGGACTTCTACAACATGAAGAACGTGCAGTCCGACACGTCGATGCGGAACAACATCGCGTCGATGACCGGCGGGAGCGAGAACGCCCCGGGCCGGAACAGCTAGCGCCGCCCCGGTCCCGGCCCTCCGACCCCCGGTCCGCCGATGAACAACCTGTTCTGGATCCTGATCGCGGTCGTCGTCATCTCCACCGTGGTGGGGGCGGTGGCGAAGCTGCTGAACAACCTGGCCGAGATGAACGCGGCCGCGAACCGGCCGCGGCCGCCGCTCCCGGGCCGGCCGGCCGGCGGGAACGGGGGTGGCGGGGGCGGGACGGTCCGGCAGGCGACGTCGGACATGGACCGGTTCCTGGCCGAGATCGACCGGCTGCGGAAGAAGACGGCCGACGCCCCCCCGCCGCCGGCGAACCAGGCCCCGGCCGCCCCGGTGGTGCAGCCGGAGAGGCGGCCGGACCGGCCGCGGCCGCGGGTGGTGGCGGAGCTGGCCGACCCGCCGAAGGCCGACCACGGGTTCGCGACCGCCCCGCCGCCGCCGGCCCGGCCGGCGGAGCTGCCGGTGGCCACGGTGGTCGCCCCGGCGGCCGGGGTGGGGGCGCCGGCGACCCGGGTGACGCGGTTCGTGGAGCGGCCCCGGCCGGTCGCCAAGACGCCGTTCGCGAAGAGCCTGACGGCGCTCTTGGCGAGCGGGCACGGGCTGGCGACGGCGGTGGTGCTGCAGGAGGTGCTCGGCCCGCCGAAGAGCAAGAAGGGGTGAGGCCGGTCAGCCGACGCCGTACCCGGTGAACGGCCGGACGTCGGCCGGCTTCTCGGCGAGCACGATGTCTTCCTTGGGGACGCCCGCCCGCACCAGTTCCTCGGCGACCGGCCGGTTGGTCCCGTCGAACTGGACCCAGATCTTGCCCCCGATGATGTCGAGGTGGAACACGCACGAGTGGACCCGCCGGTTCCCGTCCCACCCGACGTACTTCAGTTCAAAGTGGTCCCGCCCGGGGTCGTCGATCACCTCACTGACGACCTGCGGGGACGACGGCTTCCAGGCCGCGTACTCCTTGAGCAGCCGCCGGATGATCTCGCGGTAGTGGGCTAGCTTATCCACTGGGCCACCTCCCGGCGGTCGGGGTCGAACACGAGCAGGCGGACGTTCAGGTCGATCATCACCATCTGCCCGAGCGGCTCGGACAGGATGCCATCGTACACCTTCGCCGGCACCGCGAGGAAGACCGGCCGGTCGGGGTGCTGGCGGGACAGGACGGAGCGGTACAGGACGTACTGGCCGATGGCGTCCTGGAGGTCGGCGACCACCGACGGGTTCGGAAAGGTCTGCACCTCGACCGCGATCTTCTCCACACCCTTCTCGGCGGCCAGTTCGGTCCGCTCGGCCGCCAGGTCGATGAACAGGTTCCGGTCGCCGACGGTCAGGGTCAGCGGGTCGTCGGTGACCGTCCACCCGTCGGCCTTCAGGGCGGCGACCACCGCGGCGTGGTAGATGTTCTTCGCGGGCACGGCGGGCCTCGGGTCAGTCGGCCTCCATCCGCCCCCACGCCGCCCCCGGGCCGTCCCGGTACGCCCGCCACCCGGCCGGCAAGTTGCCCAGGTCGGCCAGCGACGGATCGAGAGCGAGCATCGGCTCCAGGCCGACGATCATCATGTCCTCCTCGTCCCACTCGTCCGGCCCGTGGAACTGCCACGCCCCGTCCTCGGCGTCGTGGTAGACGTGAACGACCGGGCGGCCCTTCCGCACCACCTGCCGGGTGGTGAACGTGGCGACGTTCGGCGGGTCCGGGAACGGCCACCCGTGCGGCCACCGGTCGGTCGCCCCGAGCACCCGCTGGAGCGCGAAGAAGTCGGCGTCGTACCCGTCCTCCCACGGGAACAGACCGGCCTTGTCCGGCCACACCAGTTGCAGCATCGGGAAGTCGGACCCGCGGTACAGCCACCGGGCGTACCCGACGTACTCCGGGTAGTACCGCGGGGCGACGCCGACGACTGCCGTCGGGTACCCGGCCGCCAGGTCCGCCACCCGGTCGCCCGGGGCGAACCGCTCGCCGGCCCGCAGCCGATCCCCGGCGGCGTTGAGGAGCGACTTCGCGGTCTCCGGCCTCAGCCCCATGACCAGCAGTTCGGGCCCCCCCAGGGTGTGGTACAGCCCGACCGAGAAGCTGTACCCGGAAGTGCCCTCGCCCTCCTCCTCGTCGCCGTCGGTGATGCCGAGCACGGCCCAGCCGTGCCGGGCGATCAGGCCGAGGACGTCCCGGTCGTGGCCGTCTTCGGGCTCGGGCAGGGCGCGTTCGGGCATCGGGACGTCCTCAGGAGGCCGCGGGTCCGGTCCCACCATACCCGGCGGGGCGGGGCCGTGGAAACGAAGAAACCCCGGGGCTTGCGGCCCCGGGGTCGTGGGTCGGCGCGGCGGCCCGGTCACTTCTTCTTCGCGTCCGGCTTGGGGATGTCGGCCAGCTCCAGCGGGACCGGGGCGTAGTGGCTGAACTCCATCGAGAAGCTCGCCTGACCCTTCGTCGCGCTCCGCAGGTCGCTGGTGTACCCGAACAGGTTCGCCAAGGGCACCTTCGCCGCCACCTGCGCCACCCCCTTGTCCTCGCTCGTCTCCTCGATGATCCCCCGCTTGCTCGAGATGTTCCCGGTGATCTGCCCCTGGTAGTCCTTCGGGGACACCACCACCACCTTCATCACCGGCTCCAGGAGCTGGATCCCGGCCCGCTCCTGGGCGTCCCGGAACGCCTCCAGGGCGCACAGGTAGAACGCGTCCTGCGACGAGTCCACGTCGTGGTACTTCCCGAAGTGCAGGTCGAACTCCAGGTCGACGAACGGGAACGGGTACTTGTACCCCTTCTTCGCCCCCTCCCTCAAGCCCTCCTCCACGCTCGGGATGTACTCCTTCGGGATCGACCCCTGGGTGATGTTGTTGGTGAAGTACACGTTGTTCGGGTCCGGCTTCACCTTCGGGTCGCCCAGTTCCTCGATCTCGCGGACCTTGTCCTCGATCTGCTCCGGCGTCAGCGGGACGTACTTCACGTTGATGACGGCGTACTTCCCGCGGCCGCCGGTCTGCTTCACGAACTTGTACTCCAGGTCCACGACCTTCGCCAGGCTCTGGCGGTACGCGACGCGGGGCTTGCCGAGCTTGATCAGCTCGGTGTTCTCCTGGGCCACCCCGATCGCCCGCTTCAGCTTCTCGATCGAGATCTCCAGGTGCAGCTCGCCCATCCCGCTGATGATCGTGTCCTTCGTCTCCTCGTCCGTGTGCGTCTTCAGCGTCGGGTCGTCCCGGACCAGCCGGTTCAGCGCCTCCCCCACCTTCCCGGCGTCGAGCTGCTTGGAGAACGTCAGCGCCTGGGCGATGACCGGCTTCGGGAACTGGATCGCCTCCAGCGCGATCGGCCGGTCCGGGTCGCACAGGGTGTTCCCGGTGAACGTGTCCGCCAGCCCCATCGCCGCGACGATGTCCCCCGGCCCGGCCTTCTCCAGGTTGATCCGCTTGTCGCCCATCATCCGGTAGAACCGGGCGATCCGCTCCTTCTTCCCGGTGATCACGTTCGTGTACGACTCCCCCGGCTTCAGCTCCCCGGAGTACACCCGGATGTACACCAGGTCGCCGTTCGCCTCGGCCACCGTCTTGAACGCCAGCGCGCTCATCGGCTCGGCCGCGTCCGGCTTCCGGGTCTGCGGCTCCTTCGTCTTCGGGTGCACCCCGTCCACCGGCGGGCGGTCGAGCGGGCTGGGCAGGCAGTCGACGACCAGGTCCAGGAGGTGCTGGACCCCGTGGAACATCTTCGAGCTGCCGCAGTGGACCGGGGTGAACGTGTTGTCCAGCGTCCCCTTCCGCAGGGCCTTGCGGATCAGGTCCTCGGGCACGTCCCTCCCCTCCAGCAGCAGCTCGGTCATCTCGTCCGACGCGGCCGACAGCCCGTCGAGCATCTCCTCGCGCCGCTTCTTCGCCTCGGCCAGGTACTGGTCCGGGATGTCGGTGACGAAGAACTTCCGGTTCGTCTTGTCCGACAGGTCCCGGGTGATGAGCTTCATCTGGACCAGGTCGATGATCCCCTCCAGGGCGTTGTCCTGCCCGGCCGGGATGGTGACCGCGACCGGGTTGGCCCCGAGCTTGGTCCGCATCTGGGCGACGCAGCCCCAGAAGTCGGCCCCCATCCGGTCGAGCTTGTTGACGTACGCCACCCGCGGGACCTTGTACTTGGTCGCCTGCCGCCACACCGTCTCGCTCTGCACCTCCACCCCGCCCTTGGCGCAGAACACCCCGACGGCCCCGTCCAGGACGCGCAGGGACCGCTCCACCTCGGCGGTGAAGTCGACGTGCCCGGGGGTGTCGATGATGTTGATCGCGATCGGCTGCCCGGCCCGGTCGGCCCAGTCGATGGACACGGCGGCCGAGTTGATCGTGATCCCCTTCTGCCGCTCGAGCGGGTCGAAGTCGGTGGTGGTGTCCCCGTCGTCGACGTCCCCGACCTTGTGCTTGGTCCCGCTGTAGTAGAGGATCCGCTCCGTCGTGGTGGTCTTCCCGGCGTCGACGTGGGCCATGATCCCGATGTTGCGGACTTTGTCGAGCATCTCTGTCGGCCGGGGTGCCGGCTCCTTAGTGCGGGACCGGGGCGGGGACGCCCGCCCGGAAGGGGAAACACGACCGCCACCCCACCCGGGGCGGCGGCAACGGTTAGACGCCTTGCCCGCCGAAGGGGTTCAGCGGCGGAAGACACCAATACTGTATCGTACCGCCGAGGGACAACCCGTCCACCCCGGCCGCGCGAAGGTGGGGTGGAGGCGGGGGCGCTCCGGCGAACGTCCGGGTCCGAGCCCGCCAACGCCCCCCCGCCGGTCCGGTTATACCGGTGCCTGTGGCAACCCGAGAGGGGGTGGCGCGCCATGCTCCGGACCCGTTCCCTGGCTGCGGTCGCGGCCGGGCTGCTGACGACGTCGCTCGTCGCGGCCCTCGTCCGCACCCACCCCGAAGCCCCGCCCCCGCGGCCGGCCGCCGACCCGCCGCCCCCGGTCACCCCCCTGTTCGCCCGGACCGAGCCGGCCGCCAACGCCCCGGTCCTCGTCCTCCTGCCGGACGAGCGGGGGGTCCGCGGCTGGGTCGCCGGCAAGCACACCGCCCCCGCCGGCGCCGAGGTCACGCTCAAACTCGGGAACGCCCGCCCCGTGACCGCGACGCTCGCCGCCGACGGCACCTTCGCCCACGACTTCCCCGCCACCGCCGCCACCCCGGTCACGGCGTCGGTCACCCTGCCGGGGGTGAAGCAGCCGCTCACCGCCCGGGCCACCGTCCTGCCCGCCCCGGCGGTCCGCGGGCAGACCGCGTTCTTCGTCACCGACCGGTCCGCCTACCGCCCCGGCCACACCCTCAAGTTCGTCGCCTTCCTCCGCAAGCTCGACGCCGACGGCGAGTTCGAGCCGCCGGAGTTCCCGGCCGGCGCCGACCGCGAGGTGCTCGTCGACATCACCAGCCAGACCAAGCAGACCCGGGCCGCCCGGGTCCGCGTCCGGGCCGACGCCAACGGCCGGGTCACCGGCGAGTACACGTTCTCCGACGCCGACGCCCTCGACCACTACACCCTCACCGCCAACGGGTTCGCCGGGTCCGCCCGCGTCCTGCTCGGCGAGTACCGCAAAACGAAGGTCGGGCTGAAGCTCGCCGGCGAGGTGAAGGACGGCAAGCTGCACGTCACGTTCGACGCCCGCGACTACCTCGACCGGCCGGTGAAGGGGACCGCCGCCACCTACACCGCCGCCGTCGCCCGGTCCGCCGAGCCGGAAAAGCTGACCCTCAACCCGGACGAGTTCGCCCACCCCGAGGGCGGCCCGCCCGGGTCCGACGAGTTGGAAGCCCTGCCCGACGACGAGCGGCTCCTCACCCTCGCCAACGGCGTCTCGGCCATGACCTTCGCCGGGTTCGGCAGCCGGCACGTCGCCGGCCGGGAGGGGAGCGTCCCGGTCGCCGACGGGGCCGCGACGCTCGTCCTCGACCTCCACCCCGAGTGGCTGAAGGGCGGCCACACCGCCACCGTCAGCGGCGTGTTCACCGACGACACCGGCCGGGAGAACCGGGCGACCGGGACGTTCAAGCTCGACCCGAAGCCGGAGCGCGGGGTGACCGTGTCCACCGACCGCGAGCTGTTCGCCGCCGGGGAAAAGGTGCCGGTCACGCTCGCCCCGTTCGGCCTGAAGCCGGGCGACAAGCCGGCCACGACCCTGGTCGTCGTCCGCCTCGACGCCCAGCCGGCCAGCCCGTGGGTGACGCAGGAATTCGACGCGGACATCCAGGTGCTTCCGGACAACACCCGGCTGCCGGCGATCGGCGCCCCGGCCGCGAAGAAGCCGGCCCCGGCCGCCGACGGGTGGAAGGCCGTCCCGATCTTCGACCCGGTGAAGCGGCGGATCGTGTCGGCGACGCCGGTGACCGGCGACGCGGCCGCCGTCGAGCTGAAGCAGCCCGGGGCGTACAAGCTGCTCGCCGTCACCAAGCTGCCGGACGGGTCGTCGTTCCAGGCCGAGACCGGGGTCGTGGTGAAGGCCCCGGCCAAGCTCCCCGGCGTCGTGCTCCACCTCGACAAGCGCGAGGTGACGTCCGGCACCCGCCTGACCGGCGCCGCCCACACCCGGTTCGCCGGGGCGAAACTGCTGCTCACCCTCCGCGACGCGCAGGGGGTGAAGGTGGTTAAGCCGCTGACCGCCGACGCCCGCGGGGTCGCCCGGATCGACGAAGCCCTGCCGGCGAACCTGCGGTACGGCTGCGCGGTGTGCGTCCAGTACCCGGAAAGCGCGACCCAGGTCCACGCCGACCAGCGCGACCTGTTCGTGGTCCCGGCAGACCGGACGATCGGCGTCACCGCGACGGTGCCGGCCGAGGTCGGGCCGGGGGCCGAGGTGAAGCTCGGGGTGACGCTCGACCGCAAGGAGGAGGTCGACCTGATCGTGTCCGTGTTCGACGAGTCGCTCTTGGGCGTGTCGGGCGACCTGTCGAAGGACATCCGCAACCACTTCCTCGCCGACGCCCGCGGCCAGGCCCGGGCCGCCCGTGACCTCGCCGCCACCCGGGTCGGGGCGGTGACCGTCGCCGAGCTGGTGAAGAAGGCCGAGGGGTTGCTGGCCGACAAGGCGGCGGTGGACCGCGACCCGGCCCTGCGGCCCCAGCTCGAAGGGCTCCTCGCCCACTGGAGGGACGGCCACCTCTTCCTCGCCGACGTCGTCACCCTGGTCCGGCTCACCGGCCTGGAGGTGTACCTGGCCCAGCCGCTGGGCTACGGCGACGGGGCGTCCCGGTGGAAGGTGCCGAAGACCGCCACCCTGGCCGACCTGCTGCGGTGGGAGAAGAAGGACCGGGCCGAGGGGCAGCTCCCGCTGTTCCTGTCCGCCACCGTGGTCGGGAACGTCGCCCTGATCGGGGTCGCCACCCGGCAGGGGGCCGGCGAAGACCTCTACCCGGCCGACCCGTGGGTCGGGCACCGCGGCAACCCGTACGGCCACTCCCCGCCGCGGGCCTGCGCGTTCGGCGGCGGGTACTTCGGCGGGATGAGCTGCACCGGGTTCCAGCAGGTCGGGTTCGGGCAGTGCGGGTTCAGCTGCACCGGCCTCCACGGGGGGCAGTTCAGCGGCATCTCCGGGTGGAACTTCGGCGGTAGCTTCGGCGGCATCTCCGGGTTCGGGGGCGGGTTCGGCGCCGGCGGGCTACAGGTCGGCGGCGGGCACTTCGGCATCGCCGGGTTCCGGGGCGGGGGGTTCGGGGGCGGGTTCGCCGGCCTCCCGCCGAGCGTGGCCGGGTTCCAGGGCAGCTTCTCCTACCCGGCGGCCGGGAACTCGGTGTTCTCGCAGGGGGTGCCGGCCGCCGGCGGGGTGGCGCTGCCCGGCCTCGGGCTGGCGGACGAGGTGGTCCGCCGCGACTTCGCCGACAGCGCGCACTGGACGGCCAAGCTCCGCACCGACAAGACCGGCGCCGCGACCGCCACGTTCAAGCTCCCCGACTCGCTCACCAACTGGCGGGTCCAGGTGACGGCCGTGTCGCCGCGGATGCACGTCGGCACCGGGACGGCGAAGTTCAAGAGCACCCGGGCGGTGATGGTGTGGCCGATGCTCCCGCGGACGTTCACCGAGGGCGACACCGTCCGTGTGTTCGGCACCGTCCACAACCTCACCGACAAGGAGCAGACGGTCCGCGCCCACCTGAAGGCCGAGAACGGCACGGTGCTGGCGGACGCGGAGCAGACCGTGAAGGTGCCGGCGAAGGGGTCGGTGCCGGTGTACTGGGACTACCGGGCCGGCACCAAGGGCTTCACCGACCTGCTGATGTCCGCGACGTGCGACGCCGGCAGCGACGCCTCGCTGAAGAAGTTGCCGGTGACGGCGGCCGGCGTGCTGGAGCGGGCGACCGCGTCCGGGCTGGTCGGGAAGGGCGACCTGAAGCTCACCCTCCCGGCCGACTTCGACCCGGCCCGGGCGACCGCCACCGTGACCGTCGCCCCGACCCTCGCCGCCGACCTCGCCGACACCCTGCCGTACCTGGTCGAGTACCCGTACGGGTGCGTCGAGCAGACGATGAGCCGGTTCCTGCCGGCGATCCGCGTCGCGGCCATCCTGAAGCAGGCCGGGGGCGGGGTCGGGAAGGAGCTGGAGGCGAAGCTGCCGAAGGTGGTGGAGGCCGGGCAGAAGCGGCTGATCGAGCTGCAGCAGCCGGACGGCGGGTGGGGCTGGCAGGGGAGCGGCACGACGCACGAGATGATGACGCCGTACGCCCTGTTCGGGCTGATCGCGGCGGAGCAGGCCGGGTACCCGTGCCCGAACCCGCACACCATCGACCGCGGGATGGGGCGACTGAAGCAGTACCTGGACGACATGGGCCGGCAGTGGGACGCGGCCGGCCCGGCGGCGGAGAAGGGCCACAACGTGGCCAACGACGCCCTGTTCTGCCTGTGGGTGGCCGCGACCCGGGACGACACCGTCAACCTGGACCCGTGGTGGGTCCGGATCGTGAGGGCGGCCGAGACGCCGGTGATGTCCGACGCCGGGTGCGCCTACGCCCTGGAGGTCGCGGTCAAGAGGGGCAAGAAGCCGTTCGCCGGCATGCTCGCGGCGGAGCTGCGGAAGCGGGCGAAGACGTCCGGCGACCGGGTGTACTGGACGACGGCCCGGTTCTCCCGGTGGGGCGACAACACCACCGAGGTGACGGCGACGGTGATGAAGGCGCTGGTCGCCCACGACCCGAACGACCCGCTGATCCCCGGCGTGCTGGCGTACTTCCACGCCACCAAGCGCGGCGACCGGTGGGACTCGACCAAGGACACCGCCTGCGTCCTGTACGCCCTGTGCGACTACCTCGCGGCGGTGAAGGCCGGGCCGGCGGCGGCCGGGGAAGTCAAGGTGGCGGTGAACGGCGCCGCCGGCGGGACGACCACCCTCGACGGTCCGACCTCGAAGGTGATCGCGCTGACCGGCAAGGGGCTGAAGCCGGGCGAGAACGTGTTCGCGGTGACCGGGCCGGAGGCGAAGGACGGCGGGCTGGCCCGGGTGGTGGTGGCGTACACCCGCGGCCGCGGGGCCGACATCTCGGCCCGGGACCACGGGGTGAAGGTCGAGCGGGTGATCAGCGTGCGGAACGCGGACGGCACCTGGGCCGAGTTGAAGAGCGGGGCAACCGTCCCGGCCGGGAGCTACGTCAAGGTGCGGGTGACGGCGACGCCCGGGCCGGGGACGGAGATGCAGTACGCGCTGCTGGAGAGCCCGAAGCCGGCCGGCGGGGAGACGGTGCCGGCCGACGACGGGCGGTTCGCGAAGGACGCCCCGCCGCCGCAGCACGTGCTGCGCGAGGACCGGGAGGCGATGACCTGCTTCCACTACGAGCAGGCGCACGGCCCGGTGGCCGCCGAGTACGTGGTGCTGACCGAGTTCGCCGGCGAGTTCCGGGTCGCCCCGGCCCGGGCCGAGCTGATGTACAAGCCGGCGGTCGGCGGGCACTCCGACTCGTTCGTGCTGAGGGTCGAGGCGAAGAAGTGAGGTGAGTTCCCGGC
>JAESGM010000113.1_pt1 | contig 204557 bp, 184 predicted proteins | sample 9269721 | NCBI WGS metagenome assembly JAESGM01 (sample SAMN15720920, study PRJNA650825) | algae metagenome | isolation source: Komarekiella atlantica HA4396-MV6 and co-occurring heterotrophs from... | place: USA: Theobald House, Kauai, HI | collected 2009-07-29 | reverse complement strand
GTCCGCCCCCTGATGCTCCCCGGCGCCGACCGCGCCGGGGAGCATCAGGGGGCGGACGCCCCCCGCTCGCCCCCGAACCGGCGGCGCGTTACGCTATCCGCCACCCCTCCCACGGAGCCGCCGCCATGCGCCGCCTCGCCGCTCTCGCACTCCTCCTCGCCGGGTCGCCCGCGCCCGCCGCGGACTACGACGTCGTCGTGTACGGCGGGACCGCCGGCGGGGCGGCCGCCGCCGTCCAGGCCGCCCGGATGGGGAAGACGGTCGTGCTGATCGAACCCGGCCGGCACATCGGCGGGCTGACGTCCGGCGGGCTGGGGTGGACCGACAGCGGGAACAAGGCGGTGATCGGCGGCATCTCCCGCGAGTTCTACCAGCGGGTGAAGAAGCACTACGACGACCCGAAGGCGTGGGCCCACGAGAAACGGGACGAGTACAAGTTCTACCGGAAGGACGAGGACGCGATGTGGACGTTCGAGCCGAAGGTGGCCGAGCGCATCCTCCGCGAGCTGCTCGACGAGGCGAAGGTGCCGGTGGTGTTCGGCGAACGGCTCGACCGCGCCCCCGGCAAGGGGGTCAAGCTCGACGGCAAGCGGATCGTGTCGCTGACCACCGAGAGCGGGAAGACGTTCGGCGGGAAGGTGTTCATCGACGCCACCTACGAGGGCGACCTGATGGCCGCCGCGGGGGTGACGTACGCCACCGGCCGGGAGCCGAACCAGCAGTACGGGGAGACGCTGAACGGCGTCGCCCGGAAGTGGAACACCCACCTCCACCGGTTCACCGCCAAGGTGGACCCGTACGTGAAGCCCGGCGACCCGAAGAGCGGCCTCTTGTTCGGCCTCGACCCGGACCCGCTCCCGGCCGACGGCGAGGGGGACAAGCGGCTGCAGGCGTACTGCTTCCGGATGTGCATGAGCGACGTGGAGGCGAACCGCGTCCCGTTCGAGAAGCCGGCCGACTACGACGAGCGGTGGTACGAGTTGCTGTTCCGGAACTTCGAGGCCGGCGACCTGCGCATCCCGATGAAGCCGGACCGGATGCCGAACGGGAAGACGGACACGAACAACAATTGTGCGGTGAGCACCGACTTCATCGGCCAGAACTACAAGTACCCGGACGCGAACTACGCGGAGCGGGAGAAGATCGTCGCCGCCCACCTGTCGTACCAGAAGGGGCTGATGTGGTCGCTGCTGAACCACCCGCGGGTGCCGGAGAAGGTGCGCGGGCAGATGGCGAAGTGGGGCCTGGCGAAGGACGAGTTCACCGACACCGGGCACTGGCCGCACCAGCTCTACATCCGGGAGGCCCGGCGGCTGGTCGGCGACTACGTCCACACCGAGCTGGACTGCCGGCGGAAGCGGGAGACGCCGAAGTCGGTCGGGATGGGGTCGTACAACATGGACTCGCACAACTGCGCCCGGTACGTGACCCCGGAGGGCACGGTGCAGAACGAGGGGGACGTGCAGGAGGGGACCGGCGGGCCGTACCGGATCGGCTACGGGTCGATCGTGCCGAAGGCGGGGGAGTGCCCGAACTTGCTGGTGCCGGTGTGCGTGTCGAGCTCGCACATCGCGTACGGGTCGATCCGGATGGAGCCGGTGTTCATGGCCCTCGGGCAGAGCGCCGCGACCGCCGCCGCGCTGGCGATCGACGACAAGGCGGACGTGCAGGCGGTGGACTACGAGAAGCTGCGGAAGCGGCTGGTGGCCGACAAGCAGGTGCTGGAGTTCGCCGGGGCGGGGCCGCGGCCGGACGCCGTCGACCCGAAGAAGCTGCCCGGGGTGGTGGTGGACGACGCGGACGCGGAACTGAAGGGGTTCGCGGGGGCGAGCGGCAGCGTGGCCCCCTTCGTCGGGGCCGGGTACCGGCACGACGGGGCGGCCGACCGCGGGAAGCAGACGGCGAAGTTCGTCCCGGACCTGCCGGCGGCCGGGCGGTACGAGGTGCGGCTGGCGTACACGGCCAACCCGAACCGGGCGTCGAACGTGCCGGTGGCGGTGACCCACGCGGACGGCACGGCGGACGTGAAGGTGGACCAGCGGAAGAAGCCGGGGGCGGACGGGCTGTGGGTGTCGCTCGGGACGTTCCGGTTCGAGAAGGGGAAGGGCGGGTCGGTGACGGTGTCGAACGCGGGCGCCGACGGGTACGTGGTGATCGACGCGGTGCAGTGGGTGCCGGCGAAGGAGTAGCGAGACCGGCGGCCCCGGCGGGCGTTAGAATGCCGGGGCCGGGCCTGAAGCTCAACGGTCGAGCAGGGTGCTCATAACACCTTGGAAGCTGGTTCGACTCCAGCCAGGCCCACTGGACCAGACTGCCTCTCGATTTCTCCACCGTACTCCTGTAGACTCCCGGCTGCCCGGCACCCGCCGGCCCGCCAGGACCCGTACGGAGGAGCCTCTCGATGAGCCGCTCGTCGGAACCCCGGTGTCAGGCCCCGCCCCGCGACCTCCCCGCCTGCCGGCTCGGGACGGAGCGCCTGGAGGACCGCCTCCCGCCGGGCGACCTCCTGTCCCTGTTCGCCCTCTGGCCCGAGGCCGGCGACCCCGCCGGCAGCACCCCCGCCGAGCAGCCTTCCGGGGCCGCGACCGGGCCGACCCGCAAGTTCTCGCCGGCCCCCACGCCGCAGGTCCTCGGCACCCCCCTCGACGCGTTCACGCCGGCGCCGGGCCGAGCCGCTTCCGCCCCGGAGACGGGGGACGGGGACATGGACGGCTGGTGGGCCGGGGACGGCCCGTTCGTCGGCCGGCCCGCCGACCCGCCCGCCGGGAGGGCTCCCGCCGCGGGGGCGGGGTCGGCCGCCGGGGCGGTGCCGCCCGCAGGGGCCGCGGCGGTCGGACCGCAGGCCGGCGGCGCGTCCGGACCGGCGGCGGGGCCGGCGGCGGGCGGGCCGGCGGCCTTGGTGTCGGCGGCTGCGGCCGGGGCGGCCCCGATGGGCGCGACGGGGCCGACCGTCGCGGCCGCCCCGAGCGGCCCCGTCGCGGCCAGCGCGATCGCGGGGGCGCCGGCGGACGGGGGGTTCGAGTCCCCGGCGGTCGGGGCCGGGGGGTTCCAGTACGCCCCGGGCGGGGGCCCGTGGGCGTTCTCCGCGACCGCCGGGGTGAGCGCCGACGGGAGCGGGTTCACCGCCGGCAACCCGGCCGCCCCGGAGGGCGCCCAGGTGGCGTTCCTGCAGGGGCAGGCGTCGGCCCAGCAGACGTTCGCCCTGGCGGCCGGGACGTACACCCTGTCGCTGGCGGCGGCCCAGCGGGGGAACTTCAACCCGGACGGGCCGCAGACCGTCCGGGTGGTGGTGGACGGGGCCCTGGTCGGCAGCTTCGCCCCGTCCGGGGCCGCCTACCAGTCGTTCACCACCGCCGCCTTCACCCTGGCCGGGGCGGGCCCGCGGACGGTCCGGCTGGAGACGGCGGCGGCGGGGGAGGCGACCGCCCTGGTGGACGACGTCCGCATCGCCCCCGTTATGGCGGGGGCGCCGGCGGACGGGGGGTTCGAGTCCCCGGCGGTCGGGGCCGGGGGGTTCCAGTACGCCCCGGGCGGGGGCCCGTGGGCGTTCTCCGCGACCGCCGGGGTGAGCGCCGACGGGAGCGGGTTCACCGCCGGCAACCCGGCCGCCCCGGAGGGCGCCCAGGTGGCGTTCCTGCAGGGGCAGGCGTCGGCCCAGCAGACGTTCGCCCTGGCGGCCGGGACGTACACCCTGTCGCTGGCGGCGGCCCAGCGGGGGAACTTCAACCCGGACGGGCCGCAGACCGTCCGGGTGGTGGTGGACGGGGCCCTGGTCGGCAGCTTCGCCCCGTCCGGGGCCGCCTACCAGTCGTTCACCACCGCCGCCTTCACCCTGGCCGGGGCGGGCCCGCGGACGGTCCGGCTGGAGACGGCGGCGGCGGGGGAGGCGACCGCCCTGGTGGACGACGTCCGCATCGCCCCCGCCCCGGCCGTCGGGCTGACCATCGGGCTGCTGGCCGACACCGACCGGAACGGGACGGTCGGCGCGTCCGACCTGGACGGGCGGGGCGACTGGACCTCCGGCCGGGGGGCGATCTTCAGCGTCAACCTGGACGACGACGACCGGAACGGGCTGTCGGACGCGGTCACCGTGAACGACCAGGGGGTGCCGGTCGGGGAGAACTTCGTCGTCGAGGGCGCCGCCGACGCCCTGGACCTGGCCCCGCTGGTGATCCGGGCCCTGGGGCCGTCGTTCAACGCCGGCACCCGGGCGTTCCTGGTCGCGGCGGAGCTGGAGGACGTCCAGTCGTTCCACCTGTTCCCGACGGTCGGGGCCGGGGCAGTGTCGATCTGGGGCGGGCTCGGGACCCGGGCCGCGGGCGGGACGGCCCAGCCCCTGGCCGTCGACGTCACCCAGTTCGTCAGCGGCACCCAGGACGTGACGTTCGGGCTCGAGGGGCTGTTCTTCCGGAACACCAGCACCGCCAACCCGCGGCTCACCTTCGACGGGTTCCTCGACCTGCGGCTGGAGGTCTACCAGGACGGGGCGTTCGTCGGGCAGGACGCGGTCCGGATGAAGGTCGCCCCGTGGATCCTGGTCCCGGACACCCAGCCGTCGGTCCGGGCGTTCGCGGCCGACTTCGGGGCGCAGAACGCGTCGATGCTGTACACCGCGGCCGCCGACCCGGGGTACTTCGGGCTGGACGCGTCCGGCCAGCTGCAGACCATCACCCCCGCCCAGGGGGCCGGCACCCAGTGGATCCAGGACCAGGTCGAGATGGGGTACACCCAGCGGCCGGGCGGGCCGGTGACGACGGCGGTGTTCCGCCTCCCGTACTCCCGCGGGGCCGGCGTCCCGCAGCCGGCCTGGCCGCAGAACCTGCTGCTCGGCCCGGACCTCGCCACCTTCCAGCTCGGGGTCAACCTGGGCGGCGGGTCGGGCGACTACGGCGGGAACGTCGAGCTCCTCCCGCCGACCGCGAACAACCCGCTCGGCCGGATCATCCACGGGGACACCGGGTCGAACGCCCTGTTCACGTTCTTCCAGTCCCAGGAGGTGCAGGCCCCGTTCCGCGTCCCGACCCAGTGGCTGATCGTCGGGCACGCGGACGAGATCGTCGGGTTCGACGACGACGGGCGGGTGATGATCGCCGACTCCCGGACGGCGTACGACCTGCTCGAGGCCATCCCGGTGGAGGACCGCGGGCGGGCGGTGTTCTTCGCCACCGGGGCCGACCCGGTGAGCGGGACGGCGACCGGGGGGGGCACCCGGCGGATCCTCACCGGGATGGACCTGACCGGGCAGGACTGGCAGTTCATCCGGATCTACGACAGCTCGGGGTCGGGGTCGGGGGCGGCCGGGCAGGTGGCCCGGATCGCCCCGGGCGGGCTGGGGAACGGGTTCGTCGACGTCGACCTGGTGTGGAGCACCACGTCGAACGTCGTCGAGCAGGTGGCGAACGGCCCGTCCGCCCAGCGGTGGGCGACGACCACCAACCCGCCGAGCCAGACCAACTGGTTCAACACCCCCCGGGCCGGGGACCGGTTCGTCCTGGTCGAGGGGACCCGGTCGTGGCGGGGGACGATCAGCGCCCCGGCGTTCATCACCGTCGCCGAGGTCCTGGCCGACCCGGTCCTCCGGGCCCTGCACGAGTCGAACATCCAGCCGACGATCGACGCCGTCCGCGGGATCATGGAGGAGGCGGCCGGCGGGCCGGGGGTGCTGGAGTTCGTCAGCGTCCCGGTCCTGTACTTCGGCCGCCAGGCCGGGTTCCAGGCCGGCCGCCGGTCGGTGGCGTTCACCCCGGGCCTGCAGAACTCCCCGGGCATCAACGGGACGCTGTACATGCCGCGGCAGTTCGGCCCCCGCGACTCCGCCGGCCAGGACATCTTCGAGACGTACGCCGCCGCCGAGCTGGGGGACGTCCGGTTCGTGGACGACTGGGACCTGTACCACCGGCTGCTCGGCGAGGTGCACTGCGGGGTGATCGTCCAGCGGCTGCCGTTCGCCTTCGACTGGTGGGCCGCTTAGCCGTGACCCCGGCCCCGCCGCGGCCCCGCGCGGCGGGGCCGGGTCGGCCACGTCTTGTCGCGCTCGGCGTCCCGGTCCTGGTAGACCCGCGGGGAACTGGTCCTCGCCCGACAACGCCCTGGAGGGGCTGGCGTTCGCGGCCAAGGACGCGCTCCTGGTGGCGGACGACTTCGCCCCGTCGGCGTCCCGCGCCGACGCCGACCGGCAGCACCGCACGGCCGAGCGCCTGGTCCGCGGGCAGGGGAACCACGCCGGGCGGCAGCGGATGCGGGCCGGCTGTGCGCCGTCGCGGTCCGGCGCGGGGACGTCAAGCTGTCCCGCCTGCTGGAGTGCCAGCGGGACGCGGCGGCCGGACGGTGCGCCTCGGCGCCCGCCGCCGCGTCCCGCTGGTCGCCCCCTCCCTCCTGGCCTGGCGGGACAACCGGGACGGGTCCCGAGTGACGCCGCGGAAACTGTCCCGCTTGACCGCCCCGATTCCCCGCCCGGGTCCGTGAAACCGGGACACGAAACCGGGACGCATCCGGCCCAACGCCCGACTCCGTCCCGGCTGTCCAGACCGTCCCGGCTTCCCGGCGATGGGAGGTGGGCGACCGCGCCGGCGACCGTTACTTCGGGCGTCGGCACTGCCACGACCTTACTGGCTCTGACAAAACCCGGTATGAGGTTTGCGCCCTGGCAGCGTAGCCCGTCCCCGACGGAGGCTGCTGCCGCGGCGAGCGCCTGCGTGCCGGACGAGTTCTATGACCTGGTCGCCCGAGCACCCCGTCGGCCGGCCGGCGGCCCTCCCGCCAAAAGCTGGCCGGGGCGCCGCAGTACGCCGACGTCCGGGAGCTGGGGCGCGGCGGGATGGGGGTGGTGTACCTGGCGCGGAACACCCTGATGGACCGGACGGAGGTCCTGAAGGTGCTGAGCGAGGAGTTCCTGTCCCGGCCGGGGGCGCGGGAGTGGTCCCTGCAGGAGATCCAGTCGGCGGCGCGGCTCCGGCACCCGAACGTGGCGGCCGCGTACTCGGCCCCGCAGCTCGGCGACCTGCTGGTGTTCGCGGTGGAGTACGTCCTCGGGGACGACCCGGTCCGCAAGACGCTCGACGGCGGCACGGCGGCCCACGACGCGGCGCTGCGGTCCGAGGTCCACGCAGGCCCTAAGTCTCCGCCTTCGGCCGTCGCGGGGGAAATCAGTTTCGGCGATAGTTTTATGCCCAATCGCGCGGTATCTTCGCACCCGTCACACCATACGAGCTTGCCTCTCAACCTCTCGGACGTGCTCCGATGCTCGCCCGCATCCTCCGCCGGTGGTTCCCCCGCCCGACACGACCCATCCGCAAGACGCCCGCGTGGCGGCCGCGCCTCGGCCTGGAAGCCCTCGAAGACCGGGTGGTGCCGGCGACGCAGCAACTGGGCGCGCTGCTGTTCAGCGCCGCCGACTTCACCTACGACCCGGTCGACGACACCTACACCGCCGTCGGTACCGTCGGGCTGGGCCTGGCCCCGACCGGAGGGGAGGAGTTCGCCCCACTCGTCACCATCACCACCGACCTGACGACCGGGTCAGTGGTGCTCGCCCCCGGCAGCGCCACCGGCCCGCGGTTCACCGTCACCAACGCCGCCCTCACGTCCGTCGTCCAGGGGGTGCCCGACCTCCCGCTCTGGGGGACGACCGGGCCGTTCGCCTTCGACGCCGCCTCACTGGCCGGCGGCGGGGTCCCGCTCAACTCCGGCGGCACCCCGTTCGCCACCAGCGACGGCCAGTTCACCCTCAACGACATCCGCTTCGCCGACCCCACCGGCGGCACCACCGAGGACGCCCAGGTCAAGCTCCAGGGCACCCTCGGCGGCGTGCCGGCGCTGGTCGGCCTGAGCCTGTCGGTGGTCGGCGACAAATTCCTCATCCTCGACGGCCAGAACGGGGTGACCCTCACCGGGGTGGACGAGGCGGTCAGCGGGGGGCTGTCGGTCGGCGGCCTCGGGTTCAGTGTCAGCGACCTGGCGGTCACCTACACCGACGGCCAGTTCTCCCTGACCGGAGCCAGCTCGTTCTTCCTGGAGAACGAGTCGGTCACAGCCGACTTCGTCAACAGCGGGCTGGTCGTCCGGAACGGCGTCATCCAGGACTTCGATCTCGCTATCACCGGCAACCTGGCCGTCGGCGGGCTGACCTTCGCCGCCAACAACCTGAAGGTGGCGTACACCCAGAGCACCAGCACCTACGCCGTCACCGGCGCGGCCACCGCCACCGTCGGCGGCCAGACGCTCGGGGTGGTGTTCGGCGGGGGCGGGACGAAGGGCCTGACCATCGTCGGCGGCGCCCTCGCGGAGCTGGACGTGCAGGTGGTCAGCTCGTTCGACCTGCTCGGCCTCCGGTTCGACGTCGGCACCCAGGCGAACCCGGCGACGGTTACCTACAGCCGGGCCAGGGACGAGTACACCCTGGCCGGCCAGGTCAGCGTCCCGGAGCTGTTCGACGCCTCCGTCATCCTCGGCTCGTCGTCCCAGCCGGGCATCACCATCAAGGACGGGCAGTTCCAGCTCGACGCCGTCACGGTCGAGCTGGGCGACGTCAACCTCGGGGCGTTCACCCTCGACGAACTTGTCATCACGTACACGACCGACACCTTCTCCGTGGCCGTCGACGTGTGGTTCCCCGAGGGCTGGAAGCTGGGCGGGACGGTCGGGTTCCTGGACGGCGAGCTGAACACCATCGGGTTCAGCGTCCAGAGCGACGAGGGGATCGAGATCCCCGGCACCGGGGTGGCGATCACCGGCCTGTCCGGCGAGGTGCAGAACCTGGCGAACCCGACCGACCTGATCGTGTCCGGGTCGCTGACCGCCGTCTGGGGGACCGGCCAGCTCATCCGGGTGACCGGCGGGTTCAAGGTGGACAAGGACGAGCTGGTCCTGGACGGGAGCGTGTCGGTCCTCGACGGGTTCGGCACGGGGAGCGGCCGGCTGGTCCTCGACTGGGGGGCCGGGGACTACTCGCTGGACACCCAACTGAGCTGGGTCGACGGGATCTTCACGGCCGCCGCCACGATCGACCTGAACAGCGGCGGGAAGGACCTGTACGTCAAGGCGGTGGCCGACGTGAACGTCCCGGACGCGGTCCCGCTGATCGGCGGGAAGACGCTCGGGAGCCTCGACTTCGTCGTGGAGTGGCACGCCGACGGGCCGGTGGCGGGCAACTTCGTCGCCGCCTGGACGAGCATCGACCTGCTGGTCACCACCGTCGACGTCGGGGTCAAGGTCGACTTCGCCGGGAAGGTGTCCGTCTTCGGGGCCAGCGAGGTCCACAACATCGACCAGCCGCCGCCGGTCAACCCGTCGGACCAGGTGTACCACTACGACCTGACGTTCACCCTGCCGGAGGGCTCGAACCCGGTCCCGGCCCACGGCGTCCTGCACGTCCGGTGGCCCGAGGCCGGCGGGATGCAGTCGGTCGCCGTCCGCCTGCCGGGCGCCACGGACTTCATCGACCAGGGCGACTTCTCCGCGGCCAACGGCCTGTCCCTGCTCACCCGGTACACCACCGCCCAGCAGTTCGGGATCGGCATCGTCGGGTCGTCGGCCGACGTCTACGCGCCGCTCACGGCGGGCGTGTACACCGTGCGGCTGACGAGCAACCTCCGGTTCGGCCAGGACGACCCGCCGTTCCAGATGCTGTTGTCCTCGTTCGGGTTCGCTCGGCCGGCCGCCGACGCCCCCGCCCCGCCGAGCAACCCCACGGACCTCCAGATCACCCTCACCCTGACCGGGATGGCGGACAGCAACCTCCGCCCGGAGGTCACGCTGTACATCGACGGCGACGGGGCGGGGTACGACGGCACCCCGGTCCCCGGGGCGGTCAGCCTGCCGGTCACCTTCGGCACCGACGGCAACTGGTCGGTGGCCGCCACCCTGAACCTGGACGGGCTGCTGCCGTTGCCGTACTTCGTGTACGCGTCCGTCAACGACGGGGTCAACGGGAGCGTCTACTCGGCCTACTCCGGCCCCGTCACCCCGTCCCCGCTGCTCAGCGGGAACGTCACTAACCCGCTGAACAACGGCGCCCCGCTGAGCGGGCTGACGGTCTACATCGACCTGGACGGGAACGGCCGGTTCGACGTCGGCACCGACCCGTACACCAGCACCGACACCGTCGGCGGGTTTTACGCGTTCGCCGCGGCGCAGCTGCCGCCGGTCGGCACGACGTTCTCCGTCGGGGTGGTCGTCCCGGCCGGGTTCCAGACCGACCCGAGCGACACGAACCCGAAGACCCGGGTGCGGGAGTCCGCCACCGGCCAGATCACCGCCGACTTCCTGCTGGACCAGTTCACGTCGATCACCGGCACCGTGTCCGCGGACTTCGCCGCCGGGGCCCAGCCGCTACAGGGCTGGACCGTCTACCTGGACGCCGACGGCAGCGGCACGCTCGACGCCGGCGAGGCGTCCACCATCACCGCCTCGGACGGCAGCTACACCTTCTACAACGTGCCGCCGGGCACCACCCAGACCGTCACCCTCCTGCTCCAGACCGGCTTCTACCTGACGGGGGCGACGCCCGGCACCTACACCGTGGCCGTCGGCCCCGGCGAGTTCGTCATCTACGGCGGCAACGACTTCGCCGTCCTGCCGTTCTCGTCGGTGAGCGGCAACGTCTCGGGGTACGCCCTGCAGAACGGCACGCTCAGCCCGACCACCACGCCGCTGGGTGGGGTGACCGTCCGGCTCCTCACCCCCCTGATGGCCATCGACGCGGGCGGCCCGGGGGCCGGCGGGTACGGGGCCGACACCGGGTTCACCAGCGGGGGAGACCAACGCACCTCGGACGCCATCGCCACCACCGGGGTCGTCGACCCGGCGCCGGAGGCGGTGTATCAGACGGTCCGGGTCGGCGACGACTTCTCCTACCAACTGAACCTGGCGCCCAACGGGCAGTACGTGGTCCGCCTGCACTTCGCCCAGACGTTCTCGTTCGTGGGGCCGGGGGATTTCCTCTTCGACGTGGCGGTCAACGGCCGGACGGTGCTCGCCGGCTACGACGTCGTCGCGGCCGCCGGCGGGGCGGACATCGCGACCGTCGAGGACTTGACCGTCACCGCCGACGCCGCCGGCACGGTCACCATCCAGTTCACGAGGGTCCGGGGGTTCTTCGCCCAGGTCAACGGCATCGAGGTCTTCGGGGTGGTCGCCGAGACGACCACGGACGCCTCCGGCGACTACCGCTTCGACGGCCTGGTGGCGGGGACGTACTCGGTCTTCGCGGAGGTCCCGGCCGGGTGGCGGCAGGTGTCCCCGTTCGCCAGCCGGCTCGAGCTCGCGACCCCGTCCGGGGCCGACGTCCTGCCCCTGCCCGGGCCGAGCGCCAGCCCCGTCGCGGTGGCGGCGGCCGACTTCGACGGCGACGGCCGGGCGGACTTCGCCGTCCTCGATCAGTCCGCGGCGGTGCTGTACGTCTACTCCAACGGGGACTTCGACAACCCGCAGGGGTTCGACGTCGACACCGGCCCGTCGACGGCCGTCCCGCTGACGATCGTCGTGGCCGACTTCGCCGCGACCGGCCGGCCGTCCGTCGGCGTCGTCGACGCGCTCGGGAACATGAGCCTCCTGCGGAACGACGGGGGCGGGAACTTCGTGCTGGTGCCCCAGTGGTTCGTCAACGTGCCCGCCCTCGACGGCCCGCCGCAGTCGGTCGCCGGCGTGGCGGCCGGGACGTTCCTGCCCGGCGCCGCCCAGCCCCAGCTCGCCGCCCTGGTGGTACCGGGTGATGTCCCCGGCGCCTTCGTGGGGGTGGGGTATTACGATGCCGGCGGCAACCGCACGTCCGAGCTCGTCTTCGGGGGTACCGGTCTCATCCCGACGGGGCTGGCCGGCGGCGACGTCAACGGGGACGGGTGGACCGACCTGTTCGTCGGCCTCCAGAACTCGGCGCCGGTGCTGCTCTACGGCGGCGAGAACGTCTACGAGCTGGCGCTCAACGCGCTGCCGGCCGGGCGGGGCGTCGTCATGGGCGACTTCACCGGCGACGGCCGGCCCGACCTGGGGATCTTCGACAACAACGGCTTGTTCTGGTACGCGGTCCAGGACCAGGCGGGCAACTTCGCTGTCACCACGACCGCGGTCACCGCGCCGATCCCCGCGGTGGACGCCGCCCTGCTCCAGGACGTCAACGGCGACCTCCGGCCGGACCTGGTCTGGGTGGCGGGCGGGAGCGGGCCGGGGCGGGCCCTGTCCGTCGCCCTCAACACCGGCGGGGCGGGCGGGGCGGCGTTCTTCACCCCGGCACAACAGACGGCGTGGTCTCTGGCCCCGGGGGCGGCGGGCGGCCTGGCCCTGGCGGCGGCCGACCTGGACGCCGACGGCTTCCCGGACCTGGTCGTGGCCGACGCGGCGGGCGGGTTCGTCGAGATCGTCCGCAACGTCTCGGCCGTCGTCACGCCGGGGTACGTCGTGTCGCTGGACGGCAGCGCCTCGACCGGGAACAACTTCGTCGACGTCCAGCTTGGCCAGGTCAGCGGCCGCGTCTTCGACGACGTCACCCGGGACGGCAGCAGCCGCCCCGCCAAGCCGGGGCGGGCGGGCGTCACGGTCTACGTGGACCTCGACCGCGACGGCCGGCTCGACCCCGGGGAGCCGGCCTCGGTGACCGGCCCGGACGGGTACTACGCGTTCGCCGGGCTGGCGCCCGGCGCCTACCAGGTGCGGTACGTGGACGACCCGGCCCGCCGCCCGACCACGCCCGACGGCGGGGTCCGCGAGGTGACCGTGTCCGCCGGCGCGCCGGCGGTCACCGGCCAAGACTTCGGCAACGCGGTCGGCGTCGACCTGGTCCTGACGATCCCGGAGGGCGGGACCGGGGACTGGACCGTGGCGCTCAACCGCAGCGGGCGGCTGGAGGTGCTCGACCGCCGGCTCGGGGTGGTGGCCACCCGGCCGCTGGCCGAGGTGCACTCGCTGACCGTCGCCGGGGAGGACGGCCGGCCGGCTCGGCTCACCCTCGACCTGGCGGGCGGCGGACACTTCGCCCTACCGGGCGGGGTCACGTTCGCGGGCGGGGCGGGCGATGGGGACGAGGTCCGGGTGCTGCTCGGCGGCGGCAACAACGTCGTGGCCGTCGACGGCGGGCGGGCCGTGATCGACGGCGGCTTGGTGGTGGGGTGGTCGGGGATCGAGCGGCTGGTCGTCCGGGCGGGCGGCGGGGACGACCGGGTGGTCGTAACCGGCCGGCCGGTGGCCGAAGGCGGCACCGTCCTGCTGGACGGCGGGGCCGGGGACGACGTGCTGGTGGGCGGGGAGGATCCGCACGTCCTGCTGGGCGGGGCCGGGGCGGACCGGCTCGTCGCCGTCGGCCGCGGCATCCTGATCGGCGGGGCCGGGGCGGACACGGTGGCGGCGAAGGGCAGGGCGGGGGCGGTGCTGGTCGCCGGCGGGACGGTCCACGACGCGGACGAGGCGGCCCTGGCCGCGCTGCTGGCCGAGTGGGCGTCGGGGCGGGACCTGCGGACCCGCATCGCGAACCTGACGGACGGGACCGGGAGCCCGGACCGGGCGAACGGGGGCGCCTTCCTGGCCGCGGCCGACCTGGTCGACGACGGGGCGGAGGACCTGCTGGCCGGGGACCGGCGGCGGGACTGGTTCCGGGCGTTCCCGGAGGACCGGGTGGTCGACGTGACCCCGCGGCGGTAGGGGACGGCGAGGTCCGTAGCTACCGTCCGACTAGGGAAGTCCGCCGGACGGGTCCGTGGACCGACTTCTGGTCCAGGTCGTTTGCGAGGACCTCGCGTCTCGTACCCGCCCGGGCGGTAGGCCCGGTGCGTGCGACCGAGCAGCCAGGCGGGGTGGTGGTCGGGGTCGGGGAGCCGCCGTCGACCGGCTCGCCGACAACGACGGGCTGCCCCACGCCACCGAGGCGGCCGGCGACCCGGGGAGGGTTCGGCCGCCGCTACCCCCGGCCGGGCCGGCCGTACACCCGCACGAGTTCCGCCACCGACGCGACCCCGACCTTCCGCATCACCCGGGCCCGCCGGTCCTCCACCGCCCGCAGGCTCAGACCCAGCGCCGCCGCGATGTCCCGGTTCGTCCGCCCGGCCGCCACCAGCTCCAGCACCTCCCGCTCCTTCGGGGTCAGCCGGGCGAGCCGGGCCTCGGCGTCCGACTCGCCCCGCCGGGCGGCCCGCGCCGCCCGGTCCCGGGCGACCGCCTCCCGCACCCGGTCCAGCAGCTCGTCCAGCCCGAACGGCTTCTCCAGCAGGGTGACCGCCCCGAGCGTCATCACCTCCACCGCCGTCCGCACGTCCGCGTGCCCGCTGACCATCACCACCGGCGGCCCGCCCCCGCCGTCGGCCAGCTTCCGCAGCAGCTCCACCCCCGACATCCCCGGCATCCGGATGTCGAGCACCAGGCACCCCGGGCGGCCGGGGTCGAACCCGGCCAGGAACGCGGCCGGCGACGGGTACGCCTCGACCCGGCACCCGAGCAGCGCCGCCCCGGCGGCCACCGCCCGGCCGACCGCCGGGTCGTCGTCCACCACGTACACCGTCGGCTCGTCGGTCATGGCCCGCCTTCCGCCGCCGGCAGCGTCGCGGTGAACACCGCCCCGCCGCCGGCCGCTAACCCCGCCTCCAGCCGCCCCCCGTGGGCCTCCACCACCGACCGGCAGATCGCCAGCCCCAGCCCGGCCCCGTCCGGCTTGGTGGTGTAGAACCAGTCGAACACCCGGGCGGCGTCCGCCAGTCCCGGCCCGGTGTCCCGCACCCGCACCACCACGTCCGCCCCGGCCGCCGCCGTCTCGACCGTCACCACCCGCGGGCCCGCCACATCCGCCACCGCCTCGACCGCGTTCTGCACGAGGTTGAACAGCACGAGTTCGAGCTGCACCCGGTCCCCGGTCGCGGCCGGCGGCGGGCCATCCGGGGCCACCACCTCGACCGCCGCCCCGGCGCGGCGGGCCTGCCAGTCGAGCAGCCGGGCGGCCGACCGGGCGGCGGCGACGAGGTCCACGCGGTCGAGCCCGGGGGCGGCCGGGCGGGCCATCCGCCGGATCGCGGCCACGATCTCCCCGGCCCGCCGCGCCTGCTCCGCCACCTCCCCGACCGCCGCCGCCAGGTCCCCCCCCGGCGGCGCCAGCCGGGCCGCGATCTCGGCTTGCAGCCGGGCCGCGGCGAGCGGCTGGTTCAGCTCGTGGGCGAGGGCCGCCGCCACCTGCCCGAGCAGCCCGAGCCGGCCGACCCGGGCCAGCTCCGCCTGGTGCCCGCGGACCCGCTCCGCGGCGCGGCGGCGGAGCAGCCCGAGCAGGGCCGTCATCCCGATCGCGAACACCGCCAGTCCGCGGTTCGCCACCACCTTCCACATCTCCGTCGTCCCGCGGTCCGGGGACAGTTCCATCTTGGCGACCGTGAGCGCGGCGCACAACCCGGCGACCGCCGGTCCGAGCCACGCCGGCCGGGCGGCCAGGGCGAGCAGCACCGCGAACGTGTACGGGACGGCGGCCGCCACCCCGAGCGGGAGGAGCAGGTCGACGGCGAACACCGCCCCGACGAGGGCCAGCGACAGGGCGGCGCGGGGGTCGGTCACGGGTCGTTCCGGTGTGCGAGACGCGGGCACGGCGGCCCGGCCGGCTGCCCGGACCGCTGGCAGCCCGGGGCCGCCCGGGCGGGGGCTGCGGCGAGAAAATCCGGCCGAAAAACACTTAAGGAAATAAGGCTTCCGACGCCAGACACGTGGTTCGCCACGTGTCCGGCACCGGGCGTGCTTAACGGGGTCAGCCATCGGCCGACACTGCCCGGTGGGCCGGGCACGAACCCCTCAGTTCCAGCGCCGGGAGGCGCCGTGGGCCGCGTCGCGCTTCCCGGGACGGTGTACCTCGTCGGGGCCGGGCCGGGGGCGCCCGACCTGATCACCGCCCGCGGCCTCCGCCTGCTCCGGTCCGCCGACGTCGTCCTGCCCGACGCGCTCGTGTCGCCCGAGCTGGTCGCCGAGGCCCGGCCGGACGCGACGGTCGTGCCGGTCGGGAAGCGCGGGTACTGCGTCGGCTCGACCCGGCAGGAGACGATCAACGACGCCCTGGTGCGGTTCGCCCGCGAGGGCCGGTCGGTGTGCCGGCTCAAGTGCGGCGACCCGTGCGTGTTCGGCCGGGGCGGGGAAGAGGCGGAGCACCTGACGGCCGCCGGGGTGCCGTTCGAGATCGTCCCCGGGGTGACGGCCGCGTCCGGGGCGCTGGCCGCCGCCGGCATCCCGCTCACCCACCGGGCGGTCGGCCAGGCGGTCGCCCTGGTCACCGGCCACCACGACCCCGACTCCCCCGACTGCACCCTCGACTGGCCGGCCCTCGCCCGGCTCCCGGTGGTGGTGTTCTACATGGCCGGCCGGCACGTGGCGAAGATCGCCGCCCGCCTCGCCGCCGTGGGGCTGCCGCCCGACACCCCGGCGGCCGTGGTCGAGTCCGGCACGCTGCCCGGGCAGCGCGTTGTCGCCGCCGACCTCCTCGACATCGGCCTCGCGGTCGGGGACGGGGACCTCCGCGGCCCGGCCGTGCTCGTGGTCGGCGAGGTCGTCCGATACCGGGACGTCCTGCTCGGATTGGCAACCTCCGGCTCGACCGCGGCCGGCTGTGATCCCGTGCTCAGGTAGGGTGGGCCGAGGCCGGCTCTGCGGCCGAGTCCCACCTTCCGCGGGGTGGTGGGACTCGCCCGGCGAAGCGCCGGCCTCGGCCCACCCTACGAGATCGTCCGCGAAGGAGCCTTGGCGTGATCCGCGCGCTGCACCCGCAGAAGCCGAAGCTCGTCGTCGTCGGGAACGGCATGGCCGGGGCACGGTTTCTCGAGGACGTGCTGGCCGCCGACCCGGACCGGTTCGACATCACCGTGTTCGGCGACGAGCCGTACGGGAACTACAACCGCATCCTCCTGTCGAACGTCCTGAACGGCACCCAGGACCCGAAGGAGATCTTCCTCAACCCGCTCGGGTGGTACGCCGAGAACGGCATCGCCCTCCACGCGGGCCGACGGGTGACGGGGGTCGACCGCGAGGCCAAGACCGTCTCCGCCGGCGACCTCACCGTCCCCTACGACTACCTCGTCCTGGCCACCGGGTCGAAGCCGTTCGTCCCGCCGGTCCCGGGCACCACCCTGCACGGGGTGTTCGTGTTCCGGACGCTCGACGACTGCCGGAACATCGCCGCCTACGCCGCCGGGAAGAAGTCGGCCGTCGTGATCGGCGGCGGGCTGCTCGGGCTGGAGGCGGCGAAGGGGCTGATGACCCACGGGCTGGAGTCGGTGACGGTGGTCGAGATGGCCCCGTGGCTGATGAGCGTGCAGCTCGACGAGGCCGGCGGGAAGGTGCTCGGGGAGACGATCGCGAAGCTCGGCGTCACCGCCCTCACCGGGGCGAGCACGAAGGAACTCGTCGGCCACACGCACGTCACCGGGGTCCGGTTCGCCGACGGGGCCGAGGTCCCGGCCGACCTCGTCGTCGTCTCTGCCGGCATCCGCCCGAACGTCGACCTCGCCAAGGAGTGCGGGCTGGCGGTCGAGCGGGCGGTCGTCGTGGACGACCAGCTGCGGACGAGCGACCCGGCGGTGTTCGGCGTCGGTGAGTGCGTCCAGCACGACGGGATGGTGTACGGCCTCGTCGCCCCGCTCTGGGAGCAGACGCGGGTGCTGGCGAAGGTGCTCACCGGGGCCGACCCGGCGGCCCGGTACGGCGGGTCGAAGATCGCGACCAAGCTGAAGGTGATGGGCGTCGAGCTGGCGAGCATGGGCCGGATCTCGGACGTCCAGCCGACGGACGAGGTGGTGCAGTTCGCCGAGCCGGCCCGGCAGGTGTACTGGAAGGCGGTGGTCCGCGACGGCCGGCTGAACGCCGCGTGCCTGCTCGGCGACCTCGGCCCGGCCGACGACCTGCTGCGGCTGTTCCAGTCCGGCGGCCCGGTCTCCGACCGCCGGCTCGAACTGTTCTTCACCGCCAACTCGGACGGGAAGGAGACGTCGCTCGCCGACCTGCCCGACGCGCACCAGGTGTGCGACTGCAACGGGGTCTGCAAGGGGACGATCGTCGCGGCGATCAAGGCCGGGAAGTGTACCGTGCCGGCGGTCGGGAAGGCGACCCGCGCCGGGACCGGATGCGGGTCGTGCAAGAAGCTGGTGAAGGGGCTGATCGAGGCGGTCGCCGGCGGGGTGAAGGCCGACCCGTCCGAAAGCTGGTACGTCGCCGCCGTCCCGCTGGACAAGGCGGCGCTGGTCGTTGAGGTGAAGGCCCGCGGGCTCAAGAGCGTGTCGGCGGTGCTGCGGGAGCTCGGCACCGGCGACGACGAGAAGAGCCGGAACGGGCTGGCGTCGATGCTCAAGGGGCTGTGGGGCACCGAGTACGTGGACGAGCGCGACAGCCGGTTCGTGAACGACCGGGTGCACGCCAACATCCAGAAGGACGGGACGTTCTCGGTCGTCCCGCGGATCTACGGCGGGGTGACGTCGGCGGACGAGCTGATCCGGATCGGCGAGGTGGCGAAGAAGTACGACGTGCCGATGGTGAAGATCACCGGCGGGCAGCGGATCGACCTGCTCGGGATCTCGAAGGACGACCTGCCGCGGGTGTGGGCCGACCTCGGGATGCCGAGCGGGCACGCCTACACCAAGGCCCTCCGGACCGTGAAGACGTGCGTCGGGAGCGAGTTCTGCCGGTACGGGACGAACGACTCGACCGGCCTCGGGATCGCGCTGGAGAAGCGGTTCCAGGGGTTCGAGTTCCCGGCCAAGGTGAAGCTCGCGGTTAGCGGGTGCCCGCGGAACTGCGCCGAGAGCACGGTGAAGGACGTGGGGGTGATCGCGACCGAGGGCGGGGAGTGGGAGGTGTCGGTCGGCGGGGCGGCCGGGGCGCACGTCCGCAAGTCCGACGTCCTCTGCCGGGTGAAGACGCAGGCCGAGGCGCTGCGGGTGATCGGCCGGTTCCTGATCTACTACCGGGACAACGCGAAGTGGCTGGAGCGGACGTACGACTTCGCCCCGCGGGTCGGCCTCGACCGGCTCCGCGAGGTGCTGGTGGACGACGTGCTCGGGATCGGGGAACAGCTCGACGCCGAGGTGGAGAAGACGATGGCGGCGTACGTCGACCCGTGGCTGGAGCGCGACGCCCCGGCGTACCCCGGCCAGTTCGAGCCGTCGCGGACGATCCCGCTGCCGGTGCTGTCGTAGCGGGAACTCTTGTGGCACAGGTCTCCGACCTGTGTTGCCTTCACAGGTCGGAGACCTGTGCCACAACACCGGGGGCCGCCATGACCGTGTCCGCCGTCCGCGTCCGCCTGTGCGTCCTCGACGACATCGCCGCCGGGCTGGGCCGGGCGTTCGCCGTCGGCGGCCGGCAGCTGGCCGTGTTCCGCGGGCGGGCCGGGGAGGTGTTCGCGGTGGACGCCGAGTGCCCGCACAAGGGCGGCCCGCTCGCCGACGGGATGCTGGTCGGCGGGCAGGTGGTCTGCCCGCTGCACACCGCCCGGTTCGACGGCCGGACCGGGGCGTGCGACCAGCCGGGGCTGTGCGGCGGGGTCGGGGCGTACCCGGCCGAGGTGTGCGACGGGGCGGTGTACGTCACGGTGCCGGCCGAATGACCGCCGCCCCGCTGCCCCTGGCCGACGCCGCGCCCGCCGCGCTCGCGGTTCGCACCCACTGCCCGTACTGCGCGTTCCAGTGCGGGGTGCGGATCGGCGAGGGGTTCGGGACGGACGAACTCAGCGTGAGCGGCGACCCGCACTTCCCGGTGAACAACGGCGAGCTGTGCGTCAAGGGGTGGACGTCGGCGGCGCTGCTCGGCCACCCGCGACGTGTCACCAGTCCGCAGCTCCGGGCCGCCGACGGGTTGTGGCGGGCGGCGTCCTGGGACGAGGCGCTCGACTTCGTCGCCGAACGGATGCGGGACATCCGCGACCGCCACGGTGCGGACGCGAACGGGGTGTTCGGGTCCGGGGCGCTGACGAACGAGACGGCGTACCTGCTCGGCAAGTTCGCCCGGGTGGCGCTCGGCACCGCGAACATCGACTACAACGGCCGGTACTGCATGTCGTCCGCGGCGGCGGCCCAGAACCGGGCGTTCGGCCTCGACCGCGGGCTGCCGTTCCCGGTCGCCGACGTCGACGGCGCGGACGTGGTGCTGCTGGCCGGGGCGAACCCGGCCGACACCCTGCCGCCGATGACCCAGTGGTTCGACCGGCAGAAGCGGGCGGGCGGCCGGCTGATCGTCGCCGACCCGCGCCGCACCGCCACCGCACGCGCCGCCGACCTGTTCCTCCAGCTCACCCCCGGCACCGACCTCGCCCTCGCGAACGGGCTGCTCTTCCTCGCGATCGAAGACGGGCTGGTCGACCGCCGATACGTCGCCGACCGGACGACCGGGTTCGAGGCGGCCCGGGCGGTGGCGCTGAACTACCACCCGGCGCGCGTCGAGCGGCTGACCGGGGTCGCGGAGGCCGACCTGCGGAAGACGGTCCGGTGGCTGGCCGCCGCCCGCGGGGCGATGATCCTGACCGCCCGCGGGGCCGAGCAGCACAGCAAGGGCGTGGACACCGTCCACGCGTGGATCAACCTCGCGCTGGCGCTCGGGAAGGTCGGGAAGCCGAACGGCGGGTACGGGTGCCTGACCGGGCAGGGGAACGGGCAGGGCGGCCGCGAGCACGGGCAGAAGGCCGACCAGCTCCCCGGGTACCGGCTGATCGAGAACGACGCCCACCGCGAGGCGGTGGCGAAGGTCTGGGGTGTCAGCCCGGTGTCACTGCCGCGCAAGGGGAAGAGCGCGTTCGAGCTGCTGGACGCCCTCGGCCCGGGCGGCGGCGTCCGCGGGCTGCTCGTGGTGGGGTCGAACGTCGCCGTGGCGTCGCCGCACCTGTCGCGGATCGAAGCCCGGCTGAAGGCGCTCGACCTGCTCGTCGTGTGCGACAGCTTCCTGAACGAGACGTCGGACCTCGGCCACGTCTTCCTGCCGGTCCACCAGTGGGCCGAGCAGGAGGGGACGATGACCAACCTGGAGGGCCGGGTGATCCGCCGGCGGGTGGTCGCTGAGCCGCCGCGCGGGGTCCGCGGCGACCTCGACGTCTTGCGGGAGCTGGCCGAGCGGCTGGGCCACGGCGACCGGTTCGCGTTCCATACCCCGCGCGAGGTGTTCGACGAGTTCCGCCGGGCGACCGCCGGCGGCCCGGCCGACTACGCCGGCATCACCTACGACCGCATCGACGCCGAGGACGGCGTGTTCTGGCCGTGCCCGGCGGAGGACCACCCCGGCACCCCGCGGCTGTTCGCCGACCGGTTCGCCCACCCGGACGGGCGTGCTAAGTTTTTCGCGGCCGAGCACCGCCCGGCGGGCGAGGAGCCGGACCCCGAGTACCCGCTGTTCCTGACCACCGGGCGGTACAAGGAGCACTACAACTCGGGCGCCCAGACCCGGCTCGTCGAGAAGCTGCGGCGGGCGAAGCCGGTGCCGCGGCTGCAGCTCCACCCGCGGCTCGCCCACCAGCACGCGATCCGCCCGGACAGCCGGGTGGCGGTCGAGAGCCGGCGCGGGCGGGTCGAGTTCGCGGCCGAGGTGACGGCGGACGTCCGCCCGGACACGGTGTTCGCCCCGTTCCACTGGGGCGGGCGGGAGGCGGCGAACCGGCTCACCGGGGCGGCCCTCGACCCGGTCAGCCGGATGCCGGAGTTCAAGCTGGCGGCGGTCCGGATCGCCGGCGTCCGCCCGGCCGCGGAGGGCGACCGGTGAGGCGGCGACTGGCGATCATCGGGAACGGCCCGGCCGCCGGCCGGCTGCTCGACGACCTGGCGACCCGCGGTGGGCTGTCGGCGTTCGACGTGGCCGTGTACGGCGAGGAGCCGCACGGGAACTACAACCGGATCCTCGTCGGCCGGGTGGTGACCGGGTCCGGGGTGGACGAGATCACGACGAAGCCGGCCGACTGGTACGCCGCCCGCGGGGTCACCTTCCACCGCGGGGTGCGGGTCGAGCGGCTCGACCCGGCCGCCCGCCGGCTGGTCACGTCGGCCGGCGAGGAGCACCCCTACGACATCGCGGTGTTCGCCACCGGCAGCGCGGCCGCGGTCCCGCCGGTGGAGGGCCTGCGGCAGCCGGACGGCTCGCCGCGCGGCGGGGTCCACGTGTTCCGGACGGCCGCCGACTGCGAGGCGATCCGCGGGCGGTCGCGGCCCGGGGCGAGCGCGGTGGTGGTCGGCGGCGGGCTGCTCGGGCTGGAGGCGGCGAAGGCGCTGTCCGACGTCGGGCTGCACGTCACGGTGCTGCACCGCGGCGACACGCTGATGAACGCCCAGCTCGACCGGTTCGGCGGCGGGCTGCTCCGCCGGGCGATCGAGGCGGCCGGGGTGTTCGTCCGGACCGGGACGACGGCCGCCGCGGTGCTCGGGAACGGGCACGTCGAGGCGGTCCGGCTGGACGGCGGCGAGGTGATGCCGGCGGACCTGGTGGTGTTCGCCTGCGGGATCGTCCCGCGGGTCGAGGCGGCGCGGGCGTCCGGGGTGCCGGTCGGCCGCGGCGTCCTGGTGAACGACCGGCTGGCGACGGCGGTGCCGGGGGTGTACGCGGTCGGCGAGTGCGCCGAGCACGCCGGGGTGGTGTACGGGCTGGTCGGGCCGATCTGGGAGCAGGCGGGGGTGCTGGCCGACGTGCTGACCGGGGCGAACCCTCAGGCCCGGTACCGCGGGTCGAAGATGTACGCCCGGCTGAAGGTGGCCGGGGTCGAGGTGGCGAGCATGGGCCGGGTCGACCCGGAGCTCGACACGGACGAGGTGGTCCAGGTGTTCGAGGACCGCCGCGGGGTGTACCGGAAGCTGATCGTCCGCGACGGCCGGCTGGTCGGGGCGATGCTGGTCGGGTGCGCGGCGGCGGCCCCCGGGCTGGTGCAGCTGTTCGACCGCGGCGACCCGCTCCCGCCGAACCGGCTCGACGTGCTGGCGACCGCCGGCGGCGGGTCGGCCGGGGCCGCCGACCCGGAGGTGTGCAACTGCCACCGGGTGACCGAGTCGGCGCTGGTGGCCGCGGTCCGCGACGGGTGCACGACGCTGCCGGCGCTGTGCGACGCGACCCGGGCCGGGACCGGGTGCGGGTCGTGCCGCGGCCGGCTCGCCGGGCTGATCGCCGAGCACGCCTAACCCCGTGGGCGAGGCACTCCTGCCTCGCCCGTTATGTCCGGCGAGGCAGGAGTGCCTCGCCCACGAGACCGGAGCCGACATGCCCGAAGCCACCCCGCCCGACGCGGGTCCGCGGACCCGCGTGCTGGTCCTGTCCACGACCGCGTTCACCCTGCTGTTCGCCGTCTGGCTGATGCTCGGCGTGCTCGGCGTCAAGGTGCGCGACGAACTCCACCTCACCCCGGCCGAGTTCGACTGGCTGCTGGCGACCGCGATCCTCGCCGGGTCGCTGCCGCGGCTGCACTTCGGCATCTGGGCGGACCGGTACGGCGGGCGGCTCGTCCTCACCCTGCTGCTGCTCGGGTGCGCCGCCCCGACGGCGCTGCTCGGGTGGGCCACCACGTACCCCGAACTGCTCGCCTGCGCCGCCCTGTTCGGGGTGGCCGGGAACGCGTTCACCGCCGGCATCTCGTGGGTGTCGGCGTGGTACCCGCAGCGGAACAAGGGGACGGCGCTCGGCGTGTTCGGGGCCGGGAACGTCGGGGCGGCGGTGACGAAGTTCCTCGGGCCGGTGATCCTGGCGACGGTCCCGGCGGCCGGGCTGTTCGGCGGGCTGATCCCCGGCGGGTGGCGGTTCGTCCCGGTGGCGTACGCGGTGCTGCTGGTGGCGATGGCGGCGGCGGTGTGGTTCCTCAGCCCGACCCCGGACCGGTGCCCCGGCCGGGGCCGCACGACGCGGGAGCTGCTGGCCCCGATCCGGCACGCCCGGGTGTGGCGGTTCAGCCTGTACTACGTGGTGGTGTTCGGGGCGTACGTGGCGCTCGCGGCGTACCTGCCGCGGTACTACGTGGACGTGTACGGCCTGCCGCTGGCGGACGCCGGGTACCTGACGGCGCTGTTCATCTTCCCGGCCAGCCTGCTGCGGCCGCTCGGCGGGTGGCTGTCCGACCGGTACGGGCCGCGGGCGGTGACGTACACGGTGTTCGTGACGATGGCGGCGGCGCTGGCGGTGGTGTCGGCGGTCGACCCGGGGCCGTGGGGGTTCACCGCCCTGATGGTGGTGGTCGGGTGCGGGATGGGGGTGGGGAAGGCGTCGGTGTTCAAGTACGTGCCGGACTACTTCCCGCGGGACGTCGGGGCGGTCGGCGGGCTGGTCGGGATGCTGGGGGCGCTGGGCGGGTTCGTGCTGCCGCCGGCGTTCGGGGCGCTGGGCCGGGCGACCGGGTCGCCGCAGGCGGCGTTCCTGGCGCTGCTCGGGCTGACGCTGGTGAGCCTCGGGTGGCTGCACCTCGCGGTCCGCCGGCTGACCGCCGCGGCCCGGCCGGCGCCGGTCGCCGCGTGACCCGGCCGCCCGGTTCGGGTCCTCCTCGGCCCCTGTCGGGTCGGCGGCCGCCGACCCGACAGGGGCCGGATTTTTTGGGGAATCCTGTCAGGATTGCGCCGCCCGGCCCGGTTGATGGGGCGAGGCGGCGGCATGAGCCTGGACACTACCGAGATCGTCACCCACCTGCTGCGGGAGCGCGTCCGGCTGACGGCGGTCGCCCTGCTCGTGCTCGGGGACGCGCACGCGGCCGACGACGTGTTCCAGCAGGTGACGGTCGACGCCCTCGAGTCCGGGTCGCCGTTCCAGGACGCCGGGCACCTGACCGCCTGGGCCCTCCGGGTGGCCCGGTACCGGGCCGTCGACGCCGTCCGGAAGCGGGCCGCCCTGCCGCTGGACGACGCGGCCCTGGAGGCGCTGGCGGCCCACTGGGCCGACCGGCCGGCGGCCGACGCCCCGGCCCGGGTCGAAGCGCTGCAGTGGTGCGTGGCGAGGCTCCCGGCCGACGCCCGGGAGGTGCTCCACCTGCGGTACGAGGCCGGGCTGAGCTGCGGCGAGGTGGCCGCCCGGCTGCGGCGGACGGTGGGCGCCGTGTACCAGACCCTGTCCCGCCTGCACCGCCGGCTGCGGGACTGCATCGAGGCCCGGGCCGCCGGCCCCCTGGAGTCCGCCCCCCGATGACCGACGACCGGCTGGACGACCTGATCACCCGCCACCTGCACGGGGCGCTGGCCCCGGCGGAGGTGGCCGAGCTGTCGGCCGCGGTCGTGGCGTCCGAGGACGTCCGGAAGGCCCTGGCCGACGCCTCGGTCCTGGTCGTCGGCCTGGTCGGGCGGTTCCCCCGGGCCGAGCCGGCCGCAGCCCGGCCCCCCCGTCCGTCGCGGAGGTGGTGGGCGGTCGCGGCCGCCCTGGCCGGGGTGGTGCTCGTCGGGCTCGGGGCGTGGGCGCTGCGGCCCGGGCCGGCCCCGCCCGGGTACGTGGCCGAGGTCGAGTCCCACGCCGGCGAGGTCCGGGTGGGGGCGGCCGGGGTCGGGCCCGGGACCCGGGTCGAGTCCGGGCAGACGGTCTCGACCGTCGGGATGGACAGCGGGGTGACCCTCCGGTACCCGGGCGGGGCCCGGGTGGTGCTCGGCGGGGACACGGCCGTCACCCTGACCGCCGACGGCCCGGCCCGGCGGGTGCAGGTGGAGCGCGGCAACCTGTCCGCCGACGTCGAGGGCGACCGGATGACGATCGCCACCCCCGAGGCCGCGGTCGAGGCCGGGCACGCGGTCCTGGCCGTCGGCCGCGGACCGCGCCAGACCGAGGTCGGGGTGACCGAGGGGACCGCCCGGGTCACCGACCCGTCCGGCTCCCCCCTGATGGACATGGCCGGCGGGGACTACGGCACCGTGTCGGCCGACGGGGTCGCCCGGAAGGACCGGCTGACCCGGCCCGGGGACGACTACCGGTGGCGCCCGGACCGCCCGCTCCCGGCCGGGTGGAACCTCGGCCGGCTGGCCCCCGGGCCGGACGGGTTCGTGTTCGCCCCGGACGTGTGGGACGACCCGCACATCTTCCGCCGGTGCTGGCAGATCCGGTCCGACGCCCGGTGGCTGACCGGCCTGTTCGAGATCCACCCCGACACCCGGGTGCGGGTCCGGTACAAGGTGGACCGGCCCGGGACCGGGCAACTGCTGGTGGTCGTCGGCGACCGGCCGGCCCCGCGGGCGAGGTGCAACGTCCTGCTCGCCCCGGTCCCGTTCGAGCCGGCCCCGGGCGGCGGGTGGCGGACGGTCGAGCTGGCCGCCGCCGACTGGGTGCTGGAGAAGGTGCCCGGCCGGCCGCCGCTCCCGGACCTGCCGTGGACCGTCGTCCTGGTGGTGTTCAACACGTACGAGGAAGACATCGGGCTGCGGGTCGCCGAGTTCGCGGCCACCCGCCCGCGGCCCGGCCCCGAACCGGCGCCCCGGTGACCCCGGGGGCGCCGCCGTAGCGGGCGACCCCCGCCCGCGTCATCTCCCCATGTCCGGAGGTCCGTCCATGACCCGTTCCCTCTCCCGGAGGCGGGCGTTCACGCTGATCGAGCTGCTGGTGGTCATCGCCATCATCGCCGTCCTCATCGGGCTCCTGCTGCCGGCGGTGCAGAAGGTCCGCGAGGCGGCCGCCCGGAGCCAGAGCCAGAACAACCTGAAGCAGCTGTCGCTGGCCTGCCACAGCGCGTGCGACACGATGGGCGCGTTCCCGCCGATCGAGGACATCCACTGGTGCCACAACGGGTCCCTCGGGACGGACTGGAACGTCGGCCCGTGGAAGGCCCAGAAGAACGTCCCCGGGGGCGGGGTCGGGCACTACTCGTTCTACTACTGCCTGTTCCCGTACATCGAGCAGGACGCCCTCCAGGGGAACAAGGTGAACCAGTACTCCGGGGCGGTCCTCCAGACGACCCAGCCGAAGGTGTTCGTCGCCCCCAACGACCCGAGCGTGAAGCGGACGGTGAGCATGCGGACCTACGCCATCGCCGCCGGCGGCCGGCACGAGGTGGCCTGCACCAGCTACTCGCTGAACTACCTAGCCTTCGGCGGCCGGCCCGGGACCAGCCTCGCCACCTGGCCGCCGATCTGGTGGTCCACCAACAACGTCCAGCGTCTGACCGACGGCAGCTCGAACACCGTCCTGTTCGCCGAGCGGATGATGCGGGCCACCACCTACGGGACCACGGACGACGGGCAGGAGCGCGGGGCCACCATCATCTACACCCCCGAGCACCCGGACGGGTTCTGGAACTCGGCCGCGTCCCCCGTCTTCAACAGCGCCAAGCAGGGGCAGAAGTTCCAGGTCGGGGTCAACGCGAACAACGCCGACCCGGACCTGGCTCACGCCTGGTCGGCCGGCGGCATCCTGGTCGGGCTGGGTGACGGGAGCGTCCGCAACGTCACCCCCGGGGTGACCATCGCCACCTGGGCGAACGCCTGCAACCCGTTCGACGGGGGCGTCCTGGGCAACGACTGGTGACCCCCTCCCCGCCCGCGGCGGCCCGGCCGCGGGCGCCCTCCCGGAGACTCCGGATGCCGCGCTCCCTGTTCGCCGCCGGACTGGCGGCCGCCGCCCTCGTTTCCGCCGGCGGGTGCGACTCGCAGCCGGCCTTCGGCGGGGTCCGGGGGACCGTCACCTACGACGGCAGGCCGCTGCCCGCCGGCCAGGTCGTGTTCACCAACGAGGCCGCCACCTTCATGGGGTCCGCGTACCTCAAGGGGGACGGCACGTACGAGGCCAGGAACGTGCCCGCCGGGGCCGTCCTGGTGGCCGTGAAGACCGACGAGTTCCGGGACCAGATCGACGACCGGACGCTCAGGGCGCTGCAGAAGAAGGGCGTCCCGATCGTCGCCCCCGACCCGGCGGTGAAGGGGACGAAGTACATCCCGATCCCGGCCCGGTACGGGGACCCCGCCTCGTCCGGGCTGCGGTTCGAGGTCAAGAAGGACGACGTCACGACGATCGACATCGACCTGAAGAGGTGAGCCGGCGGGGCGGCCCGGGGTACGGGCCGCCCCCGCCCGCGGGTCACTTCGGGGCGTACTTCGGCGGGAGCGGGGTCTTGTCCCCGATCAGGGCGAGCACCACCATCGCCGTCCCGTACCCGGCCGACCGCGGGAACACCCGGTCGTTCCACGTCCCGTCCTTCTCGCGCGTCCGCAGCACCACCTCCAAGAGCTTGTCCCGCTCGGCGGCCCGGTCCGCCTCCGGCAGCAGCTGGATCGCCTGGGCGGCGTACCGGTGGCCGTAGAAGAAGTAGTACGGGGCGATCGAGTACGGGCCGACGTGCGTCCCCTTCTGCTGGTGCCGCTTCTTCAGCTCGTCCCAGTTCGTGTGGAAGTTGGCGAGCGCCGCCCGCGGGGCGTCGGCCGCCCCGCCCCCGAGCAGCAGCAGCGTCACTTCGCAGGCGGGCGACCGGGCCGCCGACCCGGGCAGCCCGTCGCGCGTCTTCCCGCCGGCCGCGTCCCCGGAGTAGGCGAACGCCCCGTCCGCGGCCCGACTCTTCTCCAGCGCCTTGCGGGCGCGGTCGAGTACCGCGTCCGGCACCTTCTCGCCCTGGCTCCGGGCGAGGAGCAACGTCTGCACGACCGGGGCGGTGACGAACGGCGCCTGCTGCCGGCGGGTGGCGTAGTTCCACCCGCCGCCCGGGATCTCCTCCGTCACCAGCGTCTCGACCAGCTTTGCGGCCCACGAATCGACCGCCTTCCCGTGGTCGCCCGCCGCCTTCGCCGCCCGCAGGAAGCAGAAGAACTCCAAGGCGGTGGCGTGGCCCCACACGCGCACGTCGTACGCCTCCTGGGTGCTCGGGGCCATCTTCGGGTCGTCGAGGTGCTTGAGCACGAACGGCACCGCCCTGGCGACGGCCGCCTTCGCCGCCGGGTCGTCCGGGGCGGCGTGGAGCAGCGTCCCGGCGGCCAGCGCCGTCCCGCCGATGCGGTACCCCACCGGGATGTCCCCGCCGACCCGGTACACCCCCTCGTAGGTCCACGACCCGTCCTTCTCCTGCAGTTCAAGCAGTCGCCCGACCGCGGTCTTCAGCACCTCGTCGCGGGACGGGGCGGTCGGCTTGTCCTGGGCGCGGGTCGGGGCGGAAAACGCGAGCACGGCACACAGCGCGACGGTTCGCACGGCGGTACCCTCGGGTGAAGACGTGTCGGGCGGCCGGATGATACCCCGCCGGGCCGGCCGCCCGCAAGGACGAGGTGGGGCCGGTCGGTACATTATCCCCGCTCCGGGAGGTGCCCCGCCGTGATCATCGCCGCCGCCATCCTCGTGTCGCCCGTCGCCGCCGACCCGATCCCGTGGGCCGAGATCCGGGTCGTCGACGCGGCCACCGGCCGCGGCGTCCCGCTGGTCGAACTGGAGACGGTGAACGGCCTCCGGTTCGTCACCGACAACGCCGGCCGGGTCGCGTTCCACGAGCCGGGGCTGATGGGCCGGCCGGTGTTCTTCACCGTCCGCAGCCACGGGTACGAGGTCGCCAAGGACGGGTTCGGGATCGCCGGGGCGAAGGTCACCCCGCAACCCGGGACGCCGGCCGAGATCAAGATCACCCGCAGGAACGTCGCCGAGCGGCTGTGCCGGCTGACCGGGGAGGGGCTGTACCGCGACTCCCTACTGCTCGGCCACAAGACGCCGCTGCCGGACCCGCTGAACCCCGGCCGGGTCGGCGGGCAGGACTCGGTGCAGGCCGCCGTCCACCGCGGCAAGGTCCACTGGTTCTGGGGCGACACCCAGCGGATGGACTACCCGCTCGGGCTGTTCCGCATGGCCGGGGCGACCACGCCGGTCCCCGACGCGAAGGCCGACCCGGCCGGCGGGATCGCGTTCGACTACTTCACCGACCCGAAGACCGGGTTCGCCCGCGCCATGATGCCGCTGCCCGAACGGCCCGAAGGCGTGGTGTGGGTCGGCGCCGTGTTCGTCGTCCCGGACGGGAAGGGGGCCGACAAGCTCGTCGGGCACTACTCGCGGCGGAAAGGGCTGGAGGGGGAATACGAACAGGGGATCGCGGTGTTCGACGACGACAAGGCGGTGTTCGAGGTGGCGAAGCGGCTGCCGCTGACCGAGACGTGGCGGCGGCCGGCCGGGCACCCGATCCTCCACGAGGACGGCGGTACGAAGTGGCTCCTGTTCGGCAGCCCGACGCCGAACGTCCGCGTCCCGGCGACGCTGACGGACGTGCTCGACCCGGCGAAGTACGAGGCGTTCACCTGCGCCGACGGCCCGGGTGCGGGGCCGCGCCTCGCGGCCGACGGGGCGCCGGCGTGGCGCTGGCAGAAGGAGCTGCCGCCGACCGACTCGAAGACCGAACACGGCTGGGTGAAGGGCGGGAAGCTGAAGGCCGAGCACGCCCGGTTCTGCCCGGCCGACGCCGCGGCCCCGGCCGACCGGGTGGTGCTGCACAGCGGGTCGGTGCGGTGGAACGATTACCGCAAGCGGTGGGTGCTGCTCGCCGGGCAGATTGGCGGGAAGGCGTCGTTCCTGGGCGAGGCGTGGTACGCGGAGGCGGCCGCCCCGACCGGGCCGTTCCGGGCGGCGGTGAAGGTGCTGACGCACGACCGGCAGACGTTCTACAACGTCTGCCACCACGCCTTCCTGGACCGGGACGGCGGGCGGGCGGTCCACTTCGAGGGGACGTACACGAACGAGTTCTCCGGCAACCCGGACAAGACCCCGCGGTACAACTACAACCAGGTGCTGTACCGCCTCGACCTCGGCGCCCCGGCGCTCAAGCCGGCGCGGGCGGACTGACGTTCCCGGCCTCCCGGAACCTTCCCGCGGCCGGCGGGTTTGTAACCCACGCCCTCTTCCGGAGCCACCCATGACCGCCGCACGCCTCGCCGCAACCTTCGTCGCCCTCGCCGCCGGCCTCGCGGTCGCCGCCGACCCGCCGGCCCCGGACGTCCGGATGGCCGCCCCCGGGAAGCTGTTGTTCGACGACCCGCTGTCCGCCCCGCTCGGCAAAGACTGGAAGGTCGGGAAGGGGAAGTGGGAGGTGTCCGACGGCGCGGTCCGCGGGGCCGAGGTGAAGGCCGACATGCACGGGGCGGTCGCCCGCCACGACCTGAAGGCGCGTGACGCGGTGGTCGCGTTCTCGTTCAAGCTGGACGGGGCGAAGGTCATCAGCCTGAGCCTGAACGGGGCGAAGGGGCACGTCAGCCGGGTCCGCGTCACCCCGACCGCGCTGAGCGTCCAGAAGGACGACCAAGACGGGAAGAACGGCCCGGACACCGGCGCCGTGCTCGACACCGTCCCGACCACGGTCAAGCCGGGCGAGTGGCACACCCTGGTGGTCGAGCTGCGCGGCCCGGACATCCTCGCCACCCTGGACGGCAAGCACACCGCCTTCGGCTCGCACCCGGCGATCGACGCCGACAAGGCGAACTTCGGCCTGACGGTGGCCGGGGAGACGGCGTCGTTCAAGGGGCTGCGGGCGTGGGAGGCGACCGGCCCGGCGAAGGACTGGGACGCGACCAAGGCGAAGCTGCTCGAAGGCCGTAAGAAGTGATCGCACATGGCGGCCGGTAAACCGGCCGCCATGTGAGCCAACGACCCCCACCCCTCCCCACCGGAGCACCCATGACCCGCCTCGCGCCCGCCGCCCTCCTCGGGCTGTTCCTGTCCGCCGCCGGCGCCCAGGACCCGAAGGACAACCCGGCCGTCAAGCCGATCAACCGCGACGTCCCGCGGCACAAGCAGTTCCTCGAGATCGTGAAGGAGGGCAAGGGGGACGTGATCTTCCTCGGCGACTCCATCACCCAGGGCTGGGAGGGGGCCGGGAAGAAGGCGTGGGCCGACACGTTCGCCCCGATGAAGGCGGTCAACCTCGGGATCGGCGGGGACCAGACCGGGCACGTCCTGTGGCGGATCACCGAGGGGAAGGAGCTGGACCCGCTGAAGCCGAAGGCGGCGGTCATCATGATCGGCACCAACAACACCGGCGCCCACTCGGCCGAGCAGATCGCCGGCGGGATCAAGGCGATCGTCGAGGAGCTGCGGAAGCAGAAGCCGGAGATGAAGATCCTGGTGCTCGGCGTGTTCCCGCGTCAGGGCCCCGGTGTGAAGAAGGAGGACCCGGCCGCCCCGGCGGACAAGCTGAACCCGAAGATCAAGGAGATCAACGCGATCGTGTCCAAGCTCGCGGACGGGAAGCACGTCTTCTACAAGGACATCGGCGAGAAGTTCCTGAACAAGGACGGGGCGCTGGAGCGGAAGGTGATGCCGGACCTGCTGCACCTCAGCCCCGAGGCGTACGAGATCTGGGCGGCCGCGATCAAGGACGACGTGGCGAAGCTGCTGAAGTGACGACCGACCTGAGCGGGGGGCGTGAGCCCCCGTGTCGCTCCGGCACACAGGGGGCTCACGCCCCCCGCTCGGCTCTGACGTTACCGCGCCGGGTGCAGCACCAGGTCGAACGTCGGCCGCGTCTTCCCGCCCCGGAACGTCACCCCCGCCTTCGAGAACGCGATCCGGTCCGGGTGCCGCGGGTCGCGCTCCCACCGGCACGACACGGCCACGATCGCGTGTTCCGACAGCGGCTTCACCTCGCCGGGGTCGCTCACCCCGTTCCCGTTCGCGTCGTGCCACAGGGCCAGCCCGGCGAGTTCCGCCCCGGTCAGCTTCCCGTCCCGGTCGTCGTCCAGCGCCGCGAGCGCGTCGTACCCGGTCTCCCAGAACAGCCAGAAGGTGACGCCGCCGAACAGTTGCAGGGCCGAGGTCACCTTCCCGGTGTGCTTCGGGTCGTGCACCAGCCACGCGGCGTCGCGCGTCACCCACGTCCAGTTCTTCCGCAGCCCGGTCCCGTCGGCGTCGAACGCGACCGCCGCGGACCGGTCTTCGAGGTCGGCGGCGGCAAGCCCGTCGCGCAGGGGGATCGCGACCGGGGTGACCGGGCGGGGCAGCTTGTTCAGCTTCTCGGCCCGCTCCTTGAGCGTGGCGATCTCGGCCTTGTCCTTCTCCGCGTCGAGCAGCGGGATCAGGTACCCGGCCCCCTCGGCGGTGACGGTGTGCCCGCCGAACCCGCCGGCCTTCAGGTCCTTCTCCTTCTCCCACCCCTTCTCGACCACCTTCCGCAGGGCGGCGACGGCGTCCGCCTTCTTGTCCGTCTGCGACAGCAGCCACGCCCGCCCGAGCTGCGCCCGCAGGTCGTCCGGGGCCAACTCGACCGCCTTGTCGTACAGCGCCAGGGCCTTCCCCAGGTGCCCCTGAGCCGCCTTCAGCTTCTCCTTGTCCTCGACCTTCTCGACCTTCGCGAACGGGACCAGCTTCGGCTCGTACCCGAACCACGGGCCGGCCCCCGGCCGCTTCGGGTCGACCGGCACCTCGTCGGACCGGAGGGCGTACGCCATCGCGTGGACCCGGGCCAGGTTCAGCACCGCCGCGGCGCTCTTCGGGTCCTTCTCGACCGCCTCCTGGAGGTTCTTGGTCAGCCGCTCGACCGGCACCTTCTCGGCGTCGACGCGCATGAAGATGGCCGGGGCGGGCGCGGCGGACAGGGCGAACAGGCCGGCCGCCAGGGCCGGCGCGAGGCGCGGTACGGACATGGGTGCTCCCGGGTCGGGCGGGATTCGGGCGAACCGGATGATACCCCGCCGGCGGCGGGCGTGTAAACTGTCCGGCGGCCCGCCCCGTTACACCCGGAGCCTCCCCGATGACCACCCGCCGCCAGTTCCTCGCCGCGTCCGCGCTGACCCTCACGGGGGGCTTACGCCCCCCGCTCGGTTCCGCCATCGACCCGGTGAAGCGGCCGTCCGACAAGCCCGACCTGAAGCTCAGCCTCGCCGCGTACAGCTACCGCCAGGCGCTCGACCTGAAGAAGCCGACGATGACCCTGTTCGAGTTCATCGACCTGGCCGCCGACCTGCCGCTCGACGCGGTCGAGCTGACGTCGTACTTCTGGGCCGAGCAGACGGACGCCTACGCCGAGAAGCTGAAAGACCACGCGGCGAAGAAGAAGCTGGCCGTGTCCGGGGTGCCGGTCCGGAGCGACTTCTGCCAGGCGGACCCGGCCAAGTGGAAGGCGGACGTGCAGTCCGTCAAGGACTGGACCGCCCGGGCGGCGAAGGCCGGGGCGAAGACCGTCCGCATCTTCGCCGGGGCGGTGCCGAAGGGCGACACGCTGGAGGCGGCGCAGAAGCGGGTGATCGCGGCGCTGGAGGAGTGCTGCCCGGTAGCGGAGAAGCTCGGGGTGGCCCTCGCCCTGGAGAACCACGGCGGGATCACCGACACCCCTGAGCACCTGCTCGACCTGGTCAAGCCGGTGAAGAGCCCGGCCCTCGGGGTGAACATCGACACCGGGAACTTCAAGACGCCCGACCCGTACGCGGACATCGCGAAGATCGCCCCGTACGGGGTGGTCGCGCAGGTGAAGACCGAGGTGTCCCCGGGCGGGAAGACCCAGGAGGCGGACCTCGCCCGGGTGGTGAAGATCCTGAAGGACGCGAACTTCCACGGGTACGTCGCGCTCGAGTACGAGGCGAAGGAGGACCCGAAGGTCGCCGTCCCGAAGCACGTCAAGGAGTTGCGGAAGCTGATCGGGTGAGCGGCCCGGGGCTCAGCGGCCGAACCGCTGCAGCCCCCGCGCCGGCAACGGCCACACCACCGGCGGCCCCGCCACCGCCGGCTCGGCCGGCAGGACGGGGGCGGGAAGGGCCGTGACCACGACCGGGGGCCGGCGGACCGGCACCGGGTCGATGCGCCTCCCGCCGATCCGGGGCAGGTAGATGGACGGGGCGTAGCCCGAGGTCCGGGACGGGAACGGTTCGACCGCGGGGACGAGCGGGGAGTAGCCGAAGTTGCTCCCGATCGGCGGCAGCGGGCCGCCCGGGAGGGTCCACGCGTTGCCGTGAAAACTCTGGGCCGTCGCGCCCCCCCCCGCCAGGGCGACCACGGCCACCGACCACCCGAAGACGCGCCGGCGCATGTCAGCAGCCCTCCCGACGACGGTGTGACGACGCACCCGCGATATCGACCCGCCCCGCCCGCGGCGGACAACCTTCCGGCGCGGCCGGAGTGGGCCGGCCGCGCCGGCGTTGGGGTGCGACCGGTCGGGCCGGTCGCAGCGGGGCCGCGCCGGCCGCCGGCTCACCACCGCAGCCCGAGCCGGTTCCGCAGCCGCGGGGCCGTTGTCGTCGTGGCGACCGTCCGCACCGCGGTGCCGCCGGCCGTCGGGTTCGCCGACCGGAAGATGTGCTGGGTGTTCGTCCCGCCGGTCCCGTTCGGGGTCACCACCGTCCCGTCGAAATGCTTCTGCCCGGTCACGCTGTCCACCCAGGCGTACCCCTGCTTGTACCCGACGATCTGGCCGTACGGGCCGTACACCGGGTGGCTCTCCCAGTGCAGCGACCCGTTCGCCATGCTGGCCGTCCGCCACGGGCTGAACGCGCTGTCGTAGACGGTGGCCCCGGCGGTGTTCACCCCGCCCCACGGGGTCACCCCGGTGATCTGGGTCGGGGTCGAGTAGACCGGGTACGACGGGGTGTAGGGGTACGGGTTGTAAGGGTAGGGGTTGTACGGGTACGGGTTGTACGGCGGGAAGTAGGGCATGACCGCGTGCGGGGTGTACCCGTGGTAGTGGTACACCTGCGGCATCACCCGGACGCCGGTCTGGGCGGCGACGGGGGCGGCCGCGAGCAGGGCGGCGGACAGGGCGAGGGCGGGACGGGTCATGTCGCGTTTCCGGGGGAGGGTCCGTCCGTCGGTTTAGTGTTCGAGTCCCAGCTCGGCGAGGATCAGGTCCTTCACGGCGGTCATCGGGACGCTGTCCCCGGGCTTCGGGCCGTGGCCGATCAGGACCGGCCGGTCCTGGTTGCCGGCGGCCGCCAGCCCGTGGCTGCCGCGGACGATCCCGGGGTCGAGCGGGACGACGTCCATCGTCATCCGGAACCCCAGCTTCTTCTGGACGAGCCGCCGGGCGGCGTGCAGCTTCGGGAGCCACAGCTTCGGGTCGAAGAACAGCTCGCACGGGTCGAACCCGGGCTTGTGGTGGATGGCGACCGCCCGGGCGTAGTCCGGGGCGCGGCGGTCGTCGAGCCAGAACGGGTAGGCGAACCAGGCGTCCGGGTCGGCGAGCAGGACCACGTCCCCGGCGCGGGAGTGGGCGAGCCGGAGTTCGGCCCGCCGGTCCCCGCACAGCACCCGGGCGACGCCGGGGAGCGGGGCGAGGGTGTCGCGGACGTACAGGACGTCGTCCGGGTTGCGGACGTAGACGTGGGCGAGCTGGTGGTCGCAGACGGCGAACGCGCGCGACCCGTACAGGTCGAGCTGCTCCCCGAACGGCCCGTCCCGCACCTCCAGGAACCCGCGCTGCCGCAGGGCCCGGTTCGGCAGCACCGGCTTCGACACGTCGCAGTGTCCGTACTCGCTCACCACCCACACCCGCGCCCCGAGTTCCCGCGCCGCGTCGAGGAGCGGGGCGGCCGCGTCGTCCAGTTCCTTCACGCACTTCGGCATGTCGGTGCCGGCCGGGCCGAACCGCTGCGGGTCGTAGTCGAGGTGCGGGAGGTAGACGAGGGTGAGGTCGGGCTTGCGGTCGCGGACCACCTGCGCCGCCGCCGCCGCGATCCACTCGGTGCTCGCCTTCCCGGCCATCGGCCCCCAGAACGCCGGGAACGGGAACGGCCCGAGCCGCCGCTCCAGCTCGTCCGCCACCTTCGTCGGGGTGCCGGCGATCCCGAACGCCTTGTTCCCGTCCACCGCGTAGTGCGGCTTCGGGGTGACCGACACGTCGACCGCGGCCCCCTGGTTGAACCACCAGAACAGCTTGGCGGAGGTGAACGGCCGGCGGCGGTCGCGGGCCCGCTGCCGGGCCGTCTCGTAGAACGGCTCGCCCGCGATCAGCCGGTTGCACTGCTGCCAGAACCGGACCTCGTTGGTGGACTTGTACAGCCACCCGTTGGCGACCACCCCGTGCTCGTCCGGCATCTTCCCGGTGAGCAGCGTCGCCTGGGCGGTGCAGGTGACGGCCGGCAGCACCTCGGGCATGTCGGCGACCCACCCGGCGGCGGCGACGGCCTTCAGCCGCGGGGCGTGTTGCAGCAGCCGGGGCGTCAGGCCGACCGCGTTGACGAGTACGACGGGTTGCATCCCCCTATCATTAGCGACAACCCACCGACCAGGAACCACACCATGCAAACGCGGCGGCTCGGCAACTCGGACTTGCGGATCACCCCGGTCGGGTTCGGGGCATGGGCGATCGGCGGCGGGGGGTGGGCGTTCGCCTGGGGCGCCCAGGACGACGCCGAGAGCGTGGCCGCCATCCGCGAGGCCCTCGACCTCGGGGTCAACTGGATCGACACCGCCGCCGTGTACGGCCTCGGCCACTCCGAGGAGGTGGTGGCGAAGGCGCTGGAAGGCGTCGCGAACCGGCCGTACGTGTTCACCAAGTGCGCCCGGGTGTGGGACGAGAACCGGCAGATCGGCAAGTCGCTGAAGGCGGACAGCATCCGCCGGGAGTGCGAGGCGAGCCTGCGGCGGCTGAAGGTGGACGCGATCGACCTGTACCAGATCCACTGGCCGGAGCCGGACGAGGACATCGAGGAGGGGTGGCAGGCGGTGCTGAAGCTCCGCGACGAGGGGAAGGTGCGGTGGGTCGGGGTGTCGAACTTCTCGGCCGAGCAGATGGCGCGGGTGGCGAAGTTCGGGCCGATCACCTCGCTCCAGCCGCCGTACTCGATGGTCCGCCCCGAGATCGAGGCCGACGTCTTGCCGTACTGCGAGGCGAACGGGATCGGGGTGATCGCGTACTCGCCGATGGCGAGCGGGCTGTTGACCGGGGCGATGACCCGGGAGCGGGTGGCGGCGATGCCGGCGGACGACTGGCGGAAGGAGAAGAACCGGCACTACCAGGAGCCGCTGCTGACGCGGAACCTGAACCTGGTCGAGCTGCTGCGGGCGGTCGGCGGCCGGCACGGGAGGTCGCCGGGCGAGGTGGCGGTGGCGTGGGTGCTGCGGCACCCGGCGGTGACGGCGGCGATCGTCGGGGCGCGGCGGCCGGGGCAGCTGCGGGGGACGGTCGGGGCGGCCGACTGGCGGCTGACCCCGGCAGAGGTGGACGAGATCGACGCCTTCCTGAAGGCGAACCCGGGGTGACCGGAAGGTAGCAGGCACACTCGGTGTGCCGTTCGCTGGCGGCACACGGAGTGTGCCTGCTACGTGGCCGGGCCGCCGGGACCGAAGAACATGCCGCACGACGCGGCGACGTCGAACCCGACCCGCGGGATCACCCCGACCCGGGCGGCCGGCAGCCGCTCCCGGTAGATCGCCGCGTTCCGCTCGACCACCGCGTCCGGCGGCTCGACCCCGTGCCGGGCGGGGTCGTGCGGGTTGTACCGGACGACGTTCACGTTCACCGCCAGCCCCCGCTCCTCGACCGCGTCACACACCGCGTGCACGTCCCCCTCGGCGTCGTTCTCCCCGGCGATGTAGGCGTGGTGCAGGGTGACGATCTTCTGGCTGCTCCGCTGCCACGCCGCCAGCCGGTCGAGCGCCGCGTCGGCCGGCAGCGCCTTCGGCAGCCACCGGCGGCGGAACCGCTCGCTCACGCTGTACACCGAGTAGTGGATCTCCGGGTGGTGGACGACGAAGACGTCTTCGAGGGGCCGGTCGCCGAGGTCGCGCGGGTAGATCGTGGAGACCAGGTGGCGGGGCCGCAGGCCGAGGGCCACGGCCAGCCGCGACAGCTCCCCGAGCAGGGCGTCGCCGTCGGCCAGCAGCACCCGGCTCGCCAGCGGCTCGCCCCGGGCCATGAAGTTGAAGTGGACGGTCCGGGCCGGGTCGGCCGCCCGGCGGTAGTGGGCCAGCACCGTCTCCGCCTGCTCGACCAGCTCCCCGACCGTCGCGTCCCGGTGCGCGGTCTGCCCGGTCGCCGTCAGGTGGCACATCCGGCACGCCTGGGCGCACCCGGTCTGGGACGACAGGTAGACGACGAAGTAGTCCCGGCAGCGGCGGACGTACCGGGCCTCCAGCCGGCCGACGTCGGCCGGGCGGTCCCAGTTGACCGAGGCGTCCTGGGCGCTCGGGTGGGCGGTGAACCCGGCCCCGGGGAAGAGCGGGAGCTGCATGCCGACCATTCTCCCGCCGGGCCGGCCGGTTTCAAGCGGCGGAGGTGGCAGGCCGCCGGGCCGCCGGTTACACTCGCCCCATGACGACCGAGGCGCCGCCGGACGAGGCCCGCCACCGGCTGCTGGAGGGCGTCCTCCTGCGGCTGGCCCGGCGGCCGGACGCCGGCCGGTTCGTCCTCCGGGGCGGCCTGCTCCTGCGGCACTGGTTCCGGCCGCTGCCCCGCCCTGCGGAGGATCTCGACCTGATCGCCGACTTCCCGTTCTCGGTCGAGGACACCGCCCGCCGGGTCCTCCCCGCCCTGGCCGACGGCGCGGTCGCCGACGGGTCGGCGTTCGACCCCGACGGGGTGCGGTGCGAAGGGATCTGGCTCGACTCGTGCAACCCCGGCGTCCGCGTCTTCGCTTCCGGAACCGCGGGCGTGGGCGGGGTCGAGGCCGACTTCCACATCGACGTCACCTTCGGCCCGCCGCCGCGGCCGGCCCCGGTGCTCGCCACGCTCCCGACGGCGTGCGGCGACCCGGTCCGGGTGCGGGCGTGCCGGCCGGAGGCGGTCGCCGGGCACAAGGTGCAGGCGCTGTGGCACCGCGGGCTGCTCGGGTGGCGGCCGAAGGACCTCCACGACCTCCGCCTGCTGCTCGCCCGGGTGCCGACCGATCCGGGGGACCTCGGCCGGGCGGTGGCCGCGTACCTGGCCGACGTCGGGGCGACCGCGGCCGACGGCCGGGCGCTGTTCGGGCCGGCGGGTTGGTGGGGGACGAAGACCGCCTCGGCCCGGTGGCGCGACTTCGCCGCGGCGTCCGGGGGGCGGGGCGTGCCGGGGGACGTGGCCGCGGTCGCCGCCGAGGTGGCCGCCCGGCTGGCCCCGGCCCTGGAGGGGCTGCCATGACCGGCCCGGACCGCGGCCTCCTCGCCGCCATCGTCGCCGACGTCGACGAGGACACCCCGCGGCTGGCCTACGCCGACTGGCTGGACGAGCACGACCGGCCGGAGCGGGCCGAGTTCGTCCGGGTGCAGGTCGGGCGGGCCCGGCTGCCGGCCTGGGACCCGGAGCAGGTGCGGCTGCGGCTCCGGGAGGCGGAGCTGCTGAAGGCGCACGGGGAGGGGTGGCTGGCCGAACTGCCGGCGGTCGAGGGGGCGCGGTGGGAGGGGTTCCGCCGCGGGGTGGTGGCCGAGGTGTCGTTCGCCAGCTTCGAGGCGATGCGGCGGGGGGTCGGCGCCTGCCGGGCGGTCGCCCCGGTCGAGGCGGTGACCGTCCGCTGGCCGCGCCGCCGCGAGGGCCAGAGGGCCGCCCCGCCGGTCGCCGAGCTGCGCGAGCTGGTCCTCACCGGGCGGCCGGAGAGCCAGGAGGTGGTCGGCTGGCTGGCCGACTCCCCGCAGCTCGCCACGATCCGGACGCTGACGGCCCGCGGGCTGTGGCCGGAGGGGCTGGCCCGGCTGGTCGCGTCGCCGCACCTCCGCGGGCTGCGGGCGCTGCGGCTGCCGGGGAACAGCCTCGGGAACGCCGGCATCACCGCCCTGGTCGGGGCCGCGGCCCTGTCATCGCTGGAGGAGCTCGACCTGTCCGGGCGGGGCGTGTCGGAGCGGTACCGGGAGGACCCGGTCGTCCGCTCCCCCGGGGCGGAGGCGCTGGCCGCCTGGGCCGGGCTGGCGTCCGTCCGCTCGCTCGACCTGTCCGGTAACGACCTCGGCCGGCCCGGGCTGCGGGCGCTGCTCCGGTCGCCGAACGCCGCCGGGCTGAAGGCCCTGTCCCTCCGCGGCGCCCGGCTGGACGGGCAGGCGATGGCCGAGTTCGACACCGCCCAGCGCGGGCTCCGGCTGGACTCGGTGGACCTCGGGGAGAACGTGCTGAAGGACCTCGGGGCGGAGTACGCCGCTCTCGTCCCGTGCCTCCAGGAGTTGAAGGGGCTGCGGCTCGACCGGTGCGAGGTGACCCGGGCCGGCGCCCAACTGTTCGCGAAGAAGGCGAAGTTCCTCGGCGGCCTGCGGTCGCTGGACGTCGGCCACAACCACTTCGGCCCGGCCGGGCTCGGGGCGCTGCTGGCCCGGCGGTCGCCGTCGCTGCACACTCTCCGTGTGGCGGACAACGACCTGCACGACGAGGGGGCGGAGCTGCTGGCCGGGTCGCCGGCCTCCGACCCGCTGCTGGAAGTCGACCTGAGCTGGAACGGGCTGCGGGCCGCCGGGGCCGAGGCGCTGGCCGAGTCGCGGCACCTCCGCTCGCTCGTGATCCTGCGGCTGACGGACAACCCGGTCGGCGGGCCGGCGGCGGCCGCCCTGAAGGCGTCGCCGCTCGGCCGCCGGCTGAGCGTGCTGGAGCTGTCCGACCAGCCGCCCGCCTCCGAGGACGGCGAACCGATCCCTTTCTGACCCCGGTGCCCGATGACCTTCCGGCTGTTCCTCCTCGCCGCCCTGTTCGCCCCGGCCCCGGCGCCCGCCCAGGCGCCGCCACCGCCGCCGAAGCTCGACCCCGCGGCGGCCGAACTCCGCGACTCCGTCAAGGCCCACTACACGAAGTTCGAGTACATGGTCCCGATGCGCGACGGGGTCAAGCTGTTCACCGCCGTGTACGTCCCGAAGGACGACGCGAAGACCTACCCGGTCCTCCTCATGCGGACGCCGTACGGCTGCCAGCCGTACGGCCCCGACAAGTACCCCGACGCCCTCCGGCCCGGCGAGCGGTACGTGAAGTCCGGGTACATCTTCGCCTACCAGGACGTCCGCGGGCGGTGGGCGTCGGAGGGCGAGTTCGTCAACGTCCGGCCGCACAACCCGGCCAAGAAGGGCAAGGAGACCGACGAGAGCAGCGACACCTTCGACACCGTCGAGTGGCTGCTGAAGCACGTCCCGGGGCACAACGGGAAGGTCGGCCAGTGGGGCATCTCGTACCCCGGGTTCTACGCCGTCTGCGGGATGGTCGACGCCCACCCGGCGATGAAGGCGGTGTCCCCGCAGGCTCCGGTCATGGACTGGTTCGTCGGCGACGACTTCCACCACAACGGCTGCCTGTTCCTGCCCCACTGCTTCAACTTCATGGCCGGGTTCGGCAAGGCCCGGCCGGAGCCGACCAAGAAGTTCGGCCGGCCGGCGTTCGAGCACGGCACCCCCGACGGGTACCAGTTCTTCCTCGACATGGGGCCGCTCAAGAACGCCGACGCGAAGCACTACAAGGGCGAGATCGCGTTCTGGAACGAGGTGATGGCCCACCCGGACTACGACGACTTCTGGAAGGCCCGCAACCTCCGCCGGCACGTCAAGAACGTGAAGCCGGCAGTGCTGACCGTCGGCGGGTGGTTCGACGCCGAGAACCTGTTCGGGGCGCTGGAGACGTTCAAGGCGGCGGAGGCGAGCAGCCCGCCCAAGCACAACCACCTGGTGATGGGGCCGTGGGTCCACGGCGGGTGGAACCGGCAGGACGGGGATAAGCTCGGGGACGTGTCGTTCAACGCGAAGACCGGCCCGTTCTACCGCGACACGATCGAGTTCCCGTTCTTCGAGCACCACCTGAAGGGCGTCGGCGAGGCGAAGCACCCGAAGGCGTGGGTGTTCGAGACCGGCACCAACCGCTGGCGGAAGTTCGACGCCTGGCCGCCGAGGCAGGCGGCGCCGCACGCGTACACGCTCTTCGGGGGCGGTGAACTCCTCGCCCCGAGCCCCTTCAACCGATCGAACGGTGTTTTCGACCCCGGCTATGACGAGTTCGTGTCCGACCCCGCCCGGCCGGTCCCGTACCTGAACAAGACCACGATCGGGATGGCCCAGGAGTACATGACCGCGGACCAGCGGTTCGCGGCCCAGCGGCCGGACGTGCTCGTCTACCGGACGCCGCCGCTGACGGAAGACCTGACCGTCGCCGGCCCGGTCGAGGTGGAGTTGTACGTCAGCACCACCGGGACCGACGCCGACTGGGTGGTGAAGCTGATCGACGTGTACCCGGATGACTTCCCCGACCCGGACCCGAACCCGGCCGGGGTGCGGATGGGCGGGTACCAGCAGTTGGTGCGTGGGGAGCCGTTCCGCGGGAAGTTCCGCGACGGGTTCGAGAAGCCGGTGCCGTTCAAGCCGGGCGAGGTGGCGAAGGTCAAGTTCGCGATGCCGGACGTGCTGCACACGTTCCGCCCCGGCCACCGGCTGATGGTGCAGGTCCAGTCGACGTGGTTCCCGCTGGTGGACCGCAACCCGCAGACGTTCTGCGACATCAACCGGGCGGACGAGGCGGCGTTCCGGAAGCAGACGCACCGGGTGTTCCGTGACACCGACCACCCGTCGAAGATCACTCTGCGTGTGGTGAAGTGAAGCGGGCCGCAGGGGCCGCCCTCCGTGGCGGCCCGCCCCCCACCAATCCGCCTCCGGAACACCCTCCAATTTCGGCCGCATGATCCGACACGTCGCCAGGTTCCGACGCGCTGTCGGAATAAGTAGATTCCGTGAAGAATCGGTGTTGAAACCGGGTGGGAGTGAGTTAAGGTGTATTTTCGTTGCGGGTCGCGCACCCGCGTTTCGCCCGGTCACGATCGAAGTCCGAGGACACCGGAGTGGCAACAGTCGTCGAACCGCGCACGGTCCGGGATCACGCGCACCCCGATGCGGCCTTCGCGGCCGGGCACCCCGGCGAGGCCGGGTTGACGCTGTCGGCGGCGGCCGGGGCGGTGGTCGGGGCGGTGGTCGGGACGGAGGTGGGGGTCGGGTTCCCCGAGCTGTACGGCAGCCTGGGGACGATTCTGGGCAGCGGCCTCGCGGCCGTCGCGTGGGGGGCGATCGCCGCCCTCCGTTCGGTGCGCGGCGAGCGGGGGTGAGGGCCGGGAACGGGAGGGCGGGGGATGACGGACGACGGGTGGTTCGCCGAGCTGGACGGGGTGGACGCGGACTTCCGCCGGATGGCCGCGCGGACCGAGGGGGCGCTGGCCGACGCGGTCGGGGCGGTCCTCGGCCGGGACCCGGAGCGGGCCGCCCGGGTGGCCGCCGGGGAGCCCGCCCTCGACGAGATGGAGTGCCGGCTCGAGGACCGGTGCTACCGCATCCTGCTCCTGTTCCACCCGGTCGCCCGGGACCTCCGGCAGGTCACCGCGGTCGCCCGGATGGCGGCCGAGCTGGAGCGGATCGGGGACCTGGCGGCCGGGGTCGCCGAGCGGGCCGCGGCGCTGGCCGCGCTCCCCCCGTACCCGGTCCCGGCCGGCCTCGCCCCGCTGGCCGCGGCGGCGGCCGAGTCGGTCCGGGCCGCCGTCGACGCCTACCTCCGCCGCGACCCGGCGTCGGCCCGCGCGGTGTGCCGCGGCCGGTCGGCGGTGGTCGCCCTCGGCGGGGCGGTGGCGGGCGAACTGGCGGGGCGGATGAAGGCCGACCCGGCGGCGGTCGAGCCGGGGCTGAACCTGATCGCGGTGGTCCAGTACCTCCGGCGGGTGGCCGAGGTGGCGACCAACCTGGCCGAGGACGCCGTCTTCCTGGCCGAGGGCCGGAGCATCCGCCACCACTGGGACGGGGCGTGCCTGTCCGGGGCGGGGTGACGGGTCACCCGCCGGCGGCCGCCTTCGTTTTGGCCAGCCCGGTCTTCGCCACCGCCTGCGGGTCCTGCTTCCAGTACTCCCGGTTGAACAGCTCCAGCGACACATACCCGGCGTACCCCATCGCCCGCAGCGCCGCGAACACCTCCTTCAGCGGGGCGACCCCGTCCCCGGGGTACACCCGGTCGGCGTCCGCGATCTTCTCCCGGTCGATCTTCGGGTAGTCGTTCAGGTGGAAGATCCCGACCGCCTTCCCGGCCATCAGCCCGAGGCCGGCGAAGTCGGACCCGCCCTTGTACAGGTGGTACACGTCCGGCAGGACGCACCCGGCGGCGTCCCCGCACTCGGCCGCCACGCACAGCGCCTCGCCGAGCCGCCGGAGCGTCTTCGAGAACCCCCACACCTCGACCACCGGGGTCACCCCCATCGTCTTGCCGAGGTCGAGCAGCGCCCGGTAGCGGTCGGCGGCGGCGACGAGGTCGACCACCGGCTGGGTGAACTTCGGGTCGTCGCGCTTGCTCTGCCCGCCGGTCGCCCCGACCGGCGGGGCCGCGACCCGCGGGCTGCCGACCTCGGCCGCCCACCCCATGTCCCGCTTCGCCTGCTCGAGCCCCTTCTTCCGCCGCTCCGGGTCCTCCACGATCCACTCGGCGAACCCGATCACGTCGGCCACCTTCAGGCCGGCGTCGGCGACCCGCTTGGCGATGTCCTTGGTGGTGCCGCCGGCCTTCAGGTGGGCGTCGATCTCGCTCACCCACGGCTCGATCGCGTCGTACCCGGCCTTGGCGGCGATGTCGATGAGTTCAGGCAGCGGGCGGGACTTGCCGTCCTTGTCGCGGACGGTGCTGGTGTTCAGGCAGAACCCGAACGCCGGCTTGGCGGGTCCCGGGTCTGGGGCGGCCGCGGCGGCGTTCGCGGCGGCGGCGGTGCCGGCGACCCTGGCGAGCCAGGTGCGGCGGGAGACGGGCTCGGTGGACATGGGACACCCGTGCGGGGTAAGGTGGGCGGTGCCCAGCGACGTTCCGGAGGGCTCCCCGACATGATGCCGACCCTGCTCCTCGCCGTCCACCTCGCGGCCGGCCAGCCGCCCGCCTACCCGCGGGCCGACCTGCTGGTCGAGGCCGACGACCCGAAGCTGGCGAAGGAGTTCCACGTCCTCGACGCCCGGCCGGCGGAGAAGTACGCCGCCGGCCACGTACCCGGGGCGGTGCCCGTGGACGCCGGGGCGTGGTCGAAGGCGGTGGTCGCCGGGAAGGCGGACGCGGCGTTCTGGAGGGCCGAACTGGCGAAGGCCGGGGTCGGCCCGAAGCGGCCGGTGGCGGTGTACGCCGACGACGCCCGGGACGCCGCCCGGGTGTGGTGGATGCTAAAGTACGCCGGGGTGCCGGACGCGCGGGTCGTGAACGGCGGGTGGCAGGCGTACACGGCGACGAAACTGCCGGTGCAGAAGGAGGCGGTGGCCGCGACCGCCGAGCCGCACGACTGGAAGCCGGCGGCCGACCGGCTGGCGTCGAAGGACGACGTGCTCGCCCGGCTCAAGGCCGGCGGCATCCTGGACGCCCGGTCGGCCGGCGAGTTCGCCGGCGAACAGAAGCTACAGAACAAGAAGGCCGGGTGCGTGCCGGGGGCGGTCCACGTCGAGTGGTCCGACTTCCTCGACCCGAAGACCGGGAAGTACCTCCCGCCGCCGGACCTGATCAAGCTGGTGAAGGACCGGAAGGTGGACCTGGACCGGCCGAGCATCACGTACTGCCAGGGCGGCGGGCGGGCGGCGGTGGCCGCGTTCGGGCTAGAGCTGGCCGGGGCGAAGGACGTGCGGAACTACTACCTGAGCTGGGGCGAGTGGGGGAACGACCCGGACACCCCGGTCGAGGTGAAGAAGAAGTGACTGGGCGCGGGGCGTCACCCGAACAGGGCCGCCTCCGCCACCAGCCCGGGGCCGAACCCGAGGGCGACGCACGGCCGCGGGGCGCCGGCCTTGCGGAGCCGGTCGAGGACGAACAGGACGGTCGGGCTGGACATGTTCCCGTAGTCGGCGAGCACCCCGCGGGACGCGGCCAGGGCGTCGGCCGGCAGCCCCAGCCCCTCCTCGACCGCGGCCAGCACCTTCGGCCCGCCCGGGTGGACCGCCCAGCTCCCCACGTCCGACAGTGACAGCCCGTTGTCGCCGAGCCACGCGGCGAGCCACGGGCGGACCGCGTGGGCGATCAGCCCGGGGACGCGGCGGGACAGCGTCATCTCGAACCCGTGGTCGCCGACCGCCCACGCCATGTCGCCGGCCGAGTCCGGGATCAGGCACGACCCGGACGCGAGCAGCCGCCACGGCGAGCGGGGGGCGTCAGCCCCCTGATCCGTCATCAGATCAGGGGGCTGACGCCCCCCGCTCGCCGCGCTCCCGGCGACCGCGGCCGCCCCGTCGGCGAAGAGGGCGTTGGCCACCAGCTTGTCGGCGGCGCTGCCGTAGTAGTAGTGCAGGCTGCACAGCTCGACGGCGCACAGCAGCACCCGGGCGGCCGGGTCGGCGGCGAACGCGGCCGCCACCCGCAGCCCGTTCAGCGCCCCGTGGCAGCCCATGAACCCGACGTGCGTCCGCTCGACTGTCGGCCGCAGCCCGAGGCCGGTGATGAGGGCGAGGTCCACCCCCGGGGCGGCGAACCCGGTACACGACACCGTCACCAGGTGCGTCACCGACCCCGGGGCGAACCCGGCCTCCGCGAGCGCCGGCCGGGCGGCCCGCAGGGCGAGCGGCCCGGCCTCCTCGGCGTACACCCGCATCCGCTCCGCGGTCGTCGGCCCGACCCCGTCGTTGTCCGCCGTCGGGAGGAACGGGGACCCGGTCCCGGCCGTCCCCCCGAGAACGTCCCGCACGACCGGCCCGCCGATCACCTGGTGCCGCCGCCCGATCCCGCTCCCGGCGTACACCGGCCCGAGCCAGGACGAGGTGCGGACGTCCGGCCCGGCGAGCCGGCGGGCGACCCCGAGGCCGTCGTCCGGGGTGAGGTGGTCCGGCGGGACGGCGGTGCCGAGGCCGAGGACGGCGAAGCTCATGCGCGGGCCACGCGGGGCAGGGGGGACGGGCGGTTCAGGGCGGACACGACCGGGCGGGCCGCGGCCGGGAACAGGCTGAGGGCGCGGACCGCGGCCCGCGTCAGGAGCGGGGACCGGAGCACCCGCGACACCGCCCGGCAGACCCGCTGCCGGCGGCCGACCGCCCGGCGGTGGGCGGCCTCCCACTCGGCGGCGAGGCGGTCGTCCCACCGGTCGGCGGCGCGGGCGGCGATCGGGGCCAGCGCCGCGGCCGACGCCACCGCCCACGCCATCCCCTCGCCGGTGAACGGCTCGACGTAACCCGCCGCGTCCCCGACGACGAACAGCCGGTGGCCGGCGAGGCGGGCCGGTCGGCGGGTGAGGGCGGGGGTGCCCTTCCAGGGTGCGGTGGTGAAGCCGTCGGGGATCGGCCAGCCGACCTCGCGGAGGATCGTCTCGGCCGCCGGGCCGGGGCCGCCCTCCGCCCGCACGAACGCGACGTCGAACGCGGCGGCCACGTCGAGCCGGCCGTCCTCGACCCGCACCAGCCCGACGTACCCGCCGCGGCCGGTCGCCATGTGGATCATACCTGGCGTGTAGAACCCCGGTGCGTCGGCCGGCAGCACCACCCCTGCCCCGATCCGGGATCCGGGTTCTGCGTCACCGCCGGACAGGCCGGACGCCAAGACGAGTAGGCGGGTCGGGGTGAGTGCCCCGTTTAGCCGCGACCCGAAGGGGAGCGCGGCGTCGGCGCCCGCGCTCCGCTCCGAGGACTCCGCGTCGCGGCTCAACGTGGTGTTGGCGCGGAACTCGACGCCGGCCGCCACCGCCGCTTCGATCAGCCGGGCGTCGAGCGCCGTCCGCGACAGTGCCAGCCCGCCCGGCAGCGGCAGCGTCGCCTGCCGCCGGCCGGCGGCGACGGTCACCCGGTCGAGCGGCACCGCCCCGCGCAATACCCACCCCAGCCCTAGCCGGTTCAGCGTCCCGACCGCGGCCCCGTTCAGGCAGCACCCGCACACCTTCGGCCGGGGGAACGCGGCCTTGTCGGCGAGCAGCACCCGGCGGCCGCGGCGGGCCAGCTCCCGCGCCGCCACCGACCCGGCCGGCCCGGCCCCGACGACGACCGCGTCCCACGTCATCGCCGCTCCCACGTCAGCAGGAACCGGGCCGGGAACCGCCGCCGCGCCGCCGCCCCCGCCAGCCCGGCCGTCGCGGCCAGCGCGAGGGCCTCCGCCGGGGTGAACGCCGACCGGACGGACGCCGGGGCGTCGAACCGGACGACCGGCGAGCGGGTGAGCAAACGGCACGCCGCCCACACCCCGCAGTAGTTGAACCGCGACCGGGCCAGGTCGTTCACCAGCACCAGCGCCCCCGCCGCGGCCCGCATCCGGGTCAGCAGTGACACCGCGTCGTCACCCGACAGGTGGTGCAGGAACAGCGAGCAGGTGACGGCGTCGAACCCGGCCGGGAGCGGGCCGCGGAGGGCGTCGTGGGCGAAGAACCGCCCGGCCGGGCAGGCCGCCGCCGCGGCCGCCACCGCCGTCGGGCTCTTGTCGCACCCGGCGACCTCGAGCCGCACCCCGGCCCGGGCCGCCTTCCGCAGCAGGGCCGCCGGGACGTCCCCGCTGCCGGTCGCCACGTCGAGCAGCCGGACCGGCCGGCCGAGCCGCGCGGCCAGCCGCCGGACCGGCGGCCACAGCACCCCGGCCGACCAACTCCACCGGTTCAGCCGGGCCAGCCCGGCGAGGGCCCGGCGGTGCGCCTCCGGGTCGAGGTCGGGGTCGTCCATCAGCTCGGGGACGCGGTCGCGGGTGCGGAGGCGGGAGAGGAACACCGGCGGGCTCCGCGCACCTGTCGCCGGCCTCTGGGAGGCCGGTCCGGGGTCACAGACCCCGGCTACAGTTGGTATTGTAGGTTCGCCCGCAGCCGCCCGCCCAACCGCCCGCGAGGGGCCCATGACCGAGCACGAGTTCGGCGTCCCGTTCCCCGGGCGGGTGGTCGACCCGTCGGGGTGGGCCCGGACCGCCCTGAAGGCGATGCCGGACGGCCACCTGAGCTGGCGCGACCTGTTCGGCCGCGACGCCCCGGTGGTGCTCGACCTCGGGTGCGGGAACGGCCGGTACCTGATCGCGTCGGCCCTCGCCCGCCCGGACCACGACCACCTCGGCGTCGACGTCCTCCCTGTGGTCATCCGGTACGCCCGGAAGCGCGGCAACCAGCGCGGGCTGACCAACCTCCGGTTCGCGGTGCTCGGCGGGCGCGAGCTGCTGGAGCGGCACGTCCCGCCGCACTCCGTCGCCGAGGTCCACTGCTACCACCCGCAGCCGTACTACGACCCGGCAAAGGTCCACCTCCGGCTCGTCACCCCGGCCTTCCTCGCGCTCGTCCACGGGGCGCTCGTCGCCGGCGGGCGGTTCGTCGTGCAGACCGACAACCCTGGGTACTGGCGGTACGTGCGGGAGGTGGTGCCGGTGTTCTTCGAGTTCGACGAGGTGAAGGGGCGGTGGGCGGACGCCCCGAAGGGGCGGACGCGGCGCGAGATCGTGGCGCTCAAGAAGAAGCTGCCGGTGTTCCGCGGCCAGGGGATCGCGAGGGCGGACCTGAGCGAGGACGAGGCGGTGCGGCGCGCCGAGGAGCTGCCGGCCCCGACGTTCGACGCCGACCGCCGCCTCCGCGACCTCGACCGGCTGGCGTAGGCCCGGGCGAACCCGGAGCGTCAGCGACGGGGTGCGAACGAGAACCCAGGCGGGGTGCCACCCCGTCGCTGACGCTCCGGGTTCGCCCGGTCAGCGGCCTACTTCTTTTCCGCGTGCCCGCCGAACTCCAGCCGCATCGCCGACAAGAGCTTGTCCGCGAAGTCGGCCTCCCCGCGGGACGAGAACCGCTCGTACAGGGCGGCCGTCAGGACGTGGGCCGGCACCCCCTCGTCCACCGCCGCGGCGATCGTCCACCGCCCCTCGCCCGAGTCCGACACCCGGCCGGCGAAGTCGGAGAGGTCCGGGTTCTTGGCCAGGGCGTGGGCGGTCAGGTCGAGCAGCCAGGACGAGATGACGCTGCCGCGCCGCCACACCTCGGCGATGTCGGCGACGTCCAGGTCGTACTGATAGTGTTCCGGGTTGCGGAGCGGGGTGGTCTCGGCGTCCGCCGCCCGCTTCGCCGTCCCGACGTTCGCGTGCCGGAGGATGTTCAGCCCCTCCGCGTACGCAGCCATCACCCCGTACTCGATCCCGTTGTGCACCATCTTGACGAAGTGCCCGGCCCCGGCCGGCCCGCAGTGCAGGTACCCGTGCTCGGCGGTGCTGGTGCGGCCGTCCCGGTCCGGGGTCGGCGGGGCGGAGTCGCGCGCCGGGGCGAGGGTGGCGAAGACCGGGTCGAGCCGCCTCACCGCCGGGGTGTCCCCGCCGATCATCATGCAGTACCCGCGGTCCAGCCCGAACACCCCGCCGCTGGTCCCGACGTCGAGGTAGTGCAGCCCCTTGCCGGCCAGCTCCCCGGCCCGGCGGATGTCGTCGATGTAGTACGAGTTCCCGCCGTCGATCACCGTGTCGTCCTTGTCCAGCAGCGGGACCAGTTCGGCGAGGGTGGCGTCGACCAGCGCGGCCGGGATCATCAGCCACGCCGCCCGCGGTTTCGTCAGCTTCGACACGAAGTCGGCGAGCGACGTCGCCCCGACCGACCCGGTCTCCTTCGCCAGCGCCGTCACGGTGCCCGGGTTGGCGTCGTACACGACGCACTGGTGCCCGCCGCGGGTCAGCCGGCGGACCATGTTCGCCCCCATCCGACCCAGCCCGATCATCCCCAGCTGCATGGCCGCCTCCCGGGTGTTGTCTTGTAGGGTGGGCCGAGGTCCGCTTCGGACCGAGTCCCACCTGCGTCGCCCGGTGGGACTCGCGGGCGAAGCGCCCGCTCGGCCCACCCTACTGCAAACCCCGTCACGCCCGGCCGCGGGCCTTCCGGAACCGCCGGATGAGCGCGTTCGTGGAACTGTCGTGCTTCAGGTCCGGGGCGGCCGCGCCCTCCAGCTCCGGGACGATCCGCTGGGCCAGCACCTTCCCCAGCTCGACGCCCCACTGGTCGAACGAGTCGACCCCCCAGACCGCCCCCTGGGTGAACACGCTGTGCTCGTACAAGGCGACCAGCTTCCCCAGGGCAGGCGGGTCGAGCTTGTCCAGCAGCAGCACGTTCGACGGCCGGTTCCCCGGGAACGTCTTGTGCGGCACCAGCGCGGCCGGCGCCCCCTCCGCCCGCACCTCGTCCGCCGTCTTCCCGAACGCCAGCGCCTCGGCCTGGGCGAACACGTTCGCCATCAGCAGGTCGTGGTGCCGGCCGACCGGGTTGAGGGTGCTGGTGAACCCGAGGAAGTCGCACGGGATCAGGTGCGTCCCCTGGTGGATGAGCTGGTAGAAGCTGTGCTGCCCGTTGGTGCCCGGCTCGCCCCAGAAGACCGGCCCGGTCTGGTAGTCCACCTCCGCCCCGGCGAGCGTCACCCGCTTCCCGTTACTCTCCATCGTGAGCTGCTGCAGGTACGCCGGGAACCGCTTCAAGTACTGGTCGTACGGCAGCACCGCGACCGACTGCGACCCGAAGAAGTCGGCGTACCACACCGTCAGCAGGCCCATCAAGACGGGGAGGTTCTTGTCCAACGCGGCGGTGCGGAAGTGCTCGTCCATCGCGTGGAACCCGGCGAGCATCGCGCGGAAGTGCTCCGGGCCGACCGCGAGCATGGTCGACAGGCCGATCGCCGAGTCCATCGAGTACCGCCCGCCGACCCAGTCCCAGAACCCGAACATGTTCGCGGTGTCGATCCCGAACGCGGCCACCTCCTTCGCGTTCGTGGACACCGCGACGAAGTGCTTGGCCACCGCCGCCGGGTCCTTCAGCGCCCCGAGCGACCACTCGCGGGCGGTGTGGGCGTTCGTCATCGTCTCCAGCGTCGTGAACGTCTTCGACGAGATGACGAACAGGGTGCGGGCCGGGTCGAGGTCGCGGGTCGCCTCGGTGAAGTCAGTCCCGTCCACGTTCGACACGAACCGGAACGTGCGGGTCCGGTCGGAGTAGTGCCGCAGCGCCTCGTACGCCATCACCGGCCCGAGGTCGGACCCGCCGATCCCGACGTTCACCACCGCGGTGATCGGCTGGCCGGTGTGCCCCTTCCACTCGCCCGAGCGGATTCGGTCGGCGAACGCCGCCATCCGGTCGAGCACCTGGTGCACCTCCGGCACGACGTTCGTCCCGTCGACGGTGACCGTCGCCCCCTTCGGGGCGCGGAGGGCGGTGTGCAGGACCGCCCGGTTCTCGGTCGTGTTGATCTTGTCCCCGCGGAACATCGCGTCGATCCGGCCGCGCAGGTCGCACTCGTCGGCGAGATTCAGGAGCAGCTTCAGCGTCTCGTCGGTGGCCCGGTTCTTCGAGTAGTCGAGGAACACCCCGGCGCCCTCGGCGGTCAGCCGCTCGCCGCGGCCGGGGTCGGCGGCGAACAGGTCGCGGAGGTGCCGGTCGCGGACCGCCGCGTGGTGGGCCTGCAGTGCCTTCCACGCCGGGAGCGTGGTCAGCCGCGGGGAGTCGGTGGGCATGGCAGGCTCCGGTGGCGGGGTTGTGGGGTGGTGAGGTTGTGGGGTCGCGGTCAGCCGCGGACGGTCACGCCGCCGGCCGGGTTCGGGGTCACGACGGTCGGGTTCATGCCGACGAACAGCCCGGTCCCGACCACGCCCGGGATCGCCCGGATCGCCGCGTCGAGGCCGGCAGGGTCGGTCAACGGCCCGACGGTCAGGTCGAGGATCCGGTTGCCGTTGTCGGTGGCGAACGGCCGGCCGTCGTGGTCCCGGACGTGTGACGGAAAGCCGAGTGCGGCGAGCCGGCGGGCGACGGCGGCGGCCGCGAACGGCACCACCTCGACCGGCAACTTCCCCCGCGAGCCGAGGGCCGGCACCAACTTCTCCGGGCCGACCAGGATCACGAACCGGCGGGCGGCGGCGGCCACGATCTTCTCGCGGACCAGCGCCCCGCCGTACCCCTTGATCAGGTTCCCGGCCGGGTCCACCTCGTCCGCCCCGTCCACCGCGACGTCGAGTTCGGCAACCTCGTCGAGGGTGGTGAGGGGGATGCCGAGTGCGCGGGCGGCGGCGGCGGACTCGTCGGAGGTCGGCACCCCGCGGACCCGGAACCCGGCGGCCACCTTCGCCCCGAGGGCGGCGATGAACGCGGCGGCGGCGTGGCCGGTGCCGAGGCCGAGGGCCGCCCCGTCCGGCACGAGGGTGAGCGCGTGGGCGGCGAGCGGGCCGAGGTCGGGGGCGGCCATGAGGGGGTTTCCCCGGACGGGAGAGTTCCGTCCGGAGATTCTAGCGACGGCTTCAGGACCGGCGAGCGGGCGTCACGCCGGTGCGAGTTCCAGGCTCAGCTTCCGCGCCTCATCGGCCAACTTCCGCACGTCCTGGGTGATCCGCATCGAGCAGAACTTCGGCCCGCACATGCTGCAGAACTTCGCGCTCTTGAACACCTCCTGCGGGAGCGTCTCGTCGTGCATCCGCCGGGCCGTCTCCGGGTCCAGGCTGAGGTCGAACTGCCGCTCCCAGTCGAACTCGAACCGGGCCTTCGAGAGCTGGTCGTCCCGGACCCGGGCGTTCCGCCGGCCGCGGGCGATGTCCCCGGCGTGGGCCGCGATCTTGTACGCCACCACCCCCTGCCGCACGTCGTCGGCGTTCGGCAGCCCGAGGTGCTCCTTCGGGGTGACGTAGCAGAGCATGCTCGCCCCGGCCTCGGCCGCCAGCGCCGCCCCGATCGCGCTGGTGATGTGGTCGTACCCCGGGGCGACGTCCGTCACCAGCGGGCCGAGGACGTAGAACGGGGCGTCGTGGCACAGCTCCCGCTCCTTCTCGACGTTCATCTTCACCAGGTGCAGCGGGATGTGCCCCGGCCCCTCGATCATCACCTGGCACCCGTGCCCCCACGCCTTCAGCGTCAGCTCCCCGAGCGTCTTGAGTTCGGCGAACTGGGCCCGGTCGTTGGCGTCGGCGAGGCTGCCGGGCCGCAGCCCGTCGCCGAGCGAGAACGTCACGTCGTAGGCGCGCATGATGTCGCACAGCTCGCCGAAGTGCGTGTACCACGGGTTCTGTTGGTGGTGCGCGACCATCCACGCGGCCATCAGCGACCCGCCCCGGCTGACGATCCCGGTCACCCGGTCCGACGTCAGTGCGACGTACTCGAGCAGCACCCCGGCGTGGATCGTCATGTAGTCGACGCCCTGCTTCGCCTGGTGCTCGACCATGTCCAGCAGCATCCGCGGGGTGATGTCGCGCGGGTCCTTCACCTGCTGGATGATCTGGTACGCCGGCACCGTCCCGATCGGGACCGGCGAGGCGTCGACGATCGCCTGGCGGATGCCGTCGATGTTCCCGCCGGTGGACAGGTCCATGACCGTGTCCGCCCCGAGCTTCACCGCGGTGTGCAGCTTCTCCAGCTCGTCCCCGACCTTCCCGGTGACGGCCGAGTTGCCGATGTTCGCGTTGATCTTGCACCGGGCGGCGACGCCGATCCCCATCGGCTCCAGCCGCTTCGACAGGTGGACGGTGTTGGCCGGGATGACCATCCGGCCGCGGGCCACCTCGGCCCGGACCAGTTCCGGGTCGAGGTCCTCGCGGCCGGCGACGTACCGCATCTCGGGGGTGACGGTGCCCTTCAGGGCGGCTTCGAGCTGGGTCATGGTGTTGCCCCGGCCGGGGCCGGGGGTCGAAGTGCGGCGGTCGCCTCCCTACGCCGGTGCAAACCGGTTCAGGTTCCGAGGGTGTGTTCTCAGCCCGCGCAGCCGGCGCGGGCACCCCTGGCGACGGTGCTGTTTTACGCCCCGGGGCGGGCGGGCGGCAACGCGGGACCGGGCACGTTCCCTTGATCGCCCGGGGTGTCCGGTTACCATCACCTTCACCGTTCCAGAGTCGGGGGGACCGCGCCCGACGCTCCGGAGACCGGCGATGCCCGACACCTCGGCCACGGCCCGGGCGGCCTGCCCCGCCTTCCCGACCCTGCAGCGGTTCGCCCGGGCAGAGCTGTCCGAAACCGACGCCGGCACCATCGAGGGGCACGTCGCGGCGTGCCCGGACTGCCAGCAGGCCGTCGACGAGCTGATGGGCGGCCAGCCGGGGCCGACGGAGCCGGACGTCGCCCCGGCGAGCGGGTCGGAGGTCGAGTTGGTCCGGGCCGCGCTGAGCGACCCGGACGGCGAGGCCGACGCCCGGCCGGAGCTGCCGGGGTACGAGACGCTGGAGCGGGCCGGCGCCGGCGGGATGGGCGAGGTGTGGCGGGTGCGGGACGTCCAGTTCGACCGGCCGCTCGCGATCAAGGTGCTCGGCGGCCGGAACGGGCTCGACCCGCGGTGGGTCCGGCGGTTCGAGGAGGAGGCCCGGATCACCGCCCGCCTGACCCACCCGTTCGTCGTCCCGGTCCACGCCATGGGCCGGCTCCCGGACGGCCGCCCGTACTACACGATGAAGCTGGTCGAGGGGCGGACGCTCGCCTCCCTGATCGCCGGCGGGCCGGCGGCCGGCGGGCGGCGGGCGGCGCTCGTCCGGGTGTTCGGGCAGGTCTGCCAGGGGGTGGCGTTCGCCCACAGCCGCGGCGTGATCCACCGGGACCTGAAGCCGGCGAACGTCATGGTCGGGGCGCACGGCGAGGTGCAGGTGATGGACTGGGGGCTGGCCAAGGTGTTGACGGACGGCGACCCGGCGGCCGAGCCGCTGCCGGATGACGACGCGGGGGACGACCACACCCGGCCCGGCAGCGTGCTCGGGACGAGCGCATACATGCCGCCGGAACAGGCCCGCGGGTGGCTGTCGCGGGTGGACCGGCGGGCGGACGTGTTCGGGCTGGGCGGCATCCTTTGCCAGATCCTGACCGGGGAGCCGCCGTACAGCGCCCCGAGCGGGCCGACCGTCCGGTCGATGGCGGAGGCCGGCCAGCTCGGCCCGGCCCGGGAGCGGCTGCGGGCGTGCGGGGCGGACCCGGAGCTGGTCAAGCTGGCCGAGTGGTGCCTGGCCCCGGAGCCGGGCGGCCGCCCGGCCGACGCCGGGGTGGTGGCGGAGGCCGTCGCCGGGTATCTGGCCAGGCTGCAGGAGCGGGCCGAGCAGGAGCGGCTGGAGGAGGAGCGGGAGCGGGTCCGGCGGGCGGCCCGGCGGCGGTGGCGGGTGTGGGTGGCGGTGGCCGCGGTGGCGGCGGCCGCGGTCGCCGGCGGGGTGGTCGGCCGCCCGCTCATCCGGGACTGGTACCAGCAGCGGCAGCTCCGGGCGTGGGCCGCCCGGGCGGACGCCGACCACGCGGGGTACAAGGTCACCGCCTCGTTCCGGGCGGCCGACGACAAGTGCAACCTGGTGGTCGCCCGCGGGTCGGCGGCCGACGACCCGGCGTCGGTCATCACCGCCGTGTTCCACGACGCCGAGCGGCGCGGGGTGCTCGACCGGATCTACGGGGTCGACCTCACCAACCTCGGGCTGACCCGGGTGCCGCCCGAGGTCCTGTGCCTGCCGGCCCTGGAGGAGCTGCGGCTCGGCGGGAACCAACTCACCGCCCTGCCGGCGGACGTCGGCCGGCTCGCCCGGCTGACCAAGCTGGTGCTCGCCCAGAACCAGCTCGAGGCCCTGCCGCCGGAGGTCGAGCGGCTCGCCGCCTTGGAGGAACTGGACCTGTCCGGGAACAGCCTGCGGGCCGTCCCGCCGGAGGTGTTCCGGCTGACCAACTTGACCTACCTGAGCCTGAAGCGGAACGAGGGGATCGCGGCCGGCGGCCTGCCGCCGGCGGTTGGGGACCTGGTCAGCCTGGCGCACCTCGACCTCGCCTGGACGAACCTGGACCGGCTCCCCCCCGAGATCGGCCGCCTCGCCAACCTGACCCGGCTGCACCTGCCGCGGAACAAGCTCACCGCCCTCCCGCCGGAGGTGGGCCGGCTCGCCAAGCTGACCTCGCTGCACCTGTCGAACAACCCGCTCGCCCGGCTCCCGCCGGAGGTCGGCGACCTGTCCGAACTGGCCGAGCTGTACGCCGCGGACTGCGGCCTGACGGAGTTGCCGCCGGAGGTCGGGCGGCTCGCCAACCTGACCACCGCCCACCTGTCCGGGAACCGGCTGGCCGGCGTCCCGGCCGAGGTCGCCGGCCTGCGGAAGCTGCGGACGCTGGACCTGCGGAACAACGTCCGGGACGGGGCGCTGCTGACGGAACTGCCGCCCGAGGTGATGGGGCCGCTGCGGAAGGCGGTCCTGCTCGGGGCCGGGTCCGGGCCGGCCGGCGGGCACGTCCACGGGAGCGGGAAGGGCGGGGGGAAGTGACGGGCGCGGCGGGTCCGGACGAGCCGGACGCGTGAGCGACGGCCGAGCACCACCCGTCGCTCACGCGTCCGGCTCGTCCGGACCCGCGGCATCAGAAGTCCGGCAGCGCGAGCCCGTCGTTCCGGACGCAGAAGGCCCGCAGCGTCGGCTGGGCGACGCCGTCCCGGACGAACCGGACCGACCCGTCGGCGAGGGCGAAGTTCGCGCCGCCGGGGTGCTGGCTGCCGAACGCGTTCACCCGGGTCTCGTGCAGCGGCAGGAACGAGTTGTAGTCCGTCGGCGGGTTGGCCGGCAGCCGGTAGTTGAGCGGGGCGTACGCGCTCAGGAGCACGTCCCCGGCGGCCTGCCGGCCGGTCGAGTTCGCCCACAGTCCGACCAGCCCGAGCGGGTTCACCATCTGGAACCCGCCCGGCGGCCCGGTCCCGGTCGGGAGCGGCACCTGCCCGACCGCCCCCTCGTGGTTCCGGTCGCGGTGCGCCCGCTCCCCGAACAGGGCGGTGTTGCTCGTCCCGTCGCTGGCGTCGACCAGCCGGACCGGGCGGGCGTTCGGGACCGGCTCGGCGGCCGGGCCGCAGACGAAGAACATCCCGTCGTTCGCCGCGTCCCGCGGGTCGTAGCTCCGGCTCCCGCCGTTCCCCCCGTAGCTGCCGACCCCGTACCACCGGTTGCTCCCAGAATCGACCGGGTTCGCCGGGATCACGTCGGACGGGCAGACCAGCACCTTCAGGACGGCGGCCGTTCGTGACGCCTGCCCCCCGGTCGTGTTCTGGAGCGGGTCGGTCTGGTCCCAGGTGCCGGTCAGCGGGTCCTGCTCCAGGTACGGCCCGAGGTGGACGAACAGCGGCACCCCGCGGGTCCGCGGGGCGGCGGCGAACGTCATCTGGAGGACGCCCGGCGGGAGCCGCCCGGTCGCCTCGTCGTGGTGGTGGGCGGCGAGGGCGAGCTGCTTCAACTGGTTCGCGCACTTCATCCGCGCCGCCGCCTCCCGGACCGCTTGAACGGCGGGCAAGAGGAGGCCGATGAGGACGGCGATGATGGCGACGACGACCAGCAGCTCGATCAGCGTGAAGGCGCGGCGGGACATGGGGGTGGCCCGTGGGGGGCGGGTCGGCGACCCGCGTTGCCGTCACCCGGTAAACGTATCCCCACGCCGGAACCGGGCAAGGAATCAGGACCGCCCCGGGTCGTAGTCCTTCAGGATCCGCCCGGCGGTGTCGCGGAGGCGGGCGGCCAACCCCGCCTCCTCCGCCTCGGTCAGCCCCGGGCGCGACGCGGCCAGGGCGGCGATCGGCGGGCTCCCGACCGGCACCCCGACCGACGCCACCCCGTCGGAGTAGTGCCGCACCCCGTACCCGCCGGCCCGCACCCGCGCCAACTGCCCGTCCAGCTCGGCCACCGGGTCGAGCAGCCGGCTGCCCTGCTCGAACGCCCAGCCGCGCACCACCTCCGGCGGCTGGTGCGCCAACAGGACCAGCCCGGCGCTGGACTGCGGGGCCGGGACCACCTCGTGCCCGGCGACGGCCTGCTCGAACGGCGCCTCCGGCCGGGCCCGCAGGAGGAAGCAGAGGTGCTGCCGCCACAGGACGCCGAGGGTGAAGGCGTACCCGGCCTCCCACCACGGGCGGGCGTGGGGCAAGGCTGCGGCGACCAGGTGCGACCCCTGCAGGCTGAGCGCCGCGAGCACGTGGATGCCCGGCCCGGGCCGGTACTTCCCGTCCGCGGTCCGCTCCAGCACCTGCAGGTGGGCGAGCGTCTTCAGCAGCCGGTTCACCCGGGTCGGCTCCGAGTCCAGCTGCCGGGCGAGTTCGCGCCCGCCCACCGGCCGGCCGGCGGCCGCCACCGCCAGCAGGCACTCCAGCCCGTTCATCAGGCTCTGGTTCGGCTGGGCCGGCAGTTCGGTCGACATCGTGCGTCACCCCGCGGCGGGACGTCAGACCGTTTCATGGTAAGTCGGCCGACCCGCCCCCGACACGGGACCGGCCGCCCCGCGCGGAGTCCGAAAAAGATTTCGGCTTGACACCAGAAATACGGCGGTTACGATCCCGATAGGTGTTGCTAATATAGCATCATCAATTCTGGTCCTACCAGTGCCTCGAACCGCAGCCGCCCTGCCTGGCCTAGGCCCCCGCGGGCGGCCGGCGCGCCGGCCGCCCCGGACGGGGGCCAGGTGCTGCTACTCCGGAACGCCGGGCCGCCCGATCCCTCACCTTTCCCGATCGGAGGTGGAACGTGACCCTCTCCCACGCCCGACCCGCCGGCCGACCCGCGTTCACGCTGATCGAGCTGCTGGTCGTCATCGCCATCATCGCGGTCCTCATCGGCCTCCTCCTGCCCGCGGTGCAGAAGACCCGGGAGGCGGCCGCCCGGATCAAGTGCGCGAACAATCTGAAGCAGATCGCCCTGGCCTGCCACGGCTACCACGACGCGATGGGCACCCTGCCGCCGGGGTCCGGGTTCGGGAGCACGAACAACGGGCGGGTGAGCTTCCACGTCCACATCCTGCCGCACGTCGAGCAGGCCCCGCTCGGGGCGATGTTCAAGCTGGACGAGGACTTCCAGTCGGCGACGAACCGGCCGCTCGGGCTGGTCAAGGTGCCGATCTACCTGTGCCCGATGACCCCGACCGAGCGGTCGACCAACGCCAGCAACTTCGAGATGGTCGGGACCGAGCAGCCGTGGACCACCAACTACTACGGGGTGATGGGGCCGAAGGGGACGATGTCGAACGGCCAGCCGTACCCGGCGGCGGCCGTCCCGACGAGGGCCGACGGCTCCCCGTGGGGGCCGCCGGAGCACGGCCGGTGGGCGACCCAGGGGCTGCTGTACCCGAACAGTAAGGTGAAGCTGACCGACGCGACGGACGGGACCAGCAGCACCCTGCTGCTCGGTGAGATCTCGTGGACGATGCCGGCCCCCGGGGTGTACCGGGCGTGGCACCGGGGGTGCTCGAACTCGGCCTGCTCCCCGGTCAAGAACGTGTCCACCCCGATGTTCTCGACCCCGTACGACGGGTCGGCGAACTTCAACGACGTGAGCTTCGGCAGCGCCCACGGGCGGGGGGCGAACTTCGCGAACGGGGACGGGAGCGTGCGGTACGTCCGGGCGAGCGTGGCCCTCGGGCCGTTCCTGGCGGTCGCCGGGCGGAACGACGGCGAGGCGAACGCGAACACCGACTGACCCCCCGCGGAGGTGCGATCATGGCTGCGAGACGGGCGGGGCGGCTCGCCCTGCTGGCGGCCGCCCTGGCCGCCGGGTGCGGCGGCGGGGCGGACCGGAACCACGTGTCCGGCACCGTCACCCACGCCGGCCGGCCGGTGGCGTCCGGGCGGATCTACTTCGCCCCGGACGCGGCCCGCGGGAACGACGGGCCGCAGGGGTACGCCCCGATCGAGAACGGGAGGTACGACACGGCGAAGGGCGGGGAGGGGACGCCGGGCGGGCCGGTGGTGGTGCGGATCGACGGGTATGACCCGCCGACCCCGGACTACCCGCACGGGCGGCCGCTGTTCGTGGAGTACAAGGTGCCGGCGGACCTGCCCCGCGGGGGTGCGACGCACGACTTCGACGTCCCGGCGTCGGCGGCGATGAAGCTGCCGGGGTCGCGGCCGGCGGTCGCACCCTGACGGGCCGCCGGGTCACCTCACCACTTCGACCTTGGCCTCGGCGGTGACCGGCGTCCCCGGCGCCGCGACCGTGGCGCGGACGACCAGCGGGGCGTTGAACGGGCCGCAGTCGGCCGCGAACCGCAGCACCAACTCGCCGGCGTCGGCGCCGGCCGGGATCACGACTGGGGCCGCCGTCACCCCCTTCCAGTGCTCGGGGATGACCGCCTCGACCGTCGCCGCCCCGGTCAGGCCCTTCGCGCGGGTCACCGTCACCGCCAGCCGCGCCTCGCTGCCGGGCGCCGCGAGGACGCTCGACTTGCCGAGGGTGAGGTCGAGCCGGCCCGGGCCGACGACCACGATCATCTGCTGGTTCTGCTCCGTCGAGCCGAAGCTGACGGCGTGCTCCCGGCCGTCGGTCGGGTCCGTCACCGTCGCCGTCGCCATCACGCACACCCGGCACGTCCGGCCGAGCTCCATCCACGGCGGGAGGAACGCCGGGTACTCGAATTCCGTCTCGCCGGGCTTCAGCGTCAGCACCGGGCCGGTCACCCCTTGGAGGTGCCGGGCCTGCTTCTCCGCGAGCCGCACCTCGATCGGGCCGTCGAACCCGCCGCGGTCGACCGTGTACTTCCGGCGGTAGGTCTCGCCGCGCGGGGCCGAGGTCATGACGTACCGGTCGACGATCTTGAACGGCGTTGGCAGAGCGATGGCGAGCCGGAGGTCCGCGGAGTCGGGTGCGAACCGCCCGCCCAGGACGACCGCCGCGCGGATGGGTTTCAGGCCGAGCAGGCCGGTGCCGGTGACCCGCAGTGGGTGGTGGGCGATCGCGGCGTCCGCCGCGGCGGTCAGGGTCAGGTCGGCGGCGGTCTGGTTCGCGGTGATCACCGCGGTAGACGCGGTCACGCCCTTCGGCAGGTCCTCGGAGCCGACGGCGATCGGGCCGGCGTACCCGCCGTGCCGCTCCGCCGTCACCCTCACCTTGGCGGTCCCGCCGCGCGCGACGGTGACCACCTCGGACGCGACCGTCAGCCGGAACGTCGTGGGTTCGGGGACGTCCGTCACGCGGAGCCGGTAGACGAAGTTCGGGCCGCCGCGGCGGCGGAACTTCTCCGACACCCGGACCGTGTACGCCCCGTCGGCCGGCGGGGTGACCGTGAGCGGGGCAGGGTCCGCGGACTCCGTGGCTTCGGCCCGCGCGATCTCCTTCCCGACCGCGTCGGTGACCGTGAACACCCCGCAGAGCGGCGACTCGTACCGCCGTGCCTGCAGGTCGAGCGCGTACCGCGTCCCCTTCTTCAGCTCCACCTTCCACTCGTCGGCACCTCCGGGCTTCGCGACCCGGCCGTTCAGCGCGACCGGGGCCGCGGCCGCCGCCTTCGGGTCGGTCACGTCCGCGAGGCCGTCGGGCTTCAACCGGATCGGGAAGTGGAACGCCGGCACGTCGGCGGTCGTGACGGTGAGCCGGTAAACGTAGGCCGGGCCGCCGAGGGCGCGGGCGTCGGTCACCCGGACGCGATACTTGCCCGACACCTTCGGGGTGAACCGGACGCTCGCGTCGGTGCCGACGCACGGGTGCGGCATCGGTTCGGCGACGACGTTCCCGGCGGCGTCGAGGACGTCGAGCCGCGGGACGAGCGGGGAGTTGAGGGCGGCGGCGTGGGCGAACGCGGTCACCGGCTTGCCGGCCTCGGCGTCGAACTCCCACAGGTCCACGTCCTCGCGCGGGAAGACGCGGCCGTTCGCCGTGACCGGCAGCCGGATCGGTTCCGGGATCGCCTCACCGTCGACCTCTTTCTCGACCACCTCCGGCAACTCGCCGACCACGAACACCAGCCCGCCGGCCCCGCCCTGCGACGTGAACACCCGCCCGCGGACCGCCCCCGGCTTCGCGTCAGGATCGATCGTCACCCGGCCGGTCATGTCGGCGGGGTAGTCCTCCTGCTGCTGCGACTCGGGCAGCGGCAGCACCGGCCCCTCGAACCACACCCGCTTGCCGCGGACCAGCTCCGGCGACGACCGCACCCCCGGCCCGGTGACGTCGAACTGACACCGGCCGTGGAGGAACAGTCCGCCGACGCGGACCTCGACCGTGGTGCCGCGCTGCCCGCCGGCCGGGAAGACGTAGCTCGCGGTCGGCGGGTTGGCGAAGAGGGAATGAACCGGCGGGCCGCAGAGGACGGCGAGAGAAAGGGCGGTCCGGTTCATGATTCGTCCTACCTGGCATGGAACCCTTCCCCCCGAACCCAGGCCGTTGACCTGGGCTGGGGGAGGGCGCCCCTTCGGGGCTTTCTGCTGAGGGCCGACGGCCCGCCCTCCCTCAGCCCAGGCCAACGGCCTGGGTTCTTCCGGTCCGGGTTCGGGGGCACGGGAACGACCGGGTGGGCGGGCTGTGGTCACGCCTTCACACCAACTCGGCCATCACCCGGCCGTTGTTGACGACCGCCGTCGGGCGGCCGTCCGGGGTGTGGAACTCGCCCTTCGGGTCGATGCCGAGCAGGGTGAACATCGTCGCGAACAGGTCCTCCGGGCCGTAAGGGTCGGACGCCGGCCGCTCCGCCCGGGCGTCGGTCCGCCCGACCACCACCCCGCCCTTCACCCCCCCGCCGCCGAGCAGCACCGTGAACGCCGGCCCCCAGTGGTCCCGGCCGGCGTTCTTGTTGACCCGCGGCGTCCGCCCGAACTCGCCGGTCACCACCACCAGCGTCCGGTCGAGCATCCCGCGGTCCGACAGGTCGCGGAAGAGCGTGCTGATCGCGGCGTCGTACACCGGCAGCAGCGAGTTCTTCAGCGTCGCGAAGTTGCCGTCGTGCGTGTCCCAGTTGCTGTGGTCGACGGTCACGCACCGCACCCCGCCCTCGACCAGCCGGCGGGCCATCAGGCACGACTGCCCGAGCGAGTGCCGGCCGTACTCGTCGCGCAGCTTCTCCGGCTCGGCGTGGATGTCGAACGCCTTCTTCGCCTCCCGCGACGTCATCAGGTCGAACGCCTGGTCGCGGAACGTCGCCACCGCCCCGGCGTGGGCGTTCGCCCTCGCCTCGGCGGCCCGGTGGAAGCGGTCGACGGTCTCCAGCAGGGCGCGGCGGTCGCCGAGGCGGTCGGCGGCGACGGCCGGCGGCGGGACGAGGTCCGGAACCGAGAAGTTCGGGGCGCTCGGGTCGGCGTCGATGACGAACGGGGCGTGGGCGGCCCCGAGGAACGCCGGCCCGCCGCTCGGGTGCAGCTTCGGCAGGGCGACGTAGGCCGGCACCGACCCCTTCGGCCCGAGCGCCTTCGACACCGCCGACCCGACGCTCGGCCGCTGGTTGTTCGGGCTGACGGTCGGGTTGAACCCGGCGGCCGGGAAGAACCCGGTGAGGACGTAGTGGTCGGCCGGCCCGTGGTCCGAGTTGTGGTGGCGGAACGACCGGACCAGGGAGAACTTGTCCGCCTGCCCGGCGACCTTCGGCAGGAGGTCGCACATCAGGAGGCCGGGGATCTTCGTCTTCGCCGGGCTGAACTCGCCGCGGAACTCGGCGGGGGCGTCCGGCTTCAGGTCGAACGTGTCGAGGTGGCTCTGCCCGCCGTGGAGGAAGACGAAGATCAGCGACACGTCCTTCTTCGGCCTCGCGGCGTCGGACGCCCGGAGCAGGTCCGGCAGCCCGAGGGCGGAGCCGAACAGGGCCGCGGTGCCGACGCGGAGCGCGTCCCGCCGGGTGGCGCCGTCGCAGAGTCGGGAGGTCATCGGGGCCCCGGGGTTACTTCGTGTCGTCCTTCTTGAGCGCCCGCGTGCCGCGGACGAGGTACGCCGTCTTGCCGTCCTTGCCGGTCACGATCTCGAACGGGTCGCCGCCCTCGGCCCGGAACCGCGCCCCGCCGAGCGGCTCGACCGCCCGGTCCTTCTGCCCGTCGGCCTGCGCCAGCTTCCCGTCCGCCCACTTCAGGGTGACCGACTGCGGGCCGTTGCGGTACGTGCCGGCGAGCTTCGCCAGCTCGCCGCCGGCCGGCTTCGGGGCGTCCGCCGGCTTCGCTGCGGGGCCGAGCGGGAGGAGCAACTCGGCCGCCTTCGCGACGGTCTTCGGCATCCCGGCGGCCCCGCGGTTGGCCAGCACGATCACCCCCACCTTCTCCCCCGGGGCCATCATGATGTGGCTCCCGTAACCGGACCGGGACCCGCCGTGCTCGACCACCGGCACCCCGCGGAGCGGCCGCGACACCAGCCCGTACCCGTAGTGGCCCCGGCCGGCGGGCAGCGGGGCGTGCGGGGCCGAGATCGTCTTCAGCAGCGACTCGGACAGCACCTGCTTGCCGTCGGCCTTGCCGCCGTTCAGGTAGGCGGTGACGAACCGGGCCAGGTCGTTGCCGCTGGCGAACAGGGACCCGGCCGGCCACGCCGCGGCGTTGTCGGCCGCGGGGCGGACGACGGCCGGCTTGCCGCCGCGCGGCTCGTGCCCCTGGGCGAGCGGGTAGGTCATGGCGACCGTCGGCCGGAAGGTCGCCCGGGCCATGCCGAGCGGGGCGAACAGCTCGTCCGCGAGCACGTCCGCGAACGGCTTGCCGGCGGCCTGCTCGGCGGCGTAGCCGGCGAGCCAGTACCCAGGGTTCGAGTACGACATCACGTCGCCGGGGGCGGTGAACAGGCGGGCGTCCGTCCACTCCCTGATGCCGGCCCCGAGGGCGGACTCGTCGTGGGGGCCGAACATCGCGTTCCCGTCGGCGAGGCCGGCGGTGTGGGTGAGGAGTTGGTGCGGGGTGACCGCCGCGACCCCCGGCGGCAGGCCCCGGACCACCTACCCGACCGGCTCGTCGAGCTTGAGCTTGCCCGCCTCGGCGAGCTTCGCCAGCGCGGCCCCGACGAACACCTTGGTGGTCGAGCCGATGCGGAAGAGGTGGTCCGGGGTGACCGGGTCGGCCCCCTCGGCGCTCGCCACCCCGAAGCCCTTGGCGTACACGACCCGGTCGCCGCGGACGACGACGATCACGACCCCGGGGATGCCCGCGTCCGCCATCTCCTGCTTCGCGACCGCTTCGAGCGGTGCGAAGTCGGTCCCCTTCGCCGGTTCCTGCGCCCGGACAGCCGGGGCAAGCGCGAGGGCGACGAGTAGCGTCAGCGCGAGGCGGTGGCACATGGCGGGCTCCGCTCGGCGGGTCAGTGGTTGAACAGGAACTCGATGCTGTTGAGCAGCGCCCACGCGAGGTCTTCGACCGCCGCCCGGCGGTTCGCGGCGTGCTTCCGCAGGTGCTTCGCCGCCGCCTCGTCCTCGGAGGCCGTGGGGAACCGCGCGAAGAACGTCAGGTACAGCTCCTCGGCCAGCTTCGCGTCGTCCTTCTGGCCGCGGGCGAGGCGGGCGACGGTGCCGGCCTCGTGCGTCAGCTTCGCCTGCAGGTCCGGCGAGTTGAGCAGGTTCAGCACCTGGCCGACGCTCGGCTCGCGCGTCCGCTCGCAGTCGCACGCCGTCACCCGGCTCGGCCGGCCGAACAGCTTCAGGAAGTCGCTCCGGGCCTTGCTGTCCCACAGCTGCACCGCCCGCGTCACCCCGGGCGACCCGGGGAACTTCTCCGGCACCCCGAGCGCCTGGCCGATCATGTCGAGCAGCACCTCGGCGTCCGGCCGCTTGAAGTACGCCCGGGAGAAGTTCCGGTCGTCCTTCTCGTTCGTCGCGTTCGGCGCCGCGGACGTCTGGTACACCCGGGACGACGTGATGAGGACGATCAGCTTCCGCACGTCGTACCCGTTCTCGACGGCGAACTTCGCCAGCGCGTCGAGCAGCTCCGGGTTCGACGGCGGGTTCGTGGCCCGCATGTCGTCCACCGGCTCGACCAGCCCGCGGCCGAGGAGCCAGGCCCAGGTGCGGTTCGCCAGGTTGCGGGCGAAGTACGGGTTGTCGGGCTTCGTCATCCAGTCCGCGAGCGGCACCCGGCGGTCGCCGGCCGGGTTCGCGGCCGGCATGTCGGTGCCGAGAGCGTGGGCGAAGATCGCCTTGCCGGTCCGCGGGTGGGTGACGGCCCCGGGGGCGAAGAACGCCGCCATCCCGTGGTAGTCGGACGGCTTCCAGCGGTCGAACGGATGGTGGTGGCACTCGGCGCACGCGATCCGCACCCCGAGGAAGACCTGCGACACCGTCCCGGCCACTTCGCCCGGCTTCGTCACCACCTTGAAGAAGTTCGCCGGCCCGACCTCGGTCGGCGGCCCCTCGGCGGTCACCAGCTCGCGGGCGAACTCGTCGAACGGCTTGTTCTCCGCGACCGCGTCGCGGACCCACTTGTAGTAGAGGTGCGCCCGCTGGTGCCCGAGCGGCTGGCGGTCCACCCGGAGCAGGTCGGCCCACCGCAAGGCCCACAGGTCGGCGAACCCCGGCCGGGCGAGCAGCGCCTCGACCAGCCTCGCCCGCTTGTCCTTCGCGGGGTCGGCGAGGAAGGCGCGGGCCTCGTCGGCGGTCGGCAGCGACCCGGTGAGGTCGAGGAAGGCGCGGCGGAGGAAGTCGGCGTCGTCGCACACCGGGGACGGCGCGACGTTCAGCCGGGCGAGCTTCGCGTCGACGAGCGTGTCGATGACGTTGAACTGCGGCAGCGCGTTCTTCACCGCCTCGCCGGGCCGCGGCACCACGACGCGGAACACCCCGACCTCGCCGAGGTACGCGGCCATCACCGCCGCCTCGCCGGGCACGTCGCGTGTGGTCACCACCCCGGCCGCGGACACCCCGGCCACCGCCTCGGCGTTCGACTGGAACCGGGCGTGCCGGGTCACGTCCCTCTCGCTGCCGTCGCTGTACCGGGCGGTCACCGTCAGCGCTTGCTCGGCCTTCTGGCCCAGGACGCGCTCGGCCGGCGACACCCGCAGCCCGACCACGCGCGGGGCGTCCGCCGCGCCGAACGGCATCCCGGCGGCGACCCACGCCCGCAGGGTGCGGTAGTCCTCGCCGCCGAACGGCAGCTTGGTGCCGCCGCCGTGAGGCGCCCGGCCGGTGCCCTTGCGGAGCAGCAGGCTGTCGTCCGGGGCGGCCGGGCTGAGCCGGCGGCCGCGGCCCTCCTTCACGAGCGCGGCGTAGTCCGCCTCCGGGTCGGACGCGAACACCGACAGCTTGAACCCGCCCTGGCCCTCGGCCTTGCCGTGGCAGCCCGACGCGCTGCACCCGTGCCGGCCGAGGACCGGCAGGACGTCGTTCTCGAAGTGGAGCGGGTCCGCGGCCGGGGCAGGCGCGGAGCTACTGAGGAGCAGGAGCGGCAGGCAGAACCGCATGGGGCGGGTCCGGGCGGGAAGGCGGGGCGGGCGGGCCGGCGGCGGGGTCGGACGCTTGCTTGTACCACGCCGGCGGGCCGCGGGCAACGGCCGAGTTGCTTTCCGCCGGGTCTCCGGGCAGCATGGGGCGCCATGAGCACCGCCCCGCACACGCCGGTCGCCCGGGTCGTGGCCGCCAGCTTCGTCGGCACCGCGATCGAGTGGTACGACTTCTTCCTCTACGGCACCGCCGCCGCCCTCGTCTTCAACCGGCTGTTCTTCCCGACCGCCGACCCGGCCGTCGGGACGATGGCCGCGTTCGGCACCTACGCCGTCGGGTTCGTCGCCCGGCCGGTCGGCGGGGTGCTGTTCGGCCACTACGGCGACCGGCACGGGCGGAAGTCGGCCCTCGTCGCCACCCTGATGATCGTCGGCCTGTCGACCTTCGGCATCGGGCTGTTGCCGACCTACGACGCGGCCGGGGTGCTGGCCCCGGTGCTGCTGGTCGGGCTGCGGTTCGTGCAGGGGCTCGGGGTCGGCGGGGAGTGGGCCGGGGCGGTGCTGATGGTGGCCGAGCGCGGCGACCCGCGGTGGCGCGGGTTCTCGGCGAGCTGGGTGCAGGCCGGGGCGCCGGTCGGGCTGATCCTCGCGACCGGGGCGTTCGGCCTCGTCTCGCTGCTACCGGAGGCCGACTTCCTGGCGTGGGGCTGGCGCGTCCCGTTCCTGCTCGGGGTGGTGCTCACCGGCGTCGGCCTGTTCCTCCGGCTGAAGGTGCTCGAGAGTCCCTTGTTCGAGAGGGCGGAGAAGCCGGCCGGGCTGCCGATCGTGGAGGTGCTGCGGCGGCACCCGCGGAACGTCGTGCTGGCGATGGGGGCGCGGGTCGCCGAGAACGCCTTCTACTACTTCTTCACCGTGTTCGTGCTGAGCTACGGGACGCTGCAACTCGAAATGCCGCGCGAGTTGCTGCTGAACGGGGTGCTGGTCGCGGCGGCCGCCCACCTGGTCGCGACCCCGCTGTTCGGGGCGCTGTCGGACCTCGTCGGCCGTCGGCCGGTGTACCTCGGCGGGGCGGCGTTCCTGGCCGCGTTCGCGTTCCCGTTCTTCCGGATGGTCGGGACGCGCGACCCGGGGTGGGTGTGCGGGGCGATGGCGGTCGGCATGGTCGGGCACGCGGCGATGTACGGCCCGCAGGCGGCGTTCCTGTCGGAGCTGTTCGGCACCCGGGTGCGGTACACTGGGGCGTCGCTCGGGTACCAGCTCGCCGCCCCGCTGTCCGGCGGGCTGGCCCCGCTAGTGGCGACGGCGCTGCTCACGTGGTCCGACGGCGACCCGTGGCCGGTCGGCGTGTACCTGGTGCTGATGGCGCTGGTCACGATCGTCGCGGTGACCCTGGCCGCCGAGACCCGCCGCCGCGATCTGGGCGCTGGCCCCTGATCCGATCTTGTGGCACAGGTCTCTGACCTGTGACAGCCTTCACAGGTCAGAGACCTGTGCCACAAGAGAGCACGAACCGACTCACGGCTTCCGCGGGGCGAGGGCGGTGAGCGTCACTCGGAGGAAGAACACCCCGGGGCCGCCGGGCTGCTTCGCGTCCACGTCGTAGAAGACGGTTCCGAGCGTGTCCTTGTCGAGCGGGACGGTGCGCGGGCAGGCCCGCCCGCCGATCGCCCGGCCGGGGTCGTAGTACACCACCGCCCCGTCGAGGTCCCACGTCTTGCCGTCGTCGCGGGACACGACGAACCGCCACCGCTCCCCGCCGACGCCCGGCCCGAGCACCTCGCTCGCCGCCAGCCAGCCGTTGTCCAGCGCGACCATCTCGAACCGCCACCCGTTCGCCCCGATCGCCGGGAACGGCGCCACCTTGTCCCACGTTTTTCCGCCGTCGGCCGACCGCAACCCTGCCCCGCTCACCAGCGTCCCCTTCGGCGTCCGCACCACCGGGACGAGCCCGTGGTTGCGGCCGTCGGCGAACGGCTTGGTGTCGCCGGTCTTCGGGTCGTAGACCAAGGTGCGGTCCATGAGCGGGAACAGCCAGGCGCCGTCGGCCAGCTCGACGAGCGGGTGGCGGACGACGCTCTGGGCGGCCGGGTTCTTCGGCAGGTCCTTCGGCTCGGACCACGTCTTCCCGTCGTCCGCGCTCACCGACAGCCGGACGTGCCGCGACTTCTCCCCCTTGTCGTTCGTGTACCAGACGTTCCAGGCGTGGACGACGCGGCCGTCCCGGAGGGTGGTCAGCGCCCCGGGGTAGATGTCGGTCTTCTCCGCCCCGGGGAACGCGACCGGGTCGGCCCACCTCTTCCCGCCGTCGGCCGAGCGGGTCAGGCGGAGGTCCTTCATGTCGGCCCGGCTGAACACGACCAGCACCGTCCCGGCTTTGGTGACGCACGCCGCCGGGTGGATGTGGCCGCTGACGCCGCTGGCGACCCGGACCGGCTTCGGCGGCCAGTCGTCCGCGGCGGGCGCGGCGGACAGGGCGAAGAGCGCGGCGGGCAACAGGAGCGTGCGGTGGGGCATGGCGACCTCGATGGGGTGGCGGCGGGATGCTCAGCGTACCCCGGGGGCGGGGCGGAAGGAAGGGCCGGCCCGAACCCGGGCCGGGCGGCCGGTGTCGGACGGACGGCGGCCGCGTCCGGGCCGCGGGTTCGCCGCCCGCCCCGACCCGCCGCCGATTATGCGGACTTACCACCCCGACACAGGAGCCGAGCGCCGCGCCACGACCGATGCCCCGACCGACCGGTCCGACCCCCAACCACCCCCAACCAGGAGCGCGGCCATGTTCAACCCTCGTGCCTTCCTCAACTCGCGTCCCGACGGGTTCGGCGTCCTCGAACTGGCGGACGCGCCCCGGCGGTTCGTTCCCCTCCGCAAGACCGATCTCGCCGGCGAGGTCGTCGGGCCGCTCGCGGCCCTGCGGCTCGCCCAGACGTTCGCCCTCGACGGCCCGCCGGACGGCCCGGCCGTCGAGGCGCTGTACCGGTTCCCCCTGCCGGGCGATGCGGCCGTCACCGCCGTCCGGGTGCGGTTCGGGGCGGTCGAGATCCGGACCGCCCTGAAGGAGCGCGGGGCCGCCGAGGCGGAGTATGCCGACGCGAAGCGGACCAGCCGGCAGGCGGCCCTCGTCACCCGCGAGTCGCCGGACGTCTTCACCCTCGCGGTCGCTGGCGTCCGGCCCGACGAGCCGGTCGTGGTCGAGACCGAATACGTGCAGCTCGCCCGGCCGGGCCGCGGCGGGTGGTCGCTGCGCGTCCCGCTGACCACCGCCCCGCGGTACGTCCGGGCGGACGAGGCGGGGTCTCGCCACGCCGGCGGGCAGCCGCTCGCGGTGCTGCGCGACCCCGGCCACCGCTTCGCCCTCGACCTCGCCGTCCGCGGGGCGGCCCGCGTCACCAGCCCGACGCACCAACTCGCCGTCACCCGCAAGGTCGACTGCGACCGGGTCCGGCTCGCCGACGGCGAGGTGATCCCGGACCGCGACTGCGTCGTCGAGTGGCAGGCCGCCGCGGCCGACCGGCCGGCGCTGGCGGTCTGGTTCCAGCCCGACCCGGCCGCCGGCCGCGGGTACTTCCTCGTCCTCTGCACCCCGCCCGCCGCGGCCACGCCGGTGGCGCGGGAAGTGGTCCTGCTCGTGGACCACTCCGGGTCGATGGGGGGGGCGAAGTGGGAGGCCGCGGACTGGGCGGTCGAGCGGTTCCTGGCCGGCCTCGCCGAGCGCGACGCGTTCGCCCTCGGGGTGTTCCACAACGACACCCGGTGGTTCGCCCCGGAGCCGCGGCCGGCCACCCCGGCGGCGGTGCGGGAGGCGGTCGCGTACCTGAAGGCGAGCCGCGACCAGGGCGGGACGGAACTCGGGGTCGCGCTGGAGCAGGCGCTCGGCCTGCCGCGGGCGGACGGCACCCCGGCCCGGCACGTCCTGGTCATCACCGACGCCCAGGTGACCGACGCCGGCCGGCTGCTGCGGCTGGCCGACGCCGAGGCCGGGCGGCCGGACCGCCGGCGGGTGAGCGTCCTGTGTATCGACGCGGCCCCCAACGCCGGCCTGGCCGACGAGCTGGCGGCGCGCGGCGGCGGGGTCGCCCGGTACCTGACCAGCGACCCGGCCGAGGACGACGTGACGACCGCCCTGGACGAGGTGCTGGCGGACTGGGCCGCGCCGACGGTCGCCGGGCTGGCGCTGGAGGTCGACCGCCCCGGGGTCGAGGCCGCGGGGCGGACGGTCTCGCTCGTGGTGCCGGGGCCGGGGTCGGCGATCGACCTCGGCGACCCGCCGGCCGGCCGGCCGGTGTGGGTGGTCGGCCGCGTCCCGCTCGGCAACGAGCCGCCGCGCTTCGGCCTGCGGGCCGCGGTGGCAGGGACGGTCGCGGAGTGCGACCCGGCGTCTGCCGACCTGCCCGGGGTGAAGGCGCTGTTCGGCGCCGACCGCATCCGCCGGCTGGAGTACCTGGCGCACTCCGGATTAACCGGCGACGAGTTGACCGGCGAACTCGCCCGCCTCGGGATCGACCCAGTCCCGGCCGTGTGCGCGGAGAACGCGGCAAAGGCGGTCCGCGGCGTCCTGGTGCGCGAGTCGCTCGATGGCGGGCTGCCGTGCTCGGAGACGGCGTTCGTCGCCGTCCGGAGCGAACCCGGCCGGCCGGTCGCGGAGACGGTCGTCGTGGCGAACGCCCTGCCGGCGGGGTGGGACGACGGGTTCGCGGGCGCCGCCGGGCTGACCGCGTCGGGCGCGGCCTTCGGCCGCGTCATGTGCCGCATGGCGCCGCTCTCCGCCGGCGGGATGGCTCGGAAGATGCTCCGCGCCCCGTCCACGGCGCCCTCCGCGAGGCTTGCGGCGGCCGGCCCAGCCCGGGCGGCCGAGACCGCACCTGCTCCGAACGAGGTGCGGGTCGCCGTCCCCGCCGGTCGGCACCCGGCCGCGGACGGGGCGGTGCTGTTCGACGCGGCGGCCGACCCCGGCCTGCCGGACGCGTGCCGGCTCACCGGGCTGACGGTGGCGCTCGCCGCGGCCGCCGCGGTCGATCCCGGGCTGACCCTCCTCGTGTTCGTCGGCGACACGACCGCCCCGCGGGCGCGGGTGCGGCTGGCCGACGTGCTCGGCGGCGGGCGTCGGCCGCTCAACCTCCGGCGCGACGCTGGGCAGGCGGTGCGGTTGGTGCTGGAGGACCCGGCGGGGGCGTGGGCCGGCGGCGTCCCGGCTCTGGCCGTCGCCATCGCCTGGGAGCCGTGACCGGCTGCGGTGGCCTGCTGATCCGCAGGCTGTCGGTGCGGTGCTTTGATTCTGTGGCACCGGCATTCCTGCCGGTGCGCGGGGAGCACCGGCAGGAATGCCGGTGCCACAGAACTACCCGAACGTCCCGCGGGCCAATAGCGGCCAGTGCCACCGCGGAAAACGCGCTTGACCCCGGCCGTCGTCTTGGTTATTCCGTATACTTTGTCACGGCAAGTAAACGGGTTCCGAGTCCCGGCCGGGGGGCGTCGCATGCGCGGGTTGCGGGAGCTCGACCGGGTCCTGCGGGGCGAGGCGACCGCCGGGCCGGCGCTGGCCCGCGACGGCCTTTCCGTCCCCGTCGGGCCGCTCCTCCGGGTGTCCGCCCTGCTCGCCGCCGGGTACGGCGTCTGCATGGGGGTCTACGGGCTGTGCGCCCGGGCCGAGCCGGAGGTCCGGCAGCTCCTCGCCGACGCGGTCAAGGTGCCGGCCCTGTTCCTCCTCACCCTCCTCGTCACCTTCCCGTCGCTGTACGTGTTCAACGCCCTGGTCGGGTCCCGGCTCGGGGCCGGCGAGCTGGCCCGGCTGATGGCCGCCGCGATGGGCGTGACGGTCGCCGTCCTCGCCGGCCTCGGCCCGATCGTCGCGTTCTTCTCGCTCACCACCACCAGCTACGCCTTCGTCGTCCTGCTGAACGTCGCCGTGTTCGCGGTCGCCGGCGGGTTCGGGCTGGCGTTCCTCCTGCGGACCCTGCAGAAGCTGACCGCCCCGCCGGTGCCCACCCCGCCCGCCGAGGTCGTGATGGTGGTCGAGGGCGAAGCCCTACCGCCGCCACCCCCGCCCCCGCCGGCCACCGACCCGGGCGTCACGGCCGTGTTCCGGGTTTGGGTGGTGGTGTTCGCGGTGGTCGGGGCGCAGATGAGCTGGGTGCTCCGGCCGTTCATCGGGTCGCCGACCGAGCCGTTCACCTGGTTCCGGCCGCGCGAGTCGTCGTTCGTCGAGGCGGTGCTGCGGTCGTTCCGGGCGCTGGTCGCGGGGTGACCCGATGACCCGGGCGTTCCGACTGGTGGACGGGCTGCTGCGCGGCGCCCCGGCCGCGGGAGGCTGGGGCGCCGGGCTAGGCGTCGTCGTGGCCGGCGGGATGGCTTACGGGGCGGTGATGGGGGCGTCGGCCGGGCTGGGCGGCGACCGGCCGCTGCAGGTCCTGTTCTCGGCGGTGAAGGTGCCGCTGCTGCTCCTGGTCACGACCGCGCTCGCGCTGCCGAGCTTCTTCGTGGCGAACTCGCTGCTCGGGCTGCGGGCGGACTTCCCCGAGGCCGCCCGGGCGGTGGCGGCCACCCAGGCGGCGGTCGCGGTCGTGCTCGCGGCCCTGGCCCCGTACACCGCCCTGTGGTACGCCACGTCGGCCGACTACCACGAGGCGATCCTGTTCAACGCCGGGATGTTCGCGGCGGCGAGCGCGGCGGCCCAGTGGGTGCTGCGGCGGCGGTACGCGGGGCTGGTGGCCCGGGACCCGCGGCACCGGGCGATGCTCCGGGCGTGGCTCGGGGTGTACGCGTTCGTCGGCGTCCAGATGGCCTGGGTGCTCCGGCCGTTCGTCGGCCGGCCCGACCGCCCGGTCACCTTCTTCCGCGACGACGCCTGGGGCAACGCCTACGTCGCCGTCGCCGACCTCGCCTGGCGGGCGCTGACCCGGTGACCCGCGGTCAGCCCTCGCCGGCCGGCCGCCACGGGGCGAACGCGCTCGCGTCCCGCGGCAGCGCCCGGGCCAGCTCCGGGCAGTGCCGGGCGACTACCTCCTTCATCCCGGTCCGGGCGACCCAGTCCAGCCCGAGCGGGGAGTACACCTCCGGGCGGAAGTCCACCGTCAGGAACCGGTCGCTCTGCAGCCGCCGGGACGCCATCAGGATGAACACCCGGAACGCGGTGTCGCTGAACCCGAACCCGGCCGGCGGGTTCTCGGCCAACAGCCCGACCATCGTGTCCACCGCGTCCACGTCCCCGCGGTACACGTCCCGCAGCTCCCGCGCCCACTCCGGGTTCGACGTGATCTCCCCGAAGTCGCGCACCCGCGGCTTGTGCAGCACCCGGCGGAACGCGTTGTACGGCGGGATGCCGCGGGCCCGCTCCCGGACCAGGTCGACCACCGCCAGGTCGAGCCGCTCGCCGTTGCGGCGGGTGAAGTGGCGGAGGTGGTGCGGGTAGTTCTGGAGGGTGATCGCCCCGGGGTGCGCGACCCCGAACGAGTACACCGCGTCGGCCAGCCCGAGCCCCCGCACCGCCCCCAGGGTGTTCGCCCCCTGCAGGTCGGCGAACGCCCGGTCGCCCCCCAGCGGCCGGCCGTCGGCGTGGGAGAAGAAGCGGTAGTCGTCCGGGATCAGCGGGTGCATCCGGTACACGGTGACGAACTCCTCGGTCAGCGAGTACGGGGCGGCGTGGTGGTCCGGCACCGTCTGCGGGATGCCCTTCAGGGCGTGGACGTCGGTCAACCAGATCCCGAGCTGGCTCAGCCAGTCCTTCGGCGCCCCGTACCAGTTCCCCTTCAGGGCCAGGTCGATCGTCTCCGTCGCCAGAATCGCGGGGGTCCACTCGACCGTATGGATCTTGGCGATCACCGCCGCCACCACCGTGCGGGCGGTGCGGTACAGGGCCTCCTCAGTCCACCCCGGGTACTCCCGCCGCAGCGCCCCGACCAGCACGTTGTGCTCCCGGGCGAACAGGGTGTGCATCAGGCTCAGCCCGAGCCACCAGTTCTCGTTGAACCCGGTGTCCTCCAGCCCCGGGTACGCCGGACTCGCCGGCAGGTACCCGTCGTCCAGCCGCAGCTCGGCGAGCAGCCGGTCGCCGTCGCGGGCCCGCAGCCGGTCGCGGGCCGCCGGGTCGTACCCGTAGATTTGTCCGGCGTCCCACCACGCGCTGTTCGTGTTCTCGAACACCGGGACGCCGGCGAGCCGCGGGTCGCGGGTCGGCCGGGCGACGTTCTCGGCGATCCGCATCACGTCTTCTTCCGCCCCGTCCTCCGTGCTCCGCCACCTCCGCCCCTTCGGCAGCGGGACGACGACCGGCTCCGCCCCGGGGGCGGTGACCGGCCGCCGCGGGTGGTCCACCCAGTCGTGGACCTGGAACTGGATCCAGGCGGCGGCGAGCAGGTTGAGCGACTTCGCCGGGATGAAGTGGCGGCGGGCGAGCAGCCGGTCGCTCACTTCGACCGGGTCCGGGCCGGGGCGGGTCGCCTGCTGCCGGATGGCGGCCCGGACGGCGCCGAGCGGGGCGTTCCGGCCGAACGTCGCCCCGGGCTTTCCGGGGTCGCCCTGCACCCCCATCCCCGGGGCGGACAGGTCGTTGAACGACCCGTCGTCGGTCCGGGCCATCCGCACGTCTTCGGGTACCGCCGGCGGGACCGGGACGGCGGCCGGCGGGGCGTCGCGCTCCTCGGTGTCGATCAGGTTCTCGCGGCGGAGCACGTACCGCAGCCCGAGCAGGTTCCCGACCCCGAGCCGCGGCGGCAGCCGGTGCCACGGGACGACCGCGTTCACCCACCGGAACAGGGTCCGTGCGACCGCGCCGAGGACCCGGTTGCGGATCGGCTCCTCGTCGAAGAACCGGTGCCCGAGGCGGTGGGCGGCACTCGCATGGTAGACCGCCTTCCGCGCCCGGTTGATGTGCCCGAGCGGGCGGAACTCGTCCGTCGTGTGCCACGGGTTGAACGCCAGCCGGTCCACGCGGTCCTCGACCGCCCGCGCGTCGGCGAGGTCGATGTCCTGCCGCGGGATCACCAGGCGGGCGACTCGCACCGGCGGGGCGTCGGCCTCGGACCACTCGACCGCCGCGTCCTCGACCGGGGTCCGACGCTCGTCCACGAACCGCTGGAGGAACAGGTCGAACGCGACGTCGCCGGCGCGGAGCCGGTCGGCGAGGTCGGCGCGGAGGTAGTCCGGCAGGGCCTTCGCGTCCGGCGGGGCGGCCGTCGGCCCGAACCCGTCGGCGGGCGCGAGCTTGAGCCGGCCGCACAGCACCGGCCCCCACCGCATCGCCCCGCGCCCCCAGTACGTCTCGGTGGCGAGGCTGCCGACCCCCGCCCGGGCGTGGCGGAGCAGGTTGCGGACCATGCGGACGGTGGTGAACGGGCCGAGGCCGAACAGCAGCCGGAACGGCAGCTTCAGCCGGCTGCCGGCGAGCGCCTCGGCGAACCGGATGAACTCGGTCCCGTCCCGGGCGTGCGACACCGGCCCGTTCGTCAGCAGGAAGTCGTGGTGCTCGGCCGGCGACACGGCGATCCGCAGGGCGACGCCGCGCATGTCGCGCCCGTAATCCGGCCGGATCGCGCCGGCGGCGTTCGACACCCGGACCGTTGCCGGGTACTCGGCCCCGGGGCGGACGAACCCGACCTGCAGTTCGGGCGGGACGTCGTCCGGGATCACGAGCCGGGCGTTCTCGACGCCGAGGTGGATCTTGGCGTGGAACGCCCGGAGCGGGCGGGCGGCGCCGGCTCGCGCCTGCTGCCGCTTCTGCACCCACATGATCCGGGCGGCGAGGTCCGCGAGCCGGTCGGCCTCGGCGTACGGGTCGCCGCCGTCGTACCGCTCCGCCCAGGCCGGGGCGTCCGCCGTCGTGCTCATGTCGCTCACCTCACGTCCGGCGGGGGCGGCACGTCGAGCCGCATCCGCGCGACCTCGTCCACGTGGTCCGGCGACCCGAACCCGACGATCGCCGACGACACCGCCGGGTGCGACAGGGCGAACCGCACCGCGACCTCCGGCATCGGCAACCGGCCCGCGACCCGCTCCCGCAGCCGGCGGGCGCGCTCGAGGTCGCGCTCGTACAGGGCGAGCGGGAAGAACGGCGTGGTCAGGGTGTGGGCGCTCGGCGGGCGGTCGAGCAGCGCCCCGCCGGCGAACACGCGGATGGCGAACACGCCCATCCCGCGCGCCGCCGCGACACCGATCACGTCTCCGTAGTCCGCCTCGCCGTCCGCGGCCCCCGGCACGCCGGCACTCGGATTCAGGACGTTGAACGGCACCTGCATCGCGTCGAACGCTCCGGAACCGACCACCTCGCGCAGGGCGTCCGCGTGCCCGGTGCCGGTCAGCCCGACGAAGTCCGCCAAGCCCTCGTCCCGCACCCTGTGAAACGCCCCGACGACCCGTTCCAGGACATCGGCGGGGGCGAATGACGCCGGCTCGTCGCCCCGGTTCGCGGTGATCCCGTTGTGCAGCTGCAGCAACCTGACGCGCGACAGCCGCAGCCGGCCCAGGCTCGCCTCGACCGACCGGCGGACGTACCCCGCGACGTCGGCCGGCATCTCCGGCGGGAGGCGCACCTTCGTGGCGACGTGGACGCGGTCCGCGACGCCGAGTTCCGCCAGCACCCGCCCGAGGTTCGCCTCGGACCGGCCGTCGCCGTAGCCGGCCGCGGTGTCGAACCAGTTGATCCCGACCTCGACGGCCCGGCGGACGGTGGCGAGTTGGGCGGCGTGGTCGGCGCCGGTCATCAGCCCGGACACCGGCCCGGCCCCGAACGACACCGCCGAGACGCGAACGCCGGTCCTCCCGAGGGTGCGGTACATCATCCCGCGCCCTCCGGGTCGAACGCCCGGGCCACGGCGCTGTTGTCGAGGTCGCCCATCCCGCGGGCGACGAGGCCTGCGAGCAGCCCCTCATGCAGCCGGCTGAGCGGCAGGCTCGCCCCGGCCCGGCCGCCGTACTCCAGGATCAGCCGCACGTCCTTCAGGTGCTGGGCGAGCTTCGCCTCGGGGGCGAAGTCGCCGTCGATCATCTTCCGGCCCTTCGCGTCCATCGCCCGGGAGTACGCCGCCCCGCTGCGGAGGATGTCGAGCGTCGCTGCCGGGTCCAGCCCGCACCGCCGGGCGAACGACAGTCCCTCCGCGAGCACGAGCCGGTTCAGCCCGAGGACGAGGTTGACGGCCAGCTTCGCCCGCGCCCCGCCGCCCCACGGGCCGACGTGGTACCACGCTTTCGCGAACAGCCGGAACAGCGGCTCGGCCCGGGCGAACACTTCAGCCGGCCCGCCTGCGGTCACCACCAGTTCGCCGGCGGCCGCGACCGCGCTCGACCCCGTCAGGGTCGCGTCGAGGTAGTCGGCCCCGCGGTCCGCGAGCCGCCGCCCGGCCGCCGCCGTCGCCTCCGGGTCGCCGGTCGTGGTGTCGATCACGGTGGCGCCGGCGACCGCGTCCCCGACCTCGTCGAGCACCGCGGCGACGACCGTGCTATTCGGCAGGCTGAGGACGACAGTCCGCGCCGCGGCGAACACCGCGCCGACCGAATCCGCCGCCGTGCCGCCGAGGTCCGCGAGCCGCTGCCGGCACTCCGGGCGCGGGTCGAACCCGACGACGCGGTGACCGCCGGCGAGAAACCGCCCGGCGAGAGCCCCGCCCATCAGCCCCAGCCCGACCAGCCCGACCGGTTCCACCGTCAGTCCTCCAGCTTCCCGGCCGCCTTCGCCGGCACGAACCAGATGACCAGCATGCCCGCCGCGTAGATCATCCCGCTCCACAGCCCGACCCGGGAGTAGTCGCCGGCGAACTGGTCGAGCAGGAACCCGGCCGACAGCACCGCGGCGGCCGCCACCACCCGCCCGGTGTTGAACGAGATCCCGGCCCCGGTCGTCCGCACCCGCGTCGGGAACAGCTCCGGCAGGAACAGCGGCAGCCACCCGAAGTAGGCGATGCCGACGAACCCGAGGAGGAAGGCGAACAGATGGAACAGCTCGTGCCTCGGGTCGAGGGCGGCGAACAGGTAGGTGCTGACGGCGAACGCCGCCAGGCTGATCAGGAAGTAGCTCCGCCGCCGGCCCAGGGCGCTCGCCACCACCCCGCCGAGCAGGCTCCCGAACACCGCCCCGCCGGACCGGGTGATCTGCGTCACCGCCTTCTTCCGCGGGTCCGGCTTCGGCCCCCCGGCCTGCTCGGCCGCGCGGTCCGCCCACGGCACCACCCAGTTCGCGTTCGCCGCCGACCCGACGACCGGGATCGCCCCGAGCGCGACCCCGAGCACCGTCCGCGACAGCAGCGGCGGCCGCAGCACCTCCCGGAGTGGCGACGAAGCCGCCGGCCCGACCTGCCGGGCGGCGCGGTTGGCGAGCCACCGCGGCGACTCGGCGACGAACAGGAGGATCACGACCCCGAGCGCCGCCGGGGTGGCGGCGACGAGGAACGCCCACCGCCAGGCGTCGGCGGTGATCGGGTGGTAGTACCCGACCACCCCGAGGAGCACGAACCCGACGTTCGCGGCCGTCCCGAGCAGCCCGGCGAGGAGCGGGCGGGAGGCGTCCGGCCACGCCTCGGCGACCAGCGCCACCGCGTTCGGCCACACCCCGCCGATCCCGAGGCAGGCCAGGAACCGGAGGGCCAGCATCTCATCGGCGGAGGTGGCGAAGTAGCACGCCAGGGTGAGGAGGGAGTAGCAGAGGACGGCCCCGCCCATCGCCCGGGTGCGGCCGGCCCGGTCCCCGAGCCAGCCGAACAGCCACCCGCCGGCCGCCGCCCCGAACAGGAACGCCGCCTGGTACCACGCGAACCACCGGGCGACCACTGTTTCCGGCGCGTCCGCCCCGAGCAGCCCGAGCGCCATCTGCCGGTGGACCAGGACGAACAGCGAGATCTCGAGGCCGGCGAACATCCACGCCAGGAACGCGGCGGCGAGGACGCCGGCGCGCCGGGCTCGGGAGAGCGGCGGGGGAGGGGGGGCGGGCACGGCACACGTCTCACCGTGTGCCCGGATTCCGGTCTTGCGGCACGGGTCTCCGACCTGTGTCGGCTTCACAGGTCGGAGACCTGTGCCACACGACCGCCGGGGCTGCGACCAGCGTAACCGGCCGGGCGGCAATGTCCAGCAATCACGGACCGGGTCAAGGTGCGGGCCGCGGGTGCCGATAGAGAACAGGAGTACACGCCCCGGCGTGGGGGTGTACTCGAGTCCACACCGACAGGAGTACGACATGACGCGACGGTTGTTGGCCGGCCTGGTGCTCGCCGCCCTCTCGGCAGGGGCCTCCGCGGACGACAAGCCCGCCCCCGCCCCGACCCCGCACCCGCAGCTGGAGCGGCTGAAGAAGCTCGCCGGGACGTGGGTCGCGGCCGACAAGGACGGGAAGCCGACCGACCAGGTGGTGTCGGTCGTGCGGGTGACGGCGGCCGGCAGCGCCGTCCACGAGACGCTGTTCCCCGGGCAGCCGATGGAGATGGTGTCGGTCTACCACCTGGACAAGGGCGAGCTGGTGATGACCCACTACTGCGCCCTCGGGAACCAGCCGCGGATGAAGGCGGACCCGAAGTCGCCGGCGAACCAGATCCGGTTCCTGTTCGCCGGCGGGACGAACCTCGACCCGGCGAAGGACATGCACATGCACGAGGGGACGCTGACGTTCGTGGACGACGACCGCGTCGAGTTCGCCGGGGTCGCGTGGGTCAACGGGAAGCCGGCCGACGACCACTGCGCCCCGCTGAAGCTCGTCCGCAAGAAGTGAGAGCCGGCGCGGGCCGCCACGGACGGCGGCCCGCGCCGGGCGTCAGAAGATGTACCGGATGGGGCAGCCCGGGAGGTGGTCGGCGAGCAGCCGGCGGAACCGGGCGACGAGCCGGTCCTTCACCCCGAACGCCCGGTACCGGACCACGTCCGCGTCCCCGCGGTGGGTCGTCTTCCCCTCCTGCCGGGCCGGGTCCCACAGCAACTCCTCGGCGGCCGGGTTCCACCGCAGGTTCGCCTCGTGCAGCTTCGGGTGGTGGGTGAGGAAGATCACCTCCGCCTTCACCTGAGCTTTGGCCTCGGGCGACAGCCGGCGGTCGATGGCGCGGAACAGCCCGGCGTAATCCTTCTCCCACGTCGGGGTGGCGATCACCGGGGAGAAGTTCAGGTGCGCCTCGTACCCGCGGGCGACCCACGCACTCACCGCGTCCACCCGCGCCGGCATCGGGCTGGTGCCGGTCTCCACCACCTTGGCGACGTGCCACGGCATCAGGCTCGCCCGCACCCGCACCCGGCCGCGGTGCTCCGGGGCGAGTTCCGGTAGGAGCGTTCCGCCGGCGACCTTCGTCGCGAACGACGGCTTCGCCCCGGTCTCGGCGAGGAAGTAGTCGAGGGTGCGGAGGGTGAGCGGGCGGACGGCCGGCGTCAGGCAGTCGGTGTTCTCCCCGACGTCGTACACCCAGTACGTCGGGTCGACCTGGTTCGGCGTCTTCGGCGGGAGCTTCTGCCAGTGCCGCTTGGTGGCGGCGAGGATGGCGTCGAGGTTGGAGTACGTCTCGACCGGGTTGCCGAACGGGCGGTGGCGGGCGACGTAACAGTAGCTGCAGGCGAGCTGGCAGCCGGTGGCGAACCCGGCCATGATGAAGTCGGCGGACCGGCCGTTCGGCTTCGGGGCCAGCCCCTTGCGGACCCGCTCGGCCCGCCCGGCCTTCTTCGCCCCCTGGTACATCGGCAGCGCGAGCATCGGCACCTCCGGAGGTTAGAGGGCCGCCGCTGCCCGCCCGATTCATCCGCCCGGTCAGTACGTGCGGACCAGCACCACCCCGCCGACCAGCAGCCCGAGGCCGGCGAGCCGCTGCCAGGTCACCGGGTGCTCCTCGTACCCGACGGCCCCGAAGTGGTCCAGGGCGACCGCGGCGGCGAGCTGCCCGCAGACGAGGAACGCGGACAGGGACGCCGCCCCGAGCCTGGGGGCCAGGTACAGGGCGGCGACCACGTAGGCGGACCCCATCGCCCCGCCGACCCAGGCCCACCACGGGGCGGCCCGCAGCCCGGCCAGCGACGGCCCGTCCCGGCCGAGGAGCGCGACGACCAGGCCCATCGTCAGGAGGGCCACCACGGTCGTCAGGGCGGCCGCCCAGACCGGGCTATGGGCCGACTTGTCGAGCCGGGCGTTCACCCCCGCCTGGACCGGGATGACCGCCCCGATGAACAGGGCGAGCGGGATCAGGTACCAGTGAGACATGGCGCCCCGCCCCCCTCGAACCGCTCGGCCGGCTCCCCCAGCCCGGCGGCCCGGCCCTCGGACCCGGCGAACGCGGCCAACTGTTCCCGCATCCGCGCCTCGCCGCCGAACTGGAACCCGAGCTGGGTCCGGTACGCGGCGCAGGCGCCGAGCTTAGCGGCAAGTGTCGCGCCGACCGGGACGGCGAACTCGGCCGGCGCGACCGGCCGGCGCCACGGCTCCGGGTCGTGGACCGGCGTCCGGAGGGCGTAGGGGGTGTCCCGGTAGCGGGCGACCGCGTCCGACGGCAGGGCCTCGCCGACGGCCATGTCGAGTTGCAGGTGGTCGGCGTGGTGACCGAGCGTCTGCGGGGAGAACACCAGGTCCGGCCGGAGCCGCCGCCACAGGCCGAGCACCCGACCGGCCAGCGGGTCCGACACGTCGTCCCCGTCCTTCACGCCGGCGAACAGCTCGGCCGCCGAGGCGTACCCGCGGTGCGGGGCCTCCGGGAAGTCGAGCCAGACCGGCTCCGCCCCGAGCACCCGGCACGCGGCCGCGTCCTCCGCCCGCCGCAGGGCCATGTAGTCTGCGTCCGGTGACAACCCCTTGTCAGTTTGACACGCGAGGGCGAACCCGGTGGGGTCTGGCACGGACCGGGTGAAGGCGGTCGCGATCACGCACCGCCACCCGGCCGCCGACAGCCGGGCGACCGTCCCGCCGCACGAGAACGCCACGTCGTCCAGGTGCGGGGACAGGAACAGGGCGGTGGGCATGGGGTGGCCTCGTGTGTGGCCCGCTCGCTCCGCGAGCGGTCTCGCCGTCCGCTCGCGGAGCGAGCGAGCTACACTCACAGCAGGTGCGGGGCGGCCCGGAACCGGCACCCGGGGTCGGCCGTCCCGACGGTCACCGCCCGCGGGTCGTACAGCTCCAGCCACCCGGCCGACGGCTTCCGGTCCGCGACCCGGTCGTACACCGCCATGATCTGCCGCCCGACCGCCGGCCACGAGTACAGGCGGCGGACGTCGGCCAGGGCGCGGCACGCCAGCCGCCGCCGCAGCTCGCCGTCGTCGAGCAGCCGGGCGACCGCGGCGGCCAACCCGGCCACGTCCTTCGGCTCGACGAGCAGGGCGTCCCGCTCGTGCCGAAGGCAGTCGACCACCCCGACGGCCCGGGTCGAGACGATCGGCAGCCCGCTCGCCATCGCCTCCAGGATGGTGTTCGAGAACCCTTCCGAGTACGTCGGGGAGACGAACACGTCGCCGCGGTGGTACGCCCGCGGGGCGTCGTCGTAGCTCGCGTACCCGGTGAACGCGACCCGCCCGCCGACCCCGAGCTCCGCCGCCCGGTCCTTCGCCAGCTGCACGTCCGGCCCGATCCCGCTCACCACCAGCCGCAGGTCGCGGCCGCCGCCGACCAGCGCGGCGAACGCGTCGAGCAGCTCGCACAGCCCCTTCCGGCAGTCCACTCGGCCGTGGTACAGCAGCGTCGGCGGGTCGGAGAGGCAACCGACGCACGCCTCGTCCCGCGGGGCGAACCGGACAGTGTCGGTGCCGCCGGGGACGACGGTGAACACGTCGCGCGGGACGCCGTGGTTCGCCATCACCTCCTCGGCGAACGACTCGCTCCCGATCAGCACCGCGTCGGCGTGCAAGAGCACCGCCCGCATCGCGTCCCGGTGGGTGCGGCAGCACGTCCCGACCCAGTGCCCGTCCCCGCCCTGGATGCTGACCACCGTCGGCAGCCCGAGCCGCCGCCCGGCCTCGAGCGCGGCCAGCCCGTTCGGGTACCCGTACTGGGCGTGGACCAGGTCGAACGGGGCGACCGCGTGCCACTCCTCGGCCGCCCGCACCATCCGCTCGATGTCCGCCTCGAAGTCGGCCGGCTTCCCGTCGCACACCTGCCGCTCCCCGACCGACTCCAGCCCGACCACCTGCACCCCCGGGACCGCCGGCGGCGGCCCCCCGCCGTACACCCCGGCCCCGGCCGGGTCCGCCCGGTACTGCGAAATCATGGTCACGTCGTGCCCGGCGGCGACCAACTCCCGGAGCAGGTTGAGCGCGTACACGCTCATGCCGGAGATGGCCGGGAAGAACCGGCGGGAGATGAAGCAGACGCGCATGGTCAGCCTCCGGTCGCGGGGGTGAAGCCGGCGAGCCGCGCCTTCTGGGCGGCGTGGCTGGACGGCTCCCGGTACAGCGGGTAGAGCGGGCCGACGGCCGCCGCGACCGCCGCCGGGTCGAGCCACGCCGGGCCGCCGAGGCGGTCGGTCGCGGCCGCGGTGAGGTGAACGGGAAGGGCGCCGCCCGGCGGCCGCCCGATGCCGGCGAGCCGGTCGCCGCGGGCGACCAGCTTCCGCACCCCGCGCTCGCCGATCCGGTGGTAGCTCATCGTCTCGACCTCGAGCCCCGGCACGAGCGCCTTGCAGGCGAACACCTCGCCGCCCGGCGGGGAGAAGTCGAGGTACACGAGTTCCAGCCCGTGCGGGGCGAGGCGGTCGAGCAGCAGCCGCAGCCGGGCGGCCGGGTCGCGGACCGTTTCGAGGGCGACGGTCGGCAGGGACGAGAACGGGACGCGCCGGCGGACCGACAGCACGCTGTCACGGAGTCGCTGGCGGAGCGTCGCGGAGTCGGCCGACAGCCAGTCGAGCATGCCGGCGAGCGCCCGCGGCTCCTCCGCCTCGTAGTCGAGCGGCGGCAGGACGCGGTCGAGGTAGCCCGGGGGGCAGATCGCGGCGATCGGCTCCAGCGGGCCGTGCATGAACGCCTTCCGACTGCGGGCGGCGGCGAACTCCAAGAGCGCCTTCAGCAGCGCCGTCTCCCGGTCCGGGTGGACCGCCTCGCCGCACGCCGTCACCTTGATCGGCAGGTCGGCCGCCGGGTCGTCCCCGACCGCGTACAGGTTGGTCAGCCCGAACTCTGTCGTCGCCAGCTTCACCAGCGGGGTGATGCCGTGCCCGCGGAGGCGGTCGAGCAGCGCGACCGTCCGCGGGTCGCGGACGTCGTCCAGGTCGATCGCGACGCCCTGGTCGAGGGCGCGGAAGCAGAGGCCGTTGCCGTCGCGCTGCAACAGCTCCAACAGTCCGTGGGCGAGCGCCTGCTCGCGGCTCAGCCCGGCCCCCTGGCCGTTGGTGATCGGCTGGGTCAGCGGGCGGCGGCCGCGGAGCTGGCTGCGGCTGACCGCCGCGAACTCCTCCGGCACCAGCACCGGCTCGCCGGTCGGCCACCGCTTCCCTTCGACCCACACCAGCGGGCGGTCGGGGGCGTAGTCGCCGCCGGCCGGCAGGACCAGCGTCACCGGGTCGATCACCCCGCGGGCGCCGTGCCGGTCGCGGAGGCGGGCGTAACTCCCTTCCGCCCGCGGGGCGGCCCGCATCCACTCGTCGCAGCGGGTGTCCTCGGTCAGCTCGCCGAACGCCCCGGCCAGCGCGTCGTCCGGCGCCGCCCCGTACCCGAACCCGTCCCACAGGTAGCCGTCGGCGAACTGCAGGTTGGCGATCCGCACCGGCACCCCGAGGCGGTCGAGCCGGTCGCACTCGACCACCCCGACCTCGCCGGCGGCCAGGTTCCGGCGGTACGCGCCCACGGCGTCGGCGGCGGTCATAGCAGCTCCAGGGCGACGGGCTTGGCGGTCGGCGGGCCGGCGAGCAGCCGGTCGAACAGGGCCAGGGCGTGCTCCCGGGTCACCCCGGCGGCGTACTCGAACGGGGTGAACACGTGCTCGAACGGCAGGTCGGCGAACACCCGCCGGTAGTGCCGGACCTCGCCGTGCGAGAGCGGGATCTCGTAGTGGTACCCCTTGTGGCAGGAGATCGCCCGCGGCCGGCCGTCGGGGTGGAAGTCGACCTTCAGGGCGTCGCCGGCGAACAGCGCCCGGCGGCCGGCGTCGTACAGGACGCTGTGCCCCTCGTAGTGCCCGCCGACGTGGTGCAGGGTCAGCCCCGGGGCGACCTCGTGGACGTCGTCGGCCGGCCACGTCACCCGGAACGCCTTGGTGAACCGCACCCCGTCCTTGTGGATCACGACCGTCGGCCGGAACCGCTCGGCGAGCTGCCACAGCGCCCCCATCCCGTGCGGGTGCGAGCACGACAGGGTGGCGACCCCGCCGAGGGAGGCGACGAAGTCGAGCGCATCGGGGTGGTAGAACGGGGCCGCCTCGAACGCGACGTTCCCGTCCGGGCGGCGGATCAGCCAGCCGGTCGCCCCGAGGCCGAACGGCGGCTCGCACGATACGCCCCACACCCCCGGCAGGTACTCCTTCCAGGTGTTCCGCACGGTGCGGCCGACGCGGGCCACGTCGGCGAAGTCCCAGCCGTCGTCCGGCAGGGCGTTGCGGACGTCGGTGCAGACGAGGCAGCCCGGCGGGTGCTGCCCGGCGAAGTACAGGTGCCAGTGCCCGCAGTGGGTGCAGGCGGTCCGCTCTAGCGGCATGCGGCCTCCAGCAGCTCGAACTTGCGCAGGTCGTCGGCCGCCGAGAACGGGTACGCCCGGCCGGCGACGACCGCGTCGGCGAACGCCTCGACCTGGCCCAGGAACGGCGACCGGTCGTCGTCGAGTGACACCGCGGTGTCACGACCGGTGGCGGCGTCGGTCAGGGTGAGGGTGCCGCCGGGCGTCTGCCCCATCGTGTTGACGAGGACGGCGCGGGCGGCCGTGCCGATCAGCTCCAGCGTCCGTCGGGGGAACGTTTCGGGGCAGTTGTAACCCACCTGCAGGGTCGCCAGGGTGCCGGACCGGAACCGGCCGATCAGCACCGCCCCGTCGTCCACCGGGTACGGGTGGACGCGGCGCTGGGTGAGGGCGTGCAACTCCGCCCACTGGTCGCCGAGCACCGCCTCCAGCAGGTCGACGCCGTGCGGGGCGAGGTCGATCAGCGCCCCGCCGCCGGCCCGGGCCGGGTCGGCCCGCCAGTTGTCGGCGGCCCAGTCCGGCGGCAGCCAGCAGGCGTAGTGGACGCGGGCCTGGGTGACGGTCCCGAGCCGGCCCTGCCGGACGAGCCGGGCGAGCTGCCGGTGGGCGGCGTGGAACCGCTGGTCGAACGCCGTCGCGTACGTCACCCCGCCCGCCCGGCACGCGGCGACCATCGCCCGGGCGTCGGCCGCGGCTGCGGCCATCGGCTTCTCGCACAGGACGTGCTTCCCGGCGGCGGCCGCCGCCTCGACCACCGGCCGGTGGGCGTGGTTCGGGGTCGCCACGTACACCGCGTCCACGCCGGGCGTCCGCAGGGCCTCGGCGAGGTCCGTCGCCCGGACGAACCCGTCTCCGGGAAGGTGTGACAGGGCGGTGTCACTGTGATCGCAGGCGGCGACGAGCCGGCCGTTCGCGGACGCCCGGATCGCGGGGACGACGTAGTCCCGGGCGACCCACCCGCACCCGACGACGCACCACCCGAGGCGGATCATATCACGTCCCCCCGCGGCAGGAGGATCCGCCGCCGGGCGAGCTGCGAGACCTCCGCGGAGGTCTCGGGCCGGTGCACCCTGGCGTCAGTCAGATACTCGAGGTTCCCTTGCGCCGCGCACCGCAGCACCTCGTCCGGCGGCAACGGCTCGCCGGCGAGGTAGTCGGCCGACCGGTACTCGGCGGCGAACCGCGGGGACGGCCACCGCGGCACCAGCCGGCCGCCGGCGGGTTCGAGCAGCGGGTTCAGCACCAACTCCGCCCCTTCGACCGGGTCCGCGTACCGGTCCGGCGGACCGGCCGGCAACTCGCCCCACAGCTGCCACGCCAGTGACACTGCCTCGACGTCTCCCAGGGCGGCCGGGTGCTCCGGCTCGGCCGGCACGCCCGACAGGAGCGCCGCGGTGAACGCCGCGTCGGCGAACGTCAGGCACCCGGGGAACAACGCGGCGTACCCCTCCGGCGTCAGCAGGTTCCCGGCCACCCCGCCGTGGTCCCAGTTCGCGCTGTGGGCGTGCCCGACCAGCACCCGCCCGCCGGTCCCGGCCAGCGCCGCCAGCGCCTGGGCCGCGGCACGCTTGTCCGGGAAGAAGTAGAAGGCGTCGTGACACAGCACCGTCACCGCGGTCGTCGGCACGGCGAACGGCCCGCCGCAGACGTCGCCGCACACCAGCTCCGCCCGCGGCACGACGAACCGCCGGGCGAGCCACAGCTTCGAGAACACGAGGTCGGTGCCGGCGACGCGCAGCCCCCGGCGGCACGGCTCGCGGAGCAGCTGGCCGATCCCGCACGCCACCCCGACCACCGGCCGGTCGCCGCCGTACTGCGACAGCAGCCCCAGCCCGCTCAGGAACGTCGGGGTGCTCGGGCGGACCGCGAAGTAGTCGGCGACCGGGCCGAAGTTCAGTCGCCGCATCGCCTCCCGCAGCCCGCACGCTCCGGCCCGCACGTCCGCCACCAGCGCCCGGCAGTCCGCGACCGACGGCGGCGGGAGCGGGGCGAACGGGTCCTGGTCGGTCAGCAGCACCGCCAGCCCGCCGTCCGCGTCCCCGGCGTCGAGCCGCCGCAGCGCCTCGTTCCGAATCTCGTCCCGGCCAGCGCGCAGGTATGGGACGCCGTCCGCCACCGGCCAGCGCTCCCCGCCGGCGGCGACGCTGTGCGGCGAGTCGGCGGTCAGCGGCTCACCGCCGACCGGGTCTCGGAGGGTGAGCAGGTTCATCGCGGCCACACCCCCGCGGCGGTCAGCACCTCGTTCAGGAACGCCTGCGTCGGCCCCGGGTGGACTAGCTCCAGGTCGTCCATCGCGTAGGCCAGCCGGAACGCGGCGGCCTTCTCGTACCCCTCCATCCACAGCACCCGGTCGAGCACGTCGGCGGCGTGGAACGCCTTCCCCTCCGGCTCGTCCGGGGTGCGCGTCCGTTCGAGCGCCGCCGTCACCCGGTCGGCCAGCGCCGGCGGCAACTCGTCCAGGGCTTCGGCCGCGAACCGGTCCGCCAGCGGCCGCAGGTGCTCGCCCAGCAACTCCTCCCCGGCGAACCCGGCGTCCGGCAGCCGGGCGTTGTGCAGGTGGTGGCCCAGCCCGGCGAGGAACGGGGCGGTCGGGTCCGCCCCGTACGGCCCGGCGAGCAGGGCGGCCGACACCGCGACGACGTAGCAGTGGGCGGCGTGGCTCTCCGGCGGGTCGAGCACCAGCCGCGGCTTGGTCGGGTGGGTGGCCCCGGCCCGCGGCTGGTCCTTGAGCCGGACCGTGAACCCGGGGGCCGTCCGGTCGTGCCGGCCGAGCCCCCGCACCAGGTCCGGGACGGCGGCCGCCAGCCGCGCCTCGGCCTCGGGGTCGGGGGCCGCCCGCCGCACCGCCGCCCGGAACACGTCTTCGATCGCCCGGTCGTCCAGCCCGCCGCGGCGGAGGACGCCGGGGTCGATCCCGGCCAGCTCGACCGCCGCCGCGGCCGCGGCGGTCTCGCGCCGGGCGACGGCGGCCGGGTCGGCGCCGGCGGCGAGGTCGCCCCAAGCTCGGGCGAACCACCGGTCGGCGAGGCTCCGGGCGGGGGCGTCCGCAGTCCGCACCCGCTTCAGGTCCTGGAGGCGGGCGAGGAGCGGCCGGAGCGGGGCGAGGTGCGGGGTCACGCGGCCCCCGTCGCCGGGGTGCAGAACGCGGCCCCGCCCGGGGCCGGGCGGCGGGCCACCGCCCCGACCCGGCGGATCGCCTCGGCCATCGCCCCGTAGTCCACCTCGTGCACCTCGACCGGGTCCCCGACCCCGCGGAGCATGGTCAGGGTGAGCCGCCCGCCGAGGTGCTGGCGGAACTCCTCCAACCCGGCGAACAGGGCGGCGGTGTCGTGCAGGGCCGGGTGGCTGACCGGCAGCCCGAGGGCCCGCAGGGTGTGCAGCACCCGCCCGGCGTCCGCCTCCGGCAGCCCGTGCACGAACGACGAGTACACGGCGTCCACCGCCACCCCGATCGACACCGCCTCCCCGTGCCGCAGCGCGAAGTTCGTCACCGCCTCCAGCCGGTGCGCGGACCAGTGGCCGAAGTCGAGCGGCCGAGCCTCCAGGGCCTCGAACGGGTCCCCGCCGCGGGTGATGTGGGCCCGGTGCAGCTCGGCGGAGGTGCGAATGGCGGCGAGGGCCGCCGACAGGTCCCGGGCCCGGATCCGGGGCGCCGCCCGGTGCAGCCGGTCGAACTCGGCCGCCGACTTCAGCAGCGACACCTTGACCGCCTCGCTGAACCCGGCGGCGAAGTCGCGGTCCGGCAGCGAGGTGAGCAGGGCGGTGTCGTTGACCACGGCCCACGGGACGGCGAACGCCCCGAGCCAGTTCTTCTTCCCGAACCGGTTGACCGCGTTCTTCACCCCGACCCCGCTGTCCGCCTGGGCGAGGGTGGTGGTCGGCAGGCGGACGAGCCGGATCCCGCGGTGGGCGGTGGCGGCGGCGAACCCGACCGCGTCGAGCACCGCCCCGCCGCCGATCACCACCATGTAGCTCCGGCGGTCCAGGTCGGCGTCGTTGATGGCTTGGAGGAACCGCTCGACGTGGGCCCAGTCGTTCTTCACCGCCTCCCCGCCGGGGGCGACGTGCACCCCGGCCGGGCGCACCCGTTCGCCGCACCAGTCCAGGAACTCGTGGACGTCGTCGGCCAGCCCGGGGCGGGCGGCGAGGACGTGCCCGTCGACCCACACCTGGACCTTCGGGGGGAGGTCGCCGGACGGCTCCAGGAGCCGGGCCAGGACGTCCCGCTCGGCCCCGAGGATGTCGGCGGTGAACAGCAGGCGGTGGGCGAACGGGACCGCGAACCGGGCGGCGGCGTCCGTCCCGGGGCGCACCGGGGGCGCACCCGGCGGGGCCGGGGGGGTGACCATCATGGTGTCTGTCCTGTGGTGGCGGGCCGGACGCCCCGCGGCGGGTTCGGGTCCGGCGTCGCGGGTCCCGGGCGGCGGCCGCTGCGACCCGAAATTGATAGCGGGGATCGGGCCGTGCCGCCCACCCGTCCGTCACCTTTTCCGGAATCCCCCTCACCCGGTCGGGGGTCGCCCGGTCCGTCACCCCCGTGGTTCCCGCCCGCCCGGGGCGGGCGGCGGGGCCGGGGGCGGCTTCGGGGCGACGGCCCCGGGCACGGTCGGCACGTCCACCGGCTGCGGCGCCGCCCCGTCCAGACCGCCCAGCGCCGGCTGCCCGATCGCCGCGTGGAGCCGGAACTGGGACCGGTTGAACTCGACCACCTGCTGCAGGTACTGCACCCGGGCGGCGCTCAGGGCCTGGACCGCGGTGAGCGGCTCCAGGGCGTCGAACTGGGCCTTCGGGCCGACCATCCCGAACGACGCCGCCCGGAACTTCCGGTACATCTCCTCCGCCTGGGTGACCGCCTCCTGGGCGACACCCAGGGTGTCGAACCGGGCCGCCGCCGTCTCCGCCGCCTCCACCACCTGGGACGTGACCAGGGCCTCCGCCTCCCGCAGCCGGTACAGCGCCGCCTCGTACCCGGCCCGCCGGCCGCGGACCGCCGCCGCGGTCCCCAGCCCGAGGCTCTCCAGGTTCCAGGTCAGCGCGACGCCGGCGTTGTACTGGTTGGTGAACGGGCTGGACGCCGAGGTCGGGCTGTCCCGGAACCCGCTCAGCCCGCCGCCGACGAACTCGGCCTGCACCCGGGGCAGCAGCGGGGCCATCCGCGACTGCCGGACCTGGGCGTCGGCGGCGGCCACCGCGGCGCCCGCCGCCGCCACCTCCGGCCGGGCGCGGAGGGCCGTCTGGGTCAACTGCTCCAGGGTGGTGTCGGCCGGGACCACGACCAGCGGGAGGACGGCGACCTCGTGGGGCACCAGCTCGACCGCCGGGTCGAGGAGCAGGAGCCGGGCCAGCCGGGCCGACGCGGCGGCCGCCCGCCCGCGCAGCACGATCCCCTCCTCCCGCCGCAGGTTCACCTCCGTCGCCGCCCGGTTCACGTCCGCCGCCGTCTTGTTCAGCCCGGCCTTCGCCCCCGCCTCCGCGGCCTTCAGCACCTGCCCGGTGCGGTCCAGGACGTCGGCGTTGATCGCCCGCAGCCCGTGCAGTTCCACCAGGTCGAGGTACGCCACGGCCACGTCCAGCTGGACGGCGTTGGCGGTCGCCGCGGCCTGGGCGGTCGCGGCCCGCAGCCCCTGGCGGGCGACGAGCGGGAGGTACAGGGCGTCGGACAGGTCGACCCGGAGGACCGGGCCGGCCCCGAGGGTGTAGTTCCCGCGCGAGACGTTGAACGTCTCGCCCCGGCGGTTCTGGTCGAGCCCCTCGTGGTAGAAGAACGTCGGCCCGGCCGCCAGCGTCGGGACCCACGCCACCCGCGCCCGGTCGAGCTGGGCCGCCGCCTCCCGGGTCCGCGCCCGGGCCACCCCGACCGTCGGGTTGTTCGCGTCCGCCAGCCGCAGGGCGGTCGGCAGGTCGATCGGGTACGCCGCGGGCGGGGGGGCGGGGGCCGCCGGCGCGGGCCGGGCGGCCGCCGGGGAGTACGGGCGCGGGGCCGGCGGCTGGGCGGTCGCGGCCGTCGCCACGGCCAGGGCGGCGAGGGCGACCGGGCGGGATCGGACGGTCATCGCGCCTCCGTGCGCCGGGCGGGACATCACTTGTCGAAGACCGGGGTCACGCGGGCGTTCTCCCCGACCTCCAGCTGCCGGGTCACGACCACCACCTCGGCCCCGGTCAGCTCCCGCGTGACCTGCCGCCCGCCCTCGCCGGGGACCACCGCCGCCACCTTCGCCAGCGACCCGTCGTTCATCTGGACGGCCACCGGCACCTGCCGGGTCGCCCCGCCCTCGACCACCAGGAGGTAGGACTGCCCGGCCCGGGCGTACACCGCCCCGGACGGGAGCAGGAAGGCGTCCCCGAACTTCTCCAGGTCCAGCCGCATCGTCGCGGTGGTCCCGGGGACGATGGCCGCGTCCCCGCGCCCGGCCCCGCGGTCCGGGGTCAGCGCCCACCCCTCGTGCCACCCCTTGTGGTCCGCCTTGGCCCGGAACACCCCGGCCCCGGCGGCCGCCACCGCGGCGAGCGGGTCCAGCGGGACGAGCGGGGACACGGTGGACTCGACCGCCGCCTCGGTCAGCATCGCCCGGTACTCGTCCCGGGTGCCGTTGAACACGTCCACCTCGACCCGCATCGTCTGGTCGGCCGGGTCCACCACCCGGCTGTACCGGGTGATCGGGCCGCGGACCGTCACCCCCGGGAGTTGGGCGAACTCGACCGTCGCCTCGGTGTCCCAGGAGACGAACGGGGCGGCGTTGTCCGGCACCTTGGCGGCCACCGTCACCAGGTCGGTCCGGGCGACGGTGACCAGCGGGTCGGCCGACCCCGCGGCCCCGGCCGTCACGAACCGCCCCGGGTCGGTGGACCGGGCGACGATCACCCCGTCGAACGGGGCGGACAGCCGGGCGTACCCGAGCTGGATCGCGGCCGCGTCCCGGTCCCGCCGGGCCACCTCCACGAACGCGGCCCGGAGGTCGATATCGGCCTGCGCCTTCTCCAGACTTGCGGCCTTCCCGGCCCGGTCCACCTTCGCCTTCTCCACGTCGGCTTCCGCCGCCTCCACCGCCCGGGCGGCCGCCCGGAAGTCCAGCTCGGCCGCGTCCACCCGGGACCGGACCACCGAGCTCTGGTTGAACAGGCTGGTGACCGCGTCCAGGTCCGTCTTCCGGGCCGCCTGCACGTCCCGCGCCCGGGCCACCTCCAGCCCCTTGACCCGCACCGCGACGGCGGCCGCGTCGACCGCGGACGCGGCCACCGCCAGGTCCGCCCGGGCGGCCGCCAGCTCCTTCTCCCGCTGGAGCACGACCGCCTCCTTCTGGTCGACCGCCTGCCGCAGGTCCGGGACGTCGATGTCCACCAGCAGCTCCCCGGCCCGGACCGGCTCCCCGATGTCCTTGGCGACCGACCGCACCACCCCGGTCACCCGCGGCCGCAGCCCGGCCTGGTAGTACGGCTCGACGGTCGCGAACTGCCGGGTGGTGATCCGGAAGTTCGGGTCCCGCCGCGGGCGGACCACCTTCACCGACTGCGGCCCGCTCTCGCGCGGCTCCGCCCGGCCGTTCGCCTTCGGGTCCCCGGCGACGACCGGGTTCGGGAGGAACCCGGTCAGCACCCCGGCCCCGGCGGCCGCCCCGCCCAGCCCGAGGAGGACGAGCAGGCCGACCGCCAGCCGCCGGCGGGCGCGGCCGGAGACGGCCGGTGCGGGTTGGGGCAGGGCCGGCGTGTCGTTCACGGGGTCGCCTCCGCCGCGTGCCGCGGCCGCTTGTCGCGGACCAGCAGGGTGTACAGGATCGGGACGACGAACAGGGTCAGGGCGGTGGACGACACCAGCCCGCCGACCACCGCCCGGGCCAGCGGGGTCAGCGCCTCGCTCCCCCGGCCGAGCCCGACCGCCATCGGCAGGAGGTCGAGGAACGTCGCCAGGAAGGTCATCAGGATCGGCTTGAACCGGATCACCGCCGACTGCGTGATCGCCTCGTGGACCGACCTCCCCTGCTTGCGGAGCTGGTTCGCGAAGTCCATCAGCAGGACCCCCTGGGAGACGATGATCCCGACCAGGAAGATCACTCCCATCTCGCTCTGCACGTTCAGCGTGCTCCCGGTCGCCCAGAGGGTGACCAGCACCCCGATCAGCCCGAGCGGGACGGTCGCCATGATGATCAGCGGCATCACGAACGACCGCATCAGCGGGACCATTAGCAGGTAGACCAGGACCGACGCCAGCGCCAGCCCGGCGGCGAGGCTGTCGAACGACTCCTTCATCCGGGCGTACTCGCCCCGCAGTTCCGCCTTCATCCCCTTCGGCAGTTCCAGCCCCTTCAGCCGGGCCGCGATGTCCGCCGCCACGCCCCCGATGTCGCGGTCCTCGGTGTTCACCTGCACGTCGACGACCCGCTTCAGCCCGTCGTGGTTGAACTCGACCGGCTGGGTGGCCGCCCGGATGGTGACCAGGGTGCCGAGCTGGACCGGGGTCTTCTGGTTCGTCCCGGTCGCCACCACGCTCCGCAGGTCCTCGACCTTGAAGTACGGGTTGTCCGGGTACTGGACGGCGATGAAGTACTGGTTCCCGCTCTTCGGGTCGATCCAGAAGTTCCGGGTCAGGGCGATGCTGCTGTTCATCGCCGTCACCACCTGCATGACCGCGTCCCGGGCGCTCAGCCCGACCGCCCGGGCCTTGTCCCGGTTCACCTCCAGCACCAGGTACGGGGAGTCGTTCCGCTGGAGCACCCGCACGTCGGCCGCCCCCGGCACGCCCGCGACGAGCCGCTTGATCTTCCCGGCGGCCTCGAACTTCTGCTCCGGGGTGCCGCCGGTGACCTGGATGTCGATCGGCGAGGACGCGCCGAAGTTCAGGGCGGCCGACACCATCCCGCCGGTGTCGAAGCTGAACTCCAGGTCGGCGAACCGGGGGTCGGCCGCCAGCTTCTTCCGCAGGGCGGCGGCGTACTCCTGGGCGGACTTGGTCCGCCCCGGGGTGAGCTGGAGGCGGATGACCGCGTCCTGCTGCCCGGCGTTCGCCGAGTACGCCGCCGACCAGTCGTTGTTCAGCCCGATCTCGGACACGACCGTCTGGAGTTCCTCCCCCGGGATGCCGCCGTGCTCCGGGCGGTCGGGGTCGAGCAGCAGCGCCGCCTCGACGTCCGCGACCCGCCGCTCGGTCGCGTCCAGCCGCAGGTTCGACGGGCCGCGGACCTGGACGGTGATCTGCCCGGCGTCCACCGCCGGGAAGAACTCCTGGCCGACGAACCGGGCCAGCCCGAGGCTGGCGACGAACAGCAGCCCGACCCCGGCGAGGACCAGGAACCGGTGCCGCAGGGCGACCGCCAGGAGGCCGGCGTACCCGCGGCCGACGGCGTCGATGGCGGCGCTGATCCGGGCGTAGATGCGGGTGAAGAACCCGGAACGGGCGGCGTGGTCATGGTGCCCGTGGCCCTTCAGCCACTTCGCGCAGAGTGCCGGGACGAGCGTCCAGGACAGGACGAACGAGGCGACCATGGCGAACGCCACGGCGAGGGCCAGCGGCTTGAACAGGAACCCGCCGACCCCGGGGGTGAGGGCGATCGGGGCGAGCACGATGATGAGGGCGAGGGTGGCGACGATCACGGGCAGGGTGAGTTCGCCCGTCGCGTCGGCCGCGGCCTGGGCCGGGGCCTTGCCCATGCCGAGGTGGCGGTGGGTGTTCTCCAGCACCACGATCGCGTTGTCCACCAGCGGGCCGATGGCCAGGAACAGCCCGCCGAGGGTCATCACGTTGATCGTCTGCCCGGTCGTCCGCAGCCCGACCACCGCCCCCAGGATCGCCAGCGGCAGGGACAGCGACGCGATCAGGGTCATCTTCCAGTTGCCGAGGAAGACGAGGATCATGAGGGAGACCAGGATGGCGCCGATCACCCCCTCGTGGAGCAGGCTCTCGATCGCCTTGCGGACGTACTCCGACTGGTCGATCACGAACTCCAGCCGGCTCCCCTCCGGCAGCTCCGACTCCATCTGCGGGATCGCCTCCCGCACCCCGTCGGCCACCGCCAGGCTGCTCGCCCCGGCCTGGCGGTAGACCGGGACGAACACCTGCTGCCGGCCGTTCACCCGGACCCGGGACTTCTGGATCACCGCGTCGTCCACCGCCTCCCCGACGTCCCGCAGCAGGACCTGCCGGCCGGGCTCGAACACGACCGGCATGTCGTTCAGCTCGTCGACGGTCCGGACCATCATGTTGGTGTCGAGCGACACCTGGTTGTCGCCGAAGTACGCGGTCCCCGGGGAGACCATCATGTTGCCCTTGTCCAGGGCGTTCACCACGTCCACCGCGGACAGCCGGCGGGCCTCCAGCTTCTTCGGGTCGAGGTAGATCATCACCCGCCGGTCCTTGCCGCCGACGACGACCGGGGCGACCACCCCCGGGACGGCCCCGAGGCGGTTGCGGACCTCCACCCGGGCCAGGTCCTTCACCTGCTGCTCGGCCATGCCCGGGTTGCTGACGGTCAGGATGCCGAGGGGGAGGGTGCCGGTCGGGTCGAACGGCAGGACGACGGGCGGGAGGGTGTTGGTCGGTAGGTACGGGCGGGCGGCGTCGGCCATGGTGCTGGACATGGTGACGGCGGTGTTCGGGTCCACGTCCTCGCGGAAGTAGACCTTGACCGCGCTCACCCCGGACACCGACCGGCTCTCGACGTTCGCCACCCCGGGGGACTGGTTCACCCACCGCTCGAGCCGGTCGGTCAGGGTGCGCTCGACCGACTGGGCCGGCATCCCGTTGAAGTACGTCAGCACCTGGACGGCCGGGACCTTGAACGCCGGCAGGATGTCGACCGGGATCGAGACGATCGCGACCGACCCGAGGACCATGATGAACAGGGCGAAGACGACCACCCCGTACACGTTCCCGAGGGCGAGCCTGACCAGTCCCATGGGGCCCTCCGTCGTCGGACCGCGGCCGGGCGCGGGTGCTGCCGCGCGGGCGACCGGGTGGGTGTGACAGCCGGCGACGTGGAACGGCGCCGGCCCGGCGGTGCGGCCTTCGCCCCCAAGTGTTCGCGGGAGGACGGGTGCGGTCGCGGTGGAACTCGTCGGTGCGGGAGGGCGTGCCGCTCGCACCGGTCGAGGAACTGGCCGAACACGATGTGGCCGGCGGCGGGGTGTGGGACCGTGTGCGCGGTTCGCCGGTCCGGGCCGTCAGTGGGCAGTCCCGGGATTGAACCGGGGACCTAGCGATTTTCAGTCGGAAAGCCGCAGCATCCCGTCCGCCGCCGACACTCCAGAAACACCAGTACTTCTCGTGGCCCGGGCCGCCCCTCGGAGGCCGCGACTCGGTACATAATAGCGCAGTTCATGTTGGTTTACAACGCTTTCTGTACCCGGTACAGAATCACCGCCCGGGTCCGACCGCCGGTCCCCCGAACCGTTCCGGGGTGGCTTACCTTGATTCTTCGTAACCTCGTTGCCGCTTCAGGCCGATCAGACGGCAGGCCCGACGGTACCAAAACATACCTCCGGCCCTGGCCGGTGGACTGCCGCCCCGACGTTCGTCTATCAACCCCGTAAAGCCTCGTTCGCGTCGAGGAGTCCGTCCGTATCTGCGTCGTACCGTTCGAACACATCGGCCGGGCCGGTGAACTCCTTCCGAGACACGTCCCCGTCGCCGTTCCGGTCCATCGCCCGGAACCAGTCCGGCCCCGGCCGAGCTGGCTTCCCCAGGGCCGACACCGGGTGCCCCCGGCTGACCGTCGCGAGCAGGTGCCGCGGCAGCTTCGCCCGGTCGAAGCCGTTGCCCGCCCGGTCCCACGCGGCCCGCAGCTCCCGCACCGACAGCGCCCCGTCCCGGTCCGCGTCTAGTACCTCGAACAGCCCGGCCCCGTGGTCGAGGACGGTCAGCAGGACGTGCCCCTTCGCCACCTGCTCCTGCAGGTCGAGCCACGCCGCGAACTCCTTCCCGCCCAGCGCCCCGTCCGCGTCCCGGTCGGCGGCCGCGGCCAACTGCTTCAGCGGCCCGGCCTTCGGGGCGGCCAACTCCTTCGCCCCCAGGGTGCCGTCGGCGTCGGCGTCGCACTCGGCGTACAGCGCCTCGAACCGCTTCCGGGCGGCCGCCGTCTGCACCGCGAGCTTCCCCTCGGCGGTGCGCAGCTCGAACCGCACCGGGCCGGCGGCGTGCATGAGCCGGGTGTCGGCCGGGGGCTTCGCGCCGAACTTCGCTTGCCACCCGGCGGCCGGCTTCGCCGTCCGCACGTCGCGCGGGAGCTTAGTCGTCCAGTGGGTGTCGGCGGTGCGGAGCGGCAGCACGACCAGCGGCAGGGCGTCGGTCGTGGCGTCCGGCTTGGCGCCGGGGAACGGGGCGGTGAGCAGGACCGACCCGAGCGCCCCGGGGTAGGCGACCTTGTCGACCAGCTCCCCGGGGCCGACCAACTCGTCCCCGTTCGCGTCGAGCTTGCCGAGCGCGTCGGCCGCCCCCTTCCACTCCTTCTCCTCGACCTTCCCGTCCTTGTTCGCGTCGAGCGCCTTCAGGATCGCGTCGGTGAGCCGGTCGGTGGACGGCGGCTTCCCGACCCCGACCAGCACCCCGCCCAGCCCGGCCCGGCGGTAGCCGTCGGCCAGCTCGTCGCCGCTCACCCTGCCGTCGGCGTCGAGGTCGAGGTCGGCGAACGGCGGGGCGTCGCCGGTGACCGGGGTGAACTGCCCCCACAGCACCCCCCGCAGGGCGAACGCCGACGGCAGCCGCACGGCCTCGGCCTTGTCGAGGGAGCCGTCGCCGTCCCGGTCGTGGAACGCGAGCAGCTTGGCGAACGTCTCGTCCCACACCTCAGGCACCGACTTCCCGTCGATCTCGATCCGCAACTCGACCCGCACCGGCTTCTCGCCGAGGAGCACCAGGTCGAGGGCGTCGGCCCGCGGGCTGACCTTCGGCCGGTCGGCGGCGCGGGGGACGGCGGCGACCGACAGGGCGGCCGCCAGGAGGATGAACCGGGTCACAGGAGGTCCTCGATCGGCTTGGCGTTCGGGTCGGCGACGCGGATCGGGCGGCCGACGTTCGACATGTTCTGCTTCTTCGGGTCGATGCCGACGGCGGCCGCCACGGTGGCGATCAGGTCCGGGACGCCGACCGGCTTCTCGGCCACCGCCAGCCCGTCCGCGGTCGTCGCCCCGACCGCCCGGCCGGTCTTCAGCCCGCCGCCGGCCAGGGCCACCGCCCACGCCGCCGGCCAGTGGTCGCGGCCGGTGCTCGCGTTGATCTTCGGCGTCCGCCCGAACTCGCCCTGGCAGACGACGAGGGTGGTGTCGAGCAGGCCGCGGTCCTTGAGGTCGGCGAGGAGTGCCGCGAACGCGGCGTCGAGGGTGCCGCACAGTTCCTTCACCCGGTCGAAGTTGTTCTGGTGGGTGTCCCACCCGCCCAGGGTGACCTCGACGAACGGCACCCCGCGCTCGACCAGCCGGCGGGCCAGCAGGCACCCCTGGCCGAACAGCCCGCGGCCGTAGGCGTCGCGGGCCTTCGGCTTTTCGGCGCCGAGGTCGAACGCGGCGGCCGCCTCCGGCCGCATCAGCCGGACGGCCCGCAGGGTCGCGGCCCGGATGCTCTCGGCGACCGGGGCGGGGCGGTCCTTCTCGAATCGCGACTCCATGCCGGCGAGGAGGTCGAGGCGGGCGGACTGGGCCGCGTCGGAGACGCCGGCCGGGCGGCCGATGTCCGGCACCTTGAGGCCGTCGGCCGGGGCGTACCCGTCGGCGGCCCCGGCGGCGATCCCGAGCGGGGCGTACTTCGGGCCGAGGAACCCGCCGCCGAGTTCGGTGGCGTACCGGGCGGGGGCGATGCTGACGAAGTTCGGCAGGTCGGCGGCCTCGGACCCGAGTTCCTTGGCGACCACCGCCCCGACCGCCGGGAACTGGATCGCCCCCTGCGGGGTGTACCCGGTGCGGAGAAGGAACGACGCCCGGCCGTGGTCGCCCTCCTTGGTGGCCATCGACCGGACGACGGCCAGGTCCTTGCCGTGGGCCGCGACCTTCGGCAGGTGCTCGCCGATCTTCAGGCCGGGGGCGGCGGTCGCGATCTCCTTGAAGGGGCCGCCGTTCGCGTGGCCGGGCTTCAGGTCCCACATGTCGATGGTCGCCGGCCCGCCGTCGAGCCACAGGACGACGACCGACTTGACCGGCTTCTTCGGGGCGTCGGCGGCGAGGGTGCGGAGCCAGCCGGACAGGGAGCCGGCGCCCAGGCCGACGCCGACGGCGGCCCCGCGGAGGAACCCGCGGCGGGTGGGGTCGAGGGAGCGAGTCATGTCGGACCTCGGTTCGGGTTTCGGTCGGGATCGCGTCTCACAGGTCGCCCTTGCCGCCGGCCTTCGGGTTGACCGGCGGGCCTTTCAACTCGATCGCCGGGAGGACGTTCTCGCCCTCCTTGATAGTCACCCTCAGCACCGGGTTCTTCGGGTCGTTGTACCGGTTCAGGAACAGGTCCGCCCGCGGGGCGCCGTCTTCGCCAGCCCAGGTCACGGTCAGGGCGTACTCCCCGGCCATCGCCCCGTCCCGCAGGTCGTAGCTGTTCGGCTGGAAGCTGCCGTCCGCCGCCACCGAGCCCGACGGCTTGATCGTACGCCAGTCGTTCTTCTCCGGGGGGAGCGGGTGGAAGACCACGACGGCCCCCTTCGGCGGCTTGCCGTTGTACGTGACGGTGCCGCGGGTCGGGAACCGGGCCGGCTTGTCGTCCGGCGGGGCGGACGAGCACCCGGCCGCGCCGGCGGCGATCAGGGCGAAGGCCGCGAGGCGGCGGGGCATCGTGTCTCCGGTTCAGTAGTCGCCGTTGGACAACACCTCGCCCCCGGCCCGGCTGCCGAGGGCGAACAGGACCGGCCCGGGGAGCGACTCCCGCAGGAACCGGACCGACCCGTCCACCATCACCGTGTTCGCCCCGCCCGGGTGGAAGGCGTACATCCCACGCTGGACCTGGTTGTTGCAGTTGATCGTGCATGGGCCGTACCCGGCGTCGATCTCCGTCAGCCCGTCGGCGGAGTAGGTGGATGGGCGGGCAAGCGGGTACAGGCCCCACCCGGCGTTGGCGGACGGGTTGAACGGGTTCACGTCCGCCACCTTCTTCCCCTTCACCCAGTGCTGGGTGGCGCCGGCCTGCTCGGTGAACATCAGGGTGTTCGAGGTGCCGTCGGTGACCAGCGAGAACCGGGGGTTGAGCTGGCCGTTCGGCACCCCCGCCACCAGCCACGACGACACCTGGGCGAGCGCCCCCACCCCGTACGGGTCGGTCGGCGGGCCGACCGGGGACGCCCCGCTGCCCGACCACACCGCCACGTAGTCCCGCTGGGCGGCGCGGCCGGTCAGGTTCTCGTACGCCGGCTGGCCGAGGTACAGCCCGACCTGTTCGACCACCGGAGCGGACGGGCACTCGTACGCCTTTACCCGGGTGGTGATCACCGGCTGGTTGACGGCGGCGGTGTTCGGCTGGGTCCAGTCGTACAGCCGGAACAAGTTCTCCTGCTCGAGGTACGGGAGCAGGCGGGTGAGCCCGCTGCCCGGGGCTGGGTCGCCGTAGGCCGGGAAGTGGGACGCCCGCGGCAGGTGCCCGTTCGCGTTCTCGAAGGCGTGGGCGGCTAGACCGATCTGCTTCAGGTTGTTGGTGCATTGGGTGCGGGCGGCGACCTCCCGGATCTTCTGGACGGCCGGCAGGAGGAGGCCGATCAGGACGGCGATGATCGCGATCACCACCAGCAACTCGATCAGCGTGAACCCGACGCGGCGGGTCGCGGTCATGTCGCACCTCTCAGGGTAGGAAGTCGCACGCCTCACAGGTCGCCCTTACCGCCGGCCTTCGGGTTGATCGGCGGGCCCTTCAGCTCGATCGGCGGGAGGACGTTCTCGCCCGCCGTGACCGTCACCTTCAGCACCGGCTTCTTCGGGTCGGCGTGCCGACCCTGGAACCGGTCCGGGGAGTCGCCGGCGTTCTCCCCGGTCCACATCACGGTGACCGCGTACTCCCCGGCCATCGCCCCGTCCTGCTGGCCGAGACTGCTCGGCTGGAACGACCCGTCGGCGGCGGTCACGCACTGCGGCCGCACCGTCCGCCAGTCGTTCCGGTCCAGCGGCAGCGGGTGGAAGGTGACGATCGCCCCCTTCACCGGCTGGCCGTTGTAGCTCACCGTCCCCCGGGTCGGGAACCGGGCCGGGGCGTCGCCCGGCGGGCCGCCGCACCCGGCCGCCGCCAGGGCGAGGGCCGACAGGAGGGCCGGCCGGCGGTCAGTAGTCGTTCGCACCCACCACCTCCCCCCCGGCCCGGCTGGTGATGGCGAACAACACCTGCCCGCTCATGCTTTCGCGGAGGAACCGCACCGACCCGTCCAGCAGCAGGCCGTTCGCCCCGCCGGTGTGGAAGCTGTACGGGGAGAGGGTGTTGTTGCTGTTGATGGCGACCGGGCCGGCGGCGTGGACGGCCAGCGCCGAGCCGTCGGCGGTGGAGGTGCCGACCCGCGTCTGGTTGGTGCTCGCCCACGCCGCCCGCCCCTCGATGTTGTTGAACGGGTAGGTGGCCATGTCCCCCTGCCGGCCGCGGATCCAGTACTGGTGCGGGGCCGCCCGCTCGGTCGCCACCAGGCAGTTCGAGGTGCCGTCGACGGCCCCGGGGAGGGTGGGCACGTAGTAGTAGCGGGCGTTGGCGGCGTCGTCCCACGTCCACGGGGCGAGGGCGGCGTAGCACATCTTGTCCCCCGGCACCCCGGTCGGGTTGACCAGCCCGATGATCATGGCGTAGTCGGCGGTGGCGGCGCTCAGGGTCGGGCTGAGCGGCGACCCCCACGGGTTGATCAGCGCGACCCCCCCGGGGGTGGACGGGCAGCCGAAGATCGGCACCTTCGCCTGGGCGACGGGCTGGTTGTCCGGGTGGTAGCACCCCTTCTCGAAGTCGAACCGCCGGAACAGGTTGTCCTGCTCCACGTACGGCAGCAGCACGGTCAGCCCGCCGTACGGCTGGGCGCCGACCGACCCGAACCCGCTGGAGTACACCGCCTGCGGCAGCTTGCGGTAGGCGGTCTCGTAGTTGTGGATGGCCAGCCCGAGCTGCTTGAGGTTGTTCTGGCAGCTCATGCGGGCGGCCGCCTCCCGGACCTTCTGGACGGCGGGGAGCAGCAGGCCGACGAGGACCGCGATGATGGCGATCACCACCAGCAGCTCGATCAGGGTGAACGCGCGGCGTCGGCGGGCGGTCATTGGCGGACCTCGAAGGGTTCGAGTTGGGTGGCCTGCGGTTGAACGACAACCTTCGTGAACGGCCTCGCGGGGGCGGCGTACCGCCCCTTCAGGCGGTCCGGGCCGGGGTCCCCGTCGGCGGTGTACTCCGGCCACACCAGCGTGACCGCGTACTCGCCCGGCGGCACCCCGTCGTACCGGGCCGAGGTGGTGACCTGGAACGACCCGTCCGCCTCGGTGGTGGCCATCGACCGCCGCCCCCCCGCCCCGCCGGACGGGTACAGGGTGACGACCACCCGCTCGGCCGGCCGGCCGTCCACCAGCACCTTGCCGCGGACCGGGTACACCCCGTACGTCCCGCCCCCCCCGCACCCGACGGGGGCGGCGAGTGCGGCGGCAAGGGCGGCGAAGGTTCCGGGCCGGAAGGACACTCGCATCGGGGGTCGCACCTGTGGGGTCAGAAGTCGGACTCCGAGAGCACCTCGCCGACCGCGTAGGTGGAGACGGCGTGCAGCACCGACACGTCCAGCCGCGGGCCGAGGTGCCGCACCGACCCGTCGCAGAACAGGGCGTTCGCCCCGGTCGGGTGGAACGAGTACACCCCGTCGAAGTTGGAGCAGTTGACCGCGCACGTGCCGGGGGCGAACCGGCCGGTGGCCCGGTCGTGCCCGCGGGACTCGATGTGGTTCTGAGTGTGTGCCCACGGCCCCTTCACCGCCCCGCCGGGCACCAGCTCGCCGCTCGCCCGGCCGACGTCCCACCGGGCGGGGCGGCCGGCCACCTCGAACACCGCGGCGGTGCAGGACAGGCCGTCGCTGATCCGGTCGGCCCGCAGCTCCACGTTCGGCATGAACACCCCGTCCCGCGGGGTCCCGGGCGGGTAGAGCGGGCCGATCACGGCCGGCAGGATCCCGCCGTTCGCCGCGTAGTCGGTGCACGCGGCCGTCCACTCCGCCTTCCCGTCCGTGACCGGCCCGGACGACTCGCGGCCGCCGCCGGCGACCGGGCAGACGTACCCCTTCACCCGGGTGGCGACCGCCGCCCGGTTGTCCGGGTGCCGCCACGGCAGGTCGCGGTGGTACCGGCGGGACAGCTCGTCCTCCCCGACGTGCGGCAGGAGGAGCGTCGCCCACCCGACCTCGGCGGCGTTGAACCCGCGGGGCGGGAGCTTGCCGTGCTTGCCCTCGTACTCCTGCAGCCCGCGGCCGAGCTTCCGCAGGTTGTCGGCGCACGCCGCCCGCCCGGCGGCCTCCCGGAGCTTCGGGACGGCCGGCAGCACCAGGCCCGCCCCCGCCCCGCCGAGGGCGAGCAGGACGAGCAAATCGGACGCGACGAAGCCGGGACGGGAGCTGCGGGTCATGGCTGGCACCTCAGAAGTCGGCGGACCCGACCACCTCCCCGGCGGCCGGGGTGCAGATGGCGAGCAGGACGTCGATGTTCAGGGTCGGCTTGAGGAACCGGACCGACCCGTCGCAGAAGACGGCGCCCGCCCCGCCGGGGTGGAACGAGTACGCGCCGTCGAAGTTGGAGCAGTTCACCGTGCACGGGCCGGGGGCGGTGACCCCGTCGTAGCTGTGCCCGCGGGCCTCGATGTGGTTGTCCACGTGCGCCCACGGCCCCTTCACCTGCCCGCCGTTGACGACCAGCCCGGTGTCCTGCCCGGCCCGGTACAGCTTCGGCCGGCCGGCCGTCTCGAACAGGAGCACCGTGTTCGAGGTGCCGTCGCTGACCGACAGGACCCGGGACACCTGGCCGGCGTTCGACCCCGACCGCGACATGATCGACCCCTCCCGGGAGGTGCCGAACGGGTACTGCGGCAGGGCGAGCGGGTTGGTGCCGGCGGCGTTCTGGATGTAGTTCGGGAGGATCCCGCCGTTGGCCACGTAGTCCATGCACGCCGCCTGCCACGCCACCGTCCCGACCGGGGCGGCAAAGGCGATGGTGTCGGCGGCCAGCCGGTCGGCGTCCGGCACCGACGGGCAGACGTAGGGCTTCACCCGGCTCTGGACGGCCGGCTGGTTGTCCGGGTGCCGCCAGTTCTTGTCCTGCTGGTACAGGCGGAAGACGTTCTCCTGCTCCATGTACGGCAGGATGAGCAGCGACCAGCTGACCTCGCCGAAGATCGGGGTGGGGGTGCCGGAGAGGGCCGGAGTCTGGAGGCCGCGGGGCGGGTACTTCCGCTCGGCCGACTCGTAGTTGGCGACGGCCAGGCCGAGTTGCTTGAGGTTGTTCTGGCACTTCACCCGGGCGGCCGCCTCGCGCACCTTCTGTACGGCGGGCAACAGGAGGCCGACGAGGACGGCGATGATCGCGATCACCACCAGCAACTCGACCAGCGTGAAGGCGCGGCGTCGGCGCGGGAAACGGGTCGTCATGGTGAGCCTCGCGGTGCGGGTCCGGGTCGTCAGTAGTCGTCCGGGCCGACCACCTCGCCGCCGGCCCGGCTGATGAGGGCGTACCCGACGCGGTAATCCAGCCTCTTGCCGAGGAGCCGGACCGAGCCGTCGGCGAACAGGGCGTTCACGCCGCCCGGGTGGAAGCCGTAGAGCCCGGACGAGTTGTTGCAGTTGACCAGGCACGGGCCGGGGGTGTCGGACCCGTCGGCCGACCCGGCCTTCACCCACACCGCGTTGTACGACGCCCACGGGCCGTCCCACCGGGCGTACTGCTGGCCGGCGTCAGTCGGCTGCTTCTTGTCGAACCGGTAGTACGCCCACCGCCCGGCCTGCTCGGTCACCAGGACCGTCGTCGCCGACCCGTCGGTGATGTCCGCCCGCCGGGGCGTCTCGTTGAACCAGGCCAGCGCCCCGACCGGGCCGAACTGCCCGTCCGGGGCGACCCGCTTGTCCGAGAACCCGCGCGGGACCATGTAGTCGCCGGGCGCGCCCTCGCGGTCCTTGAGGTCGGCGTCGCCGAGCCCCTTGAGGGGCTTCACCATCTCCGGCTCGGGGGCGGCCGGGCACAGGTAGGCGGGCAGCACCGTCCGGACGACCGGCTGGTTCTCGGCCGCCCACCAACTCCTGGCGTGGTCGTACTTCCTGAACAGGGCCTCCTCGCCGAGGTGGGGCAGGAGCGTCAGCCCCCACCCGCCGTACCCCTCGCCGTTCGGCCCCCAGTGCCCGGCCTTGGGGAGGGTGCCGTGGGCGGACTCGTAGGCGGCCACCGCCTTGCCGAGTGCCGCCAGCCGGTCCTCGCACGCGGCCCGCGCCGCCCTCTCCCGGGCCCTGCCGACCGCCGGGACGAGCAGGCCGGCCGCGACCCCGCCGGTCAGGAGGACGGCCGCCAGGTCGGCCCGCGTCACGCCGCGTCGCATCGTCGCCCCTCCGAGAGCCAGGTTCACTTGAGCCTGAACGGGTCGAGGTCGTTCGGCCCCTCGCGGACGGTCACTTTCCACGCCGGCTTCTCCGGGTCGCGGTAGCGGCCGCTCAGCCGGTCCGGCCCCTCCTCACCGGGGTCGGACCTCAGCTCTTTCGGCGGCGGCCCGGGCCAGACGACCGTGACCGCGTACTCCCCCGCCGGCGCCCCGTCGTTCTCGGCGAACGTGCTCAGCCGGAACGTCCCGTCGGCGGCCACCCGGCCCGACGGCCTCGGGTCGCCGGCCCTTGCCCCGGCGCGGTGGAACGTCACCACGGCCTTCTCGGCCGGCCTCCCCTGGGCGTCGACCACCCGGCCGGAGACGGGGAAGACCGGCAGCCTGCCGTCACCGCCCCCGCACCCGACCGCGACCCCCGCACAGAGCACGAGGCCGGCCACGTGGCGCATCAGTTGTCCCCCGCCACGACCTCGCCCCCGTCCCGGCTGATGAGGGCGTAGAACGCGTCCTTCGGCAGCCCCTCGCGGAGGAACCGGACGCTCCCGTCGGCCATGACCGCGTTCACCCCGCCGGTGTGGAACGAGTACACCCCGGCCGAGTTGTTGCAGTTGATCGTGCAGGCGCCGGTGCCGTCCGACCCGTCGTCCAGGGTGGCCTTGCACCAGACCGCGTTGTACGACGCCCACGGCCCGGTCCACCCGGGGTACACGAGCACCGTCCCGGGCTGGACGGCCCGTCTCTTGTAGTAAGCGGGCCGCCCGGCCTGCTCGGTCACCAGGACGGTGTTCGACGTCCCGTCGGTGACGGCCTGGATGGTGGCCCTCTCGCTGAACCAGTTGAGCGCCCCGCGCCGCTGGGTCGGGGCGGCGTAGGTGGCGTCGCTGAACCCGCGGGGGGCCATGTAGTCGCCGGCGTGGGCGGACCGGGCCGGGTCCTGGACGCCGGTGGTGTTGTCCAGGATCGGGTTCACCGCCCGGTCGCCGGACGGGGTGCTCGGGCACAGGTAGAGCTTGACGGGCGTCCGCACCGCCGCCTGGTTGACCGGGTCGAACCAGTTCTTGTCGGTCTGGTAGCCGATGCTCCCGAGGAGCAGGTTCCCCTGCTCGATCTGCGGCAGGATGAACACGCCCCAGCCGGCGTAAGGGGTGTCCGGGGCGGCCGTCGTCGGGTAGCTGCCGGCCTGGGGCATGAACCCGTAGGCGCTCTCGTAGTTGTGGCAGGCCAGCCCGATCTGCTTGAGGTTGTTCGCGCAGCTCGCCCGCGCCGCCGCCTCCCGGACCTTCTGGACGGCGGGCAGCAGCAGGCCGACGAGCACCGCGATGATCGCGACCACCACCAAGAGCTCGATCAGCGTGAACCCGGTGCGCCGCATGTCGGCCCCCGTCGGTCAGTGGTTGGTGTTGAACTCGCTCCCGTTCAGCAGCGCCCAGAACACGTCTGCCAGCGCCTTCCGGGCGTCCCCGTCCGCCCCGCCCTTGTCGACGTACTTCACCAGCGGGGCCAGCTCGTCCGCCGACGGTTTCCGCCCGAGCGCCGCCAGGTACAGCGCCTCCACCTTCCCGGCCGTGTCCAGGAACGGGGCGTCGGCGGCCGCCCGCACCGCCGGGGCTGTCGCCGCGTCCGTCAGGTCCGCCGTCAGCTTCCCGTTCATCAGCCCCAGCGCCTGCAGGATCGACCGCTCCGCCGTCCCGGCCCGGCCGACCCGGAACCGGTCCGCGAACCGCTTCCGCTCCCGCACGGCGTTCACCGGGTCGAGGTCGTCCCGGTCCGGCGGCAGCCCGGCCGCCACCCGCAGGCTGTCGTACAGCTGCTCCCCGGTCAGCCCGCGCACCCCCGCCCGGTCGAACAGCCGCGGGTTCGTCACCCCGCCGGCCGACGACAGCCCGTACGCCCGGGTGAGCACGACCGCGGTCGTCAGGTACTTCAGGTCGAACCCGCTGTCGGCGAACGCCTTCGCGAGTTCGTCCAGCAACTCCGGGTGGCTCGCCGGGTTCTCCCCGCTCAGGTCGTCCAGCGGCTCCGCCAGCCCGGTCCCGAACAGGTCCGCCCACACCCGGTTCACCGCGTTCCGGGCGAAGTACGGGTTCCCCTTCGCCGCCACCCAGTCCGCCAGGACCGCCCGCCCGGTGTCGGGGGTGAGGGCGGCCGGCCACTTCGGCTGCGGGTCGGTGAGCAGCCGCGGCCCGACGGTCCGCTTCGTCCCCGGGATGGTCACCTCGAACCGCACCGAGTCGTTGTTCGTGGCCGCCGACGGGCGGGCGAAGAACGCCGCCGTCTCCCAGAACTGGTCGCGGGTCCACCGGGCGAACGGGTGGTCGTGGCACTGGGCGCAGTCGAGGTTCACCCCGAGGAACGCCCGGGTGGTGTTCGCCGCCAGGTTCTCCGGCTTGAACTCGCTCGCGGTCAGGAACGTGGTCGGGGCCGCCGGTTCGAGCCGCGTCCGGGACGCGGTCAGGAGGTCGCGGACGATCCGGTCGTACCCGGCCCCGTCGCGGAGCCGGCCGGCGAGCCACCCGTCGAGGTCGTCGGCCAGGCCGGCGAACTGGGGCGTGTCGGCCTGCGGCACCCACTCCCGCCGCCAGAACGCCGCCGCGCGCCGGGCGTGGGCGGCGGAGTTGACCAGCCGGGCGACCAGCTTCGCCCGCTTGTCGGGGGCCGGGTCGTCGAGGAAGGCCCTGGCCTCGGCGACCGTCGGGATGCGGCCGACGAGGTCGAGGTGGGCGCGGCGGGCGAACGCCGCGTCGTCGGCCGGGGCGGCCGGGGTGACCTTCTCGGCCGCCCACCGGGCGGTGAGGTGCCGGTCGATCCGGGCGGCGAGGGCGGCCGGGTTGGGGTCGGCGCCGGCCCGGCCGGCGACGAGCAGCAGGGCGATCAGAGCGGCAGACCGCACGGCGACGGCCTCCAGTCGGAACGGGGGGTGTTCGAGTTTCGGCCGGCTGAGCAACTCACGCGCCGACGCTCCCACGGACGGGAGATCGGCGACGATTCCAAAGGTTTACGCGGGGGTTACATCGACCGCGACTCGGGTGTCGATCGATGGGATGGCCATCGGCTGACCCGAGGTGGTCACGCCGCGGCGAGTCACTTCGGCAGCCGGACGAGGAGGGTGACCGTCTGAGTGACGACCACGAGGTGCCGGCCGTCGGGGGCGAACCCGGCGGCGTGAAGGTGGGTGCCGAACTTGAACTCGTGCCTCTTCTTCCCGTCGGCCCCCCACACGAGGGCCCGGTCCTCGTCCGGGGAGTGGACGGAGATCCCGACCAGGGTGCCGCCGTCCGGGGCGAACCCGACCGACCACGCCCCCTTCCCGTCGGCCTCCAGCGGGGTCGGGTCGGCCGGCTTGCCGTCCTTCACCGCCCACACCTTGGCCGCCCCGGCCGCCCCGGACGTGGCCAGCAACTTCCCGTCCGGGGACACCGCCACCCCGATCACCCGCCCGCCGGCCCTCACCACCTCCCCGGCCTTCGGCTTGTCCCCCGACAGGTCCCAGACGCGGAGTTGCTCGTCGCCCCCGCCGGCGGTGAACAGCCGGGCCCCGTCTGGGGCGAACGCCACCGCCCGCAGCCCGTCCTCGTGCCCGGCCAGGGCCGCCGCGACCGGCTTCGGCTTGGTCAAGTCCCAAATCTTCAGCACTTTGTCCCGGCCGCCGGTGGCGAGGGCCTTGCCGTCCGGGCTGAACGCGGCCGCCCACACCGGCCCGTCCTGGTGCGCCGGGAGGGCGGCCTTGAGCACCGGGGCCCGGGTCTCGGCCTTCTCGAACAGCCGGAGCGTCCCGCCGGCGTCCCCGACCGCGAGCCGCTTGCCGTCGGCGTCGAACGCCAGGCAGACGACCGAGTCCGGCATCTTCGCCGACGCCCCAACCTTCACCCCGTCGAGGTCCCAGATCCGCAGCCCCTGGTCCGGGCCGGAGACCGCGAGGAACCGGCCGTCCCCGCGGAACGCGAAGCAGTCGACCTTGTCCCCGCGCTGGCCGAGGACGGCGACGACCTCCTTCGGCAGTGCCTTCGCGGGCCGGTTCGGCGGCGGCAGCTTGGCCGGGTCGAGCTTGTCCAGCGCGAACGGCTTCGGGTCGTCGGCCGCGACGCCGCCGGCCAGCCCTAGCAGGATCGTCAGTGCGACAGTGCGGGTCATGGTCACCTCGGTCGACGGCGCCTCCGCTCATCACGCGGCCCCGGCCCGGCCGGGGGCCGTTCCCGCGGGCGCCGGGACGACGGCCGCGAGCCAGGTCGAGAACTCGGCCAGGTCGAACGGCTTGCGGAACAGCCGGACGCCGGGGCCGAGGGCCGGCGGGGGGCGGCCGTCCCCGAACGCCGTCATGAGCGCGAGGGGGATGCCCGGCCGGGCGCGGCGGACCGCGAGGGCGGCCGACACCCCGTCCAGCCGCGGCATCCGGACGTCCAGGACGGCGGCCGCCAGCCGGCCGCCGGCGGCCGCGAGGGCGACGGCGCGGGTCCCGTCGGCCGCGACGACCGGGTCCAGCCCCCGGCGGCGGACCTCCCGCGCCAGGGCGAAGCAGATCGCCTCCTCGTCGTCCGCGATCAGCACCGCGGGCCGGTCGCCGCCGGGCTCGGCCATGATCTCCCCCGCGGGTCAGGTCCCGGGCCGGTCGGGCGCGACGCCCGGGTCGTCCGGCGTCAGGAGAGGACGAGCAGGGCGGCCGCGCCGACCAGGGCGGCGAGCACGCCGGCCGTCCAGAACGCCCACGCGCGGGTGCTCCCGGGCGGCGGGGTCGCACCCGGGGACGAGTCGGGCGATGACCCGCGGCGCTTCGCTTCGGTCATGTAGGAGAGGGGCAACTTCTTCCCGCACGAGTCGCACCACCCCTCGGCCAGGTCGCGCTCCGGCACGACCTCGCCGCAGTGGAGACAACGCAAGTCGGCCTGTGAGGTGGGCATGTCCGCGGCTTCGCGTGGGGTCGTTCGTGGCGGCCGGACGGGTCCGGTCGGGCGCCCGGTGGTGCGGGCTCGCGACCCCGCAGGCAACCGCCGTACCAACCTCCCGGGAAGCGCGGCGACGCTCGAAAAGGCCGTTCGGACGGGCGGCGCGGGGGGTGTCGCGGTCGCACCGTGACCAGCCCGGCGCGCGGAATCGCCAGGACGCGCCGGGCCATCGGGGATGCGTCACTTGGCCTTCGGCTTGCAGACGGCGAGGGCCTGGAGGGCGAACCCGGTGCTGAGGTTCGGGTCGCCCTCCATCCAGGTGGTGAAGGCGTTGGCCCAGCTCCCGTCCCTCCCCTGCCGGTTCACCAGCGCCCGGGTGATGTCCGCCCGCCAGTCGTGCTTCCTCCCGGCCGCGTCGGTGAACGTGTCGTCCCCGAGGGCGTCCATGCACTTGGCCAGGGTGAGCAGGTAGTAGTAGTACCCGCGGCCGCCGGCCCCGGCGTCCATCCCCGGGTTCACGTCCACCGAGTAGTTCTTGGCCAGCCACTCGGTCGCCTTCTTGACCCGCGGGTCGTCCTTGCCCACCCCGCACTGGACCAGGCTCTTGAGGCCGGCCGCGGTCATGCTCCCGTACCCGGGGCGGGGGTCGGCCGGGCTCCCCTTCCCGCCCGCCTGCGGCATCACGTAGAAGAAGCTCCCGTCGTTCACCGCCCCGGCCCACGGCTGGTCGTTGTGCTCGCCCTTCAGGTTCTGCATCCGGCTGACGAACACCGCCGCCCGCTTGTACACCGGGTCGTCGGCCGACACCCCCCCGGCCTTCAGCCCGTCGAGCACGAAGTGGGTGTTCGACAGGTCCGACCGGGTGGTCGAGTTGTACCCGAACCCGCCAAAGTTCGGGTTATCGGCCTTCGCCGCCCCGTCGGCCCCGACCTGCGCTTTTTTCAGGTACTCCGTCGCCCCGGCCGTCAGGGCGTCGTACTTGCTCGCCCCGGCCGCCTTGAGGGCGGTCAGGTTGACGCTGGTGATGTAGTTCTTGAGGAACACCTTCTCCCCGGCCGCCAGGTGCCCCTCCTTCGCGTCCGCCATCCCCTCGACGAACTTCAGCCCCTTCGCCGCGACCGGGTCGTCGGCCTTCACCCCGCTCCTGAGCAGCCCGGTCACGACGATGGCCGTGACCCCGGGGCTGGCGGCCTTGCTCCAGGACCCGTCCTCGGCCTGGGCCGCCTTCAGGTACTTGACGGCGGCCTCGACCGCCTGGTCGGGGGTCTTCCCGCCGCCCTTGCCGGGCTGGGCGGCCGACGGGGCGGCGAGCGCCGCCGCGAGCACCAGCGGGGCGGCGGCGGCGGCGAACCGGACGGGCACGGACATCGTGTGGCTCTCCTGAAGGGTCGGGTCACTTGGCCGGGAGTTCGCGCAGGACGGTCTCGCCCTGGCAGCAGTGGCACTTGCCCGGCTGGGGGTAGCTGAGCTGACAGTTCTCGCACCAGTAGTCCAGGTCGAACGGCTTGCCGTCCTTCACCGCCTGCACCTTCTCGACCTTCAGCACCTGGGCGCCGGGGAGCCGCCGGGCGGTCAGACAGACCGGCCGGTCGTGGAGCTGCGGGTCGAGGAACAGCAGCCGGCTGGCGTCGTCCTTGACCAGGGTGTAGACGGTCCCGTCGGCGGTCACGAGGGCGACCCCGGCGGTGTCCGGGTCGGGCTTCGCCCCCTGCTTCTCCAACACCTTCGCGAGCGGCAGCACCTTCCCGTCGAACGCTCGGAGCTTCTCGACCGGCGCGGACGGGGGCGCGGCGGTGGCAGCGAAACACACCAGCGAGGCGACGGCGGCACTCAGCCAACGGGTCATGGGGTGTCCTCGGCAGACGGCCTCGGCGGATCGGGCGATTCGAGTCGGCACGACCCTTGCGGCCGCACGGGCGGCGATGGCGGCGGTCGTCGCCGGCAGCACAACCAGGACGGAAACGCAGCTTTGCCGCGCCGGCGTTGGGTTTTGTGAGCCGTAAGCAAATGTCGCGCCCCCGCCGGTGGCTGATTTTACGCCCGGCACCGACGGCGGACGACCCTCCGATACAGTTGCGGGGTGGTCATACCGCGACACCGAGGGGCCAACCGGCGCTCACACGGATCGCGGAGTCCAGCTTGTCGAATGCTCCACACGACCCCACAGGCTACTCGTGTAGGCACACTTGGGGTATGAAAGCCGTCGATAGGCTCAGCCCCCGGTTGTACCCGCCATCGGGCGCGGGTACGACTGGTACGTCGCCACAAGAATCACGCCAGTCGGCCGTTTCCATGTCGGTCCGCGTCGGTAACCGGTCGGGGCGGGGAAGGATCATGAACCAGCGGACAGCGTGGCGTGACTTGGCGGTGTTGGCCGTGCTGGCCAGTTGCGGCCTCGGCGCTGTCGCAGGAGCGAAGGCCGACAAGGAGGACGAACCCGAGGCTCTGCCACCGGCCGTCGTCCGGGCGTGGCGCGACGCCGGTGCTGACACCGGCTGGCTGAACGACATCCCTCCCGAGCCAGCGGATGGTTACGAGCACTGGGAGCCGTTTCGCGAAGAGGCCAAGGCCGGGGCGGTGCGGGCGTTCCGACTCCACCCGAAGAACGTCGACGTGCTGGCCGGGCTGCCCGACCCCGGGGTGCCGTTCGGGCTGGACGTCCACTGCCGCCCCGTCACCGGCGAGTGGCTCAAGAAGCTGGCCGGGCTGAAGAGCCTGCGGTCGCTGAACGTCGGGGGGTCGCTCGTGCTGACGGACGACGGGGTGAAGGAGGTCGCCGGGCTGAAGGGCCTCCGGGCACTGTACCTGTTCCACGCGCCGGTGACCGACAAAGGGGTGAGGGCGCTCGCCGGGCTGGAGGAGTTGCAGGTGCTGGACCTCTCCTACACGCTGGTCGCCGACGGCGGGCTGAAGGAGTTAGCCGGGCTGAAGTGTTTGCAAGCGCTGAACCTCGGCGAGACGCGGGTTACGGATGCCGGTCTGAAGGAGTTGGCCAAGATGAAGGGCTTGCGGTGGCTGAACCTCGACCGGACGAAGGTGACGGCCGGGGGCGTTGCCGCACTGCAAGCGGACCTGCCGAAGTGCAAAGTCACATCCGCCGATGACTGACCGGAAGTGAAGTGAGTCCGGACAGGTGTGCCGGCTTACGCGGCGAGCGAGACGCCGGGCCGGCGCGATCCGCCAACCGTTCCGTTACCGCCGCAGGGTCAAACGTTGGTTGCCCCAGAAATGCCCTTTACATGCAATCCGGCCCTCAACAACTAGGGTACCCGCGGCCTGTCCGTCACCGCTCTTGTAAGCCCCGTTCTCGGGCGAATACGGGCCATGCCGGTTGGTCACCTCCCCCTGCCGAGGAGACCCCGTGCATCACGCAGGCGATGCGGTTATCCCCGTTTCCCATCGAAACCGCCCGCCAACTATAGGTAAAGATTATAGGTAACATATAGGTTTGTGCGACCAACTTCACGTTCAGCGCCCCGCAGTTTCCGTCACCCCCCGCGACCAACTTCACGTGACGCCCGCGACCAAGTCCACGTGGGTAACTCTTTCCTGCCCCGCCTCCTGTGGATAACTCGGGCTCGCGATCGGGGCCGGGAGGCTGACCGTCTTGCCGGCGACCGGCGGCGGGCTGGCCCACAGGGACACCCCCTCCTCGCCCACCTCCAGACGGGCGGCCGGGTAGACGGCGAGCACCTGCCGGAGCGTGCCCAGGAACGCCCGGCGGAAGTCGCGGAGCCGCTCGAATCCCTGCCCGAACTGCTCGCCCAGGTTCACCCACGTCACCCGCTGCGGCCGCCCGGGCGGCACCCGGTGCAGCCGCTGGGCCAGCCACACGTACACGTCCAGCGCCATCGAGCTGGACGCCAGCGCCCCGACCGCCCGCCGGTCGAGCGGGACGGCGTGCCGGGTCAGGCTCTGGAAGTAGTCGGTCCCCAGCCGGACGGTGCTCGGCCACAGCACCCGCTGCCCCGGCTCGGCCGGGTACCACAGGTCGAGGGCGCTGACGATCTGGGTGTTGATCTGTACCGCCCGGTCCCCGTCCACCACCCCGAACCGCACGGTGGCGGCGGCCAGCCGGGCGAGCTGGTCCTTGAGGTGCCGCAGGCTCGGCCCGTTCGTGTCAAGCCCGAGCGATCGGGCGAACGCCGTCATCGAGTCTTCGACGTCCACCACCGGCGAGCCGGTGCGGATCGCCTCGCTGGCCAGGTGGATGAGCACCAGCCGCGGCTTCTCGCCGTACGGCAGGCCGAGCTTCACGTACTCGCGGGTGGCCGGGTCGAGTGCCGATCCCGCCTCGATTCGCAAGGACGCGAAGCCCTGCTTGCGGTCCCACTCGCGGACGGCGTCGCCGGGGTTGCGGTACGGCAGCCCGCACTGGCACTGGACGGTGTGCAGAAAGTCGATGGTCTCGGGGCGGTGGGTGCGGATCGCGGCTGCCGCACCGAGCAGCCGCCGCTGCTTGCGGGTAAGGGGCTTGGGAAGGTCTTCGGTCATGCGCGGAAAATAGCGCGAATCGGTGTCGGAGTCGAGGTAAAACCGCCTATTGCGTGCCGTGCCCTGGCGGAAGTCACGGCAGGTAGCCGTGCTGCCTCAGCCACGGCTCCACCGCCTCCTCCAGGATCTCCTGGAGGGTGTTCGGGTACTCGCCCGCGAGCTGCCGCTCCAGCGTCGCCCGCTTCAGCGCGACCGCCATGTCGGCCCGGATGCGCGAGGTGATCGGCGACCGCTGCACCGGCCGCCCCGGGCGCGGCGCCGCGGGCGGCTCGGCAGCCTTCTTCCCGCCGAACACGAACGCTTCCTCGGCCGCCTTGTCGGCCGGCTTTACCCCCTCGGATAGTGGTCTGCGCGTCGCCATCTCCCCCTCCTCGCTACATCACCTCGAACTCAGCAACCTGCTCCGGCTTCGCTTCCCGGCGCGTCTTCCTCCCCCGCACCGCGTTCGGCAGGAGCCCCTCGAACAGTTCCCTGACCTCGGCGGCCGCCTCCTTCCCGCGGGTGCCCATCCGCCAGACGACCGAACCCTGGCCCGGGGCGTCGGCGTAGATCTGCTTGAGCGTCAGCGCCGGCCCGGTGATCCGTAAGCCCAACTCCACCGCGGCGTCGCGCATGTCCTGGGTCAGCCGGTACTGCTTGCCGACCATGCTCAGCACCACCACCCCGTCCGGCTTCGCCCCGCGGATGTCCCGCGCCTGGTGCAGCAGCGCCGTCGCCTGGGCCAGGGCCCGGGCCTCCAGCATGCTCGCCTTGCAGGGGAAGATCGCGAGGTCGCCGCGCAGCAACAGCGCCCGGCTCGTCTCGGTGTTCCCGCCCGGCCCGTCGGCCACCACGTAGTCGTTGTCGCCCGCCAGGCGCGGCAACCCGTCGAGGATGGCGTCGGCGCTGTCCAGCCTCACCGTAGGTAGTTCCGGCTCCGCCTCCCGGATCCACTCCGACGACGACTGCTGGGTGTCGCAGTCGGCGAGCGTCACCCGGTGCCCCTGCTCGTACAGCCAGGCGGCGAGATGAACAGACAGGGTGGACTTGCCCACCCCGCCCTTGGAGTTCGCGACGACGATGATCATGGCCCACCCACATAGCGCAACCGGAGTGGGATGGCAAGCAGGAGATGCGGCCTGCTGGTGTGCCGAGGTGTTCGCCGTCTTGCCGGACGCCGTGCTTGCCGGCGGAAGTGCTGGAGTGACGGCAACGAAACCGGTTTGCAGCCCTCACGGCTGCATGACGGGTCGATCCGCTGACGTGCCATCATGACGGCGCGCAAGCCAGCCTGCTGACCGTCAAACCGTCGAGCAGGACGGCCAAGCGTCCGGATGGCTCGCCGCCATTAGCTCCCGCGGTCGAGGTGACCGAAGCAGATTGGCGGAAGTGCGGTTCATTCGCCGGCGGGGGCGGCACTGACTTCAGGAGCCGTGATCGCGTCGAACCTAACGAAGAACTCCTTAACCCCGTCCACGAGCTTGAATGCCGGCTCCAGCGCCTTCGGAACGGGGACGTAGATGCGGTTCTTAAGGACCAACGTCGTCGTCGGGAACATGCCCCCGCTCGCGGCCTCCTCTTCGAGCGGATCGCGCAGTTCGATGTCGTAGTAGAGGGTGATCTTCCCCGAAGCCTCGGTGAAGATGTACACGATGCGGTGCCCCGCCCAGATGATCTTGGTCGTGTGCGGGTAGCGGAAAAAGTCGCCCTCGCGCTTCACCATCTTGTCGGACAGCCCGAGAAACATCTCGAAGGTGTTCAGTTGGGAGTGCCTGCTGTTCGTCCGCAGAATCTTGAGGGGGGAAACAAGATCCTCCCGCATAATCGACGGGGCGGCTTCATACTGCTGGTTGACGGAGGCTTCGGGGTCTTCCGGCGAAGTTGCCATGTCCGGAATGGCTTCTTCGAGGCTGCCGACCTGTTCCTTCCGGACGATCTGGGTCGATGGTCGTCCGGCGCTCTTGGCGACGGAGAGTACCTGCGCCAGGGTGATCTCGCCCGCCAGGTACTCTCCGAGCAGCGGCTCAAGGTCGCCAAGTTCGCTCTCCTCGTACCGGTACAGTTCTCGGTTCCTCTGGAGCACCCGAGCGAGCGCGTCCACACCTTCGCGGGTCGATGACGGCACGTACTTCGTTATCAGCGGGTAGACGTGGTTGCGGACGTAATCCTTGACGAATCCCCCGAAAACCTCGTACGCGGTGTAGTAGGACGCGATCACCGGCTTGACGCTGGACCCGTCGCGGGCGATCCAGAGCCGCACCGTGTTGCTTTGCTTCTCGAACTTGATCGGCACGCTGTGGGAGATGTCCGCGAATTCGACGTTAATGTCGGCCAGGAGGTAATCGTCGCTCAACGTCGCGAGCACACGCGCGAGGAACGCGGCTTCTTCACGCAGAAGCTCGTTCGCTGCGTACACCTTGAGGACGGTGGCTGTGTCGGGCACCTCTTGGACACCCAGCTTCTGCTGGACGTAGCGAAGCTGCAGTTTCCGGCGCGGGTTGCTCTGGCTGATGAGCAGCAGACGGAGGTCAGGCCCCGAGAACGTCCGGATGATCGACCCGTCATTGCCCGTGTAGTAGTGCGACTTCTTACCCTTGCAGTAGGCAGCCACCTCCCCGAGCGGGACGGCGACGTCGTCCGGCTGGACGGTGATGGTCACGCGGCCCGCCAGGTCGAGGCGGTTGCTGTTCAGTATGTGCTGCAGAAACGCGTTGTTCTTGTCAGCCGCGTCGGTGTTGGCGATTAGTTCGGTTACGACGTTCTCAGCCAGTGCGACCAGGTTGTTGACGTGGACGATGCTCTCACGACTCAACGCCTCCCGGCCCGCCGTAGGCTGGAGGATGGACAGGTTCGCAAACCCGCCGAGCTGGTAGTTTCCGCTCACGGGGATGGGGGCGAGGCCGAAGTAGTTCCGCAGCCCCATCAACTGGCCGGTGCCTTGCCCTAGCATGAGGTCGCCCTTGACCTGGTTCCCCTGCAGCTTAACGTCGGTCACCCGCGCCGTCACCTGACCGTTGGAGTCCAGCCAGACGTGGACGCGGCCGCCGTACCCGTGGAGGGAACCGACCATCTCCGCGAGAAGGCTGAACCCCTTGAAGACCATCTCCCCGTAATCTTTCTGGCTGATCGGCTTACCGTTGAGCAGCACCTTCACGGGCAAGTAAGCGACATAGCTTTCGAGGTAGGCCGTCGCCCCCCGCTCGTCGATGCGGCTATCCGGGTCGAGGTCCACGGTAAGCTTCGTCCCCGGCGTCCTCTCGTCCTTGACCCGATCCAGCTCGATGCACTCCTGCGAGAAGGAGAGCTTCGCCTTCTCCGCGACGCTGACCAGCGTGGTGTCCGACTCCACCGACCGCGTCTCGACGCGCAGCTTGCTGCACACCCCGAAGTTCGCCATCGCACCGATGCCGAATGTGCCGATGACGCCGGACTTCTTCGCGAGATCCGTCCGCTTCCCGCTCGACCCCGCCTTCCAGAAGTTGTTCCGCAGAACCTCCTCCGTCATCCCGATGCCGTCGTCCTCGATGACGAGGTGGCCGTTGCTGACGGTGATCCTGATTTCCGCGGCGCGGATGCCGGTGCCCTCGTGAGTGCAGCGCATGAGCGTCGCGTCGTACGCGTTCTGCACGTTCTCCCGCAGGAGCGCCAGCGAGGAGTCGTAAATCTCCTTGGACAGCAGCTCCAGCACCCGCGAGGTCTCGACCTCGAAGACGATCTTGTTGCTCATCGGGGCAGCCTCGCCTTGTATTTGTCCCTGACCTCGACCACGGCCGGGTCCACGCTGGTCTTAACCACGTCGAGGTCGAGGAGTGATTTCAGCTTAGTTTTGTCGTGCTCCCACAGCGCCTCGACCATGAAGACGATCTCGGAAGCGCTTGACGGGGGGTAGAAATCCGCGACGACCGAGTTGGTGTCGCCAAGCTCGACGTAGCAGTCCCACAGCATCTTTTTCGCCAGCGCGGACGCGGCGGCCATCGGCTTGAGCAACGCTGCCGCGCCGGCGAAATCCTTGCGGCGCATAAGCGCCTCGGCCTCGCCCAGGGCGTGGTGATCGACCTTCATGTTATCCCTCTCCGGCGGCGACTGGACCTTGAAGGTAACGTAACTGGCGTTGGTCAGGGAAAAGCGGCCGCACCCCCAAATGATGTTTCCGGAAGTCTGATTCTGCATTCTACGCAGATGCAGTTTTGCGCTGAATTCCAGCGGGTCCAGCTCCACGATATTGTAGGCCCGGCGCTCTCCCGGCGGGATCTCCGACGGGCCGGCGCACAGGGTTCCAGCGCTGATGACCACCATCCGCTTGTCGGTGCCGAACTGGTACTTCTCCTCGATGCATTGCGGCCTGTGCTGGTGCCCGTGGAACCCGATGCTGAACCCGCAATCTATCATCGACTGCAGAATGTCGGGGTCCATGTAGTCGTTCTGCAGCGGGCCGCCCTGCGTGTTGTGGTGCCAGGTCGCCAGTAGCAACCGGCCGCGGTACTGTGCATCGCGGAGCCGAAGGCACGCCTCCGAAAAGCACTCGGCGTGGATCTCGCCCTTCCTGTTCCTCGGGTCGTTGTCGTGGCAGCTGCTGAACCCGACGATGGTGACGTTGTGCCGGGGGTAGTCGAAGATGTCGAACTGCTTCTCCGGCTCGACGCTATAGGAACGCCTGCCCTGGTAGAACTTCTCGTAGAAGTTGCAGAACGCTTCGAGGCGGCGGTTGTACATCGCCCGATCGGTCACCTCGTAGAAGCAGAACTCCCCCCACGTCCACCGCACCGGGTCGGCCTCTGCCCACAATCTCCTCGCCGTCGTCGCGGCCGCGGTCAGCCCCCTCTCGCTGGCGAGGTTCACCTTGATCTGCTTCATCGCCTGGTGAGAGTGGTAGAAGCTGATGTCGTGGTTCCCCGGGATGATGACAACGCGCTCGCGGTCGCCGCCGACGAACCGGTCGGCTAGCGCCACCAGGAAGTCCTCTGCCTGGTCGTACTGCCGCTGCAACTCGGCCTCGGCTTTGGCCGCATCGTGCTTGACGCCGTGGATGATGTCGCCGCTGGCGATGATGAGGTTCGGGTCCGGAATCTTCGGCGTCTCGTGCCGGTACCGGTCCCGGTCCTGCTCCAGCGAAAGCAGCAGTGACTTGTTCCTGACCTCGTTCTTCGGGTCGCGATGCAAGTCTGAGACGTGCAGGATCGATAGCGGGTCCATCGCAGGGCATTCCCGAACATGGGCTGGCAGCCTGTCGAGCCGACGATCGACGCTTACACCGTCGTGCTATCAGTTTACGTGCGAGACGGGTGGCTGGTAGCTGGGCCGCCGGAAAGTGCTGGAATTGTGCGAGCGATCTGTGGAAACGGTAGTCTTACAGCCATAGTTGCTCGGTCGGCGGCCTGTCCCAGTCACCCGACTGGCTAACCCCCTGCTTTTCCCGGTGAAACCGGACCCCTATGCGTGCATAGGGAAGAAGTGTGAAAGCCTGAACAGCATCTCTCCAGGGCGTCTACGGGTGGCCGCAGCGGCTCGGGAACCGGCAGGGAAACGCGGTCTGCCCGTGCGGGGCGGCCGCCCGAGGGGCTGTCGGGAATGATGGAGTGCGTATGGCCGCGCTGCCCCATCTTGGGGAAGCCGCCCGTCACGGTTCGGCGGTCAATGCGGATGGGTGCGTGCCGGTCTCGAGCCGGCGATCCCGGCCATGAATCGTCCGGGCAGCGGTGGCGATGGCCCGGGCCGCAGGGCCGATTCAGTCAGTCGTCAAACGGGTAGTGCGGGTCGCGTTCTTCCGCGCCACTTCCTCCTCGTACATCCGGTACGCCAGGCGGCGGATCTCCTCGGCTGGCGGCGGCCCGCCGGTCGCCGCCGCCAGCTCGACGTACGCCGCCCAAGCACAGCCGTGGAACAGGTCGCCCCATAACTCCTCGGGCTCGGGATGGGCGGCCGCCGACATCATCCTACCCGGCGGTGCAGCACGACCGCCGCCGCGATCAGGGCAAGGGCATCGCGGAGGATCGGTTCGGTCGCCGCGGCGACGCCCATCGCCGCGCGGGCGTCTGAGCCTTCCACCGCCGCCCGGGCGTCGGCGGCGAGGGGGGCGAGCTCGCCCAGCCGGTCGGCGAGGGCGGCCAGGGTCGTGTGGGCGGGGTGTGTCATCGGGTGTTCCTCCGTGTCTGGTTGATTTTGCCGGGTCTCTTCCCGGGGCAGCCGTGTCGCTACTCGGCGTCGTCTTCGTCCGGCGGCTCGGAGTGGGAGAGCAGGGTGCGGAGCACGTGGGCGTACGTGCCGGAGAGGGCCTCGTGGCTCACCGCCTCGATCTCGGCTTCAGTCCAGCCCTGGTGACGCGCGGCGTTCCGCCAGGCCCCGATCAGGGACAGGGCGTTGCCGTCCACGCCTTCGAGTGAGATACGAACATTCGGGCGCTCCACCGGTGCGGGTGAGCCGGGCCGGCGTGCGGCGTCTGAATGTGTGCCGGTCATGGTGTCTCCTTCGTTGTCGGTTGATAAGCAAGCCACGGAATCCGCCTCCTGGCAAGCGGTGGTTTCGGCGTCGTAGTGGAACCGGGCCCGGTCCAGGGCCGCGTCGAAGTCGAAGTTGTGCCGGTCCGCCCAGTGCATGAGGTCGGCGATCAAGTCTCCCAGCGCGTCCTCCTCGTCGGCGCCGGTCGCCCCGCGGAACGCGACCAGGGCGATGCCCGCCCACTCGGCACGCCGGTCGTTCACGCCCTCCGGGTCTGGCGGCAGGTCAGGCGGGGTGCGGAAATCGCCGAGCGGCCCGTCGCGATCGCACTCCGGGCAGATGGCCAGGCTGGCATCGTCCCAGTGCATGCCGCAACCGTCGGCCGGCTCCGCCCCGTCGTCGGTGACGTCCGCGCGGATCGTGGCGGTGATGAACAGCCGGTCCTCGTTCCCGCAACCCGGGCACCGGATGCCTTCCAGGCAGTTTTCGTTGGTCATAGAGCCTCCATGGTGGTTGGTTTCTCGAACAGCATCAGCGTGTCGTGCAGCCCGGGGATGAACCGGCTGCGGTACACCTTCCGGCCGCTCGACGCGCCGTGGCTGAACCGGATGATGTCGGTGCCGTGCTGCCGCAGACCGGCTGCGAACGCCAGCCGCTTGGTGTGGTAGGTGAGCGGCACGAACCCGGCCTCCCGGTCCGAGTAGTCGCCCATCAGCACCGCCAGGATGCCGCCGGGGGCGAGCGCCGCCGCGCAGTTGCCGAGGAACCGCCCGTATCGGTCCAGGAAGTCGGGAAGGGTGGCCGCCTGGGACAGGTCGCGCGGGTCGGCGGTGTAGCGCTTCTGCCGCCAGTACGGCGGGTGCGCCCACACGAACGGGAAGGTGGACGCTCGCGGAAACGTAGACGGGCTGCACGCGTCCTGGCCGTACCGGATGTCGAGCGACCGGCAGGGGATGCCGAGTTCCCGGCACACGTCCCGGCAGGTGCCGCTCCCGGTCATCGGGTCCAGCACGCGGTCCGGGGCGAAGTACCGGAGCACGTCCTTGATGATCTCGCCCGAGCAGTTGCCTGGGTACCGGCGGTCGCCGTACGGGCCGGCCTCGGCGTGGTGGTACAGGCTGGTCAGCCGCGGCACCGGGCTCGCGTTCACCGGGGCCATCGGCAGCCTGGCGTAGACCGGACCCGGCTCCGGGGGCCGGGAGACGGTCGCGGCCCCCAATGAGGGGGCCGCGAGGAGATAAGGGTTGATGGCGGGGGCGGTCATGCGCGCCACCCCTTCTCGCGGACCAGGTTCTCCGCCGCGTCGATCTCGGCCGCGATCTCACCATAGGCGGCCGGGTTGGTCCGCTCGTCGGCGGGTAGTGATTCCACCTGCCGCCGGAGGGTTTGCAGGCGGTCGAGGAGCCGTAGCTTCGCCTCCGCGGCGTCCGGGAACCGCTCGTTCACCACGCCGGCGACGTCGTCCCAGGTCAGCCCCGTTTCGGCGGTGTACTGTGCCTCGCAGAACTGCAACGCGTCCCACGCCTGGTCCTCGGTCAGGTGCGGGTAGTGCGACAGGAGCTGCTCGGCCTCCCAGATCAGGGCGATCGCCTTCCGCCCGGCCAGCAGGTCGTGGACGTCGAGTTCGTGCTCCTCGTCGGCGTCCATGAACTGGATGACCTCGCCGATGTCGATGGTGGCCGGGACAGTCGGCGTCTCGCCGAACTTTTCTTCGAGGATCTCCCGGATGTTGATGGTAGCTTTCATGTCTCGATTCCTTTCGGTGGTCGGGGCCGCCCGAGGGCGGCCCCGGTTACGGTTACTTCGTCTCGCGGGGCTGGGTCAGGACCAGCTTGCCGTCCCGGGGGAGGACCGGGCAGAGGACGCTGATGTACCCGTCCTGGCGGTAGGCCGCCCCGACCTCGGTCCAGAAGCTGTCGCCGCCGGACTCCCGCACCATGTTGGCCTCGTAGTTCGGGGCCCGGGTCGGCGCCCCGTAGCTGACCGTCTCGGGCAGGTCGTCGTCGATCCCGACCAGGAGGATCTGGCCGGCGAGGGGGACGGCGTCGTACAGCACGCCGATCGAGCCGTTCTTGTAGTTGAACGCGACGCCGATGCGGGCGAGCTTCGGCGGGTGCCCGTCCCGCGTGATCGGGGCGAGGGCCAAGTAGTCCGGGCGCTTCCGGGCGGGTTTGGTGTCGGTCATGGTGGTCTCCTTCTTCGGTTGCGGCCCCGGACCGTCCGGGGCCTGACGGCACCCCTCCGGAACCGGGCCGCCGGGAGTCGGAGACGCTCGATCAAGCGGAAAATTGGGGGCGACCTTCAGGGGGAACCGATTTCCCGCTTGATCGACCCGTCGGGCCGGTTCACGGTGCCCGTCAGCCTGGCCCTGGATGGCCGGGGGCGGGGAGGAAGAGGGGGAGCGTGATGGCCGTGCCGACCGGTTGGCGGCGCGGGGGGCGCGGCGTGCAGACGGCAAGCGGGATCGCACGCCAGCCGGACGGCAAGTGTGCTGTCCTGCCGGCAGGCAGGCTGGCCGACGTGCAGGCTGTGGGGCTGCCGGGTCCGACGCGTGTGGGCGCGACTGCGCGGGAAACCGCGCCGGGAAAGACTTGGCACGGGTCCTGCATCGGGGCGGCGAACGTGCCGTAGAATCCCGCATGCTCCGCATCGTCCAGCAGTCGAACGCCGCGGCGGCCAAGAGCTACTACGCCAAGGCGGACTACTACATCGAAGGGGCCGAGCTGCCCGGCGAGTGGGGCGGCCGTGCCGCCGCGCTGCTCGGGCTGTCGGGCGAGGTGACGGAGGCGGCGTTCCAAGCGCTGTGCGACAACCGCCACCCGCAGACCGGCCGCCCGCTCACCGCCCGCACCAAGGAGAAGCGCACAGTCCTCTACGACTGGTCGTTCGACGCCCCCAAGGCGGTCAGCCTGCTCTACGAGCTGGCCGGGGACGAGCGCATCCTGGAGGTGTTCCGCTCCTCGGTGCGGGAGACGATGGCGGAGGCCGAAGGGGAGACCAAGGCCCGGGTGCGCAAGTCGGGTGCGGCGGAGGACCGCACCACCGGCAACCTGGTCCACGCCACCTTCGTCCACCGCACCTCCCGGCCGAGCAAGGAGGACCTCAAGCCCGACCCGCAGCTGCACGCCCACGTGTGCGTGATGAACGCCACCTGGGACGCCGCCGAGCGGCAGTGGAAGGCGGTCCAGATGCGCGACCTGAAGCGGGACGCGCCGTACTGGCAGGAGGCGTTCCACGCCCGGCTCGCGATCGGCCTGGCGAAGCTCGGCTACGGCATCGAGAGGCGGGGCAAGGACTGGACCGTCGCGGGGATCAGCCCCGCCCTCTCCCGCAAGTTCTCCCGTCGCAACGTCGAGATCACGCGGCTCGCCGAACAGCTCGGCATCACCGACCCGGCCCGGAAGGCCGCGCTGGGCGCCACCTCCCGCCTGAACAAGACCGAAGCCGGGATCGAGTCGCTGCGGGCCTACTGGAACAACCGGCTCACCCCCGCCGAGCGGGCGCAGCTCGACGGCGTGCGCCGCGCCGCCGAGGCGGGGGTGTCGCCCGCCCGCGCCGTGACGGCGGAGGAGGCGGTGCGGCACGCCACCCTCCACCACTTCGAGCGCGACGCGGTCGTGCCGGAAAAGCGGCTCTACGCGGAAGCCCTGAAGTACGGCATCGGGGTGGTGACGCCCGAGGCCGTGCGGGCGGAGGCCGCCCGCCAGGGGGTGTTCACCGCCACCCTGGACGGGCAGCGGGTGGCGAGCACGGCCGAGGTCCTGGCCGAGGAGCAGCGGCTGCTCGCCTTCGCCCGCGACGGCCGCGGCACGCGGGCCCCAATCGCCGCCAAACACCGGATGCGGCGGGACTGGCTGAACGCGGACCAGCAGCGCGCCGTCCGCCACGTGCTCGGCTCCCCGGACCGGGTGGTGCTGGTCCGCGGCGTGGCCGGCACGGGGAAGACGACGCTCACCCAGGAAGCGGTCGAAGCCGCCACCGCCGCCGGGCTGCCGGTGGCGGTGCTGGCGCCGACGGCGCTCGCCGCCCGCGACGTGCTCCGGGGCGAGGGCTTCGCCGAGGCCGACACGGTCGCGAGCTTCCTCGGCAACGCGCGGACGCAGGAGCGGGTGAGGGGCGGGGTGATCTGGGTCGACGAGGCCGGACTGCTCGGCGTGCGCGACCTGGCCCGCCTGATCGACGCGGCGGAGCGGCAGGACGCCCGCGTCGTGCTGGTGGGGGACTCCAAGCAGCACGGCTCCGTCGCCCGCGGCCCGGCGCTCACGCTGCTGGAGACGCACGCCGGGCTGCCGGTGGCCGAGGTGAAAAGCATCCGCCGGCAGAAGGCCGCCTACAAGGAGGCGGTGAATCACCTGGCCGCCGGCCGCACCGCCGACGGCTTCACGGCGTTCGAGGCGCTGGGCTGGGTGCGGGAAGTGGAGGACGCCGAGCGCAACCGGGCGCTCGCGACCGACTACCTGAGCGTGCTGGAGGAAGGCAAGACGGCGCTCGTCGTCTCGCCGACGCACCGCGAGGGCGAGGCGGTGACGGCCGCCATCCGGGCCCTGCGGAAGGATCGCCGGCAGCTCGGCGAGGAGCGGGCGTTCACCCGGCTGGTGCCGCTCAACCTGACGGAAGCCGAGCGCGCCGATCCGCACGCGTATCGCGGCGGCGAGGTGGTCCAGTTCGTGCGGAACGCCAAAGGCCACGCGGCCGGCTCCCGGCTGACGGTGGCCGAGCCTGCCGCCGTGCCTGCCGCACACGCCGGGCGGTTCCAGGCGTACCGGGAGGAGGCGCTGCCGCTCGCCGCAGGCGACGTGATCCGCCTCACCGCCGGCGGCAAGGCCACCGACGGCACGCGGCTGTCCAACGGCGCCACGTTCACGGTGCGGGGCTTCACCGAGGCCGGCGGGATTCGGCTCGACTCGGGCAAGACGCTGCCGGCGGACTTCGGGCACCTCGCCCACGGGTACGTGACCACCAGCCACGCGGCGCAGGGCCGTACTGTGGATCGGGTGCTGGTGGCCCAGTCCGCGGCGTCGCTCGGGGCCACGACGCGCGAGCAGTTCTACGTCTCCGCCAGCCGCGCCCGCGGGTCGATGTGGCTCTACACCGACGACAAGGCGGCGCTGAAGGAGGCAATCCGGCGGGCCGAGCGGCGGGTGTCGGCCACGGACCTGGTGCGGAAAACCCGCCCGCCGCGGCCGCTCACGCGCCGCGTGACTTTCTTGTCTCGGCTTGCTACCCTCGCGCGAGCGCGCCGGGAGCACGCCCCGGAGCGGACCCAGGAGCGTGACGCCGCGATCGACCGGGCGTGATCGGGGGAGGGGATGAGCACCACGAGCGAGTTCGCCGAGCGCCTGAAGGAGGTGCGCCGGCAGCTGACCGAGCCCGCCGCCGCGGCGGACGGCGGCGACGACGAGTACCGGGCGTTCGCCAGCGGCCGGGTCGGCAACAGGCCGCAGGTGTCGGTCACGTTCTCCAAAAAGGACGGGCGCGGCAAGACGCTGGCCTACAGCCACCTGTACTGCCTGGACGTCGAGAACCCGAACCTCGGCTGCGTCGCCGAGTTCACCCGCCACCGGGTGACGCTCAAGGGCCGCAACCTGGCCGAGTTGGTCCGCCTGCTCGGCGACCACAAGGCCCGGGAGGTGCGGGAGACGGACGAGCTGCACGCCCTGGCCCTGCCGCCCGACGCCCCGGTCGTCACGTCCATCGAGGTGCTCGACAAGCGCGACGGCGAGGAGTGGTGACGGCCGGCAAGCATGACGGCATGACGGCCGGCCGGCTGCCGCACTTGCGGGTGGGCACCCATCGCCCGGCCCCACAGCCACTCGATCATCTCCGCCTCCGCCACGTCACCTTACCGCCCGTTAACCCTTAAACGCGTGACCGAGCCCCCGGGTCGCGCTACCGTCGCCGGGTTTCGTTGCGCGAGCGACTGAACACGCGCGGGCCCGGGGAGGTTCCTTCGGGGCGCGGCTGGCTCTCGCGGGTCGAGGGCGGGCGGTGAGGTGCGTGCGAGGATTGCTGTCCCGTGGGAACGGGAAGCTCGGGGAGGGGATCCACACCTGGTCCCTCCCGGCGGGTGGTACGTGCCCGGGCAGGACGGGTGCCTGCTTCCGGGCGTGTTACGCGCGGCAGGGGCGGTTCCGGTTCCCGGCCGTCCGCCGCCGGCTCCGGTGGAACCTGCGGCAGTGCGGGCGGGAGGATTTCGTCCCGCGGATGGCCGCCGAGATCACCCGCAAGGGCGTGCTGGTCCTCCGGCTGCACGTGAGCGGGGACTTCCACTCCGCCGGGTACGTCCGGAAGTGGGGCGAGGTCGCGCGGGCCTGCCCGCGGGTCACGGTCTACGCCTACACCCGCTCCTGGCGGGTGCCGGGGATCGCCGCGGCGCTGGAGGAGCTGGCGGCCGAGCCGAACGTCCGGCTGTGGTACAGCCTGGACGCCGAGACGGCGCTGCCGGACCGGGTCCCGCCCGGGGCCCGGCTGGCCTACCTGCAGACGCGGGAAGGCGAGCAGCCCGAGAACACGGACCTGGTGTTCCGGGTGCGGCGGCTCCGCGGGGCCCGCACCCCGCTCGCGGTGCTCCCGGTCTGCCCGACCGAGACGCCCGAGGGCCGGGGCGGCGGCACCACCTGCGGGAGCTGCCAGCGGTGCTTCCGCTAACCTTCGCCCCCGGCCCTCGGGCCGGGGGCATTTCTTCGTGCGGCATCGTTCGGGTGGTTGACAGCGCCGCCGGGCCGTGGCATCGCTGGCCGATGGACCGATCCGGCGTCAACCTCACCGACATCCGCTTCCCGAGCGACGGGCTGACGATCGGCGCGCTGCGCCGCGCACACCCGGACCGGTTCGACACGCCGCCGGTCCCGACGTTCTTCCTGACCGAGCCGCGGGGCGACTGCGCCGACCTGGTGCTCGGCACCGTCCTCGGGCTGGAGCGGGCGCTGGCCGCCGACGCCTACAACCGGGCCGCCGGGCAGGGGTGGAAGGACGTGGCCCTGGGGTACGACCGCGGCACCTTCGCCGCCGACCTGGGGGAGTGGTACGTCCGCTACGGCCTGGCCCGCGGCGGGCACCACGCCGAGCAGCTGATCCGCGCCTTCGAGGCGCAGGCGGCCGGGCAGGTGCGACGGCGGTAGGGCGGGCGAGTGGGCACGCTCAAGCCGTGGGGATCACAGGGGCCGGGTCCGTGTCGGGGTGAGTTTCCGCCACCGCCGGTGACAGTTTCGTCGGTCTCAGCGCCGCCCGCTCCAACGGCAATTCTCTCGGCAGTGCCGAGAGTTTTAGAACTGCAGGCTGCGGCCGCGCGAGCACTACCGGAGCGGGCGGACAGAGCCCTTGTCGCAGGCGCACGCGAACGCGCGGACGCCGTTACTCGCCCGCGGGCGACGGCGGGCAGAGTTCGAGCAGCCGGCGGCTGCGCTCCAGCTCGGCGGCCAGCACCCGCTCGTCGGGCAGGGTGGTGCGGTAGGTGGCGGCGAGCACCTTGTTGCCCAGGCCTTCGAGCGCGTACCGGGCCTCGTCGTGCCCTTTTTCCGCGCACAGGATCAGCCCGACCGGCGGGTTCTCCCCCTCCCGCACCCAGTGCGCCCTGGCGTAGTTCAGGTAGAGGTTCATCTGCCCGGCGTCGGCGTGGCCGAAGGGGCCGATCTTGAGGTCGGCCAGCACCAGGCACCGCAGCCGGCGGTGGAAGAACACCAGGTCGACCTTGAACCACTTGTCGTCCAGCCGCAGCTTGCGCTGCCGGGCGACGAAGCAGAAGTCGTCGCCGAGTTCGAGCAGGAAGGACTCCAGGTGCCGGACCAGCGCCTCCTCCAGCGCGCTCTCGCCGTACTCGTCCCTGAGGCCCAGGAATTCGAGCACCAGCGGGTGGCGGATTTCCTCCTCGGGGGTGACCGCGTCCCCAGGCTTTGCTTCTTGGCCCTTGGCGAGCATGGCCGCCTTGTTGCGGGACAGCGCCGTCCGCTCGTAGGCCATCGAATTCACCTGGCGGTCGAGCTGGCGCACCGACCACGCCCCGCGGACCGCCTCGGCCTCGTAAAACTGGCGGGCGTGAAGATTCTCGATCGCGAGCAGGCGGACGTAATGCGACCAGGGGAGGGAGAACGCGGCCGGCGTCGGGTAGGCGGGCGACGAAATTGCAGACGGCGTCTGCAACGTGTCACCGCCGGTGACCCTCACCCGCGCCTGCATCTGCCCGGCGACCGGGACCAATTCCCACCCCAGGTAGAAGGCACGCATGGAGAACAGATTTCGCCACCCGAACCCGCGGCCGTAGCGGGTGACCAGGTCGGCCGCCAGACGCTTCAGCAGCTCCTCCCCGTACCCGGCACGCGCCTTCCCGCCCTGCTCGAACTCGACGACCCGCCGGCCGATTTCCCAATAGGTCAGGGTCAAGACGGCGTTGATTGCCCTGGCCGTGCTGCGGCGGGCGTCGTCGAGCAGCGCCGACAGGCCGGTCAGCAGGCCGTCGTAGAGTTGCTCGTCTCCGCCGTCCGCCTTCGCCAGCGGCTTGGGTTTCGGGGCCGGTTTCTTCTTGGCCATTCGGCGCTTCCTTTCGCCCGCGACCCTACCCCGACACGGCTTCGTGTGCAAGCGGGGGTGGGTTCCGAGTGCACGACGACAAGAGACGGAGGCCGGGGGCCGCGCCACGCGGCCCCCGGCCGGGGTTACTTGCGCCGGCGTCCGCCGCGACGCTCGGTGTCCTCCGCCAGGTGCGCGGGCTCGCCCATCGCGATCCCGGCCGCCTTCGCCTCCTCGCTGCGGGCGATCACGCACCCGTCGTTGTTGGAGAGCACCACCACTGGCTTGCCGTCGAGCCGGGGGTTAAACGCCCGCCCGCAGGAGCAGTAGAAGTTGTTGCAATCCGCCAGGGCGAAGACGGCGGGTCGCATGGCCGGCTCACTTCCGGAACTGGTGGATGGCGCTGGTCACCACCGCCAGCACCGTGCACTCGGTGCCTTCGCACAGCTCGATGTTCGGGTAGTGCGGGCTTTCCGCCACCAGCCAGGCCCGGCCCTTCGCCTTGCGCAGCCGCTTTACCGTCAGCTCGCCGTTCACCGCCGCGACGACAATGTCCCGGTCCTTGGCTTCGAGCGCGCGGTCGGCCACCAGCATGTCGCCGTGGAAGATGCCCGCGCCCTCCATCGACCGCCCGGCGACGCGGAACAGGAACGTGGCGGCGGGGTGGGAAATCAGGCATTCGTTCAGATCGAGCGTGCCTTCGAGATGATCGTCGGCCGGCGACGGGAAGCCGGCCGAGGCCGGGCAGCCGAACACCGGCAGCGGCACCCGAGCACCGATCTCGGGGCGGTAGGACTGGACGACGAACACGGTCATGCGGGCCACGCTCCGGGCAAACTGTTCACGCGAACAGTATGGTTCCACGATTGCCGGTTTGGCAAGCCGTTTCGCGCCGAAAGCTGCTAATCCGGCCGGAAAAGCGGGCTGGATGGGGCGGCGGTTGATGGGTGCGAGCCGTCGCCGGACGCGGCAGCCGGTTACCCACAAGCCTTCCGCGGGCCGTTTGATTGCCCGCTCCAGGCGTGGGGATAACCGGCTCAGCCCGGCCCGCCGCCGCGGCCCTTCCGTTCGCCCAGGCGCTGCACGATCTCTTGCCACTCGCTTTGCTCCGGCTTCGCCGGGTGGGCGCTCGCGTGCGCCCGCCACGCCTTGACGCGGTCCCGCGGCACCTGCACCTTCACCTCGGCCAGCCCGCGCTCGCGGCACTCCGCCACCAGCGCGTCGATCTGCTCACCCGGCGCGGCGTCCGACGCCGGGTCGAGCAGCGCCGCGTCCCAGCTGATCCCCTTCGTGCCCGCGATCACCTGCGCCTGCACCGAGGCCGCCGCCTGCACGTACGCCAGCAGCTCCCCCGCCCAGCCGTCCTTCCGCGCCTCGCGCAGCAGCTTGCTCGTCTTCATGAACCGCGCCACGTATTCCCCGGCCCGCTGCTCGGCAGCGTCACGCCTGGCGGCGTTCGCGTCGGGCTCGGGCGTGGCGAGCGACAGCGCCGCCTGGCGGAACTTGCCGGGGCTCGGCCAGAAGCCGGTGGTGTTCTGATCCCGCACGCGGGCGAAGGCCCGCTCCAGGGTGGGGCGGTCGAACTGCTCCAGCGCCTCCACGTACTCGCGGGCGATCAGCGCCCAGGCGCGCTCGCGGTCGGTGTCGGGATCGGGGAAGAAGCGTTCGCCGGGCGAGCCGAGCGCTGGCAGCCGGGCCAGGATCACCGCGTGCACGTCCTTCGCGGTCACGGCGAGGCGGGCGCGGCGTTACGGCCGCCCGGACAAAAGGGATTGTGCGGTGTGCCGGTCATGCGGCCGACGCTAGCACGCGGGCACACGCATCGGCAAGGAAAACCGGCAGGTGCTTGAGGGAGGGCGTGGGAACCGCCGGTTCCCGAAGTGGTTGAAGCTGATCGCCCAGTCGTCTCGTTCGAGCGGCCTGCCGTTAACTGGATGGTGCCGACGGATGGAGATGGTCACAGCCCTGCGACAGGACTCCCCTGTGTCGTCCAAGGTCGCGGCTGCGTTGGTGGCGCGCCGTTCGTTGGGGTGTTCAGGTCACGTTTCGGACCGGAGGCAGACCCGAAACCCGAAGTCGCACCAACTCTCGTCGGGGGCAAACTTGTGGCGGTAAGCGGATCGGCATCCCGTCACATAATACCGCCACGAGCCTCCCCGCAGGACCCGAACATCGTTTTCCTGTCTGGTGCCCTGGACCGGATCCGTCGTCGGTAGCAGGCCGTATGGCCCGTAGTAATCCCGGGTCCACTCCCACGCGTTGCCGTGCATATCGTACAGCCCGAAGTTGTTAGGGCTGTAGCTTCCGACCGGTGCCGTGAACAAGTACCCGTCCTCTTCCTCCACTGCCCTCCGGCGGTCCGGCGGCTGGCCCAGCAAACGCCTGAACGCCCCGTCGGGTACGTTGCCGTACCCCTTATCCGCGCCGCGGCTGGCCAGATCGTTTTGGTCGTCGCCACACGCGAAGAGGGTCCTGCTGCCGGCCCGGCAGGCATACTCCCACTGGCCCTCGGTCGGCAGCCCCGCCTCCCACGCCCGCCCCCCCAACTGGGCCGCCTGCCGCTGAAAGTCCTCCGTCCCGCTCACCCACCGGGCGAACTCTTGGCAGTCCACCCAACTCAGGCACACGGCGGGGTGCGAGCGATCCTGTCGGTACCCCGGCTCGCGCCACGTGAAAGTCCGACGCTCCGCGAACGGGGGCCTGCTAAAGTCCAGACCGAACCCCCCGGCCTTCTTGTTGGCAATCGCCTTCTCGGCGGATGTCGCCTTGCCGGTTGCCGCGACGAACGCCTCGAACTGCCCTTTGGTCACCTCCGTCCTTCCCAGGTAGTACGCGCGGGTGAGGGTCACCTCGCGCTCGGCTTCACCTGCCGGCTCAACCCACCCCTTGGCCTTGATCAGGGCCAGGTTCGCCTGTGACGAACCCATATGGAACTTGCCCTTGTCTGCCTTGTTCGGCGGGTCTACCAGCACGAACTCCAGCGTCTCCGTTTCAGAGAGCCTGATGGCAAGGGTTGCCGGCAACTCCGGGAGTTGCCGGGGCACAGGCTCCGGTCCCTTTGCCCCAGGTGTCGGCGCGCCGCCCGTCGCGGTTCCGGCGAGCGGGGCGGGCGCTGGGCCTTTCGCGGGTGGGGCTTCGTCGCCCGGGACGGGGCCCTCCCGCCCCGCTACCAGCGTCAGGCTCAGGGCGGCCGCGGCAGCGAGTGCCGTGGCGACGGCCGCCAGGTGCCGACGCCGGCGGACCGGTCCCGCCGGGTCTGACAGGGGCGGGAGTTCGGTGACGACCGCCTCCAGCGCCGCCGCGAGTTCCCCGGCCGAACCGAAGCGGTCCGCGGGATCGTGGGCGAGGCATTTCGCGAGGCACGCCCGCAGTGCCGCCTCCCCCGGGGCTGCGTCCCAGGAGGGCCGCGGCGGGAGCGCCGGCGGCGTGATCGGGTACACATCCCCGAGGCCGTGCGGGGCGGGCGGGAGGTGGCCCGTCAACAGCACGTACAGGACCACCCCAAGGCTGTAGACGTCGCTCCAGGGGCCGATCCGGTCGGCAAGGCCGGCGCGAACCTCGGGGGCGGCGTACCCGGGGGTGGCCAGCGGGCGGGCGGCGGTCGGCGGGTCGGTGCCGGCGGCAGCGGCCGGAAGCAGCTTCCAGATCCCGAAGTCGGCGAGCTTGGGCACCCCTCCGTCGAGTAGGATGTTGGCGGGCTTGATGTCCCGGTGGATGCCGCCGGTCACCTCGTGCGCCCGCCCCGCCCCCCGGGCCGCCCCGGCCACGATCGTGCAGGCCTCGCGCGCCCCGACCCCGCCTCGCTTCAACCTGTCCGCGACCGAGCCGCCCGGAACGAAGTCCATGACGAGGTACGGGCAGCCATGTTCCACGCCGCTGCCACGGTAGCCGACTATGTTCATGACGCGCGGGTCGGACGAGAGCGTGGCCAGGATCCGGATCTCGCGGTGGAACCGGTCCGTGTCGCCGGGGGAGAGTCCCGAGGCCGACAGCCGCTTGATCGCGACGCGGTTGCCCGCCGCGTCGGAGGCGAGGTACACGGTCCCCCACCCGCCCGAGCCGAGCTTCCGCCTCACGCGGTACCCCCCGATCGACCTCGGGAGCTCGTCCACGGCCGGACCTCCGGATTCGACGTGTGGGTTCCGCGTCCCCCTGATCGGGTCCGTTCACGCCTTGCCGCGTGCCTTATCGAAGAGCGGCCGGAGTTGCCCGACCGCCTCCTCCCGGTCCCGGGCCACGGCCGCCGCCGACACCCCGAGGACCGCCGCCGCCCGCGCCTCGTCCAGGCCGGAATAGAACATGAGGTCGTGCACGACGAGCGGCCCCCCCGGAAGGGCGCCGGCGGCGCGGTGGAACTCGTACCACCACATCAGTCGTGTGACGGATGGGGGCGGGCCCCCCGGGCCGGCCGCCGCGGCCGGCCCGGGTTTCGCGACCCCCGATTCGCGCACCAGTACGCGGATCGAGTCGCGGACCAGTTCGCGGACCGCCGCGGCACTCCGCTGGTGAAACTCCCGCGTGCCGGCGGGATCGGCGCGGTGCCCGAACACGGTGAGTTCGACATCCGCCGCGAGGCCGGCCTCCTCCCGACGCTTCAGCGCGGCGGGCGCGGCCGCCGTCCGGTCGACCAACTCGGCCAGCGTGCCGATCCGCCGGACGACGAAGTTGCAGAGCCCGGCCACCGCTTCGGCCCGGCGCGGCGGTTGCAAGTTCGATAGCCACTTCGGTATAAGCCGTTCCTCGTCGAACGGTGAGTCGCCGGGGGCGGTCGGCGTTCGCGGCGACTGCGCGTCGGGCATCGCACCCTCCTGGGTCGGCCCGGCCCCACCGGTGAGCAACCGGTCTCGTGCGCCGGATCGATCGACCGGGACTTGGCGGCAAGGGATGAGGTGAGCGTAATCCGTAGTGCCCCCGGCTACAAGACCCGACCACTCACCGTGTCTTGGTTGACCACCGTCGCCACCGCTTGGGGAGCTCGCGTATGGCAGAGACCCGGACCCCCCTGGAATCGGCCGCCGGGCAGGCGGCGAGTGTATTTGCATCCCACGAGGTGTCCCTGTACGACCGCCCCCCGACCAGCTCCGCTGACACGTTATCAGGGGGCGAGCCGAACGAGCTCGCGACTCCCGCCCCGTCCGGCCGAAGGCCCACGCCGCGCCAGCCGGCCTCCGAGACACCCACCGCACCCGACTTGGGGGCCGGCTCGGGGACCGTACGCCAGCTACTCGCCGCCGGCGTCCCCGAAGCCCGGACTCGGGCCGCCCGAAGCTTGGCCGTAGAGGCGCCCGACCCGGAGGCCGCGGCCGCCGTGTCGTGTGCGGCCGTCAACGACCCGTCCGAGGCCGTCCGGGCCGCCGCACGTGCGGTGCTCAGGGGGTGGTGCTCGACCAGTGCGGGAGCCGGGTCGCTGTTGCGCTCGCTGATCAGCGCGTGCGGCGGCGCGCCCGGGCCGGGCGGAATTTTTTACTTGGGGGATTTTTTGATTAATGGTGGTTTGCGGGTTATGCCCGTGACCCCCACCGACCGAGACCAACGCATCGAGGCCGCAGCCGACCGAATCCGCGAGGCGGTCGCCGAGCTGCCGGACGCAGGAGAGCGGCGCGAGGCCGGGATCAACGCGCTGGTCGGTAGCGTGCCGCGCGCGGCCGGGTACCGCGAGCAGCTGCAGGCGTTCACCGGCATCACACACGTCATGCGGTTGAAGATGGCCCAGCAACTGGAGCCGGGTCTGCGGGCGTACCTTCAGGACAGCGCGCCGCCGCGGAGCCGAGAGGGGGAGGCAGGGAACGGCAATCCGTATTCGGTGCAGGCGGAGCAGGCTCGGTTCGCGCGAGACCTCTCGGACGGCGTGTTCCGCCTCGGCCTCGGCTTGAGTTGGAAGGGCGGCGGGCCGTGTTACGTGAGTACGCTGACTGAGAAGCGGGGCGACCGGTCCGAACGCACGCGTTACAGGATCATGAGGTGCGGCAAGGGTGATCAGCAGGTGGGACTGGTGACGGCGTGGGGGCCGGCTCAAACCGACCGAATCGGTCTTCGGGACGCCGCCCCCGCCGGCCAGGAGAATTGCCTGACCCCCGTCCGGGGGCGGTGAAAACTCCCGACCAACTTTACCCCGAACCCGGCAGCGGGAAAACGCTCTGGGAAATCGAAAATACGCCTTGCACAAGCTCATGGATCTTATTAAGATCCCGTTCAGGCGTTACCCTTGCACCCCACCGCCGCCTGCTTCTCCAGGAGTCATCGATGCGCAAGTGCCCCCACTGCGGCTCCGCCGACTGGAAGCCCGTAGACCTCCACGAAAGGCCGACGCTGCCCACGCCGCCCACCTCGCACACCCGTTCGGGGTGCTGGCCGCGGCTGCGGCCTGGGCGTTCAAGAAGGGCACGGACGCCCTCCGCGACAAGTTCGAGTGCAAGACCTGCGGGCGATCCTTTTCCTGACCACGCGGCGGCTGCGGTTCTGCGGTAGGCGGCATCACCTCCAGCGATGTCGCGGACCCAAGCCACCCGGCGTGGACCACCAGCGCCACTCACACCACAGCGGGGCAACATGACGACGTCGCGAGGCCCGAATCAGCGGCTGGGGCTGGAAGAGCTCGAACCGCGGGACACCCCCTCCGTGCTGTTGGGCGTTCGGCCGACCACGACCGGCACGGCGACCCAACTGCTGCGGATCGACACGGTGGCCCGGCAGACGAGCATCCTGGGGGTGATCCCCGCGAGGGTGGCGGACATCGCCAGTACCCCGTCGGGCGAGTTGTACGGCGTTATCGCCGGGGACGCCTTCTCGACCGCTTCGCAAGGCGAGGTGGTGCGGATCGACACGGCGACCTTCACCGTCACCACGATCGCCCGTTCGGATGCGCTCGACGATGCTTCGGCCCTCGCCGCGGCTCCGGACGGCACCCTGTATGCTGCCGCCCCAGTCGGTAACCCGCTCTCCGGCGGGCGACTGGTCCGGGTCATCCCGCAAACGGGGGCACTCGACAGCTTCTCGGCGGGCGGCCCTTTGGACCCGAACGTCCCGCCCCCCTGGAATCTGCGGGACACGGGGCTCGCGTTCGCGGCCGGAACGCTCTTCTACACCAGCGGCGTCGGCATGAACGCGACGACGTTCCCGACCGGCCAGGCGGTGGACATCCGGTTCTTCAACCCGCCGGTCAGCCTGAGCGTCGTCGGCTTGGGGTACTTTCGAGCGAATCTCGCGTTCGCCGACAGCAACTTGTACCTGCTCAACTCGGACCGACTATCTACCCTCGACCCGGCCACTGGCGTCACAACCTGGGTGATGGACACGTTCGCGTTCCCCGGCATCACCGGGATTACCCGCGCGCCGACAGCCCCCGTTACCCCGGACCTGGCCGTGACCTCGGCGGCGTTAACCCCGGAGGTGGGCCTGACCTTCTCTTACAGCCTGACGGGCAGCGCGCTCCCCGTCGCAGCACAGATCGACGTGTACTGGGCATCCGGCACCACCCTCGCGGACCGGATCGGCGACGCCCGAGCGACGGTCAACACCCCGACCGTACCCGGCACTTACGGTCCGGTTGTGGTCTTGACTTCCGCCCTCGGCGTACGACCGGGCGGGGCCACCCACCTGATCGTCGTGGCGGATCCGCTCAACCGCATCCTTGAGTCCGACGAGGGCAACAACGTCGTAGCGGTGTCGGCTCCCGTCAGTGTACCGAGACTCACGGTCACTATCCCATTCGGCCAGACTGAGTTCCGCATCTCCGCTGACGCCCGGATGCCAGAGATCACGGCCGAAGTCCAAATCGAGGGCTCAGCCCAAGACGTGGCAGCGACGCAGTTCTCATGGATTGCTCGGGTCGACCTACCACGAGGGCTTTCCCCCTACCGGCAGAGTCTTGTCAGGCCGGTTGTATTCAGCAAGACTGTGACCGGGACCAGGGTGACCTTCGTCGGCGACGACTGGAGGGGGCTAGTGCGCGGCGGCCGCCTCACGTTGACCGCCGTCGCGGTTGTGGACGGGCAAGTCATCCAAGGCCAGCTCGGGGGTCGAGTCGTCGAACAGCGTGTCGATGGAAGACTCGTGAGACGGCTCGACGGCCTCCGTATCCTGGGCACCGATCCTACCGAGGCCGCAGTGCGGGCCTACGTCGACACCCTGCCCGTTCCGGGCCGCTGGCCGACTAACACGCAGTACGAGTTCCGGCAGATAGTGCGCAAGATGATCGCCCACGAAAGCGGAGGGGTTCACCAGTTCGACCCCAACGGACTGCCACTATGGTCGAGTGATAATCAGAGGGGCGTCGGCCTGATGCAGATCACCGATCCTGCCCCGACGGACGACGAGGTGTGGGATTGGCGGAGGAATGTTGCCCGCGGGGTCGCCATCCTGGGCGGCGAGAAGCTGAGAACCGCGATCAACCGGCTCGACCGCCTGCGGGCCGCGGTCCAGCGGGAGGCCGTGCAAGCCGGGGGCCGGGCCGCCCCGATCACCGGCGACATGATCGCGCTTCAAGCGGTACGCGGGTACAACGGGTACAACAACGGCAGAGGCGTGATCGACGAGTGGCGCCCGGTTCGTGACGGAAGGGGACGGTTGGTCATCGTCGACGGGCAGACGCAGTGGGAGCGGGTTCCGGCCGCAGCCCGCACCCCGAGGGATCCTGAAAGACCTAGGGGGGAACCCAACTACGTGAACAGGGTGCTCGGTACCGCCGACTTCTAAAACCGCTGGATTTCTTCCTCGGCCGCGGGCATACTCGTTACATGTCCTTGGCCACTTACCGTACCTCCGGCATTCTACATGTACGTCGCCTACTCGCCACAGCCGTCGCGATGACCCTGCCGACCCCATCTCTGAGCGACGTCGGGGATCGTGGGTTTATACCCGGCATCCGTGCGGTCGGTAAATTCGGTGGGGCCTCCGACGGAGAGTTCGGTTTGCCGCCGGGCGGACTGGAGTACCAACTGTTTGTCGAAGCCGGCAGCTACAGCAGCGAGGGCACGCCGGCCACAGAACTCGATTACTTTCTCGGGGTCCAGCCCGGTACTCTTGCGGCGCTCAGCAGTATGTCGATCGCCCACGGGTCGGCCGTCCAGCGGACCTTTACAGCCGAGGCGGGCGACGTGGTGATGTTTGAATGGAACTTTTTGACCGACTCCCGCAGTCCAGACTATGCGGACTACGACCAGCAAGCGGATGATGACTTCGCGTTTGTGCGAGTCACACCGGGAGCAATTACAAAACTGGCAGACACGAAGGCAGCGGCGATACCCTCTTCGCACTCGTTCAACCACGAGACAGGATATAGAGTATTCCACTACGCTATCAGCCAGTCTGGTACGTACACGCTGACTCTCGGCGTCGTAGACGCGGGTGAGTACAGGGGGGCGTGTGCGCTGTTGATTAGAGACCTCCAAGTAAGGCCTGCTACCGCCCAGACTCCGTAGTCCTTGTTATTACCTGGGGCGCTATCAAAGCGACACTCGACAGCCCTGGAAGGCTTGGATTCTCGGGGTTTCCTGCATCAGGTGTCGCTCCCAAGTCGCCCGGGGGTAATAACGTCGCAAAAGAGGTGGTAGGCTGTCGTGGCTTGTATTCAACTCATCCCCCCGCACAAGCTCCGGCCAAACCTCGAGTTCGGCCGGAAGGTATGGGCCGGGTCCGGCTGACGACGCCGTGAGACGAGCACCAGGCGCTGGCCGTTATCGGCCCGAGGCTTGAGTCGCGTGTGACACGTCCTCCGGTCCGCAGTAGGTCACAGTCGGCCTAAGGGTCTTGCTATTCCAGCATCAGAACCGGATCCTTTCGATCTCGTCCAGCGTCAGCCCGTCGGCCGTGCGGTCGTAGAGCTTGGTCGTCTTCGGGCTTTCGTGCGCCGCGATCTGCTGCGCCTTCTCCACCGTGCCGCCGTTCTCCAAGAAGTTGGTGATCCCGGTGGCCCGGAAGGTGTGGCAGCCGATCCGATCGCCCAGTCCCGCGTCTTTGGACCGCCGCTTCACCATCGCCAGCGCGTGCCGCCGGTCGAGCCGCCGGCCCGTCAGCTTCCGCTTCGCGTCGATCGCCCGGAACAGCGGCGTGTTCTTCTGCCCGGCGATCCCGGCGGCGCTCAGGTAGGCGTCCAGATACTCCTCGACGACGTGGTGCGCCGGCACCTCGTGGTGCTTGCCGCCCTTCTCGTGCAGCCGCAGCCACCAGCGCTTGCCCTGCTGGTAGTAATCCCCGACGTCCATCCCGAGCACCGCCCCGATCCGCGCGAAGCTGTAGGCCATCACCCCGATCAGCGCCCGGTCGCGCAGGCCGGCGATGCCGCCGGCATCGATCGAGCCGAAGAGCGCCCGCGTCTCCTCCGCCGAGAGCACCGGCGTCTTGCCCTTCTTGCTCACGTATTTCGGGCCGCGCACGGCGGCGGCCGGGTTGCTCGGGATCACCTGGCCCGTGACCAGGTAATCGCCCAGCATCCGCAGCGCCGCCAGGTGCTGCTTCACGGTGGGCTTGCTCAGCTCGCGGCCGAGCTGCTCGACGTAAGCCGCGACGTGCACCGGCGTGAGCTGCTCCAGCAGAAAGCCGCGCTCCCGGCACCAGCCATCGAACCGGCCGACCGCGCGGCGGTAGGCGGCGCGCGTGTTCGGGTTGCGGATCTCGGCGGTGAAGAATTCGATCAGGCGGCGGCTCGCCCGCTCGCCGTGGGCCGCGAACAGCGCCGGCACGGCGGGACTGGAGGCGGGCAGGATCACCGGCACGAGGGCGTCAGGCTCACGCATAATCCGACTCCTGTTGCGGCCCGGCGGCCGAGGCGGGCCGCTCGCGCGGCGGCAGGGAAAGGCCCTGGTAGCGTGCCGCCGGGTCCGGGTGCCAGTGGGCGAGCCCGACCCGCGACCAGTCCGGCGCGTAATACGTCCGCTCGGCGGCGAGCTTGAAGCCGGTGCCGCGCCCGTCGCTCACGAGCGTGGCCGCCGCCACCCGCCGCCCGTTCCTCGGATTCGCCCGATCCTTCACCACCAACACCCAGCAACCCGGCTCCGGAAGCCGGTCGTCCACGGCGACCCACCCGCCCACGGCCCGCCCGGCGGGCGGCACGGAAACGTCAGGCCCGGCCACGGCCGCGCTCCTGTTCGAGCTGGGTGATGAAGTCGCGAATGTCGTCTTCGGACAACATCCAGCCGTCCTGCGGCAGCCGCGCCACCACCTTGAACTTGAAATCCTGGTAGATGTCCTGCGCGCTCGTCGTCGCCGAGCGCGTCGGCGGCGAGCGCCAGCGCGAGTTGCGCCGGGCCACTGCCGCCGTAGCCCCACTCCAGCCCGGTCGGGAAGTGCCGACCACACTGCACCTGAATCGGGTGACGGGGCGCGGCAGCCCGCGTGTGATACCATCGGCGTGGTCGCTCTGCTCGAACTCGCCCGTTGGTGCAGGCAGCGTGACTCGCTGACCGGAGGAACCGCATGTCCGACCCCATCTCAGCTCCCCCCCGCCCGCGCCGACGCCCGATCCGCTGACGATACCCCCGGGGGCGGAGAGCATTCCCCTGTGGGCACACCTCCCGGCCGACCGGCAACGCCAGCTGAGCGACCTGCTCGGCCAACTCCTCGCCCGGTTGCACGCGGCACGGCGCGCCGGGGAGGCCGGCGATGAGTAACCCCCTCCGGCCCGCCAAGCTCAAGCCCTGGCACCTCGACCGCGCCGCCGTCGTCTACGTCCGCCAGTCCACCCCGCAGCAGGTCCACGACCACCAGGAGTCCACCGCCCGCCAGTACGCCCTCGCCGGCCGGGCCGCCGACCTCGGCTGGGCCCGGGACCGCGTCCTGGTCATCGACGACGACCTGGGCAAGAGCGGCCAGTCGGCCGAGGGCCGGCCCGGGTTCCAGCGGCTGCTGGCCGAGATCGCCCTGGACCGCGTCGGGCTGGTCCTCGGGCTGGAGGTCAGCCGGCTGGCCCGCTCGTGCAAGGACTGGCACCAGCTGCTGGAGGTGTGCGCCCGGTTCCGGGTGCTGCTGGCCGACGCCGACGGGCTGTACGACCCGACCGACTACAACGACCGGCTGCTGCTCGGACTCAAGGGGACGATGAGTGAGGCCGAGTTGCACATCCTCAAGGAACGGCTCTACCAGGGCAAGTTGAACAAGGTCCGCCGCGGCGAGTTGCTCGGCCGCCCGCCCGTCGGCTACGTCCGGCTGGCGACCGGCGAGTGGGCACTGGACCCCGACGAGCAGGTCCGGGCGACGATCCGGCTGGTGTTCGACCAGCTCGACCGGCAGCCGTCGCTGCACGCCGTCCTCCGGTACCTGACGCGGCACGGCATCCGGGTTCCCGTCCGCCCCCACTGCGGCCCGAGCCCCGGCCAGTTGGAGTGGCGGCGGGCCAACCGGACCACCCTGCTGAACCTGGTCCGCCACCCGGCCTACGCCGGGGCGTTCCGGTTCGGGTACCGGCGGACGGACCCGCGGCGGAAGCAGCCGGGCCGGCCGCACAGCGGCCGGCGGCTCACCCCGCTGGAGGAGTGCGCGGTGGTGCTCCGCGACCGCGTGCCGGCGTACATCACCTGGGACCGGTTCTTGGCGAACCAGCAGCGGCTGACCGCCAACCGGTCCCGGGCGGACACGCCCGGGGCCCCGCGGAACGGGGCGGCGCTGCTGGGCGGGCTGGTCCGGTGCGGCCGGTGCGGCGGGCGGATGCAGGTGCAGTACAACGGGCCGAAGGGCCGGCCCTACTACAGCTGCATGTGGCGCTCGACGAGCTACGCCGAGCCGGTCTGCCAGACCCTGTCCGGGACGGTCCTGGACCGGTTCGTCGCCGGGCAGATCCTGGCCGCCGTCGAGCCGGCCGCCCTGGAGGCGAGCCTGGCGGCGGTGGCCGGGGTCGAGCGGGAGCGGGCGGCACTGGCCAAGCAGTGGCAGCTGCGCCGCGAGCGGGCGCGGTACGAGGCCGACCGGGCGGCCCGGCAGTACCACGCCTGCGAGCCGGAGAACCGGCTGGTGGCCCGCGAGCTGGAACGGCGCTGGGAACAGGCCCTGACCTTGGTCCGCCAGTTGGACGACGAGTTCGAGCGGTGGGAGCACGCCGCCCCGGCCCGGCTGTCGGCCGAGGACGAGCGGTCGATCCGGTCGCTGGCCGCCGACCTGCCGGCGGTGTGGCACGCGGCCACGACCACCCCGGCCGACCGGAAGCGGGTCGCCCGGCTGCTGCTGGAGCGGGTCGTGGTCACGGTGGACAAGGCGAGTGAGCGGGTGGCCGTCGAGCTGCACTGGCTCGGCAGCGCGGTGCGGTCGCACGTGGTGACGCGGCCGGTGGACCGGTACGAGCGGCGGTCCGACTTCCCGCAGCTGGTCGAGCGGTTGCGGGCGTTGTGCGCCGAGGGGCTGACGGCCCGGGCGGTGGCCGAGCGGTTGAACGCCGAGGGGTTCCGCCCGCCTCGGCGGGCCACGCAGTTCAACATCTCGATCATCTGGTGGCTGATGGCCCGGGTGGGGTTGCCGCGGCGGCCCCGGTATGGGGCGACCACCGGGCTGGGGGCGAACGAGTTCCGACCGATCGGGCTGGCCCGCCGGTTGAAGATGTCGAAGGAGCGATTGCGGAGGTGGCTCCGGTCGGGATGGCTGAGCACCCGCCGGGACGAGTACGGACATCGCATCATCTGGGCGGACGGCGCAGAACTCGGTCGGCTGCGGGCGCTCGGTCGGCTCCTGGACGAGAAGGCCCCCGCCGAGCGGCTGGCGCAACTGAAGGTCCCGAAACGGCGTCCAAAGCGGTAGCAGAAGTGGTTCTTCGCATGGACGCACCAGACCAGTACCACGACAGAGGGGCGTCATGACTGGCTCATCGGGCTGTGGTTCCGCAGGTCGAGCCGCGGCGCGAGCGGCCGCGGCTCCTTCTCCTCCTCGTGCACCTGCACCTCGGCCGAATGGCTCCCGCCGCCGGCCGCGTTCACCCGGTAACCGGTGTAGGTTTTCATGCCGTGCCCCCGTCCGCGCGATTCGCCGCCTCGGCCGCTTCCCGCTTCCGCCGCTGGTACTCCCGCATCCGCTCGGCGGCCTTCGCCCGGTTCTCGGGGCTCATGCCCCGCTTCCGCCGGTTTTGATCAGTGCCATCCTGGCCAGCCGCGCAGTCCGAATCGTCGGATCGAACGGGCAACTCGACCTCGAAAGCGACCGATTCCGACGCCAGGATGTCCGGTGTCGGCGCGCTGGTGACGGGATCGGGATTCATGATCGTGCCCAGCACGGCCAGCCAGCGGCGGACCTCGGCCTTATCTCCCGCGATCTGGATGTGGATCTGACCTGTCCCGTCACCCTGAATTTTCACGCTCATCCCAGCCTCGCCTTCTTCTGCCGGTGGTACTCGCGCATCCGCTCCGCCGCCCTGGCTCGGGCTTCCGCGCTCATCGCGTTGGTGCGCCTTTCCGGCTTCGGGGTGACATCCACCAGCCCCTTGCCCGGCGTGTAGCGGAGCAGCCGACAGGCGAGACGCGGTTGCGGCTCCTCCCCCGCCATCTGCCACAGCTCACGGTCCATCGTGTCCGCATGCTCGCGCATCCGCCCGCCCATGTCGATGAACCCGGCGTACACGTTGACCCAGTACTCGAACGTTTCCGCCGCGCCCGCCCCGGCCGCGTTTCCGATGGCCGGGTGCGATTCGGAGCCAGCGGCTCCCGGCAAGTTAACCCGGCGCATGCATCCCTCCCTGTTTCGGCCCGGGGGCCGGGGTGAGCTGCTCGCGCGGCGGCGGGGTAGGATGTTCGGAGCCCGCCGCCACCGTCGGATGCCAGTGCGTGAGCCCGACCCGCGGCCAGTCGTGCGCATAAAACGTCCGCCCGGCGGCGAGCTTGAAACCGGTACCGCGCTCGCCGCTCACGAGCACGGCCACCGCTGCCCACCGCCCTTTTCGGGGATTCGCCTTGTCCTTCGCGACGTAAACCCAGCAGCCCGGCTCGGGAAGCCGCTCACTCACTGCGACCCAGCCGTTCACGACCAGCTCCCGGCATCCGCGAGCGGGTTGCTCTCGTCGGCGGTGCCGAACAGCGCGCCCCGATCAGAATGGGCGGTGAGCGTGGCGAGCAGGTGCCGGTAGTCGCCCGCCATCGCCTCGGTCGAAACGGCGTCGATCGCCGCCTCGTCCCAACCCTGCTCGCGCGCTGCCCGCCGCCATGCCCCGATCAGCGAGAAGGCATTCCCATCCACCCCGACCAACGCGATCGAAACTTTCTCCCGAACGTCCATGTTTCTCCCTTTCTGCCATGATTGATTTCGGCATCCGACCGGGTAGCCCATAAAGGCAGTTATGGGCTACCTTGAGACGACATGCAAGGAGAATGTCTGACGTGACATAATATTAATATGTGGAAGGCGGCTCCGGATACAAGATGACTGGTCACAAGAGTTGGGCACAGAACCGCAACCGGGGGCGCATTGGAATATTGACAGCATTCACGACGCGTGTCACACTTGGACAAAGAATGGTTGATCGCAGGTGATATGTATGGGTGAGCTGCGTGTCCGCAATGTAGACGAGTGGGTCGTGTCCGAGTTGAGGGCGATGGCGAAGGGGAACGGCCGGAGCCTGGAGGCCGAACTCCGCGACCTGCTGAAGGCGGCGGCGTTCCGGCCGCGGGTGGCGGCGGCGGAGCGGGCGCGGCAGCTCCGCGAGGCGATCGGCCGCGAGCACGGGGTGCTCCCCGACAGCGCGCCCGGCATCCGCGCGGACCGGGACGGCCGCGGATGATCGTGGTGGACGCCAGCGTGGCGGTGAAGTGGTACCTGAACGAGCCCGGCTCGGACGAGGCGGCGGCCCTGCTCACGACGCCCGGCCTGCTCTGCGCGCCCGAGCTCATCCGCGTCGAGGTGCCCGGGGCCATCGTCCGCGCGTTCCGTGTCAACCGGCTCTCGGAGCAGCGGACCCGGGAGGCCCTCGGGCTGTGGGACCGCGACCTCGGGGAAGGGGTGGTCAAGCTCCTCCCCGACGCCCTGCTGCTCCCCGCCGCGCTGGACCACGCCATCCGCCTGCGGCACGCGGTCCAAGATTGCCTGTACCTGTCGGCCGCGGTCCGCGGGGAGGGCCGGCTGGTCACGGCCGACGGCCCCTTCTACCGCCGCGCCCGGGAACAATTCCCCGTCATCGAACTGCTCACCGGGTGCCGGTCGAACTGACGAGCGGATCGGCTGACCGAACAATGTCGAGCGTCGAGCGGCATGGAGGCGATACACAGGTGCAGGAGGAGTTGATGCAAGTCGAATGTGTGAGACTCGGCGAGGGCGGGGCGTTGGTCATCCCGGCGGCGATGTATGAAGGCATCGGAGTCAAGGCCGGCGACGCGCTCGTGATCGAGTCGGACGGGGACAGCCCGCTGCTGCGTCCCCTGGACCACGTCGTTCGTGAAGTTCAGGAGGCGTGCGGTCCGCGCCCGCCCGTGCGAGCGGTGCGGCGACCGCGGGCGGGCGCGGACCGCACACATCCCGCACCTGGTGGAGAGCCGCCGCGTCGACGGCCGGGTGAGGCAGATCCACCTGGCCCGCCTCCCCTCCATCCGCAGCTGCTGCCTGCGCTCCGAACGGGTCCGGGCCGAGTGGTGGGCCGCCGTAGACCCGCTCCTCGACGCCTACGACGCCCCGGAGCACGTCTGGGACAAGCTCTTCGACACCGTCCCCCCGGTCGTTGACGACGACGAGTGGGCACCGCCAACCCGGGCCGTGACCCCGGCCGCCGCGGCGGCCGTGCTCGGGCTCGGCTGGCCGTGCGCGGCGGACGAGATGAAGGCCGCGTTCCGCCGGCGCGCCAAGGAGACGCACCCGGACATGGGCGGCCGGGCCGACGACTTCCGGGCGGTGGCGGAGGCCTACGAGTTCCTCCGGGACATCCCCCCGGGTCCACTACAGTAGTCCAGAGGGTGTCCTCCCCGCTGGGTCCACTACAACGAGGACTTCGGGGGCAGTCGAGTCCCGCGGGTCCACTACACGTGTCCCCGTCGTCCCGTTGCACCTTCAGCGAGCACAAGAGGGGAAGCGTGAACTCAGGGCACCGCAGCCACTTCACGACGAACCGCAGGCCCATCAACCCCGGTTGCACGTCTTGCCCACTTGGAGGTGGGCGAGACGCACGCCGGGCGGGATGAACTCGGGAAGCCCTGTATCGCTGTCGATGCTGAAGGTGATGCGTCCATGAGCGGGGCCGCTGTAACATTGAGAGCGGCGGCAGAGCGAGGGCTGGGACCAACCGCGGAGCAACACTGTGCCCGAAATGAATAGTCGGCAATCCACAGATCCTGCGGCCGCGCCTGCAACCCCGCCCACCGCATCTGTCGAGGTGGCGGAATTGATCGCGGCGCTGCGGAATGGTGAGCGCAGTGCCCGCGAGAGTGCGGCGGTCGTGTTGGGTCGGATGGGCACAGCGGCGGACGCGGCGGTGCCGGCGCTGGTGGCGGCCCTGCGGGACGACGACCTGGGTGTTAGTGGGGAAGCGGAATGTGCCTTGGGTCGCATCGGGCTGGCCGCGGTGCCAGCGCTGGTGGCCATACTGCAAGACGAGGGTGTGCCTGCTGACGTCCGCGCGCGTGCGGCGGACGCGTTTCGCTGGATGGGTGCGCTCGCAGCCGATGCCATTCCGGTGTTGACGGCCTGTCTCCGGGACGCAACGGTCCGCTCCAGTGCGGGTAGGGCGTTAGCCACAGCGGGGCGGAGTGCTATGCCGGCACTTGTTTCCAGCCTTCGGGATAAGGAAGTGGGTGTTCGCCTCGAAGCGGCGGCGGCGTTGGGTCGGATCGGCCGCTCGGCGCGTGCGGCCGTGCCGGCATTGATAGCCACCCTGTGGGACGATGACGCAGACGTCCGGTATCACGCGGCGGCGGCGTTGGGTCGGATCGGCCGGAGTACGGCGGTGCGGGCATTGGCAGACGCCCTGACCGATAAGGCGGAGTTCGTGCGGGCGGCCGCGGCGGGAGCATTGGGCGAAATCGGTCCGCGGGCCGTTGCGGCGGTGCCGTCGCTGATCCTGTCCCTGCGGGACCCTGACGCGGGGGTGCAGGAGGCGGCGGCGGAGGCGCTCGAAGAGATCGGGCCGCTGGCGGGGCCAGTTGATCGGGCAGCGGTGCCGGCGTTGCTCTCGGCCATAAAGGACATGGATAACTGGGCCCGCGAGGTGGCGGAGGTGGCAATAGGTAAGATCGGGCTGACGGGCCTCTCGGAACTGGCCGTTCCCAGAGGTCTCGAACGGATGAGTCTCGAAAGGTTGGCAGAAGTTCGAAGTGCGTTGGCGGTTTTCGCGCAGATTGGCGAGTGGTGCGAACTTCATGCACCCGACACCTGGCAGTTCAAGATCATTCATCTAGTTGGGGTGGTGAAGTGGCCGGACGGCAAGCCGGTGAGCGATTCGACGATGGGACGTGCTCTAAAGGAAGTTGGTGTGATCTTCCGCGACTATTTCAAAGACTTCGTCGGTGTCGGCGATCTGGCCGCGGACGACGACCTGTCGGCGCCGCCGGAAAACAAACTGTTTCTCCGGTGGCAGGAGGGGGCAAAAAAGAAGTTTCTCCAGATCTGCGCCCCCTTCGGACGGCGTGCGTTCGCACTCGCCCGCGATTACCTGCAACGGAACCCCATCACTACTTGAATCGAAGGTTGACGACCCTGTGAAGGATGGTCTAGGGTGGCATTCGCCCTGCGCGACCATCTGCTTTCATGTCCGGACCCACGCTCGATCTCTCTCAGATGCAGTTCCCTTCTGACAAGGCGACACTCGCCGACTTACGGAAACTTTATCCCGAAGACTTTGAGAACTTCGGCCCTCCGAAGCACGGGGGAGATTACATCGAGCGGGTGTTGGACTTGAACAAAGGCAACTTCGCCTCGATGTTTGACTGGGAGCGGATGTATGCCGACTGGGTGTTTCGAAACGCACTCGGGATACCATGCCGAGTGGGCGGGATGGTGCCGAATGAGGGCATGCTGGAGGATGCAGCGGATACCCTGACCGGGGAGTACGTCCGGATCGGCTGGGCTGCAGGTGAGTACCAGGCCGAGGAACTGGTCCGTCGGATCCAGAGGCAAGCCTTGGCCCAGGCGCAAAAGTTCCTCGGGCCGAACGGTCCGTGAAGCACGATCCCCCAAATCTCGTATCGTCACGCCGTGAAGATATTCGGCGCGATCACGTTTGTGGTGTAAAAGCAACGGCGTGGCGGGGGCCAACCCGCCACGCCGTTGGGTGAGGTTGCCGGCCGAGGTTCGACCAGCAGGACCCCGCACAGGAACCCTGCCAGTCTACCACCTCCGCCGGCGGCCGCCACCCTTCTTCGTCCGCTTCCTCCAACCTCAGAAGGTGTGGCATGGGTTCTCCCAAGGCCGCCCCGCTTCCGCCGTGCGCGCGGTGCCGAACGACAATGGCTCGTCTCACCGACGGGCTGCTCGCGGTCGCGGCTCGCACGGATGAAAGCCCCGACGAAGCCGACACCCGGCTCGCCAACCGGATGCGGGCCCTGACGGCCGAACTGGCGGCCCTAGTCCACCAGACCCAAGACCCGGAATCCGCGGCCGCAGATGCCTTGCGCTCCCTGCGCCGGCGTTTGGTGTGGAGTTTTGAAGTGTTGCGCGGCAACCGGCGGACCCCCAACCTGCCGGACTTCGCAACCCCGAACGTAACCTCGCGCCACCCCACCTGACTGTTCTTCGTCAACCGACCGTAACGCCAGACCGCGCACCGTGTGCGGTCTCCGGTCGCGATTTGCGCCCGGCTCACCCATTCATACCTGCAGAAGGGAACCCATGTCCGCAATGGCGCTGTGCAACCGCCGGCCGTCCGGCCTGGAACCGGCCGTCACGGGGGAGCTGATCGCAATCACCCGGGCCTCCCTCGGTGACATTCGGCACTCCAGACTGCTCTGCCACGACGCGGAGGACCTTGAGCAGGACGCGTTGCTGGCCCTACTGGTCGCGCTCGCAGCGGGCAAGCGGCCCGTGGATCTGCTCGCCCTGGCCCGGAAGGTGACCCGCGATCTCCGCTGCAACTACTTCCGGAAGCGAGCCCGCCGGACCCGCCGCCGGCGATACCCCCGCGACGAGGAGTGGGAGGGCGTCGCCGACCGGGGCCCGGAGCCGGGGACGGCGCTCGCCTGCCGCGACGACGTGGAGACCGCCTTGGCCCGTGTGACGGAGGAAGTCCGCGTCGTGGTCGTCGAGGTCCGGGTCAACGGACGCCCCCAGGCGGAAGTCGCTGGAGAGTTGGGGCGCTCCCGGCAGTGGGTGCAGCGGGTGCTGGCCGGGTTCGACGGCTCGACCCGCACGCTCCGGGCGAGTTGGGAGAAAAGCTGAAACCGGCCGGGCACGTGGAGGGCGGCGCGCAGTGTAGTCATCAGAAGTCGATGACCGATCCAGCCATGATCGGTCAGATTATCATCCGCGGCCCCGTCCGCCGCGGTGCTCTCCACGATCCTCACCGCCAACGGTTGCCCTGCGGCTCGCCGCCGCGGGGCACCAACCGACCAGCCGGCCCGTTGACCATCGGCTTTCCGACCGGCCGCGTGCGGTGCGCGGCCGCCGTGGAAGGTGCACCCCGAACGAGGTGATATGCCACCCGAAGAACCGCCCAACGACCTCCCCGCCGAGCCGCCGCCGCACGCCGCCCAGGCCCAACTGGTGGTGCTGCTGATGGCCGCCCTGGTGCCGAACGAGGCCAACCTCCGCGACCTGGACAACCTCACCCCCGCCCAGCGGGCCGAGCTGCTGGCGCTCGGCGAGAGCATGCGGGACGAGGGCCAGAAGCAGCCGTGCCGCGTCGTCCGCCGCCCCGACGGCCTCTACCTCATCGTCTCCGGCCACCGGCGGTACTACGCCGCCCGCCTGGTCGGGATGCGGTCGTTGACGTGCCTCGCCTACGAGGCGGCGCCGTCCGAGAGCGAGCTGCTCGTCGACCAGCTGATCGAGAACGGCCAGCGGGTCGACTTCTCCGACATTGAGAAGATGGAGGGCTTCCAGCGGCTGATGCGGCTGAACGGGTGGACGCCGAAGCGGCTCGCCGCGGCCGTCCACGTCTCCGAGGGACAGGTCAGCCGCGTCCTCACCCTCAAGCGGCTGTGCCCCGAGGTCCAGGCGCTGGTGCGGGACGGCTCCCTCAAGGGGACGCTCGCCTACCACATCGCCCGCGTCGGCGTCCCGGACAGGCAGAGGGAGCTGGCCGCCCAGGTGCTGGCCGGGATGACCCGCGAGGTGCTGGAGGTGCGCGTCCGCGAGCTGCTGAAGGGCGCGCCCCGGCGGCAGCCCCGGCCGCCGGTCATCACCGTCCCGTTCACCGGCCTGGAGAGCACGGCCAAGGCCCTGTCCGCCCACGCGGACGAGATGCGGGCGGCGGCCAGGCGCGGGTTCACGGACGACGACTACGCCCTGAAGTTGCGGAAGCGGGGGAAGGCGTGATCCGCTTCCTCCGCCGCCTGCTCGTGCTCCTCGGCGTCTGCGGCACGCCGACGCCGAACATCCCGCGCTCCGTCGCCAGCACGTTCGTGTTCGGCGCCACGCGGGTGGGCAAGACCTCCGCCTACGGCCGGTGGTTCAACCTGCTCGGGCTGGCACCCCCGACACGCCGGCGGCGACCCAAGGCGGGCATGCTCGGCCTCACCGTCAAGGTGAGCGAGGGGGAGAACCTGGCCCGCACCGCGCTCATGGTCCGGCCGCCCGGAGACGTCGTCCACGTGAAGCCCGGCTCGAACCACACCTGCGACATCCTCGCGGCTTACTGCGGGCTGAAGGGGGCCTCAGCCGCCGAGTGCGCCAACATGTTCGGCTCGCTCGCCGAGCTGGCGGCCAGGTACAACAAGCGCCCGGAAGAGAGCTTCTGGGCGTTCGGCCGCCAGCGGGTTCTGTACTTCGTGCTGGTGCTCCTCATCGCCGTCTTCACGCGCCCGTCGACGTCGCAGCTCTATCGGTTCCTGGTGGAGCTGCCCACCTCCGTCAAGGACTTTGAGAAGAAGGATGACGGCACGTCCAAGTACAGCGAGTCGTTCTGCGGCCAGGTGGCGCGGGCCGCCCTGCAGGCGGCTCTGGGCGACGGCTTCCCCCCGGAGAAGCGGAACGAGGTCACAAACGCGCTGCTCTGGCTGTCCGGGGAGTGGGCCACCATCCCGGAGAAGACACGGGAGTCCTACCGCCAGACCTGTCTGAACGTGGTGTTCCCGTTCACGCAGGAGCCCGTGGCCTCGCTGTGCGCGGGCAACACCTTCGGCCCGGAGCTGATCGACCGCGACGGCAAGGTCCTCATCCTGGACGTCCCCGTCATCCGCTACGGCCTCCCGGCCCTGCTGTACCAAGGAGCCTTCAGGTACATCTGCGACCTGTACATGCTCGACCGCACGCGCAACGCGCGCGTCGTTTACAAGTACGTCGACGAGTACCAGTACCTCGCCATGCCCGAGTGGGACGGCAAGGTGGCGACCGTCTGCGCCGAGAGCAACTACTTCCACTGCTACATGACGCAGTCGGTGTCCACCGTCCTCGAGTCCCTGGGCGGCACCCCGCTCGCCCGCGAGCAGCTGAACAGCATCCTGGGCAACAGCGTGTGCAAGGCCTTCTTCTGGACCGACGACGAGGCGACGCAGAAGCTGATGGCCCACCTGTCGGGCCAGCACAAGGAGCTCATGATGTCCGGCGGGGGCGGCGACGCCGGGAGCTACGACCCGTTCCTGGACGCGACCGGCCGGCACCGGCCGACGGCCCACGTCCACTTTTCCGAGAGCTGGGCCCCCGTGTTCCGCCCGGAGTGGGCCATGGGGCTGCTGCGGGGCGGCCGGCCGCACTTCGCGTGCGAGGCCCTGCTCGTCGTCGCCGGGGAGCCGCCCCGCGTCGAGCGCATCCCCCAGATCCTGTTGCCGGAGGTGTAGCGTGCCGCAGCACCAGCAGGACGAGTCGATCGGCGGCGACGCCCGCACCGGGTGCAACCTCCTGCTCGCCGGGGCGGACGCGCTGAGCTTCCACCTGAAGGCCTGCCGGCAGGGCAGGGGCCGCAGGTGCGACTCCGCGCTGGCGCGGGGCGTCGCCATCGTCTGCTTCCCGTTCATCGTGGTGGCCCTGGGCCGCTCGGACCCCGGGGTGATCTACGCGGCGTGGGCCTTCCACGTGGGCATGATCCTGGTCATGGCGGTCAACCGCCGGGCGCTGCAGCGGCGGCACGGGCCGACCCACTCGCGGTTCGTCGGCTGGTCGCTGCCCGAGTGCCTCGGTGCCCCGGCCGGGCTCGCCAAGCTCGCGCTGGAGCCCGCCATGTGGGTCGCGGTCGGCATCGGGCTGTGCGAGCTGGGCCAGCCGGGGCTGGGCAACTTCTACTGCATCGGGGCCCTGTGCCTACTCCCCGAGTGGCTCATCATAGTCCAACGAGATGATACCCTTACGACCGACGCCGTGGACGCCCGCCTGGAGGCGGAGGAGCGGGCCGGTCAGGTCCGGAGCAAGTTGGGCGGCTGATTGTCGGCCGCCGCTTGGCATCGCCCAGAACAGGAGACCCAGATGGCGACGCGGATGGACGGGGTCGGGGACAAGGCCCTGGCGGCGGGGAGGAAGGTGCTCGGAGACATCCTCCGGGACGCCTACCACACCGCCGGGGTGAAGTGGGAGCAGGGGATGGTCGAGCTGGGCAACGCGATGTACCAGGGCACGCCGGTGCCCATGCCCCAGGCCATCACGACCAACCAGCTCGACCGGTCCGACCTGAAGGCGCAGTACGAGGCGGGCCTGGACCGGGCCCACGACCGGGCCGCGCGGGAGTCCCGGGAGCAAGACCGCGCGATGGAGCGCTGACCCTCAACCCGGCGGGCACGGACGCCCGCCCCCGGATGAAGCCGCCGGCCGTGCAACCCCGGGCACACCAACGGGGCAGGTCCCCGGTGCCGTCACCCTGATCGTTTCCCTTACGCGAGGTACTCAGTCATGACCCTTTCCACGTTTCACGCCGTGCGGGGCGGCTTTGTCGCCGCCCTGCTCTTGGCGGCCCTCGGTGCCGCGGGCTGCGGGAAGTCGGCCCCCGCGCCGCAGGCAGCAACGCCCCGCCCGCCGTCCCCCCGGGAGAAGGCCGAGGCCCTGCTGGCGGCGGCGGACGCGGAGTCGAACGCCGCCGCCGCCGAGCAGGTGCGGCGGGTCCGGGCGTTCTTCGCCGCCCGCAGGGCCAACGCCGGGGCCTTCGCCGCGGAGGCCACGAACTTTTCCAACACCACCAGCTGGGTGACCGAGCAGCTCGGGCTGGACCGGCCCGGGTTCCACGCGGACCGGGTGCGGGCGGCGTTCGGCCGTCACGTGATGACCGCCGAGGAGGTGCGCACCGAGGTGCGGGCGGCGGCCGAGGCGTACGCCCGCGAGCTGGACGCGATCGACGCCCGGTTCCTGGTCCGGCTGGCGGCGGACGTGCCGGACCTCACCGGGGCGGCCCTGCCCGCGCCGCCCGACGGGGTGCCGGGAGCCGACGCGGCGGCGGGGCGGGTGGCCGACGCGGCCGGCCCGGTCGTGGGGCGCGGGGTCGCCCAGGAGGTGGGCGTGCAGGTCGTCTCGGCCAGCGTGGCCAGGCTCCTGGCCGCCGGGCTGGTGGACGCCGGGGCGTTCGCGGGGCTCGGGCTGTCCGGGCTGGCGGACAACTGGGCGTTCATGATCGCCCTCGACGCGGCCGTCGGGGAGGCGATCTCCTGGGTCCTGCGGCAGCTCGGGCTGGACCCGGAGGACAACGTGGCCGACCTCGCCCGCAAGGCCGTCGGCGAGGTCGAGCGGGCGGCGGTCGACGGCGGCGACGGCCTCGCGCGGGCGTTCGCGGCCGCCGCCGCCCAGAGGGCGGCCGCCCGCAAGGCGGTGGCCGACGACCTGCTGGCCCCGAAGCCGGACAAGAAGTAGCGGCCGGTCCGCCCGGCGGGAACATCCCGCCGGGCTTCTCTCACCCGGAGGTGCGTGATGCGAGGGGCGACGGCGGCCGTGCTCCTTCTGGCGGCCCCGGCGACCGCCGGGGACAAGTTGACGGTCGCGCGGGAGCTGGCCGAGGGCGCGGTGCGGAAGTTCGGGGCGAAGGCGGCCGGGGGCTCGGCCGAGGCGCTGGCCCGGCGGATCGACGGGTTCTTGGCGCGGTACGGGGACGACGCGGCCGGCGCGGTGGCGCGGGTCGGGCCGCGGGCCCTGGACGCGGCCGACGCGGCGGGGCCGCACGCCGGGGCGGCGCTCCGGGCGATGGCCCGGCACGGGGACGACGGGGCGGCGTTCGTGGCCGCCCGGCCGCCGGCGCTGCGGCTGGCGGCCCGGCACGGGGACGACGGGGTGGACGTGCTGGTGAGGCACCGGGGGGCGGCCGAGGACTTGATCGAGGCGGCCGAGGAGCCGGCGGTCAGGGCGCTGGCGGCCGTCACCCCGCGGGCCGGGCGGAAGGTGGCCATGCTCCACGCCGGGGGGGACCTGGCGGCCATCGGGCGGACGCCGGAGGTGATGGCGGTCGTCGCCCGGTACGGCGACGCGGCGGCCGACTTCCTGTGGAAAAACAAGGGGGTGCTTGCCGGCGGGGCGGCCCTGGCCGCCTTCCTGGCCGATCCCGAGCCGTACCTGGCCGGGGCCCGCGACCTGGCGGCGGTGGCCGGGGGGTCGGTGGCCAGGCCGGCCGTCGAGGGTGCGTTCTCCGCCCTCAACACCGCCGTGGTGACGCTCGGGGTGCTGCTGGCCGCCGGGCTCGCCCTGGCGTGCCGGTACGGCCGGCGGGAGGATCTGCGTCACCTCATCCGCCGGTGGGGGAGGCCCGGCACCCCCTGACCACGCCTGCCCCGGCTTCCGGCCGAGGGCTCACCCGAAAGGATCAATCGCATGCTCGCCGTGTTCAGGATCGCCGTGGCGGTGGCGTTCATCGCCCTGATCTGGCTCCTGGTCCAGAACAAGAAGGACACCAACCAACTGGAGAAGTGATGACCGAGTTCACCTGGTGGATGGCGCTGGCGTGGTGGTTTTCCGGCATGGCCGGGTGCGCCGCCTGGGAGCTGCTGGCGTCCCGCTACCTGCGGAAGGAGCCGCCGCCGTGACCGACCCGAGGCTGGCGGACGATATCGCCGAGGCGAGTGCGGTTTATGGCATGATGCAACTGGCGAACTGGTTTCCTTCGGACCGGCACGCCAACCTGAAGGAGTCGCTGTACGACATTGTGTTTTCCGCCCTCCACGCCTACGCCGACGCGGAGGTGTGGCGGGTGCCGGTGCCCAGCACGAATTGACACGGACGGCTACCCGGGCACGGACGCCCCTCCTTACGGCCGGAGGGGAGGCGGTGGCACCGATGACAGTCCGCGAGGCGGCGGCCTACGCCACCGTGTCGGAGAGCCTGATCTACTCGTGGTGCGCCGACGGCTCCCTGCGCCACACGCGCGTAGGCAGGAAAGGCCGTCGCGGGCACATCAGAATATCGCGCGAAGACCTGGACGCGGCACTGGCGGCTTTCACCGTGTCGGCGCCGGCGCCCGCGACGCAACCGGTCCCCAGACCGCCCGCCCCCCCGCTGAAGCACATCCGCCTGTCCTGACGGCGGGCCTCACCCCGCCGGCCCGTTGGCCGCCCGCCGCAGGTGCTCCCCGTCGCGCGACAGCTCCTCGTAGTGCTTGCACAGCATGGCCGCGTCCCGGTGGCCGAGCAGTGCCGCCACCGTGATCGGGTCGTGCCCCTCCTTCAGCTTCCGGGTGGCGAACAGGTGCCGCAGGTCGTACATGGCGAAGCGTCGCGGCGACCGCCGGGCCTCGGCCGCCCGCCGCCGCCGCAGGGCGGCAAGTTTCTCCTTGTAAGCCTGCCGGGCGGCGACCAGCTCGCCCGGGTCGGGATACTTCCGCCGGTCGAACCGGGGCGTGGGCGGAAGCCCGGCCCCGGCCCCCGTCATCTTCACCAGCAGCCGCTGGAACCGGCACACCACCGCCTGGGCCGTCCACGGCCTCCCGTCCGTGTTGAGGAACAGCGGACCGTCCGGACGGAGCGGGACCAAGCGGGCGAGGATCGCGGCGGCCGCGTCGGACAGGTACACCACCCGCCACCGCCGCTTCCCCTTCGCCTCGGCCGGCGGGATCTCCAGCCGGTGCAGGTCGAGTCGGCAGTGCCGGGCCTCGACCCGGCGGGCCTCCTGCGGCCGCACCCCCGCCTCGTAGCCGAACACGAGCAGGTCGCGGAAGGCCGAGTCCTTGACGTGCGACAGCAGCACCGGAAAGTCGGCGGCGGTGAGCGTGCTCTTCCGCCGCTCGGCGGCCGGCTTCTCGACGCCCCGGACCGGGCTGGCCGGGATGTAGCCGAGCCGGGCGGCCCAGTTGAACGGCCGCGTCGCCGCCACCACCGCCCCGCGCCTCTGGTTCGCGCCCCAGGTGGGCTTCGAGTCCACCCACTCGGCGACGTGGAACGGCTTAAGGTCGGCGGCCGGGAGCTTTGCCGCGGCCCCCAGGTGGTCGCAGAAGGACTGGACGCGGTCGCGGTAGAACTCGTAGGTGCGGGCCGAGCGGTGCCGCTGGCACCAGTCGAGGTACTTGTCGAACACCTCGGCGACGGCGAGGCCGGCGGGCGGCGGGGACTTAGTGTGGGGTTGTGTGGGCGGGTCGTCTCTGCGGGCCATCAGCTCGTGGAACCGGCGCTCGGCCTCCTTCCGGTCGGGGCCGAGGTTGTGGCGGACGCCGCCGACGGTGACGAAGTACGCCTGCCGGTCCTCGCGGAACCAGGGCTTGGGGGTGCGGGCCACGAAAATGCCTCCGGGCGGTGACGGGGTGCGTCACGGCGGCCGGAGGCATTATTCCGTACCACGGTTCTGTACCGGCGGGGGAAACCGCAACTTCGGGCCGGTTGTTTCCCCAAGGATTTCGGGAGTGGGCAGTCCCGGGATTGAACCGGGGACCTAGCGATTTTCAGTCGCTCGCTCTACCAGCTGAGCTAACTGCCCCAACGAACCGTTTTTATAACCCCACCCGGCGGCACCGTCAACCGCCCACCGGGTTGTACGCCCGGGCCACCCGCACCATCACCCCCACCACCCCGCCCAGCGCCGACAGGGTCAGCACCCGCGACAGCGTCCCCGGCTGGCCCAGGAACGCCAGCACCCCCGCCCCCCACACCCGCTTCGGCTTCCGCGGCCGGTCGTCCCGGCTCAACAGCCGCAACTCCACCGCCGACGGCTTCACCACCTCGTCCGCCCGCGCCCCCTCAGGCACCGCCTCCGCCTCCCCCACCCCGTACGCCGACCGGTCCTCGTCCTCCTCCGTCCACAGCGCGCTCCGCCGCGCCGCCGGCGGCTCCGCCTCACCGCCGTCCGCCGCGGCCGGCGCCGGCGCCTGTTCCTCGTCGTCTGCCACCGCCCGCAGCCGCTTCCGCTTCGGCCGCTCCCCGTGCTCCACGTCGTACCCCGTCAGCGCCCCCTCGTCCGGCGTCATCACCGGCGGCAGGTCCCGCGGCTGCACCGGCTCAGGCCGCGCCTCCGCCGGCGCCTTCGCCGGCCCCGCCGCCTTCTTCCTCGCGGCCCGCTTCCGGTCGAACAGCCCGCGCGTGAACCGCAGGGCGAACGCCAGCCGGCCGAGCAGCGCCCCGTACACCAGCCCGGCCACCACCGTCACCGGCACCCCGGCCAGCAGCAGGTGCCACTCCCCCGCCGTCTGGAACGCCCACCGGAACCCCACCGCGAACGCCGCCAGCACCGCCGCCGACAGCACCAGGAACTGCACCACCGCCAGCGGCTTCTGCGCCATCCGGGCGAACACGTCCGGCACCAGCGGGTACCAGACCGACGACGCCGACAGCGACGACAGTTGGCTCACCGGGTAGCACAGCCACAGCACCCCGAGCGGGACCGCAAACTGCACCCACCCCGGCCCCGACCCGGCCGCCACCCGGCCGACGATCAGCGCCGGCCCGAGCCACATCCCGACCAGGAACAGCAGGTACCAGAACTTCCAGAAGTTGTCCGTCACCGGCTCGCTCACCCACGGCACCTCGTCCGCCCCGGCGGCCGCCGACTCCAGCACCGACAGGTAGTAGTGGCAGGCGAACAGGAGGAGCACGAACCCGAACACCACCGCCCCGGCCAGGGCGGGCATGAAGATCAGGGCGCGCAGGTCCATCGGGACGACCCCCGGGGAAGGGTGACAGCATACAGACGCCGCCCGCGTTGTTACTTTTCGCCCGCCGACGCGTCCCCGTATACTCCAGGGTAGCCCCCGCGTCCCCGCACCGAGGCCGGCCATGCCGTCCGCCCGCGCCGCCGCCCTGCTCGCCCTCGCCGCGGCCGTCACCGCCGCCGCCGCCGAGCCGGACCCGGCCGACCTCCGCAACAAGTTCGACGCCGAGCGCGAGGCCGCCGCCAAGGCCAAGTTCCCGCCCGACGCGTTCGCCAAGGCCGACGACCTCGCCAAGCGGGCGGCCGCCGCCGTCAAGGCCGACGACCCGAAGGCCGCCGCCCGGTACCTCCGCGACGCCCGGTGGCAGCTCCCGCACCTCCCGGCCAACCTCCCGCCGAACGTCACCCGCGTCCTCGGCGAGTCCCGGATGCGGCACGCCGACCGGGTCAGCGCCCTCGTCTACAGCCCGGACGGCACCCGCCTCGCCTCCTGCTCCAAGGACGGCACCGTCCGCGTCTGGGACCTCGGCAACGGCCGCGAGGTGGCCGCCTACCGCGGCCACGCCGACCAGGCGGACGACCCCACGAAGGGCGGGACCAACGTGATCGGGGTCGCCGACGTCGCCTTCCACCCGACCGACCCCAAGCGGGTCGCGTCGGCCAGCGGGAACCAGGTCCACCTGTGGGACGCCGACACCGGCAAGCCCGGCAAGACCCTGCTGTCCCTCGGCAAGAACGACAAGCCGGTCAAGGCCCTCGCCTTCCGCCCGGACGGCAAGGCCCTGGCCGTCGGGTCGGACGACGGCGTCCTCCGGGTGGTGGACACCGAGTCCGGCAAGGTGACGTACACCAGCCCGCCGCGGAACGCCCGGATCGAGAAGGTGGCGTACAGCCCGAACGGCAAGCTGGTCGCCGTCGGGGACAGCAACTCGTTCGCCGCCGTCTACGCCCCGGGCCAGCCGAACCCGGTCGTCATGACCGCCCAGGTGGTCGGCCAGGGGGTGGTGGCCGGGGTCGCGTTCACCCCGGACGGCGGGGCGGTGTTCACCTGCGGGACCGACGGCAAGGCCCGGCTCACCGCCGGGCCGAAGCCGGACGGGTCGGCCGCCGCCAACGCCACCACCGAGCTGCGCAAGTTCGAGGGGCACGCCCGGGCGGTCCACGGGCTGGCCGCCGCCCCGGACGGGTCGGTCCTGGTCACCGGCGGGGAGGACAAGACGGTCCGGGTGTGGGAGGTGGCCACCGGGAAGCAGCTGCGGTCCCTCCAGGGGCACCTGGCCACGGTGACCGCGGTCGCCGTCCGCCCGGACGGGGCCCAGGCCGCGTCCGGGTCCGAGGACGGGGCGATCCGCGTCTGGGACCTGGGCGAGGACCAGCACACGGCCAAGGCCGACGCCGCCGACTCCCTGTGGGCGGTCGCGTTCAGCCCGGACGGCAAGCGGGTCGCCGCCGCCGGGGCCGACAAGGCCGTCCGCGTCTACGACCCCGAGACCGGGAAGCTGCTGGCCACCCTGACCGGGGCGAAGTCGGCGATCACCTCCCTCGCCTTCCTGCCCGACTCCAACCGGCTGGTCGCGGCCGGGGCCGACCAGGTACTGGTGGTGTGGGACGTGGACCAGGGGAAGCCGGCCGGCGAGCTGGCCGGGCACGAGTCGGCGGTCCTGTCGGTGGCCGCGGCCGCGGACGGGAAGCTGGTGGTGTCCGGGTCGGCGGACAAGACCGCCCGCGGGTTCGACCCGGGCGCCGGCAAGCAGGTGTGGAAGTGGGAGGGGAAGTCGGCGGTCTGCGCGGTGGCGGTGCGGAAGGGGAACACCTCGGCCGCGGTCGGGTCGGCGGACGGCAGCCTCTCCGCCCTGGACCTGTCCGGCCCGGCCCCGAAGGCGGTGACCCAGCCGGCCCACGTCGCCGGGGTGTCGTGCGTGGCGTACAGCCCGGACGGGAGCCGGCTGGCGAGCGTCGGCGGGGACGGGGTGTTGCGGGTGTGGACGGTCGGGGCCGACGGGAACTTCGCCCCGCTGGTCCGGTTCGACCCGCCGGCCGGCAAGCCGGGGGTGCCGCCGTCGGCGCTGACCGGGGTCGCCTTCTCCCCGGACGGGCGGTACGTGGCGGCGGTCGGGGCGGACGCGACCGCCCGGGTGTGGGACGTGCAGACGAAGAGCGAGGTGCGGGGGCTGCGCGGGCACACCGACTGGGCGACCGCGGTGGCGTTCAGCCCGGACGGCCGGTACCTGGCGTCGGTCGGGGTGGAGAAGGACCGGGCGCTGCGGCTGTTCGAGCTGCCGCCCCTGGAGCCGGCCGGGGGCGGGGGGCACGCGCTGGCGGTGAACGCGGTGGCGGTCAGCCCGGACGGGCGGCTGGCGGCGACCGCCGCGACCGACCAGACGATCAAGGTGTGGGACCTGGCGACCGGGAAGGAGGTGGCGACCCTGATCGGGAACGCCGACACCCCGTACGCCCTGGCGTTCCTCGGGAACGACGCCCTGGTGATGGGCGGGAGCCTGCCGACCCGGGACGCCGGCCGGCTCCACGTCTGGGGGCTGAACCCCGGCCGGCTGGCCCGGGCCATGACCACCGGGGAGGTGTTCACGCTGGTGCCCGCCGCGGACGGCGCCCGGTACGGGGCGTGGGTCAACCGGTCGGGGGTCGGGGAGCTGAAGAACAGCAGCTACGAGGTGTACGCCGGGAAGGGGGCCGAGGGGCCGGAGCTGACGATCACGGACAAGGGGCGGAACGTCCGGTGCGTCACCTTCGCCCCGGACCTGACCCGGGCGGTGAGCGGGGACAAGTCCGGGGTGGTCCGGGTCTGGGACCTGGAGAAGAAGGAGCCGGTCGGGGGGGACTGGCCGCTGGTGGACCCGGCCGAGCCGGTGGACATCGGCATCACCCCGGACAAGAAGACGCTGGTGGTGGCCGACGACAAGGGGGTGGTGAAGGTGGCGGACGTGGGGAAGCGGGAGGTGCTCGGGTCGGTGGCGGCGCACGCCTCGGGGACGCGGGCCCTGGTGGTGTCGCCGGCCGGGGACACGTTCGTGACGGTGAGCAACGACCGGGAGGTGAAGGCGTGGTCGCTGGCGGCGGACGCCCTGAAGGGGATGAAGCCGGTGCGGACCTGGACCCTGCCGTTCGGGGTGAACGGGGTGGCGTACACCCCGGACGGGAAGAAGCTGGTGACCGGGAACGCGGACGGGACCGCGTACGTGCTGGAGCTGCCGTGACCCGGCTCGCCGTGCGGCCGCCTGCCGCGGTGCCCGGTTCGGCCGGCCCGGGTGCCGCAACCCGGGCCGCCACGGCCCGCTACCGTCCGGCCGAGACGTCGAGGGTGGTGACGTGCAGTCGGGGGCCGGGGCCGTCCTTCCCCTCGCCGCGCAACACGTAGGCGGCGTACACCCGGCCTTTCGCGGCGGTCAGGCCGACGTAGTCGCCCGGGCTCATCACCCGCCGCTCCCCGGCCAGATCCCGGGCCGCCAGGGTGGCGTGCTCCTCCCACTTCCCGCCGTGGTCGGTCGAGCGGTACAGGACCACCCGCACGCGGGCCGGGGTCCGCTCGGAGCGGTACGCCAGCACCCACAGGGCGTCCGCCGAGGCCGCCACCGCCGGGTGGCTGAGCCGCACCCCTTCGGCACCCTCCCCGGCCGGCGGCCGGGCGGGCGACCACTTGCCCCCCGAATGGACGGCGGCGAACACGTCCCCCCGGCTCGCCCACGCCGCCAGCAGGCGGCCGTCCGGCGTCGCGGCCAAGCTCGGGAACTGACCCGCCCCCCGCGCCTCGCCGGCCGCGACCGGCTCCGGCTTGGTGAACGTCGCCCCGCCGTCCCGCGAGAGCGAGTGGACGACCCGGTCCGCGTCGTCGCCCCGCCGCCAGACGGCGTCGAGCGTGCCGTCCGGGCGGACGGCCAGCTGCACCTGGTGGACCGCATCCCGCGTCTGCTTCAGCGGGACCGGCTCGCCGACGGCCGCGCCGGGGGTGAACGCCTTGCCGCCCGGCGGGAGGGCGGCGCACCGCAACTCCCACTGTTTCTTGTCCTCGTCCACGCGGCTCCACGCCACGTACACAGTGCCGTCCCTCTTCCCCCCGCCGCGGTCGACCGCCACCCACGACTTGTCCACGACCCCCTTCCCGGTCTTGTCGTTATCCAGTTCGGTCACGGCGAGCGGCGCGCCCCACGTCTTGCCGCCGTCGTCCGAGCGGGTGACCTTGATCGACGTGTAGGTCGGCGTGCCGGGCACCCTCCAGTCGTAGTCGTTGCCCGCGAACCAGCACGTCGCCCCCGGCCCGAAGGCGAGGACGGGGTCCGCCCCGAGGCGGCCGGCCGGCCGGCCGGCGGTGACGAACGGGGTGGCCGGGGCGGACCACGTGCGGCCGGCGTCCTCGCTCCGCCAGACGGCGAGGGCGCAGTCGCCCCGTGCCGCCTCCCCGTCCCCGATCTGGCCGCGGTACATGGCCGCCACCACCACCCGGTCCGGGCGGCCCGGGTCGGCGGCGACGTGCGGCTCCCAGCAGTGGTACTTCGGCTTGTCGCCGGGATCCGGAAGGGTCACCGTCCGGACGGCGGGCGGCTCCGCCGCCGGGGCGCGGGCCGCGGCGGCGAGCACGAGGGCGAACAGCGGGTGGCGGTTCACAGGCCCGTTCCTCCGGGGGGCGAGGGTGGCGGGGGCGGGTCGTGGTCCGCCGGGAAGACGCCCGGCGGGTGCCAACCTGACGCCGGCCCGGCCGGCCCATTCCGCCTGCCCGGGGGAAACGCTTCGCGGCCGAACGACAAGAGCTCACCCGCCGGCGGGGCGTCGGTGAGCTACGGACTTCCGGAAACCTACCGCGCCCCCGCCGGTCGGGTTAAGCGTCCTGGTTGGGGGGAGGCACTCCCGCCCGCCGGGCCCGGTCACCCGCCGAGCTTCGCCCGCGCCTCGTCCAGGATCGTCTTGGTCGCGGTCGCCCCGACCCGGGAGACCCCGATCGCCCGCACCTCCAGCAGCTTCTCGTACGTCCGCACCCCGCCGGCCGCCTTCACCTGCACCCACGCCGGGCTGTGCGCCCGCATCAGCTTCAGGTCCTCGACCGTCGCCCCGGTCTCCGCGTACCCCGTACTCGTCTTCACCCAGTCCGCCCGCACCTCCCCGCACACCCGGCACAGCTCCTTCTTGTGCTCGTCCTTCAGGTACGCGTTCTCGAAGATCACCTTCACCTTCGCCCCGGCCGCGTGGGCCACCCGCACCACCGCCGCCACGTCGTCGGCCACCGCGTTCCACTCGCCGGACAGCACCTTCCCGACGTTCACGACCATGTCGAGTTCGGTCGCCCCGTCGGCCAGGGCCAGCTCGCTCTCGTACACCTTGACCGCGGTCAGGTGCCCGCCGTGCGGGAACCCGATGGTGGTGCTGGCGGCGACGGTGGTGCCGGCGAGCAGCTTGGCCGCCCGGCGGACGGCGTACGGCTTGATGCAGACCGAGGCGACGTCGTACTCGGCGGCGAGGGCGAGCCCGCGGTCGAGGTCGGCGTCGGTGAGGGTCGGCTGGAGCAGGGAGTGGTCGAACATCTTCGCCAGTTCGGCGAGCGTCGGCATGGCGGGCCTCCGGGTGTTGACCGGGTGGTTATAGGGGTTGACGGGGGCGGCCGGCGTGGTATCCGGGCGGCCACCCTGGAAGGACCGCGCCCGCACACCCGGAGTCCGCCGTGCGCCTCGCCATCGTCGGGCTGGCCCTGGCCGCCCCGCCCGCCGCGCTCGCCCAGACCGCCCCGTACGCCGCCGCGGTGTCGGACGCGGAGGCGAAGCTGCGGGCCGGGCCGAGCGACTCGTTCCCCGAGACCGCCGCCCTGCCGCGCGGGGCGACGCTGGTCGTGGACCACGAGGAGCCGAACGGGTGGCTGGCGGTCCAGGACCCGCCCGGGGCCGGGCACTCCCTGAGCTGGGTCCGGACGACCTACATCGACTTCGACAAGACCAAGCCGCCGCCGCAGCGGGTGGTGGTGTCGGACGGGACCACCCTGGCTGTCGGGCGGATGGGGCTAGCCGAGCCGCTGAAGGTGCAGCGGACCCCGGTGCCGGGCGGGACGGTCCTGCGGGTGATCGGGCCGGAGGTGGAGTTCGAGGGGAAGCTGTGGCGCCCGGTCGAGCCGCCGGCCGGGGACTTCCGGTACGTCCCGAAGGCGGCGGTGACGGCGGTCAGGGCGGAGAACTCGTCGTTCACCGTCCGCGACACGATCCCGCCGCCGGCCGACCTCCCGGCGAGCGGGGGGCGTCAGCCCCCTGATGGCCTCCCGCATCAGGGGGCTGACGCCCCCCGCTCGCCGGCCCGCACCCCGGAGCCGGCGAAGCCGGCCGTCGACCACCCGCTGTGGGCGCGGGCCGACGCCGCCGAGCGCGACGGCCGGCTCGACGACGCCGAGAAGCTGTTGTTCCAGTTGGCCAAGGCGATGAACGAGACGGGCGGGAACCACGACGTGGCGAACCGGTGCTACACCCGCATCCACACCCTGCGGGAGAAGAAGCGGGCCGCCGCCCCGCCCCCGCCCCCGCCGCCCGCCGCGGCGCGCCCGCCGGCCGCCGACGCCGGGTCGCTGCCGAAGGAGGAGCGGCCGCAGCGGTCCGGCCCCGGCCGGCTGGTCCGGTCGGCGCTGGCCCTCGACGGCCGGAAGACGTACGCGCTGGAGCCGAACCCGGGGGTCGCGGTGGTGTACGTGGTGGCCGGGCCGGGGGTCGACCTGGAGCGGTGGGTGAACCGGCGGGTGGAGGTGACCGGGGCGGTGCAGAAGCACCGGGACGTGCAGAAGCCGTACGTGGTGGCGACCGGGGTGGAGGCGGCGCCGTGAGCGGAGCCGCGCTCCCCTTCGGGTCGCGGCTAAACGTTTAGCCGCGACCCGAAGGGGAGCGCGCCGCAACGACCTCAGTGGTTGAGCATGAACTCGCTGCTGTTGAGCAGCGCCCAGAACACGTCCTGGTAGAACGTCACGTCGTCCGGGCTGCTCGCCCCGGGGACCGGCACCACCCCGGACGGCCCCTTCGCCACCGGCCCCTTCGGCGGCGGGTTCGGCCCCTTCTTCGGCGGGACCGCGTCCTTCTTCGGCGGGACGGTGCCGCCCGGGGACGAGGAGGTGGGCGCCGGCGGGGTGCCGAGGTTGATGACCGCCTTGCCCGCCCGCACCTCCTCCAGCCGGGCCAGCTCCTCCTTCGTCGGGTGCCGGCTGACGGTCATCAGGAACAGTTGGTCGTAGATCGCCAGGGCGTTCCCGCGGTTGTCCTTCACCACCGCCTCGACCACCCCGCCCTTGCCCTTCCCGCTGCCGACCTCGCCGTTGATCTCCCGCCCGTTCATCATCAGCAGGGCCTGGATCACGGTCCCGTTGAACGTCACCTCGTTCCCCTCGTCGTCCCCGAAGTTCTGGGTCAGCTTCGCCGTCCAGTCGTTCCGCAGCCGGTCGTACGCCGCCGCGTCCCGCCGGGTCTCGGCCCGGGTGGCGACCGCCAGCGAGTCGAACATCACCTCCGGGGACAGCGCCTTGAGCGGCATCCGGGCGAAGAACGGGTCGAATTTCGGCCCGGCGTACGCCTTGTTCGCGACGTGGCTCAGGTTGTACGCGTCGCTGGTGCAGACCCACTCCAGCAGCTTCTTCGGGTCGTACCCGTAGGTCTTGAACTCGGCCGCCAGGTAGTCCAAGAGCTCCGGGTGGACGACCTCGTTGTTGCTGCTGAAGTCGTCCACCGTCGGCTCCTTGTTCAGCCCCCGGCCGAACAGGTGGCCCCACATCCGGTTGACGAACGCCTTGCCGAAGTTGTCGTGCTCGGTCACCCACCGGGCGAGCACCTGCCGGCGGGTCTGGCCCTGGAAGTCCGACGGCACCGCCCCGGCCGGCAGGTTCTTGGCCGACAGCCGGTCCCCGGCGGCGAACTGGGCGATGTCCCGGATCATGGTCGGGACGGTCGCCCCCTTCTGCCCGTCCCGCCGCTCGTACCGGACCATCCCGCGGCCGAGGTCGGTGCCGTTGAGCCCGGCGGTGTTCCAGGCCGGGACGTCCACCAGCGCGAGGGTGTCCGGGCCGGTCCCGTCCTTCTTCTTCCGCGGGGTGTTCACCAGCCCCTGCCGGTCGGTCTGGCGGAAGAACCCGTTCACCCCCCAGAAGTCGGACTGGACGTACTCCTTGTTGAACGGGTGGTTGTGGCACTGGACGCAGTGCGACTGGATGCCGAGGAACAGCTTGGTCACCCGGGAGGTGACCGGGACGGCGTCGTACTTGCCGTCCCGCGGGAAGTCGTCCCGCTCCCCGCGCTTCCGGGCGTCGGCGTCGATCAGCGGGTCGCCGAGGTGGCGGGCGACGAACACGATCCCGGCCCCGGCCCCTTGCGCATCAACGTCGTCCTGCATCGACGTCGGGTTCAGCTTGATGGTGATCTTGCCGGTCGCCGAGACGAGGTCCCGGACGACCGCGTCCCACGGCTCGCCGTCGGCGAACTTCTTGGTCAGCCACACCCGGAACAGCTCCCGGTACTTCGGGTTCACGTTGCTCCGGGTGAGCATCCAGGTGGTCCACAGGTCGGCGAAGTTCTCGGCGTACGCGTCCTTGTAGTCGAGCGCCCCCTTCGCCTTCAGCCCGGCGATCGCGGTCACCGGCTTGCCGAACTTGTCCTTCGGGGTGTACTTGGCGTCGTTCAGCAGCCGGTGGACGAGCTTGGCCCGCTTGTTCGGGGCCTTGTCGGCCTCGAAGTCGACCACCTCTTCGGGGGTCGGGATGCGGCCGACCAGGTCGATGAACACCCGGCGGAGGAACTCGAGGTCGGTGGCCTTGGCGGTCGGGGTAGTCTGCCCGGCGGGGAGGGTGATGCCGCCCCGCTCCCACCCCTTGGCGATCAGCTCGTTGATCTTCTGGGTCTGGGCGGACGCCGGCTGGGCGGCGGCCGGGCCGGACGCCCCGAAGAGGAGGCCGCCGGCGAGGGCGGCGAGGGCCGGGCGGGTCATCCGGGGTACTCCGGTGTGGGTGGCCGCGCGGGCGGGGCGGCGCGGGAGCGGTGCGGGTGTCGGGGCGCGGGGATCCCTGTAGTCTAGATCACCGCCGGCCGGCGGTGCCACCGTTTTCGTGGGGGCCGGGCGGGTGGCGGCCGGGGCGCTCTAGACGGTGAGACGTCCCGGCCCGCGCCGGGGTTCCCGAACCCGTTCCCGGGGGGCGGATGCTGCGCCTCGACCTGCGGAAGGTGGCCGAGTTCGTCCGCGGGGCGGACACCGAGGAGTTGCTGGACCGGGTGACCGTCTACCGGGCCGGGATGGAGCCGGTCGCGCTCGACCTGATGGAGGGGGAGCTGGACCGCCGGGGCGTGACCCGCGACCACATCGGGGCGTGGGCGGCGGCCCGGTGGGAGACGGCGATCCGGCTGGCCGACGGGACCGCCCTGCTGTGCCACTACTGCGCCCGCCCGGCGGTGACCCGGGTCCGCCGGTGGCACCGGGTGTTCGGGCTGGTGCCGGTGTTCCCGTACCCGTTCCCGTGCTGCGCCGCCCACGCGCCGCAATAGTTTAGCCGCGACGCGGAGTCCTCGGAGCGGAGCGCGGGTGCAGCGCTCCGCTCCGAGGACTCCGCGTCGCGGCTAAACGGGGCACCGGGTCACTTCCCCAGCGCTCTCGCCTGCTCCTCGGTCACCTGCGTGAACGGGATGCCGAGCTGGGTGCTGATCCAGCTTTGGATGGCCGGGGCGTACGGGAACTTGCCCGCCTTGACGAGCCCGGCCATCCGGGCGTCGCGGCTGGCCCGCTCCTTGCGCTTCAGGTGGCCGTTCTTGGTGCGGGAAATCGCGCTGTTGTCCCGGATCCGGTCGTACCGGACGCGGGTGGACATGCGGTCGGCCATGATCGACTCTCCGTGCTCGTCCCGGGGCGGATGTTTCAAGACCTATCAGGATACGGGGCGCAACCCGGGCCGGGAAGGGGAGGGCGGGGCGGTCACTTCTTCAACACGCCGGCCAGGAACTCGAACACCGCCTTGGTGGCCGGGTCGTCGGGCCGGCCGAGGTCGGCGTTGACCTTGGCGTGGGTCGTCTCCTTCGCCCCGAACACGGTGACCGGGACGCCGGCCTCCTTCAGGGTGTTGCCGAGCCGCTGGGCCTGGGCGGTGACGTCCGGGTGCCCGGCGACGTGCAGCACCAGGAACGGCGGGATGCCCTTGCCCTTCGCCACGTGGGTGACGGCCGAGAAGTCGGCGTGCTTGGCCGGGTCGTTGCCGAACTTCTCCCGGTGCCCGAACTTCGCCGGCGGCAGCCCGTGCGCCTTCCACCGGGCCTCGGCCGTCGCGATGATGGCCGGGACGTCGAACGTGTCCCCGTCCACCGGGACGCACCCCTTCACCACGTCCAGCGACAGCCCCTCCGCCTTCAGGTACCGGTCGTCGGTGCAGACCAGGGCGGCGAGCTGCGCCCCGGCCGAGTGGCCCATGACGAGCAGCCGCTTCGGGTCGCCGCCGTGCTCGGCGGCGTGGTCGTGGGTCCACCGGACGGCCTTGGCGACGTCGCGGACGATCGCCCCCATGTCCACCTCCGGCAGGAGCCGGTAGTTGGGGGCGACGAACACGAACCCGTGGTCGGTGAACGCCTGCGGCTTGAGCTGGACCTCCTTCTTGTCGCCGGTCTGCCACCCGCCGCCGTGGATCCAGAACACGACCGGCAGGTTCTTCGCGCCCTTCGGGGAGTAGACGTCGAGCACCTGCCGGGCGTGCGGCTTGTCGGCGTACGGGACGTCGCGGGTGACGTCCTGGGCCCGGACGTCGGCGGCGAGCGCGAGGGCGGCGAGGACGGCGGAGAGAGGCTTCATGGCGGGCACCTGATGGCGGGTGGGCTTCGGCCCAGTTTCCGCCGTCGGCGGCGTCCGGTCAACGGTCCGGCTGACGAACGGCGGCCGCCCGGTACCGGTAAGCCCAGACGGTGGTGCCGTCGATCACGACCACCGCGTTCGCCGCGGGGTCGACATAGGCGAGCCGCTTGTTCCCGGTCGGCATCGGGTCGCCCTCCGGGGCGAGCTTCGTCCACGCGGCCTTGTCCGGGTCGTACGCCCACAGGGTGTTGGTCTGGAACTGCACGAGCAGCCCGTGCCCGCTCGCCGGGTCGTGGTACAGCACCGACCGGGCGTCGTGGCCGTACGGCGTCTTGCCGTCGTCCTTGTCCCCGGCGAGCACCTTCTTCCACTCGTTCGCCTTCGGGTCGAAGTGGTGGGTGTCGTGGTGTCGCTGTACGACCAAGATCTTCCGCCCCGGGTCGTAGTAGCCGATCTGTTCCGGTTCCGCTGCCTCCTTCTCGAACGGCTTGCCGCCGCCGTTGGCCTTCAGGTCCTTCCACGCGTCCCGGTCGTAGTCGTGCAGCCAGGTGCCGCGCATCTGCCAGTTGTTCGCGTGCCACACGCTCCCGCCGAGTTCCGGGACGAACTCCAGCATCCCGCCGAAGATCGCCACCGGGTGCGGCTTCGCGGCCCGGAACGGCTTCCACGCCCGATCGGCCGGGAAGAACGCCCACAGGGGCGGGCCGTCGTACAGGTCGGCCGGGTCGCCGCCGAGGTCCTTGACCGCCTTCTTCCGGTCGGTCACCCAGGTGTTCATGAACAGGAGGGCCTTCTTCCGCGGGTCGTAGGTCAGCCCCCACCAGGTGTGGGCGACCACCGCCGGCCCGCCGCGCTTGGTGACGAGGACCCCGTCCTTGAACACCACGTCGGAGGTGTCCTTGCCGAGGTCGCCGTACCCGCGGGGCAGGTCCGGGGCGTAGAGCAGGACCCAGGTGAGCGACGGCAGGTCGAACTCCCAGACGTCGTTGAGCCGGTGCGGGACGCCGTGGTTGGCCCCGCAGAACAGCGCCCGTCCGCGGTCCGGCGCCCAGCACATCTTGATGGTGAAGTCGCGGCCCCGCGGCCCCGTCTTGTGCAGGTCGTACTTTTTCGCGGTGTCGTTGAACTCGCCGACCACGTCGGCCTTCCCGAGCAGAACGGCGTGGTTCGGCTTGAGGGCCGCGAGCGCCTCCCGCACGGCCGACTTCGGAGCGAGCTTCGGCCCCACGTCCGCGGCGGCGAGCCGGCCGAGGCCGCCGGCGAGGGCCAGCGGGGCGACCTTCAGGACCGTGCGGCGGTCGGGGCGGGGCGGCGTGCGGCTCATGGGTTCTCGCCGGGGGGAGCGGGAAGGGGCATCACACGGCGAGGGGCACGGCCCTTGTCGTGAGGGTAAACTACTCGGCGGCGGGGACGGGCCGAAGCCGTAGCCGGGGTGCGAGCCGATGACGCCGACGATCCGCAGCGAAACCGCCGCCGACCACGAGGCCGTCCGCGACGTCAACCGGCTCGCCTTCGGGCGGGACGACGAGGCCGGGATCGTCGCCGCCCTGCGCGCCGGCGGGCATTCGCGGGTGTCGCTGGTCGCCGAGGCCGACGGGCGGGTCGTCGGGCACGTCCTGTTCAGCGACCTGCCGATCCTGACGGACGGCGGTACCGTGGCGGCCCTGTCGCTGGCCCCGATGGCGGTGCTGCCCGAGTTCCAGCGGCGGGGCGTCGGCTCGGCGCTGGTGCGGGAGGGGCTGGAGGTCTGCCGGGCGGCGGGCCACCGGATCGTCGTCGTCCTCGGGCACCCGGCCTTCTACCCCCGGTTCGGGTTCTCGGCGGGGCTGGCCGAGCCGCTGGCGAACCCGTTCCACGGGGGCGAGGCGTGGATGGCGGTGGAGCTGGTGCCGGGGGCGCTGGGCGGGGTGACCGGGTGGGTCCGCTACCCCCCGCCGTTCGGCGCCGGCGGCCGCGTCCGCCTTCGCCCGGTCGGGCCAGGCGACCTGCCCCGGATTTACGACCAGCAAGTGGACCCGGACTCGAACCGGATGGCGGTCACGACCCCCCGCACCAAGGAGGCGTTCGACGCGCACTGGGCGGGGGTGCTGGCCGACCCGGCCGTCACCGCCCGGGCGATCCTGGTCGGCGAACAGGTGGTCGGGATCGTGTCCTGCTTCCCGATGGACGGCCAGGACCACGTCGGGTACTGGATCGACCGGGCGCACTGGGGCCAGGGAATCGCCAGCCGGGCGCTGCACCTGCTGCTGGAGGAGGTCGTCCGGCGTCCGCTCGTCGCCACCGCCGCCACCGGCAACGGGGCGTCCCTTCGGGTCCTCCAGAAGTGCGGGTTCGTCCTCACGGAGGTCCGGCGCGACCCGGCCACCGACCGCCACCCCGAGTGCGAGAAAGCGGTCCTCGTGCTGAGGTAGGACCGGCGGGCCGTTCGCCCTCGCCGTGCTGCGGCGTCCTCGTTCAGTGCCCCGGCGCGAGAATCTCGATCCCGTACCGGGGGGCCACCTCCAACAGCGTCTCGATCTCGGCCTTCGTGGGCGGCGGTCCGGCCGTCGCCCCGTCGGCCAGCGGCACGCCGAACTCGAAGAACATCCCCTCCAGCCCGGCCGGGGCGACGGAGATCAGCATCCTCGCCGGCCGGTCGCCCTCGTTCTTGAAGCTGTGCGGCGTCCCGACCGGCATGTTGGCGAACGTCCCGGCCGTCGCCACCACGCGCTCGCCGTTGACCGTGAACGTGATCTCCCCTTCGAGGACGTAGAACCCTTCCTGCTCACGGCTGTGGACGTGCGGGGGCGGCCCGCCGCCGGGGGGGACGACGGCCTCCCACGTGGCGTACTTGCCGTCCGTGTCCTGGCCGGTCGCCAGGAAGCGGTACACGTCGCCGACGACGGCGATCGTGCGGCCTTGGCCGGTCGTTCTCAGAGTCGGTGCGGTCACGGTTCGCCCTCCACAGTCGCTTCGGGGTCAGGCCATCACCGACACCATGTCGAGGACGTGCAGACCGAGCGGTTCGTCGCCGGTGACGCGGATGCCGGGGAACTGGCGCCGCGCCGCCTCCCGGCCGCGGCGCTTGGTCACGAGCTTCCATGCGGTGTCCTGATCCATCGCCACGGTGGCGGCCGGCGGCCGGGCCGGCTCGGCGGTCTGGTCCCAGCCCCGCTCCCGCCGCTCGACGTACCAGCCCCCGCCCGCCTCGCCGCTCACCGCCACGGCGACGACGCAGCCGAGAGGCGCTTCGACATGGCGGAACGCGACCGGCAGCGCCCGCATGAACGTGTCCAGGCACGGGTGTCCGAGGTGCCGGTTCAGGATCGTGCTGGTCCGACCGGTGGCGTCGAAGATCTGCTGGGTGTGGTGCCACTTCTCGGTGTAGTCCCGCGCCACGTCCATCCAGTTCCGCGACTCGTCCTCGCCCGCCCACGCCACCGGGAAGATCGCCGGGCCGTGCGGGTCGAGCGCACGGAACAGCTCCGCAAGTTGGGCGTCGGCCCACTCGGTCAGGCCGACCAGCACCGCCGGGCTGAGGCGGCGGGTGCCGACCTCCCACTCGTCGTTGAGCCGGTTCAGGAACTCGACCAGCGGCTCCCCCGCCCGCGGCCCGCCCCGCCCGTCCGCCGGGCGGTAGCCATCCCGCTGCATTGACAGGCGCCGCAGACTGCCGTCGAGCAGGTGGCTGGCGACGTCCTTGACCGTCCGCCGGGAGCTGGCGGTCGGCAGGTGCCACTCGCCGGGGGACAGCGCCCGCAGCAGTGCCACAAGGCACCGGCTGACCTCCGGGAACAGGTCGGCGACGAGGATCGGCGGCATCGCGGACATGCGACTCCCGCTACGACGTCAGTGAGCGCTTGTCGACCCGGGCGGTGACCGCGTTGCTCTACCCGCCCCGCTTCGCCGCCTCCAGCGAGTAGGTCGGGTCGGCCTCGGACCACGTCACGTCGCCCGACGGCCCGTAGATCGCCGGGACCGGCGCCACCCCGGCCAGGCGGAGCCACGCCTGCACCTGGGTGCGGTGGTGGCAGGTGTGCAGCACCCGCCGCCAGAACACCCACACCCGCTCCCGCACCCCGCCGCCGAAGAACCGCCGCGGCTCCAGCCACCACGCCACCGTCCCGGCGGCGAACTGGGGCAGGCGCCGCTTGGCGAGCCACACGTACTTGTCGATGTACGCCCGGACCGTGGGCGCGTCGCCGGCCGGCAGCAGTTCCTCGACCGGCGGCTCGTCCAGCCCGGCGAACTCGGCGAAGAACCGCCGCTCGGAAAGGAGCTGGTGGGCGAGGATGGTGCGGATCGTGTTCACCCGCTCGTGCGGCTTGAAGTCGAGCAGGGCGTCCGGCACGGCCCGCCACACGCCCACCGTCTTGTTCACCTCGCCGGCGTAGGTGGTGACCGCGTGGCGGAAGGCCGGTTCCGCGCCGACCGGCACCTCGGCGTCGGGGATGGCGGTGTAGTCGTAGCGCATGACGACCCCCTCGGTGCGGAGCGTCCGCCGACAGGTCGTGTCGGCTCGGTGGGGAAGGTGGACCTTCGCGTCTACGTCCCGGAGGCGGCCGGGGCGGGGGGATGACCGCCGGGCCGGCCGGGAGGTTTGCGGTCGGCCCGGCCCGGGTGCGGCGACCGGGACGCGGCGGGGAGGTGCGAGAAGCACAAAGCCCTTGGTTTCCCAAGGGCTTGTGAGTTGCGGCGGTAGGATTTGAACCTACGGACGACACCGCGGACGGCCCTGGAAAACAAGGCGATCCGCCCCGGGCCGTTCCCACTCCCCACGAAACCCACACCTCCGTCCCCGTGCCGACCCTTCCGCTCGCCGACCTGGTCCGCCAGTTGGCCGCCCTCCCGCCCGACCAGCGGGCCGCCCTCGCCGCGCTCCTCGCCCCTCCCCCGCCCGCCGCCCCCGCCGACGACCGGCTGTCGTGGGAGCGCGGGCCGGCGGGGGCGTCGTAGCGGCGGCGGTGACTCTCGACCGGACCGGCCTATACTTCGCTGGGGCACGGGCGGTCGGCGGCCCGCGGGGGTGCCGCGGCGGCCGGCGGGCACCGGCCTTCCGGGGGCGACCGCGCCGTGGACCCCGTCACCGCCGCCGCCCGCCTCGACGCACTGCTCCGCAGGCACTTCCCTCAGCCGGGCGACGACACGCAAACCCTGGACATCATCTTCCCGACCTGGGGTCCGCCGTCGAGCCTGCCGGCCTGGCGGAGTCGGTTCGACGAGACCTTCGCCTGGTTCGCCCGGGCCGGGCGGGACGGGTGGCCCCCAACCCCGTCCGGGTTCGCGCAGTGGCTCCCGGCCGTTGCCGCGGCGGCGTCCGACCTGGAGCGGTCCGCGAGTGACGCCCCCGCCTCCCGCCTGGTCGGCGCTTTCATGGCCGAACGCTGGGCGGGCGAGGCCCGGGTCGAGGTCGAGGAGGACCCGGCGTTCGTCGACGGCCGCGGAGCCCCCTTCGTCGTCCGGCACCTGGTGATCCCCTTGAGGACCTACGAGGAGGCGTGGCTCGGGCCGCTGCTGGGGTCGGCGGACGTCACCGCCGGACCACCGGCCGAAGACGACCCCAGGGTGGAGTTCGACAGCGAGGCCCTCTCGGTCACCGTCAGCACCGTCAACGGCGGCCGTCCGCTCCGGTGCCCCGCCCGACCGCTGTTCGAGGTGCTCCGGTTGCTTCACGACCAGTACCGGAGAGGGGCCGTGAAGCAGGAGGCGCTGGCGAAGCAGGTGCCGGGGCTCGGCCCCCGGCTCGACAGGTACCTCAAGCGCAGGGAGGTGGCGGACGCCTCGAAGTGGGTCCATCTCCTTATCGAGAGCGTCCCGGGATCGGGCTGTCGGTGGATCGGCCCGATCGATCCCCGCCGAGTGCGGGCCGGCCGGAGCTGAGCCGCGACTCGGCCGGAACTTCCACAACCCCGTCACCTCGGCCGGCGGTAAGTAGGGTGTGGTGGCTCGGCCCGTCCCGCGGTGGGGCGAGGCCGTGGCCGCCGCGACCCCGCAGGGCCGCCGATGTCCGACCCCAGCCCCGCCCCCGCGACCGCCCTCCAGACGCTCGACCGCCACGCCCTGGCGGGCGCCCTCGGGATCAGCACCCGCACCTTGGACAGGATGCGGAACGACCGCGGCTTCCCCAAGCCGTTCACCCCGCCCGGCCGCCGGCCCCTCTGGTCTCGCCCGGCCGTCGACCGCTGGCTCGACCCCGCCCGCTGACCCTCCCCCACCCACACCCGCCCGGCCGCCGCCCGCGACTTCCGCGGGCGGGTCCGGGCACGCTCCGACACTAACGAGGACGACACTGATGGCGAGTGCGACGGCAGTCACCAGGGGGCCGGCCGGGGGCCCTCCCCCCGCCGCCGAGTTCGGGTTCACCACGATGGCCGACGAGATCGCCTCGTGGGCCGGCCGGGCCGGGCCCCCCCGGGAGACGTTCAACACCGGGGACGGCCGCCTTAAAGAACTCGGGGTCGGGCCCGGCAGCATCACCGTCTTCGGCGCGCCCCCGGGGAAGGGGAAGACGGCCCTCGTCATGCAGCTCCTGGTGGACGCCCTCCGGAACCACCCGGACCTGCGGGCGGTCGTCTGGTCGGAGCGGCCCCGCCGGGAGCTGACCCAGCGGCAGGTGGCCCGCCTGTCCGGGGTCCCGCACGACGCCCTCCGCAAGCACGAGGGCCGGGGCGACCCAGGGGACCGGCTCGCCGGCGCCCACGCGACCCTGGGCCGGGTGGGCGACCGGGTCGACTTCGCCGCCCGGGCCGAGCACGACCTGCCGCGGCTGGCGAAGGGCGTCCGGGGCCGCGGGGCCCGGGTCATGGTGGTGGACTACCTCCAGATCCTCTCGCCCGGCGGGGCGGCCGCGCTGGACCAGCGGGGGCGGGTGGAGGCGGTGCTCGACGGGCTGCGGGACCTGGCGGACGAGGGGGTGGCGGTGGTGGCGGTCGCCGCCCTGGCCAAGGCGGCGTGGGCCCGCCCGACCCTGGCCAGCTTCCGCGACTCGGCCGAGATCGGGCAGGCGGCCGACGACGCCTACCTCATCGAGTACCGCGACGGAGAGCCCACGGCGACCCTCCACCGGGTCAAGCACCGGGACTCGGCCGGGGGGAGGATCGTCCTCGACTTCAACGGCCCGACCGCCCGGTTCACGGACACGGGCCGGGGGGTGCGGCCGTGACCACCGCTCGGATGGAGGCGACCCTCCCGCGGGGCGCCGGGGTGCCGCCGGGGCCGGAGGTGACCGCCCCGGCGGTGGCGGTGCCTCCCCTCCCCGGCTCCTCAGTCCTCCCGCTGCTCCTCGCTGACCCCGCCCCGGCCGCCGACCCGCCCCGGCGGCCGGCGGGCGGGCGGCCCCGGGCCCGGGCCGGGGGGACCCCGCCCCCCGACCGGACCCTCGCGGCCCTCGCCCACTACAACCGGGTGGCCCTCCCCGCCGCCGAGAAGTCGCACGCGAAGGTCTACCTGTACCTGCTGGGGGCCGCCACGGGCGGGTCGGTCCGGGTCAGCCAGGTGGCCATCGCCCGGGCGATCGGGATGGCCGAGCCGACGGTGTCGCGGGCGGTCCAGTGGCTGGAGGGGCACGAGGTGCTGGAGGTGACCCGCATGGGGAAGTGGCCCGACGGCGGGACGAACGTCTACCGCCTCCTCACCGGCGACGCGGGCCGGGCCGGGGCGGCGGCCCCGGGCCCCGACGGGGACGGGTCGGCGGGCGGGCCCGCGGGGCCGGTGGCGGAGGGGCCGGACCAAGAACTCGACACCGGAGGACGCGATGGCTGACGCGGCGGGCGGGCTGATCCCGGGCGGGGAGGTGGTGGTGCTCCGGCTGGTCGGGGTCGACCGGAGCCGGGTCCGGGACGCGGCCGACGGGGGCGAGGGGTGGCTCTTCACCCTTCGGTTCGCCGTGGCCGGCGGGCGGTGGGACGGGGCCCCGGTGCGGCGGCTGTGCTGGTCCACCCTCGGCGGGGCGCAGGACACGGTGCGGCAGATGCGGGCGTTCGGGGTGGCCCACCCTGTGGAGCTGGTCGGGACTCCGGGCCGGGAGTACCGGGTGCGGGCCGGGGTGGCGGTCGAGGAGGACCGGCGGACGGGCGAGGTGTTCAACACCGCCCGCTGGTTCGACCCGGCCCCGCCCGCCCGGGCGGCCCCCCCGCCGGCGGGCGACCCGGTCGACACCGCGGCCGCCTTCTGACCGCCGGCCGGGTTGCCGCCGGCGCGGGGGGACCGGGTTGCCGCCGGCGGCATGTAATTAGAGGGATGGGATCATCCGGTGTCAATCGACAAGGAAGTAACAACGGGGTCCGACGATCCGGCCGGCGGTCCCCGACAGGGGAGTCGGGGGCGGGGCCCGCCTGGCTGCGCCAGGCGATGACTCCAAGGATGTGACTACTTGGCCGGGATCAGGCCCGGCCGGGAGCCCCGCCCCCGACTCCCGGTCGGGGACAGTGGCCTCAAGTGCCAACGCGGTTCAATCGTCCCGCCCCTCCCCCCCCCACCTCCTGCAACGAGCCCTTCGTTGTGGGATCCGGCCGCTCCCACCCCCCGACCCGCCGGGACTTCGATCAATCGATCATCATAATAACCGCGGGGCCCGCCCCGGCCGGGAGCCGGTGTGGTGCCCCGCGGGTTTGCACGACGAGATTGCGGATTTTCATCGAAGCCTCACAGACATGTAGCTTTATGCACTAGCTCGTGACTCATCGACCACGGGCGGAGGGTCGGGCCGGGCGGCCGGGGGCCGTGGCGGGATATGTGGCCGCCGGCGGGGCCCCTGGCGGCCCGCTGCGGGCCCAACGCCGGGCGGGTGACACCTGGCCGGGCGGGCGGCGGGAGGGGCACAGCGGGGCGGTAATCGCCGAACGCGAGGGGTCGGGGGTTTGACCGAAAGATTCCGCGGAGTCGGGGCCGGGCGGCCGGGCCGGGACCCCGCCCCCGACTCCCTTCCGGGGACCGTGCACGCGACCGCTGCGGGTTCGCCGTCCGAACTCGGTGCGGTCGGTCCGGCTGGTCGTGACCGCGGTCCCCCGCGGTGGCGGGGCGAAGGGGTTCACTCGGGCGGCCGGCAGGCGGGGCACGGGCCGAGCCCCGCCGCCTCGGCCGCGGCCAGGGTCGAGGGGGTCCTGGACTTCGCCAGGAACCGGCACCCGGCGGCGTGGCACTTGGCCCCGGTGGCCGTCGGGTACACCTCGCCCTTGCCCGCCTCCGCCTGCGGCTTCCCCGCCCTCGTCTCCTTCCCGTCGACCGGCTCCGCGGTGCCCCACAGCCCCCGCCCGGCCGCGCGGGCGTCCTTCTCGTAGTGCCGGAAGGAGGGAGTGTCCGAGGCGGCGGTCGTGGCAGCTACAACGGACGGCCATTATTCCCACGCACTGGCCAGAACCCTTCCGGTCGAAGACGGCTTCGCGCACGCCGGGCGACCGGCTATGGCCACGCCCCGGAGAAACAAACTGCAACGCCCCCCGCCCTCCTGGCGGGGCGTTTCTGAGTTTGTACGTTCTGGCCGGTGCAGTTATTCTAACAACAGCCCAAAGTACTTACTCATCAGGGCGGGCACGGATGCACATCGCCGACCGGCGCGACTTTGGCACATCTCGTCCCTTCAGGAGGGCGGCGAGAGTTCGGCGGCGTCAGGAACGCAGGCAGGTTCGAGGATGACGACAGTGGCACGGGCCGATCTTCTACGACGACTATTCCGTAGCTACAAGGGGCGGAACGATCCCGCCTTCCTAGAGGCCGCGCGCGAGATTGCCGAGGAGGAGCGGAAGAAGCACCACCCGGCGCTCGCCGACGACCTCCTCCGGATACTCGCCAACGGCACCTCGGTCCCCGCGAACGGCCACCGCGAGTTCGAGCAACTCCCGAAAGACTCCGACCGTGGCAGCCCTCTCCTGGACATCCGCCGCCCGGACCGCTACCTGAGGGATTTGGTCCTTCCCCCCACCCACGTGGACGTCCTCAACCGCGTGATTGAGGAATTCCGCCAGTGGGACGTGCTCGAAGCCAGCCGCCTCCGGCCGGGCAACAAACTCCTCTTCTGCGGCCCCCCGGGGTGCGGGAAGACGGCGACGGCCGAGGGCCTGAGTGGGGAGGTCGGCCTCCCGCTCGTGACGGTCCGCTTCGACGCCGTCGTCTCCAGCCTGCTCGGCGAGACCGCCGCGAACCTCCGCAAGGTCTTCGACTACGTCTCCAGGGGGTCCTGGGTGGTGCTGTTCGACGAGTTCGACGCCATCGGGCGGTCCCGCGACGACCCCGCCGAGCACGGCGAACTGAGGAGGGTCGTCAACACCTTCCTGCAGATGCTCGACAGGTTTGCCGGCAGGTCGATCGTGGTCGCCGCGACGAACTTTGAACGCTCGCTGGACCGGGCGCTTTGGCGTCGGTTCGATGAGGTGGTACGATTCGAGAGACCGAACCGGGAGGACGCCCAGCGGCTCATCCAACTCAAGCTCTGCCCCGTCCGTGTGCCGGACGCGGCGGTCCGGGCGGCGGCCGAGTTGGTTGACGGCATGGCCCACGCCGACATCGAGCGGGCCTGTGTCGATGTGCTCAAGAGGGCCGCGTTGGGGTGCCGTAAAGCGGTCACGGGTGTCGAACTGGCCGAGGCGGTCGGCCGTCAGCAGGTCAGGCGACAGGTACTGGACTCCACCCTGGATCAACAGCCCGGGGGCGTTCCGTGAGGCAACGACAATGGCGGGATCGCCCGACGACTTCCCCCACATCTGTTGGCGCCGGCTGAGCCGGAGCGACCCGCGGGGCAAGCCGTCCTGCCACGCCTTCCCGCCCGGCCCGCCCCTCCGCAAGGACCCCGGCGGACACCGTCGGCAGGTGAGCGCCCAAGCCGGCCAGGCGGTCAATCAACTCGTCGACCTGCGGAAATCGGTCGGCGTCCAGCCGCAGCACCTCCTCGTCCTGGAAATGGAGTTCGTCCATGCGTCCCAACTCGACCTCCTCGTCAAGCTCGGCGCGAGGGTTCTCGACGAGGGCGAGAAGCGTGTGCCCCTCGACCCGCCGCTGTATGCTGTTCCACTCAAGTTCGACACGGCCGACCGCCGGGGCAAGTTCGAAGCACTCGGCGACCTCTCGGACCACGGCATCGTGCGGGTCCGTCGGGATCGGGGGTCTCGGGGGGAGCCGCACGAATTGCGTGTGACGGCCTGCTTCGAGAACCTGGACCCGGCGAAGACGTTCTGGCAGGACGAGTCCCTAAGCGGAAGGTATCACTTCAAGGTCGGCAAGTCTCCGCCCAAGCGCGAGGCGACCGAAACCCGCCACTCGTGGCTGGTCGAATTTCCAGACCTCAACGCGGTCGAGAAGTTGCAGGGCTGGGCGGGCGCGCAGGGTGCCGGCACCGGCCCGAGCGTCCTGACCGAAACCGAGTGGGGCAACCTCCTCGACGCGGTCGACCTGGTCCGGGCGCTGACCCCGGCGGACCGGACCGGTCCGCGGCTGGCCACCGAAGGGGTGCCGGCGAAGGCCGAGTTCGCCATCGACGTCGACCTCTGGCACCCTGCGGGTGCCGCCCTCGTCGCCGCCGAAATCAGCACGTTCCGGGACCTGGTTGCCCGCCACAAGGGGCGGGTGACGGACGGCCCGGTGCCCGTCGCCGGGACGTATTTCCTCGCTAGGGTGAAGGGCGGTCCGGAGACGCTGGACGCGATCCTGAGGTACGACCGCGTCGCGATGGCGGACCTGCCCCCGAAGCTCCCGGCCACGCCATCGACCATTTTCGACCCCGTACCCCTCCCCGACCCCGCGCTCCCGTACCCCGGTGACGACGCTCCCCTGGCGTGCGTCGTCGACTCCGGGGTGCTGGCGGGCCACCCGCTCCTCTCGGGGTGGGTCCTCGACGAGCGGGACTTCGACTCGGGTGACGGGACGGCGGTCGACCAGGCCGGCCACGGCACCCACGTCGCCGGGATCGTGGTCTACGGCGACATCCACCGGTGCGTGCATAGCGGCCGGTGGGACCCGAAGGTGCGCGTGCTGAGCGCGAAGGTGCTCAGGAACAACGGCGGTTGCGCCGAGTTCGCGGAGGACAACGACGAGCGGATCGAGACGCAACTCCGCCGGGCGATCACGTCCTTCCGGAGGGAGTACGGCTGCCGGGTGTTCAACCTGTCTCTCGGGCACGGGACGCGGCGTTACCTTGCGGGACGGCAGCTCCCGTGGGCCCTCGTCCTGGACGACCTGGCGCGGGCCGAAGACGTCGTCCTGGTCGTGTCGGCAGGCAACGTCTCGCAACCCGACGTGCCGGATGCCGCGACCGAGCCGGAGTTGCGGGCTAAGGCCCTTGAGCAGCTCCTCGGCGACGACCACGCGTTGATCGACCCCGCCAGCGCGATGCTCGCCCTGACGGTGGGGTCGATCGCGCGCGGGGACACGCCCTTCCGGGCGTTCACCAACCCCGACCGCCGCCCCGCCCTCGTGGATGCCCCGCCGCTCGGGCCGTCGCCGTTCACCAGGGCCGGCCGCCTCGCCGGCACCGGGGCCGGCCCCGCGAAGGCGGTGAAGCCCGACCTGGTCGCCTTCGGCGGGAACTACTACCTATCCTCCGGCGGCCGCTGGCTCGACAACGACGTCCTCCTCGGCGAGCCGTCTCTCAACCTCGATTACACCACCTCCAACCGCCTGCTGAGGGCCGCGACCGGGACGAGCGTCGCCGCCCCGTTCGTGACGCACGTGTGCGCGCTGGTCGAGCACGGGCTGAGGCAACTCCCCAGGTGGGGGGACCGCGCGCCCTCGGCCAACCTGATCCGCGCGCTCACCGTGCACAGCGCCGAGGTGCCGAGGGAGTCGGCGGAGTGGGTCGGCGCCGAGAAGTGCCATCTCGGGCGTCGGCTGAGGCTGCTTGGGTACGGGCTGCCGGACGCGGGCCGCGCGCTGCGGTCGACCGACGGGCGCGTCGTCCTGGTCGCGGAGGACGAGTTGGAGGACGGGCACTACCACATCTACGAACTGGACATCCCGGCCCGCTTCGCCCGGCTGAACTCCCGGCGGTGGATCCGCGTCACCCTGGCCTACGACCCGCCGGTCCGCGGCACGCGGAAGGAGTACCTGATCCGGAAGCTTTACTTCCGGCTGGTGCGGGCCAAGACGGTCGAACAGATCGAGCACGCGGCGAGAGAAGGCAGGGACTGCGACCAGCCCGGACTTGCTCCGGGCATCGACTGGGTCAGGGACAGTACCGTCCAGAGCGCGACCTTCGAGTGCAAGAAGCCGTGGCCGTTCAACGGCGGCGAGGATTCGTACGTGACGTGGCACGTCGTGGTCAGGTCCGAGCCGCGGCTGGACGACGAGCCGCTCGGCCCCCAGCGGTACGCCCTGGTCGTCTCACTCCAGCACGGCGACCCGGGGCTGAAACTCAACAACTTGGTTCGTGCCCGGGTCGAGTCCCGAACGCGGGTGCACTGGCCCTCGGCCTGATCACCCGAGCCGTCCGAGCGAGGGGAACCGTGCTCGCCCCCTTCCTGCTGGCCGTCTTCCCCACGCCTCTCTCGCTCGACGGGATTTCCGTCGAGCACGCCCACGCCTTCCACGGCCGCCTGGTCGCCGCCACATTCCTGTCGGCCAAGCCCCTGAATACGCTCCTCGGCCGCGCCGTCATCGGCGCGGCCGCCGGCTCGACGTCGACGCCGGCAGGCGGGTCCCCGCCGCCGGGGTCATGCGGGCGGTCGACCACCCGCCGGCGGTGGTGAACGGCCAGTCCGTCCCGGGGTGGGCGGAGGTCCGGGCGCGGCAGTAGGTCTCGGCCCGCTGGCGTCCCCGTCCCGACCCCGTCGTTGCACCCCGGATCGGGGCCTCTACTATTCGGGTGGCGTGCAACGCCCGGGACTTGCCTCACGGCCCCCGAGACACCCGGATGGACCCGGTCCCGTGGGCGAACGACGCCTACGGCCTCGCCAGGGACCGGTCGAAGCCGTCCGGCCCGGGGAAGGACGCCGAGCACCGGCTGAACGCGGTCAGACGGAAGGGCGAGAGCGCGGACCTGGTCGGCGACCTGCTCGAACCGACGACGAAGGTGGCCGAGCTGACGGGGGAGAACGCCCGGCTCAAGGGCGACCCGGAGAGGGCGACGGCGCCGCCGGAGGTGGAGAGCCGGGACGGGATGTATTTCCGGAAGGACGGGGCCGGGCCGTACTGCACGGCCTGTCGCGACGAGAGGGGGAAAATGAACCGGGTGACGGAACCGCCGCCGGCGCTGCGGAAGCTCGGCGGGTGGCGGTGTCCCACCTGCCACGCCAAGTACGGCGTGTGAAGACGGCCCTCCCCCCACCCGCCCCGCCAGGGGCACCCACGCCACCGGCGGGCCCACCGAGACGCCTAGGACGAACAGCCACAGGTCCCTCATCCCGGGGAACCGGCCCGGGCGTCCGGTCCCCGGAAGGGAGTCGGGGGCGGGGCTCCCGGCCGGCCCCCCACTCCTCCCCTCCCCGCCCGCACGCCCGCCCCGCCCGGCCGGGAGCCCCGCCCCCGACTCCCTTCCGGGGACCGTGGCGGTCCGCGGCCGGGCGGCGGGTCGCGTGGGGGCGGTCAGCGGCGGGGGCGGCGGTTGAACACCGCCATCACGCCGGCCTGGTCGGCCCGGTCGTGCGCCCGGCCGGCCGCCGCCGCGGCGGCGGCGAGCGCGAGGCCCTCGACGCGGTCCAGCCGGTCGTCGATCCGGTCCAGGGCGGCGTCGACCCCGCCCGTCCAGGCCCACAGCCGCACGACCAGGCCGCGGAGGGCGGCGATCTCGGCCAGGACCCACGGGTCGGGGAGCCGGACCCACCCGCCGCACCGGCCGCACGGGACGGCCTCGGCGCCCGCGGCCGGGCCGACCGGGGTCCGGTGGCCGCCGGCCCGGCCGCGGGCGGCGAACGGGGGGAGCGGGCACGGGGGCGGGGTGTTGGCGTTCGCGGCGGTGCGAGACGCGTCGGCCGGCGGCGGGGCGCCCCGGCCCGACGCGGCTGTGGACGTGTTGCGGCGGAAGGTCAGGCCGGTCGGCCGGGCGGAGGCGGACCACGAGCCGTGCCCGCCGCCCCCCGGGGCGTGCGGGCTTTTCCCGTTATGCGGTTTGCCTCCCGGCCCGCCGTAGCGCATAAGGTACGTGTGTACAGTTGACCAGCGGGAGGCCGGGCCGTGCCGGAGCTGAGCCGCCTGGTCGCCCCGGACGGAGTCGAGGTGCGGGCGACGCTCGCACACCGGATGGCCGGCACGGTTCCGCGCGTTCCCGATAATTAGCCGAATCTTCTTTCGCGGCTTTCCGTCATTTTTCCCTCAGACTGGCCTTGGCGCGGGCTCGGGGAGTCGGATAACGTCACCATTCTGCCACGGCGCTCCTTCCCGACGCCGTCCCGCCACCGGCGGCCATGCCGCCCCGACCGGTTCGCTCCGCCAACACAGGCCCCGCCTACCTGGATTGACACCATGCGCCCCGTTACCTGATCCGCCGCTTGGCCCGCAAACAGCAACCTTGTTGGCGGTCATCGGCGGTAGGTTTAACACACTGATCTGTTTGGGTTCTAACCCGGGGTAATCTGTGAGCCGTCGTATGGCTGCCCTCTTCGGTGTCATCACGCTGATTTGTTTTATGGCCGTTGTCCCAGGAGCCGATCGGGCACCGGATGAGGCCAAGAAACTGCCCGTAGAAGCGGCGAAGTTTCTTACCCTTCGTGATGACGTAGGGCTTACATACGTCAAGAACACGTTCAATAACCGTAGCGATGAAGCTTATAAAAGTGTGTATAAATACACGGAGTCGGCTGGGTGCTCTAATCTGTTCCTTGTACACGGCAAAGATTTTGAGGCGGCACTACTCGACACGGAGCGAGTCTTGTTTGCCCGCCAGTCGGCGAACCCGATGTACATTCCCGCCGACGCGAACTGCTGGTTGTTCGTGTCGCTCGGGGCGGGGCTCTGGTGGAAGCGCGGGGTCGGACCGGCGAGTGTTGATCGAGGCGAGCGGCTGATCACCTTTGAGTACGATTCCGAGAGTGAATGGGAGGGGGCGTGGCGCGGGTACGCTTACTGGGTCCCTCTCGGTCGGCTGAAGGTGGGCGAGTACACGCTCAAGCTCATGCCCAAGGGAGAGCGGTCTCCAACTCTCACCAGGTTTGTGACGCTCCGTGATCTTTGAGTGCGGCCCATATCCTGACTGAAGTGACCTCCCTATCCGCCCAGCCCAAGGCATGGGCTTGTAGGCACAACACACTAGGTGACAAGTGGCCAACAAGACGTCCTCCCGCAAGAGCAAGAGGCTGTCGTCCGTGCGCCTCGCTCTGGCGGCGCTCGAGGACCGCGTGGTGCCGGCGAACGCCCTCAACACTCTGGGCGAAAACGGTATCAACGCGCTCGGGCTCGGCCTGACTGGCAGCATGGTGCGGATCGGGCAGGCGGAAACCGGACGACCGGGCAAGCCGGGTTTTGACGTGCAGGCGGCCAACGTCCGTCCTGAGATCGCACCCACGTCTGTCATGTACACCAACAAGGCCGCGACCAAGGACCTTGCCGCCGAAATCCGGCCGGGGGGCAGCGATCACGCGGCGAACGTCGCGAGTATCATGATCGGGAACTGGGCCGACACTTATACCGGCGTCGCACCGGGTGCGCTTCTCTACTCGTCCGCGATCACTAACGGCACCGAAGAGGGCCTGGAAACCGCGGTCAAGGTCCGGGACCGCACGCGCTTGGCTCTGCGTGAGGCAAGCATCCCCGGCGTCGCCGTCAATTTCTCGTCCGGTGTGGCGCGGCGGCTCCTGGTCGATGACACGGCGTACGGCGGGGCGTGGCTCTCCCGGGCTGTGGACGCCGACGCCTTCGGATTCAAAAGGATCTACGTCGTGTCCGCTCCAAATGACGCCCGCCAAGCCAAAGAGCGCGGGCTCGATATGACGTTCAACTCCATCAAGGTGAGGGCGCTGAAGCAGGACGCCGCCGGCGTCTATCGTCAGACGACCCTATTTGATGTCTCAAATACATACAAGTTAGGGGATCGGTCATTCGTTGAGATCCTCGCGCCCGGGGAAGACGTCTTCGTGCTGCCGCAGGCGACGAACGCCCAGCCAAAATCGACAACCGGTACCAGTTTCGCCGCACCGCACGTGACCGGGGCGGTGGCCCTACTGCACGAGCACGTCAATAACCTCATCGACTTGACGCCCGCACAAAAGGTTGCGGCGAAGCACCCTTCGCTGATGAAGGCGGTGCTCCTTAACTCGGCTGACAAGATCAAGGACCGGCTGCCGGCCGTGGGCCCGATCACTCCCAATCAAGCCCTCAAGATGAGCCGGACGGTCCTGAACGACGCGAACAAAGATTGGGACCAGGACCCCGCCGCCGACATCATGGGCGCGCCCGACGCCGCCGCCCGGCAACAGAACGCCCTGAGCAAGACCCTCGGAGCCGGGGCCCTGAACGTCGCCCGCGCCGTAGCCCAGATCAACGGCGGCCAGTACAACCCGGGGAACAACCTCGTGGGGGCGCTTGGCTGGGACACGAACGTGCTCAGTCGGAACGGGGATGCCCCGCCGGACCCCAAGTCGGGCCTGCAGAACGACCAACGGGTCAAGGTGTACCACCTCGAGCCGCTCAAGCCCGGGTCGGAGTTGTCGGTGACCTTGACGTGGGCCCGGGAGGTGGTTCCTACAAAGCCGCGCGCGAAAGATCCGCTGGATCGGCAGAACATCGAGGAGTGGGAGGTCGTTAACGGAGTCCGACAAGTCAACCTCCCTGCTGACCTCCAAGCGGCGGCCGATCACCTGCCCCGAAACCTCGACGTCTACCTGGTGCCTGCGGGCAAGAAGAGCATCCAAGACGCCATCTGGTCCTCGCGCTCCCTCGCTGGCAACGTCGAGCATTTTTTCGTGCAACTCCCCGCCGTTAAGGACGTGCAGTACGACCTGTGGGTCGTCGGCGACATGTCCACGGAGGCCCAGGGGCAGGCACCGACCAACAACCCCATGGGGGTGAGTCAGGAGTACGGGATGGCGTGGTGGGGGGCGAGAGCGAACGCGGGTGGCGGTGGCGGCAGCCCGCAAAGCACGATCGGTGATAAAGTGTGGTCGGACGCGAACGGGAACGGGACCTTCGACGCGGGCGAGGCGGCGGTCAGGGATGTCGAGGTTAGCCTGATCAGCATCGCGACCCTGGAGGTGGTCGACCAGACCCGTACCGACTACCTCGGCAGGTACTTATTCACGGGTGTCGGGCCCGGCGATTACTTCCTTCGGTTCGACGCTCCTTCCGGCTACGGCTTCACAACTCCCAACCAGGGCGGAGACGAGGTCAACAGCGACGCCGTCCCAACCGCTGACGGACGGTCCGCGTTCACCGGAACGGTCACCATCTCCGGGTTCGCCGATGAGCGCCTTGACATCGATGCGGGGCTCGTCGCGCTCCCCACGGGGTCTGTCGCGGGGAACTTGTGGAGCGACGACGGCGACGGATCGCGCGGGGCTGGCGAGGCACCCGTGCCCGACGTCGTGGTCCGCTTGCTGACCACCGACGGCAAGTACGTCGCCGAAGCCCAGACCGACGCGTCCGGGCACTACGAGTTCAGTGCCGTGCCGGTCGGCAATTACCTCCTCCGGTTCGACACGCGGACCAACTTCAGGTTCACGATACCGGATGCGGCGCCCGACGGCATCGACAGCGATGCCGCTCCAACGGGCATCAGTACGTCCGTGATCAGCGTTACCGCTTCCCAAACCGCTTACAGGGATGCCGGGTACGTCGCGGAGTACGGCTCCGTCTCCGGCCGCGTCTGGTCGGACGCGAACGGGAACGGGACCTTCGACGCGGGCGAGGCGGGCGCGCCCGGCGTGCTCGTCGAGGTCTTAAGCGGATCGTCGGTGATCGTGGCGGACACAATCACGGACGAGGCGGGAGACTACTCATTCGACGGGCTCATGCCCGGGAGCTACACCCTCCAGTTTTCCACCCTCGTCAGTTCGTCGTTCTCGGTCGGCGGCCCGACCCAGTCCGTCACACTCACCGCTGGAGCGCTCACCCAGGCGTCCGACGCCGGGCTGAACCCGACCCCGCCTGGTTCGATCAGCGGGCGGGCTTGGTCGGATGCGAATGGGGACGGGCTCCGGGACGTGGGCGAAAGCTTCCTTGGCGGCGTCCCGGTCGAAGTGTATGACGAGACCTGGGCGTTAGTCGGTTCGACCACCACCAGCACGACCGACGGCACCTACGTGCTCGCCGGCCTCGCCCCGGGAACGTACCACGTTGTGGTCGGCGACGCGCTGCACCTCGCTGACCCGGGCAACGGGCCGGACGAGGCCGCGGACAGCGACTTCGACCCGGAATGGTGGGGGGCGGATGTGGATGTCGAGTCCGGCCAGACGACCGCGAATGTCGACGCCGGGTTCTTGCTCAACCACGCCCCGGTCGGGGCGGGGGACTCCTACTCTGTCGCCCACGGGGGCGTCCCGTTGACGGTCAACACCGCAAGTGGTGTGCTGACGAACGACACGGACTCCGACGCCAATCCACTCTCTGCCGTCCTCGTGATCGCCCCTAAATATGGGGAACTCACCCTCCACCCGGACGGGAGCTTCACCTACCTCCCGCCCACTTGGTATTCCGGCGAGGACACGTTCGCGTACCTCCCGACCGACGCGGTCGGCTCGGGGAGGTTTACAACGGTCACGATCACGGTCGAAAACGGTGCCCCGGTCGGGGTGGGCGATGCTGCCCTCACCGCCCAAGGCGCGTCAGTCTCGGTTCCGGTTCTCGCGAATGATTCAGACCCGAATTCCGACGTCCTCACTGTGGTGGGGGCTTGGGACGGGGACCACGGGACCGTGAGCTTCACCGGCACTGGCGTGATCTACACCCCGGACGCCGACTGGCACGGGACCGACTCGTTCGTGTACTGGGTGGTTGACGGCTTCGGGGGTATCGGATCGGCGACCGTGACGGTGACGGTCGTCCCCCCGACGGTGATCACCGGGACGGTGTGGAACGACCTGGACGAGGACGGGCGGCAGGAACTTGAGGGCGGACTGGGCGGGCTGCTGGTGTTCCTCAAGCAGAACGGGGTGATCCTCGCCACCACCACCACCCTGTCCGACGGGAGCTACGAGTTCACCGTCGCCCTGCTGGACGGCGACTACTACATCGAGGTGGAGGAGCCGTCCGGGATGGGGTTCACCGAGGGGAATGCGCTCCCCGGGGACGACGCGAACGACAGCGACATCGTCAACACCTCCTTCGGCATGGCCGCCGCGTTCAACGTCCTGTCCGGGGGCTCATTCGACTTTGATGCTGGCCTCTTCGTGGACTGACCAACCGGCCGCCGCTGAGCGACTCGGCCCGCCCCTCCGTGGGGCGGGCCGCTTCGTTTCCGACGCTGCCCGCGGTCGGGTCGGGGCCGGTGAGTGTGAACAGGCAGTGCTCCCATAGTGCGAGACGAGCACCCGATGTCACCGGGTCGTGACGCGGGCGGAGTGGATGCCGACCTGGTAGGGGAGGTGATCTGACCGCCGTCGGCCGGGGCGGCTTGTTGCGGCCCGCGAGCCGCCGGGGTATGCTGGCGGACCACACCGGAGGATCGCCCGTGAAGACACTGCTGCTCGCGGCCGCCCTGTTCGCCGCCGCCGCCGCGCCGGCCCAGGACGCGAAGAAAGAAGCCGAGCCGCGCAAGGAGGAGAGCGTCAAGTGCAGCATCGACCGCCTGGATAAGGCGTGGGGGCTGACGCTCAAGGGGCTGACCGTGCGGGAGGTGTCCACCGACTTCGTCGGCGGGCTGAAGCAGGGGTCGGCGCGGCCGTTCTGCGAGGTCCGCGTCACCCTGGAGTTCGGGAAGGACGCGAACAGCAAGGCGGTGGCCCAGGCGTTCGACCGGTTCAACAACCTCATCCCGATCAAGGAGCGGCCCGCCTACGTCCAGTTCTACCTGCTGGACGAGGACAGCGTGGTCATCGGCAAATACTACCTGGAGCGGACGGAGGGGGAGATCACCGGGACGGAGGGTGACGCCTTCCGCGCGGTGCTCATGATCGACCCGGCCACCTACAAGAAGACCAAGAAGATCGACGTCCGGGTGCCGGAGGTGGAGAAATGACACCCCGCCACGTCCGCATCACCCTGCTGCTGATCCCGCTTCTGCTCATCGGGCTGTTCGCCCACGCGCAGGAGAAGGGGAAGGCGTTTACAGGCAAGGTGGTCGGCGTGACCGACGGCGACACGTTCACCGTCCTGGACGCCGACAAGGCGCAGCACAAGGTCCGGCTTCACGGGATCGACACGCCCGAGAGGGGGCAGGCGTTCGGCACCAAGGCCAAGCAGGCGCTGTCCGACCTGGTGTTCGACAAAGAGGTGACCGTCGCCGTGACCGACGTGGACCGCTACAAGCGGCTGGTCGGGAGGGTGAAGCAGGGCGACACCGACGTGAACGCGGAGATGGTCCGGTCGGGGTTCGCCTGGCGGTACCCGCAATACGACAAGGCGGGCGAGTTCACGAAGGCGCAGGAGGAGGCGAAGGCCGCAAAGAAGGGGCTGTGGGCGGACGCCGACCCGACGCCGCCGTGGGAGTACCGCAAGGGCACGAAGGCGGAGGAGCCGGCGGCGGGCAAGGGCGAGGTGTACGCGACGAACAGCGGGGCTAAATATCATGCCGAGGGGTGTAGATTCCTCGCCAAGAGCAAGCTGACGCTGACGCTGGCCGAGGCGAAGAAGCAGGGCCTGGAGCCGTGCTCGGGGTGCAAGCCGTGACGGTACGGAATCCGGTACGGAAAGGGTAGCGAACCGTACCAGCCGGTGCTAAAATGTACAGCGTCGCGGCTTCCGCCCGGCATCAAGAAACGCTTGATTTCCGAGGGTTTTGCACCGTCAGCGAGTTCCCGAGCACCCGGCTACGGAACCGAAGGTTAAGGTTAAAGCTACACAGCCCGCCCCTCGGAGGAGCGGGCTTTTCCGTTTCCGGGACAACCCCCGTGCCGTGGGTGACACCGGCGGGGCGGGTCGGTCGATCACGACGCTCGACGAGCGGCGGCCGCCGAGACCGCCACGCCGGCGGTGAGGGCGAAGACGTGAGCCGGGGGTTGGGCGTCGGAGGCGTACCCCGGCCCGGCGGCCGGCTCGCTCCGCCGGGTGGTGAGCCGCGGGGTCGGGGCGTGGCGGCCGGCGCTCGCGGACCCGGGAGGGAGGGCCCGCGGTCCCCGGAAGGGAGTCGGGGTGGGGTTCGGCCCCGGCGGGGCCGTGGGCCCCGGCCGCCGCAGCCGACCGGGCCGGGGCGGGCCGGGCCGGGAACCCCGCCCCCGACTCCCCTTCGGAGACTGTGGCCTGCGAGCCGGCACCGGGGACCGACTGGTGAGCACCGCGACCGAACAGGAACCGGGATCAGAGGACGGCAGGGTCCCCGGGGACGACTGCAATTTGTTGTGGGACCCGGGCGGCGGCAAGTCCCGAAGCGGGGGGCTCACCCGCCAGGGTCAGGAAGAGATGCGCAGGGCGTTCGGAGAGTGGTTGAGTCTTGCCGAAGCTGTGCGGAACAGGTTCGCCCGATCCTACCCAGGCCGGCGGGTGGGGGAGAACAAGTGGGGCGAGCACCGCTTGGTGTCCGAGTTACACGCGGCCGCGCGGAACGCGCTGTTCGACCTGATATTGAAGCACATCCGCCGCGAGGGGGGGTGGGGCCTGATCGAGCGCGGGCTGGTCGTGCGCGCGGCAGAGGCACGATGTAAAGACGTCATCCGGCGGGCGAAGGCCCGGGAGAAGCGGGTCAGGCCCGGAACGGGCGGCCGCCCGGACGAGGCCCAACCCGTGATCGACGACGCCCCGGACGGTGGCACGCTCGGCGACCCGGGGCTCGACGCGATCGACTGTATGGTGTACCTCTTCGCGCGGTTGCCGGACGATGAGCGGGCCGTGGTGGAGGCCCACTACCTGCGCAAGGAGGAGCAGGCCGACGTCGACACCGAGCGGGGTGACCCCGGGGGGACGGCGAAGCGGTTGTGCCACCAGGCGAGGCAGCGGCTGAGGGAGTTCAAGGCCGCGGCCTTCGGGGACGCCTGGTTCGGCGTCGACGCGACCAGGGAACGGCGCGATGCCGACGGCTGAAGGGGATGATGGGCGTGGACGCCCGGACGGGGTCGCCCGTCACGACCCCGCGTCGCCCGGCGGCCGGCCCGGGGAGTCGTCCGACGAGCGTCTCCGGGCCGGCCGCCCGGTCGGAGGACTTCGCCGCGGGCCGCCGGGCTACCGACGGTGTCCCCGGGGCGGCGGTCTGGTATCTTTGGGTCGCCTTCGGCGGGGGCGGCCGGCGGGTCACACACCGCCGGCCGCCGAACCCTCGCCGCCTCACCGGGGGGTCACGGGATGGGCACGGTGTTCCAGCGGACCGAGCGGCGGCCGGTGCCGCGAGCGGCGAAGATCACCGAGGAGGGCGGCAAGCGGGTCGCCCGGTGGAAGGCCCGCGGCCGGACCGTCAAGGCCGCGGTCGCCGTCGCCCCGGACGGCTCCGACACGGTCGCGGTGAAGTCGGGCGTGTGGGTCGCCCGGTTCCGCGACGGGGCCGGCCGGCTCGTCGAGCGCTCGACCGGGTGCCGGGACGAGTCGACCGCCCGCCAGCGGCTCGCCGCCTGGGAGCGGGAGGCGGAGCAGGTGCGGGCCGGCGTGCTCGACCCGGCCGCCCTGGACGCCGCCCGCCACGCCGCCGGCCCCCTCGGCCCGCTGCTGCCGGCCTACGAGCAGTCCCTCGTCGCCCGGGACGTGGCCCCGAAGTACCGGGAGAACCTGCTCCGCGACCTCCGCAGGCTGGCGGCCGAGGCGCCGGTGAAGACCCTCCGCGACCTCCGCCTGTCGGCCGCCGAGCCGTGGTTCGCGCGGGCGGTCGCCGGCGGCATGAAGGCGCGGACCCGGAACCGCTACCGGGGGGCGCTGGTGGCGTTCGCCCGCTGGTGCGTCTCGACCGAGAGGCTCCGCGCACACGACCTCGACAAGCTCCCGAAGGCCGACCCGAAGGCCGACCCGGTCCGCCCCCGCCGGGCCCTCACCGAGGAGGAGTTCGCCCGGCTCCTGGCCGCAGCCCGGGCCCGCCCGCTCGCGTTCCGCCGGGCGCTGCGGAAGGGGAAAGAAGCCCCGGAACTGCCCGCCGAGGTGGTGAAGGAACTCGACGACCGCGGCCGGGAGCGGGTGCTGATCTACCGCACCCTCATTCTCACGGGGTTGCGCCTGAACGAACTCCGCACCCTCGCCGTCCGGAACCTCGACCTCGCCCCCGGGGCGGAAGTCATCCGGCTCGACCGGAGGAACGAGAAGAGCAGGGCGGGGTCGGCGCTGCCGGTGCGGGCCGACCTTGCCGATGAACTCCGCGGGTGGGTCGCCGAGAAGAACCTCGCCCCGGCGGACCGGCTGTTCGCCGTGCCGCCCCGGCTGGTCCGCATCCTCGCCCGCGACCTCCGCGACGCCGGCATCCCTCGCCGGGACGACCGCGGGCTCGTGCTCGACGTCCACGCCCTGCGGGTGACGTTCGGCTCCCACCTGTCGGCTGGCGGCGTGGCCCCGCGGACCGCGCAGGCCGCGATGCGGCACAGCGACATCCGGCTCACGATGGGCGTGTACACCGACCCCGCGCTGCTGGCCGTGCGGGACGCCCTCGACAAGCTCCCCGCGTTCACCCCGGCGGCCGCCCAGCCCCCGCTCAACCGCCCACGGAACCCCCACCTGCCCCCTGGCTCCGGGTGTCACGAACTGGCACCCGCCGGCAAGGCGGGGGGGTTGAACGGTTCGGGGGGGGAGGCCGCCGGCCTGTGCGGAACCACCGGAATTGTCAACGGAAGCGGCCCGCTGACAACTCCTGTCGTCGGCGGGCCGTCTCGGGTCGAACTGTCGAAGGAAGTTGCGGCGGTAGGATTTGAACCTACGACCTCCAGGTTATGAGCCTGGCGAGCTAACCGGGCTGCTCCACGCCGCACGCCTAGGAATCCAAGCACTTCACCCCGGACCGCCCCGGAGAAGGGCACCGAAAGGGGCACCGATAGGGGGCTGAGAGGGGCTACCGACGGGCGTTGCCGGGGGTCCACCGGCATGGCACGGCACAGCAGCGGGGCGTGGTACAGGACGGGCAAGGACGGCTGGTACGCCAAGGTCGGCGGGCGCCAGATCGCACTCGGGGTCAAGGGCAAGCAGAACTCCGCCGCCGCACAGCAGGCGTGGCACCGGCTGATGGCGGGCGGGGCCGGCCCGGGACCCGGGCCGGCCCCGATGCCGGCGGGCGACGCCACCGTTTCCGCCGTCGTCAACGGGTTCTTAACTGAGTCCAGGGGGCGGGTGAAGCCGAACACCCACGCCACCTACACCGGCCTGCTCGGGCCGGTCGCCTCCCACTTCGGCGACACCCCGGCCGCCGCCCTGTCGGCCGCCAGGCTGCTCGCCTACGCCGACCGCCCCGGGTGGGGGCGGAGTTACCGGCACAACCTGATCGGGGCCGTCCAGACGGCGTTCAAGTGGGCGGCGGCAAACGGCCTCGTCGGGGCGGACCCGGTGAGGTCCGTGCGGCGTCCGCCGAAGGCTTCCCGGGGCAGGAAGTGCGTCATCCGGGCCGAGACCCACGCCCGACTCCTGGCGGCTGCGACGCCCGCCCTGCGCCTGCTCCTCACGGTCCTCCACGAGACGGGGGCACGGCCGGGGGAACTGTCGAGGCTGGCGGCGGCGGACGTGGACTTCGGGGCGGGGGTCGCCGTCCTCTGCGACCACAAGACGGCGGGCAGCAGCGGCAAGCCCCGGATGATCGTCCTGACCCCGGGGGCGAAGGACCTGCTCCACGCCCAGGCCCAAGCCCACCCGACCGGTCCGCTGCTGAGGAACGCCCGGGGCGGGGCGTGGACGAAGGACGGGATCGGTCTGGCCGTCCGCCGTGCCCGCCGGCGGGCCGGGGTGGACGCCACCGCCTACGGCTACCGTCACACGTTCGCCACGGACGCCCTGGCCGGTGGGGTGCCCGACGCCACGGTCGCCGCCCTCCTCGGGCATTCGAGCACCGCCATGCTGTTCCGCCATTACAGCCATCTGACGAGTCGGGCGGACGTGCTGCGGCGTGCGGCGTCGGCCGTCCGACCCGGCGGGTGAGCCGCCCGGGGCGCCGTCGGCCTGCGGCACCCGGGGCGGCGGTTCCGCCGGCGTTCGCCCCCGAACCGCCCCGGGTGGCGTGGGTTCCGGGGTACCGGAGCGTGAACGGCGGGCCGGCCGGGCAGTCCCTCGTCAGGGCCGCCCTGCCCGTGTCCGCCCTCGACTCCCACCGGTGGGCCGCCTGGACGCACGAGCTGCGGCGCCGGCTCAGGGCCGGGGACATCGAGCCCGGGACGGCCCGCATCACCTGCGGCCGGGCACGGGAGTTCGTCCGGTGGCTCGGGGCGGACTTCCCGGAAATGAACGTTTCGGCCCGGGCCGCCCTGGAAGGGAAACGTTACACATCTGAGTCAGGACATATGAGTCCGCCGCCCACACAACATATAATGTCGCCTCATAGCGGCTACATATAAATGGCGTTCACACGACCGCAATTTATTATATTAAAAGACGCCGGTCAGAAATTGAAATTCAGGCAACGCTCCCCTACCATCAGTGCGGGAGGTAGCGCCAGGGGCCGCCCGGGACAACGAGTGAGGGCCCAAGGGATACGTTGGAATATTCAAATAAATCTGACGGGCGTTCATGAGGCACTTAGCTCGACTGATGCACTTTTCGGACGACCAGAATCGGAGGGTCGCTGGGATTTCCAGGGCTCCGGGCGGTTTGGTGGTCCTGCGGACCGTACACGTGATGTTCAAGAACTCCGCCCCGGGCCAAACCCCCTGGTTCTCAAGCGGTCCGAGGACCGGAAAAAGTGCACCAGTCGAGCTTAGGATCGCTCAGGTTACGTTTTCTTGCCAGGGGCAGGGGCAGGGCCAACGCATCTAAATCGCCTCGAAAACGGCCTCTGATTCAAGGCGATCGTGAGCATCGCCTACGTTTCCCTGGCCGAAACCGCTCTCGGGGTTGCAGAATCGCCGAAAGCGGCTTGTTTTAGATGCGTTAGCCCTGGGGGCAGGGGTAGCTCGGGTTTTGTTCACTTGCCCACAGAAGCGAAATGGTGAGGTTAGTTGCCCGGGGTAATAATGTTTGCCCGGGAGTATGTATTGTCCCCTGGGGGATGTAATTGTTGGCCCTAAAAAAGGACGATGATGGCACAGCGTGACTATTGGGATGAGGCGCACGCCACACGGCGGTACTACAGGGCCTGCGAGATCCTGCACCGCCTCCGAGAGCGGAAAATGATGACGTTCGTCCCGATGGACAAGTTCCCCCTGGGCGTGAGGTCCGTGTCCGTCTGGATGAGGGTGTGGAGACTGAGGTGGGAGCGGGTCCTCTATGCGGCGCCCGCAGATGTCGGCCTGATGCTGCTCCACCGGGAGCGGCGGTGCCTCAGGCTCACGAACATCCGGGACCGTCGGTTGAAGCGGCTGGCGGCTGGGCTTGGACCCGACGCCAGTTGGCCCCGGCCTATCCTGACCCGCAAGCGGAGGACCTCGCCGTGACCACCAGGTACTACCCCGACCCCGGGGACGGCGAGCTGATGGCCGAGCACTCGCATGAGGGCCACACCCTGACCACGGCCGTGATCGACGGCGAGTGGTACCGGGTGGGCCGGGACGGGTGGGACCTGATCGGGGACGACGACGCCCACGACGCCTACGTCCGGGACTGGATGGTCCGGGTTGAGATCGAGATCGACGTCGAGTCGGAACCGGACCTCCCGGCGACGCCCGAAGTGGACCGCATTATGACCGATCTCGCCCGCCCCTGACTCTATTACGCCGTCCACTCAGCGGTATCAGTCTCTGCCATGCCCCCCAGCTCGCTGCTGGGGTTTCTGTTTCCCCAACCCGATTAATGTTTCCGAAGTCACACCGCTGAGGTTTCGCACCGTCAGCCCGATTACTCATCCGCAAACCGTTTCACCCCAAGCCCTTGGTTGTAAAGTCAAAATCGTCAAAATGTAATAAATCGTCTTGATCGGCGCCATCGGTGGTGTGTAGGGTGCATTGGGTCGGCGCCGAATGAGCGGCACAAATGCAAGCACCAACCACAACCCCAACGGACGGCTGCTTGGGCAGCACTTGCCGGGCGTCCGACGGTTACCACGTACCGGTTACGGAGGTCAGCGGTGAACTACATCACGAGGGTCCCGGGCAACCGCATCGAGCCTCTGGCGTGGCTCGGCAAGACTGACTGGCTGAGGCCCACGGCAAACGGGTTCCGGTACTCCAGGCCGGCCTTGCAAAGGCTGCTCGACGAGTCGGTGCGATACGGCCGCACCTTCGCTCACGAGGTGCGTGACATCCTCTACCTGTCCACATCGCCCGGGGTCGAGCGTTATTCAGGGGGCGTGTCAAGTCAGGAGTACGCCAGCATCTTCTACATGGCTTCAAAAGTCTTGGCGACCGGGCAGAAGACTGTCAGGCTTTCGTCGGAATGGTGCGAAGCGTTCGAACAGACCGAACTCACATTGCAATTTGCCGACTACAAGCAGCCGTACCCGACGATGCTGGTCGAACTCCCTTCGGACTACGCCACGGCCAGGTTCGTGCCCGGTGCGGCGGAGTATCCCCGGCTCGTGGGGCTCCACCATTGTGAAGAGGCGGGGGTGTTGCTGGTCGAGGTCGTCTTCAAAGGGGCCCAAAGCCACCTGTCGATCCCGTACCGCCCGGACGGCGTCATCGAAGACGTGCTGAGAAACTTAGACGTCAGGGAGAAGGATGCAGCACCCTTCCCGATCGAGGGCAGCGAGAGCTACCTGGCGGCCTTCTTACGTGTTGCCCTGAACGCCATGACCGCCATGGTTTACCGCACGGACTGGAGGAAGTCGGAGCCGACCGCCCCCGGACCACAACGCCGGCGGGGGGGCGGGTGGCGGGGAGCAGCGGAGGCGAGGAGGGCGAAGCTGCGCCTGGCGGTCGGGCCGGAGGTGTACTCCTTCGACCAAACGGTTAGGGCCTTCGAGGAGGACACACAAACGCCGCCCGCCGGCGGGCCGGAACGGCCGGGCACCCCGAAGAAGCCACACTGGCGGCGGGGGCACTGGCGGCAGCAGGCGGTGGGCGAAGGTCGGGACCAACGGGAGTACCGCTGGATCCGTCCGACACTCGTCAACGCCGCCCGGTTCAGGGGCGACCCGAAGGACACCACGACCACCTACGATGCAAGGCTTTGCCCCGTGCGGCTTCGGACCGACACCTGACGACGGGCCGCAGGGAGCGCAAGACTCCGGCAACCGTCGGCCGTCGCTTCAACAGCGCTTGCCCAACCCCACAGGGTTGCCGAGGCGGCGGTTCGCCTTGCCGGAGCTAAGAGGCCCGGACACAACCTCGCAGAATGCCCGGCTTTCAAGGCGTTTTCAAGGTTGTGTCCGGTACTGTAAGCCTGTATACCATCACTCTCCATTCTGCGTTCGCCCCTCTGCCTCGTTGGCAGAGGGTTATTTATTTGCCCCCCAATCGCTTCCATATCGCTTCAGTTACATTATTTGCCCGGGGCGGGGGTACAGTCAGGTTATGTTACTTGCCTGCCAGAACGCAGGCAGTGAGGTAAATTGCCCGGGTTGATAATGTTTGCCCCAGGAAACGTATTGTCCCCTGGGTTGGTGTCATTTTTTTGCCTTAGGCTGCCATCTGGTAGCTCTCCATCCACTCCCACAGCTCGTCCGGCAGCATTGTTTTGTTAATTTCGGCCGTACCGACCAGCTTGGGGCGTAGGTTCTGGCCACGGTAAGAATTAGTAGTGTCAATCAAGGTGGGGGGGGCTATTTCCTCGTTGAAAAACCACTCGATTTCGTGACGTAACATAACGTCCAGTCCCCACTTACAGGCTTGACCTTTTTCACCACTTTTTCCAGGGTGGTAAGTGTGGTCGACCCACTCAATACCGCCGATTTGTGACAGATAATCCCGGACAGCCTTGTAACGGTGGTGGTTCCAACCCGATTCGAATGTCCCGTCCTCGTGCAAAGCCGAAATGAACTCCAGGTGTCTCCGGTACGGGTTAGAGCCGTCTGAGTTTTCAGGCAACACATATAACGTTAACATAATCTCGGCAAACTGGCGATTGGTTATGTTCCAATCTCTGGCCTGAGTCGGCCGGTCCTTGAACTTTATGGCCACAAACTTTTCCAACTTGGGCAGGTTGGCGATCATCTCGTCGGTGACCAGGTGTGACCTGAACGAGCCGTACTTGGGCTGTTTGCCTTTGATATATTTTTGGGCAGTGATGTTCACTTCTTTGGCGAGTGGCGCCGGGAACGGCTCGAACTCGGGCGAGGCAAATGTTGTGGCGCAGACGGCGGACTGATCCAGGTACTTCATGTCCGGCGGCGGACACTTCATTTGGTCGCCGGTCTCCTTGACGCTCTTGCACTTGCCGTCCTTGTCGAGGTCAGGCACGTACACCCGGCCCTTGACTTCGACGGCCTCGATGTCCAGGCCGGCGTGCTCGGCGAACGAGCGAAAATATGTTTCGAGGCGGGCGACCAGCTTGTTGTATTGTTCGGCGTCGGCGGTGTTCTGGGTGTCCACCTTCAACCACCCGGAACCGCCCCGCTCGTTAATCACAAACTCGGTCACGGTCGGGAAGTGCTGGTGGACGACTTGGGCCAGCAACTTTACGTCCTCGGCCGAGCCCCGCTCGTGCGTGTCAAAGTCGAAATAAATTAACGTTTCGTAGCCGTAGGTGGCGGAGACCTTGAGGGTCTTGCCCCCGGCCTCGTGGGGGGCAATATGCTTGAGCGGGAGCTTCCGCACGTCGTCCGGGTGGCGGCCGGTCCTGTTATACAGGTCGACCCAGGCGGGCCGGCCCATCGGCTTGCGAAGGACGGTCTTGCCCGCCTTGTTCATGCTGACGTAGCCGACCAGGCTCCGGAGCTTGGCGGCGAACGGGGTGTGACGCTTGTCCTTGCGGCGTGTTTTCTTTTTGAGTTTCGGCGGGTGCGAGGCTATAATATCCACGTAACGTTTCTCCTGAACAAGACCCAAGCTTGGCGGCGGGGGTCTTGTTCTTATTTTTGCCTACCTAATGTAGTGGCCCCGCCGGAAAAACCAATTTTGTTAAGTTAGGCTTTGGCTGTAAAGTTAAAAACCCACGGGACACGATCCCGGGGGCGAGGGTCTGAGACACGTCGGACGGGGGACATATTATCACAGGCCGGGGCCCCCGCCACAACACTTGATCCGCTCCCCGGAAAATGTTAAGATCGCACTTCGCCCGACAACCAACGAGGTCTGAGTGATGGAGACGGTACTGAGGCTGAAGAGAGATTTGAAACTGAACAAATTGACCCGGGCCGTGGACGACGCCCTCGCCAAGGGCACGGACCGCCAAGACCTGACCGCCTTACTGGTCGGCCACGTGATCCGGCTCACGGGCGGCACCGGGACCGAAGAGGAAATACTGGCGGCCGCCCTGGCGCTATACCGTGCCCGATTGGCACCCGCACCCGAGCCGCCAATACCCCGCTGGGGCGGCCACACGGTCACCCGAGAGTGACCCGACATATTTCGGGGAACGGGATCAAAGCGACACCTGGCGGGCCTCGAACGCCTTGGATTCGAGGCGCTCTTGCTATCAGGTGTCGCTCCCAAGCCGCCCGGGCTAATAATTAGCGGCTGGCCGGTACCAGACCCGCCTCCACCACGACGTCCGACCGGCGGGCGACCCACCCCGCCGCCTTATCGGTCTTCCGTCGTCGTGTCTTCGCCCCGACCCGGCCGCTCCTTCCGGTACAACATGTCCGACGCCCGAGACCCTCCTCGCCGGGGTGGCGAGGAGGACCCTCTGAGAGCCTGTCCAAAATGTGTGAGTTCTAGCGCCGGAGCCGTCGGGCCATCAGGTGGATCATGGCGACCTTGACGAACGCCTCGCTGCTCCCGGTGGTCCGCTCGTACTCCTTCGCCAGCCGCCGGGC